>Ga0268299_1000069_pt1 | contig 397614 bp, 263 predicted proteins | sample NOBtaG_FD_193484 | JGI IMG/M metagenome (GOLD analysis project Ga0268299, IMG submission 193484) | Activated sludge microbial communities from bioreactor in Nijmegen, Gelderland, Netherland - NOB reactor | ecosystem: Engineered > Bioreactor > Aerobic > Activated sludge | place: Netherlands...
CCTCGATGAGGATGTGGAAATGGTTGGAGAGGATGCACCAGGTGAGGAGGCGCACGCCGCAGAAGGCGGCGTACTCTGAGAGGAGTTGTCGGAACCTCTCGCGTTCGCGGTCCTGGAAGTGGAACTGGCGGTCCACGACGCGGGAGAGGCAGTGGTAATAGCCGGCGGGCAGTTCTGGCGGGGCCTTCCATCGGGGATGTCGCATGCGATCAATGGGCCAGATCGCCAGCCGGCCGGCCATCGCCAGATTTCGCGATAAAGGACCTGGCACTCTGCGTTCAGACTCTCTGTTTTCTGCGTCGTGATCGAAGACGTGGTCCTCGGCGTTCATCGGTTCCGACGCCATCTTCGCTCACTGCTCGCTTTGCCCGACGATCTGCGGCGCCATCACGTTCCTCATTTCGCAGGGTTACGGTTGAACGGACGGGCGTCCGCGGGACATCCTGGAGGCCGTGTTGATGGCCGCATCCTGGGTTCTGCCCCTCCTGTTGTTCCTGGTGGCGGTCAGTTTTTTCTTTGCGGCGGCCGAGACGGCCCTGTTTTCGCTCGGGCCGTGGAGGGTCCGCCGTCTGGCCGAGCAGCACTTGGGGTCCGGGAAGGTGGTTTCGGAACTGCTTTCCAGCCCGGACGAATTGCTGGCCAGCTTGGTGCTGGGGAACACCGTGGCGAATTTCCTCCTGGTGGCGCTCGGGTTGCTGGCGTTCACCGGCGACCACTGGGAGCGGTTCTTCGCCGTACTGGCGATCCTGGTGGTGGTGCTGTTCGCCTGCGAGGTGACCCCGAAGGCGCTGGCCATTCGGAACCCCGAGCCCTGGGCATTGCGCGTGGCCCGTCCGCTGCGGTGGTTCGTTCGCGGGACCCGTCCGGTGCTGGGCCTGGCTCACGGGTTGGTCGCGCGGGTGCTGGGTCCGGTGTTGCGTTGGACGCCCCCAGCGCATCCGGAAGTCACGGCCGAGGAGTATGCCGACCTGGTGGATCTGGCCCATCAGCAGGGCGCGCTGGCGCGGACCGAGCGGGACATGGTGCACCGGATCCTGGCGCTCAACCGACGCACCGCCGGGGACGCGATGCGGCCCAGGGCACAGACGGTGGTGCTGCCGGACGATTTGTCCGCAGACGCCCTGGTGCAGGCGGCACGGGAGTCGCGGCATCACCGCATTCCGCTGTACGACGAAACTCCCGACAACATCGTGGCGGTGCTCAACACCCGCACGCTGCTGCTGTCGTCCACCCACGACCTGGACGAGGCGCTGGAATTTCCGTCATTCGTTCCGGAGAGCATGAACCTGATGACGCTCTTCCAATCGTTGCAGCGCCAGCAGCGCGGACTGGCGATCGTGCTGGACGAGTTTGGCAGTGCGGCGGGCCTCGTGACCGTCGAAGACATTTTAGAGACCGTCGTGGGCGAGATTCGGGGCGAGGGCGAGCCCGAGGGATTCCTCATGGAGCGGATGGCGCCCGGTCGCTGGCGGGTGAACGGCGCCATGCGGCTGGATGACTTCGCGCGGGAGTTTCCGGGCTTGGGGGACGATCCGGACGTGGACACCCTCGGCGGTTTGGTGGTGAAGCTGGCGGAAGTGGTGCCTTCGCCCGGGCAGGTTTTCGTGCATCGCGGCGTGCGTTTTACAGTGCGCGCGGCGGACGAGCGGCGGGTTCGCGAACTGTTGGTGGAGACTCCGGGAGGGACGGCGTGAACCTTGAGATGTTCCAGGTGCCGCTGCTGATCCTCGCCCTGCTGTTGTCGGCGTTTCTGTCCGGCATGGAGGCGGCGGTGATGGCGTTGAGCCGGCTCCGGATCCGCCAGTGGGTGCGGGAGGGCCGTCCGGGAGCCCGCGCGCTGCAGCGCTACCTGGCGGCCCCGGAGAACTTTCTTTGGACCCTGCTCGTGGGAAACACCCTCGCGAATTTTGTCCTCGTGGTCATCGTGGTGGTGTGGCTGGACGCCTGGGTGGGGCAGTGGCCGGTGGTGTTCTGGGCGCTGGCGGCATTGGCGGCATTCATCCTGTACGTGGTGGATGATCTCCTGCCCAAGGCGTTGTTTCGGCAGTTTCCGAACCGTCTCGCCCTATGGCTCGTCTGGCCGTTCCGCGCGGTGCATGCGATCCTTTGGCCGCTGGTTTCCCTCATCGAGGGATTCACGCTGCAATTGCTCCGATGGACGGGTGGGCGCTCGCTGAACAGCCAGTTCTTTGCCAGCCGCGATGAGGTGCGGGATCTGCTTCGCGACCCGAGCAGCCAGTTGAATCCCACCGAGCGGGCGCTCATTGACCGGGTGCTGGACCTCAAGTACCGGACGGTCGGGCAGATCGCCCGTCCGCTATCGCAGGCCGACACGGTCCGGGTGCAAACCCCGGTGGCCGAGGTCATCCATTTATGCCGTGAACGCAGGCATACCCGGCTGCCGGTCTGGAATTCGGGCGCCGCCTCGGCCCGGATTGCGGGGGTCGTGAGCCTGAAAAACATCCTCTACGATGTCAGCGGGCTTCCACGACGGACCGCCGGCGACTTCCTGCGTCCCGCCCTTTTCCTGGAGGCATCGTTGCCGCTGGAGGAGGCTCTCAGGCGCCTGCAGCGCAGCGGGCAGCCATTGGCCATCGTGGTGGACGCGAGCCGCCGTGAGCGGGGATTCCTGACGCTTTCGGACGTCCTGGCGGTCGTGTTCGGGGAGGTGCCCCTGTGAGTTTCGAGATCCTGGGCGCGCTGGCGGGCAAGCTGGTCGTCGCGCTGGTGCTCATCCTGATCAACGGCTTCTTCGTCGCGTCGGAGCTGGCGCTGGTGAAGATCCGCGAGACCCAGTTGGATGCCGCCCTGCGCAACCGCCGCCGGGGTGCCCGGGGCGCACTGCAGTTGAAGCGCAACCTCAACGCCGCCATCACCGCGACCCAGTTGGGCATCACCCTGGCGGGGATGGGCCTGGGCCGTTATGTCGAGCCGATGGTGGAAGTGTTGGCCGAGCCGCTGCTGCACGCGTTGCACCTGCCGCCCCGCCACTGGGCATATGGCGTGCTCATTGGCGCCGGATTCGTCGCCACCTCCTTTGTGCTCATGATCCTTGGGGAGGCGCTTCCGAAGGCGCTGGCGATCAACAAAACCGAACCCGTGGTGCTGTTGATCGCCGCGCCCCTCGACTGGTTCTACCGGATTGCCAAGCCATTCATCTGGGTGGTCAACGGCACGGCTCTCTGGCTGGCGCGCCGCGTGGGGGTGGAAGCCTTGGATGAAGAGGAACGCCACAGCGCGGAAGAACTGCGGCTGATGGTGCTGTCCGCCGGCAAGGAGCGGGGTGGCACCGACCTGGGGCATGAGATCGTGCTGAACTCGCTGGATCTGCGGCGGCGGGTAGTTGCCGAGGTCATGCGTCCGCGCCGCGAGATCACCGGATTGAGCACCGTCGCCCCCATCGCCACCTGTCTCGAGATCGCGGAACGCACGCGCTACTCGCGGTTTCCGCTGTGCGAGGGCGGCGATCTGGATCGCACCCCGGGGGTGGTGCATTTCAAGGACCTGGTGGCGGCACGCGACCGGGCCCGCACGGGCGGCGATCTGTTGTCGGTGGCCCGTCCAGTGATTTACGTGCCCGAATCGGCCCGCCTGGAGCGGGTACTGCAGTTGTTCCTCGAGCGGAAGCTTCACTTCGCCCTGGTGGTGGATGAGTACGGAGGCACCACCGGCATGCTGACTCTGGAGAACGTCCTGGAGGAGTTGGTGGGACAGATCCAGGATGAATTCGACCACGAAAAGCCGAGGGTCACCCGCCGGAGCGAGACCCGTTGGGATCTCGAGGGCGGTCTTCCACTGTTTGAACTGCGCGAATTGACCGGGGTGGCCGTGGATGCCGAGGGCGCGACCACGATCAACGGGTGGGTGACACAGCGCCTTGGGCGTTTCCCGCGGCGTGGGGATCGTCTGGAGATCGGGGAGTTTTTGCTGACGGTCGAGGAACTGGAGGGGCTGCGGGTGGCGCGCGTCCATCTGCAGCAGCAGGTCCCGGAGGTGCCGGCGGCGCCGGCGCCGGAGACGGATTCCGGGAGTCCTCCAGCTCCATAACCGGGGCGGGGTCCGCCAGGAGCGGAGCGATGGCGCGGTCGAGTTCCTCCCCGGTCAAGCTGCCGAGGTACCGGGCCGACACCCGGCCGTCGCGTCCAATGATCACCGTCGTGGGCAGGGAGACGACAGCGAAGGATTCCTGGACGGCCGGATCGGCGAGGAGCATCGGATAGGTGAGTTCGTGGCGGCGGGCGAAGGGCCCGACCGTTGCGGCTCCTTCGGCGTCGGTGGCGGCGCCGACCACCACCACGCCCCGGTTCGAATTGCGGCGATGAAACGCCTCCAGTTCCGGAAGCTCCCGGCGGCAAGGCGGGCACCAGGTCGCCCAGAAGTTCAGCACCACGAGGCTTCCAGCGAGATTGGTGGAGGCGATCATCGCTCCGGAAAGATCAGGCATCCGCCAGGCCGGGGCGGGGTATCCGCCGCCCGGCAGGCGCACAAACGCGGGGCCGGAGGGCCGGCTGACCCACCAGCCCAAAAGGGCCGCAAGGCCAAAGGGAACCAGCCAGCGGGGCGGCTTCATTTCCGGTCCGTCGCCGGCGCGGCCAGCAACGGCGCCAGCGCATTGGCGATCACCGGCGTCCAGGCGCGGTAGCCGCGTTCATTGAGGTGAAGTTGGTCGGCCTCGAACAGCGCCAGATCCGGCTCGCCAGCGTCGTTCAGCACCGCGGCAAAGGTGTCGGCGAACGCGACCCCGGGGCGGGCGTCGCACAGCGCCCGGATCCGTTGATTGAGGTCGCGTTGCTGCTCGAGAAGCGACCGGCGGCTGGGACTGGGCTTGACGGCCAGAAGGACGACCGGTGTTCCGGGAAACTGCCGATGCATTCGGTCCAGAAACTCGACGTACTCCGCGGCGACCTCGGCGGGCGTCCGCTGCTTGGCCAGGTCGTTGTCCCCTTCGTACACCAGGACGGCCCGCGGACGCTGGGCGGCCACGACCCGGTCGAAGTGTTGGAGCAGGTCGCGCATGGTCGAGCCGCCGAAACCCCGGTTCACGACCGCCAATCCGGGAAAGGCCGCGGGCAAATTCCCCCAGAGCCGGAAGCTGGAGCTTCCGGCGAAGACGATGGCGTTGGTCTGGGGCGGTTGGCGGCGATCCTGTTCGGCGAACTCTCGGATCTCCGCGGCAAATGCACCCTCGGGTTCGGCGGCGAGAGCGCGAAGGAGGGGGGCGACGCAGGGGAAGGCCAGGGCCATCATGAACAAGAGTCGTCGGATGAACATGCGGGGATTCTGGCGAAATTCACGCGGCCGGCCAGTCCAACGACTGCGGAAAGAAAAAAGGCGCCTCCGGGAGCCGGAGGCGCCTTGAATCTGGCTGACACAGTCAGCCGGGAAGGATCAATAGACGTTGGTCACTTCGACCTCTTCGATCGGCGCCTTGACCTGGTCGCAGCTCACCATCACGCGATCGTAAGCCTGGCCAACCGCGACGCCCTTGCCGACGTAGGTGTAGGTGACGGACTCCTTCGAGGCGAGCTTCGGCACCACCGGGAAGGTAACCTTCTTGCCCGCGATCGTGCCGCGCGGCGAGCTCACCGGATCAATCTCGGTGTCGGACTCCACCACGCACGACACGTTGGTCAGGTCGGCAAAACCCTGGTTGGTGATGCGGATGGTGTAGTTGGACTGCTCACCCACCTGGATCGGATCGGGATCATCCACATACTCGACGAGGATGCCCGGAACGCCCTTCCAGAGCGTGCAGGCCTCGGCCTGATCGCTCAGGCCCTGGCTGCTGCGGGCGGAGACGGCGTTGCAGTAACGGCCCTGCTGGCTGGTGGTCAGCACCACGGTGAACTGCTTCTTCTCGCCCGCGGCGAGCGTCGGGACCGTCCACGTGGCGGTATTGCCATTCACGGTGGCGCCCGGGGCGTTCACGATGCGGGTTTGAGGCGGCGCGGTGTCGGTCACGACCACCTGGGTCTGAGCGCGGTCGCCCTGGTTGTGCACCTCGATGGTGTAGCTGGCCTGCTTGCCGATGAATTCCTCGGCCGGCCCGGTCTTGGTGACCTTCAGGAGGTGCTTGAAGATTTCGGTGCAGGCGTCGTCCTGAACGCTGGGCGCATTGGCCGCGGTGGCCACGGCCACGTTGCAGAACTTGCCGCGCTCGGCCGCCTTGAGGGTGATGGGGATGGTCTTTGAAGCGCCCGGGGCGAGGTCGCCGACGGTGAACGGCACTTCACGCACGCCGCCCAAGCCCGCCGGAACCTTGTCGGTGACCACGACGCCCTTGGCGACCGAGGTGCCGATGTTCTTCACGACAATGGTGTAGGCGATATCCTGACCCAATTGGGCCTCGGCCGGCCCGGATTTCTCGATGGCCAACTGCGGGCGACCCACGAGGGTCTTGGCGCAGACCCGGGGATCCGCCTTGATGGTGGCGCAGGAGGCAAGGGTGCCCTCCTTGTCGGCCTTGACGGTCACCTTGATGACCTTGGTCTGGCCGGCATCGAGGTCGCCGAGGTTCCAGGTCACCGTGCCGCCCGAAGCGCTTCCCTGCGGATCGGCGCTGACGAACGAAGCGCCCGCGGGGATGGTCTCGGTGACCACCACGTTTCCGACGCAGGCGACCGGAGTCACCGTGATGGTGTAGGTAAAGGTATCCCCCAGGGCGACTTCGGCCGGCATCGTTTTGCTGGCCTGGACGAGTCCGCTGTTCACTGAGGAGCAGTTGGCCGCCCCTCCGACGGCCACCGCCGGCAACGCAACCGCGTCGCCCGTGCCTTGGGAAGTGATGACGACAAGGGGCTTGGCTTGAGCGTACTGGACCGGCTGGGAAGACCCGCTGGCCAATGCCGACAGACAGCCCAGGGTGGCGGCGAGCACCCAGCGTGCGGAAGTAAGCCGACGATTTTGGGAGTACATCATAGGTGTGTAGGATAATGCGAGAGCACGAAGGTCAACGAGTTCCCTGCCGAGATGGTTCCTTCTCGTGCCGGGAAGGAAGTTTCCTCGTTTCTGGGTCGCGCTGCCGATTTCGATATCGCGGGGAAGGAGTCTCATTCGAGCCGCATAATGTCAAGTTTCCGGGGGGCGACAAAAGGGGGTCAATAATTGGGTTTGACAGCCGGCGGCGACGCAGGGGCGGCTGGCAGTCCGGTTGATGACCGGCCGATGGGGCGTCCCTTGAATCGCCCGCTTGCCAATGGCGTCCGGGAATGGGGAAGATTCCCCGTCACCCATGAAAATTCTGGCACTGATTTCCCTCGGCGTTGCGTGCATTTCCGCAGCCCTGGCCCAAGGCGTTGGCTACACCGACACCCCGCAGATCCGCGGGCAGAAGTGGAAGGTCCACGACAAGGAACGTCCGAATCCGCCCACCGTGACGCCCGGGGCCAGCTTCAGCAACGGCGCTCCGCCGCCCAGCGACGCGATCTGGCTCTTCGACGGACGGGACTTCTCCCACTGGACCCAAAACGGCCAGGAGCCGAAGTGGGCCCTCGCCAACGGGTATATGGAGGTCGCCGGCAAGACCGGCGACATCGCCACCAAGGAGGAGTTTGGCGACGCCCAGGTGCATCTGGAGTTCGCCACGCCGTCCAAAGTGGAGGGAGAGAGTCAGGGACGGGGTAATTCCGGGGTGTTCTTCCACGGCCAGTTCGAGGTCCAGGTGCTCGACAGCCACAACAACCAGACCTATGCGGATGGTCAGGCCGGCGCCCTCTACGGCCAGTGGCCGCCGCTGGCGAATGCGATCCGCCCCCCGGGCGAGTGGAACACCTATGACATCGTCTTCGAGGCGCCGCGGTTTGACCCGGCCGGAAAGCTCCTGAAGCCCGGCTACGTCACAGCCTTTCTCAACGGCGTGTGCGTACAGAACCGCAAGGAACTCAATGGGCCGACCAACCATCGGTCCACCGATCCGTACAAGGCCTATTCCGGGAAGGGCAAACTCAGTCTCCAGGATCACGGTAACCCGACGCGGTTCCGCAACATCTGGCTGCGTCCGCTCGGCGAGCAGCCGTAGCGAAGGGGAGAGAGGGGAGTGATCAGCGAGGTGGCCGCAGATCGCGGAGACTCTTGGCACGTGCGAACAGCCGGCGCCCCCGTCTGAACGCGGGATTTCATGCCAAAACATCGGCTTGGGAATTGCAGCCCGGCGACGTAACGTCGGGACATGCCGGTCACGGTCAACCTGCGCGTTCTCCAGAAGGAGGAGACGCTTCATCTCGAAGGGGAACTGCCCGTCGCCGAGTTTGGCGCCGACCTCCACGACGATCTCATGCGGTTCCATCAGCCGCTGCGGTACTCGTTGGACCTGCAACACCAGCCGGACAGCATGATCGTGACGGGCACGCTGGAAACTTCGCTTGCCTGCGAGTGCGCGCGGTGCCTGAAGCCTTTCGTCCTGCCGATTCGGGTGGAGGACCTGACCGCCCTGGTGCCGTTGCGCGGTGACGAGGCGGTGGCGCGTGATGGGGATTTTGCAGACTTGACGCCCCTGTTGCGAGAGGACATTTATCTCGCTCTGCCGACGAATCCGTTGTGCAGACCAGACTGTCGCGGGCTGCCGCAAATGGCAGTGGCCCGCGATTCGCGTCTTGAGGGATCCAAGTCCGACGGACCCTCCCCTTGGGCCGCACTGGATCACATCAAATTATAACCGACCACCGTTTATGGGCGTTCCGAAACGCAAACCGTCCCGCAGCCGCCAGCGCATGCGCCGAGCCTACAACTCGGTGATGACGCTGCCGAAGATTGCCACCTGTCCGCAATGCACGGCGCCCTTTCGGTCGCATCGGGTCTGCCCCTCCTGCGGATACTACAACGGACGCCAGGTCATTTCGGTCACTGCAAAGGCCTAAGGCTCCCGGATGAGCGCCGTGCCCCTTGCAGAAAGGGCCGGCGCTTGCGCTTTTCTATGCGTCTGGCCGTCGATGTCATGGGCGGCGATCAGGGGCCCGCGGAATTGCTTCATGGCGTCCGGCTCGGTCTCGCCGCGGATGCATCCATTCGCGAGCTCCAGGTGGTCGGCCCCGAGCCGATCCTGCGGAAGCTTGCCGGGGAGGTCGGACTGGCGGATCCCCGGGTGTCTTTCCTTCCCGCGGACGAGGTGCTCACCATGGACGACGACCCCGCGCTTGCCGTCCGGCGCAAGAAAGGATCGTCCTTGATGCGCGCCCTGGAGTTGTTGCGGGAGCAGGGCACCGACGCGGTCATCTCCTCGGGCAACACAGGGGCCCTGGTCGCCGGGGCCACGGTTCGGGTCGGCCGGTTGGAAGGCATCCGGCGCCCCTCCCTGGCCTGCATCATGCCCTCGCGGACCGGCGCCTTCGTCCTGCTCGACGGCGGCGCCAATCCGGACTGCACCCCGGAGATCCTGCTGCAGTTCGCCGTGATGGGCTCCGTGTATTTTCGGGCGATGCTGGGCGTGGAGCATCCCCGGGTGGGGGTGCTGAGCAACGGCACCGAGGAGTCCAAGGGCACCGATCTCACCCGCGGGACGCTGGCATTGATCCGCAAGACCCGGTTGAACTGCGTGGGCTATTCCGAAGGTTCCGACCTGTTCAATGGCAAGGTGGAGGTCGGGGTGTGCGATGGCTTTGTCGGCAACCTCATCCTGAAGGCGGTCGAGGGACTGGGGCGCACGGTGGGGCACCTGCTTCGAACCGAGCTCACGGCCAATCCGCTCCGCAAGGCCGGCGCGCTGCTCGCCTCGGGCGGGTTGCGCCGGATCAAGGAGCGGATGAATCCCGAGACCTACGGGGGTGCTCCCATCCTCGGCTTGCGGGGCAGTGTGGTGAAGATCCATGGCTCGGCCGGGCGGCTCGCGTTGAAGTACGCCATCCTGCAAAGCGCCAAGGCGGTCAATCAGCGGCTCAATGACGAGATCGTCCGGGAAGTGGCCCTGGCGGAAACTGCGGCCGGGACCGCATAGCCCGACCCTTCGACCCATGGCCACCTTCCGCAACCCCCGCGCCGGGCGTCCCCATCTGAGGACCGTTTCCATCACCGGCATGGGGTCCTACGTGCCGTCCCGGATCCTGACCAACGCGGAGTTGGAGGCGATGGTGGAAACCACCGATGACTGGATCACGACCCGCACCGGCATCAAGGAGCGCCGGCTGGCGGCGCCGGACGAGACCACTGCCGACATGGCGTCCGCCGCCGGCCGGCGCGCCCTGGAGGCAGCGGGCGTGCGGGCAGACGAGGTGGACCTGATCATTGTGGCGACCATCACGCCGGACCGGATGTTTCCGAGCACGGCCTGCCTGGTGCAGCATCGTCTGGGCGCGTCGCGGGCGGCGGCGTTCGATATCGAGGCCGCGTGCAGCGGATTCGTCTATGCCCTCGACATCGCCAGCCATTTCGTGGCCTCCCACACCTACAACACCGTGCTGGTGGTGGGCGCCGAGAAAATGTCGTCGGTGGTGGACTGGACCGACCGCAACACCTGCGTGCTCTTTGGCGACGGGGCCGGTGCGGCGGTGGTGCAGAACCGTCCCAACGCCCACGGTCTCCTGACCACCTGCCTGGGATCGGACGGCGCCAAGGCGTCGCTCCTCGAACTCCCCGCGGGCGGCAGCGCCTGTCCGGCGACGCCAGACTCCGTGGCGCGACGGCTGCATTTTTTGCGGATGGACGGCAAGGAGACCTTCAAGAATGCCGTGAACGCGATGGTGGCCGCCGGCCAGGAGGCGCTGGGCCGGTGCGGGGTCTCCATCGGCGACGTGAAGTGCATCATCCCGCACCAAGCCAACCGCCGGATTCTGTCCGCCGTCGCCGAGCGTCTGGGCGCGCGGGAGGACCAGGTGTTTGTGAACGTGGACCGCTACGGCAACACTTCGGCAGCCAGTGTGGCGATCGCGCTCGACGAGGCGGTATCCGCCGGCCGCATCGGCCGCGGTGATCTGGTGCTTCTCGTCGTTTTCGGCGCCGGCCTCACCTGGGGCGCGGCCTTGATCGAGTGGTGACGGCGACGCCCGAGCGCTGTCGTGCCAGCACCGTCCGAAAAAATCCTCCGCTTCCATGCCATTCGTGGTGGGTGAAGGGTCCCAGGGTTCCCCGCTTGCGAAACGGAGGTGCGCCATGCCGTGCGTCAGCGTTCGGCGAACTCGATGAAATTGCGCAGGAGCCGCAGGCCCACCGCCTGGCTCTTCTCTGGGTGGAACTGCGTGGCCCAAACGGACCCGGAACACACGGCAGCGGCGAAGGAAACGCCGTAGTCGGTGCGTCCGGCGACGATGGAATCGTTCGCCGGCTGCGGATAAAAGCTGTGGACGAAATAGAAGTGGCTCCGATCGGGAATGCCGGCGAAGAGCGGTCCACCGGCCGGGGTGACCGCCACCTCGTTCCAGCCGATCTGCGGGATCTTTAGATTCGGTTCGGCCGGGGTGGTTTGGAACCGGACCACCGGGCCCTGGAAGACGCCGAGCCCCCGGGCGCAGGAATTGAACTCTTCGCTGCGTTCGAACAGCGCCTGATAGCCCACGCAGATTCCCAGGAACGGCCGGCCGGCGGCGATCCAGTCGCGCACTGCGGCGTCCAATTCCTGCCGGTGGAGGGCGTTGAGGCAGTCGTCAAAGGCGCCGACGCCCGGGAGCACGGCTCCTCTGGCGTCCTTCATTTCCTCCGGATGCGTGGCCCGCAGCACCTCCGCGCCGGCCGCGCGGAGCGCCTTTTCGACGCTGCGAATGTTTCCGGAACCATAGTCAAGGAGGGCGAGCATGCAGTGGCGCGAACGCGACGACGCTAGCAGCCATTCGGACTTGGCGGAAGGCCGGGAAGTCGTTCCGGAGAATTGCGAGCGTGCCACCGGATTTGAGGGCGGACCGCAGGGTGGGATACACCATCACTGCGGTCCGCCCCGGGTCAGTCTCGGCAGACCCATGGGGAACGTTACCCATCCGTGCACGGACGGAGCCATTTCTTGCATGAGGTGTGCCAAAGGAAGGGCGGGCGTCCCGCGGTTCCAAATTCCCCCAAGCGGGACGCCCCGGGGACTGGCACAGGCCCACGGCCTTCGGGGGAATCCGTGGAAGTTGACGATTGAAACTGACTGCGGCTTCAAACGAAGACCGCACAGCCTGCGCGAAGGAGTCTCCACCGACTCGATTCGAAGATCCGGATTCGGATCTGCGGTGCTGATTCCGCTTGAATGCGCCGGCCGGAGGCCATCTTCTCCCACGACGACACCTTTTCCTTCCATGCGACCTCACCGCGGCGGCTTGATACTGACCCTCGGCATCCTGGGATTTGTGCTCTGCGGCGTGTTCACCAGCATCCCTGCCTGGATCATGGGCAGCGGCGATTTGAAGGCCATGGATGCGGGCCAGATGGATGCTTCCGGCAGGGCGTTGACTCAGGCGGGCAAGATTTGCGGGATGATTGCCACGATCCTGAATCTGATCGGGATCGCCTTCTTCGTGATCATGATGGCCGTCGGTGCCTTTGGCGCCGCCATGAACGCTCGCTGAGCTGACGCCGTCACGACAGGATCCCGGTCACTACCTGGGCCGGCTTGGTCACGGTGGTCAGGCGCTGCTGGAGTCCGCCGGGCACCGGATAGGTCAGCTTGGCGTGGTCCAGGCCCAGCAGATGCAGCAGGGTCGCCTGAAAATCCTGCACCGGGACCGGATTCTCCACGATGTCATAGCCAAACTCGTCGGTGCGGCCGTATTCATGGCCCCGCCGGATGCCGCCGCCGGCCATCCAGAGGGTGAAGGCGCCCGGATGATGATCCCGCCCGGCGAACACGCTCTGCCGTCCGCCGCGGTTCTCGCGCATGGGCGTCCGGCCGAATTCCCCGCCCCAGATCACCAGCGTGTCGTCGAGCAGACCGCGCCGTTCCAGGTCCAAGAGCAGTGCCGCCGCGGGGCGGTCCACGGAGAGGCATTTGCGCACGAAACCCTCCTTCAGTCCTTCCGACTCGCCGCCTCCGTGGCTGTCCCAACCCCAGTCAAAGAGCTGCACGAAGCGCACGCCGCGCTCGACCAGGCGCCGCGCCAGGAGACAATTGTTGGCAAACGATTCGCGGCCCGGCTCGGTTCCATAGAGCGCATGAATCGCCGGCGGTTCCTGTCCGATGTCAAAGGCATCGCTGGCGCTGGCCTGCATGCGGAAGGCCATCTCATACTGTTCGATGCGCGCCAGCGTCTCGGGATCCCCCAGTTGCGCATAGGTCTGGCGGTTCAGCGCGTTGACCGCGTCCACCACGGCGCCGCGCAACGGCCGGTCCATGCCGGGGGGATTCGCCAGGTACAGCACCGGCTCCCCTTCGCTCCGGCACTGCACCCCCTGATGTACCCCCGGGAGGAATCCGTTGCTCCACAAACTTTTTCCCGCATCCACCATCCGCCCGCCGCTCAGTAGCACGATGAAGCCGGGCAGGTTGTCGCAGTCGCTCCCCAGTCCGTAGGTGGTCCAGGCTCCGGCGCAGGCGCCGCCGAAATTGGGACTTCCGGTGTGCATCAATAGTTGGGCCGGGGCGTGGTTGAACTGGTCGGTGGTCATCGAGTGGATGACGCACATGCGGTCGAACACCTGTTCCAAATGCGGCAGCCGGTCGCTCACCCAGATGCCGGTGCGCGGCTCCTGATGAAACGGATGCACTCCGCCCATCATCTTCGGCGTCCCGCGGATGAACGCGAAGCGGCGGCCTTCGAGCAGCGATTGGGGGCAGTCCTGTCCGTCGAGCCGGGTCAGCTCAGGCTTGTGTTCAAAAAGTTCCAACTGGCTCGGCGCCCCGGCCATGTGAAGCCAGATCACCCGCCGGGCCCGGGGCGCGAAATGGGGCGCGCGCGGATGCAGCGCCCCCCGGGCCGGCTCGCCGGACTTCGCCCAGCCCCCCTGCGTCCCCAGCCACAGGGCTCCGAGCCCGGTGCTGCAACGCCGGAGGAAATGGCGGCGGGTCTCGAATTCGAGAGCGCGGTGATGCAGTTCGGCGGCGGCTGGCCGGCGGCGGGCAAGAGGATTCATCGGGTGAGGACGGTGTCCAAGTTCAGCAAGGCATTGGCCACCACTGCCAGCGCCGCCCGCTCGGGCGGGCCCGCGAATTCGGTGGCCGCCTGCGGATCGCGCTGAAACCGGTCCAGCGCCCTCGCATGCAGCGCCAGCAAGGGCGGCAGGGCCTCCTCCGGCGCCGGACGGCCAGCGGCGCGCTCATATCCCTTCCGGATTTGTTCCGGCACGGTGGCTTCCGCGGACATCCAGGCGGCCAGCGCAGCGCCCGCCTCGATATAAACGGGATCGTTCAAGGTCACCAGCGCCTGCAACGGCGTGCTGGTCACGATCCGCCGCACGGTACAGAACTCGCGGCTCGGCGCGTCGAAGGTCAGGAAGCTCGGATATCCGCTGGTGCGCCGCAGGAAGGTGTACAGCGCCCGGCGGTACCGGTCCCCTCCCGCGGAGGTGACCCATTTGCCACCGTTGTACACCGTCCGCCAGATCCCCTCGGGTTGCGGCGGCATCACCGGAGGTCCTCCCAGTTTGACGCTCAGCAAGCCGGACACGGCCAGGGCCTGGTCGCGGACCATCTCCGCGCTCAGGCGGGTGCGCGGGCCGCGCGCCAGCAGCCGGTTCTCCGGATCCCGCTCCCGCAACGCCGGGGTAAGGGTGGCATCCTGACGATAGGTCGCCGACAGGACGATTTCCCGCAGGAGCCGCTTTTGGCTCCAGCCCAGCGTGGTGGCGAACCGCACCGCCAGCCAGTCGAGCAATTCCGGATGTGTCGGCGGGCGTCCCGCGCTTCCGAAATCCTCCACGCTTTCGACCAGTCCGCGTCCGAACAACTGCGCCCAGGCCCGGTTCACCGCCACCCGGCTGGTCAGGGGATGGCCTGGCGACGTCATCCAGCGGGCCAGGTCCAGGCGGTCCCGGACCCGGGCTTCACCGAACAGGGCCGGAACCCCGGGGGCCACCGGCGGTCCGGGATCCAGGAAATTGCCGCGGTGGAAGAGATGGGTCTCCCGCCGCTGGGCGGCGGATTGCTCGGCCATCACCGGGACCGGCACGCTGGGGATCGCGGCGCGCTCGGCATCCAGGGCCGCCAGACGCTCCCGCATGGGCGCCTGATGGCGCACCAAGTCGGACCAAGCCGAATCTCCGCTCAGGGCGTGCCGGCTCCGCCGCAGCATCTGCGACGTGATCCCCGTGGACTGCGCCTTCGTCTGGAGCGTCAACCGAAGCGTAGCGCCGGGAGGCAGGGGCACTGGCTCCGGCGCGACGAAGATCGCCTGCCGCGGCCGGTTGAATCGCGGATAGGCCGACCAGCCGGGCAAATCGTCGCGCAGCGTGGCCTCGGCGGGAAAGAAGGCGTCGGGCTCGTCATCATAGACTGCGGCCAGCCGGACGTCGGTTGCGGCGCCTCCATGCACTACTTCCAGACGCAGATGGGACAGCACGAAGCCGAGCTCCGAGGCGATCGCGGCCTTGCCGGGGTCGAATGGCAGCGCCTCCACGCGCAGCGCCGTGAACACCGGACCCGGAGCGGGAAACTCCAGGTGATACACGGCCTGCAGCGTGACGACGCCGGTGATGTGAACCTCGGGAATCCCCTCCACGTCGGGGGTTTCCATTGTGGCGTTGCCATTGGAGGTGGCGGAGGAAGCGCGCAACGGTTGCCAGGGAGTGTCCTTCGCCAGGGCGATTCCCGCCGCGTGGAGGTTCCGTCGCAGTTGGGCGCGCTCACGATCGAGCGTCCCGGCGCGCGCCCAGTCCTCGCGGTTCTCCGGCACGGCCAGATGCGGAAAATCCTCGTTGGAATCGTTGTCCTGCGTGGTGTTGAACAGGGCGGCGAACCGGTAGAACTCCTCGTGGGTGAAGGGATCGTAGGGATGGCTGTGGCACTGCACGCAGCGGAAGGAGGTCGCCATCAATCCCTCCCAGGTGGTGGAAATGCGGTCCATCACCGCCGCCAGACGAAACTCCTCGTCGTCGCTGCCGCATTCGGTGTTGCACTGCGTGTTCCGGTGAAACGCAGTGGCCAGCCGGTCCTCGAGGGTCGCTTCCGGCAGGAGATCGCCGGCGAGTTGCCGGATTAGAAATTGATCGTAGGGGAGATCCTGGTTGTAGGCGGCGATCACCCAGTCGCGCCAGGGCCAGGCGGAGCGGTTGGGATCCCGCTCATAGCCCACGGTGTCCGCATAGCGCGCCAAATCCAGCCACACGCTGGCCCAGCGTTCGCCATAAGACGGAGACCCCAGCAGACGGTCCACCACCCGCTCCCAGGCCCCGGGGGTGTCATCGGCGAGGAAGAGCCGCCGTTCCTCTGGACTCGGGGGCAGTCCGGTCAAATCGAAGGACACCCGCCGCAGCCAGGTCAGACGGTCCGCTTCGGGAGAGGGACCGAGGCCCTCGGCTTCCAGACGGGCGAGGATGAATCGGTCGAGTTCCTCGCGTTCCCACGAAGGACTTTTCACCGCGGGCAACGGGGCGGCCACCGGCGGTTCGTAGGCCCAATGGTTTGCCCACTCCGCGCCGCCGGCAATCCACTGCCGCAAGAGGTCCACCTCGGATGCCGTCAACGCCGGGCCGTGATCCGGCGGGGGCATGCGTTCGTCCGGATCGGACGACAGCACGCGTTCGATCAGGGTGGAATGGCCGGGATCGCCGGGCTTTACCGGGATTCCCCCGCTCTTGGCGGGGGCGAGGATTCCGTCCCGGGAGAGGAATGACAGATGGGCCGCGCGCTTCACTCCTCCGTGACAGGAAACGCATTTCGCATTGAGGAGCGGCCGGATGTCCCGCGCAAACTCCACGCTTGAGCCGGCGGCTCTCGGGGGGCAGACCAGCGTCCCGGCAAACAGGAGGACTGCCAGGATGCGTCGCCTCCACCGGAGGGGCGGCTCAGAACGAGCCGAATGGCGGGCGGGGGGACGATCTCGATGGGCCGCGCTTCGCATGGGACTTCCCGCACTCAATACTGCCGCCACCTCAAACTTCGAGCAGTTTTTGCGGGCATTGGCGGCACGCGCCGTTACCGACTTCTGGAGGGACGCGCATTGGGGGTGGAATGGAGTTCCTTGGGGACCCAGGGTCTTCGATCATTCCGCGAAAATCTGGCCGATGGAGAACCCCATTCAATGGGCGCCTTCACGATCCCAGGGCACGTCGCCCGCCCCGTCCGCATTCCGACCAATCCTCCGGCCAGTGTCCGGCTGCCCGGCGACACCAACAGGGTGAACGCCGAGTCACAGGGACCGCCTACCGGCTCACGCGCGCTTGAGCACCGGTCCCTTGGGGGTGTCTTCGACCAGCCAGCCCCGGTTGCGAATTTCCGTCCGCAAGGCGTCGGCCTTCGCGAAGTCCCGACGCCCCTTGGCCTCGGCGCGCTGCTGGGCCAACGCTTGGATTTCGTCCGGGGGCCCGTCGCCGGAGGGTCGGCCGAGTCCGAACACCGCGTCCACCCGCTCCCATTCGGTGAGGCGGGTTGCGGCCCGGGCCGGATCCAAGGCGCCGGCCGCCAGCATCCGGTTGGTCTCCGCCACCCATTCGTGCACGGCGGCCCACGCGCGGGAGACGTTGAGATCGTCGTCCAGCGCCTCGATGACTGCGGATTCCAATGCAGAAGGTGCGGCACCGGCCTGTGACGCCGGCCCCGTCGTCGAGGCGAGGTCCCGCAGTTTTCCGAAGCATTCGTCGAGACGGGCGAGTGCCGACCGGGCGCCGTCGAGTCCGTCGAAGGTGAAGTTGAACGTGCCCCGGTAATGCGCGCTGAGCAGCAGGAAGCGGATCTCGCGTCCGCCATGCCCGCGGCCCAGCAGGTCGCGCACCGTCAGGAAGTTCCCCAGCGACTTGCTCATCTTGCGGCCTTCGACCAGCAGATGCGCCGCATGCATCCAATGCTTCACGAAGGGGCGCCCCGGTTCCTGCACGCCGGCCCCCTCGCTCTGTGCGATCTCATCCTCGTGATGCGGAAACACCAGGTCCTCGCCACCCAGGTGCAGGTCAAAGCTGGGGCCCAGCAACGCCATGCTCATCGCGCTGCACTCGATATGCCATCCCGGGCGTCCTGGTCCCCAGGGGCTCTCCCAGGCCACCGCCCCATCCTCCGGAACCCACGCCTTCCAAAGGGCGAAATCGGCCACGGACTCTTTGTCGTACTCGTCGCTGGCCACCCGCTCCCCGACCCGCTGGGCGTCGGGATTCAGATTCACCAACTGCCCGTAACGGCAGCCGCATCCGCGATACTTCTCGATGCTGAAATACACCGACCCGTCGGCTGCACGGTAGGCCACGCCCCGCTGTTCCAGCCGCTGGATCAGTTCGAGGATCTGCGGGATATGCGCCGTGGCGCGGGGCAGGTGGTGCGGACGCCGGCAGCCGAGCGTGTCCAGGTCCTGCAGGAACTCGGACTCGTACCGTCCGGTGAACTCGGCCAGCGTCTGGCCGGTCTCGCGCACCCGGCGGATGATCTTGTCCTCGACGTCCGTGATGTTCATCACGTGCGTCACCGCGTAGCCGCGGAACTCGAGATACCGCCGGGCCAGATCGGCGAAGACGAAGGTGCGGAAGTTCCCGATGTGGCCGAAGTCATAGACTGTCGGACCGCAAGCGTACATGCCGACGCAGGGGCGTCCGGCCGCGTCGCGGCGTTCGGGGAACAGCGGCACGAACAGCTCCACCCGGCGGGTGAGCGTGTTGTAGAGATGCAATCGGGATTCCATTGCGTCGGCCCGGGGACCCTACCGGCATTCGCTCCCCAGGCGCCAGAAACGGATGGACCGCAGAAAACGCTCGCCAACGGAATCCACGGCCGGCACAACCTGTCCCCTTTCGAAACGCCGCCCATGAACGAGCAGATCGTCATCCTCGACTTCGGATCCCAATACACCCAGGTGATCGCGCGGCGGGTCCGGGAATGCAGCGTGTATTCCACCATCCTGCCCTATGACGCTCCGGCCTCTGACATTGCGAAACTGGCGCCCAAGGGAATCATCCTGTCGGGCGGACCGTCCTCGGTCTATGCGGCCGAGGCCCCCCTGCCGGACAAGGCGATCTTCCGGCTCGGCGTGCCGGTGCTGGGCATCTGTTACGGCGTGCAGTTGCTGGCGCACTTCCTGGGCGGACGCGTGGAGAAGGGACCCAAGCGGGAGTACGGCAAGGGGACCCTGACCATTGCAGATTCCGGATGCGCGCTGTTCGCCGGACTTCCCCAGCAGATCCAGGTGTGGAACAGCCATGGCGACAAGCTCACCCGCCTGCCCAAGGACTTCGTCGTCGTCGGCACCACCGGCAATTCCGACTACGCGGCCATCGAGCATCCGAAGCGCCGCTTTTTCGGCATCCAGTTCCATCCGGAAGTCGTGCATACCCCGCGCGGACGCGAAGTCGTGTCCAACTTCGTCCACAAGATCTGTGGCTGCGGACGGGCCTGGACCATGCGCAACTATCTGGACCAGGCGGTGGAGGAGATCCGGGCCCAGGTGGGTTCCGAGCGGGTGCTTTTGGGCCTCTCGGGCGGCGTGGATTCCAGCGTGGCCGCGGCGCTGCTGCACCGGGCCATCGGCGACCAGTTGACCTGCATCTTCGTCAACAACGGACTTCTCCGCGCCCGGGAGGCCGAGGGGGTGCGGGAGGTCTTCGGACGCAACTTCAAGATCCGGCTCCAATACGAGGAGGCCAGCGCGCTGTTCTTGCGGAAGCTCAAGGGGATCACCGATCCCGAGCGTAAGCGGAAGATCATCGGGAAGACCTTCATTGACGTCTTCCAGGCCGCCACGCGCCGGGCGGGCAAGGCCCGGTTCCTGGCGCAGGGCACGCTGTATCCCGACGTCATCGAGTCCGTGCCCATTGCCGGCAATCCGGCGGCGATGATCAAGTCGCACCACAATGTCGGCGGCCTGCCCAAGAAGATGAAGTTCGCCCTGGTCGAGCCGTTGCGCTGTCTGTTCAAGGATGAGGTGCGGCAGCTCGGACTGGAGCTGGGGCTGCCCAAGGAGATTGTGCATCGCCAGCCGTTCCCGGGTCCCGGCCTGGCGGTGCGCTGCCTCGGCGAACTGACCGGCGCCAAGCTTCGGATACTGCGCGAGGCTGATACCATCGTGGTGGAAGAGATGAAGTCGGCCGGACTCTATTATCAGACCTGGCAGACCTTCGCCGTGCTCCTGCCGGTCCGCAGCGTCGGCGTGCAGGGAGATGAGCGCACTTACGACTACACCATCGCGATCCGCGCGGTGGAGTCGCAGGACGGCATGACGGCGGACTGGGTGAAGCTGCCCTACGATCTGCTGGAGCGGGTGTCCTCGCGCATCACCAACGAGGTTCGCGGCGTCAACCGGGTGGTGCTGGATCTCACCAGCAAGCCGCCCGGCACCATCGAGTGGGAGTAGTCGGGATATGAAAGCGCTGCTCGAGACCGCCGGACGCCGGACAAACCGCGCGTTCCTGGTCGGCGTGGAACTCAAGACGCGTTCGGCCTGGGACGTGCGCGACTCCATGGACGAACTGGCGGAACTGGCCAAGACGGTCGGGGCCGAGGTCGTGGGCGAGGGGTTCCAGAAATTGGAGACTCCGCATCCCGCCACCTACATCGGCGGCGGCAAGGCGGCGGAGTTCGCCGCGAAATGCCGCGAGCTGGCGGTGGATACCGTGATCTTCGACGACGAGCTGAGCCCGGCCCAGGCCCGGAACCTCGAAGAGGTGTTTGACACCAAGGTGCTGGACCGCACCGGGCTGATCCTCGACATCTTCGCGCAGCGCGCCCGGACCCGGGAAGGCAAGCTCCAGGTGGAACTGGCGCAGCTCGGATACCTCCTGCCGCGGCTGACGCGGTTCTGGACCCACCTCTCGCGCCAGCGCGGCAGCACCGGATCCATCGGCGGCGAGGGCGAATCCCAACTGGAAGCGGATCGCCGCAAGACCAAGGAGCGCATGGAGAAGCTCGGGGAGGAACTGGCCGAGGTCCGCCGCCAGCGCGCCACGCAGCGGGCCGGACGCCAGCGCCATCCCTGGCCGATCGCTTCCATCGTTGGCTACACCAATGCGGGCAAGTCCACGCTGCTCAACGCGCTCACCGGCGCCGGTGTGCTCGCGGAGGACAAGCTCTTCGCCACGCTCGATCCCACCACCCGGCGCCTGCGCCTGCCCACCAACCAGAACGTGCTGCTGTCCGACACCGTCGGATTCATCCGCAAGCTGCCGCACGGCCTGGTGGAATCCTTCAAGGCCACCCTGGAGGAAGTGGTGGAGGCGGAATTGTTGCTGCACGTCGTGGATGCCGGCCATCCGCATGCGGAGGAGCAGATTCGCGCGGTGAACGACGTGCTCGCGGAGATCGGTGCCGCCGGCAAGCCCACGCTGATGGTCTTCAACAAGGTGGACCAGCCGGCCGCCGCCTCGGGCGCAGCGCGCCTGATGCCGCTCTTCGTCCGCGCGGTCGCGGTTTCCGCGAGGGCGGGACTCGGGCTGCCGGAGTTGATGTCCGAATTGGGGGCCATGCTCCGGCCGGTGCGCGCCACGGTGGAACTGGAGATTCCCCACGATGCGCCGGCCGTAATTGCGCGGCTGCATGCCCTCGGGCAGGTGTTGGAGTCCCGGTACGGCGGGCGGAAGGCCTGGTTCCGCGCCCAAGTGCCGCCGCATGCCATGCATGGATTCGCCCGGTTCGTGGTGTCGGAACGCCCCGCCCGTAACGGCCGGGCCCGCGCTCCGCGTGCGCGGAAGCCGGCGGCGTGATCTGCGCCTTGCCGGGTAAACGCCCTCCGCCTTCCCCGCAGCGACTCCACACGCGCAACGAGGGAAGTCACGGACGTGCAGGAGCCCTGACGGGGTCACAGCTCCAGCCCAGCTTCCTGGCGATGCCCTGGGACGCTGCCCCCCTCAACCCGTCCGAGCCTACAATTCGCGGCGACCCGCCGGGATGCCGGCGAATCGCTCTGCCGGCGCACTCCAAAATCAGGGCGTGAACCAAACGTTGGTGCGGGTGGCGGGATCGGCCTGGACCCATTGGGCGAGACGGGTGAAGAAGTTGGTGTCGGTACGCGCCGCAGCCAACTGGAACTGACGCAGTTGTTCTTCCGCCGGCACCGCCTGCTCCTGGCCGTCCGGACCGATCCTCCGCCCCGCCCGCGCCTCCGCCCAGTCGAGGAACCAGGAAGGGACCGGGACGGGAACAACGGGAACTTCCCAAGTTTCCGCCGTAGCCGCAGTTCCTTCGGCTCCATGGATGAACATGATGCGCTGCCCATCTGGGGAGAAGTCCACTGAGTACAAATACACGTTGTCATCGAAGAAACGCTCAGCGAGCAATTGCCCACTACCAATATCCCATAGTTGCATGCCTTCGCGCCCCCTAGCGGCAGGTGTCACTAAACGAAGGCCGTCTGGACTAAATCGCACGTGTTTACGAAAGTTGCCTTGGGCGATATTTGTCAAATTCGCCAAAGATTGGCCAGAGCGAGCGTCCCAAATTCGCACAGTCATATGTGCCGCTTGTTGCGGCTCTAGCGGTGCCGCCGAAACAATGTAGCGACCATTAGGGCTGAATTGAGGAGGGCCTGGCCTATAGAGCACCTGGGGGGCACCTTCGTGGTGCAAAGGCCCAATCGTAGGCTCACCAGTCTGGGTATCCCAAATCTGCAACGTGAAGTCGTGAGAAACCGTGAGCACTTGAAGCCCATCGGGGCCAAACGTGGCATGCATGATCCCACCTTCTTGGTAAAACGGTTCGACTGTTGGTCGCCCTGTATCGGAGTCCCACAGCTGGGCAGTCCCGTCCGCCAATACTCCGACTATCCGGAGACCGTCGGGACTGAACTCGGGCATCTCGACAGCCAAGATGGGTTCCGTGATGGCATTTCCTGTACGCGCGTCCCAAACTTGGGTTGTGTTATTAGCACGGGTTATGGCGCGACGGCTGTCCGGGCTCAAGACAGCTATGACGCGGTCGTCGGAATTCAAATGTCCGAATTGGGACAATAGTTTTCCGCTCGCGATATCCCAGACTCGGGCGACGCCAGACGCACTTTCCACAATCCTCTGACTGTCAGGACTAAACTCTGGAACTCGTTCGACCGGCACCCCAGGCCCAAACGGTAGGCCCGTATGACCATCCCAGACTCGAATCCATGGCTCCGCATCCTCCGAGAAGGTCATAACACTTTGTTCGTCAGGGCTAAACCACGCCTCTATCGTACCAGGCACGTTGGTGACCTGATCGGTTAGTGGTTTACCATTGTGCACGTCCAAAACCCGCCAAATTCCACGGGGCCTGTTGCCTTCAATGGTTAGAACTCGTAGTCCGTCTGTGCTAAAAGCCATTGCATTACGAAACGACTTGAAGGCCGGCAACGCGAAGGGCCGGTGCAGTAGCTTGGAAACCAGCTGCGATGCGGCTGATAGATCGGCCGGGTTGGCCCGCAGTTCCCGCGCAAATCCAGCCACGATGGATCGGGCCTGGCTGACCTCGGGTTCTTCCAAAGTTCGCTCCGTCGCGGCGACGTGAAGCGCGCTCTCCGCCCGAACCCGCTCTTGGCTGGCCAGATCCCGGGCACGATCGGCCTTCGCTGCTTGCCACATGCTGATTGTCAGGCCCACCAAAAGTGTTAAGAGCACCGCGCCCGCTCCGGCAAAGGCCAGCCGGTGCCTCCGTACAGCTTTCTGTAATCGGTAGGCCGCGCTGGGCGGGCGAGCTTGTACGGGTTTACTCGTCAAATGCCGTTGGAGATCCGCGGCCAGGCTGCTCGCCGTTTCGTATCGGCGGCTGCGGTCCTTCTCCAGGCACTTCATCACGATCCAGTCGAGATCGGCCGGGATGGGCGAGGGAGCGGCGGGCGGGTGGGCGGGTGAGAGAGTGAGCGGGTGGGCGCTGCCGGCTTGCCCCTTTTCCAGCTCTCCGACCTGCCCGCCTTCCTTCCCCGCGCGCGGGGCGGTGGACAGCGTGAGCCGCGTGCTGGGCTTGGGCGGCTCGACTTCGCGGAGGATGCGGCGCATTTCGTCCACGCCGGACTTCACCAATTCCTGCGCGTCGAAGGGGGTGGCGCCGGTGAGGAGTTCGTAGAGCAGGACGCCGAGGCTGTAGATGTCGCTGCGGGTGTCGAGTTCGAGGCCGCTCATTTCAGCCTGTTCGGGGCTCATGTAGGCCGGGGTGCCGATGAATTGATGGAGTTGCGTGTACACCGTGGCGTCGGTGAGCCGTCCCTCGGTGGCCTTGGCGATGCCGAAGTCAATGACCTTGGGCACGGGCACGCCGTCGTGCAGGGTCACCAGCACGTTGGAAGGTTTGAGGTCGCGGTGGATGATGCCTTTCTGATGCGCGTGCTGGACGGCCTGGCAAACCTGAGTGAACAGCGTGAGGCGATCCTCCAGCGGCAGCCGGCGCTCAGCGCAGAAGCGGGTGATGGGCAGGCCGCGGACCAATTCCATCACGAAGTAGGGGCGACCCTCACCCGGCCTGCGGCCACTCTCTCCCATCGGATGGGAGAGGGGGTCGGTGGAGCCGGCGTCGAAAACCTTGGCGATGTTCGGGTGATCCATCAGGGCCAGGGCCTGGCGCTCGGCCTCGAAGCGGGCGATCACGGAGCGGCTGTCGAGGCCCGGCTTGAGCAGCTTGAGGGCAACGCGGCGGCGGACGGGCTCGGTCTGTTCGGCGACAAAGACTACGCCACACCCGCCTTCGCCGATTTGCTCCAGGAGTTTGTAGCGTCCGATAGCCGTGCCGGGGCCGGCGGTCGAAGGCGGTTCGGCAGAGTGGGCCGTCGTGGCCAGGAAGCCGCCGGCAGCTTGGTCAGCGGCCAGCAGGTTTTCAATACGGCGACGAAGAACATCGTCGCCGGCGCAGGCGCGGGCGAGATAGCCGGCGCGCTGGAGGGGATCAGGGATATCGAGCGCCTCGTTGAAGATCGTGCGCAGAGAAGGAGATTCAGTGTTCATAGTGTTCTGGCGGCTCCGGTTGGGAGCTGGCCTTCACCGGTTCCATGCGCAGAGGCGCCGGGAAAGAGGCCACCGGGAGAATGAATTCTTCTCAAAGCGAGATTATCGGGCGCTCAAGTGTTCGTAGAGCCAGGCTCGGGCGAAGGTCCAGTGGCGTTTGACGGTGCGGACCGACAGGCCGATGGCCGCGGCGGTCTCTTCATTGGTGAGGCCGGCGAAAAACCGCAGTTTCACGATCCGCGCGGACTCGGCGTCTTCGGCGACCAGCCGTTCCAGGGCTTCGTCGAGAGCCAGCAAGGTCTCGCTGTCGGTCGTGGCCGCCACATCCACGTCATCCAGGTTGATCCGGACCACTCCTGCTCCGCGCTTGAGCGCCTGCTTGCGGCGCGCACTCTCGATCAGAATCCGCCGCATGGCTTCCGCCGCCGCGGCAAAGAAATGAGCGCGATTCTCCCAGCCAGGCGAGGAATTGACCGACAGGCGCAGCCAAGCTTCATGAACCAGTGCGGTGGGCTGAAGGGTTTGCCCCGGCTTTTCGCGGGCCATGTGCGCCGCGGCTAGGTGACGCAATTCGCCATAGACCAGTGAAAGCAGCCGTTCGGCCGCTTCCGGATCCCCGGCTTCCATGGCACTGAGCACCTGGGTGACGTCAGCCATTGCCGATACGATGGCAGAATCGGCGGCCAAAAGCGACGACGGGCCGCCGGGGACCAGGAACCTCGGAAGATTTCTAACCGTGCGCTGGCATAGAGAACGAAAGCCAGAGGACAGGGCATCTGTCAGTTGACAGATGCCCTGTCCCCTTTTTCGCAAAACCATTTGAAGTATGGCTTGATTGCCATACGATGGATGGCATGAAGATGACACTCCATATTGACGAAGGCCTGTTGAATCGGGCCATGAAGGTCGCGGGCGTCGAAAGCAAGACCTCGGCAGTGGACTTGGCTTTGCGGGAGTATGTCCGTAGGGGCGAACTGGTGCGGGTGCTTTCTACGGGCCTTCAGAAATCCCCCGAAGATCTCCGGAACATGTTTGATCCAGACTACGACCTCGAGGCCTTGAGACTCAACGAACCGTCGCGATCTTATGGCCGCAAACCCAGTGCTGGTTGACAGTTCATGGTACATCCGGATCGCCCGTGAGCGACGCGATCCGTTGATGGAATTGGCCGTGATTGCTGCCCAGCGGGACGTGGCCACCTGCGGAATGGTGCGCAGCGAGGTGGGACGCGGTCTCCGGCGCCGCGAAGATCTGGAGGCGTTTCAAAGGGCATGGGACATCATGCGGTACGTGACCACGGACGCCCGTCTTTGGAGGGATGTCGAAGAGACCGCCTGGCTGCTGGACCGGCAGGGGCAGATTCTGCCGTTGACCGATGTCATCATTGGCTGCTGCGCCCGGCGGATCGGGGCATTGGTGCTCACCTTTGACCGGCACTTTGACCTCATCCCCGGCATCCGAAGCGCCCAGGAGATCATTTGAGAGCCAGGGGACAGGGCTTCTGTCCCTCGCGGCCTGCCGTCCGAAAAAGGTCACGGCCGAACATCGAACATCGAACGCTGAACATCGAAGGAGGGGGGCTCTTCGATGTTCGATGTTCAATGTTCAGCGTTCGATGTTCTACCCCACTTCAGCCGCCCCCGGCCCTCGTTTCCAAGGCTGTCAGAAATACTTCTCCACGATCCAGGCGGGTTGCCAGGAGTCCGGCTTGCGCTGGTAGCCTTCGGGGCTCCAGGTCCCCGGTTTCGGATGCTCGATGGCCAGTGGCTGCCGGTCGCCTACCCGGGCCTGCCATGACTGCATCAAGGCGGTGAGTTCTTGGAGGCGTTCCTCGAACCGCGGGTCTCCCGACAGATCGTTCATTTCCCCGGGATCCTTCTCCAGATCGAACAACTGCTGGCGCGCAATCTGCGGATAGACGATCAATTTCCACCGCCGATCGCGCACGGCGCGCATGGTGTCGGTGAAGGGAAGGAACACCGAGTCCCGGACCGACTCCCGCAAGCCCGCCCAGATCGGCCGCAGATTCTCTCCGGCCAGGCCGCCCGGACGGGCGACGCCGGCGAGGTCGAGGAGAGTGGGATGCAGGTCGAACAGGTAGGTGAATGCGACCGTGGTCCCATGCGGAATATTGGGGCCGGCGATGATGAGCGGGCATCGCATGCTGTGTTCGTACACGCTTTGCTTTCCCAGCAGTCCGTGGCTCCCCAGGGCCAGTCCATGGTCGGCGGCGTAGATCACCACGGTATTGTCGCCGTGGGGCGAGGCGGCCAGTGCGGACAAGATTCGGCCCACCTGCTCGTCGAGATGGGTGATCAGCCCGTAGTATTCGCACCACTGATCGCTGAGCACTGCGGGGGTCCGGGGATAGGCCGCCAGGTTTTCGTCCCGGAGATCCTTGACGAAGCCCTGATCGAAGGGGTGCAGGGGCTGGAAGTTCTCCGGAAGCGGCGGACGCTTCCGGTAGTAGCGCTCGCGATAGGCTTCCGGGGGATTCCGCGGGTCATGCGGCGCGGTGAAGGCGACGTAGCAGAAGAAGGGCTGGTGGGTTGGGGCAGAGGCGAGGAACTCGATGGCGGCATCGGCGAACTCCTCGCTGGAGAACTTGGCGGCGGTGCGGGTCGGGCCCACCACCCCGTTCCGGACGTCCGCCACCGGAACCTTCGTGTGATCGGCCATGCCTCCGAAGAACACCGACCGCGCCTCCGGAAACGCCCGGCGAAAGGAAGCCTCGCCGTTGTGCCACTTGCCGGTGGCGAAGGTCGCGTATCCGGCGTTGCGCAGCCGCTCGGGAAGGAGGGGGGTGTCCGCAAGATCCGCCTTCACGTCAAACCAGGTGCGGCCGCTCATGAGCATGGCCCGGCTGGGCACGCAGACCGCGCCGCTGTTGGATCCGAAGCAATAGTTCCGCCGGAAGCTGAATCCGCGCCGCGCCAGTTGGTCCAGGTGGGGCGTCTCAATCGCCGGATTTCCCCACGCCCCGAGAGTGTCCGCGCGCTGGTCGTCGGCGAATAGCAGCAGGATATTGGGGCGACCGGCCGCCGCGGCGGGCTGGCCCCAGACGAGCAGCAGGATGCCGAGGAGCGGAAGTCGAAACCGAAACGGAATCGTAGCCATGCGCCGACGAATCTGGCGCAGAGCAGGCGATCTCGAAACGCGAAAGAAAACCGGCCCCCTTTGCGTCCCTTGGGTCTATTGCGTGAGCCCCGAAGGCATCGAGAATGGGGCCCGTTCAAAACGGAACGGCGCCCGGGAGGGGCGCCGTTCGTCAACCCGGTGGAGTGCCGGGAAGCAGGTCTCAGGCTGCGGACTTGGCCGCGCCGGTCTTGTTCAGGCGGATCTGGAGGCGGGAGCGCTTCCGGTCCGCGGTGCCGGCCTTGAGGGTGCCGGCTTTGACCGCCTTGCCGTATGCCGAGCTCACCGCGCGAAACGCGGTGGCGGCCTCCGGCTGCTTTCCTTCCTTCGCCAGCGCGAGGAACTTCTTCTCGAGGGTCTTCAGACGGGATTCCACCGCCTGGTTGCGGGCGGCTTTGCGAGCGCTGGAGCGGGTGCGCTTCTCTGCGGATTTCGTGTTCGGCATAGTGCGTGACTCGAAAAATGAGCCGCGACCGTATCGGCCGGCACACGGATGTCAACGGGTTGTTGCCAGCCCGACAGCGACAGCGCCTCCATGGCGAGGGGCTCACGCCATGGACGCAGGGGCGGCGACGGGTAAAGCCCTTTCTATCAGGACCGAGTCTGTGAAGGGGGATTCGCCAGGGCAAACTTCGATCCTCCGCGTTCTTTCCTTGGCGTGAGGCCTGAATCCTACGGTCACACAAGGGCAGGCTGGCGTCAGACGCGGAAGCGGAGCTTCACCGTGCAGGCGTCGCCGTCCACCGAGGTGCGAATCCCGTCCGCCGCCACGCCGGCGAGATATCCCGAGAGACCGACCACAAAACTTTGTTCCTCCACCATCTCCCGGCGTGGCCGCACGTTGCCGGCCAGCGTGGGAAGCGTTCCCGGATACCGGAAGGTGACGGAGCAGTCGAAATCGTCGTAGCCGGCCTCCACCACCACGGGCCCGGTGGACACCGGGCCGATCTGCTCCAGGGCCTCGCGGGTGGCGCCGACGATCTGTTCAAGGTCGTCGCCGCGAAGCCGCCAGTCGCGGCCGCGCTCGCGAAGGAAGCTCACGATTTGCGCGGGGGTGGCGTCCGTTCCCGGAATGACCTGGATGGAGCGGCGCTGCCAGCGGCCGATGAGGAACAGCAGATTGAGCCCCGTGGCCGAGAGCACGGCCACCGAAAGCGGCGAGCCGAGCAGATGATGGAGCCCCGCCGGCAGGTCCGCGAAAAAGGTGCGGAATACCAGCACGCCCAGGGACAGCAGCAGGGACACGCCGATGACCAGCGTTTCGCGGAGCGTGATCGGACGGCTGACCGCCACCTGGATTCCAGCCACAAGCATCAGGGCGCCGTTGAAGAACAAGGCGGCGCCCATCACCGGCCGGGGCATGCCCACCACTAGCGCAGAGACCTTGGGAAGGGCCGCCAGAAGCACCATCCAGGCCGCGACCGACCCGGCGAGCACCCGGCTCGTGGCTCCGGTGGACTTCTGGATGCCGACCAGGCTGGGACTGACACTGGCTCCCATGCCCCCCAGCGCTCCGCAAAGGGCGCTCCCCAATCCGTCGGCCAGCACCCCGGCCTCGACGTTGCGCAGGTCCGGACGCTTCCAGCCGGCGTCGTTGATCTGCTGGCAGGTGGTCAGCACACCGATGGAGCGCAGCCCCGACGCCAGACCCGCGATCAGGAACGGCGCCAGCAACGACATGTCCAACCGGAGGCCGGGCATCCGCACCTGCGGCCATCCGATCCAGGCGGCGTCCCGCAGTTGCTGAACCGCCTCCGGCGAGAGCTGTCCGAAGGGGATCGCCATGGCGTACCCGAAGACGATGCCCGAGAGCACGCCGAGCAGACGGGCCATTCCGCGGCCCCAAACTCCCAGCACCACCATTGGCGCCAGCGTGCAGACCGCCGTCCATGCCACGGGCGACAGCGCATGGCGTTCGAGCAGGTTCGGATCGAACACGATCTCCATGCCCAGCTTTCCAAGCTGGATGCCCACCGCCAGGAGGATCACCCCGGAGACCACGGCCGGGAACACCTTCCGCAGGACGCGAACCAGTCGCGAGAAGACCGCTTCGAACACGCCGGCCAGACAGGTCATGCCGGCGCAAAGCGCCAGGCCTCCCGCCTGGGCCGCCACCAGCGACGGCGGCAGGTAGATGGCCGAGACCACCGGAGGGCAGAAGAAGCCCGAGCCAAACCCCCGGAGGCGCAGCGCCTGCAGCACGGTCATCAGCGCCACGCCGAGCATGGCCGTGGACATGGACGCATGGGCCGCGGCAAAGGAGTCTCCCGCGGCGCGGGCCACCAGCCCGGCCATGACCAGGTACGGGCAGACGACCGTGACGTGTTGCAGCCCCAGGAGCGCCCAGGAGAGCCAGGGCGGACGATCGTCCAGACCATAGATGAGGTCGGCCGGCTTCTCTGGCGTGGCTGGCATGGGCCAGTCATAGCCGCCGGTGGAAACGGCGGCGAGCCTCCGGGTCGGGCCTTTCTCACCCGATGTTTGACGACGTTCCACCGTCCGCCGCTCGATCGGACGGTGCGGCGCCCGCGTCCTCCATGACCTCCCGCGCGCGGTCGCGGACGGCGGTGTTCAGTTGAATCGCCCGGGTCGGCAGGGCGAAACGCAGCCCCTCGGCGTCGAATCGTTCCTTGATGGCCAGATTGACGCGCTGGAATACCTGCGTGAATTCCCGGTGATCGTTCGACTTGCTCCAATACACCACGTCGAGGTTCAGGGAAGATTCGCCGAAGCGGTTGAAATGAACGATGCAGTCGTGCGTCCCTGGATCGGCCCGGAGGATCTCCTCCACCAGCTCCGCGGCCCGCCGCACCCGGGGCGCGGGGGTGTCATAGGTCAGCCCGATGCCGAAGGTCGCGCGGATCGTCGGGCGCCGGGAGATGTTCACGATCCGGGAATTGCCCACGTCCTTGTTGGGCACGGTGATCAGCGATCCGTCCACACTCCGGATTCGGGTAGAGCGCAGGCCCATCTCCTCCACCGTCCCGTCCGCGTCGCCGATGCAGACGCGGTCCCCGATCTTGAACGGCTTGTCGAGGAACACCGCCACGGCGCCGAAGAGATTGCCCACGGTATCCTGCGCCGCGAGGCCCAGCGCCAGCCCGAGCACCGAAACCGAGGCCAGCGCGGTCCGAATGTCGAAGCCCAGGTGTCCGGCGAGTGTGAAAATGGCGACGACGCAGATGACGGCCTTCGCCACCTTGCCCACCAGCATCAGGAAGTTGTCGTTAAAGGCCCGGTCGCCGCCCGGAGGCAGCTTCCGGCGCCAGAGCTCGACTCCGGCGTCCACCGCCTTCAGCACTACCATGACCATGGACACCGCGACCGCCACATAGGTCAGCCGCGAAAACCAGATCTCCAGCATTTCCGGCCAGTCGAATAACTGGAGGCCGACGTTGAGCAGGATCACGAAGGTGACGACCTTCACCGGACCGTCCACCAGCCCGATCAGCACATCGTCCCATTCGGTCGAGGTCCGCTCCGCCAGGCGCTTCAACCGGGTGTGAATGATCCAGTCCACCAGTCGCGACATCTGGAAGGCGATCAGCGCGTAGATCACCGTCGCCAGGTACTGCCAGAGCGGCCGGTGCAGGATCTCCACCTGCAGGGCCTCGATGCCGTCGAGTCCGAAGGTCAGCAGGGAACGGTTTTCCCGGATGAAGGCCTTCTGCGATTCGTTGAGCACGGAGGCCGATGCCAGCGGCTGCGCGCCATTGGTGGCGCCGTCGGCCGTGGTGGAGGGAGCCTGCGCCCAAACCGCGCCGACGAGCAGGACGCCCAACACAAGGACCCAGAATCGCAGGAACCCATCAGGATGGAGAAATCGCTTCATAAACCGCAGGCCGTGAGGGGTACGGGCTGAGGGATGGTCTGGCAAGAGGTGGAGCTGCCGGGTGGGAACGGAAGGGATGCGTCGAATCGTGCGTGCGTTTTCGATGGGCGCGGCCATTAAGGGATGACGATGACGCTGATTTCTCCAGAGCACGGAATGGACGACGCCGTCTTGCTCCGGGAATACACCGACCGCCAGTCGGAGCCGGCATTTGGAGAGTTGGTCCGCCGGCACGTGGATCTGGTGCATTCCGCCGCCCTTCGACAGGCAGGGGGCAACGCGACGACCGCCGCAGATGTCACCCAGGCGGTCTTCATTGAGTTGGCCCGACAGGCGGGGCGGCTGAAGCGACATCCGACGCTCACGGGGTGGTTGTACACCGTCACTCGCCGGGTGGCGTCCCAGGTGGTCCGCGCCGAGACCCGGCGGCAACGGCGCGAATGGGAGGCCCAGCACATGCAGGAAACGCTTCGGGAATTGTCGCCGACGGAGGCGGAGTGTGATTGGGACCGGGTTCGCCCGGTGCTGGACTCCGCGATGCACATTCTGGGCGAGACCGACCGGCTGGCGGTGCTGCTGCGCCATTTCGAGAACCGACCATTTGCGGAGGTCGGCGCGCGAATTGGGATGAGCGAGAACGCCGCCCGGATGCGGGTCAGCCGGGCGTTGGAAAAACTCCGCGCCGTGTTGATGGGACAGGGCGTGAATTCCACCGCCGCCGCCCTGGCTGCAGTGCTTTCGGGACACGCGGTCTCGGCGGCCCCGCCGGGTTTGTCCGCCGGCATTGCCACCATGGCCGCGGCGTCTGCTTCCACCCTTGGATTTCTTCCTCTGATGGCTTCGATTCCATTGAAAACGGCGACGGCAGTCGCGTTGATCGTGTCGGCAGGAGCGGCCTTGATGCTTCAAGCGGGCTTCAACAAGCGGTTGCGTGCGGCCAACCAGGACCTGCAACAACGCACGGTGGAGTTGGCCGCGGAGATCCAGGCCGCCCGCCTCGCGGTGGCAGAGAGCGCCCGGGAATTGGCGCGCCTGCAGGAACCCTCGGGGGAACTCCTGCGCCTGCGTGGGGAGGTGGCCCAGCTTCGCGGCCAGCTCGCGGAAGCCAAGGCGCCCGGATCTCAGCCCGCGGTGCGATCCGGCAGCGGGTCCTCAGTCCCGCTACTCGCCGATCGCCCGTCCGAACCGTTCGAACCGGGCGGAGAATTTGTGCCCGTTGAGCGGTGGGGGAATGCGGGCACGGGGACTCCCGCGGCCGCGGCGATGACCATCCTATGGGCATGGCGATCGAGAAATCTCGCCCTCTTGAAGGAAGTATCCGAGCCCATGACCGAGGAGATGCGGCAATGGCTTGCCGAGAATGATCCCCGGGGCCTGGATGAAGATCTGAGGATGGAGCGATCCGCATTCATGGTGGACTCGGTGGGGTCGGCGCGAGTCCAGAGCGTGGAGATGTCCAAGCCCGGGTCGAATCACTCGCGGGTGCGAATCGAATCCCGGCGGCCCCAGATGACCAACGAGCTGAGCTATGGGATTGATCTTTTGTTGGCGTTCGACGGAGAGGCCTGGCGCCTGCCTGCCCGCGAGATTCCTGGATCGAAGCCGTAACGGATCCTGGCTGAGGAGGAACGCCGGCAGAAATGCTCCACGTTTTGCGTCGAAGGAGAGGGCCGCAGGTCATGGGAAGATTGCAGGGCGGCCGGCCCTGCGCCATGGCACTGAGAAGGGAGGCGGGACCTCGGGCCGCGTGGGTGCCAGTAGATGCCCTGTCCCTCAGACGGCCTGACGGATGAATCCGAGCTGTTTCAGAAGAAGGTCATCGGCTATCCCGCCGGGGAGTTCCGATGCGCCCAGTGTAATCAACGCCGCCAATTCCCACTGGCAGCCTTGCCCCTGATCCGGTAGTCCGGTGGGCGCTCCGGCCCCGGTGTGTGTTTCTAAGATGCGCCCTGCCGGGTCGAATCAACCGCCGTGTCCTGACTCTCACCCAACCCTGCCCGTCGCATGACGACTCTTCTCCTCATCCTTTTCGGCCTGGTGGCGTGCCTTTTCATCGCCGGCGGCCTCCTGTTGTGCATCCGCAAGATCCAGCCCGGCAAGGCCGGGATCAGCGTGGGCCTGGGCGGACTCCGTGTGGCGTTCGACTACATGATCCGCCTTCCGCTGGTGCAGCATTTCGAGCAGATGGACATCTCCGTGAAGAAGCTGGAAATCCATCGCAAGGGGAAGGACGGGCTGGTCTGCCAGGACAATATCCGGGCGGACATTTCCGTCGCCTTTTATATCCGTGTGGAGGCGTCTGAAGAAAGCGTGCGCAAGGTGGCCCAAATGCTCGGACCCGACCGGGTCTCCGACATGAACCAGTTGCGCGAACTGTTCGAGGCGAAGTTCTCCGAAGCGCTCAAGACGGCGGGCAAGCAGATGGAGTTCCACGAACTGTTCACCGAGCGGATCAAGTTCCGGGAGCAGATCCAGGCCACGATCGGGAAGGATCTGGACGGATTTCTCCTCCAGGACGTGGCCATTGACTATCTGGAGCAGACTCCGCTGGACCAGCACGATCCCAGCAACGTGCTCGATGCAGAGGGCATCAAGAAGATCACCGAGATCACGCAGCGCGAGCGGGTCGTCGCCAACGAGCATTCGCAGCGCGCCAGCGTGCAGATCGAAAAGGAGAATGCGGATGCCGACATCGCCCGGCGCGAGCAGAAACGGCGAAACGAGGAGGATACCGCCAAGCAAGGCCGGGCGATCAACGAAGTGAAGGCCAACGAGGAGGCGGAGGCGCGCAAGGTTATCGAAGCCCGGCGGCAGGAAGTCGAAAGCAAGCGCCTGGAGGCCGAAGAGGCCATCCGTCTGCGCACCGAGGACATGAACCGGGCCGTCCAGGAGCGGGAATACACCGTTCGAAAAGAGCAGCAGCGGCTGGAGCAGGAAGCCGTCCAGGAGGGGGAAGAGGCGCGGGTGCGCCGGGAGCGGACCGTGTCGCTGGCGGAGATGGACAAGGAGGTGAAGATCGCCGAGGCCGCCGTCGAGGTGGAGCGCAAGCGCGCCACCGTGGTGGCCGAGCAGAAGGCCGTCACCCAGCAGGAGGAGGAGAAGCGCAATATCGAGGCGCGGATGACTGCCGAGCGGGTGCGCGAGGTGACGCTCATCGAGGCGGAGATGAACGCCAAAAAGGACCAGACGGAGAAAGTGGTGGCTTCAGAGGCGCAGAAGGAAGCGGAGCGGAATCTGGCCGAGGCCGAGAAGGTGAAGCGGATCATCGCCGCGGACGCCGCGCGTGAAGCCGCGCTGCGCGACGCGGAACGACTGCAGACCCTCGCCGACGCCGAGGCCAGGGCGGCTGAGAAACGGCGCCATGCCGCCGAGCAGGAGGCGGAGGCGCAGGCGGCGCTCGAAGCGGCCAAGGGCCTGGCGGAAGCCAAGGTCACCATGGCCAAGGCAGATGCCCGCAAGGTCGAGGCCGTGGCGATCCGCGAGGTGGGCCTGGCCGAGGCGGAGGTCATCAAGGCCAAGGGGACGGTCGTCGCCCAGAATCTGGAGGTCCAGGCCCAGGCGGAGGCGGAAGGCACCAAGGACAAGGAACTCGCCGCGGCGGCGGGCATCGAGGCGCGCGGCGCTGCCGAAGCCAAGGCGATCCATCAGAAAGCCGAAGCGATGAAGCTCCTGCACCAATCCGGGCAGCAGCACGAGGAGTTCCGGTTGCGCCTGGCCAAGGAACGGGACATCGAGTTGGCCGCGATCGAGGTCCAGAAGGAGGTCGCATCGTCCAATGCGCTGGTCGTCTCCGAGGCGCTCAAGAACGCCCGCATCGAGATCGTCGGTGGCGAGAACGATTTCTTCGAGAAGGTCGTGAGAGCCGTCGGCACCGGCAAATCCGTGGATCGCCTGGTGCAAAGCAGCGCCACTCTCGCGGAGGTGAAGTCCACCTTCTTCAAGGGCGACCCGGAGCACTTCAAGGCCCAGGTCCGGCAATGGGTGAACGATTTCGGCATCAAGACCGAGGATCTCAAAAATCTTACCCTCTCCGCCCTCCTCGCCAGGCTCATCGCGTCCGCGGACGATGCCGGGGTTCAATCCCTGATGAAGTCGGCGCTGGACGCGGTCAGAGACCGAGGGCTCGGTGAGGTGACCGCGGCCAAGGCGCTCACGGCGGGATGATCCTCCGCACTCCATGACCGACTCCCCTCCGCCCGCTCCGCCGCCGGCGGCGCAGTCCCCTCCGGCGGATGCCGCCTATGAGGTCATTCGCCAGCGGTTGCAGGCGAACTGCGGCGCGCTGCGGGAGCGCGCGGCCCGGCTCGACGCGCGGCGCCAGGAGGTGTTCGGACGGATCGAATCCCGGCTGCTGCAGGCGGACCGGGTGACGACCCCGCACAACTGCATTCCCCGGGATATGGTGCAGTTGGGCAACGGCCAGTTCCTTTTCGGCTTCAACGTTCAGTTCGGACTCAAGAAGGAGATCGAGCTGGCCGATGTGTTTGCCATCTATGTTCGCGACGAGACGGCCGGGGCCTTTCGGGAGGCGCCCCTGGAGCCGCTGTCCGATCCGCGCTTCGTGGCCGACTTCAAACGCCTCTACAACGTCTATGAGCGGGCGACCTTCTCCAAATTCTCGCTGATCGGGAGCCAGCTCTACATGGTGTTCCGCACGGGCTCCGGCGCCGGGGACATCGCGGTATTCAAATGGACCTTCGGTTCCGGATCGCCGGCGTATGTAGATGGGCGCGCCGAGGCGGAGTTCCGCAAATCCGCGTTTCCTCCGCCCTTTGAATTTCGGTGGAAGACCCCGGATCGCGAGGCGTTTCGATACGGCGACCACCCGCATGTGTCCATCGAGGACCGCGTCTTCGTGGAGTGCATCGGCGGCGACCTCACCATCAAGGTCGAGGACAACACCGCGACGGGCGAAGGCGTCTATTCCGAGCCCGTCGAAGACCGGCATCAGAAGGTGGACGACGCCGAGATCGCCTATGCCGTGATCGGCCACCTCATCGTGCTCAAGCTCCGGCCCTACAAGGAGCCCCACGCGCGTTTCTTCATCTTCAACGAGAAGCTGCAGTCCGTGGTGCGCGTGGATTCCCTGGGGCAAAGCTGCGCGCTGCTGCCCGAGGATCACGGGCTGGTGTTTCCGGATGGCTATTATCTGGCGACCGGCGACTTGAAGGTCTTCGAAGCCCGGGAGGAGCCGCAGGTGCTGGAACGCGTCCTCCACGCGCCCAACGGCGAAGACTCGCTCTATGTCTTCTTCGGACGCGAGGCGGGCATCTACACCCTGTTGCCCTACCGTCTGATCGAGCAGCACGTCGAGGAGCGTCTGGTTTGCCACGGCTTCTCGCTTTTCCCCAACGGCCAGTTGGTGTCCTTCCGGGGCGACGACGCGCCGCAGAAGCATCACCAGATCCAGCTTCGCCAGACGCCCTTTTATCAAACCGGTTTCGAACCGGCCGGCCGGCGCGACGCCTTTCTCTATCAGGTGGGCAACAAGGACGTGGTCCGCTGCCTGGCCGAAATTCACGAGGTGCTGACGCTGGCCGGGAGGGACGCGCCGTATGCGGAGCTCTATTCCGATGTCGTCCGCCGCTGCACCGCGATGCTGGACGCCTACACCTGGCTGGGCAGCGACGACGGATTCCAGCTCGATGAGGCGCTGCGCCAACTGCGCGAGACGGCGGACAAGGCGGTGGAGGAGTTCGCCAAGGTGCGGCGTCTGCAGCAGGAGGCCGTGCGGCGCCTGGCGGACCTGGGCAGGCGCTGCGAGTCGCGCGTCCAGGAAGTGCGCCGCGCCGGCCTGTCCCAGCTCGAGGAGTTCGTCCATCACCTCGCCGCGCTGCGGCATCTTCGCGGCGAGCTGATCACCCTGCGCGAAGTTCGGTACGTGGACCTGGCCCAACTGGCCGCGCTGGAGCAGGGGGTCGCTGCGCAACTCCAGGAGCTTTCCGCCCGCTGCGTCCAGTTCCTCCTGCGGCCCGAGTCGCTGGATCCCTACCGCCGGCAGGCCGATGGCCATCTGGCCGCCGTGCCCGGCATCACCAAGGCCGCCGAGGGCCGGAAGCTCGAGAAGGCCGTCGCCGACGCCGGGGGCGAGCTGGAGATGCTCATCGAGATCGTCAACAACCTCGGCATCGAGGACGCCACCGAAACCACCCGGATCCTGGATGGCATCACGGCGGTCTATGCGACGCTCAACCAGGTCAAGGCCGCGCTGAAGAAGCATCTGCAGGCCTTGGTGGCCAGCGAGGGAGCGGCCCAGTTCAATGCGCAACTCAAGCTCCTGGGCCAGTCCGCGGCCAGCTTCCTCGATCTCTGCGACACGCCGGCCAAGTGCGACGAGTATTTGAACCGCCTTTCCGTTCAGTTGGAGGAACTGGAAGGGGCCTTTGCCGGGTTCGAGGAGTACGCGGTCCAGCTTGCGGAGCGGCGCACCGAATTCTACGAGGCCTTCGAGCAGAGAAAGATCGCGCTGGTGGAACAGCGCAACCGCCAGACCCAGGCGTTGATGTCTGCCGCCGAGCGGATCCTCAAGGTCATCCAGAACCGGCTGGCCGGATTCCGCAGCGTCGAGGAGATCCACACCTACCTCGCCTCGGACCTCATGGCCGCCAAGATCCGGGACACGCTGGACCGGTTGCTGGCGCTCGGCGACGCCGTGAAGGCCGACGACCTGCAGGGGCGCTTCAAGACGCTGCAGCAGGAGGCGGTGCGCCAGTTGAAGGATCGCCAGGAGCTGTTCGTGGAGGGAGCGGACGTCATCCAACTGGGAAAGCACCGTTTCAACGTCAACACCCAGCCGCTCGATCTCACCCTCGTGTTGCGCGACGGGCATCCGCATTTCCATCTCACGGGCACCCAATACTTCGAGCGGGTCACCGACGAGGACTATCTGGCGACCCGGGCGGTGTGGGATCAGGAGGTGGTGTCCGAGAATTCCCAGGTCTATCGGGCCGAGTATCTGGCCTGGCGGATCCTGGAATCGCTGGAGACGAACGCCGCACTCGGCAAGGGAAGCGTCGAGGACTTTTTGTCCCGGCCGGAGGAGCAGCGCCTCGAATTCGTGCGGGAGTTCATGGCGCAGCGGTACCAGGACAACTACGCCAAGGGCCTTCACGATCTGGACGGCGCGCGCATCCTTTCCGCGCTGGCGGCGACGCAGGCGGCGTTGCACCTCGCGCGGTATCCCCCCGACGCCCGGGCCTGCGCGTGGGTGTATTGGCAGCGGTTCTGTCCGGAAGAGATCCGCGCGCACTGGACGGCCAGGTTGGAGGCGTTTGGCGAATGCAACCGCCTGTTTCCGGGGCACGCCGTCCAGCAGAGCTACGTCGCCGCGCTGCAATCGTTGCTGGCGGACTTCCTTCGCCGGGAGCGGTTATATCCGGAGGATCTGGCCCGCGACGCGGGGGAGTATCTGTATCACGAATTGATCCGCGGCGACGGGTTTACCGTGACTCGCGAGGCGGAACAGGCTGCCGCGGCTTTTCAACAACACCTGGTGGCGCGGAGTCGCGACGACACCTGGAGCGCCGCCCGGGAGGCGATGGCCGGGCATCCCGCCAGCGAACTGGAGTTGATCCGCGATTGGGTGCGCGGGTTCCTCCAGAGCCGCGGGCCGGCGGTTGACGGCGGGACACCGCCGCTCGAAGAAGCGGCCGCCCTTCTCTTTTGTGGCGACGCCATGCCGCGCAAAGCCGTGGAGGTCGCCTCGCGCCACACCCTGGACGGGATGCGCGGCGCGCATCCGCGCCTCCAGGACAACACGTATCATTTCGACTATCTCGACTTCGTCGCGCGGTTGCGGCAGTTCGATCGGGACGCAGTCCCGCAGTTCGAGGCCTATCATCGGCTCAAGGGACAGTTGCTGGAGCGCGAGCGGACGCGGTTAAAGCTGGAGGAGTTCCGGCCGCGGGTGTTGAGCAGCTTCGTGCGCAATCAGCTCGTGGACCGGGTGTACCTTCCCTTGGTGGGCGATAATCTGGCGAAGCAGATCGGGGCCGCGGGCGCTAGCCGGCGCACGGATCAGATGGGGCTGCTCCTGCTGGTCTCGCCGCCGGGCTACGGGAAGACCACGCTCCTGGAATACGTGGCCAGCCGGCTGGGCGTCGTCTTCATCAAGATCAACGGGCCGGCGCTCGGCCATGGCGTGACGTCGCTGGATCCCCAGGAGGCCCCCAACGCCGCGGCGCGCGAGGAGGTGCAGAAGCTCAATCTGGCGTTGGAGATGGGGGACAACGTGATGGTGTGCGTGGATGACATCCAGCATTGCAGCGCCGAGTTCCTGCAGAAGTTCATTTCCCTCTGCGACGGGCAGCGAAAGATGGAGGGCGTGTGGCGCGGGCAGCCGCGCACTTACGACCTGCGCGGACGGAAGGTCGTGGTGGCCATGGCGGGGAATCCTTACACGGAGAGCGGGCAAAAGTTCAAAATCCCGGACATGCTCGCCAACCGCGCCGACACCTACAATCTGGGGGACATCATTGGCGGCAACGCCGAATGGTTCCGCGCCAGCTACCTGGAGAACGCGCTCACCTCCAATCCGGTCCTCGCGCCGCTGGCGGCGCGCAGCCAGTCGGATGTCCGCGCCTTCATCCGGGCGGCGGAGCAGGGCGAACGGGCCGTGGAGGGGCTCGAGGGCAGCTATTCCGCGCATGAAGCGGAGGAGATTTTGTCCGTGCTGCGCAAGCTCGCGGTCCTCCGGGATATCGTCATGCGGGTGAACGCCGAATACATCGCCTCGGCGGCGCAGGCGGATGAGTTTCGCACCGAGCCGCCGTTCAAGCTGCAGGGTTCCTATCGCAACATGAACCGGCTGGCGGAGAAGGTGGTCGCCATTCTCAACGAGGAGGAAGTCCGCGCCCTGGTGCTCGGGCATTACCGGAGCGAGTCGCAAACGCTGACCACCGGCGCGGAGGCCAACCTGCTGAAATTGATGGAGCTGTTGGACGCGCAATCCCCCGAGGAGGCCGCGCGGTGGGAGGAGATCAAAAAGACCTTTCGCCGCAATCAGTACACGCGCGGAGCGGATACGGGCGATCCCGTGGACCGGGTCGTGGCCCAGCTCGCGCTGTTTCAGGCGGGGCTGGAATCCATTCAGGCGACGATCGCCTCGCACCGCGAGCGTCCGGCCACTCCCGTTGCGCTGGACCTCGCGGCTCTGGAGAAAAGCCTGGAACCGTTGCGGGCCACCCTCGAGGAACGGCTGGCGCGGGTGGGCGGGGACTCCCCGCCGGGTGCCGAGGCGGCCCTGATTTCCCGGACGTCCGCGGGCCTCGAGGTGATGGGCGCCCAGTTGCAGGATGGATTGAAGGCCCTGGGAGCGGATCTGACCCGCGCGTTTCGGGAGTCGCAGGACGGCGCCGTTCCCAGCAAGGTGGAAAGCCTGTCCCATGAGATGGAGATGATGCACAGCACCCTGGCCACCCTGAAGGACCTGGCGGCGCAGCAGCGGGATCATCTGCGTAGCGCCCAGGAATTGCTGGCGACGCGCGCCCGACAGGGGACTCTGGAAGTGGAAGTGACCCAGGATATGCTGGCGAACGAACGCGCGTTCCTGGAACAGCTTCAGCGTGTCTTGGAAGGGGCGCAACGCACCGGAAATCAATGAGCCCACAGTCTTGATATGAAAAAGATCCTCAGCCGCGTTCAGGATTTTCGCGACAAGGCCGCGCGTCTCCAGCAGACCCTGGAGTCCGCCCCAGCCCGGGCCGCCCGGCTTCGCGAGGCCGTTCAGGCCACCGCGGGGCAGCTTCAAAGGCTCCAGTCGGAGGTGCAGGGAACGGTGGCCTCGCTGAAGGCGGATTCGGAATCCTCGCTCGCGGAGGCTTTGGTCGAGCTCGACGCCGGTGTGGGAACGCTGGCCCGGGCGGGATACGACCTCACCGGCGTGGATATCGAGCAAGGCCCCGCGCCGCGCGTCATCGTCCACCTGGACCAAGTCCCGGAGGCGCGCACGGCGTCCCTGGAATCCCTGGTCCGCGAAACCTCCGGACAGCGCACCTTGCAGACGATCCTGAACGCCCTGATCCGCGCCGAAGCCTTGGAAGAGGAAGTCCAACTCGCGGATCTCAGCTTCCAGGGGCTCATTGTGCACGTGGGCGCCGCGCCGGTCGTCCGGTTGTGCTGGCGGCGCGCGGAAGGGGTCGAAGCGGCCGAGGCGACTCCCCCGGTGATTGCCGCCGTTCCGGCGACGTCCCCATCGCCACCGCCGCTTCTCCCGGATTCGGCGAGCAGTTCCTTCTTTGACAAGCCGGTGACGCTGCCTCCATTGCGCATCGCTTCGGAGGCAGGAAGCCCGGTGCCGCCGACGCCAGGGGTCACTCCCCGGCCGGCGTCTCTTTCCCTGCCAAGACTCGCCCGATCCCCGTCCGGCCCAGCCCCAGCCGATCCCCCCGCGTCCACGGGCGATTGGCGGAAAGATGCCCTGGCGAAGTTCAAGAAGATGCCGGACCTGGCAGGGCCGCGTTCCACCCGCGACCCACTTTAGATCCGCTGCGCTCCAGCACGAACGGCGGGGATCGCGGGAAGCTCGTCCCTGGGATTGCCTCCCGACTATGGCGTGCCTCGGGTCCGGACAGGGTCGAGCCGGAGTTGCTCGAGGCGGTAAGGCCAGATGGGGTGCAGGCCGGGTCCGCGGACCCACGGCTGCTGCAGAGTGTGGAGTTGGGGGTGCAGGAGGAACACCCAGGGCGCGTCGGCCACCACCTGCCGCTCCACCCGGCGGTAGATCTCGATTCGTTCCTCCGGTTGCGTGCTTCCGGCGGCAATGGCCAGCAGCCGATCCACTTCGGGATTCCGGTAAAACGCGCGGTTGTTGCAGCGCTCGTCCACGATCCGTTCCCCGTTCAGCAGGGTGTCGAGGAAGTTGCTGGGATCCGGGAAATCCTGGTACCAGCGAGAGAGGGCGCAGGGCGCGCTGCGTCGCCGGGAGACGGTGTCGAGGAACGTCGCCATCGTGACCGGCTTCAATTCGAGGCGCACCCCCACCCGGGCGAGATCTTCCTGCACCGCCTCGCTCATGCGGGCGTCTATCTGATCATTCGCCGTCAGCCAGAGCGTGGTTTGGAATCCATCGCGGTGTCCGGCCTGTTCCAGCAGCGCCCTGGCCCGGCCCGGATCGTAGTCATAGCCGCGCAGCGCGGGATCGAATCCGGGCATGACGGGTGGCAGCACGCCCCGCGCCGGTGTGGCCCGGCCGTTCAACAATCGGACCAGCCGTTGGCGGTCCACCGCGTGATTCATCGCGCGCCGCACGAGGAGATTATCGAACGGAGGTATCTCGGTATTCATCACCAGATAGAAGGTCGCGCCATAGACCATGTGGCGCACCTGGGACGCGAGGCGGGGATCGCGCCGGACCCGCGGAAAGTCCGGGATGGGGATGCCGTTGGGCGACAGGATCAGGTCCAGTTCGCCGCGTTCGAACATCATCAGGTGCAGCGGTTCGTCGCCGCCGATGGAGAGGTCCATGATTTCAGGAGATCCCTCCGAATCCCGCGCCGGGGCGGTTTTGCGCCGGAACTTCAGGCGCACCCCGCGCTGCCACTCCTCGAGCTCGTACGGTCCGCTTCCCGACGGCAACCCCGCGAAACCCGAGCCGTCGGGCTTGAGCAATTCTCCGGGCACCGCGAAGGCGAAGGGCATGGCCATCACGTACGGAAAGGAGAGGTCCGGGTGCTCCAATTCGATTTCAAGCCGGTCCGGCGACGGCGCCCGCAATCCCCGAACGTTCGGCGCCGTTCCCGCCTGGAATTCCCGCGCGCCCAGGATGCCCCGGAGGAAGCCTTCTCCGGGAGAGAGGGTGGAGGGGCGCAGGACCCGTTCGAGGGAGCGCCGGAAATCCTCCGCCTGGACCGGACGTCCATTGGAAAATCGAGCCCCCTCGCGGATGTGGAACGTGTAGGTCCGGCCATCGGGCGAGAGACCCCATTCCCGGCATTGCCACGGCGTGAGTTCCAATCCCTCGCCATAGTCCAGAAGCCCCTGGAACAGCACGCGCATGAATGCCCATGACTCCGGCTCGTATCCGATGGCTGGATCCAGGGACCGGATGTCATTCGGCAGTGCGAGCCGCAGGATGCCATCGCCGCGGGGAACCTCGCGGTCCGCTGCGGCGGCTCTGTTCGCACCGCCGGCCTGTAGCGACAGGAGAACCACCACCCACCAGAATCCGGGCCTCAGGAGCCGGCAGAAAACGTGGCCGGCGGACCGGCTTCGGGCGGAAGCCTTCGTCTTGTTCGAGGCGGAAGATGGCCTTGGAGAGACCACCCCGCATGGAAGATTCGGCGGCACGCCGTGGAAGGATTGCAGTTCGGCAGGCCCCGCGCCATGGCATTGAGAGGATACCCCGTGCCTCGAGGGCGACGATGCGTACCGAGTACCGACAGATGCCCTGTCCCTCACGCCGGGGGCCGCGAAGGCCGCAAAGGAATGAGCCGGATGGCCCGAGGCTTGGTCTAGACACATGCCCTATTCAGAGGTCCCCCATCTCCTAAAGGACCGTTCCTTTCCTCCGCATCCTTTGCGCCCCTTGCGTGAGGCCCAGCCCCTTTCGGCATGGCTCCGGCTGCGAGTCGCTTTTGGCGCTTCAATCTGTCCCCGCGAGGTCCCGGTAGAGGTGATGCACGAAGGCGAGATTGTCGCATTGAAGATAGCGCATTTCCCCGCCCATCCGGGAGAAGCTCTTGCAGAACCGGAGGTAGTAAGCCGGATTAGTCTTGGGCGGTTCGCCGGTGGTCCAGTCCCAGCCGCCGCCGTCCTGAAGATCCACCACGTGGATCCGGTGGCCGGAAACCGCCGGCCGTCCGGACTGGAACCGCAGGTTGTGCACGCAACTAAGGCTCTTCTCGAAGACCTGCGGCGCCATGATCGCGGAACCCACGGACAGCACCACGCCGCCGTCCAGCCCCTCGACCGCGCCCGCGAACCAGCGGAAGTCCTCGGCCGCGGCCCGGCCGATGGCGCCGCCGTTGAACATGGGATGGCAGGAGATGATGTCGTATCCGATGCCCGGATGGACGGTCACCGGAACTTCCAGGCGCCAGGCTTCGGCCAGGATGCTGGCGTGCTTCCAGCGGTGCGCGACTTCGTGGCGCCCCTCGGCGAGCTGGAAGCGCTCCATCGCGTTCAGCAGCTCCGACGCGGCGGCGGTGAGCGGATCGCCTGGGAACTGGCTGATCATCCCGCCGAGTTCCTGCGGCGGGGGCAGCACGCAGCCGTCTTCGGCGATGAAGCGGCCGAGCGAGCGCCCGTAACCGAGGCCCTGGAGCGCTCCGGACAGCAGCGCGAGGTGAATGTTCCGGCCGGTTTCGTCCCAGGCGCCGAAGGTGCCCGCGGCCACGTTGTCCTCGACCCCCTCGGTGGAACGGCCCAGCCAGGCGTACTCCCAGTCGTGGATGGTGCCCGCGCCGTTGGTGGCCAGATGGGTGATCCAGCCGTGCTCCATGAGCCGGGACAGAATGGACGCGGCCCCGTTCCGCAACAGATGGGCGCCGTACATCAGAATGACCTGCGCCCCGCGCGCGCGGGCCTCCCGGATGTGCATGGCTGCGGCGCGAATGGCCTGCGCGGTGGATTCCGGCACCGGCGCGGGAGCGTGGTCGGGCGGCACCAGGATGTCCTCCACCCGGGTGAGGCTGCGGCGTTCCTCCAGCGGACGGACCCGAAGCCGGCGCAGATCGAGGGGAGGCATGGCGTACGTGGCGTTCAGCGCGGAAATAGAAGCGCCAGGAGCGGCTCGAGGTCGCGGTAGTCCGGAATGCAGAGGTCGGCCCCCACGCCGAGCAGACGCCGGTGCTTCCATTCGTCGAAGCGTCCGGACCCATTGTGGGCCTCGTCGCTGGCCACCGCCACCGCGAGCCCGCCGATCTGCTTGGTATTCTCGATCTCCACGTAGCCATCGCCGAAGGCGAGCAGCGATTCCCCGGGGATCCGGTTCTCGGCCAGGATCCGGTCAATGACCATCTTCTTGCTGAACTTCTTGTAGTCGTCCTGTGCCCCGTAGATGTGCCCTTGGAAGTAGTGGTCAATGCCGAGCGCCGCAGCCTCGGCTTTCACAAAGGGTTCATCGGTGCCGCTGGCCAGGTAGAGCGGGAGTCCGCGGGCGCTCAAGGCCTCCAGCAATGCCCGGGTGCCGTGCACCGTCAGATCGTCGCGGGGGACGGTCCCGTCGCGGAGTCCGGCGACCCGGTGCCGGATGCGCTCGTCGAGGCGGCGCAAGTACTCGTGCTTGTAGTTCAGCGGCTCGCCCGGCACGCCGCCGCGCTCCGTCACCCGCTCCGCCAGTTGGATCATCTGGTAGATGGTCTGCTTGCCGTTGAGGCGCATGATGTCCTCGAATGCGAGCTGCCGCCGCTGCTCCTCGGTTTCGCCCGGGAGGGGCGGAAGGATCTCGGTGAACATCGGCACCATGATGTCCGGCCAGCCCTGGCGGATGAGCGACAGCGTGCCGTCGAAGTCGAAGAGCACGTGGGTCAGGCCCTGTCGGGGGCGAAAGCCCGGGGCGAATTCAATAAGTCCGGCAAACGGCAACGGGGTCTCCATGCGCAAAACCCGAGCATGCCGGCCCGCGGCCCGGCGGACCAGTCCGGATCGCGCCCGCGAGGGAGGGAGGCGAACGAAAATTCCGTTCCGCCCGGCCCCGGTCCTGCTAGCCTCGCGGCCCGACTTCTTTATGGAAATCATGGAACTTCTCCGGGGCGTCCTGAAGGCCGCCGTCGAGGGTGGCGCGTCCGACGTGCATATCAAGGTGGGCGCCCCATTCGTTCTGCGCATCAACCGCCAGTTGCTCGCCATCGAGGCGCCGCAGCCCACCGAGGCCTGGATGAACGGGGTGGTCGAGAAAATCGTCCCGCCGCATGCCCGCAAGCGCCTGGAGGAGGACCGCGAGGTGGATTTTAGCTACCTGGAACCCGGGGTCGGACGCTTCCGCACCAATATCTTTCAGCAGAAGGGTTCGTTCGCGCTGGCCATGCGCTATGTGAAGACCCAGGTGCCCAGCTTCGAAGACCTGGGGCTGCTGCCCGTCCTGAAGGACATCGCCTCCACCCACCGCGGCATCGTGCTCGTGGCCGGCACCACGGGGTCGGGCAAGTCCACGACCCTCGCGGCGATGCTCGAGCACATCAACGCCAACTTCAAACGGCACATCGTCACTCTGGAGGATCCCATTGAGTTCGTCTTTGACGACAACCAGTCCGTGATTGAGCAGCGCGAAGTCGGGTTGGACACCGTCAGCTTCCAGAGCGGCCTGAAGCACGTGCTGCGTCAGGATCCCGACATCATCATGGTCGGCGAGATGCGGGATTCGGTCTCCTTCACCGCGGCCATGCAGGCCGCCGACACCGGACACCTCGTGCTGTCCACGCTGCACACGCAGAACGCGGCGCAGTCCATCGGGCGCATCCTCGACTTCTTCAAGCCGGACGAACGCGAGCAGGTGCGCCGTCAACTGGCGGGCACCCTCAAGGCGGTGATCTGCCAGCGCATGGTGACCACGGTCACCGGGGGCGTCACGCCGTCGCTGGAGATTCTGATCAACACACCCACGGTCCGGAAGATGCTGGAGGAAAATCGGCTGGAGAAGATTGGCGCGGCGATCGAGACCGGGCGCGACGACGGCATGCAGACCTTCAATCAGGCGCTCTATGATCTGGTGAAGGCTCGCAAGGTCACCGAGGCGGAGGCCCTGGGCAAGGCAAGCAACCCACAGGCGCTGGACATGATGTTCAAGGGCATCTTCCTCGACGAAGGCCGCCGGATCCTGTCGTAGAAGCCTGGGAGGGATCGCAGGTTGCCGGTGAGGATGGCACCATGTCTCACATCGCGCTCCTGGTCCCCAATGGGATCGGGCACCTGAATCCCATGGGCGCGCTCGGAGGCGCATTGCAGCGCTGAGGGCATCGGGTCACGGCGCTGATGTTTCCGGACGGCGCCGATCGGCTTAACGGAGCGGGACTTTCGGTTCAGGTCCTCGGAGTCTCAGCATTCCCCGTCGGGGACTGGAACCGCTGTTCCCGCACTCTGTCCCGGTTGTCCGGCATCGCGGCTTCCCGGTACACGGTGGCCTGGCTGGCGCGGATCGGTCAGGTGTTGCTGAGCGAATGACCCAAGATGCTGCGGGCTGGCCAATTTGACGGCGTGGTCATGGACCCGGCCTGCGACGGGCCGAATGTGCTGCCGAGGAAACCGGACGCTTAGGGAATCAGACTGCCCAGCAACGCAGGCAGAGACGGACTCTCGAGCCCGTTCGGATCGATCTTCGCTGTGAGTTCGGGGATCACCGAGGTATCGGTCGGGCCGGCATAGACCGGAGTGCATCGCCCGAGCCCGCCGGAAGCGAGAAGGTCACGGACCAGATCGAAGGCGGACTCCGGCTCAGCCAGCCGCGTCCAGAGCGCTGTGGAAACTGCTGCACTGGCGGGTTGCGGTATGCCGAGTCGGGACGCCATTAGCGATTGTCGGAAGCGAGCGACGGCTGAGGAGGCACCGCGGTCGTCGAGGCGGCGGTCCAGAGTCGCAACGTCGCAGCCGCCATCGAAGGTCATCCCGCGGCGTCGCCAGTGGCTGGTGCCGACCAGCGCATAGACATCATCGACGAGGACCACCGTGGAGCGACCCACTACCGAGCGACCGGGGAAGCCGATCGGGTGGAACGCCGCCACCCGGTCGCCCGCTGCCGTCTGTAACGTCTCGAGCGCGGCCTTGCGATCCCGAAAAGCGGCACGAACGAACGGTGGGTTGGACGGATCGAAGTCCGGCAGTCGCGGCAGGGAAATCATCACCTTCAGCAATGGGTTCCCTCCGAGCCGGGTAACCAGCAGGTCCACCAGATCGACAAGATGCTGGTCAGCGGCCAAGGCCGTTCTGGCGAACATCGGTGACTCGATGAATACGTACTCGCGGGCCTCCGAAACAGCTCGAGCCAACGACCACATTGCATCGCGCTGGCCCCGCGCTGCAGTCGCGACCTCGCGCTGGAATTGGTGCCGCAATCGTGCCTCGTTGGTGGCACTCACCGCAATTGATCCCGGAGTCAGACTGAAGGCGGAAGTCACCGTGTTGACAAGGCTCTGGATGGTGTCGGTCTCGGCCGGCACCGGGAGAAGCGAAAGCTCCGGCGAATCTGTGATCGCAGAGACGGTCTCCAACATCACTCCGGCCATGTATGGCGCCCCCGCTGCTGGTGCCGGGTCGGCTGGTGGGACATTCCAGTTGTCCCCCATGGTCTGCGCGAACCACCCGGGCGCCCCCGCTCCTGTCGGGATGATCGACTGGCAGCGCTTGAGCGCATGGAACGCAAGGTCGTAGGCAAGCTGGCCGCCCACCCGCACGCCGGTGGCATGTACGTCAGGTCCCGCCGGGTTACCCGGGTTGCCGAGCTCTGGAGAAGCGCAGCGGGACTCCCACGCATAGCGCGCACCACTGAGTATTGCATTGAAGGTGTATGGCGCGCCCGCCGCCGTCACGGCACCCAGCGCTAACACGGTTTCGAAGCGAGTCTGGGTCGGCAGATGGGGCCCGATCCTAGGCCAGCCGCTCTCGTTGGCGAGCCAGCGCACCCAGGTTGCGAGCGACGCTCCCGCTCCCGGCGGGGCAATGGCAGGCGTGGTCTGCGGAATCCCGAAGGTCGTCGAGGGAGCGATCGAGGTGAATCCCGCGCCCGCGACCAGGGTAGCGACGACTGGGGATACTCCCCCGCCGAAAGTAGCGGTGTTGTCCACCCAGGGCTGGGCCGCCCCGACCGGCAGATGCACGGTCGACACCATGCGGCGAGTGCCGTCCTGTGCGACCATTACGAAATCAACACTGAGCACGGCTGGCGACGGCAACGGATCTGTCGGGCCGAGTCCGAAGGCGTTGACCAGTCGCAGAACCGTGGGTCCTGTGGCCTGAACGATCGCAGCACCGCCGTCGGCACGAAGGAACGACGGATCCTCGCCAATGGCTCGGATCACCTGGAACTGCCGCGAATACACCCGGACATGTGTGCCAACCGGCAATGCTCCAGCCGGGAAACTAACGAGCACATCGCGCGGAGTCGCGCCCATGGGTGGGGTTGCCCAGGCAGCGGTCGGAGCAGTGCCCGCTGTTGTGGGGCTGTAGGAGAGCAGCGCGGCGGCCGCCCCGGTTGGTGAGACTGGAACGCCGGGCGCCGCCGGCCAGTGAACGGCAGCGCCAGCCCCCGACTGCAAGGCGAGCGTCGGATCGATTTGAGGTGAGCACAGCAGCCCGATTCGGTCTGCTGCCGCTGGCCAGGCCGCAATGGCGGCACCCATCGATCCCATCACGTCGTTGCCATCCAGCAGAAACGAAAAGCCTGGCACACTGCGGCGTACCACCGGAAGCGGAGCATTGGCCGGCATGTCGTCCTCGGCGGGAACGCCCGGGTCGCCGGGTGCATAGGCGCGGTTGCCGAGGAGATGCCAATCGAGGTCAACAGCCATCACCCTAAAGAACTGGCGAGGCAGCGCGGGTCCGACAGGCGACACGGGCACCGTCCACGGTATGGCGTCTAATGTCCCGCCCGGACTATTGCCCCAGAGCACTTGCAGCGGTGTCGGACCGATGGCAGCGACATGTCCGATCCGTTGTGTCGGGGTCAGATCGAGTAGGCCGCTGGGGGGTATGGCGGCGACCAGGGAGCCGTCGGAATTGAGCACCTGCATCTCGGATCCAGTACGCCGGGAGCGGTACGCGGCACCGTGCGGTGTGATTACGTGCACCCGAACGGAGACCGCGCCAGCGAGACCGGCAATTGCGCCCACTCCTCCAGGCCCGGCAACAGTGGCGGCGTTGAAGGCGTCCGGCGTCAGGGCGTTTCGCCACCCAATCAGGTTGGCGAAGAGGGATGCGGTTGCGACCGGATCAATAATCAGGCCCCGCCGATCGTGGAAAGAAACCGCACCTGAGTCTGGCATCACCTCCCCTGCGCGGAACCACGCCATCAGCGGATTTGGCGGCAGGGTCACACCATGGACGAGCATGGCTGCCGGGATCGGCCGGTCGAGTAAACCGAGTCGGGCACGCACCAGCGACTCCAGGCGATGCAGCGCCTCCGGGTGCAGCGCGAGGACACCAGCCGGCGTCGTGATCGGGTCGCCGGAAGGCCCCGAATAACGCGTGGGCGCAGCAAGGAGTTCGTAGGTTCCGGTGAACGGTGCGCGCAGATTGACAAGCGTCATCCGGAGCGTGGTGTCGTCCACTGCGGCGGCAGCGGGAGTCGTCCCCGCCCACACCATCGACAGCATCGGCACCGTGAGGCCCAGCACATCAAGACCGTTGGTGTTAATCTGGTTGGTGACGTCGTTGGGCGTGAGCACCTGAACGGAAGTGATTGTCATGGGAAGATGCGCCTCCCGATGGTCCGGGTGATTGTGGTCTTTTGGCCGAGACCATTGATCAGGGTGATTTTTGCCGTACCCGCTCGGCGGAAGCCGATCCCGATGGTTCGGCTCCCGGACCGTCGAACGGTCCCGTACACCGGGATCGCCGGGGTCGCGCTGGCCAGCAATTGTGTGGGATCCCGCGGCGGTCGGGGCAGGTCCGCGAGATCGGCGACGAATATCGACGGCCGCAGTGCCCCCGCCCTGAAAGAGATCTCGAGCTGGATGGGACTGCCTTCCGCGGTGTCCGGGGCGGAGGTAAGGAACGCAAGCAGCCAGCCGTTCGGAATCACCTGGAGGACCGGGTTGATGATGTCCGGAGCGGTGCCTGCCGCGCCAGGTGGCACGTCCACCACTCGCTCGCTAATCCGACCCAGAGGGTCGGTCAATCGCAATCGCACACTGAGCGATTCGCTCGGGTCCGCTCGGCGGACCAGCAGGTGCAGTGGCGTGGATCCAGCCGCAGTCGGATCGTGCCAGAGACCCGAAGCACCGGCCCCGGGAGCCGCTCCTGCAAGCCCGCTGAGCGGGCTAGCAGCTGGAGTCAAGGCGACCCGGGTGACCACACCCGTCGCGCTGGTCAAGAGCGCTTCGGCCTCGAGCCGATGCGGCCCGATGACGGTATCCCAGAGTGGCGCCGCGGTCGCGAAGTCGATCCTGGCATCGGCAGATCCCGACGTGGGGAGCACCACTACCGGAGGGGCCAGGTCGGGTGGGCCGAAGGGTGGCACGACCACGGATCTCGGCGTACTCGGAGCGGAACGGGTACCATACTGACCACGCGTTGGATCGTCCTTAGCCCAGGCGACCGCGCGATAGAAGACCGGTTTCCACGAGCCCGGGACCGGGTCGTTGCCGGTGATCTGGCCCAGGGGTTGCGAGACGCCGACATCACTCGGCCCGGTACCGGGAGACGGGATGGGAGTAACCGTCCAGCCACCCGTAGAACCAGTCAGCGACAGCAACGGAGGCCCCATCGTCTCCACTTGCGCGGCCGCATCCGGCACCCGGACCCGATAAATGTCGATCCGGCCGACCTCGGCGCCCGGCACCGATGTCACCCGCAGCTTCGCGTGGTACGTCGGGAGGTCAGCACCGTTGTCACCGCGGGTGACCTCCAGCGTTGGCGCGCCCGGGATCACTGTCGTCGGGGCGGCAATGCCGGTGAAGCGCTTGCCGCAGAGTGGATCGCTGGTGGTCGGCCAAGCCGACTCGACGTTGCCGGCGCTGACGCCGAGCACGAGGTACATGTGGATCTCCTTGGTGCCTCGCGGTAGCGAGACCTGCAGCGATGTTGCGGTGACTGGATCGCTGCCGACCCGGGTGAAGGGGCGCCGTTCCGGGTCGGCGCCGAAGAGCGACTGCAGTTGTGTGAGCCGCTGGGTCAGGGTGTCCGAGAGACGTTGCTCTGGCTGGTGGTGGAAGGTTCGGAAGGTGGCCTCCGAGCAGGTGTAAACCTGATAGGCCACTGCCCCTGCCATCGGCGACCAGCTAAGCCGGGCATGGTGAAGCCCCTCGGCATCACGCAGACTGGCCAGCGTCACATGGTCGTAGCTGCTGGTGATGACCGGCGGGCGCGGGTCGGCGGCCGACACCACTGTTTGGGTGCCCGGAGTGCCGACGCGATGCGGCAGACGCAACTCCACGCCGTACGCCCAGAGGGCGACGCCCCACCGAGGCGCACTGTCGAAGTTGAGTGAGAATCCGCTCACCGTCACCCGGTAACGGCGGGTGCTGCGGTCTGAGAGGGGGACGGCGCTCACATGCTGACCGTTGATCGTGAGGTGTTGCGCGGTGGCGGTGAGGCCGGTTCCGGCGGTTACCGCCGTGATCGCGCCTGCGGCATTGAAAGCGAGCGTGACCAGTTCCCCGGCCCCACTGGCTACGAAAGTGTTACCGGCTGGCGGCGTGGTGTTGCTGGGAGGGTCGGATGGCCAAGTTTGGTTGTAGCGACGACCCACCAGCGTAAGGGTCTGAGGACTGCGACTGGTCCAGTTCCAGGTCAGATCGAGCGTGACCGACGCAGGACAGGGGCCGGGGGCGGTCATCGTGTCAAGCCGGGCAGCGGTTACCGACACTGCCGACACCGGGGGTTCGAGGAGGCTGATCAATGTCTCGGACCACCGCGACCAGAGACCGAAAATGTTCTGGCTGGCCACGGCGTACCGCACGCTGTTGGGAGTGACCGATGAATCGATCGGCCAGCTCGAATCCGACAACGACCGACGGGTTGGGGCGGAGGCATTGCGGCTGGCGCCGAGAGGTTGCAGGGCCACATCGAGCGGTCGAGGGTCCATCACCATTTCGACCGGCGTAGAAGGGTGGGTGCCGCGCCGAGCCAACGCATGGCTGCCGATGTCGAAGGGCATCAGTTCGCTGGCGGTGTCCCACGACGTGGTGACTACAGACCGATAGGCATCGTCGAGCACGATCGGAGCCTGAACTCCCGGAGACGTGGCGGCCAACGACGCGGGCGCGGGTGGCGGCAACGCCGGCCCAGGTCCGAGGATCAGGGCCGCTCGCTCGATCTTGTGGCCAAGGTTGTCCACGAAAATGGCCGTGATCATGAAATCGAAGGTTTGCTGACCCATCTTCGAGGCCGCGGCAACATGGGAGAGTGGCACGTCGACCTGACTGGAAACGGTTGCCCATGGGTATGCGGTGCCCAGACCGAGCACCAGCGACGCGAGCGGGTCGCTGACCCCTCCGTACAAGAGCATCCGGAGCGGGTTGAAGGTCGCCATTGCGGTGTGCTGGGGGTTGGCCTGCAGCCCTCGGGTGTAATTGCGCAACTGCTGTCCGGACGGGCTGGCGTTGTCACACATGTCAATGAAGTCACCCAGCATCTCGTTGTTAAAGACGTTGATCATCGCCATCGGATCGGCCAACACCCAGGACGGTACGGCGACGCCTGGTATGATCTCGTTGTCCCAGCCATAGAACGGCGCACCGCGGTTGAACCGGTCGAGCGCGGCGTCAACCGGACTGGTCAATGCACCGATCATGCCTTGAGGGTTGATTAGGTCAGTGAACGCAGAGGGCTGCCCGTCACTGGGCAGCCCGACGATCTCGATCGGTCGCCAAGCCGGGTCGTTTTGTACGTCGAAACCGGCTCCGTTGATCGCGTCCACGGTGCATCCCGATGGCACCGTGAGCACCTTGATTCCCGGGCCGGTGAGCCGAACCGTCGTCTGGCCTGGCCCCACCGGACTCCAGTCCATTGGGCCGCACGCCAGCGGCATGCCGGGGAACGCCATGACGATCCCGGGCACGCTGGCGGTCACCTTGACCCACAGGTCGGCGTACGTCGCGTCCAGCACCAACCCCAGGCCGGTGTCAACGAAGTGCACCGGCTGCGTGGCTGGGCGGGGCGCCCGCGTCCACACGGTGAACGGGGTCATTGGGTAGCCGAGAGAGGCGTCGAAAGCCCACCGGAGTTGGACCATGCGAGGGGTGATCTTGCGGCGCTCGGCGATGACGTCGGCAGGTTCCTCTATACCGTGCATGCGGCCATAGGCCAGCCAGTCAATTAGGCCGCCCTTTGCACGGAATTTTTGCGGATCAACGACGCGGCTCATGATTCCTCCTCCCAGAGGGCACGGTTGAGATTCAGGTCGATCAGCCGGTCGGCCAGGTCACCGTGGTCGAGGAACGGCAGGTCAGGCATAGCAAGATCTACCAGGTCGGCGGTGAGGTGCCTGCCCCGCGAGTTGGGTTTGAGCACGATTACCGCCCGTTGGTTGCCCGGTGCATAGACAATGCCGTCAACGATGCCCGGATCGCCGCCGGTGCGAATCGTGAGCCACTCGCGCGACTCCATCACCCAACGTTTCGGTGCCTGAGGCACCGTTGTGTCGGTAATCTCCTTCGGGTAGGCGCGAGACCGTGACAACGCCTCGGTGGCATCAATGAGAACGGCGGCAGGCTGCGCCGGATCGCCGCCGGTCTGCTCCCAGAAGACCACCACACGTGCTTTGTCCACCGCGGGCCAGGGCTCGAGGTTGTGACTTCGCAGGTGGTTGTCGATTGCAGCGCCCTCGGGGTGTGAGCCGAGGCTGGCGAGCAGGGTAGAGAAGGTGCCGGTCTCGCAAAACTGGGCGGTGGGAAGGGTGCTGCTGACCGACCAGGCCAAGCCGCCACGGGTGCCGAAGCCGCCGGTGGTGAAGTGGCGTCGGAGGATCCGTGGGCCCCGGGCCGTGTCGGGTGCACCGGTGTCAACGAGTTCGGCGTCCAGTAGGTAGCCCATGTACGGGTGCAGCGGAATTGGGATGTCGATCACACTGTGCGCGGTGCTCATCCCGTTGACCGGTACACACGGCGCCGCCGGCTTGGTGACCTCGGTGCCATCCGGGAGCACGATCCGGATGCCCTGGCTCTGCATCGTGTCTATCGCGTGCGCCCACGGCGATTTCAATACCCCGGCGACCGGGACCAGCGAACTTGCGTTGATGGTCAGGGTGTCGCCCGGGTGAGAGCCATTCGCGGCGAAGAATCGCAAACGTATCTCCTTGCCGTACTCAGCGAAGATCCGGTCGACGTCCGGAGTGTTAAAGACGAGGCGCAACGGCTCGCGGCAGAACGTCGAGAGTTCATTGTCCTCGGGCAGCGACATCATCACCCAGGGGTCGAGCCGGACCGGGATGGGCTCGTCAACGATCGGGTCGCCGACCCGGTCATTGAAGATTCGGTCGGCCGCGTCGGTCGGGTGGACCACGATCTGATCGGTGCGGAACCAGAACGTCTGCCTCTGCGGGCTCACCGCGCTCCCAAGAGTCTCTCCATCACCCAGGCGGTCGGCGTACCAGTCGATCACGATGCGGTAGCGCGAACCGGCCTTCAGTAGCGCGTAGTTAGAGGCGTCCAGGCCGGTCGCCTTGATCAACCGGTCCCGTTCGGCGTCGCGCTGGGTTTGATCCCAGTGGCTCCGTTCGATCTCAGCGCCGGAAACCATTGCAACGGCGGCCACGAGGTAGCGGCCGAGCCGCTTCGCATCCTGGCCCTCCCCCAGTTCTTGAAGAACTTGGCCCTGTTCGAAGGCCTGGCCGAGGTCAACGTAGGCCGCTCCCGGGAAATTGACGACCTCGATATACGCCGCCTCCATCTTGAGCTGCGCGGCGTAGCTGATGAGGTCGCTGACGTCGTTGCCCCACGGGCCGGTGAGGTCGGTCCATTCCGCGGGCAGTGCCCGGCCGTTCGACAGGAAGTCCGCAGCGGTGAGGGTGACCCGGCCGAGTTCGGTGAAATTGTCGTCGTAGGCGACGGCTGTGACCGGTGTGAAGATCTTCTTGCGCAGCATCGGCAGCAGCAGCAGGACGCCGAGTGAGGCGAACCCACCGATGTGTAACCGCACCAGATTCGCCAACTCCCGGCGCTCGCCGCCGATCCTGGCCCGCCTCAGTTGCTGGATCGTCTCGGCGTCGCGGAAGTTGGTGGCCGCGCCGTAGTCACGCTGCGGCGCAACCAGCGCCTTCACAGGACAACGGGCCCCGGTGCGACGATTGGGTCCGATTGGCGCCCCATTTTCGGTGAGCTTTGCTCCCCCGGCGGTCTGGAAAGCGGACTGGGCCAGACCCAGCTGCATCAGATCGCGGCTAATGGCCCTGCCCGCAGTGTTATCACCGAGCAGCGCCTCGACAGTGTAGCCGGGTTCACCAACGGCCGTGAGGTCCCTAAGGCCCGGAATGGCGGCTGTGGCCTTGGCGTGGAACGCACCGGAGATGCGAAGGTCGCGGCTCAGCGGGGTGGTGACAAGGCCGCGTACCGGATCATCGAGGGTGAGCAATTCCCCGTTGGGCCGGTTCGCCATGATCGGGCCGATCCCGTCGCGCACGACCAGCGGCAGGTCTGCGCGGGCCCTATCGTCGAGCAATTGCGGGAGCCTCTGCTTGCGGTGGCAGGCAACCACGCTGCCGATGATGTACCCCGGGACAACGCCGCGCAGGCCGTCGAGCTGTGGATTGGCGTTCCGCCACGGCTCGCTGACCCGCAACGTGGTGCCCGGAGGCTTGCTTCGATGGCTGTCGGCGGGGTCGGGCCAAGCGACGCCCTCGAGGTCCCATCCCGTGGCCGACGGGCCGAGTGATTCGAGCTTGAACGTCCACAGCACGGCAGTCGGCGGCGCCGCTGGGTCACACACGGTTCCCCATCGGCGGGTGACGTCTTCGACCAGCCGGTCCGTGTATTCCAATGCTTTGGTGGCGGGTGTCACCTGATAGGTCAGCAATGCAAGCTGGGCGTTCGGATTGGCCGCGGTGCTGGGATTGATGCTCCACCAGGTGGCTGGGGCGTCACCGCCCGCAAGGGTCACCGGCTCAACGGCACCGCCCGCCGTAACCCGCTCAAGCCGCAAGCTCACGATCTTATAGCGGTACTGCTCCGCCGACCGCGTCGCGTATCCGTTGCTGGTGACTCCGGGAGCGGCGGTGAGCGGCGTGTTGAGGCCACCGATGATGACTGACCCGTCGGGAGATGGCGGCACCAGGAAGGAGATTACGGGTATGGCGTCGATCGGTACCACCGGCACGTTTTGGTCACCTGGGTAGGCGTCGCCCATCGTGGCCTTGCCGAGGGAGACGTCGATCCCGCGGTCGACGCCGGTGCCCTGGGCGAGCGCGGGGGACCGAGATTGGAGTGAAACCTTCTCAATCAGAGGCGGGATGACCGCGTGCGGTTCGGGGCTGGAGAGGGTGATGTCAACGCAGCCGGACACCTCGAAGAAGAGCAGGCTGACGTGACCACAGGCCTGGCCGTGGATGTAAAGGTCGAGAATGCCACCGGTCTGCTCCGCGACGATCACGGTCAGGCTGGCATCGGCGCCAACCGAAATGATCCATAGGCGCAGTTCCCCGGCGACCCAGATGTTGCCCGCCAGCGTGAACGGGCTGAACCCCAGCTCGGCGTCCATGCCGCCGCCAATGCTCAGGTAGATACCAGCGGACTTGTCGCCCCAGACGAAGCTGGCGCTGACGCCGAGACCGATCGCGAAGCCGAAGAGCTCGGGCAGGGTGTCGCCATGCACAGGGAACGCGTGGAGACCGTTCCCGCGGAACATGAGGTAGCCGGTGCCCTTAACGATCCCGAGTACATCGACCTCGACCGAGGGGCCGTAGTCGCTGCGCGCACCGAGGTAGATGTGCCAGTCCTGGCTGTTGCTGCCGAAGGGAAAGACCGCTTCGATAGGGATCACGATCTTGATCAGGTCCTCGATGTCCCACTGCACGAGGATGCCGATCAGGAAGTGATCCGGGGTGATCTCGATGACGGCGAGCACGCCGCCCTTCATGCCAAGCTCCCCGACGCTGGGTGGCGGGCTGACGATGCGGGCGTTCATCATGATCAGCACGCGCGGACCGGGCAATTCGAGGAGGAAGGTGCCGTCGAGGTTGAGAATCACCCCGCCCTCCATGGTCCCGATCAGGATGCCGATGCCGAACGCCCAATGGTCTATCTTGGGTTCCCACAGCACCGGTCCGCCGTTGGGAGCCTTGAGCAGGTGCGGCTGGCCCTCAGCCTTCTTGAGCCAGGCCAGTGCGGGCACGCTGGTACTCGGGTCCGCGAGTTCGGCACGTCGGTAATGCATGCCGAAGATGCCGCGGAAACCGAAGATGCCCAGACCGGTAGAGCCGAGCGGGATGCCGGCGGGCAACACCACGTTGAGTCCAACGTACACACCGGTCGCGGTGCGTGCGCCGTCAACGATGTTCGCGATCTCTACCGCAGCGGCGATGCGGACGCTCACGGGGCGGATGGTCAGGTCGAGTTGTCCACCAATGGTTTTGGTGACCCCGTCGGCGGCCGTGCCGATGCGCATGTAGCCTGAGCCGACGATCGCTCCAGGAATGTCAATGCTGGCAGACAGTGCGGTCAACTCCGGGGGCGCCGAGCCGTCGAGGTAGGCGCGAACGCTGGCCTGGTCCACGCTCACCACGCCGAGATCGACACCCAACGCGATGTCAACCTCGAGGGTCATCGGGTTGGAGCGGGAGAGCCTGGCGCCTGCGATCCGCAGGATCTTGCCGAGTGGGTCGCCGATCTGCATGCCGCCACCGCCGCCGGCGATGTCGATCGTGTAGCCTCGGGATGCGTCAAAGACGGGCAGCAGGTCCCAACGATCTGGGGCGGGGTTTCCGGGCGATGGATCGCGGTTGGTGAGCCGCAGGCCGATCGCCTTGTAGCGGACCTTGAGCGGCTTGTCGCGCGGGATCTTGACGATCTCCAGAAGGTTGACCGACCAGTCCATCTCGACGTCGATCAGGAACGTTCCCGTGAAGCCACCGTCCACCTGGGTGTGGAAGTACTCCGCGCCATACAGGATGACCCGCTCGATGGCGAACCACGGAAGCGCGGCCACGACGCCGGGCACTGCCAGGGCCGCACCGGCCAGAACGGCTTCGACGACTGCACCGTCGCGTCCCTCGGCGGCATCGCGCACCGCGTCAACAGGCGGCGCCGCGGCCAGCAGCGGCCAGAACGAGAGGTAGGAGCCAAGAAAGGTGAGTCCGAGATCTTTGCTCGGCGGCATCGAATCGACCTGCGGGATCCAGCCGAAGTGCAGTAGCCCATCGGTATCGGCGGGATCCGCACCGGCCATCAGCAGCGTGTCGACGCGACCGGTGGCTGGATCGGTCTGCACCAGCACCCGGAACAGCGTGATGCCGTCAGCCGGATTGTCCGGGCCGACCGGAGTGCCGTGGTTGAGGGTGCGGCCGCGAGGTATCGTTGCACCGCCGGGAGCGTTGCCCATCTGACCCTGCAGCCGATCTTCGGTGAACGTCTGGAAGTCAACCTCGAGATCGAGTTGGACGGCAATGATCTGGCTGTCAACTACGCGCATCTTCGCCTTGACCGATCGGAACCAATCCGGCGGTGGCGAGGTCTCCGGCAACGGCGGGTCCGGCGGTCGCCGGAGCTCCGTGGTCGGCGTCGAAGTCGGTACCGGGCGGCGTACGGTGACCGATCCGGTGGAGGCCGAAGTCGCACCAGCGAAGGTGACCGTGGCCGCCCAGTGCGTATGGTCGTTGGGATACGCGTGACTGATCCATCCGACCTGAGTCGCCCAAGTGCTCTGCTCCACCGCGGTCGGGTGTTGCGGGTCGGCGAGCACGGGTTGAGTGACGAAGTTGAAATTCTTGCCCGGGAACTGACCGGAGATCGCGGTACGCACTGCCTGCGCACGCCGCCAAGCCAGCGACGTGTTGTAACCAAGCTTGTTGGGATCGCCTTCATAGCTGGCGTCACCGACGATGGTGATCGTGGCGCCGATCGGGAGGTCCTCAAACTGCTGCCGGTATGCAGTGAGAGGATCCTGTGCGCCGGCCGTCCAAGTCTGATGTAACCGGTCGGTGGCCGGTCGGGTTGCCATCGCCGCCGACCCGTTCCCCGGGCAGTCGAAGAAAAAGTAGTAATTGAGAGTTGTTGAGCTGCCCGCGTTGCCGGGGCGGGTGACGGCAATAGTTTTGGTGGCTCCTCCAGTAACCGTGGTATTGAAGGCTGCGGTTGGCGCGCTGGCGATTCCTCCCGACGGTGTCCAGACCAGGTCCGGCAGAGGGGGTACGGTGCGGATGGTCACCGCGTCTCCGACCGCCGCTGGGACTTGGTCGAGTGCGAATGTGAAGCCACTCTGTGCGTCGATGACGGCGGCCTGCGGGGTCACAACCGGTGCACCCGGGACGCTGAGCATGGGAGCGTCCTGCAGTCGCGTGACCGTGATGTGCATTCGTGCCGGATCGGTGCCGGGGGCTCCCGACCGGACTTCGATGTCGATCGTTGCCACACCGCTGGCGCTTAAGTCGATGTCGTACATCGTCGTCGCGGTACCCGGCTGCGCGGTGCTGTTGATAGTCACCCGCCGCTCATACGGCGTACGGCCACCCGCGACATCGATGACCAGGGTCGAGTGTTCGGGCACGCGGGCCGTGGCCTGCGTGACCCCGTCAATCACGCCCGCGGGCGTCACCGGGTACGAGCGGCCACCTTGCCCTACGACACCGGCGTCGAAGCGAGGGTTGATAACCAGGGTGCCACTCCCCTGCTGCACCAAAGCAGCCTCGAAGTCACCCCACACTCCAGAGGTCGCGCCGACACCGATGAGCAGTTCCTGGGCTCCGCATTCGAACGCTAGATTTCGTAGTCCGTCAGGCGACAGGAAGATCCGGGCCTCGGGCAGGTAGAGCCCTGTCCAATCATCACCGATCCCGGTCTTGGCAGCCAGCGCAGGCGGCGTCCAGTCATTGTCTAGATCGAGAGTGGCGCTGCGAAAGCCGAAACCGACCACCCTGTCAGTGGCGCCCCCCACATAGGCGTAAGGCGGTTCCATGCTCAACAATTCCGATACCGACGCACTGCCTGGATCGTCGAGACTCGATACACCCGCGGAAACGAACGAAAAGACCAACTGACTGGGGTTGGCGTTCCCGTGCGAAATCCGCAGGCGCATCCGCGGCAGGGTAAAGGCGACTTCCTGATAGGCTGGGTCAGGTTCGAGGACGCCGATGCTGCTTACCTTGGCCGGGTGCAGGAACGGCGGACGCAACCTCGGCGCGTTGAGAATCAGATCGAAGATGAATCCCGTCGAGGGGTAGTCCTGCGGAGTCGCGGCGTTCCAGTCGTTGAACAGCACGGAAATGCCGCCTGCACTGGTCCCGAAGCCGGGTTGGGCGGCAGCCACGATCGCAGATGCGGCGCGCGGCACGAAGAGCTCGAAATCAACGGTGGTGTCGCGCAGATCGAATATCGGATTGGACCTGGACGGGTCGTGCGCAGGCGTCGCCTCGGCGACGTTGGCAGAGAGAGTTCCGGTGGCCGGGTTGAACTGCATAGTCCCGTTGACTTCGCAGTGGCCACGCAGCGTGATGCCCAAGGTATCGGTGGCAGTCTCGAAAGTGACGACCCGCAGTGCCGATAGTGCCGCATGGCTCGCGCCCAGGTTCTCCCCTCGGAAAATGTAGGGGAATACTACATCGAGCAACGCGAGGTTGGCCACAGCTCCAATAGTAGGAAAGATTCAAGGTATTGGTCAATCTAAACCTGATGATTACTCATGCTGTTGAACTAAATGATGTTCTTTGTGCTGAGTAGCTATTTTAATGAGTGGCGGAGGTGAAGGTCTCCCTCTCAGAGCGTGTCTCCTAATTCGAGAAATGAATAAGACGGTTTGAGATGACATGATCGGGGGGACGGACCCCTATTAGCGGCAATTCTGTCGGAGCGATGAAAGTCGCGCAGATGGTTCCCGGGGGTTGGAGCTGGACGAAGAAATGCAGCACCTGTCCACCGCGTTGGCCGGGTGAGGATTTCGGCTGACCCGGAACCCGCGTTTCCGAAACACCCGTCCCTGAACATTTCGTCGGCAGTCGCCCCTCCACGCCGCCATCGAACCAACAATGTGAACCTGTCCCAAGGCTCATGAAATCGTGCCGTACCTGCGAACGACCGCTGCCGCCGGGCCACGCAGAAGGCCGTCGTCCCGCCAGACTCTTCGGCTCGGCCCTCCAGGACGAATCCCTGGAGACGCCGTCCGATGGCCCGACGGAGGATCCGTCCCTTGATCTGGACGACTTCGAGTTGCTTGGAGAACCCGGCCGGGGCGGCACGGTCGTGGTGTACTGCGCCCGGCAGCGGCGCCTGAACCGGGTCGTGGCGCTCAAGACGCTGCACGGAGCCGCCCTGGCCATTCGCGACGCGTTTGCCCGGCTCCAGATCGAATCGCAGGCCATTGGCCGGTGGGACCACCCGCACATCGTGGCGCTTACGAGGCTCGGTCAATGAACTCATCATTGAATTGCATTCGGACTCCGGCGGAGGGTAGGTTTGGGAAGGCTCCCCGAAATCCCATGAAAGCTGCCGCCTCAGCAATCCTCCGTGGTTCGGTTCCCGGCGCCACCGCGCGCCGGCTGGGGTTCACCCTGATCGAACTGCTGGTCGTCATCGCCATCATCGCCATCCTGGCGGGAATGCTCCTGCCGGCGCTCGCCCGGTCCAAGGTCAAGGCCCAGGCCATCAAGTGCGTGAGCAATCAGAAGCAGCAATACCTCGGCTACCACATGTACGCCGATGACTTCCAGGACCAGTTCCCGCTCCATGGCGACTGGGGTACGGTGGGCGGGACGATCCGGACTAACCGGACGCCGGTCGTCCACGACAGCGCGGGCGAGACCAATCGTCCGCTGAACGCCTATGTGCCCTCCTTCCAGGCGTTTTTCTGTCCTTCGGACAAGGGGGACAGCTACTGGCCCAACGAATCCAAACCCAACTGCTTCACGGCCTGGGGTAACAGCTACCTGCCTATGTGGGCGCTGGACTGGTTTGGCGTGAAGCATGTCACCGGCGATTCGAAAGCGCCGCGCAACAGCAAGGAGGGTCAGCCCATCAAGACCAGCGAGATCGCCAGGAGCCCGGTCAACAAGATCATCCAGGGCGACTGGCCCTGGATGGGCTCGCGCGACGCCGGGGACGGCCGGACCCAAGCCCAATCCAAGGCAAAAAGCATCTGGCACAACAACCGGGGCAAGCGCGGATGGAACATGATGTACGGCGACGGCCATGTGGCGCTGTTCTTGTTCCCTCGGAACTACGACGCCGGATGGGTCAACCGGTCCGTGGATCCCAATTACCTCTGGTGGTGAGCGCTGAACTGGAGTGGAGCCGATTGCCCCCCTGATTGGCGTCTTCACACCCTCCGGTCGGCTCTCTTTCCTCTGGAGGGACGAGGTCTCCGAGTTCCCATCTTCCTCCGCTTGATCCCGGCAAACCCCTCGAAGATCGAGGGAAGCCTGGTGGGGCAGTGCTGCCGCACGGCCCGGATTCCCATCCGCGACAGCCCCGCCCCGGATCATGGCATATCCCACAGTCACGGCCTGCTCTCTCACTTCAGCCATGCTCAATCGTCAATAGTGTAGATCTGCCGCCATTTGGTTCTCCTGGTGGTTCGATGGCAGAATTCGCCCTGGTGCCGAATGGGACGACGCGATCCGCCGGGAATTGAAGGAGACAGACATCGTGCTGTTGATGCTGAGCAACGACTTCTTTGCGTCCCCATACATCCGTGGCGTGGAACTTCAAGAGGCGCGCCGGCGCCGGCAGGCGGGCGAGGTGGAGATGCTGCCGGTGCTGTTGGAGCCCAGCCCGGCTTTCGCGGCGCACCCGTGGCTGAATGATTTCCAGACCGTGCCGGCCGTAAACGGGCGATTGCGCGCGATCAGCAGCTTCAATCCCGCCGTGACCGGCTGGAACGAAGTGCAGACGGCGCTCCGAGGGGTCATCGCGGAGGTGGCGAAACGCAGAGGCCTGAAGGAAGGCTGGTCCGGCGGGTGAGCCCGGGGGAGAAAGCTCAAAGTTCAAAAGGAATAAGGAGGAGGCGCAGGGGACAGGGCATTTGCTCTCATTTTCGAGTGCGGACGGCACGACAACGCTTTGGCTTCGGCTGCTGAAGAGGAGGCACGGAGGATCACGGAGCGGGGGCCTTCTTTTCCGTGAGAATCCGTGAAATTCGTGTCCAGATTCTCCATCGGCGAAGAAAAAGCGGCAGCATGCCCCCCGCATTTCGAAAATGGAGGGGCGCCTGCCCGCCGCGCAGCCTTCAGCCGCGGCTTGTCTCCGCGGCCTGATTCCCGGAGCGTCGGGCTCGCACCAGTCACTTGCGCTTCATGAGCACCCTCAATCTCGCCCTGGTGGGCACCGGCGGCATTGCGCTGCAAAACCACCTTCCCGGACTCGCGCTGTGCCGCGACGTCCGGGTTCACGCGCTCTGCGACGCCAATGCCGCGACGCTGGAGGCCGCCCGACAGCACACCGGGGCGGCGGTCACCTCCACCCGATGGGAGGACATCGTCACGCGGGACGACGTCCATGCCGTGATCATCGCCACCCCGAATTTCCTCCATCCGCCCATTGCCATCGCCGCGGCGCGGGCCGGAAAGCATGTGCTCTGCGAGAAGCCGCTGGCCCTCAATGCCGCCGATGCCGCGCAGATGGCCGTCGAAGCCGACCGGGCCGGAGTGCGGCACATGACCGCCTTCACCTACCAGTTCGTGCCGGCGATGCGCTACCTGCGCCATCTGGTCGCTCGCGGGGATCTGGGCACGCCATATCATTTCCGCTCCTGCCGGCTTCAGGACTGGGGCACGCGCAATCTGGGGTGGCGCCAGGTACGAAAGCTGGCCGGCACCGGGGAAATCGGCGACATGCTGAGCCACCGGATTGATTTCGCGCTCCACCTCGTCGGCCCCATGCGCCGCCTCGTGGCCAATCTGATGACCCTGACCCCCGTCCGCGACGGCGCGCCCAACGACACCGACGATTGGGTGGCCATCCTGGCCGAGTTCCGCAACGGCGCCAGCGGAGTGCTGGAAAGCTCCAAACTGGCCAGCGGACGCAACGAATCGTGGCGCAGCCTGGACTACGTGGAGATCAACGGGAGCGAGGCCACTTTCGAGTTCACCACTGGCAAATGGAACGAACTGCAGCACGGGCGTGTCGGCGGCCCGGGGCTTCGTCCGCTGGTGATTCCGCCCGAGTTCCACGTCTGGCCGGGATCACCCCGCGACCCGGCCGTCGGCGATCCTCTGGTGAGCTTCCGCTACGACCAGGCCGTGGAGTTCATCAACGCCATCCGCGAGCAGCGTCCCTGCGCCCTGACCTTCCACGACGGCGCCCGCGCCCAGGCGGTCATGGACGCCGCGGTGCGCTCCACTGAAATCCGCCAGTGGGTGGATCTGCCCGAGGAAACCGCCGCCCCCCGATGAGCACCCTTCAAACCGCCGTCGTCACCGGCGCCGGCAGCGGCGTCGGACAGTCCACCGCCCTCAAACTCGCCGCCCTCGGCTGGCGCGTCGCCCTGGTGGGACGCCGCGCCGAGGCGCTCCAGGAAACCGTCCGGCGGTCCGGCGATGCCGGCAGCCGCTGCCGGGTGTTCGCCGCCGACATCGGAAAGGTGGATGCGGTGCAATCCTTCGCCGCCGAAGTGCTCCGGGAGTTCGGAGGGGTCGAGGTGCTGGTCAACGCTGCCGGCACCAACGCCCCGAACCGTGCGCTGGAGGTGCTGTCCCTTGCGGACTACACCGCCATGATGGATGCCAATCTTCACGGGGCCTACTACTGCACCCAGGCCTTTCTGCCCGGCATGCGCGCCCGGGGCTCCGGTACCATCGTCAACATCGTCTCGGACGCCGGGAAACAGGCGTCTCCCAAGGCCGGTCCGGCCTATGTCATGAGCAAGTTCGGACTCGCCGGCCTGACGCAGTCCATCAACGCCGAGGAACGGTCCCGCGGTGTCCGGGCCATCGCGATCTTTCCCGGGGACATTGACACGCCGCTCCTGGACCGGCGTCCCGTCGTGCCCGATGCCACGGCGCGCGCCCGGATGATGAAGGCCGAGGACATCGCCGACTGCGCCGTATTCTGCCTCCAGTTGCCTCCGCGGGTGATTGTTGAGGAGATGATCGTCCGACCGCGCTGAGCGATTCGGATGATCGCATTCATTGGCGTCCATCCGAGGTTTTCTTTCGCAGGTTCCTTCTGAGGGATCTCGCGGCCGGCGGGAGTTCGCCTCACACTGGAGCAAGTGCTGCTGGCCCGCCTGCCTGAATGCGACCCGCCGGGCTTCCTGGCCTGGGAGGAAGCGCTGCTGGATACCGTGGACGCCGGGGCCGAGGACCTGCTTTGGTTCTGGGAATCTCCGGCGCCCTTTGTCGTGGTGGGTTACGGCCAGTCGAGGGCGCGCGAGGTGGATCTCGAAGCCTGCGCGCGCGCCGGCCTTCCGGTGCTGCGCCGTTCCTCGGGCGGCGGCACGGTTCTGCAGGGGCCCGGTTGCCTGAGCTATGGACTTGCCCTGCGCATCGAAACCGGGGGGCCGCTGGACTCCATCACGGGCGCCAATCGCGCGATCCTGTCGCGCGCGACCCGCGCGCTGCAACCGCTGCTGGGGCGTCCCGTTTCGGTGGATGGCCACACCGACCTCACCGTCCTGGATTCCGACGGCCGCCAGCGGAAGTTTTCCGGCAACGCCCAGCGCCGGAAGCGCCATGCGCTGCTCTTTCACGGCACGATCCTTCTTTCCCTCGACCTCCGCCGGATGTCGGAATTCCTGCGCGCACCTTCCTGGGCGCCCGAATACCGGTCCGGCCGCACTCATGCGGATTTCCTCGTCAACATCCGGCTGTCACCGGAAGCGATCCGGGAGGCCTTCTCCGCTGAATGGTCGGTCCGGGGGCAGCTTCCCGAACTGCCCCTCCAAGGGCACCGGCAATACCTGGAGTCGCGCTACAGTCGTCCGGACTGGCATGCGCGCTGTTAAATCCGACGGCCGGTGCCGCGCCCTGGGGCTTCAGGGCTCGAAGCTTCTCACCGGCGGCGGGGTCTGATATCCATTTACCTCAATGAACACTCGTTACGCCGCGCTGGCCCTCGCGTCGCTTCCATTCCTCATTACCGAAATCTCCACCGCGAAGGCCGGGCCGGCCGGACCGGAACTGACTGTCGAGCAGATCGGCGTGAACGTCCTGGTGGAATGGCCTGAGGACGCCATCCCCGAGGGCTATGCCCTGGAGAGCGCGGGCGCCATTTCTGACCTGGCGTGGGACCGTGTTCCGGGCGTGGTGACCAACGCGATTTTGCTGAGTCCGGGCGCGATGACCCGCTATTTCCGCCTCAACAACGCTGCCGCGGATGGCGCCCTGCTCCGCGGCACCGTCCAGACCGGCGGCACAGCGTCCGCCACGCCGCTCCCCGGGGCGCAGGTCACCCTGTTCGAAGCCACCGAAGATCGGCCTTCCGTGGTGGACCAGACCACCTCCGGTCCGGACGGCACATTTGAGCTCCGCTCGCCGCGGGTGCCGTCCCCAAGCGTCTTTTTCGTCACCGCATCCCTCGGCGGCGGCGTGGAACTGGTCTCCGCCCTGGGACCCACGCTGCCGTCCCGGATCACCGTGAACGAACTCACCACGGTGGCGGCCTCATATGCCTTTGCCCAGTTCTACCGGACGGGCGAAATCCGCGGCGACGCCTCCGCGCTGCGGATCGCCTCCGCGATGAACGAGAATCTGGTGGAATTGGGCGGTGGCGGATCCTCCGATGTGCTCCTCACTTCCCCGAATGCCGACGAGTCGAATTCACTGCGATCCACCCGGGCTCTGGCCAACCTTCTGGCTTCCTGCGTGGCGGATCCCTCGGTGGCGCAGCAGTTCCTCAGCCTCGCCAGCGACCCGCGCCTCCCGGCGCCCACCACGATCCCCCAGGCGATGGCCAACCTCGCGCGGAACCCCGGGGAAAACGTGCCGGCTATCTACGGATTGACCACCAACCGAACCCCATACCTGCCCACCCTGGAATCCGCGCCGGCGGCCTGGACTGTGACGGTGAAGGTCAACGATTCCGGCGATGACCGATATCTCATTGGCGGGATGGGCAACATCATCTTTGACGACCGCGGCAATGCCTGGATTTCCGACAACGTGGTCCAGGGAACTCCATTCTCCAGCCATATCCTGGTGGTGATGCAGCCCAATGGAAAACCCGGCGCCGGCGCCGCCGGAACGCCGCGTTCCCCGATCACCACCGGAGGCCTGCTGGGCGGAGGCTACGGGATCACCATGGATCCCAAGGGCTTGGTGTGGGTTGGCAACTTTGGCTGGGGCCCTGTGACCAATTGTCTCTATTACCCGACCAACAGCCCCGACTGCAACGGCAGCGTGTCGCTGTTCACGGCGGACGGTGTCGCGGTGTCGGGGCCGCTCGGATACCAGGGCGGTCCGGTGCGGGCCCAGGGCATGGCCTCCGACGCCGCGGGCAATATCTGGATCACGAGCTACGGCAACGATTCCGTCTATGTGTTCCTGAACGGGGATCCGAACGACGCTGTGTCGCTGCCGTTATACGCCGGGAGCCAACCCTTCGACGTTCAGATTGGCGAGGACGGCACGGCCTGGGTGAGCTGCGGCGGCGGCATCTCCGGCAAGTACCCCAGCAACCTGTTCCGGCTCCAACTGGCCGGACGCCAGTTGAACGTCCTTTGGGAGACGCCCTTCGGGAAGGCCATCAAGGGATTCTCCCTCGATTCCAAGGGCAATGCCTGGGTCGCCTCTCAGGGAGACAGCAAGGTGTACGCGATCGCGCCGGATGGAACGGTGATTGGGGGGTATGGTGACGGCGCCGGCGGCGTGGACGGGCCGTGGGGCGCGACCGTGGATGGCGAGGACAATGTCTGGGTCGCCAACTTCGGTCCGCTGGCGGCCGCGCCGTACTCCTCCCGCCTTTCCAAGCTCGCCGGCGCCGATCCAGCCACCCGGCCGCCCGGACTCAACCTGGGCGACCCGATCTCCCCGTCGTCCGGCTACACCCTGCCCACCGCCGGCAGCCAGGTGCTGCTCCACAATGGGACGCCGCTTTACGGCACCAACGCGCCGCCGGCCTACGATCCGCTGCAACGCCTCACCGTGACGGGCATTGATCGCGCCGGGAACCTCTGGGCGCTGAACAACTGGAAGAACAACTTCATTGTGGATTTCGTGGAGAACCCCGGGGGCGACGGAGTGGTGATCTTCGTCGGCATTGCTGCCCCGCCGCGGCGCCGCAACTGGTCATGGTAAGGGCGTCGGGCACATCTCAGTTTTTGGACGCGTCATTGGTGAGGCCGCAGGCCTTCTCCCGGTAGGGCCACACCTGAAAAGGTAGCCGCGCAAGAGGGGCTGGCACCCATCCTCCTCTCAAAACTGAGATGCGCACCGCCAGAGCCGCTTGGGGTTTGCCAGAATTTGCCGCTTCCGGTCTCCTGGCGGCATGACTCCCGTCGTACGTCTGCTGGCGCTGACGCTTCTTCTGGCCGTCGCCGGATGCCAATCCATCCGGCCCCCGGACTGGACCCCGCTGTTCCCCAAGGACGGTGTTCCCGCAGGATGGACCGTCCGCGCCTGGGACGATATTTCGTTACCCGGCCCGACCAATTCCCTCTGGCGGGTCACTGAGGGCGTACTGACCAGTGAAGGCGCCCGCGGTTGCTGGCTGATCTGGGAGCGGGAACTTCAGGATTTTGAACTCGAGTTCGAGTTCAAACTTGGCCCGCGTGGCAACAGCGGACTGGCCCTGCGGGCTCCCCTGCGGGGGGATCCGGCATTCGACGGACTGGAGCTTCAGATGGCAGACTTCCGGTACAATCCCCAAGCCCGCGATTCCGAATTGACGGGCGGCCTTTACCGGGCCGTGGCGCCGCGCCAGCAGGTGTATCGTCCCGAATCCTGGAATCAATACCATGTCTCCCTGAACGGGTCCCGGCTGAAGGCGTGGCTCAATGGCGTGGAGATCCACGACCTGGACCTGGCCACCGAGTCCACCGTCGTGCTGCGCCACAATGGCGTCGAAGCCCCGCCCATTCGCGAGCGTCCCGTCCGCGGCCACATCGGGTTCCAGGAACTCAGCCGAGACGGATCGCATGTGGAAATTCGCGATGCCCGGATCCGGATCCATCGCTAGCACTCGACAGCGGAGAATCGGACTTTTACGTTGGCAAAAGATCGGTAAGGAACTGCCAATGCCGTCACCCCCATGGCGCCAATCCCAACCAGCAAATGACCCCCCGCCTCACGCCCTTCGTGCCCGTGTTGCGCACCGGACATCTCATGCATTTTGACTGGGCGTGCGCCGCTTTGGACGACGCCGGAATTCCGTATCAGCGGCGCGAAGAGACTTCGGGCGGCCTTTGCGTGGCCATGCCCGTCGCCCCGACACCTGGACCCGGCGTCTGGTGGACCCTTCTGGTCCCCGAATCCTGGGCGGCTCATGCGAAGGAGGTTGTCGTTGGACTCCCCTTCGAGCCGACCACGGCGCCCGATGTCTGGAGTTATCAGCCCAAACCTCTGGGCCGGCTTCTCTGGCAGGGGGCGATTTGGATCCTCCTGGCCAACGTCGCGATCAGTTTCGTCCTGTTTTTCCTTGGCGGCCGCCGATAGCGCCCATCCCCAGGGACCTTTGCGTCCTCCGCGCCCATTGCCTGCGACTCTGGGCTCCCACGGCCGCATCGCCAGGCCGGCAAAAGCCGCGTTGCCTCCTCGGGCGGCCCTGCCTACGATCTTTTCCTCGTCAAGTCGCGAACACTTCGGATGAAACATTATCTCGATTTCGAAAGGCCGATCATTGAGCTCCAGCGCAAGCTGGAGGATTTGAAGCAGCATCCGGAGAAACATGCCCTGGGGATCCGGTGGGAAGACGAAATCCGGGTTCTCGAAAAGAAGATCGAGGAGGCCCGCCGGCAGATTTTCTCGAACCTCACCCCGTGGCAGCGGGTGCAACTGGCGCGGCATCCCAAGCGTCCCTACACGCTCGACTACCTCCGGATGAGCTTCACCGGATTCGAAGAACTGCACGGGGACCGGCTGTTCGGCGACGACCAGGCGATCGTGGGCGGCTTCGCGCGCCTTGAAGGGCACCGGGTGATGGTGATCGGCACCCAGAAGGGGAGGGACACCAAGGAGAACATCCTGCGCAACTTCGGATGCGCGCACCCGGAAGGCTACCGGAAGGCGCTGCGCCTGATGCGCCTGGCGGACAAGTTCGGGCTGCCCATCGTCACGCTGATTGACACCGCTGGCGCGTACCCGGGCATCGGCTCGGAAGAACGCCACATCGGTGAGGCGATCGCCGTGAACCTGAGGGAAATGATGCTCCTCGAAGTGCCCATCATCGCCGTGGTCATCGGCGAGGGCGGGTCCGGTGGGGCGCTCGGCATCGGCGTGGCCGATCGCGTGGTGATTTTTGAAAACGCCTATTACTCGGTGATCAGCCCCGAGGGATGCGCGGCAATTCTCTGGAAGGACAAGAACGCGTCGCCCAAGGCCGCCGCCGCGCTCAAGATCACCGCGGCCGACCTGCAGCAACTGGGCCTCGTGGACGACGTGGTGCCGGAACCTCTCGGCGGCGCTCACAATGACCCGCCGGCCGCCGCCGCGATGCTCAAGGAGCTGCTGGACGGGCACCTCCGAACGCTCAAGGCGCAGCCCGCGGCCGAACGGCTGCAGGCCCGGTATCGGAAGTTCCGGGCCTTCGGACGCGTCGCCGAGCCCGCCGCTCAAGCCGCGTGAGCCCGAGCCTGTATCCCCTGACCTTCCTCCCCCGGTTCAAGGAGCGGGTCTGGGGCGGACGCCGGCTCGCAGAACTCTTCGGCAAACCGCTGCCTGCGGGCCCGCCCATCGGGGAATCCTGGGAAATCTGCGACCGGCCGGGAGACGTGTCGGTGATCCGCAACGGGCCGCTGGCGGGGCGCGATTTGCGATGGCTGATGGAATGCCGTGGCGCCGAGTTGCTGGGGCATCCGGTCGCGGCCGGACAGCGGTTCCCATGGCTCATCAAACTGCTCGACGCCCGCGAGGACTTGTCCCTGCAGGTGCATCCGCCGCCGCATCGGGCCGGGGAACTCCGGGGCGAGCCCAAGAGCGAGTTGTGGTATTTCGCCGAGGTGACGCCCGGGGCGCGGATATTCGCCGGACTGAAGGCCGGGGTCACATCGGACGCCTTCGCGGAGCGCGTCGCCGACGGCACGGTGGCGGATTGCTTGCACCGGCTCTCCCCGCGGCCCGGCGACGCGATCTTTCTGGCCAGCGGACGCGTTCATGCCTTGGGAGCCGGAACGGTGGTCTTCGAGTTTCAGCAGAATTCCGACACCACCTATCGGGTCTTCGACTGGAACCGGCGGGGCCTCGACGGACGCCCGCGGGAACTCCACCTGGCCCCCTCTCTTCGCTCCATTGATTTCGAGGATCCGGCGCCCGTCCTGGTGGAGTCCGTTTGGGAGCGGACTCCCGCCGGGGCGCGCCGGCGATTGGCCCGCGATGCGGTGTTTCATCTGGACGAATGGCGCTTCGAGAGCGCCGGCACGGTGCCGGATCCCCGCCGGTCTGGAACCTGCGCGGTCGTCGCGGTGGTGTCCGGCGCCGCGCAGTGCCGGCATCCGTCCCTGACCGTGGATCTTCACCCGGGAGACTTCGCGTTGTTGTCGGCCGTCATGGAGGCCCCCATATTGGAGGCCGAGGCGGGCACCACGCTGTTGCGGATGACCCCGTCTCCCGGTATGCCGCAATCCACGCCGCTTTGTTCCTGACTCATACCCTTTCCGACCATGCCGTCCGCACCGTCCCGATCCAGACGTTCCCGAAACCGATACGTGGATTTCACCCAGCTCCCCACCGGATCGCGGACGATCCTGTACGTCATGGCGGGACTGGTGCTCGTGGGCGCGCTCATGCTGGTGAAGGTGCTGCCCTCCACGCCCAAGGGGTTCCGTCCGGAGATCCGGGTCTCCGTGCTCGACAAGATCCAGGCGGCCTCGCTCGCCCGGGGCGCGCGCCAGCAAGCGGCGGCCGGCCATCTTTCCGACGCGGTGCTGGGCTGGCAGGCGGCGATCTCCAACGACCCGGGCGATCCGGATCTCCGGCGCGGCCTGCTGGAGACGCTGCTGGGTCCCGAGGAACCGCCGTCCCGCTACTTCAACCTCGGCGCCGGAAACGCCTTCTTCCTGCTGCGGTTGACCGACACCAATCAGGCCGATCTCAATCTCGCCTCGCGGCTGCTCTCCCGCCTCCAGCAGGATTCGTATGTCCTTTCCCTGCTGCAACCCGTCGAGGATCGGCTCAGCGCCGAACAGGCGGCCTCCTACCTCAAGGCCCTGTTCCACCTTCAGGCCATGGACCGGTTTGGGTCCGTCTGGAGCCGGTACAGCAATGCCGTCTCCGGCGATCGTGATCTGGGACTGTACATCGCCGCATGGCAGGCGGGTTGGGGGCCGCCCTCGACCCTGCGTCCCGCGGCGGAAGCCCTCGCCGCCGCGACGACCCATCCAGCCACGGCCGGCACCGCGCGGCGCCTGACTTTGGCCGTGGCGGCTTCGCGTTCGGACCTCAACGCGTTTGAAGAAGCGCTCGCCGGGCTCACCGATGCTCGGGCGGACCACATTTCCGACCATCTGGCGCACTGGCACCTGCTCTCCAGGATCGGACGCCGCGAACGGGCGGTGGAATTGGCCCGCGCCTTCGCGACGCCCCCGGAGACGTCCGGCGAAGCCGTGGCCCTGGCCGACACGTTGTACGGACTGGGGCTTCACGACTCGGCCATTGCGTTGCTCGAAAACCAGCTTCCGGTATTCAATTTCAGCCCGGAGATCTGGCAGCGTCTGGGGGATTTCCTCGTGCAGCAGGAACGCTGGAACGACCTTCGCGCGCTGGCCATTCGCGTCCGCACCTCCGACCGGCTTCCGCTCACGCAGTCGGGGCTCACGTGGTTCTGGGAGGGGTTGGCGGAGTCCCGGATGCATCGCACCGAAACCGCGCGCGAAGCCATGGGCCGGGCCGTGGAATACCCGCCGGCTGAACCGATGATCGCCTTCCGGATGGCGTCGGGCATGCAGCAGTCCGGTTTCCCGAAGGAGGCCGCCCAACTCCTGCAGCACATCGAAAGCGAATTCGGAGGCCGGCCGGCCTACTGGCTGCAGTTGGTGGTCGCGGCGCATGAGGCGCGGCAGTTCGATGTGATGCAACTGGCGGCGGAGCGCGGCTATGCGCTGGCGACGAACCACCCGGTATTCATCAACAACTACGCCGCCTGCCTGCTCATCCAGCGCACCAATGCCCCGCTGGCGATCCAGTTGACCCTGCAGCGCCTGACCGCGGCGCCCGGCGATCCGGGCGCCAACCTGAATCACGCCCTCGCGCTGCTTCAGAACGGGCGTCTGGACGACGCCGAGCGCATTCTCGACCGCCTGGCCCGGCAGGACCTGACGGCCAGCAACCGGACCGTCCTGGAGTTCGCCCGCTTCGAACTGGAGATGCTTCGCGGCAACAAGGAGGCGGCGCTCCGCGCCTACCGCAACATTGACCTGCAGCACCTCATGATGCCGCAGGTCCGTTGGCTCGAACAGGCATTCCTGCGCCTGACCGGCCAGGGTTGAGCCTGGGGTGGCCCACCCCCCGTGGTCCGTCCACCAGCGCGGGGGATCGAGTTGGGATGCGATGCAATGTCACCCTGCCGAGGGCGGGGAACCCTCCCACCTCCCCCCTAGCGTCCGGGCCGTTTCGTTGGTATCTCGACTCCATGACCGCCTCGCGTTGCCTGCCGCCTTTGCTGGCCCTCCTGTCCGTCGCCACGGCGGCGGAACTGCCCAAGCATCCGCGCTTCGGCTTTGACCTGCATACGAACGCGCCCTCCGGAAAACAGTTGTCCGGACAGCACAAGCCGGCCGACCACCCTGCGCTATCCCCGGAGGAATCCCGCAAGGCTTTCGTGGTGCCGTCCGGATTCGAGGTCCGTCTGTTCGCCTCCGAGCCGGAGATTGCCAATCCGGTGGCGATGAGCTGGGACGCCCGCGGCCGCCTCTGGGTGCTGGAACTGTACGAATACCCCATGGGCGCGCGTCCCGGGGTGCGCGGACGCGACCGGATCAAAATCCTCGAGGACACCGATGCCGACGGCCAAGCGGACAAAGTGACGGTGTTCGCCGACGGATTGAGCCTCGCCACCGGCCTTCTGGTGGCCAACGGCGGCGTGTACGTGGGCGAGGCGCCCAACCTGTGGTTCTTCGAAGACGCCAATGGCGATGACGTGGTGGACCGCCGCATCAAAGTGCTCACCGGATTCGGCCTCGAAGACCGCCATGAATTGCTGAACGGCTTCACCTGGGGCCCCGACGGGCAGATCTACATGACCCACGGTGTGTTCACCCGCACGGAAGCCCGGAATCCCGAGGCGCCCAACGCCGCCCCGGTCGTGCTCACCGCGGGCGTGGCACGGTTGGACCCGAAGACCCGCCGCTTCGAAGTCTTCGCCGAAGGCACCTCCAATCCGTGGGGAGTGGATTTCGACGCCCACGGCCATGCCTTCGTGTCTGCCTGCGTCATTGATCACCTGTTTCACCTCACTCCCGGTGGCATTTACCAGCGGCAGGCCGGACAGCCCCCGCATCCCTACGCTTACGCCGAGTTGCCCAGCATCGTGGATCACCGCCACCACATGGCGGCCTATGCCGGGGTCAACATCTACCAGGGCGACCAATGGCCCGCCGAATGGCGCGGCGCCGCGCTGCAGGGAAACATCCACCAGAACGCCATCAATGTGGACCGGTTGACGCCGAAGGGGGCGACCTTCACGGCATCCCACTGGAACACCACTGGCGACTTCCTCACCACCCAGGACGGCTGGTTCATGCCGGTGAGCACGCAGACCGGTCCCGACGGCGCGGTGTGGATCATGGATTGGTACGACCAGTATCCGTGCTACCAGAACGCCAACGCCGACCCGGCCGGAGTGGACCGGGAACGCGGCCGCATCTGGCGGGTGGTCTGGACCGGCGGCGAACCGGGCAAGCCGGTGCCGTCGCGTCCGTCTCCGAACATGGATCTTGCCAAGCTCTCCTCCGCGGAGCTCGCCACCAAGCTCGCCGACGCCAACGTCTGGCAGCGGCGCACCGCCCAGCGCCTCCTCAGCGGACGCGGCCCCACTGCCTTCGGGCCGCGGGAATTGCGAGCCCGCACGCCGCTGCACGATCATCTCTCCGGCGGCGGATCCCTCGACACCCGGTTGGCGGCCTTCTGGACGCTGCATTCCACCGGGCTGCTCGACGAGCAGTGGCTCGACACCGCGGCATCGGATCCGGAGCCGGCGCTCCGCCTCTGGGCGGCGCGTCTCACTGGGGAGCGAGGCTATGCCACGAAGGATGCCCTGGCCCGGCTGGAGAAACTGGCTGCGGACCCCGAATTGACCGTCCGCACGGCTGTGGCCGTGGCCGCGCGGCAGTTTGTTTCCGGGGCATTGACCGTGAACACCGCCCCGCAAATCCCTGTGAGCGAAGTCGTGGTCGGCGGCGTGCTCAACGGCCTGAGGCTCAGTTCCACCCGGGGCACTGATCCCACCTTCGACTTCCTCTACTGGATGGCCCTGGAGCCGGTGGCAGCCTATGATCCGGTCCACGCCATCGGGTTCTATGCCGAGGACGGTGCGCGTCCCACCTGGCCGTTTTCGGCGCAATTGCTCCGCAAGATCATGCGCCGCACCTGCGATCTGCGGGATGAAGCCCTGCTCGGCCGGGCGGTGGCGGAATTCGGCAAGATTCCCCCGGACGCCACCGAAGCGCTCGTCGCCGGGCTCGAAGGCTTGGTGGAAGGCCAGCGCGGCAAGGTGCAGGCGCCCGGACCCGACGCCGTCGCCGTTGTCACCCGGCTCGCCGCATCGCCGCACACCGATGTCGCGCAGGCGGCCCAGCGGGTCGGCTCGCTCTGGGGGGATGCCTCCTCGGTCAAGTCGGCGCTCGCCCTGCTGACCTCTTCCCAGGCCGGGGATTCCCAGCGCATCGCCGCTATCGAAACCGCCCGCAAGATCAAGTCCGAGGAATCCCGGAACGCCCTGCTTCAGGTGGTGGCGTCCACCAACCCCGACGCTGTGCGCATTGCCGCGGTCCGCAGCCTGGCCGAGGTGGGCGCCGACGACACCGCCCGCCGGTTGCTCGGCCAATGGGCGTCGCTGCCCCCCGCGGTTCGGCGTCCGGTGGTCGAGCTTTGCGCCACGCGCGGCCCGTGGAAATGGGCGCTGTTCGACGCGGTCGGCCGCGGCGATGTCAAACGGGGCGACCTGCCGCCGAGCGTGATCCGGGCGCTGGCCTCCTCGCGCAATGAAGGGGAGAAACGCAGGGCGCAGGAACTGTTCGGACGCGTCAACGCCTCGTCGTCGGACAAGCTCAAGGCGATTGACGAGAAGCGAAAGACCGTGGTCGAGGGGCCTGTGGACCTCGCCGCCGGACGGGAGATCGCCCGCAAGACCTGCTTCGTCTGCCACAAGCTGCATGGCGAGGGCGCGGACGTCGGCCCCGACCTGACCGGCGTGGGACGGAGTTCGCTCGATGCCCTGCTGCACAACGTCATTCATCCCAATGAAATCATCGGGGAAGGCTACGAAAACGTGGAGGTGGAGACCTACGATGGACGCCAGCTCTTCGGACGCCTGGTGGAAAACAACGACCTTCAGGTGCGGCTCCTGAATGCCGGCCCCTCGGAAACCGTGATTCCCAAATCGGAGATTCGGCAGATGCACACCACCGAAAACTCGATGATGCCGGAAGGCCTGGAGCAGATGCCGGACGACGATTTTCGCAATCTGATCTGGTACATTCTGGCCCCGCCGCAGGATGGGCAGCCGCTCAACGAGCAGCGCCGCCGTGAGCTGGCCGGCGAATCGGGGGACCAGGCGGCCGTGGCGCCGTCACGCGACGGGGAAAGCGCCGCGCTCTGGGCGCCCGGATGGCAGCTCGACTGCCCCGAATTCGAAGGCGCACCGGCCCGGCTTACCGAGTTCGCCGGGCGTCGCGACGTGCTGATGACACATCCGGCCGACGCCCGCGTGCCCGCCGCGTTGGTGCGTCCCCTGATGCTGCCGGCTGGTCAGCCGGCCGTGCTTCGGTTCGCCGTCGCCTCGCATCCGCAGGGCGACTGGGAACTGCGCGTCAAGGCCGACGGCGAACTGCTCCACCGACAGACCATCGGACCCGACGGCGAGTCCTGGAAGCCGGTCCAGCTCGACCTCTCACGCTTCGCCGGACGCCGCGTGGTACTCCGCCTGGAGAATGCGGCCTCCGACTGGTCCTACGAATTCGGCTACTGGGCCGACCTCGCCATCGAAAGCCCCGGCCGCGCCTCGCGTGACTGACCACCGAAGGGGGGCGCTGAGACACCGAAGCCGCGGAGGAAACTGACGCCAAGGGCGCAAAGACCGCACAAGGTGGTGGAATCGTTAGGGTTTCCTCCGGGAACGAATTCGCCGAAGGGGCAGGGGTAGGGGCGACCAATAGAGTATCAGGTCTTCAGTTGAAGGGGAGCGGACAGAGGACAGAGTGCCAGGTCCTTAGTGGCACCCTCTGGAAGCGAACTCGTTGATGGAGTGATTGTTGGGAAAAACGTGGGAGTCATCTCCATTCCGTTCTCTGCGTCCTTCGCGACCCTTGCGTCAGACGCTCGGAACCGTGTGAGGGAAGGGGAATGGCCGAAGGCAGGCAAACAGAGTGCCAGGTCATCAGTTGAGCTTCCTCTGAGGGCTTTCACCATGCGTAGGCACCGGCTAGCGTGCCGCGGTGTCTGAATTCATCGCCCCGTCGCGGGTCAACGTGCTCGGCGTCGGCATCTCGGTGCTGAATCTGAACACCGTGGTGGGGGTGCTCCAGGAGGCGCTGGCCGCGGGCCGGCGCGGATACGTCACGGTCACCGGAGTCCACGGCGTAATCGAGTCCCAGGACGACGAAGCCCTGCGCCGGATCCACAACGCCTCGCTCCTGTCCACGCCCGACGGCATGCCCATGGTCTGGATGGGACGCCTGACCGGACACCGGCGTATGGGGCGCGTCTATGGACCCGACCTCATGGAACAGGTTTTCGAGTGGTCGCGCACCAGCGGGGCTACCCACTACTTCTATGGCGGCAACACGGGCGTGGCGCAGGAGTTGAAGCTCAAGCTGGAGCAACGGTTCTCGGGCCTCCGCGTGGTCGGTACCTTCACCCCGCCGTTCCGTCCGCTGAACGAGGAGGAACGCCGGGCGCTGGTGGACGACGTCGCGCGGGCGCGTCCGGACTTCTTCTGGGTCGGACTGAGCACCCCCAAGCAGGAACGCTTCATGTCGGAGTACCTGCCGCAATTATCGGACGCCCGGATCCTGGTCGGCGTGGGGGCGGCCTTTGACTTCTTCACCGGACGCGTCTCCCAGGCCCCGCGCTGGATCCAGCGCAGCGGTTTCGAATGGCTCTATCGCATGTCCCGCGACTTCAAGCGCCTCTGGCCGCGCTACTCGCGTATCGTCCCACGATTCCTTTGGGGCGCCGCTCTCCAACTCGCCGGCCGCCAGCCACCAGCCCTGAACTAAGACGGACAAATTGGGTAGGGCGACGCTCTCCGGAGCCTTACGTGGGTCGTCAGCAGTCATTTGTCACGGGTCACTCGCCTCTCGCCCTTCCGCTTTCATCGTTCATCCCCCCGCCAGGAGAAGGTCCCGAGGCCTTCCCTCCAACTCGGTGGGGCTCATCTTCGCAGCACCAGTGCGGTTCCGGCTGGGATCCTTGGGTCCTCCGGAATCGGGGGAGTCATGCGCCGAACCGCCGTTGATCCCACGGAGCCTGCCTTGGGTTCAGGACGCATCCAACGGACTCCGGACTCCCAGTCCGGGCTTCTGCATGATATGGGTGTAGATCTGGGTAGTCGCCACATCCTGATGCCCCAGGAGTCCCTGAAGCATACGGATATCGGTCCCGGACTCCAGCAGATGAGTGGCGACGCTGTGGCACAGGGCGTGGATGCCGAGCGGCTTCTGGATCCCCGAACGCCGCAGAGATCGGTAAAAGGGGTTTTGCGCGGTGCCCTTGCAGATGGGGGCCTGATCCGTCCCTTGGGAGAAGAGCCAGCAGGCGGGCCGGTGAACCCGGTACCAGCGGCGCAGTTCCTGGAGCAGGACCGGACTCAGCATCGTGAGGCGCTGGCGTCCGCCCTTGGGGTGGGAGACGCGCAGTTGCAGGCGCGCGGCGTCAATGTCGCTGATCTGGAGAATGCCTGTGAAACTTGGTCAGATCATAAATCCAGGACGTGGAGGCCTGGATGGTCCGTTTAGCCTTGTGCTGAAGGACCCGATGTTCCACGAAGCGACGCTGCTGCCGGATTCTTTTCGCTCGGAGCGACTGGCTATTCCGCTACTTATTCGGACGGGCACTATCACGGCATGGAGTTGCACTCGCTCAACTGGACTGTTTCACCACTCCTCATCGCCGAGGCACAGTCTTGCTTCTTCGACGACCCCGAGCGTTTCCTGGCAGGTTCAGCCCAGCAGGATTGCGCGCTGCTTATGCGCGGCATCGAGCACGAGTGGCACAGCCGATCAGACCTTTACCTTTCTTCCACGCGTTTTTCCCTCACCACACAACACAGCGAACGCCGCATAACCACGGAAGTGGAATAGGTTGGGCGGGAGAGATGAGAGTTTGGAGGGAACGTGGGACGCCCGACTCATTTCGCAGCTTGGACGGAGCCGCGGAGGAGGCCCGGGCGGTATAGGAAAACTGCCTCCGAGTGATTTGGAGTGGGTGGGCTGGACGGAAGGGAATCGTCGGATAGTTGGTTAGGGGCGGTGGCGGGGCGGTTGGGGGGCAGGTTCATTCGCGAGGCTTCCCTGAAGCAAGGTTCTGCAACGCAGAACCATAGATGTCGTCGGGTCGAGGGTAGGCGGCTGTCAAGGTGGAGCGCAGCGAAGCGAGCAATACCTTGACGGCTGCCCACCCTCGACCCAGTCCAAACTCCGGCTACCCACTCGAAATCACTTGGAGCCGGAAAACTGCCTTGGGAGGGCAGATAGATGACCTGTCACTTTGTTCGTAGGGCATTATTCCTTGCCTCCGTCCTGACGGGTAGAAGACCGGAGGCGACCCCTTCGTTTCCGCCAGGATCTGCGCTATCCCTGTCCAGATTTTTTCGCCGGGGCATGGCGTGGGAAACGCGATGACATCTCCCCGCGTTCCCCCAATCACCGCTCCGTGTCTCTGAGCTTCTGCGGTGAAAACCCTCCGCGATGCGCCGCTTCACTGCGCCGCCAGATGCGTGACCAATTCCTCGAACTCCGCCTGCTGTACGCCGCGCAGCCAGCGGACGATCGGGGTTTCCGCCGGACGGCGTTCCACCTGCTCGCAGAGATCCACAAAGGCAAATGGGTCAAAGGCCCCGGGAAGCGTCAGCTCTCGGATCAGGGGTTGTCCGTCGGGCGGTGCGGAAAGGGTGGGCAGGCGCCTGCCGAGGGCGAGATAGACCGGGTGCACCTCGATGCGCCGGAACCAGTACTTGGCATTCCAATAGTCGGGTTCCCTGCGGTGCAGGATGGCATGGATGAGCGCGCCGTCCGGGTCCGAGAGGTCCTGTACCAGGTCGTGGGCCGGGTCGTGATGATCGTGGTAAAGCAGCGCGGTGGCACGCAGCCGGAGGGCGATGTCGGGCTGGACGGGATAGGCCTCGGCCAGCCGGTCGAGATGCGATTCGAGATCCCGGCGGTCGAGCACGCCGGACCGGGGTCCGGGACCCAGCTCGGGCGGTTCGGCTGTGGCCGCCAGTTTCCAGAATGCGTCGCTCCAGGAAGGCATGATGCGTGTCCGGCTAGCGGAACGGATCATCCGGGCCTGGCGCCACGGCGTCAAACGCCGGATGGCGACGTTTTCGGCAAGAAGTCCCGACTTTTTCCGATTTGGCATCATCCGCAATCGACCCGTCAGGGCGGCTTTGGCGCGTCTTGGCTGGCTCGCCTTCAGCCGCCTGAAGGCGGGACTTCGAACCCAGCCTGCGATTCCTCCTCGCCGTGGCACGATCCACCAGATCGTCCCATTCTTGCGGCAAGCGGTTGAAGGCTATTATTCCGAGTCTGCTGACAGCGATGGACAAGCACGGCCAATCATTGTTCGGTGGCTGAAGCCGGTGCCAACGACGGCAGGCGGTCGCCGAAAGAAGAGGCGCGGCAAACGGATGAGCCGGGAGAATCCGATCAAGACCTCGCGTGACTGGACGGACTCGTCAGCCGGCCACCTGGAGATCGGCTGGGTGGTTTACGGCGTTGGAGAGGGCTGCCACCCCCTTGAACTTCAGGGAGAAATGCCCCATCCGGAAGTGACTTTTCTCCGGTAACATTTCCGCTTGAGGCAACGGGGTGGGCGGCGTCCAAGCATTGGGTGTAGATCGCGTCGCCTGATCTGGTTGATCAACTAAATAAGAATGGTGCACGGGGCGGGGGTCGAACCCGGAATTTCAATTTCTCTAGATTTCGCAAACCTGTAGCAAATGTGCATAAACATTGGCGATCGTGCGGTTATCTCGTCTTCTCGTCATGGGCGATTTTGCGAAGCTTCGCGAGATTTTACTGTTCGGAATTGTTCGGAAAATGTGCCGCGAGCGGTTCTGAGTGGTGCCAGACTCATATCACCGTCGCCCGACGGGTCGGGGTCCATCCACTCTCGTATCCCGTAATGTTCGTCTGGTTTCGATGACACCGCCGCCGTCTTTGCCCCGGTTGGTCCTTTTGCAGATCCGATCGGAAACGTTGGCTTTGACCTCGGGTTCTTCACAGTGCCGTGTCGCCGGTTGGGTGAACTCCTGAACCTCTTGCCCCGGTGTTGAGGGCACCTGTTGATTGGCGGACAGAGTTCCTTCGCGAATCAAGCGGACGACTGAACCGGCATCGAGCCGATTGGCAATCGCTGACTGGCGCTGCCGCAATTCTTGAAAATGTTCCTCATACTCGAAGGGGCGATCAATTCGCTCTTCAAACTCGGACGCGCTTGTGCGAAAGATGGCGCCCTCCTACTCCAGTTTCTCAGACCGTTCTTTCAAGCGTTGAAGAGTCGCCTATCGGACAGAGTAGTCCATCGTCGCACCGCGAGAATCTCCCGCGCGAAATCCTAGAGGCGGGCTCCGGGCGGAGGCGAAATGCTCAAGCGAGGAACGGAAGCGGCGAGCGTTTGTCGAGCCGACCCGTAGATCCTTGAACATTCCGCACCCGCCACACAATCGCCGGCCGGATTCGCGCGCAGTACCGTTCAGGATCACTCCCCCCAGTGCCACTAATCAGGCTCTGTTGAATTCGGATTCCCACTGACTCAAGAGTCGAATGATCTCCTCGAACTCCGGCGGTTTCCCGAAGAACATTTGCTGCATTTTGGCGTAGTCATCCCGAAGCGCCTTCAAGCGCGGCTCTGGAGGGGCGATTCGCAAGGTACCCTTGGTCGCTTCGCCGTACCTCGACCAGGAGGACTTGAAGAACAGACTCTTGTGATCCGCCACACGCGCCAATAGTTCCGGCTTGGCCACCGCCGAAATGGCGATCCCGCGCCGAATCAATTCGTAGAAATCGCAGTAGTGCCGAGAGAACCGGTCCGGCATCGCCTTGTCGGCAGGTCGATGGAACTCGGCGTGGAGAATGGTCGCCTTCTCCCAAAACGTTCGCTCCGCAGCCAGGACCTTCACGGTGCAACTTCCCTCGTGGAAGCCCCGCGGATACTGGTCAGCCACGTACGAGGTCAGCGCTCTGGATTCGTGTGGCCAATGGTCCGCACGCGCCCCCATCTCAATTTTGACCGCCCGGCCGACGTAGCCGGCAGCGTCCGAAGGGAAGCTGGTCGGATATTCGAACAGCAACGTCTGCTGGTCGGGATCATCGTCATCCGGGTGCAACAACCACTTCTCGTTGCCAGGGAGCTTCGAAGCCATGGCTGTGCGTAGCGCGGGGAACAGGTCGGTAGCGATGGTCTGCTGGCAGGCAATCTTCAGGGCATCAATTCGACGCTGCTTGTCCTTATTGCTCGCACCGGCCTCCGGTTCGTTGGCTCCGCCGAAACCCAGAAAGCCCCGGTCAATCGAAACGTCAATGTCCTCCGAGAACCTCTCGATTACCTTGAACACCTTCGACAGCGACGTACCGCCTTTGAAAATCAGATGGTCACCTATAGTCGGGAGGCGGAACAACTCCTGCAACGTCCAGCAGACCCAGAAGTCCTTCTCGACGATCTGCGCCTGCATGTTGCGGGGCGCGGCCGTCCCCTCGAAGTAGATCCTCCGTTCCTCCGGGCTCAATTTGGCAAAACGGTCCATGATTACGCCGATGCAGCCAGACGCCGCATGATTTCTCCGATCCACGCCGGGGCATAGACTAGGTCTTTTCGCAGTTGTTTCCGGTCACCCGCCGAGAGTCGGCGGTCCAACCGCTTCACGGTGTCGTCGTTGACGTGTTCCTGCCCAAGATACCGCAACGCCTGAATGACCGAGCCACTGACCGTCCCGGCCGTGGCCATGTTCCGAGGGGACGTCTGCTTGAGAACAATCTCTAGTTTCCCGAGGCGCACCCGCTTGCTCCGCCCGTCGGTTAGGAAGACCACCTTGGCCGGTACTTGATCCGACAATCCGAGCAAGTTTGCCGCGTAAGCTCCCGTAGGTTGAAGCCTCGTCGCTACCTTCCCGGCCATCGCCTTGGCAAACATCTCGATGCTCGGTGCGGTCGTTCCCACGATGGGATGCTGCTGGGGGACGTCGTATAGACCGTGCCCAACCCGGCGAATCAATCCCGCGGCCGTCATCCGGGACAACGCCTTGTCCACCGCGGAGCGTGAACCGAGGTCAACAAAGTCGGACGGAGAGAAGATCCAGGCGTCCTTGCGCCGACGAATCCGCGCAAGCATCTCTCGATCAATTGGATTTACCACATTCATGCGAACTATATTGTCAGAAATATGTATGCATTTTTGTGTCAAAATGCCAAGGTAAATCCTTTTCCTCAATTGGACGCCTCAATTGGACGCCTCAACGGATCGCCCGCCGAGAGCTGAACCACTTCGCCACCGTTCCGTCGGGCTCCAAAGGCGGCAGGGTCACTCTCCGGAAGCCCCGCTCGCAGTGAATCAGGACGCACTCGTGGTCCCGGAGGCCACGGAGTTTGTGGGGCTTGAGCTTGTGCTTTTCTGTTTCGGAATAGTTTACGTTGCGCTTGCCGGCGCTGTAGCCCGAGGAGCGCTTGACCGGACGGCGTAGTTCGAAGATGAGTTCCAAACCGTAGGCGATGTGAGTCTGGGCCTGACTCTTGAAGAAGCCCTTGTCACCGCCTTGTCCCAGGCTGGTGGCCGTATCGACGACAAACTTGGCGTAGGTGGAGAAAGGAATGCTGCGGTCGCCGGTCAGGTTGTAGCGGTGGCGTGGCGTCCAGTCCGGATCGGTGTCATCGGGTCGGATTTGCAGGTGGATCAGGTCCGCTTCGCGGCCGTAGTGCCGGGCCATGGCGGCGAGGGTCTCCCAATAGACACCCTTCTCGTCTACGCAGCGGCCGCCCCAGTGCGCCTCATTCCGGAAAACCTGGTGGGCAAGCTGGTTGATGCCCGAACTCGTTTTTCCGGAACCGGTGTCACCTGTGATCAACCAACCGCGACAAAATTGGCTGCGCTTCCAGACCAGACCTCCCAGCCGAATCACACAGGCTGTTCGCCGGCGGGGCGCGAAGAGGAGCCACATGGCCACGACCGCGAGTGCAACTGCCGCGGCGATCAGGATCGACCGGGGATGCCGGAGGAACAGGATTGGATCCGGGGGCAGGTTGAGCGGGCTGAAGGGAAATAGCTTCACGGCCATGCCCTCCCGAGCAAGTAGCCCGCGAGTCCACCGGCCAACGTTGCCAGCCAAGCGGCGGTTCGCGTCACGGATGGAGCCTGAAATCGGGTGACCCCACCCTTAAGCCGCTCGTGCAGGCCCGTGGCCAGTTCCTGGATTCCCCGAACAGTTTCGACCAGCCGGGTAATGTCCGCCCGGAATTGCTCGAAAGACGGCAGTTCACGGCGGCGCAATTCGTCCCAATGTTGTTGGTGAATGCGGAAGAGATCGACGAGCAGCAGCACCGCGTCGTCCTCGCGCAGCCGATGCTTCTCCCGCCATTGGGCAAGAGCGGCTTCGAAGTCGTCGTCGAAGTTCGTCTCCTTCTCGTCGGGCTTCTTCATTTCTCGGGCAGGAGGAGTTCGCGGGCCGAATCGAATTCGGCGTAAAGCCGCCGTTGCCACGTCAACAGCCGCTGACGATCCAGCAGACTGAAGGCGGGATGCTTGGTGGCACCGGTGACCGTGACGCCTTCACGGTTCAGGGCCTCAACGAGCCAGTCTTGCAACCGGGGCATGTCGATCTCGCGCCCGGCAAACTCGTCCTTTAGCCGCACCCGGATTTCGGCCGCATCGAACAGGGCAAAGCTATCGCTGTGGGCCGCATTTCGGACGACCAGGTAGCTGCTCGTCTTCCCAAGATGTTCAGCCAACCGCTGAAGCTGGTCCACGCTGTCCAGCTCGTGATTGACCGGCATCACGAGAGTCAACGCGACGCCCAGTGCCGACAAAATGGTCGGCAGATCAATCTCCGTGAAATAGTCGAGAAACAGGTCGGTGGAAGCCGCCCGGCAATCCACAACGACGAGACGTGTCGTTTCGAGCGCCTGAAAGATGGCGTCGAGTTCGCGGCGTTGGCTCAGGTCGAGGAATTGCGAATCGGGATGAAAGCGTTTTAGGGTCGAGTTCTCGTTGTCGCTGTCGATGGCGACGTGGGCTATCGATTGATCCTTGAGGAACTGGACAAAGTTGACGGCGAAGAAGCTTTTGCCAACGCCCCCTTTGCCGTTGAGCACCAGGACGAGTCGTTTCATGGGGTCTGTGGGTTGATCATCCGGACTTGAGCGATGCGCGGCCCGCGCGGTCGGGGCGAAGCCGCCACATCGCCGTTCTCTGGAGTAATAGGTTCGGCTCCGGCGGTTGCCGTGACTTCTCCCCGGCCACGTGGGTCTGTATCGGGGACAGAGCCTGGACGTTTGCGGATCGGCCGCCGGCGCGGCCGGACAATCTCGCCAAGGATCTCGTGGCAATAGACCGCGACGGCCGTCTTGCTGATCGGGAGACAATGCTGAGTCAGGAGGTCCGCGATGGCCCGGTAGGACGCCCGCTTTTGCCGCAACTCGACAATGACTTCCTTCGCCGAGGACAAGTCCTGGAATTTCTGCGGACGACGCGGAGTGAAGGCGGCGACAGCCTGTCGGACGCTGGCTGGATCAAATAGGGACATAAGGGGATTCGGTTTGATGGATGTGGTGACATGAACGGGGACTGGACATGGAAATGACAATTCCGCGACGAGGGCGCGGACATGCCGCGGCACTGGTGGGTTCCCGGACAGGGAATGCTCGGAGAATGTATGCGGACTGACCGCGGAGAGTTCTGGACTGTGGACTGTGCGGGGATGTCCCATGCCGCTGGACGTTGCCTGGTCGTGGACACGGATGTACCAGCTCGCTTGCCGTGGTCGCGGACTGGCCAAGACTTTGGAGAGATCGCGGACGCGGCCAGGCCGATGCCAGGTCGGGGACGAGTCCATTGCCAGTGTACAGCGCTCCTGCGCGTCCGCTGTGCGGACATTCAGGGTGAAGATCGTGATTGGTTCGCGGACGCCAAAACCTACCTCCTGGTAGGAGTAGGGCGTGCCCTATATAAAATAGTCTGGCAGTCGATTCGATCTGACGCTCCAAGAATGAACAGTCGCCTTCGTAAGCGAATGACCCAAGTGACACTTTTCTGGGCGGCATGCGTCCGTTTTGCATGGCAGCCTCTGATAAGTTGCCGACGAGCATTACGGCATCATTGCAGCCTGAACTCGTCCCCTCGACTTGATCGATCTCTCCCGAGAAATGACGCGACCTGCTGAGGCTGCGCTCATTTGGAATCACACCAATTTCGTTCGCTGATGCCATGATGATTTCCCTTCAAGCACGGATACTCCGACGCCTGGTCCGGGCGAGTTCCTGCCGATGTCCCGGCCTTCGACCAGGCAGCCATTGAGCTTGCTGGGCCTGATCCGGAGCAATGAGTTGTGCCAACGCCTCTCCGAATCCCAATCGCGCGGCAGCTTCCTCGGCGCACACCTTGTTCGGAGCCTCGATCACGGTCCGCAGCGGATCACCCATCTCCCGCGCGGACTCCCGATCAACGTGATAGATGCCCCAAAGCCGATTCTCCAGTCCACGATCTGCTGCTTCGTTCATGCGGACAGTTAACTGTAGCGGCGTCGAACGATGGTGTACCTGGTACACAAAATGGCTGTTCAGTCCGGATAGAGTCCTGCGCGTGGTCACCGCCAAGACGCAATACAGTCTGCGAAATGCCGAGAGCTATTTCGCGGAACACCTATGCGTTGGGGACTACTATGAGGAAGGACAGCAGGTGGCCGGGGAATGGTTCGGACAGGCGGCCAATCGGCTGGGGTTATCCGAAAGAGTCCTCGCCGATGACTTTCGAGCGCTGTGTGAAAACCAAAACCCGTCCACCCAAGAGACGCTGACTGTCCGGCTGAAGACCACGCGAACGGAAGACGGGCAGACCACGGCCAATCGGCGGATCTTCTACGACTTCACTTTCTCGCCCCCAAAATCCGTTTCGCTGGTTGCCCTCCTGGCGGGGGATTCGCGAATTGAAGCCGCACACCAACGGGCGGTCCGCTCGGCACTGGGTGAGTTTGAGGCGTTCGCGGCGACTCGGATTCGTCGGGGTGGCACCCGCTCCCATCGGACCACCGGCAATCTTGCCGCAGCCCTGTTTACCCATGACACCTCCCGCGCGTTGGACCCCCATCTGCACACCCACTGCATCGTGTTCAACGCGACCTTCGATCCGTTCGAGAAGCGCTGGAAGGCACTGGAGAACCACGAACTGCTGAGGTCCCGGCGGTTTGTCGAGAATGCCTACTACCACGAGCTAGCCAGAGATCTGCGGAGGTTCGGGTACGAGATTCGGAATCGTGCCCGGGGTGACTTCGAAGTCGAGGGGGTTACTTACGATCTCTGCACCCGGTTTTCCAAACGTCATGCGCAAATTGACCAATCCTTGGCCGTGATGCTCCAGAAACGGCCAGAGCTGATCGGGAGCAATTTGAAGGACTTGCGCGAACGTTTGGCCGAGGCGGAGCGTGCTCGAAAACAACAGACGTTGTCCCGGCCGGAACTGCAGACCCTTTGGGACGGTCAGATAACAGCCTTCGAACGCGAACAGCTCCGCAAACTGACCATCAGCCCAGATTCCAATCGCCCAAGGAGTGTCATCACTTTGACGGAGGGTATCCGTTGGTCAGAGGACCATTTGTTCGACCGCAATTCCGTGGTACCCGAATGTCAGGTCTGGCAAGAAGCGCTGGGTCGGATGCGGGGCGAGGAGTTCTCGGTTACAGAACTCAAGGAGACAACTCGGCGGCGCGGATACATCCGGGACGCCGCTCACCCGGGCGACGTGACGCTTCGAGACGTACTCCTCCGGGAATGGGAGATCATTCGGATCGCGAAGGAAGGCGTTGGCGAGGTTCCTGCCTTGGTCGAAGCGTCCCCGATGAACCACTCGGAATTGGACGACGAACAACGAAAGGCGCTCGACCGGCTACTTCGTTCAACGAATACAGTGACGCTGTTCCGAGGTGGTGCCGGCACTGGGAAAAGCTTCGTTCTTCGGCGGTTGGTTGAGGAGGTCAGGCAATCGAATCGGGCGGTCGTGGTCCTGGCTCCGCAGCGGCAGCAAGTCGTGGAGATGGAGAAATCCGGGTTCCTCTCGCCCAGAACAGTCGCCAGCTTTCTTCAGCGGAAGGAACTGCCCCAAGGCGCATTGGTGGTGGTGGATGAGGCTGGCCAAATCGGCGGCCGACACATGCTGGATCTGCTTCGTTTGGCTCGCCAAAGCAACGCCCGAGTCCTTCTTTCGGGTGACAGCCGACAACACGGTCCGGTGGAGGCTTCCGACGCCTTGGTTGCCATTGAGAAACACTCCGGACTGCGACCTGTCGAATTGCACTCGATTCGCCGACAGAATCCCGCTTTGGGCCGCGACGAAGTCGAAAGGCAGCAAATCCGGGAGTACCGCACGGCTGTCGAGGCGGCGGCGGACGGGAAACTGGCGGACTCCTTTGCCAAATTGGACGCTGCTGGAGCGGTCATCTCCTGCGGTTTGGACAACCAGGCGGAGAAGCTTTCGGAGGAATACCTTCGAATCCAGGAACGAAGCGCTTCAGCAGTCGTTGTTTCCCAAACCTGGGCTGAGGTTCACCGGCTCAACACCTCGATCCGGGATGCACTCAAGTCCAAGGGCCTGCTCGGTCATTCAGACACGGTCGTTGAGTCGTTGGACAAACTTGATCTGACGAATGCCCAGAAACGGGACGACCGGTTCTATCCTCCCGAGGCCATCATTGTCTTCAACCAGAAGGTTCGGAACACTGAACCCGGAAAGCCTGGCAAACTCGCTGGTATCGTCTCCAGCGGGGTTCTCGTCGAGGTTGATGGTCTGTTTGTAACGGTCCAAAATAGACTTCTGGACCGAATCACGGTCTGTTTGCCTCGCCAAATCCCACTCGCAGACGGTGACCGACTCCATTTCAAGGCAAACCGTGCGATGGCCTCGGGCTCCCGAGTCACCAACGGCGAATTGGTCACCGTCAAGGGAGTGGAAGGCGACGGTCGGATCATCCTCACAGATGGACGGATCCTGGATGCCAATTTTCGGGAGTTCCAACCCGGCTACGCGATCACCTCTTATGGCTCCCAAGGCAAGACCGTGGACTACGTCCTGTTCTCTGACTCAACCATCAAGGCCGCCACAAATGCCCAGCAATGGTACGTCAGCATCTCCCGCGGCCGCCGCGGCATTCGCATCTTCACTTCCGACAAGGAACAGCTCCGAGAGAACCTCGTCCGTTCAGGCCACCGACCGTTGGCCCTCGATCTCGTCGGTGGTCTCCCGCGCCCAGGCGGCCGCGATGTCTGGCACCGATTGCGAGGCTACCTACTGCGCTTCGGAAAAAGTGCTGCCGACCGCTTCATCCAAATCAAAACCATTCACCGCAGACAAAATCGTCAACCACCCATAGTCCATGAACACAAAACTACCCGAGTGCTGGGCGAGCGATCCAAACGCTCGCGGAGTCAGAATCGAAGTGTCCTCTGAACTCACGCTACTGCTGCCGTTCGACCAGTTCCTCTTCTCCGAACTGCGTCAAATCGACGAAGGACAGCGACTACGGGCGCTTTTCGTCTCGCACGAGGTGACCATCACCGGCACCGGCCTTCGTCGAATCGAAGTCGCCCTTCAGCGAGCACAACTGTCGTACATTGCTTGTGTGCCAACCCGCTTCCACCCAGTAGTGGCAGATGAACAGCCAGTGATTCGGCAGATCGTCGTCACTGAGGCGAAGGACACGGATTCCGCGGCCGTCGCCTGAGTTCATCCGAATCTGCTCCGGCACGTTATCACTCCGCCATTACCCACGTGGCACTCACGAGTAACGCGGGGGTTGTTGCTCTAAAGGCTCACCTGCCTACCCGGTGGCCGAGGACGAGCAGGAATTGGCGGGTACCATGCATACCTTCCTTGGGGGGGGCCGCAAACCTTCTCGACCGCCTGGAAAATCCTCAACCGATGGGTGCCCAGCCGCGGTTCCCTCGCACGCACTTCACCTACACCCAATGCCCTCAATGACCGCCGATCCCGGCGCCTTTACCGCACCTCAATTCCCACTGAAGACAACGCCGGTTGACACTCAGTTGCCGTTCTCTCCGTTCCCCTCGGCCCTCTCCATCCAACCCTCTTCCAGATGAATTAGCCCTGGCGGGCACGGTCTCCAGCACTTCTGAAATTGCCATCGAGGTCAGCAGGTTGTACATCCAACGCGTGGCGAGGCACTTGCCGAGTGTTGTTTGTTTCGGTTGGCCTGGAGACATGGGTGGGGCGGACACCAAGCTCGCGCATCTCCTGCTCCTCCTGCACAAGCATGTGTCGTTCACAGTGGTACCAAACGTCTCAGCCCAACTGAAGGAAACGAAATGGCGGCAGTTTCTGCATGGACTGGGAATCCGAACCGCGTTGATTGGCCAACTGCCCACTCGTCAAAGTGGGTATGCTCTGGCGTTGTCCAATCAATGCTTCTTCACTCACGGGATCGCACGCCGCGCGAAGGAGTGTGGGCTTAAGGTGGTCTGGTCGAGCGAGATGATGTGGCATCATGCGGGTGAGGCCGAGGCGGTCGCCGACGGGTTCGTGGATGTCGTACTCTACGTTTCAGAGCTACAACGGAGGGTGCTTGAACCCGGCTACGGGAAGCTTCCATCCTTTCTCACGAGCAACTACATTGCACCGGCTCTCTTTCCATTCGCGGAGCGCATGCATCCGGTATTCTCCATAGGTCGTCTGTCGCGGGCTGCGCCAGAGAAGTATCCGGAAGACTTCCCGGTCTTCTACGAAGCGCTCAGGCTACCCGAAACTTGTTTCCGAGTCATGGCTTGGGATGAAGTCCTGACCCAAAAGTACCGGTGGCACCGGTTTGATGAGCGGTGGGAACTGCTCTCAGCCATGGCCGAGCCGCCTGCCGACTTTCTGCGATCTCTGGACTTGTTTGTCTATCCCTTGGGCCACACGTTCACGGAGTCGTGGGGGCGATCAACCGTTGAAGCCATGCTGACCGGTGCGATCCCGCTCGTCCCGCCAGGACACCACTTGGACCATTTGGTGATCGAAGGGCAGACCGGATTCTTCTGCGACGATATTGAAGTCTACCGAGAGCACGCGCACCGGCTAAGGCGCGATCCCGCTTTGCGTAGGCGCGTGAGCCGCCAAGCACACCAACATGCCGCACTCGAACTCTGCAGAGAAGATGACCATCGCAAGCGGTGGTTGGAGGTGTTCCAATGAAAGTGCGTTACTGTTACTGGTCGGTCGTTGACGGCGACTACGCATGGATGATGGAGGCAGTGATTCGCTCAGCGCGCGCAGCGGGTGTGCATCACGACTTCCATGTCTGGTCGGACCGCACAATCGAAGGCGCAATCAACCATTCGGCGGGCAAATTCGACAAGTGGGGATGTCTCTTTAAGCTTGTGTTCCTGCGGGATGCGGTTCGACAACTGGATTACGAATACTTCATTTGGCTCGACACCGATATGTGGTTTGTGAGGCATCCCGGCGATCCACTGCGAGCGCTCCAGGGAGCGCCCATTCATATTGCGCTTGAATGCGATCTCACGAATCCCAAGAGTGTTCGCGCAGATTGGTGGAATTGTCCGAGAGACAAGTTCGTCAGCCTCATGCGAGAGCATGGCGTCCGTAGCCGCTCGATATTCAATGTCAATGGGGGGCTATTCATTGTGCATCGAGAAGCCATTGAAACCGTCTTCAAACTCGCGTTTGACTTCTGGCAGTCCGCGAAGGGTCAAGGTTTCAAGTTCAACGACGAGCCACTTCTGTGCTATGCAATGCACATGCTCTGTGGGGATCCGTACGCCCATACGACGCGAGCGACCATAGATCTCTGGGCTTCAGACTGGATGGGGGTGTTTCGAGACCGCTTGCCGGACGGGCGCCCGTGGTGGTTCACCGACTACTTCACCGGGGAGAGAATTCCAGCGAATCCCGCCATCGTTCACGCGATGCGGAGTAAGAAAGCATTAGTTGAGGTGGGCCGAGGAGCTTTGCCCGATCCCTACCTCGGGCCAGCCTAACGCGGGTCCGCCCCATAGCGGCGGCGAAAGTACTCCCGGACCGGGATGCCATCAATCACAGCCAGACGCTTCTTAGCCGCACGTTCGCCAGAGTGCATCCAGTAGTAGCACACAGGGCGTCTCGTCGTGGCGAATCCTCGAAGTCCGAACCGTTCGTAGATGCGAAACCAAAGATCCCAGTCTTCCTCAAGATCAATCTTCTCGTTGAACAAACCGACTTCAAGCAATGCCCTTCTTCGCACAAACGCAGCACTGGGCAAAATGGGAAGAGAGTGCTTCAAATCAAGAAGGCTTTGGTCGGTGTCATCAAGAAAATCAAGATACTGCCCATCTGATACCCGGTGACATCCGCCCGCAAGAACCTGCACTTCAGAAGAAATCTGAATGCGTGAATCTCGCACAAAATCGAGCGCAAACGGAGCAAGGACATCGTCCGCATCTAGAAATTTGATCCAGTCAGCGCCCGACCGACGAATTCCCGCGTTTCGACTAAAAGAGACGCCGCTCCGCTCGTCATTGTGGAGCCACATCGCCCGATGCCTGAAGCCTTCAGGGATCCGCGTATCTCGCCAGTCGGGAGAAGCGTCGTTTACAACTATTAATTCGTCGCAGTCGCGCAGTTGCCACACGACGCTGCACAAGACCCGTTCAAGATATTGAAACTGCTGATAGATTGGGATGACGACCGCTACAGAACACGCATCGGGGGCGGCCGAGGTTGGTCTTGTCACGCTTTCCGGCGACGTGACTTCGATTCGTGTCGAACCACGGCGTGGAATCTGGTTGACTATACTCTCAAAACGCTTGGCGACATGGCTCCATGTCATGTTGGCGTTCACATAGCGACGACCTTGACGGGCCATTTCCTCCGTGACTTCTTCGTCCCGCAGTAGTCGAGTCACATGTTCCACAAATGCGGTATCGTACCGGGGCTCACCAGGTCGCCCTGAAATCAGTACGCCATGCTCCCCAACGGTGGTCGTGAGCGCAAAGGCGTCTGTTGTAACGGGGACTGCACCTGCCGCAATGCACTCTAGGGCCGAGAGACAGAATCCTTCATGATATGTGCAAGGGTACGCCATGACGCGGGAACTCTTCTGGAGTGCAACCAGTTCGTTTCGAGGCACCTTTCCCCTAAATACTACTCCCTCCATGTTCTCAAGCAGTGCCCGTATTTGAGCATTGCCGGCGTCAAGGCCCCACAGGCGAAAGTCCGACGTCACGAGCAGTTCGGCTGTCGGTACGCGCTCTCGAATTTGCGGAAACAGTCGAGCCAGACAGTCGAGGCCACGGTCTGGAACGGAACAATAGATGAGACGGGAGCCATGCTTCTGGGGCAAGTTGTCTGGAAGGTCCTCGAAATAGTCTCCGGCGACTACTCCGAGTCCGAGAATAGTGTTGGGTATCGAATCAGATAGAAGGTAGTGACGCCGAACGAACTCCGAGTGAAATGGTGACATCGCCAGCCAGTGATCTACGTGCGGAAGGATGGCTTTATCCCAATCTGACACGGTGATATCTGTACTCCAGAAGATCCGCCTGGCCGCTAATGAGCGTTCAAGAGGACCGAAGGCCGCCCGAAAGACCACCAGTGCGTCATAGGCGGGTGAGTCAATGTAGTTGCGAATGTTTCGATAGACTACCTTGTCGTAGACGCCTTCAGTTTCAGTCAGAGTGTAAGCAATGACTCTATGACCCAAGACTGCCAGCTCGCGGGTCAAACAGATGAAAGAGGCCTCAGAACCGCCCACTCCCTCGTTGGTGAAGGACAGCGCGTTGAATGAAGGTTGGATAGGGCAGACAAATGCGAGTGTCATGTCGTATCAGTTGATGGAGTGCGAATGAACCCGCGGACGTATCGATTCTCAATAAATGAGCGGACCTATCAGTAAATCTTGTGGGTGAATCGCGTCTGACGTATCTTGCGTGGATGTTGGGGAAGGCGATGCTTACGTCCGTTCCTCACCCGCACGCCTGGGGGGCATTCCCAAAGCTGTGGAACTGTGTGTGTGGATCGGCTGAGGATAGCGAAGCGCTTAGGTGACCGTTCCCGCTGGGACCGAAGTGGCTCTGGACCGAGCGTCGAGACCAGACTCCCAGCCAAGGGCGGAGTTGATGTGGCGGGTGATTCGGGAGGATCGGACGCCGGAGTTTGGCTTCGTGGCGGGAGTGGAGACAGGATGATGCTTTGCGAACATTCTGGAAAACTCGGTCGTTGAAGCTCGGGCCTCTGTTGTTGGTCTTCGCACAAGCGGCGACGGCGGCGCCCGATTCTTCAGGCGTCGAGCACTGACCGTGAATTCGTTCTTCCACTACCCTCGGCCTGGAGTGTTCTGCTAGCCCATCACTTTTGCGGTCATTGATCCTCCCACGTCCGGTCCTCCGCAAAGTTTTCCACTCAAAAAAGGGACCTGCTCGTCTTGACAGGCTCCGTGTCACCATTAGCGTGAAAAAAGCTTCCCAAGTCAAATTTTTCAAAAATATCACGGTTTATGGCTGCCACCGCTGATCGCAACATGCCGCCCAGCAGTAGTTCGTGCAATTGTCCGAACTTCACAAGCGGAAACTCCAGTTCTTCATGCAACTGTGAACCGCCGGACGACGGCGGAGGTGGCGGGCCTGATGGCGGCGGAGGCGGACCTAGCGGGGGATGTGGCGGTGGCGGAGGTGGCGGCGGAGGCGGAGGCGGAGGCGGTGGTGGTGGTGGTGGAGGCGGTGGTGGTGGTGGTGGAAGCTCATCATCATCAAGTAGTTCTAGCAGTAGCAGCAGTAGCTCGTGTGGGTGCGAGTGTGAATCTGGCTACACTGAGAATCCCATCCGGTATTCCAACGGTGAGGTTCGCGAAGTGGTCGACCTTCTGGCGATGCGGGCTTGGGGGGTGAATTGGGGCCACAAGCTGAGCTACGGCAGCCAGCTTGACAGTGGTGCCAACAATCCGGACGCCAACAATCCCAACGGTTTCCGCTGGTTCGTGGAACAGATGCCCGAACTCGGACGCGCCGCCAGCGGCGATGTTCAGGTGATCCGAATCGTCAATGATGGAGTATGGTTCACCAAGAGTGGCAGCGCATACCTGGCGCGCTACTTCTCTCTGGACACTCTAACTGAAGACACGGGTACTAAAGAGTTTACCTATAACGACGGATCTGGTCGGTCTTGGATCTTCCATAGCTTCGATGCCTCTGTAGCGGCAGCGCTGCGGGGTAAGTTCAAGCGGTTTACTGACGCCCATAGCATCACATACAGCGCCACTTACAACGGGTCACATCAACTGACGTCAATCGCTTTCGGAGGAACGCCTTCGGTGTCCTTCAATTACACCTACTACACGAGTGGCGCGAACGCGGGAAAACTTCAGTATGTAACCGTTCAGCGCGGAAGCACCAACCTTCGCCGACTCTCTCTCACGTACTACGTCAATGCTGACGTCTACGGAACTGATGGAGACTTACGTACTCAGTCCCTCGAACAGTGGAGTGGCAGTGCCTGGGAAGAGATCACCACACACTACTACCGGTACTACACACAAAGCGGCACCGGCGGTTTCCAGCATGGACTGCGGCATGTACTCCATGGGGAGGGCCATCGCCAAGCAGTTCTCTGGGGAAACAGTCAGGTGCCACCCCAGTCCATTGATCAGATTTCCGACGGGGACCTCAATCGCTTTGCAGACAATCGGTTTGAGTACGACGCAAACAATCGAGTCGTCGAGGAGAACGTCGCCAGCCCTAACCGAACATCTTCCTCGCCAAACGCAAAGTACGGCTACGCCTACAGCACGAGCACGTACTCGGCTGGAACGCAACCAGATCGCTTCAACAAATGGGTGCGTGCGACTACAGAAACACTCCCGGACAGCATCACAACGCGGAAGGTATTTACCAACTATGCGGGACAGATCATCTTCGAGGAGTTCATCGAGTCCGGCGGGGTTGGCCGCCGATGGTTTACCCATAACAAATACGACAGCGAAGGACGCCTTACCGAACAGGTCTCAAGCGAGGCAATCACAGGATACACGACCAATACCAACGGCGACATTACCGTCACGATTAGTTCCAGTGCCGGATTGATCAGAGTCTACACCTACTACACGACAACAAATTCCGGCACGGGCGCCGTAGCTGGCCTTCTCAATTTTGAGGGAGTCAAGCAGGGAAGTGCCGGTTCGCTGATAAAGACTCGCGAACTGACCTACGAGAACTTCACCCAAGGCTCTCGCCGCGTGTGTCCGATACGAGCAGAGACCCTGTACCAGAGCGAAGCTACGGGGGGGTCGGTACCTTCGACGACCACGTTCAGCTACGTCCCTTTCACGGGTTCTCTGCGTTTCGAACAGATAACGACAACGCTGCCGGTGATCTCTGCTGCGGAGAACGGCTCCGGGACCGCCAACACGCGTATCGAGCGCTTCGACCAGTATGGGCAGTTACTCTGGCGACGTGAGGAACGCGGGTTCTTGACCCGGTTCCGGTACGACGATGCATCCGGCGGGATGACCCAACGAATTGACGACGTGGCGACCGCGTCAATAACTGATAATCCGGCAGTACCTCCAGGCCCGGAATGGGTAACACCGGCCGGTGGCGGTTTGCATTTGGTGACAGACTACACAATCGATAACTTCGGGAGGTCAACCCAAGAGCTCGGGCCAACCCACAACGTGTCACTCGCGAGTGTCAACACGCCCGTGCGGCGTGCAACGTGGAATGTCTTCAGGGACGCCGCCGGAGAAGTGAGAAGCGCTCAGGGGTACATTACGCAGACGAGTTCGAGCGTTACCGCGCTCATCGAGCCGATCACCGTGAGACGAACGGACGACAGCCGTCGAGCTACCGAGATCATCGTGACTCGACGCGCGACAGGCGTCTCCGGCGCCCTGACTTCGACCGAGAATGTATCTGATCAGACTCGGTGGGTGCGCTGGACTCAGTGGACGTACGACAACAACAGCACGACCGCCAATAGAGAACGCGTATACTTCCAAATTCCGACGAGTGGGGCTGGCACCAGTTCCAACAATTACTCCGAAACTCTATGGCAGTACGGAGTGGACGGAAGACGTCTTCGAGAGCTAACACCCAGTGGAACCGTTCGGCGGTGGACCTATGATGTTCGCAAGCGAGTAACGGGCCTGTGGGAGGGTACTGATGACACGGGTGCCACGGAGGCTGATCCCTCGGATGGGGGTGCCAACTCGATGAGGCAATTGGAGGCGTATCAGTACGACAATGGAGGAGTTGGAAGCCACAAGCTCACCGAGGTCCGCCTGTTCGTCGACGCTAACGCCGCAAATGATCGAATCACTACCTTCGGCTACGACTGGCGAAATCGGCCGTCAAGCATGACGGGTGATGTCAACCTGCGTGAGGAGTACACGAGAGACAATCAGGGACGGATCACGAGAGTCGACCAAAGGAACGGGACCGGAGGAACCCTAATCGGTCGGAGCGACGTACTCTACGACCTGCTTGGGCGAGTCTACCGCAGAACCCGATTTGCCGTAAATGTGTCGAGCGGTAGTGTCGGCAACGGACTAAGCATCAATCGGTGGTACGATGCCTCGGGGAATCTCATGAAGGTGGCGCGGTCTGGAACGGCTCTGCTCATCAAGCATCGTTACGACGGCGTCGGGCGTAGAACATTCACGTTCCGGACAGTCAACGCGGCCGACAACACCTATGCCGAGGCTGCCTCTGTGACGACTGACACCGTGATGGAGCAGGAAGAACTACTCTATGACAGTGCAGGCAATGTGACGCGGGTCATTTTCCGCCAGCGCTTCCACGATGAAACTGCTCAGGGCGAGCTTGCTAGTCCCTCCACCTCGCCGAAGGCACGAGTCAGCTATACTGCCTACTACTCTGATCCGATCGGGCGCCCAATCGCCAAAGCACTCTATGGTACCAATGGTGGAGCGAGTTTCTCCCGACCGACTACCGTTCCGGCGCGATCCGATACGGTCTTGGTCACCACCACAGAGTACACTTGGGGTGTTCTCAATGCCGGCGAGTCATTCAACCGTTCGGAAATTATATCCAACGTTAATCCAAGAAACATCGCGACGCATCTGCGGTGGAACTCGGCCCGCTGGTTGGTCGAAGTGATTCGGGAGCCGGGAGGTATCGCCCGGACGACTCGGCTGAGCTACAATCCGGAGGGTCGCCGTACCGAGCGCTTGGAAGTCAACTCAGCGACAGGAAACCAATCCACCAAGTACATTTACGGCGCAACGCTGACGGACTCACAGATCGCTAGCAATCGACTGCTGCGCTCCATCATTTATCCTGACTCCAGTGACACAAATCCATCAGGAACGAATCAAATCAAGTTCGAATACAATCGCCAAGGCCAGATCATCAAGCGGACGGATCAGGCCGCGACTGTCCATGTCCTTGAGTATGATAAGCGAGGCCGAGTCATTCATGACCGTGTGACAGCGCTTGGCACGAACGTCAACGGCGCCGTTCGGCGGATCAGTCGAACTTTCGAGCCCCGAGGGCTACCCGCCAAGGTCACCTCGGTTGATAATGCCACGGTAGGCTCGGGTGCAGTGGTTAACGAGGTCGAGTTGAGCTACAACGACTTTGGCCAAGTCACTTCCGAGTGGCAGGAAGTGACTGGAGCCGTCACTGGAACGAGTCTGCGTGTGCAGTACTCCTACGCAAACGGTTCTGCCAATCATGTTCGGCCAACGTCCATCACGTATGCCGACGGGCGTGTTGTCTCGTATGCGTACGGAACCTCAGGGGGGCTCAATGACCAACTCTGCCGGACTGAGAGGCTGGACCAGGGAGCGACGAAGCTGGTGGAGTACAGCTATCTCGGCCTATCGGAGTTCGTGCGAGCGCAGTACAGTTCAGAGCCCGGAGTCGAGTTGACGTACATCAAACAGGGAGCGGAACCGGATGGCGAGGCCGGCGACCGTTATGCCGGTTTGGATCGGTTCGGCAGAGTGATTGACCAGCGCTGGATCAAGACGAGTGATGGGAGCGCTCGCGTCCGCATTCAGTATGGCTTCGACAGAAATGGTAATCGTCTCTTCCGGGATGACTTGGTTGCCGGCAGCGGTCAAGACGAGCTCTACGCTTACGACAACATTGACCAATTGACCCAGAGGGCGCGCGGTACGCTGAACACTGCGAGGACTGCCCTTACCGGAACTGCTGTCGGCCAGGAGAACTTTACGCTTGACGGAACAGGCAACTGGAGAGGTGCCTCCAGCGGTTACGTCGTGCGCGAGAACGGATCAGTAGTGCTCGATCAGAATCGGACAACGAATCAAGCTAACGAGATCCAGACCATCACGGCAAGCGTTGGAGCGAATTGGCTGGACCCCGTCTACGATGCTGCCGGCAACATGACTTCTGTCCCGCAGCCCGGGGCGCTCACAAGCGGGTACACGGCGCGTTATGACGCATGGAACAGGCTTGTTGAACTGTTGAGCGGAGTCACCAGCCTGGCGACTTACCGCTATGATGGGAGATCGCGCAGAGTTTCCAAAGTAGCCGACGGGCAGACACGACGATTCTACTACAGCCTTTCCTGGCAGGTTCTTGAGGAACGCACTGGGTCTGGGGGAACACTGGACCGGCAGTTCGTCTGGGGAATGCGGTACATGGATGACCTCGTTGAGCGTGATTTGGGTTCTCAGCGGCTCTACGTATTGCACGACTTCTTCAATCCTGTCGCGGTCTGCGACACGGCAGGCGTTGTGCTGGAGCGTTATGGGTACGACGCCTTTGGCGCAACGAGAGTCATGGACTCTTCGTTTGGGACGCGGGCCAGCTCAAGTTACCAGTGGGAGACTCGGTTCGGGGCAGCTCGATGGGACAGTGAGTCAGGGCTTCTTCTGTGTCGGTTCCGGCTGCTGCATCCAATGCTCGGCGCATGGATCTCAAGGGATCGCATTCAACTGTTGCGCGATAACAGTTTGTACAAGTACGTCGCGAACAGGCCTATTAACACTGTGGATGTGTTTGGACTGTGTGAGGAGTCCCCATTCCCGAATGATTGGCAGCCGTATGATTTAGGAGACCTTTGGAGTTCCGGGAATCCGGAACAAGGAGGTCTTCTTGGCTGGATAGATGGCCTCGGTATCAATTTCAGCGATCCGAAACTGAGTATGGACGGGGGTGATATCAAGATGACTTTCCAAATGTCTACATCCTTTGGATCGGCGTCGTCCTTCGCCTTATCAGGCTATCTCAAGGGGCCAGCAAATGAAACACTATTTGACCTTGCTAACATGAAGGGTGGAATTAATGGAGAGTTGTGCATTGGATTTGACGATATCAAAGATTGGCTAGGATTCTAGATCGCGAGATACACTATGCAGAAATGCAATATCGAGAGACAACGTAGTCCTAAGTTTTCTGGATCAAGCTGGTTTGTGATGGATAGATCGTATCATGGCAGCATGAGTCCCGATTGCAATAGACTTATGCAGGCGCTCGTAGTTCCGCGCGAGCCGACGGCGGTACATCAGCCAGCCGAAAGTTTGTGCCCCGGCCCTGTGTGTCGGCACGGGCTTGAGACTCGCTTGGGTGTCGGTGCACTTCACTACGTCTACTTCCAGGTCGGGCGTGGTAGCGGCCAGATGGGCGACGAGGTCCGGGCCGCTAAACCCGCTGTCCACGTAGAGGCACTGAAACCAAGCTGGCTGGGCCAGCACCTCTTAGCCGGAACCATGCAGTTGAAGAGAAGCCATCGATTGAGAAGTGATTGGTGGTTGATGAAAACAACGCAATCGTCGGGCACACGCCCGGTTCACCAATCGGTGGCTGGGGGATTTGAGTTCAAAGCGGAAGGTCAGGCAATCTTCGTCGAGTTCACGGACCAGCGTGTCTCGCCACATGCCGGCAGCGCCACCTTCTGGGGTTGGCTGCGTCCGCTGGACTGGATCCAGTGCATGGCCAAAGCGTTGCCACATCGGCGGAACGGACTGTCTGAGTGTCGAGCATGGCGGCCGCTGGCCGGTAGCCCAGTTCCTCGCCTTCCTAGGCCGAGGCTCGGATCTATGCATTGTTGGATGGGAGGATGCCATAGTGGGTGAACGACTGGAAGAAACCGTGGACATTAGTTTTGCGCGGGAACGTCTTGGTCAGGTTGAGCCATTGGCATTCGGTCCCGCCGACGTAGAGTAGAGCGACGAAAGACTGGCACTACCAGTTTTTCATCACCCTCATCAGCCCTTAGTCTACTGAAAGATGCTTTGGTCACGTGTGATAACGGAATGAGTTATTGCTCTGCAAGTCAACGTCTTAACCTAGTTGTACTCTTGTGCGTATGCGCTTAAACTTACTGTGCGCGTTGTTGGTACTTTTCGTTATACCGTGTCTTGCTGCATCGTCGAACTCGCTACGAAGGCAGTCGACATTAAGCCAAGGTGACAATCAGACACCATTTGTGCTTATTGAAGACACGCCGTGGATCAAGGTGGCAACCGGCGGTCGGGAGTGGTTGTTTGTACTTGATACTGGAAGCAGTTACTGTGCCGTATCTTCCGAGTTTGCGAAGGAAAATTTCTTGGCACCTAGTCGTGATCGAATTGCCATTCGTAATGCAACAGGTGCTGTGAGCAGTAATTCACTCGTTAAGCTTCCCCCATTCTGGATTGGTTCGAAGTTCTTTGCCGGGGAGCCGGCTGTAGTCTCCAGTGACGGAATATTAGGGAAGACTTCGGGAGGCGAAAGTATTCATGGAGTTATTGGATTCGGTTTACTCAGTCGTTATACAGTGACGTTTGACTATCACGCTAATTTGCTGCAGTTGGCAAGTACTAACCTGCATACAGGCTCTTTGAGCAACAGTGCTAGCGTCATTCCGTATTATGTTTCTAACGGTGTGCCGTACATAAGCGTTAGCATTCAAGGCAAAGCGCTTCCTTTTCTTGTGGACACGGGTTACGGGGGCTCGCTTGCGTGTCCAGCGACAGACTTAGGACTTAATTATATTTCTGAGTCACGGAGTAGCAACCAGATGGTATCGATTCGCCTTCCAGTTCGGTCAAGGTACATGCGTCTTTCAGGCACCGTCCAAATCGGGGGCTTGGCAATAGAGAATCCTATTGTCAAAGAAGGCCCTAGAAGCCTTATTGGGGGTGAGGTCCTCAAGCGTTTTCGTGTAACGATACATCCTATGTTAGGCGCGATGGTTTTTGAGCGAACCGGGCCTGAAGTCTTTAGGCCGCCAACTATACGAGGTATTGGAGTTCGCTTTAGCAGGGCATCGGTCCCTTGGCGCGTTTTAGACACTGTTCGCGATGATGTTGGGAATCTTGGCAACATCCGGGAGGGTGATTTATGCAGCGCAATAGAAGGTAGACCTGTCTCTGAGTTGTTGCCTGAAGAATTGCAGGAACTGTTTGCCCGTACGAATATGCTGAGTCTGGAGTTGGTGAGGGGCAGTACTAATTTTACTGCGCGTACACCAGTTATTGTGTTTATTGAGTGATCGTAAGGTATTGCATCTCGAAATGATTATTGGACTGAAGTAGCGGCGCTTGAAGCGCGCTGAAAGGGTCTCGGATTTGTACACAGGCAGGTAGACAATATATGCGATTTCAAAAACGGGCTCTTCAGCAGAATTTGTGGGTGAACCGGGTGGGCTGAAGGAGGATTTGTGTACTGGATACACCCATTTTATGTCATGATCTGCGAACAATAGCGTCGATGAACGCACAAGAAGCAGAATCCTCGAACGTGGTCCGCAAAAACCTCCGGAGTACTCCCAACGCAAATGAAGACCTCCTCACGAAAGCCCAACTCGCCGAGCGGCTTCACAAGTCTCCACGTTGTGTGGAAATCTGGATGCAGCGACGATACCTGCCTTACTTCAAAATTGGCAGAAGTGTCCTGTTTCGCTGGCCCGACGTCGTTGCCCACCTCGACCGGTTTCGAGTCGGGTAGGCGGCGGTCCTCGCCGTTACCCACAAAGGAGTTCGCGTTGCACCCTCGCGGCAGCAGCTAGAAATCCACTCCGCACGCCGCGAATTTATTGCGTTCAGTCGTCAGGCCATCGCCGCCTACTACCGACCGGAACGGTCAGGCCAAAGCGGATTGATCCATCGGGACGATGTCCACCGTAGCCTTGGGCATGATCGAGAACCAGGTCTGGGCTTCTTCCTTCGTCACAAGCTCGCGGTAGTGACGGAAGATCATCCTCGGGGAATTACCGCTTTCAAGGGCCACGCGGGCAACGTCACCCGTCAGCGCCACGCGGTAGCTGATACAGGAGTGCCGTAAGGCATTGTGTTTCCATTTCACTTCGGCCCGCTCAGCAAGCCGTTGAATGGCCTCGAATGGCCGGGGGTAGTCGCAGCAGGTCGGGACTTCGCGCCGACAGACGGCGAGCCACGTTCGGAGATTGTCACAAATCGGAATCAGTCGTTTTTGCGCAGTATTTCCCTTCACGCCAGTAACCCGGATATATCCGCGCTCCAAATTGATGTCATCCCAAAGTTGCCGCTGGATTTCCGCAGTCCGCATGCCGGCGAATCCTCCGAGCACCAGCAGCGGAAGAAGCCCCTGCCGGGTCGCATAGCGGCGATTGAAACCGGCACCCAAGACATCGGGGTTCATCTGGGCGGCTTCCAATAGCCCCATCATTTCCTTCGGGGAGAAAATCTCAATTTCGGTCTGCTCCTCGCGCGCACGGGCCACTGTATCGAAGTCGACGTGGTCTTTGGGCAGATAACCTTCGGCCTCGGCGTAATTAAACAGCGTCCCGAGGATCGTCCGAAAATTGTTGCGGGTCCGCCCGGCGCATTTCAGCGCGCGTAGCCATTCGTTCACCAGGGGCATATCAACACTGGCGATGGGGCACTGAAAGCTTTCCGTGAATTCGCCCAGGCGGAATTTGAGATCGCGAAGATACGGCGCGCTCGCACCGTCGGCCTTCTTCGCGGCGATCATCTCGTCAACGACTTCACGGACGGATTTCGACGGCATGTTCTGGGGAAACCGCTGGAGGTAGTATTCCACAGCGTCGCGCAACGGCACCTTGCCCAGCTTGAACGCGGCCGAGGCGTACCGTTCGGCGGCGACGTCCAGCGGGGTCTCGCATTGATTGAGAAATTTGAGCGCCCGCTGATAAACGATGCGGTCATCGGCCTTCAGCGTCAGCGTGGCGTGATCGCCCGCCCCGATGCCAACGATTGCCTCTCTCGCCCGTCGCTTCGCTTCGTCCAGGTCTGCGAAACTTTCCAGCTTGCGGCGGGTGCCCACGTAGTAGGCGACCTTGAATTCCGCGTAACCCTTATTCTCGTGACGATAGATTTTCGCGGAAACGCTGCCCTTCGTAAGCGTGATCGGAAAATCCGGCGTTTTTGCTTGCACGCGTCTATTGTTCGGAATCTGTTCGGAAAAGCAAATCCTCTCAACAGGCCTGTCTGCAAGACATTGGTAATCAACGAAATAAAAATGGTGCACGGGGCGGGGGTCGAACCCACAACCTTCGGCTTCGGAGACCGACGCTCTATCCAATTGAGCTACCCGTGCACAAGTTCGACGGGCCAGACGCTAGTCAGCCGGAACCGGTGCGGCAATGAGAATGCTTGCCGCCTCCCCAGGCGATGGAGTTTCTGAGGCGTGTTTTCCGTTTTCCGCGGGCCTTTTCAGGCGCCAAGGCGGAAATCGAGGGTGAAGGGCTCCGGGGACCCGATCCGGAGCCGCTGGAAATTGGGGTGGACGGGGTTCAGGAGGTAATTGGGTTCGCCAGGCACGAGCACGCTGGGAACTTCAAGGACGGCGGAGCGTCCGGACGCCGCCCAGAGGCTTCCCAATTGCTGGGTGGACGGCGCCGGCGGTTGGCTGGTCCAGTCCGGCGGCAAGACCGCAGGGGACAGTCGCTCCATCAGAGATTCCTCGAACTGGATCGGAAAGAACACATGCTGCAGCGGCACCGGCGGATTGAGGTGGACCCGCAGTTCCAAGATCGCCAGGGCCCGGGAACCGCTGGCATAAACCAACGGGATCCCGGGCAGGTTCCAGCGGCCGCCGTATTTGGCGGCGCCTTCCCCGGAGAACGCCGTGGCGGCGTGCCGTGGCTTTACCATACGCCAAGCCTGGACCATCCGGGTCAGGAATAGACGCCGTGCTCGATGCGCCCGAGCAACTGCTCGACCTCACGCGCCCCAACCTCGGTTTCGGCAAATTCGAGCGGAACCGCGCCGCCGAGACCGTGCTGCGGCGAGGATAGCCATTGACGGGCGCTGGCCTCGGACTCCAGGACGCGGACCGCCTGGCCCATGAGGCGCGCGAATCGGACGACCCGGTCGGATTCGGCGGGATCGAGCCGACCGGTGGCCTTCCTCCGGTGCAGGGTTGCCTTGGAGATGCCGAGGATCGGCGCGAGGCGCTCCATAGGGATCTGCAGGCTGGCCTGCAGGGCCTCCAGTTCCCCGATGGGAAGCCCTGCGCGCAACGCACCCACAAGACGGGCAGGCTCAAATCCCGCACCCACCCCAGCATCACCCAAATCCTGCATGAACTGTCGCACGACCCCGCCGGTGCGCTGCCCTGGTTTCGATGCGACGGAGTAGGGAACAATGACGTCCGACATTTTGAGTTTGGTGGAGGTCTTGCTCATTTGAGAGTAAAAAAACACTCAAATGATCATGATGTCAAGGGTTGTCCCGTGGAGTTTCATGGGGTCGTGCGGAGTGTTCAGCAAAGCCAGGCGTTCTTTGGGATCTTTGAGTTCTCTGCGGTTTTCTCAGGCTGCCTTTCAAAGGCTCAGTGCGACCTTCGTGGACGCGGCGAGGTCAGGAGAGCAGTTCCTGGATTTCTTCCCAGGTGAGGGTTTGGGTGAAGGCTTCCTCGCCGGTAAGAGTGGCCTCGATGACCTCCCGTTTGCGGCGCTGCAATTGGAGGATCTTTTCCTCGATGGTGCCGCGGGTGATCAGTTTGTAGCTGGTCACGACGCGGGTCTGTCCGATGCGGTGCGCGCGGTCGGTGGCCTGGTCTTCGACGGCCGGATTCCACCAGGGGTCGAAGTGGATAACGGTGTCGGCGCCGGTCAGGTTGAGCCCCACGCCGCCGGCCTTGAGGGAAATGAGGAACACGGGAACGGAGGCGTCCCGCTGGAATCGCTCCACCACGGCGGCACGGTCCCGAGTCGAGCCGTCGAGGTAGCAACAGGGCACCTCCCGGACAGCCAGTTCGTCCCGCAGGAGTTCGAGCATGGTGGTGAACTGGCTGAAGACCAGCACCCGATGCCCGCCGTCCAGGACCTCGTCCAACAATTCTCCGAACAACTGAACTTTCCCCGACGGCGCACGACCATCCGGCTGGCTCCCACCAGCCACTTTCTCCAGCAATCGCAAATCACAGCAAACCTGCCGCAGCCTCAGCAGAGCCGTCAGCACCAGCATGCGACTTTTTGCCAGGCCCTGTCCGCCGACGGCGGCCAGCACTTCCTGCCGCGTGGCCGCGAGGAGTTGTTGGTACACACCCGCCTGCTCCTCGTTGAGTTCACAGAACGTCACCTGTTCCAGGCGCTTGGGCAGATCCTTCACCACATCACGCTTGAGCCGGCGCAGGAGGAATGGACGCACCCTTCGCGTCAGCCGGGACAGGCTGCCGGCGTCGCGTTCGCGCACGATGGGGATCTCGTAGCGCTCGCGGAAATCCTGTGCCGATCCGAGGTAGCCCGGCATCAGGAAGTCGTACAGGCTCCAAAGATCCAGCACCGAGTTCTCGAGGGGCGTTCCGGTGAGCACCAGGCGGTGTTCGGAGCGGATGGCTTTCACCGCGCGGGCGTTTTGGGTTTCGCGGTTCTTGATGTGCTGGGCCTCGTCGAGGATGACGGTGTCGTAGCCGGCGTTGCGGTGGACTTCGAGGTCGCGGCGGATCAGGGCGTAGCTGGTGATGACCAGGTCGGACTGCGCAATCCGGTCCGCATGCCGCTGACGATCGGGTCCGGACCACACCAGCACCCGCAGATCCGGCGTGAACCGCCCGGCTTCGGCGGCCCAGTTGAACACCAGGGAGGTCGGACAGATCACCAGCGTGGGATGGGCCGGAACCGGACCGTTGGGCGCGGCGCGGCGCTTCTGGATCGCCGAGCTCAAGTGCGCCAGCACCTGAAGCGTCTTGCCCAGGCCCATTTCATCGGCCAGGACGCCGCCAAATCCATGGTCTCGAAGGAAGCGGATCCAGGCGACCCCGTCCTTCTGGTATGGACGCAGCACCGTCTCCAGCGGACCGAGGGGTGGACATGAGGAGCGGATCTCCCCGGTCATCTGGCGTGCCTGCTGACGCCACGAATCCGGTACTTGTGCCGCGAGCCCCTGCTCCTGAAGCGAGGCGTGGAGGAATCCGGCCTGGCGTTCGTCCATCCGGTAGCGTGCGGCGCCTTCACCGGCGAGCTGTTCCGGGGCGCAATCGAGCACCACCTCCTGCAATTCTTCCACGGCACCAGTATCCAGCACGGCCCAGCGGCCATTCTTGAGCCGCCGGCTGCCTCCGCCACGAAGCAGTTGCTGGATGTCCGCAGCGCTGAAGGATTCGCCGCCCGCGCTTTCGTAGCGCACTTCCAGATCGAACCAGTCCCCACCCGCACCGGGGGTGATGCGGACGCGGGGTTCGATGCGCTCCATCTGCGTGCGCGTACTTCGGTCCAGGCGCTCGTCCAGCGACACGGTCCATTCGCGCTCCATGCGGCGGTATTCGCGCGCGAAGAAGGGCAGGATGCGGTCCTGGCCCAGCAGTTGCCATTGCCCCTGGGCGTTGGGACCGGAAAACCCGGCTGCGCGCAGGCGGCTGAACGCGGCATGTTCGGATGCCAGGTCGCGGGCCGCGTAGCGTTTCGGATTTCCCGGATCCGGGATCCACGCGGCCTCGTCCGGCCGGGTGACTCCCACGGTCATGATGCGGGCGCCGTAGGCGCATTGCAGCGTGCCGGTCAATTGTGCCAAGCCTCCCCCGAGGTTCAGGAGAAAGCGCGGCGGCTGGGGCGTCAGGTCAAAGCTCGCGGGATCGAAATCGGCGTCCAGGGCGCCAGCGGCCGACAAGACCGGCCAATGGCGGAGAAGGAACTCCGGGACCTGGGGACGGGGGATCTGCATGGGCTTTGCCAGAACCCCTCGCAAGGACTCGGGGAGGGCCAGCGGAGCGATGGTGGAGGGCTGGCTCCAGACCCAGTGGCCCTGGCCCTCGACCAGGGGCCGAGGCGCCGGTTGTCCGGGCTTCGAGGTCAACGTGATGACACCGTCGGCGTTCAGCGAGGCGCGGAGCGGGGGCGATACCGGGGTTGTCGAGACCGAGAGGGGTTGGTGGCGTCCGAGCGTGAGCTGGGGGTGACCCGCCAGGACGGGCAGCAAGCCCAGGAAATCGCGGGTGGAGAGTTGGAGTATTCCCGGGGTGTCTCCGCCGGCCAGAGCTTCGGCGGCGTCCAGCAGGCGGGCGTCGTCCTCCGCCAGGCGGAATGGACCGCCGTTGATCAGGCTATGCAGCGGCGTTCGCCCGCGCGCGGACTGCCCTTCGAAGACCAGTTGGACCTTCCCTCGAGACAACGCCTCGGAAAGGCCGGGCGGAAGGATCACATTCAGCGAGAGCGGTGGGCCGTCCTCGGCGCGCTTCAACCGAACAGGATCGCGGGTGGGTTCTGTCGGTGAAGCCCTCCGGACCAGCCCGCCTTGAATCGAACTTCCTACGGCAACCGGGGTTTGTCCCTTGAGGTGATGAAGCCCCACGGCCACGGAATGCGCGCACAGGATGCCATCCTCCCGGGAGGGCCGGCAGGTGCACAGATTATCAATGTCGGCGATCCCCCGAATGACCAGTCCCGACCGATAGCTGGTTTCGCCCGCCTGAACGACCCCTTTGAGCACCGGCGGCGTCCAGTGGGAGGACAGCACGCGTCCCGACGCCAGCAGAGCCCGCGCGTGTTGCACCGCCTCCCATCCTGCCGTCTTCTGAAAGAATCCGTCGCTCAATTCGATCTCGGACACCGGGGCAGGGTGAAGCAGGAATGACGAAGGCAGAATGATGAAGTGGTTTCATCCCGGCCCGGTTCCGACTGTCTGCGCTTTGGGCGCGGACGGGAGGCTACGGCCCGCCCGCATTGCCACCTCAGGGCGGCACGTCCGAGGCATCCAGGCGTGCGTCGGACACGGGAGCGTTCCACCGCTTGCTGGAGCTGGGAATCGTGTTGCCGCTGAACACCCCGTAGAATTGGCCCCAGATCAACTGACTGGGTTTGGATCCGGCGGAATGGCCGTCCACATAGACGCTGTTCACCCGCTGGTTGTGCTTCCGCCATTGCGACTGGAAGCGGTAGTTCTGGTTTCCCTTGGGGGTTTTCTGGTCCGGGAAGGAGCCATTCGCCCAGTAGCCATCGAGCCAGGCGGCATCGGCCTTTTCGTTTCCGACGCCGCCTCCGATCTCTGCGGGATTGTCGCTGCCGTTGACTTCCGTGACGGCGATGACCTCGGTGGGGCGGGTGATCTGGGAGGATCGAAACTGGCGGGTTTGGCCGAGATCGCCTCCAAACACGCCGAGATAGTTGAATCCATAGGAGAGAAATCCGGTGATCGAGGGATCGAAGCTCCCCGGCTCGCTCCGGTAGGTGAGTCCCCGGCGTTTCTTGGGACAGATCCACACCCGGGGGGATCCGGTGTAGTTGGACAGCACGCTGGCCGGCGTTCGCAGCCACTCGCCGCCGCTGTTGCGACCCCGCGCATTCCGGTAGGGGCCGCCCGCCCACCACTGGTTGGGGAACACGTCCCGATTGTCGTCGGCGTACATCAGGATCGCGAGGCCGATCTGCTTGGTGTTGCTCAGGCAGGCAGCGGCCTGTCCCTTGTCTTTCGCCTTGGCCAGCGCCGGCAGGAGCAGACCGGCGAGGATGGCGATGATCGCGATGACGACCAACAATTCGATCAGGGTAAACCCACCCCGCCGCCAAACGGCGGGGCGCGCTGAGTTCGTGTTCACGGGGTGACGGAAGATTGCCACGCGCCCGCCACCGCCGGCAAGCGGGGACAAGCCGGGGGGACGCCACCAAGACGGCGCTTTGGCCTCATTGCCGGAAGGGGAGATGAGCCACGGATTTCACTGATTTTCACGGAAGAGAAAGGGGTGTTCTCCATGTCCAGATTTTCGGAGGGCTCAGGAAAAGGGGGGAGCTGTCCCCGCAGAGCGGGGGCCGGAACGAGGCGGACTCGGAGACCGGGCTTGTTTCCCGGGGGGCTCTTCTGCCTTTCTTTGGGGCGGATGGTTCGCCTGAAAGAGATTGCCGCGGTAGCCCAGGTGTCGGTGATGACCGTCAGCAAGGCGCTGCGGGACAAGCCGGATTTGTCGGCGGCCACCAAGGCCCGGATCCAGGCGCTTGCGGCGCAAATGGGCTACGTGCCGGACATCCGCGCACAGGGGTTGCGGAACCAGCGCAGCCATCTGTTGGGCTTGGTCATCTCGGCGGCCACGAATCCCGTCAATGCCCGCATTCTTCTGGGCATCGAGGAGCGCGCCCACGAGACGGGATACGATCTGGTGGTGGCGCAGTCGTTGAACCGCCCCGACCGCGAGGACGCGGTGCTCCGGCGGCTGATCGCGCGGCGGGCGGACGGCATCTTCCTGTCGCCAGTGTACCGCATGGATCCTTCCGCGCCCATCTACGAGGATCTCCAGCGGCACGCCATTCCCGTGGTGCTTCTCGGGCACCGCGCGCCTTTCTGCGACTCGTTCCCCGCGGTGGAGACGGATGATTTGGCGGCGAGTTGGGCGATGACCCGGCACCTCGTGGAGTTGGGCCACCGCCGGATCGCCTTCTTTGCCGGACCGCGCGTGTCGCCGGCGGCGCTGGAGCGGTACGAAGGATACCGCCGGGGGCTGCGGGAAGCCGGCATCGTTCCGGATGACCGCCTGGTGTTTAACGCGGGCGCCACCATCGAAGAGGGCGCCGCGGCGGCGTTGCAGTGGCTTCAGGAGGATGCCCGGAGCACCGCGATCCAGTGCGCCCACGATTTGGTGGCCATCGGCGCCGCGGACACCGTGCTCAACCAGGGGTTCCGGATTCCGCAGGATGTCAGCGTGGCCGGGTTCGGCAACGTGCTGGCAGCGGAGTATTTCCGGGTGCCGCTGACGACGGTGCGCCAGCCCAAGCTTCGTCTGGGCACGGTGGCCATGGAGGTGATGATGAAGCTCCTGCGGGGCGAACCGGTGTCCACCCAGCGCTTGCAGGCGCAGTTGGAGATCCGCGCCAGCACGGCCGCCCCCACTTCCGCGACCCCCGCCGCGAATGGACGCGAATGATCCCTCCGGCGGGAAGGCCTCTTCCGGACGTCCAGTCGGCGGGCGCGGCACGCTGATTTCCCGCTGGTACGAACCCGGGAGTGTTCGCCGGGGGCGCGACCGCCTGGCGGTGGAGGAGCCGGTCGAACTGCGTGTGGATACCCGCCCGGTGGCGGTCATCATGCGCACTCCCGGACACGACGAGGAACTGGCGGCCGGCTTCCTGGTGTCCGAGGGGCTTCTGAAGCGACGGGCTGACCTCCGAAGCGTGCGGCCGCATCCGAGGAATCGGGATGGAAACGTGCTCGACGTCTTTCTCGATCCCGCCGTGGTGCTCGATTTCGCGCAACTGACCCGCCACGTCTTCGCCTCCTCCAGTTGCGGATTGTGCGGCAAGAGCAGCATTGCATCGGTGCGGCGCCGGTTTCCTCGGATCCGCTCCTCGTTTCGGATCGGCGCCGGACCCCTCCTGGTCCTGCCGGAGCGGATGCGCGCACTGCAGGAGACCTTCGATGTCACCGGTGGACTGCATGCGGCGGCATTGTTCGACTCGGAGGGCGCCGTGAGCGTCTTGCGGGAGGATGTCGGGCGGCACAATGCCGTGGACAAGGTCATCGGGCGGGCGTTTCTCGATGGAGGATTTCCGCTCCGGGACTGCGGACTGCTGGTCAGCGGACGGGCCTCGTTCGAGATCGTGCAGAAGGCGTTGGCGGCGGGAATTGCGTTTGTAGCCGCGGTGTCGGCGCCGTCCAGTCTGGCCGTGAAGTTCGCGCGGGCTGCCGGTATGACGCTGGTGGGATTTCTCAGGCCGCGGCGGTTCAATATGTACGCAGGCGCCGCCCGGATTCGCCCACTTTGAAAGGAGGAAGGATGAGGGATGCCCTCCGGTCTCCCACGCGGTTGCCTACCGCAGGGCTCAGGACATCAGGGCCGCCGCCGTGGTCTCGAGGCTGGCGGTGTCCGAGACATTGAGCACCTGCGCGTCCTTGCGGATGCGTTTCATGAAGCCGCTTAGCGCGGTGCCCGGCCCGAGTTCGATGAACCGGGTGAAGCCCTGGTCCAGCAACCAGCGCATCGAGGCCTCCCAGCGGACCGGGTGGATGACCTGGTCCACCAGCAAGGGCGCGAGGGCGTCCGGCCCTCCGTGAGGTCGCGCCGTGACGTTTGCGATCACGGGAATCTGCGGCGGTCGAAGGGGAATGGCGGCCAAGGCGGCGGCGAGCTTCGGCTGGGCCGAGGCCATCAGCGGCGAGTGGTACGCGCCCGCGACCGGGAGCGGAATGGCTTTGCGGGCACCCCGCGCCTTGGCGGCCTCGACCGCGGCGGGAATGCGGTCGAGTTCTCCCGAGATCACGATTTGTCCCGGACAGTTGAGATTCGCCAGCGTCACCCCGGCGGCATCGCAGACCTCCCGGGTGGCGGCCTCGTCCAGGCCGATCAGCGCCGCCATGCCGCCACGGGTCTGCTCGCAGGCTTCGTGCATGAAGCGTCCGCGCGCCCGCACGACCTCGAGCCCTTCTTCGAAGGTCATCACCCCGGCTGCCGCGAGCGCCGTGAATTCGCCCAGGGAAAGTCCGGCGGTGGCCTCGAACGAGAATCCCGGCGCCCGCTCCTTCAACAGCGAGAGCGCCACCCAACTGATCAGGTAGATCCCGGGCTGGGCGTTCTCGGTGCGGGTGAGTTCGTCCTCCGGTCCTTCGAAGCAGATTCGGGCGAGGTCGTAGCCCAGTACGGCATTTGCCCGGTCCATCAACACCCGCGCAGTGGGAAACGCGCCGGCGAGGTCTCTTCCCATGCCCGGGGCCTGGGCGCCCTGTCCAGCAAACAGCAATGCGGTCTTCATCGCAAAGCGGGCAAGCTATCCGGGAGGGATGGGGAAGTAACCTCCAAAGCAAACCGCCGGCACGAGGATCTCGTGCCGGCGGTTGCGCCGGAATCGGCCAGGGTCCCGTGGAGGGCAATGCGGTCGCCGCGCCGGGAGGCCGGTTTCGTCAGGAACGTCCGATCACTTCAGCACGGCCTGATGGAACTCATACCAGTCGTCGAGATTGTTCAGATTGACCGCATCGGGCAGCACACCGCCGTCGTCGGGCAGTCCGTTGGCGGCCAGGATGCCCTTGCGGACCTCGTCGGTGTGGACGTAGCCGGCAATGGCCACATTGGACTTGTGGATGTTGGCCTTGGTGAGGTTGACGCCCGGCTGGGATTTGACCCAGGCCTCGAACTGCGGGTAGGTCGGCTTCTGCTCCGTGATGAATTTCTTGACCGCATCGGCGTTCAGGCCCAGCGCCGTGATGACCATGATGTCGTAGCCTTGGCCGATGCCCGGATATCCGGCGGCCAGCTTGCCACGGGCTTCCAGGGAAACCTTCTGCCACAGGCGGGGCAGGTGGAGAATGCCAAGGGGTCCGGCCACGCCGGAACTGATCAAGGGAACGTAGGTGTCACTCATGGTGATGTCGCAAGTGCGTTGATTTGAAGGAACGTCAGAATAGTCAAGGGGGCTGGAGCGGGGCAATCATTTTGAGGGGACCGAACAAGGGGCCACGAGCGACGGACCCTCGACTCCTCCAGTTCCATCATTGCTGCGAGGCCGGATTGTTGCGTGAATGCCCGTCCTGTCTGTCGTCATGGAGATTCCGAAAGCTTACGAGCCGCAGTCCGTGGAGGCGAAGTGGTACGCGTTCTGGGAGCAGAACGGCTGCTTCACGGCCGACCCTGCCCGGGTGTCCGCCGCCCGGCCCGCCTATTCGATCGTCATTCCGCCGCCAAACGTCACCGGCGTCCTGACCCTGGGGCACGTGCTGAACAACACCCTCCAGGACATCCTCGCCCGCAAGGCGCGGATGGATGGCAAGGAAGTCCTCTGGCTCCCCGGCACCGACCATGCCGGCATCGCCACCCAAAACGTCGTCGAGAGAACCCTCAAGAAAGCCGGCGAGATCCGGCATCGCGACGACCTGGGACGCGAGGCGCTGCTCGCCAGGATCTGGGAGTGGAAGGAGACCTACGGCGGCATCATCCTGAAGCAGCTTCGCGCGTTGGGGGCGTCCTGCGACTGGACCCGCACCCGCTTCACCATGGACCCGGAGTATTCCCGGTGCGTCCAAAGGGTGTTCGTGGATCTCTACAGGGAGGGCCGCATCTATCGCGGCAAGCGCATGGTGAACTGGTGTCCGGCCTCGCTCACGGCGCTGTCCGACGAGGAGGTGGTCATGAAGGAGCAGAAGGGATTTCTATACCACTTCCGCGTGGAGATGGTGGAGGCGCCCGGCACCTTCCTGTCCATCGCCACGACCCGTCCGGAGACCATTCCGGCCGACACCGCGGTGGCGGTGAACCCCAAGGATCCGCGCTACCAGCATCTGATCGGCAAGCACGTGTACCGCGCCCTGCCGTTGGACTTCCCGAAGGAGCAGCGCGTGATCCCGATCATCGCCGACGATCATGTGGCCTTCGATTTCGGCACCGGCGTGCTGAAGGTGACCCCGGCGCATGACAAGGCGGACTACGAGATCGGCCTGCGGCACCAGCTGCCGGTCATTGACGTGCTCACGCCCGACGGAAAGCTCACCGCCGAGGCCGGAACCGATCTGGCCGGCCTGGACCGTTTCGCCGCCCGCAAAAAGGCGGCGGAACTGTTGGAAGCCGCCGGCGCGCTGGAGAAAGCTGAACCTTACGTGAACAACGTGGGCTTCAGCGAGCGGGCCGACGTTCCCATCGAGCCGCGGTTGAGCGAACAATGGTTCCTGAAGTACCCCAGCGTCGAGCAGGCCAGGGCGTGCGTGGCGTCTCCCGGGGGAATGCGGTTTTTCCCCGACCGCTGGGCCAAGGTCTATGACCACTGGATGGGCGGCATCCAGGATTGGTGCATCAGCCGGCAGCTCTGGTGGGGACACCGGATTCCGGTGTGGCGACTCGCCGGCTCGCACCCTTCATTTGGTGGAATCGAGAAAGCGTTGGATCTGGGAAGTTACGGTTTGAATGGAGAGACTTCCTTCTCCGGAATCGCAGGGGAGCGTGCATGGCTGCGCGTCGTCCAATCAGATTCAGGTGAGCGCTTCATTGAGGCCGTCACCGAAAGCTCCGCCGAAGCTGGAAAACTCGAAGAACTCGGCTTCACCCAAGACCCCGACGTCCTCGACACTTGGTTCAGTTCCTGGCTCTGGCCCTTTGCGACCATGGGATGGACCGGCGATCCGGAGACCGACGCGAAGAACCCGACGCTGAAGGCGTTCTACCCGACCACGGATCTGGTGACCGGCCCGGACATCATCTTCTTCTGGGTGGCCCGCATGATCATGGCGGGCTACCGGTGGATGGACGATCTTCCGTTCCGGAACGTCTATTTCACGGGCATCATCCGCGACAAGCAGGGGCGGAAGATGTCCAAGTCCCTGGGCAATTCGCCGGATCCGCTGGATCTCATCGCCCGGTACGGGGCGGACGCCCTGCGCTTCGGCGTGATGCGGGCGGCGCCGCTGGGACAGGATGTGCTCTTCGACGAGCAGGCCGTCGAACTGGGCCGCAACTTCTGCAACAAGCTCTGGAATGCCTGCCGGTTCCGGCAGATGCAGGGCGGCGCCATCGAGGGCGAGATCGTCCCGGACCTGTTGACCAGCGATGACCGCTGGATTCTGCTGCGCCTTGATCAAGCCATCCGCGAGGTCACCGAGGCCTTTGCCGAGTACAAGTTCAGCGACGCCACCGCCGCCCTTTACCGCTTCTTCTGGAGCGAATACTGCGACTGGTACATCGAAGCCTCGAAGGCGGTGCTTCACGGGGGCGATGAGGGACGCAAGGCCAACACCCTGGCGGTGATTGACTTTGTGCTGGGCAACCTGCTTCGGCTCTTCCATCCGTTCCTGCCCTTCATCTCCGAGGAATTGTGGCAGGGACTCGGATTCCACCGCGACCTGCCGGAGGACCAGGGCGGACGCACCGTCATGTCGGCGCCGTGGCCGAAGCCGCTGACCGAAGACGAGAAGACCTACTTCGGTCTCGATGAGACCGCGGATCGCCTGGCCCAGGCGAAGTACGAAATGGTCACCCTGGGTCGCGGGCTTCGGCGGGACTGCAAGGTGGATCCCGCCCGGAAGGTGCGGTTCGTCCTGCGACCTGCAGACGACCTGCAGGCGGGCGAGGCGGAGGTCCTCAAGCTGCTCCTGAATGCAGACTCGCTGGCTGTGGACCCCGCCTATGCGCCGCCGAAGGGTACCCCGATGGCCTCCAGCGAATTGGGCGAGTTGTTCCTGCCGCTGGAGGGTCTTGTGGACCTCGCCGCGGAACGCACCCGGTTGGGCAAGGAACTGGAGCGAATTCAGGCCGAGATCGCCAAGGTGGAGGCCAAGCTGTCCAATCCGGCCTTCACCGAAAAAGTGCCGGCAGCGGTGCTGGCGGACCATCGGCAGCGGTTGGCGGACTGGCAGGCGCGGCAAGCCCAGGTGCGCGCGGCGATGGAGAACCTGGGGTCCTGACGGCGCTCCGTTGGCTGATGTTTGTCTGTTTCTCGAATGCAAGTTGGCAAAATTTCTGCTTGAAGTAAGGAGCTACTTTTCAAAGTCTCACGGACGAGAACGATGTCGTTATCCCAACCCAGTTTCACATGAACGTCACCCGGACCTTTCTCGGAGCCGCCACGCTTTCGGTCGCCGCCGCCGCCTCGGCCTCCGCTGCGGTGTTTGCCACCAATCCGAGCGGCAGTTGGGCGGATGGCGGCAGCGTCGTGAGCATCGGCACGTTTTTCTCCGTCGGCGACGCTCCGGTTACCGTCCGGGCTCTGGGTATCTTTGATCGGGATGAGGACGGGCTCGAATATTCGGAGCAGGTGGGGTTGTACGACTTGGACAAGAATCTGCTGGGGAGTGTCACCGTGAAGGCGGGCACCGGATCCTCGCTTCGAGACGGCAGCCGATGGGAGGATCTGTTGTCCACCATCACCCTGAATCCGAACACGACCTACGTGCTGGCTTGGAGCACGCGGCAGAACGGAAATCCGCTCAACCTTGCTGCCGGGCCCTACGTCACCATTGACCCGGCCTTTACGCTCGAATCCACCGGGTACTTTTACACGGAGACCGGAATTCCCGGCCTGCATTTTCCCAATCAGAACGAGCGCAGCCCCAACTTTTTCGCCTTTGGCGGCAACATGGAGTTGACGCTCATTCCGGAGCCGGCGGCGGCCGGGGCGTTGATCGGGGTCACGCTCTTGGGCTTTGGCGCTTGGCGCCGCCGCGTCGCCCGGTCGTAATCAGGTTCCGGAGAATTGCCTGCTCAGGACCTCGCGCAGGCTTTCCACACAGCGGTGGTTCTCGGCCGGCCGGCCGACCGACACCCGGATCCACTCCGGCAGGCCGTAGCTCCCCATCGGACGCGTGATTACTCCGCGCCGTTGCATTTCCTGGAAAACGCGCATGCCGTCGCCCACGCGCACCAGGACGAAGTTGGCGTGGCTCGGCACGTACGGCAGTTCCAGCCGGGCAAAGGCGTTGTGCAAATAGTCCAGTCCCAGGCGGTTGTTGGCCCGCGTGGCGGAGAGATGTTCCTCGTCCTCCAATGCGGCCAGAGCCCCGGCCTGGGCGATGGCGTTGATGTTGAACGGCTGGCGAATGCTCTCCAATCCCCGGACGATCTCCGGTGAGGCGACCCCGTATCCGATCCGCAACCCAGCCAGGCCGAAGATCTTGGAAAAGGTACGCATCAGCAGCAGGTTGGGGTGTGTGTCCGCCCGGATCAGCGCCAGGCAGTCCGGGGGGTCGTTCAGGAACTCCACGTAGGCTTCGTCCAGCACCAGAAGCACCTGCGGCGGCACTCCGGCGAGAAGTTCGCTCATCGCTTCCCGGGAGGTCAGTGTTCCGGTGGGGTTGTTCGGATTCGCAAGAAAGAGAATCCGGGTTCTGGGGGTGATGGCCCGGAGCATGGCGGGAATGTCGGCGCCAAAGCCGCGCGCGGGGACGGTCACCAGGGTGGCGCCAAAAAGCGCGGCGACGATCGGATACACGGCAAAGCAATACTGGGAAACCACCACTTCGTCCCCCGGCCGCAAAAAGGCATGGCCGACAAACTCGATGATCTCGTTGGATCCATTGCCGAGGATCAAATGCTCCGGATCCAGATGCAGGCGACGCGCCAGGGTCCGCTTGAGCTGAAACGAGCTGCCATCGGGATACAGGTGCAGATGGCCCAGCACGTCGCGCATGGCTGCCAGGGCCTTCGGCGATGGCCCGAGCGGATTCTCATTGCTGGCCAGTTTCACGATGCCGGCCGGATCGAGGCCCAATTCCCGGGCCACTTCTTCAATGGGGCGTCCGGGCACATAGACGGGGAGGCTGGCAACGTGCGGATGGAATCCAGGAGCGTTCACGGAGACGGGAAGGTTGCCGTTGGATCGGGCAAAAGGCGAATTCCAAGAATTGAATGTCCTGCAATTCGAGGCAGTCTGTGGTGCCTCGCCGGGGCTCCGGCGTTTCTGATCACGTTACGTCACGTCATGCATTTGTTTGCCGCACGCCGGTCCGCCGGGTTCCTGGCCGCCGCCACCTTGGTCTCCATGCTCGCGCCTTCCCTCCTGGCGCAGGAACGAAAGCCCAAGCCGACCTACTTTGAGGAATCCTTCCCGTTCCAGATGGCCTGCATCAACGCCACCTGGCCCAGCAACAACACCGCCATGAAGGGCATCGCTCTTCGGGTGGGAAATGAAGCGACCCTCCTGTTCGACACCGACCTGTGCCGGATGGCCGCGGGATGGACGGGCGGCTTCATCAGCGACCGCGGCGTTGCCTTCGACGGGGGGCATGGGCATCACCCGGCGATGGTGGGCACCCAGGTGTTTGGCGTCGGCAACGGACCCGGAGTGGCGGGGCCGGACGGAAGTTTCGCCGACCGTCGGACCGAGCCATTCGGCCCGATGAACCCTTCCATTGCCAAATGGCGCGCTCTGTGGGTCCATGGAAACGACGTGCTGCTCACTTACGACGTCGCCGGCGGCACGCGGATTGCGGAGCAGCCGGGCAGCCTCAAGGCCGGGGATCAAACGGTTCTCACCCGCACGCTGCAAATCGAGCCGCCGTCGCGGGGATTCCTCTTCTTCAAGTCGCGCCGAACGGCCGAGCCATTTTCCATCGCCCTGGCCGACGTTTCCGGAACGGCGACCTCGGTGTCGGCGGAGGACATCACCGTGTCGGACGCCGGAAACGCGACCCGCGTGAGCGCGAGCGGACTGCCCTCCGGCGCGGCGCTCGCCCTGAGGGATGGCCGAATCGTTCTCGAGGTGTCCAAGGGCACGCGGGCGGGTGTGGTCAAGCTGGCGATCTGGAGCGGTCCCGAGACCGAGGTGGCAGCAGTGACCGGCGCCGCGGCGAAGGCGGCGGATCTTGCTGATTTTTCCAAGGGCGGACCGAAGCGCTGGACGGAGACTGTCAACGTGGCGGGGAAACTGAACACCAGCGCCACACCCGACGGCGCCTACGCCACCGACTCGATCACCGCGCCCGACCAGAACCCGTGGAATCGGCGCGTCCGGTTCGGCGGCTTCGATTTCTTTCCCGACGGCCGCAGCGCCGCGTTCTGCACGCACGATGGCGACATCTGGATCGTCCGCGGCATTGATGAGGGGCTGGAGAATCTAGTGTGGTCCCGCTATGCCTCCGGTCTCTACGAACCGCTGGGGCTGGTGATCGTGGGGGACACCATCTACACCAGCGGACGGGATGGCATTACCCGCTTTCGTGATCTGAACGGGGATGGCGAGGCGGACGAGTACGAGGCTTTCAACCATGAGGTGATGTCCACCGAGGGCTTTCACGAATTCGTCTTCGATCTGCATCGCGACGCCGCCGGGAATTTCTACTTTGCAAAGGCCAATCCCGTAAACGGAGGCGGCAGAGGTTTCGGAGACCAGAAGGCCTCGCGAGGCAATGGCACGGTCTGCTCGCACGCCGGCTGCCTGTTCAAGGTCAGCCCCGACGGATCGAAGTTCGAGATCATCGCACGCGGCTTCCGGGCGCCGAATGGCATCGGCGTGCGCCCCGACGGCCAGGTGACCACCTCCGACAACGAGGGCACCTGGGTGCCGACTACCCCCTTGAACTGGGTGGATGGAAAGACGTTTCACGGCGTCCAGAACAACCTGACTTCCGAGGAAGTCGCCGCGCAGTTCGCCCCGCCGATCCTGTGGCTGTCGCACAACGACTACGACAACTCCGGCGGCGGACAGATCTGGGTCACCAGCGACCGGTGGGGGCCGTTCCAGGGCGAGCTGCTGCATGAATCGTATGGCAAATCCGCCCTTTACCTGGTGATGCGCCAGGAGTTGTCCGACGGCCGCCAGCAGGCCGCCGCGACCCGCTTCCCGCTCAAATTCACCAGCTCGGTGATGCGCGGGCGGTGGAGTCCCGGCGACGGACAGCTTTACATCGCCGGTCTCAGCGAGTGGCAGAGCAATGCGGCCAAGCCCACGGGATTCGACCGCGTCCGCTTCACCGGCAAGCCCGTGTATTCGGTGCGCGAGGTCAAGGTGGTTCCCGGGGGCGTGGAACTTGGTTTCAGCCAGCCGCTGGACAAGGCCTCTGCGGAGGACGTCCAGAACTGGAGCGGCAAGCGCTGGAACTACGTGCGCAGCCAGAACTATGGCTCGCCCGAAATCGGGGTGTCCGATCCCAACAAGAAGGGCCGTGAGACGATCAATATCACCGCGGCCCGGCTCGGAGCCGACGGCAGGACCGTCACGCTCTCCATCGAGGATCTGAAGCCGGTGATGCAGCAGTCCATCAAGTGGGACATCCAGGCGGCGGATGGCACCAAGGTGGCCCAGGAGATCCAGCAGACCATCCACGAAGTGCCGGGTCCGCCGCTGTCGTTCAATCGGTGAGGCTCATTCCTGGCGGCAGGTCTTCTGGACGGTTCCAGTTGGAAAACAACGGCTGATCCTGTCGCGGAACCTCGAACACAGTCAGGTGTCCCGAGGCGATCCCGTCCCGCACCATCTCCTGGAGCGTGAGGTCCCGGCGTCGCAGTCGGGCTCGCAATGCCGGAGCCATGGCCTTGGGATATAGGGCCGCCAGGGGCTCAAATCGTCCCGAGACGCGGGGGACGACGCCTCGGTCGGCACCTTTCCTGGCGGCCAATTCCCGAAGAAAGTCTGCGGTGATTGCCGGGAGATCCACCGCCAGCACCAGCGCCCAGGGGGTTTCGAGGGCTTCCAGCACGGCGCTCACGCCGGAGAGGGGTCCAAGCCCGGGCTCGGCATCGCGCACGCAGCGGACATCCGGTTCGGGAGGCACGGCCATGTCCTGGTGGCAGCCCACTGAAACCCAGCGGGTTCCGGTTCCCGCCTCCCGGAGTATCCGCAGTTGGTGTTGGAGCAACGTCTCCCCACCAAGGCGAAGTCCCTGTTTTGGCCGTCCCATCCGGCGACCTGCTCCTCCGGCAATCACGGCTCCGCTCAGCTCCGGATCAACGGTCATTCAGTCATTCCTCACCCACAAAGTCCGCTTGCCAACGGCCCGAGCCTGGGTTTCCTTGGCCAGGAACAGCGTTTGCAAGACTTCTCATGAAACACCTCATCAAACTCATCGCCGCTGCGGCCCTCGCCGCCGGCGTCCTCACAGTCCGCGCCGATGACGGCAAGGACGTCAAGCTGTCCGGCAAGGGCATGTGCGCCAAGTGTGAACTGAAGCTCGCGGATTCCTGTCAGAACGTGGTCCAGGTGAAGGACGGTGACAAGACCACCACCTACTTCCTCACGGGCGACGTCAGCAATGCCTTCCACAAGAAGCTCTGCTCCTCCACGGCCGAGGTGAAGGTCGAGGGCAAGTGCACCAAGGACGGTGACAAGCTCGTGGTCGCCGTGACCAAGATTGAAGCGGCCAAATAAAGCCTCCTCCCGTCAAGCCACGCAACCCGCCTGGGACCCGTTTCCCGGCGGGTTTTTCATTGCCTCGGGGCCTTTGCGTGAAGGTGCCAAAGCGGTGGAGTGAGGCTCACGCCATGGGCGCAGGGGCCGCAAAGGGGAGCCGACGGATCAGAACGCGTTCCATCTGCGTCCGTAACGTTCTCCGCTGTACGAACCCCTGCGTGAGCCCTGCCCCTCAATCCATTGCGGCCCTTTGCGGCCTTTGCGTGAGGCGCAATCCAGGGCCGCAGGAGGGCAGGGTCAGTGGTACTCCTGGACCGTCTGGACGCCATATCCGCTCTTCTGCAGCGCCGCGATGGCCATCGCGGCCGCCCGGGCGCCGCTGAGGGTGGTGATGATGGGAGTGCCGGTCATCACTGCGGTGGTGCGGATCCGGACCTCGTCGGCCCGCGGCGCCGAGCCGCTCGGGGTGTTGATGACGAGGTGCAATTCCTTGTTCTTGAGCAGGTCCACGGCGGTCGGTCGGCCCTCGTTCAGCTTGAAGATGCGCTGCACCTTCAATCCCGCCTTCTCCAGCACCTGGGCGGTGCCGCCGGTGGCCACCAGTTCAAAGCCGAGGCCGGCGAGATCCGACGCAATGGCCGCCACCTGGGCCTTGTGGGCGTCGCCGACGCTGATGAACACGCGTCCCTTCAACGGCAGGGGCGATCCCGCCGCCATCTGCGCCTTGGCATAGGCAATCCCCAGGTCGGCATCGAGGCCCATGACCTCGCCGGTGGATCGCATCTCGGGCGACAGGATGATGTCCTGCCCCTGGAATTTGTTGAAGGGGAACACCGACTCCTTGACCGCCCAATACTTGGGCCAGATCTCCTCGGTGAAGTTCAGCTCGCGAAGGGTTTTGCCCGCCATGATCTTGGCGGCCAGCTTGGCCAGGGGTCGGCCGATGGCCTTGGAGACGAAGGGAACCGTGCGCGAGGCCCTGGGATTCACCTCCAGCACATAGACCACGTCGTCCTTGACCGCATACTGCACGTTCATGAGGCCGCAGACGCGGAGTTCGCGCGCCATGGCGTGCGTGTGCTTCCGGATGGTTTCGATCGCCGCCGGCGACAGCGTATGCGGCGGCAGCACCATGGCCGCGTCGCCTGAGTGCACGCCGGCGAATTCGATGTGCTCGAGCATCCCGCCGATGACGATGGTGCCCTGCGAGGGATCGTCGAAGTGCCCCACGTCGGCGATGCAATCCACATCCACCTCCGTGGCGTCCTCCAGGAACCTGTCCACCAGCACAGGACGCTCCGGCGACGCCTCCACGGCGACCCGCATGTAATGCTGCAATTCGTGGTCGCTGTACACGATCTGCATGGCGCGTCCGCCCAGGACGAAGGAGGGACGCACCAGCACCGGGTACCCGAGCCTCTGGGCGATGGCCAGCGCCTCGCCTTCGCTGGTGGCCAGGCCGTTGCGGGGTTGCGGGATGCCGAGGCGGTCGAGCATGGCCGCAAACAGCTTTCGGTCCTCGGCGATCTCGATGCTTTCCGGCGAGGTGCCGATGATGCGAACCCCGTTCTTCTTCAGGCCGAGCGCCAGGTTGAGCGGCGTCTGGCCGCCGAATTGGGCGATCGCTCCCCAGCACCCCTCCCGTTCATAGATGTGCAGCACGTCCTCCAGGGTAAGCGGCTCGAAGAAGAGCTTGTCCGAGGTGTCGTAGTCCGTGGACACCGTCTCCGGATTCGAATTCACCATCAGGGTTTCGAAGCCGTCCTCCTTCAGGGCGAAGGCGGCGTGGACGCAGCAGTAGTCGAACTCGATGCCCTGGCCGATGCGGTTGGGTCCGCCACCGAGGATCATGACCTTCCGCCGGTCATTGGGCTTCACTTCGTCATCCCCGCGATCGTAAGTGGAATAGTAGTATGGGGTGTAGGCCTCGAACTCCGCGGCGCAGGTGTCCACCAGCCGGTAACTGGGTACGAGTCCCAGGCGCTTCCGCTCGGCGCGCACGGCGTCCTCGGTGGTGGACGTCAAGTGGGCGATCTGGCGGTCGGAAAATCCCAGGGACTTCGCCCGGGCGAGCAGGTCGGCGTTCATCGGCATCGCGTCGAAAAAACCGCGCGCAGGAAGCCAGACCCGCCCCCCGGTGTCGAGGGAACAGTCCGGCTTCAGAAGGTGATGACCTCGCCGTCCTTGGGCAGGGAAAAGGGCACCGGATCCAAGAGGGTATGCAGGCGGGCCTCAACCCCCGCCGGCGACTCCAAGTGCTCCCGCGCGACGTGCACAAAGGCCACCCGGGCTGGCGGCGACGCCTTGAGGGCGGCACAGAGGGCCTCGAGTTCCACATGGGACAATTCGCAGATCAGCAGGTCCGGACGCTTCTTCAACAGCGGTTGGAGATCCCGGACATCCCCGATGTCCGCCGTGTGGGCCACGCGGAATCCGGAGCCTTCGATGACGAAGCTGAAGGCTTCGAAGGCGGTGGCGGGGTAGCGGGCTTCAAAGCTTTGGCGGAGCGATTCCAAATGGGAGGTGGGTGACACCGTCACCTCGATTTCGCCCAACCGGAGGTGATCGCCGCCGCGCAGGGGACGCCAGACGATTTCGAATCCGAGCAATTCCGGCGGCAGCACCACGGCCTCCAGCCAGGCCTTCAAGGCTGTGATGGCCCGGGGGGCGGCGTACACCGGCAGCGGGCGCCGGCGTTGCTGAAGCCAGAGCGACTGGACGAACATGGAGAATCCGCCCACGTGATCGCTGTGCATGTGGGAGATCAGGACCGCATCCACCTCCTCGTAGGCGATGCCGGCCGCCTTGAACGCGCTGCTCATCCCGTCGCCGCAATCCAGCAGCAGGGCGGTCCGGCCGCACCGGTACAGAAAGGAGGCATGCCGCCGATCCCCGGAGGGCCAGCCTTCCCCGACGCCAAAACAGGTGACTGAACGGCTCAGGCTGGAAGCAGAGGGCGAAGAAGTCATGAACCGGTCACGCGATGAACGCCGCCAACCCTGCAAGAATCAAGCCACTTGCACAGATGCGACCGCGGCGAACGCAGGTCCAGAGGGCGTGGCGGCGATGCCGCAAGGCGGGCGCGGACCGGCGGCATCGCCCGTGGAGCGCCGGGAAGTTGGGCAGATCTCCATGGCAACGTCCGTCGGGCCCGGCATGGAGCTTGAGCCTCTCCGAAGTCAGTGCCCGGCACGCGCCGTAGAGTCTGCGGAGGCGTTCGCATTGCTGAGAAACCATCCACCTCGTACTCCCTCCTTGCCGGAACTCGGATGGCCTTCGGCGCGACAGCCTTTGGACCATTCTTGCATGCACGGGGGCATTCGACTAGAGGGAGCGGGTCGCTGCGGCCTCGCAGCTATTCGCGGTGCCAGCTTAGCTCAGCGGTAGAGCAACGGTTTTGTAAACCGTCGGTCCTCGGTTCGATCCCGAGAGCTGGCTCCACTCAATACCAACGAGTTACACGGATTCCGGAAATCCGAAGTTGACGAGGACACAACATCCGCGCAACCGTGCGCGCATGTCCGGAACGACTCGCACCGATTCGAAGAAATCGAGCGCGATTGTTGTTCGTGTGGGCCGCACGGCCGTGCGGATCTATCCAAGGGCCGCGGACAGGGGCCGCAGCGCAGGCTTCATGCTGGCGGACTACAGCACGGGGAAGCGCCGCCTGCGCTGGTTCGTCCGGCTGAAGGACGCGAAGGCGGAGGCTGTCCGAATCGCCACCCTCACCAACGCGGGCGACCTTGAAGGCGCGTCCATGACGGGCGAGGAGCGCCGGCAATTGGTCCGCGCAACATCGCTTGTTGCGCCGTACAACCTGGACGTTCCCACCGCCTGCGCCCTCTTCTCCGACGCCGCCAAGCTGGTCGGACCTCACAAGGTCGTCACCGCCGCCGAGCAGTACGCCAAGCTCCGCCCCGCGGCGAAGGAGCGGATTCCCATCGCCAAGTGCGTCGCCGAGTACCAGGCTGCCAAGGAGGCCAAGAAGCGCTCGGAGCGCCACCTGGGCACCCTGCGCTCGATCCTTGGGCGGTTTGAGCGCGATCACCCGGGGAAGTTCGTCTCGGACTTCACCACGGCCGGGATTCAATCCTGGCTCGACAAGCTGAAGCGGCAGGACGGAAAGCCTGTCTCAGCCCAGACGCGCAAATCCCATGGCAGCGTGGTGGGCTCCTTGTTCGAGTACCTCCGGCGGCGCGGCATGGCTGTCGAGAATCCCTGCCGCGATCTGGAACGCGAGAGCGACGATTCCGAGGGGGATGTCGAATTCTGGACGCCCACCGAGGCCGAGGCGCTGATCCGCGCGGCGGATTCCGTGGTCCTCCCCGGGCTCGCCATCGCCCTCTTCGCCGGCATCCGGACGGCCGAGGTCTGCCGCCTGATCTGGCGCGCTGTGGACTTCGAGCAGGGACACGTCGAAGTCGGCGCGAAGGGGGCCAAGACCCGATCCCGCCGGCTCGCCCCGCTGCCGGACAATCTGCGCGCCTGGCTGCTGTCCCTGCGGGCCGATCCTGACACGCCGATCTTCCCCGAACACCCAGACGGCTTCCCCCGCCGGACGACGGAGGCCGCCGAACGGGCTGGGGTCCGCCGGATCGCCAACGGCGCGCGCCACAGCTTCATCACCTACCGCGTGGCCCAGACGGGCGACGTGCCGCGGACGGCCCTGGAGGCCGGGAACAGTCCGGCCATGGTGTTCAAGCACTACCGGGGATTGGCGACGAAGGAACAGGCGGGGAAGTATTTCGGAATCCTTCCGGAGCCGCCGGCCAACGTGATTCCGATGCTGGCGGTTGCCTCCAACCAGAAGCCCCAATGACCAAACCACCGCAAATTCCCGGCTGCCTGCCGGAGGGGTACACGCTGGACTCGATACTCAGCGCTGAGCAGTGGTGCATCTGGATGGGCTACTCGCAGGCGTACGGCCGGAAGGTGCTGCGCCAGGAGAAGGGAGTCCTGCGCGACCGGAAGAAGCCCCGGGTGCATGTGAGGACGTACCTCTGGGCGAAGGGGGGCGCGTTTCGCGACGCCATGGAGGCGGCTGGGAGGACCACACCGGAGTCAATGCCCAGGAATAGGTGAACACCTTCCCTCAATCGGAAAATGCCGGGGGCCGGCGCGATTGAGGAAACCAGCAAACACGCCACCCCGATGCAAACGGGTGCCCCCGGCGAGAGAGAAAGGAAGCTAAATGAAAGCCAAAAAGCCAGCGAAGGGCGCGAATCACCCCACGAATACGCCGCAAGAGCCAGAGCCCAGCCCAGCCGAGAATCCGATTCCAGAGCCGAAGCGGGTGCCACCGCGCCAGCCAGAGCATGCCGCCACCCGCGACTGCCGACGAGCGCAGTTCCGCCTCGAGTACGATACGCTGAAAGGAACAGAAAAACCGGCGCACTTCATCCTTGATGGGGAGCGGAAGCTGACCTGGTGGACCGACCAACGAGATGCCTGGCTTCCCGGGAATGACATCGTTGGCCGGAGGTGGAAGGAGTTCGTCCACGAGGATGACCTGCCCCAAGCCGAAGACATTGTGGAGGGGACTGCGGACGGTCCAGACGCTCCTGCGGGGCGCCCAATCCGAGTTTATGGCCACAAAGGGCGATGGCGAGTTGCTGTCTTCTCGGCTCGACGGCTGACGTGTGGCTGCATTGCCTGCCGGGTTGAAATTGACCATAACATTACTCTTTGACCTACCATGATCTTTCGAGAGCGATACGAGATTGAGGTTCTAGCCGGATGCGTTGTTGGCCATATAGATCCGGTTCGCAAAGAGTTTTGCCCCTACGAACCGGGCGATTCTGGCGAAAGGGAAGCCGCCATTGCAGACGTGAAGAGCAAGCTCGCGATATATGATGATATATTGCAAAATCTCAGGCGAGAACTCGGAAATAAACCGCACCACCAAATGGCTGCCACCAAGGAGATGCGGGATGCGGGCAGAAGGCTGCGAAAGATGCTGAAGGTAACTTGAACCACAACGCCCCGCCCAGGAGACTGGGCGGGGTTTTCTCTATGAATCAGCCCAACATTCCGAAACCCATCATAGGCAAGGATGCTTTCATTGCATTTTCGAAAACGTCTCGCCCCAATACAGCGCCGAGTGATCAAGAGGTTTCAAGCGAGGCGGAGCAGATCCGCAAGCAATGGCCAACACCAACAGAACTTTCCATGCTAGTGGCAGCGATTTGGCGGGAGGCCAGTGCCAATGACTTCAAGCGCAGGGACTGCCTTAGGAAAGCTCTTCAACTTTGGATAGAGTGTGCGGAGCACCTTGACTATGAAGCGAATCGAATCGCAAGAATCCACTCTCTGGAACGCGCAGCCGAGCGATTGGATGCTAAGATTAAGCGGCCAAAAAGTTTTCCTACTAATTACAAAGCGTTTCTCAAACTGGTCGTTGTCGGAAAGACCGAAGCCGAGAAGCTCCCTAAGCTGAAAAGGTTTCTTGCGTCCCTCGTTGCTGTTGAACGCAACACGAATTCGTCGGACAGATTTCAGTCGGGGTACAAACTTCAGGAGGTAAAACCCGGCGATCCTCGCGTGCTGGAGCACCTAAAGCATTTCCAAGAGAATCCCATCTCGGAATGGGATTGGTTTCAGCTGGCGCACTATTACAACGACTGGCAGGCGAAGGAGTCGAAGCGCCAAAGAACAAGCCGCGCTCAGAAGGCAGCGAACGCTCGCCACGGCAAGCCTTGACATCTGATACAACGGCCGAAAACGGTACCAAGCAGGCTCTACCTTAGCCTGGAGCATGCAATCAGTCGGTGTGAGCAGCCAAAACCGAGGATTGAGCATAGACTTGAGGCAGTTTAGCAACGGTGAAGCGCACCGACAGCGACTCGGCGCATGTTACCTATGGCGACGTGCAAAACGTCGCGTCACCAGCCGAGATCCCGCAGGCTGTAAACATTCCCAAGCGGGCCATTGCCAAACGGCACTCCCTGTCCGAGCGGACGATTGACAACCTCGTCGCGGCCGGGATGCCGGTCCTGCGGATCAGCACGCGTAAGTTGCTGTTCCCCGTCGCGGACTGCGACATTTGGTTGAGGGAACGCTTCCTGGTCTCCCGTCGCCGCGTGATCGCCGGGGGTGTCCGTTGAACCCTCGCCATCCCAAGGCCCGGACCCGACGCTGGCGCGGGGTCAGCCAGTCCGGCATGCGGAAGGTCGAGCGCCGCATCCGGAACGCCCCGGCGCGGCGGTGGGAACCGACGGGAAAGCGGGGTGAGGGGTGAGCCTCCGGCCGACAGTCATCCCGGGCGACCTGGTGGAGAAGGAACGGGCCGTCCTCGGGGCCATCCTGTTCGCCGACGGCGAGCCGCTGCCACCGGCATGCGCGGACCTCGTGGCCAATCCCGCGCTGTGGCTGTCCGATCCACCCTGCCGGATTCTCGCCGCGCGAATCGGCAACCTCCTCAGCAACGGATTCCCCGTCGCGCCGCAGACCCTGCGGACGGACGACAAGACGGGGCTCGTGCGGGAGTTGACGGGGCAGACCGCTCTTCCGCTCTCCATTGCGGAGATCGAGGCCCTGACGATCAAGGAACGCGCTCTCGCCCGCCTGGTCGCTGAGAGCCTGCAAGGTATCCCAGAGAAGGTCCTGGAAAAGCCAGAGTCTGCCATCGCCGTCGCTACCGCAGCAGCCGATGCCCTGCGCGGCGTGGTGGACCGCGCCTCCGGCCGGAAGGGCCTGACCGTCCGTTCGCCCGACGAGATCCTCGCCCTGCCCACCGATCCAACCGAAAACCTGCTGGGCGCCCGGCTGCTCACCCGGGGCGGGCAACTGGTGATCGCGGGCGCCGGCGGCGTGGGCAAGTCGCGCATGGCCCTGCAACTGGCCGCGTCGGTCATCGCCGGCCGGGAATTCCTCGGGCTCGCCTCCTACGGCCGCGGCACGCGCTGGCTGTTCATCCAGGCCGAGAACGACAACGTCCGGCTGAAGACCGACCTGGCGGCCATGCGGGACTGGCTGGGGGACGATTGGCCCTTCGTCCAAACTCGCCTGCGGATTCACACGCTGGAGAACGAATTGGACACCATGTTGGCCCTGGACGACGAGGCGACGGCCGCCGCGGTGCGCCGCCTCCTCGACGCCGAGCGTCCGGACGTGGTGGTCTGGGATAGCCTCTACAGCTTCGCAGCGGGGGACCTGAACAAGGACCAGGACATGCGGGCAGCCCTCACCCGCATCCATCAAGTCAGCCGGCACAGGGAGCCCAAGCGGGCCATCGTAGTCTTGCACCACGCGACCACGGGCAAGGCCGGTGCTGCCAAGGCCACGGGCTTCGACCGCGCCAGCTTCGGCCGGAACTCGAAGGTCCTGCACTCCTGGGCACGGGGCCAGATCAACGTCGCGCCCCTTTCAGCCGACGACAACGAGCTGCTGGCCATCGCCTGCGGCAAGTGCAGCAACGGCCGGGAGTTCCCGCCCTTCGCCGCGCGCCTGCACCCCGACCGACTGGTGTACGAAATGGCGCCCGAGGTGGACGTGGACGAAGCCCTTGATCAGGCGCTGGGCGGTAAGCCCAGCGGTCCGGCCCTGTCGGCGCATCAGGTGGCAGACCTGGCTTCCGGGAAGTCCAAGGCGGAATTGGTGAAGGCCATTCGGAACGCCGCGGACTGTTCCCAAGCGACCGCCTACCGGCTGATCCAGACCGCCGAGGATGAAGGCGTCATCCGGCTTCACCGCCAATCCGGCATCTACCAAGACATCCGTCCCAACCCATGAACTTCTCACCTTTTTCTCATGAGAATTCCCACGAGAAAGCCGCCCACTTTTCTCATTTCTCACACATCCCCGTAGGGGTGTGAGAATGAGAAAGCGGCCGCGATAAGAAATTCGAAGCCAATTCCGACCATGCCCAGCACCGAACTTCCAACCCCAACCCTGATCGTGGACACCCGGGAGCAGGACCCGCTTCCGCTGCGGCGGTTTCCGACGATCCGCGGCACCCTGACCTCGGGCGACTACAGCGTGTCGGGGTTGGAAGACCTGTTCGCCATCGAGCGCAAGAGCGTCCCCGACTTGGTCGCCAGCGTCACCGTGGAGCGGGAGCGGTTCGAGCGCGAGCTGCACCGGCTTCGGGGATTCCGCTTCGCCCGACTCCTGATCGTCGGCGCCCGGGCCGAGGTCGAGCAACACCGCTACCGGAGCCGCACCACGCCCCGGGCAGTGCTGCACTCCCTGGCCGCGTTCGAGGCCCGCTTCGTGCCGGTCGTGTGGATTGCGATCCCCGAGGAGGCCGCCGCCCAGGTTGAAGCGTGGGCCTACTGGTTCACGCGCGAGATCCTCAAAGCTGCGGAGTCCATCGCAGCAACACCCCAAGCCAAAACCCCATGACCCACGCCGAACTCAAGACCCTCGCCCGCCTGGCCTCCGAGGCCGCTGCCGCCCTGATCCCCCTGGCCGCCGACGCCCGCGGGCGCAACCACCATGGCGAGGACCTGCTGCCCCAGCGGGGACGGATCGTGGCCCGAGCGCTCAACACGCTCGAACACGCCGGACGCTTGGCCACCGAGTACCGGCGCAGGGCGAGGCGGGGCGTCCAGGCGGAGGGGGCGCCCCACCCCCGTGCGTCGCAAGGAATCTCTTCCGGATGGGCGGATAACGGGTGAACGACGACGGGCGACCTCTTTCTGTGAGCAGCAAAAATAAATCGTCACACACACCGCGATGAAAAAGCCCAAGAAACCCAACCTCTTCACCGATCCCGAACCCGATGGCCCGAAGTGGGCTGGCAACCTCAAGGCCTGCTACGCCCTGATGAGCAAGCCCAGGGAGTGGGTGGAGGAAGGCCTACAAGTTTCCGGCGCCCGCCGGGCGAACGGCACCGTGCACCTGCCCACACTCCGCATCTGGATCAGCGCCAACTTCGACCGGCTGAATGACGAATACGAAGCCCGGCACCCCGGGCGATCCCCCAGCGCATGACCCCCTTCCCCGCCACCGAACTCGACGAGAGCGGTCAACCCGTCCCCATCGTGGCCGTCCTGCCCGACATCGCCGCGGCCCTGGATGGTCCGGAGCCTCTCGATGCCCTGGGCGTCCGCCTGGAGGCCGCCCAGGCGACCATTGGCGCCGTGGCCGAGGCCTGCCTCAGCGGACTCGAGCGCGTGCCCTCCGACCGCATCGCCCAAGCCGCGGGCCTGCGTTTCCTCGCCCTCCTGGTCCGCCTGCATCGCCAACCCCTCGGATGCACTGACATGGCCGAACTCGCGCGCAAGGTCGGAACCTCCAGGAACGCCACCTGGCAGGCCGCAGAACGCGCCGTCGAGCGCCTGGAGGAGCGAACCTCGTGACCGCTCTCCCAATGGGTAGGGAGCCGCGTCCCGGCGTCATTTGGGCGACCGTGGCCGGCCGCCAACAAGGGGCGCGGTTCCCGATTCAGTCCATGAGCATTCTCGACCGATTCTTCAGCCCAAAGCCGCCCGATGCGGCGGAGCAGTTCCGCGCGGGGCGCAAGCGGCTGATCCGCGCCATTTCCACGGCTGACACCGAGGAGGAGCGCATCGCCCTGGCCGGGCAGCTTCACCTCATGGAATCCGAGCGGGATGTGAAGACCGCGGACAAGCTTGCCGAGCAAGCGCGCCACCTGGGCCGCGGCGCCGTCGAAGTCAAGGCGCGGGAGGGCCGAGCTTCCAAAGCACGCGAAGCCCTGGCCAAAGCAATGGCCGGAGTGGCCCGCATGCTTGGTTTCAATGCCGCACCGGCGCCGGCGGCGGCCCAGGCACCCACCCAACCGTCCCCGAACGCCGGACCCGTCCTGTCACCCTTCCCAACCCTGCCGGACCGCCCGAGCGCCGCGGACCTCGGCGCCTTCATCCTCGCCCTGGTGCAGGTGAACAAACCCGCCCTCGCGGGACTTGAAGGGGTGGACGCCTGCCACGCGGAAGGGAGGAAGCTCGAAGTCCTTGGCGACATCATCAAGGACGTCATGGCCGTGGACCCCTCGGGCAAGATCCTGGAGAGGTTAGAGTCCCCCACCGCCCGGGAGCGGAACGAGGCCGCCCGTGTCATGGAGCCGATCATCCGCCGGGCCATGGGAGCGCCGGGACAGGCTGGTGATTCCCTCGCTGTGGACGGCGGCCTGCGCGGCTTGGATCGCGTGAAGGCCGCCTTCGCTCGAGATGCGCGTCCTGCGCCCAACACACCGGCCCCCAAGGCCGACTCCATTGTCGGCAAACTCACGGGCGTCAACCGAACAGCCGCGGCGTTCCGGGAGCAGGCTGGACTTCCACCCCTCCCCAATCATCAAGCCGCCGCCTTCGCCCACGACCGTCTCACCAAGAAGGACTGACCCATGGAAACCATTGATCGCAATCTCGCCCGAAACCTCGGCATTACCGAGGAACAGATCGCCGAAAGCGACCGTCGAACATTCGACGCCATCCCGAAAACCGAGGACTTTGCCAAGGCTGAAGCCGACCTGGCGAAACTCCAGGAGAAGGAGGCGGCGCTTGAGGCCAAGCGGCAGGCCGCCCTGGCCCTCGGGCAGGAGTACGCGTCTCGCAAGTCCGTGGTGGACAGAGAGCGCCGCAACCTCGGGATCGTCCACGAGAAGCTGACCATTCATCGCCAAGCCGCGGCCAACCGAGAGGCTGTGGAGATCCTCCTCGCGGACAACTACCACCATTGGAGCTACGTTGGTAACGCGCTCCTCAACCTCGATAACCAGCGGCGGATTGTGGAACTGATGGAAGCCGAGACCAATCGGATGAACGAGGCGCTGGTCCTCAAACAGGCGGAACTCGACGCCTTCGCCAAGGAACACGGCATCGTCGTGGAGGACAAGCCGTGAACGCCAAGAAGACGGAGACCATGCTGGAGCACTGGTATTACGAGGAGGTGCCGACTCAGCCGAGCATTTGGACGCATCCGGTTGTTGTCCACGCCCTCCCCCATAGCCACAGAACCACCATTGAAAACACCGTCAAGAACCTGGCTCAGGATCGCGATTATCTCAGGAATCCGTTTGCTCAGGCAAGCGGCGGGGTGGAACTGGTAGCGTGCAACGTCTTCGACGTGCTCATCAATGGAGTAGGCGTGTTCGATCACAACAAGCCCACCATTCGACGCGTCCAATCCTTCTCCTCCGCGGCCGACAGCGATTCCCCTCTAACGATCTCTTTGGTCGTGTGGAGCCGGCTGGCGCTGATCCGAGAGTTCAGCGTGCCGGACCATTTCCAGCCCAAGATTCCTGTTGATCCATCGTTCACGCCACCGCCCGGCTCAACCTGGGGCTGGCGCAAAGGCCCGCAGTCCTCGGGGTTTAACCGCGAAACGGGTAGGCATGAAGAGGTTGCTACGTTCGAGGGCGGATTCTGGGGGCGGGGACTCCATACGTTCATCGTGTAGCTCAACGCCATGCGTAGCCGTACGGCAGCTTTCACCCGCACCGAACTCCTGGCCGTCCTCGCGGCGGCTCGCTTTTAGTTCACACATATAACCAAAAACTCACAATAATCATATGGCTAAGACCATTGCAGGCAGCATGAATTTAAGCGCCAACCTCGAGGGGGTTGCCGCCGATATTCGCTCCAGCTCATTCACGGCGCAGGTGACCGGCGATCAGTTATACCACGCCAACCCGTTGGTCGGCACATCGAGCGAATCGCTCACTTTCGCGCCGGTCAACCAATCCCAGCGCTACCGCCTTGCCGTCCGCAATATGGACGCCGCCAACGAGATTCAGATTTCGCTGAACACCGGAACGGATTGGCACATGGTGGTTCCGCCCGGTGAGGCCATATACTTCAACGTGAACAGCGGGTCCGGGCTGCGGTTCAAGGCCATCGGCGCGCCGTGCCTCACCGAAATCCTGGCAGTGGAGTTCTAGGCGGGTGAGGGCGACGTATTCCGATGGCGGATTAGGCGTAGTCAATGCAGGTGTTTTAAAACCGAAGCAATTCGCAACAGAGCGACGAAGGCGCTCAAGATCATAAACGCCCAAAAGATCAGGGCTGCCGCCAAATTCTTCCTCCAGAAGGCATAAATCAACAGCCCCAGAAGGCCCACGCCTATTACGATGGCGAAAACTTGCGCCTTGGCGGCGTTGTCGGATGTGTCTGGACCAGGGTAGAGCGCATAAAGCAAAGCCCTTGCCGGCCTTCTCAGCGCGGAAAGCAAAAGGCAGACGAACCCAATTGAAGCGAGGACGCGACTAATCATGCAATGATGCGCTAGACCTTAGTACGCCTCATCCCGCCGCGCTGGTCACTGGGGCTTTCGATCATGCCGTGGGAGTGGAATCCGCTGGCAGACCCCTTGGCGGTTGGAGCGAATCATGACGCGCCATCTCTGCTAACCAGTGGTCCTCCGTGACAATGACCGGCTTGACGACCATGAATTTGCTAACCCAACTTTCCCGCATGCTTGAGGCGCCTTCAATCTTCCGCCCGTAACTTTGATTCACCCAACCGGCCGAGATCTGGCTACCAATCACCAGGACATCAAGGCCGGATTGAACCCGTTCCATGTGCGAGCCCCCGCGCTGCTTTACCTGTTCATGACACCAAGCCCGCGTCCCCGCAGCGAACGTTCCAGTGAAGCAGTAGCATCTGCCGCGAATTTCAAGCTGGGGAGCGGGCCGGCAAAGTGGCAACGGTGTTGGCGTCCCCTCATCCGGCTTGCCTGTGTACTCGGAGAAAATACCCCTTAACTCTTCCAATTCTTCGTCCGTGACGACTCCGTCCTCAAAGACCCGGTCCAGCCTATGCGCCACCGCCGCGACCAGTCGGTCGTGCATGGTGTCGGAGTGCTGAGCGAGCCACTTGCGCACGAAGGCGGCCTCCGCTTGATTCACAACGCCATCAGCGAGAACTCCGCGGATCAGGCCGTGGAGTTCGTTGGTCCCCTTCGCCCAGGTCATTGCCCGCCGCACGAAGGCGGGTGCGTTATCCCTTGGCTGGGGCGTCTTCAGGATGTAGTCGCGGGGCATGAGTGGAGGAAAACTGAAGCGCCGAGTCTCGGCAAGCCTGCGCAACACCGCGCAACACCCGGACCTTCGTAACGGTGCGTGACGGTGCCAGACTCCAGCCTCGAAATCCGTGGATTCCCGCACGATTCCGCAGGGTTCCGAAGCATGGTTCGCCTTTGTAAACCGTCGGTCCTCGGTTCGATCCCGAGAGCTGGCTCCATTCCCCTATTGCAGAGCGGCCATGATGGTCATGTGCGCAACGGCTTGGTCTGCGCCTGAAGTGCGCGAGCTGGGTTCTCAAAATAAGCAATCTGCGCCAGATGGGAGTGGGAATTGCCATGTATGTCGCCGATCAACGGGCATATCCTCTGGCGGCCTTCAATTCCGACCCGGCAATCACACCCACAGGGGTCACCGGCCCGGGCTGGCACGGCCTTCTCACCCCATACACGGTCGCAAATCCGAATCGCGCCCAGCCCGGGCAGGACGCCTGAACGCGCTCCGCCAGTGCGAGCCTGTGGCTTTGTCCAGGCTACTCCCGCCTGCAGAGCAAGCCCTGGCGGGTTGCCTCGGCCTTTGGTTACAACCGCGGAGGGGTTTCAGGGCCGAGGGCAACGGACCCTGCCCGGCCCGACGGCGAGGGCAGCACGCCGAGGAACTCTCAACTGGGCCTGGGAGGAGAGGTGGTCCGGCATCCGGTCAAAGAATCCAGCGATGTTCGTCCCATCTCCGACGGAGAAGTTGTGAATCCGGCGCAGATGATCGCTGCAGGGGACTCGGGATTCGGAGTGCTTCAGCTGGATACCAAGCGGTGGGAACCTGCGGGTATGGCCAATCTGTCCTGGGGAATGACGCACCCGGCGGCGATCTTGTCGTCATACCCTTGGGCGCTCAGACGTCATCGAGGGCGATGGAACGTTCTCTTCTGTGACGGGCATGTCGTCCCCTTGCGCATCCGCAATCTGTTTGGCTTCCGACTCGATGAGGTGCGCCGCCTGTGGAACAAGGACCACGAGCCGCATCCGGAGTTTGCACCGGTGCTCGATGGCCTTTCACGAGCCGCGGACCCTCACAATTTTTAAGCCGGAACGATTCTGTAAAGAAGGAGAGCGCATGCGAGGTGGCGTGCGCTCCCCCAGGAATCTCCCATGGGGTCGCAGCTCACCCCCACGAGGCTTGCCGGCGGTTCTGAAGCCCTCATCCCTTTCAGGGAGGCCAGGGGAGGTCTTCACGAATGGGGGCCGAGGTCCGCCATTGGATCCAGGGCACGTCCCGGGGTCCTTTGGGATTGGCAACGATCTTCTTGGAAAGCGTGTCGGGATCCGCCCACTTTCGGATCTCGGCATGGCCGTCTGCAAAGGAAAGGCCGCAGGCGCCGTTGTGATAGTTCGCCGGCATATTGCCCCACAGATGGTGCCGGTTCACGAACACCAGGAAGTAGCCGTCATCTATGCCGTCCGGATGCTCATCGAGAAACACAAACGCCTCGGAGGGCGACGGGCGCTTGAGGTCGCCCAGCTTGCGATACGTGAAGTGGGATCTCGCAATTTCGGCCGTGTACCAACTGTCTCCATTCATATTGCCGTTCATGGACACGCTGCGCACGCGCGGATGGGCGCGTCCTCCGAGCTTCACGGTGCTGCGGTCCGCCGGACATTTATAGATGGGGAGTGCTTTGTTGTAATTCCAGAGCAGGCCCTTGGGCGCCATGATCAAGTTGACATTGGTGGCGTCCTGAGCGGTTTGAAGCCAGCCCTCGATCCAGCCGATCTGGGCGCCGGTTCCATTCGGGACCAGGCGATCTTGATGGTCGTCCGCGTACATCAACCACGCCAGGTTCAACTGCTTGAGGTTGTTCAAGCACGAAATGCCCTGGGCCTTGGTCTTCGATTTGGCGAGGGCCGGCAGGAGCATGCCGGCTAAAATCGCGATGATGGCGATCACCACCAAGAGCTCGATCAGCGTAAACGCGCCGGAAGGTGCCGAGGGCTTGCGGGCCTGAGAAATGCGGAGGCGATGCGGGGATGTCATGGAGCGGACGGAGTGAGACTCCTGAGAGGACGCCAACTCTTGAAGTCTGGCAACGCTGGAATCGCTGCCGCACCGTTGGAGGGCGCCTATCGGTTTTTTAAGGAAGGGGTCGGGGACGGTTTTACCTGATAGGGGTAGGGATGGGCTGAAGCCCCACCCCTCCCTCCGAACCGGACGTGCGGATCTCCCGCATCCGGCTCTCCAATTGATGAGTCACCCGCACACGGCGGGATTGGTGCGCGCCACACCGGCTGAGGCTCAAGGGATCCGCCCGCGCGTTGCGAAGTACGCGTTGGGATCGCGTTGAGGATCCAGCCCTCGTCCCCGCCCCTTTCGTTTCTCCCGCCGTCTCAGCAAGCTTCGCAGTTGCCCGCGCACAGCCACCGATCCAGTCGTTCGTACACGTTCTTTATCCCGCCTTGGGAGTACCGGACCCCGCCGCGTATCCGGCGGTTCAACCGGCCGATGATCGCTTCCGGACTCTGTCCACTGTTTCGCGGAGTGTCTTCCTGCAACACTTCTTTGAAGAGCGCCCGGTTCTTCTCCCCCCGATGCCCCGCCTCCTCCCATCGGCGGCCCGGCGTGGTGCCGCAGTTGTCTGGTGACGCGTGTAGAATCCAAGGCCACCGCCGACGTCACCGCCCTCCGCCAATGGCGGGACGAGTTCAAGACCTTGGGGGCTTGACGCAAGCCGGCGCGGCCGGTCGCGCCGAAGAGATCATCGTACGCCTCGACCCCGGCGAAGACGGTGAGGAGTTCTGAGAATCCACCTCCGCCGGTTTGCTGTCGGAGCCCGGTAGCCTGGTTGGCCCCTACGAGGATCCGGGCGTGCATCGGGTCGTCATTGATCCGGCCGCTGATCACGCAGATCGGTTCTTCCGGGCATACGCTGAGTAGCGAATGGATGTTCTCTTCCACGACAACCCCCAAGACCGAGTTCCTGGATGATGCCGCTGTAAGGGAGGAATGGCACCCCGGCGGTTCGAGCTTCCCCGGGCGAGAGGCTCGCGACCTTGGGTCATTCGCGGTAGCCGGGGGGAGTCCGGCAGGAGGCTGGCTGACGAATCGCCTGCCGCATGGGGGCGCGGTTGGACCTTGCGAGCGATAGGCGGCGAGCGTACGAGCGGATTCATGCCGCGGGCCAACGGGCCGGTTGGTGGCGATGGCACTGTCGTACTTCGCCGCGGCCCTCGTCGTCTCCCGGACAATGTGGGATATCTTCGGGGTGATCTTCCTCGTGAGCGGCTGCGCTTCCTTGGCTCTAACTCGGCAACGATAGGATCCGAGCAACGCGTGAGCGGCGCAACACGGCTCAACAGTCAGAGTGTCGGAATGGTGCGGGACGATGCCGGATGCAAATCAGGATCGGGCTGGTCTTGGATGAGGTTGGGCTTGCCAACCTAATACTTATCGGCGCGACGGGGTGCCGGTACATGGATTGCTGATTTCGGACGCGTTGTGAGTAGGGGAGCCCTCGCCACCTTCGCTTTGCAGGCCGTTGTCATGCCGGGACTGCCGGAAGTCCCGGCCAGCACGATGGATTGGAGCTTTGCCATGGAACTAACGCCCCTGCGGCAGACGGCGCTGTGGATCGGAGGGTTGGTGTCCACCGGCCTGGCGACGATGCTGATCTTGACCACCTGGATCAAAAACAGGCAGATCCGGGCGCCGGAAACTCGCTGGCGGGAGGCGTGCCAGCACGAGGTGGCTGAGACGGTCGCCCGGGAGGATCATCGCCGGCGGGCGCGCGGCCCCGAATTCGTGCTCGCCGATCCGGACCGGCGGGTCATGCCGGGAGATCTCCGGCTGCTGCAGCGCTTTGGCGATGGGTTGGAGATGCGGCGCGTCTTGGGGGTGTTTCATGGCGAAGTGGACCGTCGCCTCCCCAAAGGAACCGACATCATCCTCTGCGTGGACAATCTTGGGCGGCATCTCCAAGAAGTGAGCCTCGAGCTTGAAGGGACGCCGATCGTCTGGGAACGCGAGCCGGAAATTCATGGGACCGACCGGCGGGAATGGCTGCGATACCCCTATGATCCGACACGTCACGGGGATGCGATGGAACTGTCGGTCCGGTTCACCTCCCCGGACGGAGCGCCCTTCAGGGAGCGCTACGCCACTCGTCACGGGTTCCGCCAACTGGAACGAATTCGGGAATCCGACGCGAGTCTTCCCTCCGCCCCCGCGCCGAATACCAGCCGCAGGCTCTGGTGGGGCCGCGCGACCGCCCGATCCTAATTCGCCGAGGCCCGCCAGAGACTCCGTCAGGCTAAAATTTTCTGGAGGACCTCGCCCGCGACGTCGGTCAGGCGGTAACGCCGGCCGTTATGAAAATAGGTCAGCTTCTTGTGATCCATGCCCAGCAGATGAAGCATGGTGGCGTGCAGGTCGTGGACGCTGGTGCGGTCCACCACCGCCTTGTAGCCGATCTCGTCGGTTTCGCCATGGCTGGTGCCGCCCTGGATCCCCGCGCCGGCCATCCAGGCCATGAATCCGTTCGGATTGTGGTCGCGGCCGCCGTTGCCCTGGGACACGGGCATCCGTCCGAATTCGCCGCCCCAGATCACCAGCGTGCTGTCCCAGAGCCCGCGCCGCTTCAAATCGGTGAGCAGTCCGTGAATCGGCTGGTCGGTGGAGGCGCAATGGTGGGAGTGATTCCCCAGGAGGTCCGAGTGGGCGTCCCATTCGCCGTCACTGTACACCTGCACGAAGCGCACCCCGCGCTCGACCAGACGCCGCGCCATCAGGCACTTGGTGCCGATGTTTTTCGACACCTCCTAGTCCAGACCATAGAGGCTTAGCGTCTCCTGGGATTCGGACGAAAAATCCGCCAGATCGCTGGCCTCCATCTGCATTCGATAGGCCAATTCGAAGCTCTGAATGCGCGCCAGCAGGTCCGGTTCGCCCGGGTGCTGCTGGAGATGGGCGTCGTTGACCCGGTGGAGGAAGTCCAATTGCGCCCGTTGATCGTCGCGGGTCACCTGCTCCGGCCGGGTGAGATTGAGAATGGGCGCGCCGGAGGAGCGGAACAGCGTCCCTTGATAGGTGGTCGGCAGAAAGCCCGCGCTCCAGTTGAGCGGACCGCCCTTCACCCCCTGGCGGTTGCCGAGGACCACGTATCCCGGGAGATTTTGGCTCTCGCTGCCCAGCCCGTAGGTGATCCACGACCCGGCGCTCGGAAATCCGGGCCGCGCGATGCCGGTGTTGATCTGGTACAGCGCCGGCACATGGTCGTTCGATTCGGTGTAGAGTGATTTGATGAACGCAAAGTCATCCACGTGCCTGGCCACGTTCGGGTACTTCTCACATACCCAGGCGCCCGATTCGCCATACTGCTGGAAGCGGAATGGGGACTTCATCAGCGGTCCCGGATTTCCGTTGAACACATCAATGGAAATGCGTTTTCCGTCGTTCTTGGTGAGTTCCGGTTTGGGATCGAAGAGGTCCACAGAACTTGGCGCGCCTTCCATGAACAGCCAGATGATGGCCTTGGCACGGGCTGGAGACAGCGGCTGGCGCGGCGCCATCGGATCCAGCGCGCGCCCGGGATCGGTGTCAGATGCCAGCAATCCGCCGCCCTCCAGCAAGTCCGCCAGCGCCAGCAGGCCAAACCCGGCGCCGGCCTTCTTCAGGAAATCCCGCCGGTCGGTGAATGAAGCAAAGCGTCCGCAGTGATGGCTCATAACAAACGGGGAAGGCGCATGAGGGGTCAATCCACGTAAATGAATTCGTTCAAAGCAAAGAGGGACTGGCAAAAATCGGTCAGGGCGAGATGACAGGCCATAGGACGCACGGCCTCCTCCGACTGGCCGGCGCCGGGCGAGGAGCGGCGGGCCTGCTGGGCTTGGAGGAACTCGGCGCTGGACGCCAGTTCTCCGGCGGACGGTTCCCGGGCCAGGGCGAGATGCCACGCCCGGCGAACCTGCGCTGAAAGATCGGTGCCGACTTCCTGGGTGAGACGGCGCGCGAAGTCTTCGGCGCGGGCGCGGACAAAGCGGTCGTTCAACAACGCCAGCGCCTGCGGGGCCACGGTGGTGGTCACGCGGCGACCGCAACTGGCCTGCGCGTCCGGCCCGTCGAACGCCTGCATCAGCGGGTATTGCACGACGCGCTTGTGGAACAGGTAAATGCTCCGGCGGCGGGTGGCGGGGGTGTCCTGAAGGTCCTTGGGATACGGGTCCTTCATGTTCCGGGCCTGGATGGCTTCGGGCGCAATAGGGGCCTTGAAGGCGGGGCCGTACCGCTCCGGGTTCAACGTGCCGCTCACCGCGAGAATGGAGTCGCGCAGGATTTCGGATTCCATCCGCTGCGGCGGCCACCGCCAGAGCAGGCGGTTGTCCGGATCCGAATTCGCCCTCGTGCGGTCGAACGCACTGGCCTGGAGATAAACGGAGCTGGTCATGAGGAGCCGATGGATCGGTTTGAGCCTCCAGCCGCCCTTTCTGAACTCCCTGGCCAGCCATTCCAGCAACTCCGGATAGGTCGGCGGATCGCAACGCGCGCCGAAGTCATTGACCGTGCGCACCAGTCCGTCGCCGAAATGATGCTGCCAGATCCGGTTGACCAGGACCCGCGCGACGAGCGCTCCCGCGCCATGCGCTTCGTCGGTCAGCCATTCGGCCAGCGCGCGGCGCTGCTGAGTGGAGTCCGCGCGGCGGGAGTTCGCACGGGCCGAAGCCCAGTAGTCTGCCGGTGTCTTTCCGTGAGTCAGCACCGCGAGGAAGCCCAGTTCCACCGGTTCGTCCTTCACCCGAAAATCGCCGCGGCCCAGCAGCCAGGTTTCCCGCGGTTGGGCGCCGAAATCAGCAAACGCCAGCACGGTGGGCAACGGGACGGGTTTGCGCGCTTCGATGGCCTGGACGGCTCGCTGGCGTTCGTCCCATTCCACGCCTTCCGTGGAGGAGACCCAGGGTCGCAAGTCTTGGTCCGCTATCTTGAGCTCCTTGGCGTATTGCTTCGCCAGTTCCCGGGCCTGCGGATTGTCGGGATCCTCCTTCAGGAGCGACTTTTCAGGGTCGCCAATGTTCAGCGCATCCACTTTCGCCGAGCGAGCCGCCGCCTCATGGGCCTTGCGAAGCTCCGTCCGCCAGTCGTTGAGCCGCTTCTGAGCCGCGTCGAACTCCGCCTTCCAGGCCGCCTCGGTCTCGCGACTGCGTCGGACTTCGTCAAGCGGACCGAGCGGCACCTGGGCGCGATCACCCCCGTTGAAGGCGCATAGCATCCGGTAATAGTCGCGTCGCGGCACGGGATCGTACTTGTGGTCATGGCATCGGGCGCAGGCCAGGGTCAGTCCGAGCATCGCGGAACCCGTGGTGGCGATCATGTCGTCCAGTTCGTTGAACCGGGTGCGGATGCGCTCTTCCTCCATCAGGTTGTCCGGGAGTTCCGCATGGGTGCCGGCAACGAGGAAGCCGGTGGCGGCGACGGCCCGCGGATCGTCCGGCTCCAGCTCATCGCCCGCCAATTGCCAGCGAAGGAACACGTCGAAGGGCAGGTCCTCGTTGAAGGCGCGAATGACGAAGTCGCGATAGGGATACGCGGTGGGCCGGTCGGCGTCGCTCTCCTGGCCGTCGCTGTCGGCGTAGCGGGCCACGTCCAGCCAGTGACGCCCCCAACGTTCCCCATACTGCGGACTGGCCAGAAGTTCATCCACCAGTGATTCGACGGCCGAGTCCGGGTGCTGCCGTGAACGCTCCAAAAACTTTTCCACCTGTTCCGGCGTGGGTGGCAAGCCGACCAGATCGAAGTAGATCCGCCGCACCAGCGTCCGGGCCTCTGCCAGCGGCGAAAGCGTCCATTGCTTTTCTTCCAGTCGGGCCAGGATGAACCGGTCCACCGGGGTGCGGACACGGCCGCTGTCCCGGACGGGCGGGATCGGCGGATCACCGAGCGGCAGGAAGGACCAATGCCGGCGGTCTTCGTCCGTGACCCGCATCTCGGACTTCCGGTCACCGCCGGCCGTCGCCGCGGATTCCGGCCATTCGGCACCGGCGTCAATCCAGCGTGTCAGCAACTCGATCTGCGCAGAGGTCAACCGATCTCCCTTGGGCGGCATCCGTTCATCGGCATCCCCTGACGCTATGAGGTGAATAAGCCGGCTTTGGCGCGCCTGACCGCGAACGATGGCGGGCTCCCCCGAATCCCCCGTTTTGAAGGCGCCTTCCCGGATGTCGAACCGCAGGCCGCCTTTCTGCTTCTCTGGTCCGTGACACTCAAGGCAATGCGCGGCCAGCAACGGGCGGATTTCCTGCAAGTAATCCGGCGTCAGCGCCGCGGCGGCGGCATTCAGGACGGCGAGCGCCGCACCGGCGACGAATCTGCGGGTCCCTTTCAACACAGGCACTGTGGCATTCAAGCGCCAAGTCGGCCCCGGAGGCAAGGCTTGGAGCCAAGGGACACCTCTCGGTTTTGGCCCTGGCCTGAAAGGCCTGGAGACCCCAGCCCGGGGCCGCGCGTTGGGCGCTGCCCTGGGTTGAGAGTGAATGGCGAAGGTGGGCGCCCTGAAAGGGGGGCCAGAGGCCCTGAGATCCCATCACGGCGCCCCCCGCGGGACCCACACCCTATGGTGTCCTCGACCCTCCGGTGGAATTCCTCGCCCAGGGCATCGCCGGAGGCCCAGCCCGTGGGCTGGGGTCTGCGGCCCCTCAGGGCCAAAAAAGTGAGAGGCGCCGGAGCCAGGGAGCCAAGTACTGCCGCGCAAGGCGCTTGCACCCGCCGCTGCTTCCATTGTTTCATCCCCAGCACTGAATCACTCCTCCTGATCCCAACCGATGAAGAGCTTCTTGCAGGGCAGGGCGCCCTCTGGCCGAAATCAGGAGGTTTTGTCTCCCAACCCAATGCCACCGGGTGTCCGGTCTGAGTCTGATACTTCCCACCGATGCGTGTCCCCTTGGGCCGGTTGCTTCCGGAAAGGCAGACTGCCGGCGCTAGCTTCGGTGCTGGTGTTCCTGTGCTGCCCGGCCCAGGCGGTTTCCCAGGTCTCGCAGCAAGTCACACCCAAGGACCTTACGGACATGAGCCTGGAGACGCTTCTCGAATCCGAGATCACTCCGATCAATGTGCTGGGAAGCCATACGCACCTCGCCGGCGAATGGATGGTCGGGTTCCGCTACATGTATGTGGACATGAACCAGAACTACAATGGAACCCAGAAGGTTTCCCCCAGCGAGGTTCTGGAACAGTATCCGGTCGTCCACACCTCGATGACCATGCAAATGGAGATGGTCGAGCTGATGTACGCACCGCTGGACACGCTCAACTTCATGGCGATGATCCCCATCCAGCAGATGTCCATGGACCATCTCAACCGGGCCGGCCACGAATACACCACGGAGTCTTCCGGCATCGGGGATTTGAATCTGATGGCCTTGGTCAATGTCCTTGGGAATCCGCGAACTCTGGGACAGCGACTCGTCCTCAACGCGGGCCTCACGGTCCCCACGGGGTCCATTGACCAGACGACCACCATGGACGGCCATACCGAGCGCCTGGAGTACTGGATGCAGCTCGGCTCCGGCACCGTGAATTTCGAACCGGGCCTCGCCTATCTGGGGGAATCCGAGGAGTGGGCCTGGGGAGTGCACGCCCTGGGCGTGATCCCGGCGGGGTACAACAACAACGACTATCGCCTCGGGAGCCGGTATTTCGTGGACGTCTGGGGGGAATACAAGGTCGCCAACTGGTTTGGCCCGTCAGCCCGCCTTAGTTGGCGGCAATGGTTCGACATCCATGGCGCCGACCCGCAACTGAATCCGGCCCGCAACCCGGCGTTCGACCCGCAAAAGCAGGCTGGCGAGCGGCTCGACTTCATCCTCGGGCTCAACTTCTACGTCGGGGACGGGGCGCTCAAAGGAAACCGGTTTTCCGTGGAAGGCGGCTTGCCTGCCTACCAGAACATTAACGGCCCGAACCTGGGAGTGGCCTGGTTCATTACCGCCGGATGGAGTTATACCTTCCACTGAGCCCGCAATTCCTCCCGGCAACATTCCTCGAAGTGATAAACGCGCCGAACAAACTGAGATGGATCCGTCCTGGACGGACCCGGTCCGCTTGGGCCGGATATCTCCTGTTTTGGCTCGGCTTCACCTTGGGAAGCCTGACGGGCTGGGCGCAGACCCCCACGCTTCGGGAGTACGAATTGAAAGCCGGCGTGCTCTTCAACATCATCAAGTACGTCGAATGGCCTGCGGACGCTTCGTCCGGGCCATCATCGGACACCCTGGAAATCGGCTTGTTGGGAGATATTCCCTTCCCGGAGGCACTCGACGTCCTCGATGGCAAAATGGTGCAGGGACGGAAATTGTTGGTGCGCAGGGTCCATTCCATCGCCGATGCAGGGCGGTGCAGCGTCCTGTACATCGGCGCCTCGGAGAAAGGGCAATTGGCGCAAATCACCGAGGCCTTCAAGGACCGGCCCGTGCTGACGGTCGGTGAGGTGGACGGCTTTGCCCAGCGAGGCGGCATGGTGAATCTGCTCAGCGGACCCAACCGCATCGTGATGGAGATCAACCGGGAAGTGGCCACCCAGTCCCGTCTGGCGTTCAGCTCCCAGTTGCTCAAGCTGGCCCGCCTCGTCGGCCGATAAGCCTGCTGTCCATGACCTGGCTCCGAGCGACCTCGATTCGACGGAAGCTGCTGATTTTGGTCCTGGTGACCACCACCGTCGCGCTGCTCGCCGCCGCAGTGCAGTTCGTCCTCAATGACCGGTGGACTTATCGCCGCACGGTCCTGAACGACCTCTCGATCCTGGCCACCATCCTGGGGCAGAATTCCGCGTCGGCCCTGGAATTTGGCGATGTCCCCGAGGCGACTCGCACACTCGCGGCCTTGAAGGCCAAGCCGCACATCGTGGCCGCGGCCGTGTACACCCCGGACGGAAAACGGTTTGCCACCTATCCGCCGGAGGGAGGAGCGACGGATGCGGTTCCGGAGTTGGCCCCGTCCCCCGGACATCAGTTCCTTCCCGGCGCCCTCGTCCTCAGCCAGCCGATCCTCCATGACGAAGAACGCGTCGGCACGATCTTTCTGAAGTTCGGCCTTTCGGAACTGTCGCACCGGACGCGGAGGAACATGGGAGTGGTGGCGGTCATGCTCGTGGTTTCCGCCGCGCTGGCTCTGCTCCTGGCCTCGCGCCTGCAGCGGGGCATCTCCCAACCGCTCCTCGACCTCGCCCAAGTCGCTCATAGGATCTCGGAGAAACGCGACTACTCCGTGCGCGCGGTGAAGCAGTCCGACGACGAAGTGGGCGAATTGATCGAATCGTTCAACGGCATGCTGGGGCAGATCGAGAAGCACGAGCGGCTCCTGCGAGAGGTCAACCAGCAGTTGGCCGATTCCCAGCAGAAGGCCATGGCCGCCACCCAGGCGAAGAGCCAGTTCCTGGCGAACATGAGCCATGAGTTGCGAACGCCGCTGAACGCCATCATCGGCTACTCGGAACTGCTGGCCGAGGAACTCGAAGAGTCGGGGCAGAACCAGTTCGGCGCGGACCTGCAAAAGATCCATTCTGCGGCCCGGCATCAGCTCGGCCTGATCAACGACATCCTCGACCTCTCCAAGATCGAGGCCGGGAAAATGAGCCTGTTCCTGGAAAGTTTCGACGCCGCCCGACTCGTGGAGGAGGTCATTTCCACCATCCGCCCCATGACCGCCAAAAGTGGCAACCAGCTCGAGGTGTCCTGCCCGGCGGGAGTCGGCGCCATGAGGGCCGACCAGACCAAGGTCCGCCAGATCCTCTTCAACCTGCTCAGCAACGCGAACAAGTTCACCGAGCGCGGCCTGATCCGCCTCGACGTGGAGCGATGCTCCGGGCCCACCGCGGGACAGATAAACCCGGCGGGAGCGCCGGCCGAGGAGTTGGTGTTTCGAGTGACCGACCGGGGCATCGGCATGACCTCGGAGCAGGTGTCCCGGCTCTTTCAGCCCTTCACCCAGGCGGAAGCCTCGACCACGCGCCGGTACGGCGGAACCGGCTTGGGCCTGTCCATCAGCCGAAGCTTTTGCGAGATGATGGGGGGGAGGCTCACCGTGGCCAGCGAGTTGGGGAAAGGCTCCACCTTCACGGTCCGGATCCCCGCAGAGGTCCGGGAACCCGTCCTGGAATCGAAAGCGGCTTCCGACACAGAGGTGCGCACCGCGCCGGTGAATTCCGAACGGAAGGGGCCCACGATCCTGGTCATTGACGACGAGGCGGCGGCGCGGGACCTCATCCAGCGGACGCTGAGTCGCGCTGGCTACCAGATTCAGACCGCGGCCTCCGGATCCGAAGGGCTGGAGATCGCCGGCCGGATTCAGCCCTCGGCGATCACTCTCGACGTCATGATGCCTGGGATGGACGGGTGGGCGGTGCTGTCCCGGCTCAAGGCGAATCCCGCGACGGCGGAGATTCCGGTGATCATGATGACGGTGGTGGACGACCGGAACCTGGGATTCGCCCTCGGAGCGGCGGACTACCTCATCAAGCCGATTGATTGGAACCGTCTCACCAAGATGCTGGAGAAGCACTGCGCCGATCTGTCGAATCCGGAAATCCTCATCGTGGAAGACGACCCCTCCACCCGGGATGTGATGCGGCGCGCGGCGGAGAAACAGGGATGGCGGGTGACGGAGGCCGAGAACGGGCGCATCGGACTGGAGCGCGTGAATCACCGGGTCCCGGACGTGATTCTTCTGGACCTCATGATGCCTGAAATGGACGGCTTCGGCTTCATCGAGGCCTTGCGGCGCCGTCCGGAGGCCCGGCGGGTTCCGGTGATTGTGGTGACGGCCAAGGATCTCACCGCGGAGGACCGGAGCCGCCTGAATGGCCAGGCCATTGAAATTCTCCAGAAAGGCGGATACTCCACGACCGAACTCGTCGAAGAAATCCGCAAGGCCATCAGCACCGCGACCCATCTCGCCCAGGATATTTGAAGGAAGCCGTCCCCACCCATTCTCCATCCATTCCCGTCTGCCCATGCCGAAAATTCTGCTCGTCGAAGACAATGAAATGAACCGGGACATGCTGTCCCGCCGCCTGGAGCGCCGCGGCTTTCAGGTGGTGTTCGCGCTGGACGGCGCGGAGGGGTTGGAGAAGGCGCGGACGGAACAGCCGGATCTCATCCTGATGGACATGAGCCTGCCGGTGCTGGACGGCTGGGAGGCGACCCGCCGGCTGAAGGCCGATGAAACCCTTCGGAAGATCCCGGTCATCGCGCTAACGGCGCACGCCATGGCCTCCGACGAGCAGAAGGCCCGGGAGGCCGGCTGCGACGACTTTGATACCAAGCCCATCGAATTGCCCCGCCTCCTCGAAAAGATCGGCGCCCTGCTGAACCGGTGAACCCCTATTCGGCGGTGATCTTCGACATGGACGGGGTGATCGTGGACAGCGAGCCCCTTCACGAGCGCGCGTTTCTCGATGCGTTCGCCCGGCTGGGATATGCAGATCGCCACGGCATCCACTTCCCGGACTACTACGGCCGTTCAGACCAGGCCGTCTGGCAGGACTTCATCGCGGCGCATCGCCCGCCGCAGTCGCTTGCCGAACTCGCCCGCCTGAAACAGGAGCGCTTCCTGGAGTTGCTCCACGCCCAACGCCCCGTCTTCCCGGCCATCCCGAACCTGGTGGGCATGATAGCCGCCCGCTGCCCGCTCGCCCTGGCCTCCGGATCGAACCACTGCGTGATCGGCGCGGTGCTCGGACTTTCGGATTTGCGCCGGCACTTCCGGGCTGTGGTGAGCGCAGACGACGTGCCGCGCGGCAAGCCCGCCCCCGACATCTTTCTCCGGGCGGCGGATTTGATGGGTGTGGAACCCTCCCGATGCGTCGTGATCGAGGACTCTGTGGCCGGTGTGGCGGCCGGACGCGCGGCCGGGATGAAGGTCATCGGCATCACCAATTCCGTGCCCGCCGACCGGCTTCGGGATGCGGAAGCCCATGCGGTGGTGGGCGACTATGAGGCGCTCCGGGCTCTGCTCATGGAGTGATTGCCCATAGCCTTTTTCGCTCCGAATCGAAGGATGCGTGATATGCGTCGCTGCCGGAGCATTCACATCGGCCTGTCGGTCTGCCTCGGCCTGCTGCTCCTTGGGATTGGGCGTCCTGCGTTGCACCTGGCGTTGTCCGCATGGCGCCATCGTCCCCGTCTGGAAGCGCCTCCGCCCGGCCATGCGGACGATGTCAGCCGGATGAACACGACCCCGGTAGCCGAGGTGTGGACGGTGCCGGCGGAGCGCGAAGCCGCCGAACGTCAGTTGCGGGATCTGCTTCGACGAGCTGGGGAAGGCGGATTGAAAGTCTCCATTGCCGGCGCGCGCCACAGCATGGGAGGGCACACGCTCTACCCGGGAGGAATCGTCATCAGCATGGTCCCGTTCAATCACCTGGAACTGAGCGCAGACGGCACGGTGCTGCAGGCGGGAGCCGGGGCGAAATGGTCGGAGATTATTCCGTTTCTCGACCGGCGCGGACGGTCCGTGGAAGTCATGCAGTCGGACAGTTCCTTCACCGTGGGCGGATCCGTAAGCGTCAATTGCCATGGCTGGCAGTATGGCCGCCCGCCGATCGCCTCGACGGTCACGGCCTTTCGACTGATGAAGGCCGACGGCACGATTGTCCGCTGTAGCCGTGGGGAGAATTCCGAGTTGTTTTCGCTGGCGCTGGGAGGGTACGGCCTGTTCGGAATCCTGCTCGAGGTGGAATTGCGGGTTCCGCCCAATGCGCGGCTGCGGCTGGAACAGTTTCGAATGCCCGTCGAAGCGTCGCTGGAGGCATTGGATCGCCGGCTGCGCGAAGGCGGCGCTCCTGAAATGGTGTACGCCCGTCTGGGCGTCGCTCCGGATGCGCTGTTCCGCGAGGCGATGGTCACCCTCTACTATCCCGACCCCGCGGGCCCCATTCCTGGCCTCACGGAGGCCGGACTCTTCTCCGGCGTGAAGCGCGCGGTTTTTCGCGGTTCGGCCGGCAGTGACTACGGCAAGGAACTGCGGTGGACCGCCGAGACGCGCCTGCAGCCGCTCGTAACGCCGGCGACCGTGTCCCGCAATCAATTGCTGAGCGACGAGGTCGGCTGGTACGTGAACGGTTCGCCCGAGGCGACCGACATTCTGCACGAATACTTTGTCCCCCGTGCGGAAGCGGGCCGATTTGTCGCCGACGCCCAGCGCATCATCCGCCAGCATCAAGGCGACCTGCTCAATGCCACGGTGCGCGATATCGCCGCCGACACGGACACGTTCCTCCGGTATGCGCGCGAGCCGGTCATGGCCTTTGTAATGTTCTTCAACCAGCCGCGAACCGGGGCGGCAGATGCGCAGATGGAGCGGATGACGCAGGAGTTGATTGACGCGGCCCTGGCGGCGCGGGGTTGTTATTATCTTCCCTATCGGCTCCACGCGACGCCGGAGCAGTTTCGCCGCGCGTATCCGCAGGCCGCGGCGTTCTTCGAGATGAAGCGGCGCCACGATCCGCAGGAGCGGTTTCAGAACCAGTTTTATCTCAAGTACGGCCGGCTCAATTGAGGTCACGCAGCCCTGGTTCCCGCAGGCTGCGAACCGTCGCCTTGGCCGGGAATGATGTCCGCTATTTATTCGGGACCGCTGTCCGAGGGAGAGTAGTCGGATGAGAGAATCAAGGCGATGACAACGACGGTCTTCAGCCTCTTCACCCTCTCATCCGCCTACTCTGCCTCAATGCGGAACGGCGGGATCGGCGGGATCCGCGCGCCCGGTGTCCGGCAGCCAGATTTCGCGGATGGCTTGCTCCTGGCCGAATCCGTTCGGTGTTGCGGCGCTGGGGCGGTTCACGTCGTACCAGCGGTTTCCGTCCGGAGCCCCGGACAGACAACGGAATCCGGGCATCTGCACATAACCCGCGGTGTCATGCTGCCGCACCCACTGCCAGGCATAGCGCAGCCAGTCGTTGCGATCCTCCTCCGGTTGCTGCGAAAACCAGGTGATCTCATCCCAACCCCAGACCCAAAACCTCCCCATTCCCGGTTCGCCGGGCTTTCGGCTCCGCCCATAGTTGTCGAATTCCACCAGGTAGGGCAGATGCTCGCACCGCCAGCCGCTGGGAGTGATTCCTCCCTGGCTGCGTCCATAGATTGCGTCGGTGAACCCGACTCGCAGCCGGCCCTTCCGGGGTGTTTCCGGCATTTCTTCGATGCGCAGGGGGAATGAGTGGAAATCGAACAACAGATGCCCGTCCCGCACCCAACCGCCGCTGGGCACGTGTGCGTCGCATAAGACGAAATGCCGGCGTGCCTTGCGCGTTGCATAGTCCCGAGTCCTTTTCAGGACCGCCGACCAGTGATCCAGATGGGGATCGTTCCCATTCATCAGCTCCATCTGGCCGAAGTGAATCGCTTCGCATCCGGCATCCAGGTAGGATGCCGCAAGATAGTAGAACCACAGTTGGGTTTCCGGACGGCTCACATCGGGAACGGAGGCGTCCCGGCCCCATTGGTTGGCGCCGCGTCCGCTGGGATAGAGCATCTCTTGGTAGCGGAAATGGCGCTGCTCGACGGGACGTCCCAATCCTTCGAACGCCCAGGCCGGCACCGGCAGATGCTCCACATCACGGGAGACGATCTCAAAAATGCAGGCCTGCAGAATGATGTCCGGATCGGCCCGGTGAATTCGGGCGGCATTCTCCCGGGCGCGTTCGAGTTTCCCGGGCAGCGCGGATTCGCCGCCTTCCTCGCGTCCCCATTGGTACACCGCCCGTCCGGCAAACTTCACCCCGCAGTGGGTCAGCATGCGCACGTTATCCTCGAAGTCGCCATGACCGGTGAGCAGGTACATCGTCGTCATGGACCGGGAGAGATAGCTCCGCAGCACGCTCTCGGACATGTGCCCGTCGAAACGGTAGTCGCCGGCATGGCTCCACACACCACCAAGCGCTACGCACAAAAATACGGACCAGGCGGCGAAGCGATGCTGAAGGGAACCCGGACCAGCCAGCCCTGCCATAGAGGCCTTCGCCTTCATGATGCTCTTTGCTCTTTGAATCGCCCCAACGTGCTCGGGCCCGGCAGCCCTCGGAAGCATCTTAAGAGTCCGCTTGAACTTTTTAGAACTCGATTCGCTTTCCAGTGCGCGCCGATTCCCGCGCCGCCTCCAGGATCTCCGTGACGATGAGGTTCACTTCCAGAGACGAAAGCCCGGACGGAATGATCTCCCGGCGCGTCACGGCGGCGAGATACGAGAGCGGGTCCGCCTCCGGCCCCTGCAAGGGAGGGGGAACCTGCTCGACTTCAGGGGACTGTCCGGTGCGCACCTTGAGCACCTCTTTGCGCGGCGCGAAGACGTGGCCGGATTGCCCGTAAATCTCCAGGTCCTTGCGGTCGAAAGGCCAGTTCCAGGAAGCCTGGATGATCCCCTGGGCGCCGGGATAAGTCAGAACAATCGTGGCTTCATCATCCACCCTGGGATACACGTCCGGTTTGATCTGCTGGGTGACGGCGAAGACGGAGGTGGGCCTCTGGCCTCCCATCAGCCAGGTGATCAGATCGGCGCCGTAGCAGCCAAAATCCGTCAGGGCGCCGCCCCCGTTGAGGACCGGATCGGTCAGCCAGTTCAGGAAATCCGCCGAGCACCCGATTTCCTTCGGCCCCCGGTGCCCGTCGTGGACCACCATTTTGCGAATCGCCCCGATGGCGTGCTCCTCCTGGACAATGGCATACGCCCGCCGAGTGGACGGATACCAGGTCGTCTCGTAGTTCACGACCACGGGAACGCCCCCTTTTCTGGCCGCTGCTTGCATGGCCCGAGCATGCTCCACGCTGACGGCGAGCGGCTTTTCCATCATGACCGTCAGTCCGCGAGCCGCGCATTCCTCCACGACACGGAGATGATCGAAGGTGCTGGTAAAGGCGGCGACTGCCTGCGCGTTGGTCTTGGCCAGCAGGTCCGTCAGGGTAGCGTAAAAGAGGTTGGTGTTCAGACGGAAAGCCCGGGCATAGCGGCCCGCCAGTTCCCGGTCCGGCTCGACGATGCCGACCAGCTGGATGTCGCTGCGGTTGGCCGCGGCGGGAATAAAGCCTCGGGCGTGGTCATGGGTCAGTCCCACGATGGCAAAACGCAAGGGTGGTTTCGCATCCTGGGAACGGCCCGGCAGAACCCACAACGCCATCAGGGCGATCACCAAAACGATGCGCTTTCTCATAAAGTGTGTTCCCCATGATTGAGCATCCGCTTGCAGGCCGCAATCGTCCTCAGCGTGCCGACGGAAAAAGGCCGAAGAGCGATGTGTCGGAGGGCCGAGGTCTCCGAGTCCCTGATCCGCTCCGCGGGACATCGGGAGCCGTCGCGGGGACCGCGGGACGTCAGGGACTCGCGGAGATCCTCTTTCCAAGAATTCGCGTTCTTGGGCATCCATTCGCGGTTTTCTTCTGTGTTGCTCCGTATAAGCTGGGCGCCGTGAGGACCGGCAATGCGGGAAATACCGGCGTGCGAATCGCGGCAACCCTCGGGGCCCTGGTATTCGCCCTGGGCAGCATCGCGTGGTCAGCCTGGTCCCTCCGAGGATGGTGGGAGGAATCCCGGGAATCGGATTGGCGGGGCACCGGGGCGGGGAGCCGGCGGTTCGGCAGGGCGGCGGCCGAGTGGGATGAACCGCGAACCGATCCGACGAATGCGTGGAAGGCGCTGATCGCTCCCCGGCCGGCTGGCGTGCCCGCCACGTCGGCGGATCTCTTCACGACGACGAACGTGTGGACCGTGCATCTGCAGTTTGAGCTCGACCAATGGGCCGCCATCGAACCGCGGCTGATCGAGCCGGTGGCGCGGAATCGCGGGTCCGGCGCGCCGTTTGAATTGCGCAATCCCAATGCCCGGCGGAGCGGGCTCTCGGGGGTCCGGGGATTGGAGTTCGACTGGGTGCGCGGCCAGTTGACGTTCGAAGGCCGCCGGTTTGCAGACGCCGCGGTCCGCTACAAGGGCAATGGCACTTACCTCCGGTCGCAGTCCTCGGCCAAGCGGCCGTTCAAGGTGGACCTCAACAAGTACGTCTCCGGCGTCTCGATCGCGGGCCGCACGACGTTGAACTTTGCCAATCTGGTCACCGACGACTCCTGCCTTCACGATGCCCTGGGCTACGAGCTGTACCGGGCGGCGGGTGTTCCCGCGCCGCGGACCGCCTACGCGCGCCTCTTCCTCACCCCGGGTGCGCCGGTCACCAACTATCTCGGCCTGTACCTCCTGGTGGAGAATCTCGACGCGCGATTCGCCGCGGAGCGCTTCGGAACACGGTCCGGCGCGATTTTCAAGCCGGTGACCACCGAGCTCTTCCGAGATCTGGGCGAGGACTGGGAATCGTACGAAGCGATTTATGATCCGAAGACGCGCGTCGAGCCGGCCCATGCGGCGAAGGTGATCGGGTTCGCCAAGCTGCTGACCCACGCGGACGACGCGACCTTCGCGGCCCGGTCGGGCGAGTTCCTCGATTTCGACGGATTCGCGCGGTTTCTTGCCGTCACGGTGCTGCTGTCGAGCTACGACGGATTCCTCACCAACGGACAGAACTTCTACCTCTGGCTCGACCCGGCGACGGATCGTTTCCACTTCATGCCCTGGGATCTCGACAATGCCTGGGGACGGTTTGGGATGGTCGGTTCGCCAAGGGACCGCGCGCATGCGAGTGTGGAACGGCCCTGGGTGGGAGGGCATCGGCTGCTGGAACGGATGCTGGCCGTGCCCGAGTTTCACGCCCGCTACCGGGCTGTCCTCGGAAGCCTTTTGGACTCGGTGTTTGTGCCCGAACGCCTGTTTCGGCGCGTGGAGGAGATGGCGGCGCAGTTGCGTCCGGTCCTCGCTGAAGAATCGAGCCGTCGCGCTGCCCGCTTTGAAGAAGCGGTCACCGTTTCGGAAGGGGACGAGTGGGCCGCCGAACCGGGCTTTGGCCGCCGCGGCCCGGCGCATCCGCTGAAATGGTTCATCGCCGAGCGGGCGGCTTCGGTGCGCGCCCAATTGGCCGGCACGGAGGAAGGAGTCATCCTCAGCCGCTGGCGTTGACCCAACTTCGCGCGAGCGAAGGCCGCATCAGCCGTGTGATGTGTGATCTGCCATGCGTGGCGGCGAGTTGCCGACGCCCCTCCCAGGATGACGGGGGAGACCCTCGGCAGGTCACGGCCCCAAAACAGCTTCGGTTCTCAACCGAATCGCTACGCGTTCGCCGCCTCCACGAGGGCATCGAGCTTCCGGGCGATGAGCTCAAGTAGGGCGACGTCGGAATCCGGCCGCCGCGGATTCCCGGGATGCGGCTCGGGGTTGCCGATGCGACCGCGCAGGTGCAGGAACTGGGCGCAGGTTTGCTTGTATGCGGGCACCGGCGCGCGGAAGGCCAACATGCCCAGGTACTGCAGCCAGTCGTTCAATTCGTGGAACCGCGCGTCGCCGGCGGCCCAGAGCCGGTCCCGCGCCGCGAAGGCCTCGACGTGAAAGGCGGACAGCCCCAGCAGGTAGTCGCTTCCCCACATCACGAGGTCAATCGCCAGATCGTTGCCGGTGTACACTTTGAAGTCCGGACGCCTGCGGTCCCGCACCGCCAGGCGTTGCCACTCCAATTCGCGCGACAGGGAACTGTGCTTGGCTCCGGTCATCTGTGGGATTTCCAACAGCGATTCGAAGGTTTCGAGATCCCAGATCCGGCCGAAGGGAACGAACATCTCGCCCAACTCGAACCCGAGGAACTCGTCGCATTCCGAGGCCACCGCCTGAAAGACGCGCACTAGTTCCGGACCGGACAGCGCCTTTACCGCGTGGCACGGGAATAGAATGGGCACACCTCCCGCGCAGACGATGGCGTTGGCCGACTCTCGGTAGAGCCTCGATGGATCTCCCACCAGTCCCTCGATGAAGGCTCCGGCCACGAAACGGCGCCCGCGCGAAAGGCTGCCGACCAAGCCGAGGATGTCGGCGCGTTCGGACGGCGCCAGCAGGTTGGTGTAGCCGGTGTCCATGTTCACCGCGGGGGTCAGGCCGGCCGCCCATGTGGTTTCGGTCAGGCGCGCCAGGCCTTCGAGATCGGGGGTGCCGTCGGAACGAAACGGCAACAGAACGGCGGAAATGCCTTCGATCGGGCGCCGGGGACGTACGGGAGGGATGGTCATGGAGTCCCGATCGGCGGTCAGTCGGGGGAGGGCGTCCAGCCCTCGCCGGGGTCATACTCATGGATGCGGCTGGCGATGCGGGCGGTCCGGGGGCCGAGATCCCGTTGATAGACCCGGCCTTGTTGATTCACGAGGAAGGTCATGATTCCGGTCTCTCCGTACTCGGCCGGCCACGCGATCGCGGCGAACCCGCCGATCATGTGTCCGTTGATCAGGTAACTGTAGGCGCCGGCCGGTGTGTGGCGTCCCTGTCGGGTGAGAATTCTGAAGTAGTAGCCTTGAAAGGGTTGGGGCGTGTCGTCCGACCTCTGGCCGATGCGGTAGCCCTCCGCCTGCGCTTCCGCAATGGCGGGGCCGATGGGACTCTCCGTTCCGTCCAGATCCAGCGGCCAATACAGGCCGTCCTTTTTGCCCGGGGAACTGATAAACTTCCGGGCGTACTCCAGAACGTCATCCTTGTTCCGGTCTTCGCTGGCATATTCGCGCTGGGCAGCAACATAGGCGCGAAGGGATTCGAGCACCTTGAGTTCATTGGCCCCGATGCGGCGGTTGAGGATCTCCTCGCGTCCTGCCTCGGGATCGAACTGCCAGCGGCCATTTTCCTGGATGAGGGGAACGGGAAACGGCCAGGCATTGGTGCCCACCTCCAGGATCTGCCGTCCGGGGCCGGACTCGACCCAGTGGTATTCCTGATCCATCCCGCGGGCAAAGGCCTCGGCTTCCCGGGCGCCGATGACGGGATCGGGATTGACCAGGTAGTCGCCGGACGATCCGAAGATCCGGTGCAGGACGGCGGCATCCGGTGGTTGCACCGCAGCCCTCAAGGCGGCCGCGGCCTCGTCGGGCCGGTCAAAACTCTGCGGCGGCTCGGCGCCGTGCAGCAGTCCGGCGGCGAACAGGAGGAAGGTTCCCAGCACCAGCCGGGAGCGCGGACACACAGGAAGGTTCATGACAGGGAGAGGTCTTCGAAGGGGATCTCAAACTCAACGCCGGCGTCCTCCGCCAAACGATCGCCCACCGCCTCCGCCGCGGTGGACGGCGCCGCGGCTGGCCATGCCGCGGTTGCTTTCGATCCGGGTCGCCGCGCCCTGCCCCATACCGCCAAAGGCGCTGGCGGAAGGCTGGGCTGCGGGACGCTGGATTGCCGGGGCCGGCCGCGCTCCTGCGGCACCGGCATTTCCCGGACTGGGACGATTCAGGGTGGACGGCACGGCACCGGAACCGCCTGGGCGCGAATTGCCGCCCGGGAATGTGCCGGGTCGGGCGGCGCCCGGGGCGTTGGCGACTCCGCCGCCGGATCCCCAGCCGCGCGCCTCGCGCGATTGATAGGCCGCCGCTGTGCCGGGAGCCCCCGCCGTGCGCAGGCGATTGGAGTCCGGTTTCCACTGCGTGGGGCGGTTGTTGATGATGGTATTGTTGTTGACGTTGATATTGATGTTGTTGCCGCCGTGGTAATAGCCGCCACCCCAGCCGCCGCCGACATAGATGCCGCCGTAATGCCAGTCGCAGTTGTTGGCGATGATGGCGCCGACGGCGATTCCGGCGCCGAAGGTGATCAAGGGAGCCAGCGGATTCGGCGTGTATGCAGGAGGCGGGTAGTAAACTGCGGAAGGAATGTACTGGGGCACGTACACCACCTGGGGATTGGCCGGCTGGATTTGCACGATGGTGTTGGTGACCACGACCACCTGGGATTCGACGGTTCGCTCGACGACCATGTTGGTCACGACCACCACCTGTTCCGAGTTGCTGGCCAGCGTGCCTGCGGTATTGGCCTTCGCGCGCAGCCGTTGGACGGCGTCCATGACGTCCTGCTGCTGGTCCAGAAACGCCTGCCCCAGAGACGACGTCCACTTCAGGTCGTCGTTCAGCTTCTTCAATGCCCCCGGGATTTTGGCCACGCTCTTCACGTTGGTGTCCCAGGATTGCTCATCAATTTTGGGAATATTGTTGGTGTCCGCCACGAATCGGGCCGCCTCGACGATTTCCAGCGGGTAGCAAGCCGCCGGCAGCATGATCGAGAGCAGGGGATCGGGGTAGAGCGCGATCGGTCCGAGGAGTGTGTCGAGATCCGCGGCGCTCAGCTTGGGTGTCGCGGCGGGCGCCTGGGCGCGGGCGATGCACAGGAGTGCTGCCGGGAGCAGGGCGGCCAACAAGCGCCACCCCCACTGCGGGAGGCGTCTGGACAGACGGATGGAGTGCATGGGCGTGGTCGGAGGTTGTCGTCAGCAGTTGGCGGAAGCGTGGAAGCCTGGAAGAGGGCTAGCAGGGATTCCGGCATTTGCCCAGTCGCGAATCGGGGCGGGCAGGCCTCGGACCCATCTCAATTTTTGGCCCTGACGGGGCCATGGATCCGGCCCATGCGCTGGGCCGTCGGGCGACGCCTCCCCACGGTTTGCGCCTCGAAAAGGCGCCAAAGCCTCGAGGAGTTCCTCCGGAGAGCGCCACGGGAACTAATGACCTGGCACTCTGTGCGCCTCGGGCACCCTGTGCGCCTCGGCGTGGGACGATGGAGAGGTTTTGCGCCCTGAAGGGGTGCCAGAGACTCCAGCACCCCTGCAGGGCACAGGTTGTCGAGGGGGGCGTGGTCCCGGGGCATCGCCGGGAGGCTCAGCCCCGGGCTGAGGCTGTGGCCCTGTCAGGGCCGGGGAAGGAACCGGTGGGTCCCGGCCAACTGATGACCTGGCACTCTGAACGGAGTGGGCGAACTGATGACCTGGTACTCTGTGCCTCTGAAGGGGTGCCAGAGGCTCCGGCGCCCCTGCAGGGCACAGGTCGTTGAGGGGGGCGAGCTCCCGGGGCATCGCCGGGAGGCTCAGCCCCGGGCTGAGGCTGTGGCCCCGTCAGGGCCAGGGAAGGAACCGGTGGGTCCCGGCCAACTGATGACCTGGCACTCTGTGGGCTCTCTCAGGTGGGCGAACTGATGACCTGGCACTCTGAACGGATGCTGAAGGGGTGCCAAAGGCTCCGGCGCCCCTGCAGGGCACAGGTTGTTGAGGGGGGCGTGGTCCCGGGGCATCGCTGGGAGGCTCAGCCCCGGGCTGAGGCTGTGGCCCTGTCAGGGCCGGGGAAGGAACCGGTGGGCTCCGGCCAACTGATGACCTGGCACTCTGAACGGAGTGGGCGAACTGATGACCTGGCACTCTGTGCCCCTTTCGCTCCCCCGCGCCCTTCGCGCGGGGCGTCCCGCGCTTTGGATTCGATAGCGGTTCAAGGAGTTACCGACTCGGCCGGACCCGGCTGCTCGACACGCATCCGGGGCCATCGCGCCCGAATTTGTTCAGCAAACCAGGCCCGGGCTGGCGCGTCCCCATGCCCGAGCACGACGGTCCGGGGCGCGACCTGACCCACAAACTCCAGCAAGTCTTCGCGTTGCGCGTGCGCGGTCAGATCGAATTCCTCCACCCGGCAGCGGTGGGTCAATTCCCCGCCCGAGGCGCTGAATAGAAACGTCTCCCCGGCCGCGGCAGCCCGGAGACGTCCGGCCGGCGAGTCGGGATCCGCATAGCCCACGAAAAACACTGCCTGCGCAGGATCCCCCACCATCCGAAGTGCCAGGTCATGGGCTCCGGTGTTCTCGCTCATCATTCCGGCGGTCATGACGAAGATCCGGCCGCTGCCCAGGCGTCCGGACGCCACCTCGCGCGGATTCAGCACTTCCAGCGGTAGCGCCTCGGTCAGGCGTAACTGGCTGTGGGACCGGTTGGTCCGGTGCGCCTGCAGGTCGTAGATTTCGGTGAAGACCCGCCCGAGCCCGCCGATGTGGACCGGACGCCGTTTCAGCCGCCCGGACTTCATCCACAAGGCCAGTTGTGCCAGGATTTCCTGGGTGCGTCCCAGGGCGAATGACGGGATCAACACGTTGCCCCGGTGGGCCAGGACCTCTTCCATCGCCGTCCCCAGCCGTTCGATCTCCGTTTCGCGGGTGATCCCCGGAATTTGTCCGCGCGCGCCGCGGGTCGTTTCCAGGATCAGCACATCGGCGCGCACCTCGTCAAAGCGCGCCCCGCGCAGGAGCGTCTGCTCGTGGAAGCATACATCCCCGCTGTAGAACAGGGTTTCGTGGCCGCCGCGCAGCATCACCCCCGCCGCGCCCAGCGTGTGGCCGGCGTCGTAGAACTCGAGCGTCGGCGACACCCCGCGACGCCCCTTGGGAAAAGCGACCCAGGGATGCTCCCGTTGGTAGGGCAGCCCCTGAAAGACGGGAGCGATGTCGTCCACTTCCTCATGGGAATAGAGCGGATACTCCCGCAGCCCCAGTTCCTCCCGCTGCCGCTTCATCACGTTCACCGAGTTGTGCAGCACACGCTCCACCAGGAAGTAGCTCAGGTCGGTCATCCACACCGGAGCCTCCGGAAAATGCCGGAGCGCCACCGGCAGGGAGCCGACATGATCGTGGTGGCAGTGGGAGATCACCACGGCGTCCACCTCCCCATCGCCGGCCGCGGCATAAAGCGGCAGGCCTTCGCGGCCCTCCCGCCGCGGATGCGTCCCGGCATCCAGCAGGATCCGGTGGCCGTCGAAGGTCACCATCCAGGCGCTGGCGCCGATGTCGTGATCGGGATTCAGATTGGTGATCTGCACCGGGGCATCCTGAGGCCGAAGCGACCCCGCACCAACCGGGAATTGCCTTGGACCCCGGGTCTCGCGTTGAATCCGGGGATGGCCTTGACGCCGTCCACCATGGTGCCTGTGGGCACCCCTGCGCCCCCGTTTCGACTCCCGGAGCCCGCCACCGGGCGCCTCGTGTCCCTGACCGACTTCGCCGTCGCGCCCGCCCTCCTCGTCGCCTTTCTATGCAATCACTGTCCCTACGTGATGCACCTCAAGTCGGCACTGGCGGAGCTCGGACGCGAATGCGCGCGGCGGGGCATTGCGTTTGTGGGCATCAATTCCAACGACGTGACGCGGTATCCTGAGGACCGTCCAGAGCGGATGGCCGAACACACGCGGAACGCCGGTTGGACCTTCCCCTACCTCTACGACGAGACGCAGGAGGTGGCGCGCGCATATCGGGCGGCCTGCACGCCGGATTTCTTCCTCTACGACCGAGAGCGGCGGCTGGCGTACCGGGGTCAATTCGACGAGTCGCGCCCGGGCAATGGGCGTCCGATCACCGGCGCCGACCTGCGCGCAGCACTGGACGATCTGCTGGCGGGACGACCCGTTGTCGCGCGGCAGATCCCCAGCATGGGATGCAACATCAAGTGGAAGCCGGGCCACGAACCGGAATACGCCTCCCACGGAACAACTTCCTGACATCCGGGAATCTCCCGATTGCCTTCATTGACGGGAGCGACGGCGCCATTCGGGAGGCGATACCTTGGGTTCCAGCCGGCGGGAAAAGGTCCGCCCTCAGCAGCCTGCTGCCCGCCCCCGACGTGACGGAGTTGGAGCCCGGCGGCCAGTTCCGGAGGCTTCCGGCTTCCTTGTCGCATGGATATGCGACATGACGGCATCGGTGAAATCCGAGTTGGATTGAGCCGTGGTTGCGACGGATGCCGCCTTCCACGCCGGCCGGCAGGTTCTGCCGATCCCCTGGCGGCGGCGATACGTCAAGGCCACGGAGCCTATGACCTGGAATCAATCCGAACAACCAAACGCCAACTCGATCTCGCTCCCTTCGCTTCTGTTCCCGCAACGGATTCTCCCGCGGATCCACGCCGCACTGCTGGCCCTCTTGGCGTCCGCCATTGCCTTTCCCCTCCTGGGGCCATCGGACGGCACTCGCTCCCCGTGAGGCTGGACGAAGTCGTGACCGGTGTCCTCAGCCAGCCTGCGGAGTTGGAGCGATTCACGTTCCAAGGTTCCGCCGGACAGCGGATCTATTTCGATTCCCTCAACCCCACCAACCGAGCCGGATTCAACGCGCGCCTTTACGGCCCCGGCGGAGATTTGATTCTGCAAACCGACGCAGACCTCGACTCCGGCCCGCACACACTATTGGAATCCGGCACCTATGTATTCGAGATCCGCAGCGAAGAAGGGGCTGTGGGAGAATACAGCTACCGCCTCCTCGACGCCGTTGCCGCTGCGGCGCCCATGACACTGGACACCACGGTGAACGACCAGTTGTCACCTCCTCTGGCGGCGAAATTGTTCCGGTTCGATGCGACCGCTGGACAACGGCTCCAACTACTCACCGGGGGTGCCAGCGGATTTTCCGGATTCGTCACGGTGTCCGATGCGGCCAATCAATATTTGGCCGGCGCCAACCTGTCGTCCGTGGGCGAGCAAGGGTCCGCGGTGGTCGAACGAAGCGGCACCGTCCTGGTGGCAGTCGCCAATACCGATCCGACGGGCGCGGCGCTCAATTTCATTCTCCGCCTGAACCGCACCGATCCGACGCCCACTCCTCCGGCTGGATTTGGAGTCCTGCATGAAGGCTCGGTGGCCGACGGTGAGATTCGGACGGTCACCTTTGCTGCGCCCGCCGGGACCCCGGTGGCGCTCGACGGTCAACTCGACGATCAGTCGGGGGATTCTTACATTGAGATCCTTCGTCCCGACGGAAATGCGATGGCGCTGGTCTATTCCTCCCGTCAGGATCTGCTTCCGGGACGGGATCTGCCCATCGTCCTTCCGCAATCCGGGAACTACACCGTCCGCATCTACGGCCCGGGGTCGCCTCCCAACACCGGCTCCGGAAACTACCGGTTTCGCATCCTCAATCTGAACGACAGCCCCGCGCTGGCGTTGGATACCGTTGTCAACATCTCCTCGGGCCCCCTCCGGCAACTGGATCTCTATCGCTTAAACGGTCTGGCCGGTCGGAGAGTCGCCGTGGACTGGCTGGAATACGGAGACGGCTCGGTCGGCCGCACGATCGTGGGTACATTGGGAATCCTGGAGGCCTGGGGAGGTGCTTCCGACGGAGATCCGGTTCAACTGCCCTTTGTGGGGCTCAACTATCTGGCCATCCAAAGGAATGCTGAAACTTCCCTCGACTCCTCGATGCGGATTCTGGATCTCGACGCTGCCACACCGGTCGCCTTCGATACCGACGTTCAGGGCACCTTGGATCCGCCGACCGGCACCCGCTGGTATCGCTTTTCAGGAACGGTTGGACAACGCTTGGTCCTCCAAACCTTGGGCAACACCGACCCCTCGGTTGGGTTGGGCATATTCCGACCCGGCTTTGCCCAGATTCTCGTGCCCTGGCTGGGCAACAACCAGGAGGTAGAACTTCCGGTCACCGGGTCCTACAGCCTGCGGGTGACATCCACCGCCTCCTCCGGCGTCCCGGTTCCCTTCGGGTTCCGCCTGGGCACTCCGGATACCATTGTTCGCCCGCTGACCCTGGGGGCCGTTACCAGCGGCTCGTTCCAGGAGCCGCGGGAACGCCGGGAATTCCGGTTTAACGGAACCATCGGACAGCGTCTGATTTTCGACGGACTTTCCTCGCAATCCAGCTCCCTCTATTACCTCCTGAGTCCGCGCGGCACCGTGTACACGTCAGGCTGGATCTACTCGGATTCGGCCCCCATCACGCTTCCCGAGACCGGAGGGTGGACCGTGCGAATCGTTGCGGATGCTTCGTTCGATGTCGGGGATTTCTCATTCCGGTTGATTGATGTCTCCCAGGCCCCCGCGGTGGCCCTTGCCGCGGGGACGGTGGCCTCCGGCGTGCTGAACGAGGGCGCGAATCCTGCCAATGCCTGTCTGGTCTTTCGGGTCGCCACCCAGGCGGGACAGCGGTTGTTTTTCGACAGCCGGACCAATTCTGGGTTCTACGCGCAAGTGTTCGGCCCGAACGACCTCAGTCTCTTCTGGAACCAGTCCGGCCAGGATGGTCCGGATCTCCTCGTGTCCTCTCCCGGCGACACCCTCGTGGTGGTCAGCGCCCCGCAACCGGATCCCACCCCTTACGATTTCCAGATCCTGAGTCCGTTCCTCGGGACGGAGAACCTCTCCTTTGGACAGACCCAAACACTGACTCTGAGCAATGTCGGGGATCAGGTCACCTATGCCATCAATGCCACTGCTGGTCAGGTGGGCTATTTCGATTCGTTGATTGCCGATGACGCCTTCAAGGCCATTGCCGTCTCCTTGACTTCCGACACCGGCGAATCGGTCATGACTACCACGTTTGGGGCCGATTCGACCCCGTTTCAGTTTCCGCGCACAGGCACTTATTTCCTCCGCGTAGGCGGGTTGAACGACGCTGTAGGGCCCGTCAGCTTCCGGCTCCTGGACCTGGCGACCGTGCCGGAGATCCCGGTGGGAGCCGACACGGCCGGCACGCTCACGGCTCCGCGGGGCAGTGCGGTGTACCGGTTCTCCGCCGCGGCCAATCAACGAGTCCGCTTTGAAAGCATCGCTGTGGGCCCAGGGCTCAGCACCTGGACCCTATATGGCCCCGATCTTACCGCGCTCCGATCCGGCAATCTGACGCAAAATCTCGAAGAGACCCCGACTCGAAAGCCAGGGGCACACTATCTCGTGGTCTCGCCGATGGAATCCCCAGGAAATCTCGCGGCGAACCAATCCTTCACCGTCCGGCGCCAGGTATCGGTCGAGCCACCCACCTCGGTCTCCGGCCTTAATGTGACGCTGGAAGGCACAGTGGATCCGTTAGGCAATGCGGAATTCACCTTCACGGCGCCCGCCGGGCATCGGGTGTTCTATGACTCCCAGTCGTCCTTCAACAGTAGTTTCAACGTATCTCTCAGTTTTGGGGGAGTGCCCCTTTCTTCCTCACAGGCGTCGTTCGACGGAGATTTCACGGGCAACCCAGTGCCGCGGTCGCTGCCGTTCTCCGGCACCTACACCGTCCGGATAGAGGACTCCGGGGGCGGGGGCGGTAGCTATCGTTTCCGGGTGGTGGATCTCGAGTCGGTTCCTTCAGTGTCGTTTGGCAGCACGGTCACCGATCCGGCGCCCCTCGCACCATTGGAAGCCCGGTTCTTCAAACTTCCCGCCACCTCGGGACAGGTCTTCCTGGCCGATTGGACCCAACCTATAGCAGGCACCATGGTTCTATTTGGGCCGGCCGGCAATTCGGTCCTCACGGAAGGCGCCATCGACTCCTATTTCCGAACTCCCATCACCTTTACCGGTGACCATTTGCTGATGCTTTCGAATGGAACCGAGGCGGACGCGTCCTATGGCGTTCGGATTCTGGATTTGGCAGGAAGCGGCGCAGAAACCGTCGCCTTCAACACCCCGAAAGACTTCGAACTGCCTCCGCAGGAGCTTCGGGTGTTCCGCCTCAATCTGTCGGCGGGCCAGAAGATCTTTGTGGATGTCGCCGATGCCGGCACCCACGCCTACCTCTACCCGCCCGGAAGCTATAATAGCCCCGTATCCACCTCTGGCGACTACAGTCATGTAGCTCAGATCAACGGGATCTACTACATTGTGATCGGCAATGATACTGATGCTCCGATCGGCCGTTTTTTGCGGGTGATCGAGGGGACTTCTTCGACTCAGTCCCTGGCGCTGGATTCCCCGGCTCAGACCGGATCCCTTTCCTCGCCGGGCGCGGAACGACGGTTCACCTTCACCGGCGCAGCAGGCCAACGTCTCTACTTTGACACGCTGATGGCGTCTTCCTTGAATGAGCCTCGGGTGCATCTGATTCCTCCGGGAGGAACGACGCCCAGCCTGACTTGGACAGGCGGTCAAGATTATGGCCCGCTGACGCTGCCCAGCGGCGGGATTTGGACTCTGCTGGTGGAGAATCACTCGGATACGGCTTTGGACTATGCCTTCCGTCTCCTCAACGTGGATGCCGCGCCGCGGATCGTGTGGGACACCCCCTTCAGCACCGACCTGGCGCCCCGAGAAACACGGCTGTATCGCTTCACATCAAATTTGGGACAACGCGTAACGATTCGCGGACCGGAGATCTTGGGATCCTGGTCAGGCATGGCTTATCGCCTGGATGACAATTGGACTGCAAGCTTGGCCTATACGCCCCACGGTTACTCCCTGATGCAGTTGGTGTTGGACGATCTTCGGGACTACGTCCTGGTCCTATCGTCATCGGAGGAGGCGCTCGTCCCGCTCACGCTCCATCCCTTCCTGGGAAACCATGCGCCCATCCTGGCCGAGGTCCCGGACGCCACCGTGGATGAGGAGGTCGCGCACATAGTTCACGCGACCGCCTCGGACATCGAGCAGCCCAACGATCGCGTTCGCTTCAGCCTGGGTGGCTCGGTACCGCCGGGTGCGGTCATTGATCCTGTGTCGGGGGAATTCTCCTGGACGCCGACTGAGGCCCAGGGACCGGGGGTGTTCCCCATCACCGTGGTCGCGACCGACGACGGCATTCCCGCGTTGAGCAGCAGTCGGGTCTTCGCCGTCACGGTTTTGGAAGCCAACAGTCCGCCCGCGCTGGCGGCCATTCCGAATCAGACCGTGGCCGAGGAGACGACACTCACCTTTACCGCCGTAGCCACGGACCCGGATTTGCCGGCCAACCCACTCACCTACTCCCTCGCCGGAACCGTGCCCGAAGGTGCGGCGATAGATCCCGCCACCGGAGTGTTCACCTGGACGCCCACCGAAGCCCAAGGCCCAGGCACTTATACCGTCGAGGTTGTCGTGACAGACGCCTCCAGCGACACCCGCGCACCGCAGTTGGCCGATCGCAAGCCAGTCTCCATCGCCGTGACCGAGGTCAACCGAACCCCGGTGCTCGCCGAGATCCCCAATCAATCCGTGGACGAACTGAAGCCGCTGGCGATCTCGGTCGCGGCGACCGACGCCGATTTGCCGGCGAATGGACTCACCCATTCCCTGGCCGCCGGCGCACCGGAAGGAATTACGATTGATCGGGCGACTGGGGCGATTTCCTGGACTCCCACCGAAGCCCAGGGCCCTGGCACTTATCCGGTCACTGTGGTGGTCACCGACAGTGGCAGCGCCGACGCGGCCAATCCCACCCTGTCCGTAAGCCGTTCCTTTACCATCGAAGTTCGTGAGGTCAATGAGCCCCCCACCCTGCCGGAAAATCCTGAACTTACGGTCGTCGAGGGCACGTTGGCCGAACTGACTCTCACGGGTGCGGATTCCGACTTGCCGCCGCAGACGCTCGCTTACCGATTGAGCGAGGGGTTCCCTCCTGGCGTTACGCTTGAGGAGTCCACCGGATTGCTCCGCTGGACCCCCGCGGAGGTCCAGGGACCTTCCACCAATCTGATTACGATCACGGTCACGGACAGCGGCACTCCTCCGTTAAGCGCTCAAAGAATTTTCTCCATCCTGGTTTTGGAGACCAATGCGGCGCCGGTTCTGGCGCATATCCCCGATCAATTCGTGCGACGCCAGGAATCATTGTCTTTGACGCTGGATGCCGCCGACACCGACCTACCACCGCAGCAAATGATCTTCAGTCTGCTGCAAGGGCCTGCGGGGATGACAGTCGCGCCGGATGGCCTCGTCTCCTGGATTCCCGAGCCAGCCCAGCGACCCAGCACCAACGCGATCCGGGTTCAGGTCTCGGATGGCGTCGCCACTGATGAGACGGCCTTCGAAGTGGTTGCAGAAGCGCTCAACACGCCGCCAGTCCTGCCGGAAGTACCGCCGCAAACCCTCCCAGAGAACATTCGGTGGTCGCTGCCACTCAATGGCACGGATGGCGATCTTCCGGCCCAGACACTGACCTATACGGTAATCGCCGGGCCTGAAGGTGTTGAGGTCTCCGCTACTGGTGAGGTGAGCTGGACCCCGAACGAAGCCCAAGGCCCCAGTACCAACAGTGTCACCGTGAGTCTCAGCGACGGCATCGCCAGTGTTGAGCGCACCTTCACGGTCATCGTCACCGAGGTGAATGACACGCCGACGCTGGCCGAGCTGTCGCCGCAGACGATCCCCGAGAACGCTCCCTGGTCCCTGACGCTGAGCGGTGCTGATGTGGATCTTCCGCCTCAGATACTGACCTACAGCTTGGTTACAGGACCCGACGGCCTGACCGTCTCCGGTACCGGTGAGGTGAGCTGGACCCCTTCCGAAGTCCAAGGACCCACCAACAGCAGCGTTACGGTCCGCCTCAGCGATGGCACCGCCCATGCCGAGCGCACCTTCCTGATTGTCGTCACCGAAGAGAACGAGGCACCCGCCTTGGGCGCCGTGGAGGATCAGGACATCGAGGCGGGAATCCCGTGGTCCGTGACCCTTCAGGCGACCGACCCCGATCTGCCACAGCAGACCTTCCAGTTTGGCAAGGCCGACGGTCCCGAAAGTTTGACGGTATCCTCCAGCGGTCTCGTCTCCTGGACCCCACCCGCTGATCAGGGGCTCAGCACCAACAGCGTCACGGTGACGGTCAGCGACGGACAGGCGGAAGCCAGCCGGACCTTCATCCTCCGCGTATTCCTGCCGGACACCGGGTTCCAGATCACCGTGGGCGACTTCGACCCACAAACCGGCCAACTCGAACTCCGCTGGACCAGCCGGCCGGGCCAGCAGTTTCGCCTCGAATTCCAAACCGCCCTGGGCCTGCCGTGGCAATCCCTGGGAGAACCCATCACGGCCACCGGCGCCGGCAGCAGCACGGTGGTCAGCACCGCCGAGGGCGACTTGCGGCTCTACCGTCTGGTGCAGATCCCATGACCTGAGGCCCTCAGCCATCACGGCGCGCCGGCCGCCGCTCGACACTCCTCGAAACCGCCCACTATCCTGCGACCGTGGCCCGAGCCCCTGACAGCCCCATCCGGTTGATCCTCGTCGAAGACGACCGGGTCTTGGCGCACGAACTGTCGGCGCTTCTGCGGCGGGCGGACGACCTCAAGCTAGTGGGGCTGTTTGACACCCCGGACCAAGCCGAGAAGGCCATCCTTGGAGATCCGGTGGATGTCGTGGTGACGGACATTCAACTGCCCGGACGCAGCGGCGTGGAGCTGATCCGGGCCTGCAAGCCGAAGGTGCCGGACACCCAGTTCCTGGTGCTCACCATGTTCGATGACGACGACTTGGTCTTCACGGCCCTGCGCGCGGGGGCGAGTGCGTACATCCTCAAGCGAAACCTGGACGGCCAGCTTGCAGAACTGATCCGCGAACTGGATGCCGGCGGATCGCCAATGAGCAGCAGCATCGCCCGCAAACTGGTGAAGGTCTTCCAGGGTCGGAATGACGAGGGCACCGATCCACTGGCGCCCCGGGAAAAGGAATTGCTGGACCTGCTGGCCCGAGGCCGCAGCTACAAGGAGTGCGCCAGCGAGATGTCCATCAAAATTGATACCGTCAGAACCCATATCCGTCGCCTCTACGGCAAGCTGCACGCGCGCAACCGGCACGAGGCCGTGACCAAAGCCCGGGGCTTCCTGGGCTTTCGACGTTGATCCTGGCTGCTGTGCGGCAAGAGGGAGCGCACGCGCCTCGGCCGGTGCGCGTGGCGGATCACTCCATGGTGGCGACGGCCCACACGCCCAAGTGTGGGTGGCGAGGGCGCAGCCCCGGGCTCGGTTCTCGCGGCCCTTCAGGCCGAGCTGGCCCTGTCGGGGCCATGGACCCCAGCCCGGGGCTGAGCCATGCGATGCCCTGGGGCTCATGCCCCCATCGAATCGCGCGCCCTGAAGGGCGCGGGAGGCTCTGGCGCCCTTTCAGGGCGCCGGATGTTTGTGCTCGCGTAACCCCGGGGCAGCGCCCGACGGGCGCAGCCCCGGGCTCGGTTCTCGCGGCCCTTCAGGCCGAACTGGCCCTGGGGCTCATGTTGCCGTCGGGAAAAACACGCCTTCCTCCATGAGCAGCGTTCGCAACGCCATGGTGGTTTCGTCGTTCATCCTTAAGAGGTCAACCGTCGCGCGACCGATTGCCGTCCGGCCGCCAATCTGCGCGTCGTGCCATTCGAAATGCTCGGCCCACCGGTCGCTGCGTGGACGGAACAGTCGAACCCATTCGCCCGTTGCTGGATCAATCGAGGAGATGTTGGGCCCTTTGTATGCGTGGCGGGGGAAACAGGCGAACGCGAGGTTTTCCAATCGGGTCGGACCCCGGTGTTGTTCGGCGATGATGTGATCCATGTGGAAGGGTGCTTCGGCGAACTTGGCGGGGAGCCCGCAATACTCGCATCGCTGATTCGCGCGTCGCTCCACCTCTCTCCGAATCGCCGCCGGCACCATGATGCGATGGCGGCTATTTTGCCTCGTTCCGATTGCGCCTCAGCGAGACCCGGGCTTTTGACTTGAGCATCGCCAGCAGATTGGTCGCCCGCACGTACCGATCCAACAATGCGCGCTCTTCCGGAAGCAGCGAACCAGCTCGCGTTTTCGCGCCCAATTCGTTCATTCGCGCGTCGTCGGCCGTCGGGAATCGCGCCTCAAGGATCTCCTTCGCCATCTCCACCGGGAATCGTCCGCGTCGCGCATCGAATGCCCGCCCCAACAGGGTGACTTCATTCTCCTCGGCCTGGACTCCGATTCCCATGGTGGTTCCATCCTATCGCGAGAAGGGGTCTCCGGCAACCGGAACGCCTCTCCACCGGTTCAGCCCCGGGCTCGGTTCGCGGCCCTTCAGGCCTCCCAAAGGCGGAAGGTTGACGAGGCGGCCAGATGCATACAATCTGTATGCGTGCGGATCCTCAAGGAGCGCTTTTTGCGGGAGGCCGCGGATCGTTACCCCAAGGCCGCCAAGTTCCTGGCAGCATGGGTCGTCACGGTCCGCGCCGCCCGTTGGCGCAACCTTGCCGAACTGCGCCAGGCGTACGCCAGCGCCGACCAGGTGCTGGTGACCAGCCGGCGGCCGGTCATCGTGTTCAACGTGTGCGGCAACAGTTATCGTTTGATTGTCGCCATTCACTTTGACCATCAGACCGCGTACACCCTCCGATTCCTGACGCACGCCGAATACAGCAAAGACCGATGGAAGGACGAACTATGACCACGAAGACCGAAGCCCAACTCCACTTCGCCGACCTGCCCAAAGAGTACGCGGGGCTCTGCGCCCTGTGGATGCCCCGGCCCGTCCACGATGCCGCCGAGTACGACGGCATTTCAGAAATCACGGACGCGATGGCGCTCTGGCAGGAGGACTTTACGCCCGACCAGTGCGACTATTTCGATCTCCTTTGCTCGCTCCTGGAGGACTATGATCGCGAGCATGTCCGGTGGCCCGGAGTCAGCGTGCGTGTCCGCCTGCAACACCTGCTGGCCGAATCTCAAATGACCGCCGCCGATCTTTCCCGGCTGCTCCATGGCAGCCGGAACCTGGGCGCGATGATTCTTCGCGGTGAACGGAACCTCACCCTGGCCCACGTCCGTAAACTCGCCGCGCACTTTCGCGTCAGTCCGGAGCTTTTCGTCTAGCACCCCGGAGCGGCGCCCGATGGCCGCAGCCCCGGGCTCAATCGGGAGGTAGGGACCTGCTGCCGCATGTCCGTCACTCCCCGTCCGCGCCCGAAGCGCGGACGGCCAGGGCGTGTGGGGTCACCACCCCGACGATTCGTCCCAATGCGGCAAGATACCCTGGGATCCGCGGCAGTTCCGCCGCGGATGGAAGTCAGGGCCGCGCGGCAGCACGGCCCTACCGGGCCGGCAGGGGGACGGTAAGGCGGATGCGGGTGCCTTGGCCGGGGGCGCTGGTGAGCACGAGCGAGCCGCCCAATTGTTCGGCGCGGCGGCGGAGGTTGCCCAATCCATTCCCGCCCAGCCGGGGCCGGCAGGAATCGCCGGATTCGCCCAATGTCTTCTCCAGGTCGAATCCGCAGCCGTTGTCGCGCAGATCGAGTTCGAACGAGCGGCCGTCGGCCCCGATCTTGAGAGCGAATTCCACCCGGGTGGCCCGGGCATGCTTGAGGATGTTGCGGCACGCTTCCTTCACTGAGCGGAGCAGGTGATGGCGCCAGTCTGCGGACACGCGCAGGTCCGGAACCTCCACCGGCATGTCGAGCTTCAGGTCGAGCGAGGCGCCGGCGAAGTAGTCGCGGATCCACGTCCCGAGATAATTCACCGCGCTGTCCAGGGAATCCTTGCAGGGATTTACCACCCACACGATTTCATCGAGAGAGCGTAGCAGTTCTCGGGCCTCCTGCGAGGAGGCGGCCGGCTCCGGTCGGTCGGTTCGCAAGGCCAGGCGGCTCAGCTCAGCCCCCAGATCGTCGTGCATGTCGCGCGCGATGCGCCGGCGTTCGGCGGTGGCGGCCGCTCGCCGTGCCCGGCGCAGACGGAGGGACACAAAACCGGAAATCACACCCAGCCCTCCCAGAGCCGCGAGCCCGGAGAATGTCGCTGTCTGATAGAAATGAGGTTCGACATCGAATTCCACCCGCGCCGGGGGATCGCTCACCAGGCCATTGCCGCTGCGGGCGGCCACGGTGAAGACATGACGGCCGGGTTTGAGATGGGTGAATACCGCGCGGGACTGGCGAGTTTCATCGCTGAGAATCCGACCCTTCGGCCCCGTGAGCTGGTATTGGAAGCTCACCCGCTCGGGCGCCACAAAGCTCAGGCTGCTGAACGCGATCTCCACCACCTGACCTTCTCCCGGCGGAAGCACGACCCGATGCGGTCCCAGCGGGATCGTCCGGCCGTTGGCGGTCAATCCGTCCAAAGCCACCGGAGGCGAGCGCAGTCCCGCGAGGATCTGCCGGGGATGGAAATAGGCCACGCCCTTCGCGGTAGCCACCCAGATGTGTCCATCGTCGGTCTGGGCCATGGCGGGCTGTCGTTTCAACTGGCTCTGGGTGCTCGCCAGACCATCGGATCGTCCGAGGCTGATGGCGGAGATGCGGTCCCGGTGGCCGGCGAGAAAGTCCTCCAGTTCGGAGCGGCGGATCGCATGGATGCCCCGGCGACCGGCCAGCCAGAGATGGCCCTCCGCTTCTTCCACATCGCAGACGACCGATTCGGGCAGCCCATCGGCGGGTCGGACCCAGCGGTACCGGCCACCGCGCCAGATTCCCAGCCCAGCTTCGCTGCCCAGCCAGAGCGTCCCGTCGGCAGCGAATCCCAGCGGCACGCAGGGACTGTCCGGCAACGGATCGGGGTCGGGGAAGTTTTCCACCTGTCCTTGGAAAATGCGAAAGAGTCCGGCGCCAGCCGACCCGACCCAGATGGCGCCGTCCCGGGCTTCGGCCAGGCCAAAAAGCGAAACCTGCTTGGGGAGGTTATATAAGAAGGCCGAGAACTGCGGCGGAAACAGGGTCACATCCGGTACCGATTCCGGCAGGTCTGGCAATTGGGGAATATGAAAGACGCCTCTTCCGTCAACGATCCAAACGCTTCCATCGCTTGACGGGAGCAGTTGAGAAACTTCCGAAAATGGCACCCTCTGACCTTCTACCGTAAAGGCATAATATCTTTGGTTGAATCCTTGTTCTCGACAGAGACCATCATTGCCATTGGGTGTACCTATTCGAAGCACCGTTCCGTCCGAGCGCTCCAGCGTCAGGCTCCCTCCCTTTTGAAAAGGAGACACTTCCGGTGGAATGAGAAACCGGGGATCAATGCGGGCTAGTGTGTTTGGCTCACCTCCGACCAGCAATCGGCCATCGCTCATGCGCATCAACGAATGGACTTCCTCCAAACCCCATCCTTCTTGCGGCGTCAACATCCGAACTTGGCGAGGTTGGACCAACCACAGCCCGTCCCCAGCGGTAGCCGCCCACACGCCCCCTTCGGCATTCGGGGCCAAGGCGGTGACCATTGTTTCGGAATTCATTCCGCCCAGGGGCAGCCGTTCCCATTGCCCACCGTCTCGCTGCAAAAGGCCCCCGGGGGCCGGTATCCAATCCCGGAAAGAGGCATCGCCGCTGGCTTCGATCATTTTCCAGTTAGACAATCTCCAGTCGGCGAAATTTCGTGTCCAGGTGAAGGCCGGGCCATTCGTTCCCAGTCGAAGCTGCACCCATTGGAACGATCCGTCGGTCACCTGCGAGACTTCGGCATGGACCTCGCTTTCACGGATATCATGGGCCAAGCGCACGCAGGGCGTCGGCGGGAACTCCGCGTCTCCCGTCGCCGCCAGATGAGCCACCGTCTCCACCGAGCCCGTGCTTTCATGAAAACGCCACAAGGCGGCCGGATCGTCCGTGCCGATCCAGACGCCATCCGAGGCCGGGCGCAAATCCCGCACTTGCCCTGGGATGCTTACATCCACCTGGAGACGACTGGTCACCGGATCGAAGCGGCGGAGCCTGTTGAGGCCGCGTGGTGCAAGGTCCCGATAGCCGGCCAGCCACACCGTCCCGTCCCCGGCCGGGAACACCCGACGGAGGAAGCGAGCCGGACCGATGTTGGTGTAGGCCTGCCACTGCTCGCCCCGCAGACTTACCAAGCCATGGAACATTCCCAGCCAAAGGGTGCCGAAGCGATCCTCCGCGATGGCGCCCACGTCGGTTCCGGTAACGGAAAAACCCGCGGTCTTCTCATCCGTTGTCCAAAAGTTCCGGCCGTTGAAGCGGGCCAGGCCTTCCTCCGCTCCCAGCCACAGCGCGCCATTCCTGGCCTGGAGAAGGCATTGGATTTCGGAGCTAAGCAATCCGTGGTCGGTCGTGAAATGCTGGAGGGAGTAATGCGAGGGATTGGCGACGCCGAGGATCACGGACTGCACTGGCGCGGGATCGGGCGCGGTTGGCAAGTCCCGGCGTTCGGACCGGGAAGACACGGCCAGACTTTGGATTTCGGCATCGGAAAGCAGGCGACCGTGGAGACGAATATCCCGCAGATCGCCGTCCCACGGGGCGCTACCGAGCACCGAGTTTCCCACGGTGAGAAGTTCAGGTTCCGAGGAGCGCGTCCAGGTCGCAGGCCGTGTGCCGACGGGGATGCCGTCCACCCATAATTCAATCTGGTCGGGGGTCGTCCGGACCGCGAAGGCATGCCAATCCGCGTAGAGTTCTTTCACGAGCAATCCTGCCCCCGTCGGCAACGAGCCATCGGACGAAAACTCTACGGCGGTCTTGATGCCGTGCGGTCTGCGCAGACGCCAACCTGTTCCGGACCCGGAGTCCTGAGCAATGATCGCAAAGCCGGCCGCGTGGGTTTGCCGCAAGGGCTGCCGCAGCCAGCCGGAAAGAGTAAACGTGTGATTGGTGATGCCTGGCCCCAGCTCCACCCAACCGGCGGCATAGCCGAAGCGATTGTCGGGATTCTCCTCCACCGGTCCGAATCCCCGCCGGATGCCCTTTCTCCCTGTGACCTCATCGGTGCCTTCGGCCGGATCGGGCCACCAGTGCAGGAGCCCATCCTCGAGGCGGGTGGACGCCCCCTCGGCCGCCCGCAAGCCGACGATGGCCAGCGAGCCAACGGTCAACGCGAGGACTGTTTTGGGCCACCGCACCTCGGAACCGTAAAAAGTGGTCCTGCCAAAGACAACGTGGATCTCCGGTGCAGACGTGCAGACACGGCGGCGGCGGGTCTCAGTTTTTGCGATGGCCTGAAAGGCCTGGAGACTCCAGCCCGGGGCAGCGCGTTGGGCTCTGCCCCGGGTTGGGAGGGAATTAGGAAGGTGGGCACCCTGAAGGGATGCCAGAGGCCCTGAGCCGGAACTGAGGTAAGTCCCCTGCAGTTGAATTGGGGAGCGCATGCGCCCCCGCATGCAGCGGGCGGGCCCTCGCCGTCCGCGTTGCGCGTGTGGAGTGGTCACCGTTCAGTTTGCGGTGGCGCGCTGCGACCGGAACGAGGGCTTGTCGTGAAGCGACGCGTCCGATCTGCAGTTCCGCCTTCGCGCGGCCAACTCCTCCGGTGGATTTCCTCGGGGCTCTGGCGCCCCTTCAGGGTCCAGGTAATTGAGGGGGTGTGGTCCCAGGGCATCGCCGGAGGCTCAATCCTTGGGCTGGGGTCTGCGGCCCCGTCAGGGCCAAAAAGTTAAGATGCGCCCACGCAGCGCTCCGTTTCGTTTTTGCCCGGCCCTGTCCCTTGCCTGCACTGACGCTCCTTTGCCTAATCTCCGCCTCTTGGCGGTCGGCGGTGTCCCTTTGCGTGGAGGGCGCTGCGTGAGAGTCATCGGAATACCGAGTCTTGGTTCCCCATGGATCCTCATCTCCTCGCGCCCCGACGGCCACCGCCCCACATTGCGGATGACCCGGCTCCGGCGGTTGGGGTGACAGGAGTACCCGGTTCAGCGGGGAGTGCCCGGCAGGATGAACCGGGGCGGCGACGGCTTCCGCGCCTTCTGGGACGGAGGGTCAAACAGCCAAGCGGGCGCCGCGCCACGGGCCTCGGACGCCCGCGAGATCTCCGCTTCGATGCCTGTATCGGTGCTGGAGGCAAAGATGACCCGGGGAAGCGCGATGGTTCCAATGGCGCCGGCTGTGGTCGAAGCATCGGCGATCAGCAGGCGTTCTCCATCGGATGGCGTCGTGGCCAACCCGGGAAGCGGCAGGGCGGCGTAGGTGTGAACGGCATCCTCCTCGTTCAGGATCGTGTTGGCGATGTGGAAGGTGGCCACGCCGAGAAAGGCGATGCCGGCCAGCGCCACGCCGTTGGCCACGGCCAGCCCGCGCTTCAAGGTGAGCGTGGCAAGGGCCCGATGCCACCAGGGAAGCGCCGCCCATTCCCGCTCCATGTCAATGCGGGTCATCACCCGGGCCCGAAAACGGCGGTGAAATCCGGGCGGCGGAACCTCGAACCGCTTGAGGTGGAGCAGGCGTGTCAGTGGCGCGAACTCGTTCGGGGAAAATTCCATGGCTACGGAGAAAGGTCGGACAACCACGCTTGAAGCTGCTGGCGTGCGTAAAAAAGTCGAGAGCGGACCGTGCCCGGATTGCAATCCATGATCTTGGCAATCTCGTCGTGGGCCACCCCTTGCACGTCATGCAAGGTCACCACGGCGCGATGTTCAGGAGACAGTTTCAACATCGCTTCGTTCAACCTTTTCTGGAGTTCCAGCAGCCCGGCTTCCCGGCGAGGCGTTTTCTCGGACACCAATTCCACGAGGTCCGGGCTGTGTTCCGCGTTGAAGTCCAGATCGTCCAGGCTGAGGTGGGGGGTCCGGTAGCGACGCTGCTTGAGGTGGTTGAGAACGCTGTTGTACGCGATGCGATAGATCCAGGTGTAGAAACTGGAATCTCCCTTGAAGGTGCGGATCGCGCGCCAGGCCTTTACGAAGGCATCCTGGGCGAGATCCGTGGAATCCTCATGATTTGAGGTCAGATGGTAGCACAGGCCGTAGATGCGCTGCTGATAGCGGCGGACCAACTCTTCGTACGAACCGTCGTCCCCGAGTTGCGCGCGGGCCACGAGGGTGCGGTCGCTGATCTCCGCGGAATCCGCCGCGACTCCGGCAGTGGCTGGCATCTGGGGTTCCATGTCCCGCGCAGTGGTAACCGTTCTTAAGGCCCAAGCAAGGCTGTCTGATGGCCAATCAGGCGGGCCAGACCGTCCAGGGCGGCGCATTCCCGTGACCGTGGAAATCCGTCAATGGCCTCGCGGGCCTCGTGAAGGAACCCCTCGATGACGGCTCCGGAGGCGGCCAGGCATCCGTGCTGCTCGAGCAGCGCGCGCAACCCGACCGAGTACGAGGGATCCCAACGTTCCAGCCAGCCGAGAATCTCGCCGCGATCGGCCGGCGAGGCCTGCTCCAGAAGCAGGATGAGCGGCAGGGTCATCTTGCCCGTCGCCAGATCCGTCCCCAGCGATTTCCCGGCGGCGTTCTCGCTGCCGAAGAGGTCGAGGCAGTCGTCGTAGATCTGGTAGGCGGTGCCGACGGCCAGACCGTACCGTCGCAGGGCCGCTTGCTGCGCGGCCGAGGCGCCTGCGTGGCGTCCGCCGAGTTCGGTGGCCACGGCGAAGAGTTCCGCGGTCTTCAGCTCCAGCATGCGGAGATAGTCGGCCCGGCGAAGATTCCACCGGCGCCGGCGGTTGCTCTGGAGGATTTCCCCGGTGCAGACCGCGCTGGCGGCGACCGCGAGAGACCGGAAGATATCGTCGGCGGGGAGCGCCGCCGCGGCCTTCATCGCGTGGGCAAACAGGCAGTCACCGAGCAGCACGGCGAGATGGTTGCCCCATCGGGATCCGACGGTTGGCCGGTTCCGGCGGACGCTGGCGCCGTCCATGATGTCGTCGTGCACCAGCGTGGCGAGATGCACCATCTCGACCACCATGGCGATGGTGCAGTGTTCGTCCCGGACACCGCCGACGGTGCCGGCGGCGAGGGCGACCAGGGCCGGCCGAAGCTGCTTGCCCTGGTTTTGGAGCGCATAGCGGGCGTGCTCCGCAATCTCCGGTTCAAACTGGGCGACCTGATCCTCCAGGCGCCTCGCGACCCGCGCGAGAAAGTCGCGAACCGGAGACAGGACTTCCTCCCAATCGGGAGAAGCCGGCGAGCGCGGAAGACCGGGAGCCTTTGGGGAGACAACCTCCATGAGCCAGTTGAGGGTATAATCACCCCGCCGGAGGGTCAACCGCAGGGGACGGCTGGGTTGGAAGAACTCCCGGACGCAATCACCAAAGGAACGACCGCTGTTCTGCAATCTCCCGCGAGCCGTCCAATAGCACAGCCCGCCACGCCAGAACCTCCCCGGCGCGCCGGTAGTCGTCGGAATCCAAAACCATGGCGGACCAGCCGCCCCACCGGCGATGGTTCCGGGCCGGCATTTCCAGGATCAGGGGTTTGCCCGGTTCCCCGCGCGCCGTGCGCAGTTCCAGCCGCAGCGTGAGGGAATCGCGGATCTTCCGGGGAGCGGACCACTGGATGTCGAAACGAATGCCAGAAACCCGATCCGGCGATTGACGGAGCACTTGCTGGTAGCCGTCGCGGTCGAAAAGTCCCGGGGCGACGGAGATGCGCTTCTGCTCGTCCATGAGGTGGGGCAGCACCTTGCGGATGCGCGTTTCTCCGGCAACCGCAGGGACCGCGGCCGCAGCGCATAGCGCGACGAGCGCGACGGCGGCGGTGACCCGGCGGATCATGGACGAAAGCGTGGCGGCTGCACCGGGGGCGTGCGCAGCATTTTGGCTGCCGGCGATTCGTAAGGCTCGGGATCCTTTGCCTGCGTCAGATAGGGATTGGAGCCCGTGACCGGGGCGGGACCGAGGACACCGGAGCGGCTTGCGGATGCCGCCAGCGGCTCGCCTTCAGAAGGAGACGCCACCGCGGAGAGCGGGGTGGCTGCGGGATTCTTCAGCGCCGGAGTCCAGGCCTCCGTGCGCTGTTCCCGCATGCGCAGCCGTTCCGCTGAATCCTCCAACGAACCGGAGCGCTCGATGAACCCTTCGCCGGAGAACACGCGCTCGTATCGCTCCTGGCGCTCCCGCGCATAGGGATCGTGCGTCGGGCCCCGGCCGGGCCGGCTCGTTTCCAACGTGCGGGCCTCAAAAGGCGCAGGGAACAGCGATGAGGGAGACTGCCCGCCGAAGGCGCCATTCCCGAGGAGCGAAGGGAAACCCCAAGAGGAACTGGCATTCAATTCACGCCGGGCCGTGGATTCCGGCTGCGAATCGAAGGAGTTCCAGCCGGACAGCAGATCCCGGCGGGCTTCGGAGGAGCTTTCCAATGCGTTGCGATCGGAACTGGCGGCGGTGGAGGTCTCGCGGTTGTTGGACTTGAGTCGGCGCTCCAGGACCGTCTGGGGGCGCTTGGGGTTGGTCGTGTAGTCGGTCTCCTCAAGCGATGGCAGCCAACGGGAGCTGGATTGGGATCCCGATTTCCCGATCCGGTCCGGGTCGTCCAACAGCCAATTCTTCTGCCGATCCATCCGCTCAAACAATTCTTTCTGGGTCCTGGCGTCGGGAATGGTGGGAGCCACCGGAACAGGAGCCTCACTGGGGGCCGCAGATCCTCCAGCGGATGTGCCCGGATCCAGGGGTTCGAAGGGGCGCGCCGGACGATTGGCGGCGGGATCCACGGTGGGCTTGGACGGCTCGGTGATGATCGCCTTGTCGCCCACGACCACCCAGGGAGAGGCCACGGCCAGCAGGAGGGTCACCGTCCCGGTGACCGCTGCCATGGGCCGGAGAGAACTGGAAATCCAAGAGACTCTCACGGCGGCCACTGTCATGGATTTATTCGGCCGGGTCAAAACCTCGTTTCCGCATCCTGCAGATTCTCAGGCCCATCGTTCCACAAGCCGCCTGGCGATCGCCAGGAACGCCGCGCCGGCCGGACCGGTGGGATCGGCAACGACAGCCGGAATTCCCCGGTCGCCGCCCTCGCGGATGCCGGGGATCAGCGGGATTTCGCCCAGAAAAGGGAGCCCCTTGCGGTCGGCCTCGGCCCGGCCGCCTCCGTGACCGAAGATATCAATTCTCGAACCGTCGGGGGCGACGAAGGAACTCATGTTCTCGATGATTCCCAGGATTGGCACCTGGACCTTTTCAAACATGGCAATCCCCTTGCGGACCACTCCGACCGAGGCCGCCTGGGGCGTGGTGACTACCACCCCGCCGTCCAACGGCACGGTCTGACAGAGCGACAGCTGGGCATCCCCGGTGCCGGGCGGCAGATCCACGAGGAGGTAGTCGAGCTGGCCCCAGTCCACCTGGTGGACAAACTGTTGGATCGTCTTCTGGATCATGGGGCCGCGCCAGATGACGGGTTGATCGTCGGGGATCAGGAATCCCATGCTGATCAGCTTCACCCCGTGCGCGTCAGGGGGGATCAGTTGGTCCTGATCATTGACCGACGGCGGGTCCTGGATGCCCATCATCAGCGGGATGCTGGGGCCGTAAATATCGGCGTCCATCAGGCCCACGCTCGCCCCGAGATGCCGCAGCGCGCAGGCCAGGTTGACGGCGCAGGTGGATTTGCCCACGCCGCCCTTGCCCGACGCCACCGCGATGATGCGGTCAATGCCGGCGACTTTCGCGCGGGGCACGGTCGAGCCGGGGGAGGGGGTGGTTCCCTGGGCGGGGCTCTGGGGAAGGCGGACCTGGACGTGCGCATCGGTGAGTCCGGGGATCTGGTCGCGCAACGCGCGCCGTGCGGCGTCGGCAATTTCCTCTCCCACGGACGCATTGGGCGTGGTCAGTTCGATGAGGACTCCCACGGCGGTGCCCTCCACCTGAATCTCCTTCACCAGGCCGAAGGAAACAATGTCCCGGCTGTAGCCGGGGTACTTCACGGACTTGAGAACCTGGAGGACGGCGGCTTGATCCATGATGAAAATGGAAAGGGCGGGGCACCGGGGTCAGGCCATCTTGGCTTTGAGCCGGCGACCGGCCAAATGGGCCCGATTCAAACGCGAAAGGATGACCGGGGCGTGTTGCGGGAGCACCCGGACAAAGGCGTGGCGTTCGCGAACGTCAATCCCAACCACCGCCGTTGCCGGCAGCCCGGTCTCACCCAGGATGCATTCCAGAATCTCCGGCGAACCCACGCCGTGGGAAGCGCCGGCGCCCATCCAGATCCGGACGGATTCCTCGGGGGAGGACGGCTTCCCTGACGAAGTTTTGCGGGGGTGGGGGCGGTCGTCTGACGGCGGGCTGCCAGGTGCCGTCGGATGGCTGGAAGCGGGGACCGGGCCGGGAGGAGTTGGGCGGACACGATCCCGAGGGGATGCTGCCGGGCGTTCCGGTTGGGCCGGCTTGGCCGTCCGTGGCCGTCCGGCGGGTGCTTGCTGGAAAGGTTCCGGGCGTTCCCGGGCCGGTCCGTCGTCCTGTCCCCGCGACAATTGATGGAGGAGCGCATTGGCCAGATCGAGGGAATCCACGCCTTCTTCGAGCAACGCCTCGATGACGTGGTCGTAGTGGCGAAAATCCCCGGCGGCGAGGGTGGCCCGGACCCGCTTCATCAGTTGCTGCAACCGCGCCTCTTCGATCTCTCCATGCGACGGAACCTCGCCCCGGCGCAGGCGTTGGCGGGTGAATCGTTCGATGTGGCGGATGGCAAACACCTCACGCCCCGAGACGAATGAGATCGCCAGTCCGCTGCGGCCCGCCCGCCCGGTGCGGCCGATGCGATGCACATAGTCCTCGGCGTCGTAGGGCAGGTCGAAGTTGAAGACCACCTCGATGTCTTCGACGTCAATGCCGCGGGCCGCGACATCCGTGGCGATCAGCAGGTCCAGGGCGGCCTTTCGGAACCGGGACATCACCCGGTCACGGGCGGCCTGGGCCATGCCGCCGTGGAGCGCATCGGCGCGGTAGCCACTGGCATTCAGGTGCCCGGTCAATTCGTCCACCATCCGCTGCGTGTTGCAGAACACGATGGCGCGGCCGACGTCGTGCAGTTCGATGAGCCGGATCAGCGCCTCGATCTTCCAGCGGCGGTCCACCTCGAAATAAACCTGCTCCACCGTCGGCACCGTCAGCGCGCGCGCCTCGATCCGAACCCAGCGGGGCGAACGCGTGTGGCGGTGGATGAGCTCGGAAATGGCGGGGGGCAGCGTGGCCGAGAAAAGGACGGTCTGGCGTTCTTTCGGCGTCTTTCCGAGAAGGAACTCGATGTCGTCCCGGAATCCCATGTTCAGCATTTCGTCCGCCTCGTCCAGGATGACGAGACGGATGCCGGACAGCCGCAGCGTGCCGCGATCCAGGTGATCCATCAGGCGTCCTGGCGTGCCGATGACCACCTGGGCGCCCGCCTTGAGCCCTTCGAACTGCCGTTCGTAGCTTTGCCCGCCATAGACCGGAAGGGCGCGGACCCCCTTCTTGAAGTACGCCAACTTGTGAATTTCCTCGCTGACCTGGACCGCGAGTTCCCGCGTCGGACAAAGGATCAGAACCTGGGGGCCGCGCTCCTCTGGCCGGAGACGGTCCAGCGCCGGCAGGGCAAAGGCGGCCGTCTTGCCGGAACCCGTTTGGGACTGCCCGACCACGTCCAGCCCTTCCAAGATGGGCGGGATCGCTTCGGATTGGATGGGGGTGGCCTGTTCGTAGCCGAGGCGGGCCACCGCTTTGAGCAGCTCCGGGGATAATCCAAGGTCGGAAAAGAGACGGGCGGTCATGCGCGGACGGACACCCTGGACGACGCGGGGCTCAGGGCGAGGTTTATGTGCGGCGATCTCGGACCGAACGGCTCAGTGCGCCGCCTTGCCGGAGACATCCGCTGCATGCTGGGCGAAGGACTTGCCGCGTCCCGTGGGCGCGATCACGGAATCAATCAGGCCCCGCTGAAATTCGTCCCACATCGGCGACATGGCCCGAAGCTTCTCCACGATCCGGGCAAAGGTCTCGATGGTGTAGTCCACATCCTCCTCGGTGTTGGCCATGCCGAGGGTCATGATGAGGTTTCCCTGCGCGAGGGCGTGGTCGAGTCCGATGGCGGACAGGACGTGGGAGATCTTGAGGGACTTGCTGACGCAACTGGATCCGCTGGCCACTGCGATTCCGTTGAGGTCGCACAGCAGCAACTGGCCTTCGCCTTCGATGAACTCCGTGGACAGGTTCAGATTGGTGGAGATGCGTTTGGGGCCGGGCGGGGGGCCGTTGAGGCGGATGTACGGAACCCGGCGCTGGAGTCCCTCCCAGAGCCGCGCCTGGAGGGCGGCGGTGTGGCTGATGCGGCGGGGAAGTTCGGTGAGGGACAGCTCGGCGGCGAGCCCGCCGCCGACGATGGCCGGAACGTTCTCCGTGCCGGCGCGTCGCCCGCCTTCCTGCACCCCGCCGTGGAGGATGGACACGAGGCGCGCCCGGCGGTTCCGGTAGAGCACGCCGACGCCCTTGGGGCCGTAGAAGCGATGGGGAGAGAAGCTGGCGAGCGCCGCGCCGAATTCCCGGACATCCACCGGAAGCCATCCGGCGCTGGCTTCACAATCCACGTACAGCGGCACCCCCTTTTCGCCGCAGAGGCGCCCGACCTCGCGAATCGGCTGGATGGCGCCGATGTCGTGGTTCACATGGTGCACGGCCACCAGGGTGGTCTGGGGGGTGATGGCCTGGCTCAGTTCCTGGACGTTAACCAGCCCCTCAGCATCCACCGCGACGCGGGTGCAGGTCCAACCCTGCCGCTCCAGGAATTCGACCGACTGCATCACACTGGGATGCTCGGTTGCGGAGACGACCAGATGTTTTCCCCGGCGTTCATTGGCGTAGGCGACGCCTTTGATCGCGAGGTTGGCGGACTCCGTGCCGTCCGAGGTAAAAAAGATCTCCTCGCCGCTGTCGGCGTTGATCAGCGCGGCCATTTGCTCGCGCGCTTTCTTCAATGCCTCGCGGACCCGCAGGCCATGCTGATGGAGGGACGAGGGATTTCCGAAGGCCTCGGTGAAGTAGGGCCGCATGGCCTCGAACACCTCGGGGCGAACCGGAGTGCTGGCCTGGTGGTCGAGATAGACTTGGCGCATGGAGTCGAAGGGGATGGGAGAAGGCGGGGGTGATGCCTGCGGCGGCGGCGCCCGCGCCTTGCGGCCGGGACCGTTGCCGCCGATCCCCGGCAGGCTGGCGTCAGGCGGCAACCGGTTCGGCCACGGCCGACGACGCCACCGCCTCGGGGTGCTTCTTGACGTAGTCCTCAAGGGCGGCCTTGAGGGCCTCCTCGGCCAGGACGGAGCAATGAATCTTCACCGGCGGCAGGCCGCCGAGGGCATCCACCACCTCCTGATTGGAGAAATTCATGGCCTCGTCAATGGTGCGGCCCTTGATCAGTTCGGTGGCCATGCTGGAGCTGGCGATCGCGGAACCGCAGCCGAAGGTCTTGAACCGGGCGTCTTCGATCCGCCCGTCCTTGATCTTGAGGCTGATCTTCATGATGTCGCCGCACGCGGCGGCCCCGACTTCGCCCACGCCGTCGGCGTCCTTCAGGTCTCCCATGTTCCGAGGGTTCATGAAGTGATCCATCACGGTCGAATTGTAGAGAGTATAGGTTTCGCTCATGGCTCGTAAGGTGTTGAAAGCATGTTGGAGGTTGGACTGCGGCGGGCTCGGGAAGCCCGGGAAGCGGACACTTCAGCGCCTCCGGCCGCGGGCGTCGGGTGCTTGGGTCCGGCGGCGCCGGTCTTCGCCTGATGTTCGACGAACGCAGTGTGCCGGAGTGCCAGGTCGGCCAGAGTGGTCCGCCCGAAAACTTCCTTCACCCGGTCCTGGGCTTCGGTGAACAGCCCGCACAGCGCGCACCCGCCCTTGTGACCGCATTCCGCTTCAGGTTCGAGACATCGCTGGAAGGCAATGGGGCCTTCGACGGCCTCCATGACGTCCAGCACTGTGATCCCAGTCGGCGGACGGGAAAGGGAGAATCCTCCCCCGGTGCCACGGGCGGACCGCACCAAACCGGCCCGGCTGAGGCTTTGAAAGATCTTCCCGAGAAAGGAGGCCGGCACGCCTTCCTCCCGGGCAAGGAGATCCACCATCACCACCTCGCCCAACGGACGGCGAGCCAAGGCGATGAGGCCCAGCATCCCATATTCGCTGGCGCGGGTGATTTGCATAGTTTCCAAAGCGGAGTAATTCGCTCCGCTTCAGTCACCGTATGTCCCGTCGCCGTCGTGTCAATTCGATACCGGAGAATTTCTGTCTGATTTCGTTTTTCCCCGCCGAAGGGGTGTCATTCAGACGGGAGGCGGAGGATGGTATCGCGTTGAGCCCACGAGGGATCTGGATTGGGGAAGTCGAGCGTGTAGTGGAGGCCCCGGCTTTCCGGACGCTGCAGGGCGCATCCCACGATCAGGGTCGCCACCGTGGCCAGATTGCGTAGCTCCAATAGGTCTGCTGTGACGCGGAAATCCCAGTAGTATTCCCGAATCTCGTCCTGGAGATTGGCCAGCCTTTTCTGGGCTCGAAGCAGCCGTTTGGTCGTGCGGACGATTCCCACATAGTCCCACATGGTGCGGCGGATTTCATCCCAGTTGTGGGCCACCACCACGAGTTCGTCCGGATCGGCGGCGTTGCCGGTCTCCCAGCCGGGAAGGGGAGGGGGTTCCGGTTCCAACGAGACCGTCGCCGCATGAGCCGCCGCGCGACGCGAGCAGACCAGCGCTTCCAGGAGGGAGTTGCTGGCCAGCCGGTTGGCTCCGTGGAGTCCGGTGCAGGCCACTTCGCCGATGGCGTACAATCCCGGGAGCTCCGTGACGCCGTCCACGCCGGCGACCACGCCGCCGCACTGATAATGGGCGGCCGGGACCACCGGAATGGGATCGCGGGTCATATCAATGCCCAATTGCAGGCACCGGGCGTGGATGTTGGGAAAGTGCTCGCGGATGAAAGTCTCGGACTGATGGGTGAGATCCAGGGACACGAACGGCGCGCCGGTGCGCTTCATTTCCGAGTCAATCGCCCGCGCCACGACGTCGCGCGGCGCCAGTTCTCCCCGCGGGTCGTAGTGCGGCATGAACCGTTCGCCGTCGCGTCCGCGCAACACGGCGCCCTCGCCCCGCACGGCCTCCGAAATCAGGAAGTTTTTCACCTGCGGATGAAACAGGCAGGTGGGATGAAACTGGACGAACTCCAGATTGGCCACCGGAAGGCCGGCGCGATAGGCCATGGCCAGACCGTCGCCGGTGGCGATGTCCGGATTGGTGGTGTACAGGTACACCTTTCCGCTGCCGCCGGTGGCGAGGACGACCACCGGGGCGGACATGGTCAGGACCCGGTTGCCAATGTGATCCAGCACGTAGGCGCCGAGAACCCGGTTGGGCCCGGCGCGTCCCAGCCGCTGCGAGGTAATCAGGTCAATCGCGAGGTGATTTTCCAGGACGGTGATTCGGGGCTCGGCCGCGACCGCGCGGAGAAAGGTGCGCTCCACTTCCGCCCCGGTCGCGTCGCGCGCATGCAGCACCCGCCGCTTCGAGTGGCCGCCTTCGCGGGTGAGATCCAGTTCCCGGCGTCCCGGCTCGTCGGGAACCTCCCGCTCGGTAAACCGGGCGCCCAGGGCGATCAATTCCCGGATGCGGGCCGGCCCCTCCTCGACAATCGTCCGCACCACGGCCTCGCGGCACAGCCCCGCGCCCGCCTCCATGGTGTCGCGGAGGTGGAGTCCGAACGAATCTTCGCGGCTGGTGACGCTGGCGATTCCGCCCTGGGCCCAGTTGGTGCTGGAGTCGGCGCGGTTTTTCTTGGTCACGATGGCCACCCGTCCGTGCCTCGCCGCGTGCAGCGCGAAGTTCAGTCCGGCAATCCCGCTGCCCAGCACCAGATAGTCGAAGGCGACCGCTGCGGAATCCATGGAACCCTCGGAAGTGCTGTCCAAATTCGCCGCTGCCGATCCCACCCGCCGGACGGAACGATCAGCGCGTCCAATCGAAGGCGCGCTTTTTCAGCGCATAGAGATAGCCCACGAAGAGCACGCCGAGGAAGCTGACCATGCCGCCCAGGATGAGCGCGGCGTTTTCGCGCAGCATGCCCTTGTAGATGACCGCCCACGGGTACATGAAGACCACCTCGATGTCGAAAAGGACGAACAGCAGCGCCACCAGGTAGAATTTCACGGACAGCCGGGCGCTGCCTTCGCCCTCCGGCAGCATCCCGCATTCGTAGGCGACGTCCTTGGTCCGGGTGCGCCGGCCCCGTTTGCCCAGCAGCACGGAGATCACGAGGGTTGTTCCGGCAAAGCCGACGGCTGCCAGGAGCAGCAGGAGGACGGGTAGATATTGGAGCAACTGCGATTCCATGCGCGGCGGCAGGCTATGCCCCCGGAGCCCCCCTGACGACACTGAAATCGAGGTGCCGGGCGGAGCCGGAGCTCGATCCCTGAGATAGCTTTCGGGAAGTCAGGAGGGCGTGGATATCCCGGAGGGTTTTTGGAGTCTGCGAGAGAGGGGAGATAGGAGCGCTTTGCGATCCGGAGGATAGGGCTCTGTGCAGGAGTGCCCCCCCAAGCGCCGGATCGAGCGAGGATTGCGGTTGCCTCCCATCCCGGGCGGAGGTGCTTCCATCCCGGGAGGTCTCCGCAGGCCTCGGTCCCAAGCGATAAACTCCTTCAGGAGATGGCCGGAAATGGCCGGAGGCCGCGGTGATTCGGCGGGGTTTGAGGGCGATGTGAGTTGGGTCGTGAGCAGGAAAGCGGCGTCTCGGCCGACGTTGGATCCATCTGAGAGACGTGCGTTGGGTAGCACAAGACCAGGGTTCATTGCGGCGCTGTCCTCTTATGGCTCTGGAGGCCACCAACCCACCTTCGCCGGGTCCGTCACCCACGCTCAACCGCTCCGTTGTTGAGCCCTAGGGTCTCCGGGAGGAGGTGCTTGGTGGTTTATCGCGTGTCCGGGTTGGCCCCTCAATCCAGATAGATGCGGATCCGTTGGTGGAAGTCGGAAGGTTGTTCGGCTGGATCGAGTTGGATTAGGTGCTTCCATGCCGATTCGCCCAGGTGCTCGTGCCGGGTCCCTGGCTGGTCGAACTCCGAAATCACGCGCCGCAGTCGTTCCTTTTTCGCTTCGCGGGGGATCGGAAGCCCCACGAGGTACTCCATCGCGATGCTCGCGAGCAGGACCTTGCTGTTGTGCGGATCCTGATGGAGATCGGGGACGAGAAAGCCTTCCAACACTTCCCACGCCGCGGCGTGGTCGGGTTGAAGCTGAAGTGTGTACCAGGAGGTGTTCAGCAGCCGGCTCTCGAGGGAGGAAAGCTCGGACTCGTCCGCCGCAGCAGCAATTGCCGGGGTGTTTGCCAGCCGATGGCGCAGGATATCCCGCTGTTTTGAGAGCCGGTCCCTTTCGCGATCCAGGTGGGCCAGGAGTTCCGCCCTTGGTTCTCGAAGGCGGACGAGCACCTCCAGGGTCGCAAGGGCGTCCTCCGATCCTTGCTGGTCCTGCTGAAAGGCATTCCAGAGGCGCATGGCGATTTCGCGCCGCTTCGGATTCGATGCCTGCACTGCGCCTGGGCCCGAACCCAGATGAGCGAGCGCCATTCGAGCCAGAGTCCTCGGACCGTTGGTTCCATGGATGCTGAGGCCTGCCAGATAGTGCCAGGCGTCGTCTGCGGCGGGATCAATTTGGGCCAACGTCCTCGCCAGTTGAATCTTTGAAGAGTCTTCAGGCTCGTCCTGAAAGCGCTGGCGAACCACCGAAACCGCGCCGGAAGCCGATGGGCCGAAGGCACCCAGCATGGAGTACGAATGGTCCAGGTCGCCGAACCCGGCCTTCGACCGCACCACATGGTCGGTCAAGGCGCGGAGAAGCGGCTCGGGCGGAACTCCATCCTCCCGGTACAACCCGTCGGCGATCTCCGAGGCGAACTCTCCGAGTTCAAGATCGCCTTCAGCGTAGGCGCGCACGAGCAGGTCCGCGCAACGTTCGCGTCCGTGAGCGACCCATTGCAGGATCTTCAACGCGCCGGCGCGATGACGGGAGCCCTTCTGGAAGAGTCGCGTCGCGACGGGGAGCAACTCCTCCGCAGACGGATGGAACGTTTGAAAGACAAATTCGGCACCGGAGCGAATGTCCTCGTCGCGCACGACCCGACGCGCAAGACCGTAGCGTTTGGCGAGTTTTTCCAGCAGAGCGCGGGCGGCCTCCAAACGATCGGGTTCGGAGGCCTCGAGCCACAGGGTCGCCAGGATCGGAAGGGACTCCTTTCGCAGCGCCCGCAGGGCCTTGTCCGCTGTTTCCAGCTCGCCAGGCGTTGTCGCGCGAATGCACTGACTGATCCAGTAGTCCACCGTTCTGTCCTGATAGGTGGGGGTGGTGTGCCATTGCCGGTGCCAGAAGAGCCCGATCCCCGCGCCCAGGATAAGCAGCAGAATGAGCCCGCCAAGAATACGAGGTGATCGAGGCTGGATCATGAGCCAAGGCGGGAAGCGAGGCGTGAACGATGCGGAGCGCAGATCCTATGCTCAAAATCGGAATTGCGCAGCAACATGCCAGGGATCCGATAGATGACCTGGCGCTTTGTTTCCTCAGCCGGCTGGCCGCAGGGACCGCATCGGGGTGCCATGGTTTGTGGCAGTGCCTGGGCCACGGGTTCAGGAACGGGGCGTGGTGGTCTGCCGATTGACTCTGGTCTTGGGCCGGAGTCGCCAACAAGCCACGAGCAGCAGACACAAGGCCAGCCCATACCAGCGCGCGGGACCGCCAACGAACACCACGGCGCCGTTGAATATCATGAAGAGAAACCCGCCGCGCACCCACCGGTTCATCCAGCGCGGACGATGGAGGTGGCTGGCCGGTCCGGCCCAGCGCCAGACCACTTCGATCAGCCAGATCGCGGCGAACAGGTAGTTCGCAAAGAGGCCGCCCCCCCAGCGCCAGCCGGTGAATTCCGCCGTCTGTCGCGCGGTCGCTTCATACGCGGCCCCATGGCTCCAGTCGTAGTGGAAATGGAAGGCCGCCGCAACGTGTGCGAAGAACGCCGCGCAGCCGGCCGTGTTCAGCCCGCGAGCGAGGGCGTCCCGGCCATCCCCGCGCCACGCTGCCGTCAACTCGCCGGCGACGTAGAGGGACAGCGACAGCCAGATGGGTCCAACGACCAGCCAGATCTCCGGATGCATGTGTTGGCCGGTGACGCGCGGCCGCCTTCCGGCCGCGCTCGTCCGGGTGCCGGAGCGTCCCGGTCACGTCGTCCGAAGCCAACGGAAATGCGCGGCTGGGGAAGGGCAGTCAATTGACCTGGCCCTTTGTTCAAGACCTCCTGGAGGACGAGCTTGTGAACATCACTGAGGGGACTGCAGGAAAGACGACAGCCGAAAGGTTGGAAACCGCCCCGATTCGGAGTCCCGCCTTCAGGCGGCCACGCGCTGGCGAGCCGGAGAGTATTGGAGATTGTGGACGCGTGAGTACGGCCAACGCCGGGGCTTCGAACCAGGAGAGTCGTCTATCCAGCGGACCTATCCGTAACGAGAGTCGTGGGGACCCGATGGATGACCGGTCCCTCGGGTTCGACGCCGGGACTTTTGCGACACGTGCTGTCGAAGCGATGGGTCATTTAGTAAATAGGTCACTGGGCAGGGGCGGACACGTCATTCGTCAATGGAGTTGCGACAAACTTGATCCACGTGTTGTGGGAAAGTCCCCAAATCGGATCGCCATCCCAGGTGCTGGAGGTGATCTCCTGCATTTTTGTTCGGCCTTGGTCCCATTCGGGGGACGGCGGCAGCACGGGCTGGCCGTGCACGTCGCGTTGGGCCAGAAACTCGGGCAGGTGTTCCAGGCGTTCCTCATACGTCCAACGCCCATCCTGCAGGCTGCTGGCAAACATCGTTTTCCGGGACGTAAGCATTCCGGCCACGCCGAAAAACGAGGAACCGCCCCAGCGAAGCGGATTGCTGACCACATTGAAGACCAGCCAGTCCCCTTCGCTGACGACGATATTCACCTCTTCCATGGTGGCGCCATAGATCTCCGCCAGCAGTTTGCGGTTCCCATCCGGCACGCGTTGCCCGTTGTGCCAGATCGCGACCACAAAATCGTCCGCAGTGATGCGCAGCAGATATGCCATCGGACGCTTGGGGGGGACTGGCGCCGCTGTATTTGAAACTGCGGACTCGGTCACGGACGGCGCGTCTGTGGTCTGTGCGGGTTGCCGGAATGGGCGCCAGATCAAGATTCCCAACACGCCAAGCGACACGACAGCTCCCAGCAGCCAGGGAGCCCACGAACGGTGCCCCGCCGATCCCTCGCCCGCGGTCGTCGGAGAAGCGGGCGCCGACTCGGCACGGGAGTCGTCGGTCACCGGCGGCGATCCCAAGTCCTCCTCGTCATCAAGCGGCCCCAGACGGGCGCGATGCTGGAGAATGTGTTGATAGGCGGCATTGATCCGCGTCAATGCCTCATCCGCGACCCGATGTTCCTCACGATTGTCGGTGAATTGATCGGGATGCCATCGCTTCACGAGTTCCCGATAATGGCGCCGCAGGTCCCCGGTTCGGATTTCAGGAGGAACCCCAAGGGTTTCGTAAGCTTGAGTCAGCTGGTCCATGGTCCGACGAGGTCCATCACATCGGGCGACACGGTTGAAGTCAACGTGGGATAGGCGCGATGGCAGCCCTGCATTGCGGCGTCTCTTGCCCAATGGCGCTGCGTGCCGGGACGCATGGCCTCCCCGGAGGTCTACCGCATGGATTCGGCTCAATGCCAATCCGGCAGGCGTTCCCGGACGCGGCGGGCCACGGTGGCCACGGAGAGTTCTTCGAGCCGCTCGCCGGCTTCGATGATTTCCATGCGGGCACAGCGGGGATGCCACACCCGCAGGCGGCTGGGACCCCAGAGGATGATCCCGGGCAATCCCAGGGCCGCCGCCAGATGTGTGATTCCGGAGTCGTGACCCAAAAACCCGCGGCAGGTGGAGAGGCGGTCCGACACCTCGGCCAGCGGACGCGACCGCAGGATTTGGCCCGCGCCATTGGGAACGGCGCGGGCGAGGCGTTCCAGGCGGTCTCCTTCGGCTTCGCCGCCGACCAGCAGGAAGCGTAGCTCCGGATCCACGGAGAGTTCGGATAGCAATCCGGCCCAGCGGGCTTCGGGCCAGTTCTTGCGTTCGCTTCCGGAGCCGGGATGCACGGCAATCCATCGCCTGGCCGAGCTGCCGCCCAATGCCCTGGGGATGCGCGGGACGGAGTCGGCGTCGAAAACCGCCAGTTGCTGCAGGGGTTGCAGGAGTTGATCGGCGGCGTGGCGATCGAGGGACTCGTCGGGGCGATGCGGGCCCTGGATGAAACCCGCCTGGCTGATCCGTCCCACATTGGTCCGGAAGATCAGGTCCGGATCGAAGAGGAAGCTGATGATGAGATGGAATCCGGCGAAGTAGGCGGAGAGGTTCGAATCCAGTTCGCCGCCGCGGGCGAAGAATCCAGCCAGCGGACGCGCCTCGATGCTACGGGCGGCATCGGCCATGCCGGAGCGCACCGCAAGATCCGTCACCTGGGAATACCCGAGGAGTTCAATGCGATTCCCCGGAAACCCCTCGCGCAAGGCGGCCAGGACGGGAAGGGTGAGGATGAAATCCCCCAAGGCGCCGCCGCGCACGACCAGGATGCGTCCCGCGCCGGCGGAGGAGATGGCGGAGGGCATCGGAGGGGCGGGTTCAGCCGGTGGCCGCAGAGTTCTGGCGGAGCGTCTGGAATCGAGCGACCGGGATCCGCCCCGGGCATGGTCCGCGCGGCATCGCGGATTCCCGCCCTGGAACGCTCATCCGAGGAACCGGCGTCCGATCACGATGGCATTGTGTCCGCCGAAGCCGAAAGAGTTGTTGGCGAAGACGTCAATCTTCCGTTCCTGCGCGGTGAGGGGAACGAAGTTCAGGTCGCACTCGGCGTCGGGATTCTCAAGGTTGATGGTCGGCGGCGCCACCTGGGCTTCGACCGCCTTGCAGCAGATGGCCATTTCGATGGCTCCCGCGGCTCCCAGCATGTGGCCGGTCGCGCCCTTGGTGGCGCTGGCGGCGAGGCGCCGGGCGTGTTCGCCGAACACCTGCTTGATCATGCGCGTTTCACACACGTCGCCCACCGGCGTGCTGGTGGCATGGCAGTTGATGTAGTCCATCGCGTCCGGGGGGATCGCCGCGTGGCGCAGGGCCATCTTCATGGCGCGCCCGGCCCCTTCGCCCTCCGGGTCGGGAGCGGTCATGTGACTGGCGTCCGCCGTGTTGCCGTAGCCCACGACTTCGCAATAGATGCGGGCGCCGCGCCGCCGGGCATGCTCGAGTTCCTCCAGCACCAGCATCGCCGCCCCTTCGCCCATGACGAAGCCGTCCCGGTCGCGATCGAAGGGGCGGGACGCGCGCTGGGGTTCCGCGTTGCGGGTGCTCATGGCCTTCATCGCGGAAAAGCCGGCGATGCCCATGGGCACCACGGTGGCCTCGGTGCCGCCGGCGAACATGACCGTGGCGTCGCCGCGCTTGATCGTGGCCCAGGCTTCGCCGAGGGCATGTGTGGCGGTGGCGCAGGCCGAGCAGGTGGCAAAGTTGGGGCCGCGCAACCGGTAGTAGAGCGAGAAGAGACCCGAGGCGATGTTCAGGATCAGCATCGGGATCATGAACGGGCTGATGCGCGAGGGGCCTTTCTCCAGGAGCACGCAGTGCTGCTGCTCGGTGGTCTGCAGGCCGCCGATGCCCGAGCCCATGAACACACCGATCTCGTCGCGATTCTCGCGCTCGAGGTCGAGCCCGGAATCGCGGAGCGCGCCCCAGCCGGCATAGATGCCGAAGTGCGAGAAGCGGTCGGTGCGCCGGACCTCCTTTGGGTTGGGGAAGGCGGGTGCCGGCGAGAAGTCGCGCACTTCGGCGGCAATCTGGCAGTCGAAGGGGCTGGGATCGAAGGAGGTGATCCGGTCAATGCCGCAGCGGCCCTCGGCAATGTTCTTCCAGAGCGTCGCGGCGTCGTTTCCGAGGCTGGAGACGCACCCGATCCCGGTGACCACCACGCGGCGTTCGGACCATGAACTCATAGAGTGCCTTGGAATCTGCCCGGAAACCGCCCCAGGGGGGCAAAGAAAAAGTGCGGGAAACTGGAAGCAAAAAGGCAGCCGGATCTTCCGGCTGCCCTCCTCCGCCCGCTACGGGCCGGGTCACTTCTGCTGATCTTCGCAGTACTTGATGACATCGCCCACGGTCTGGAGCTTCTCGGCCTCCTCATCGGGGATCTCGAGTCCGAATTCCTCCTCCAAGGCCATCACCAGTTCGACCGTGTCGAGCGAGTCGGCGCCTAGGTCCTCGATGAACTTGGCTTCGGGTGTGACTTGGTCGGCATTCACCCCGAGTTGCTCGACGATGATGTCCTTGATGCGTTGCTCGATGCTTTTGTCAGCGGCCATAGGGCGTGTTGATTTCGCGCGGCCTGTCTAGGCGTGGCCTGTGGACCCGTCAAGCCCTTGTTCCGTCAATTCTCAATGGCTTCACATCACCATGCCGCCGTCCACCGTCAACACCTGCCCGGTGACGTAACGTCCGCCCGGTCCGGCAAGGTACCGCGCCGCCTCCGCAATGTCCTCGGCCTGTCCCAGGCAACCCAGCGGGATCTGTTTCAACAGCGCGGTCTTCACGGCCTCGTCGAGCACCGCGGTCATGTCGGTCTCGATGAATCCGGGCGCGATGGCGTTGCAGGTCACCCCGCGCGAGGCGAATTCCTTCGCCACGGACTTGGTGAACCCGATCAGGCCGGCCTTGCTCGCGGCGTAGTTGCACTGGCCGGCGTTTCCCGTGAGACCGACCACGCTGGCGATGTTGATGATGCGGCCGCTGCGCTGCTTGAGGAAGGTCCGGGAGAGTGCCTTGGTCAGCACAAAGGCGCCACGCAGGTTGGTGTGGATCACGGTGTCCCAGTCGGACTCGCTCATGCGCATCAGCAGCCCGTCGCGAGTGACACCCGCATTGTTGACCAGCACGTCCACCCGGCCGGCCAGCGACAGGATCTGCCCGGCTGCCGCGGTGACGGCGGCGGAATCGGAAACGTCCACCGCCAGCGGCCACGCCTGGCGTCCGAGGGCGCGGACCTCGTCAGCGACTTTGGAGGAATTCTCCGCGGTTCGGGACACGCACACGATATCCGCGCCGGCGGCGGCGAGTTTCAGGGCGATGGCGCGTCCGATGCCCCGGCCGGCGCCGGTGACGACGGCCACCTGTTGGGAAAGCTCGTTCATGGAGGCCCGACGCTCCGGCGGGATCCGCCCCGGCGTCAACCGCGGACTCGATCCCAGGCGCATCCCGGGCGCATCTCCATTTCTTGGATGAGGCAGGAAAGTGCTCCGGGTCCATGAGCTCCAGTTTCAAGAGAGCCACGACTCAAACCTGGTGGGGCAAGTTCTGAGATGCGCTCACCCGGAGCGCCGGCTACTCCGGCAGACGCCGGCTTTCGTTCGCGCGGGTGCCGAGGTTGCCGTACCGGTGGTAGTCGTAGCTGACGCTTTGTTCCCGCACGTACCATAGCAGTTCGACACGGCCTTCGGCCAACACCGGTTCGTCCCCCAGCCACACATCGGCGGCGGCTGCGGCCTGGCGCAGGGACGCCGGCACGCGGTCGGCGCCCGCAAAACGAATGCGTTCGTCGCCGTGGGCGGACGAGGCCCGGAGGGCGGCCGCGAGTTCGCCGTCGGATTCCTCCAGGAATTCAATCCTTCCGGCCCAGGACTCCGTCAGCCGCTCCAGCAGATCGAGCGCCGGCGCGATGACTCCGGGCGGAACGCTGACCACGACGCGCGCGCCGGTGATTCGCGCGGCGGCCGCGCGGGCGAACAACTCGAATCCGGAATCCGCTTCCGCGACGCGGACCCGGACGATCCGGAAGGGCTCGTAGCGCCGCAGATTGTCCTGGCCCAGCAGACGAAAATGATCGTGTTCGCCAGCAAACTCACGGCGCCACCAGTGCGTGTAGCTCGCGAGCGCGCGGAGTATGCGGGCGCACTCCGGAGGCGCTAGACCTGGGGAAGCGGACCTCAACGCATCGGCGAGCGGCTGAAGCAAGGGATCAACGTCCGCGGCACCGTCCGCCTCGGGATTCGGCGCCTCGGAAAACTGCATGAACTGGGCCACGTAATGAGGTCCGCCCGCTTTCATGCCCGGACCGAAGCTGGACCGGTTCCAGCCGCCAAAGGGCTGGCGCAGCACCACCGCTCCCACGGTGCCGCGGTTGAGATACAGGTTTCCGGCCCGGATTCCGCGGCGCCACTCGCGTTGCTCCCGATCGTCGAGCGAATGCAATCCGCTGGTCAGGCCATATGCGGTCGCGTTCACGAGGGCGATCGCCTCGTCGAGGCGTTCGAAGCGCATCACGCCGAGTACGGGCCCGAAGAATTCCGTCCGGTGGGTCGGGGAGCCGGCCTGCACGCCATACTTGATTCCCGGCGACCACCAGTTCGGATGCCCCCCCACATTCACCGGTTGAAGCGCCCAGGTTTCGCCGGGATCGAGGTGGGTGAGCGCGCGGTGGAGCGGGCCGGCGGGCGGGCGAATCAGGGGGCCGACCCGGGTGGCGAGATCCCAGGCCGAGCCGACTCGCAGACTTTGGGCCGCATCCACCAGTTGGCGCTTGAACCCCTCGTCGTCGTACACCTCGCCTTCCAGCAACAGCAGGGAAGTCGCCGAACATTTCTGTCCGCTGTGACTGAAGGCCGAGTGAACCACCTGTTTGATGGCCAGCTCCCGGTCGCTCAACGCAGTCACAATGGTGGCGTTCTTGCCGCCCGTTTCCGCGGCGAGCCGCAGGTCCGGACGCGTCCTCAGCAGGTGGCGTGCGGTGTCGGTTCCGCCCGTCAGGATCACCGCGGAGACCTCCGGATGCGTGGCGAGCCGCTGTCCGGCCCCCGATCCCGGACCGGGCAGGAATTGGAGTGCCGTCCGGGGAACTCCGGCCCGCCAGAAACACTGGCACAATTCCCAGGCGATGAGCGCGGTGTCGGACGCCGGCTTGAGGACGACGGTGTTGCCCGAGGCGAGCGCGGCGGCGACGCCGCCGGCGGGAATGGCGATCGGAAAGTTCCACGGCGGGATCACCCCCACCACGCCGCGGCCGGAAGCCTGCACGGTGGACAGCTCAAAGAACTCGCGCGCGGACGCCCGGTAGAACTCGACGAAATCCACCGCTTCGCTGATCTCGGGATCGGCTTCCGCCAAGGTCTTGCCACCGTTGGCCAGAGCGACTCGCAACAGGGCGCCGCGCGCCCGCCGCAGTTCCTGCGCGACCTTTCCCAGGACGAGGCTCCGATCGTCCACGGAGCGGCTCCGCCATCCGCCGCGATCTTCCTGGGCGGCGGCGACCGCACGATCCACGGCGGCTTCGTCGGCCTGAGCGCACCGGGCGAGGACGGCGTCGGGGCGCGACGGATCCCGGCATTCCACCGTGCGGTCCGTGATGAGATCTTCACCGGCGATCACGAGGGGAATCCGGATCTCCGGCGCGTCCGGCCGGATCACCCGTTGCGCCGCCCAGGAGCTATTCGGGGGCAACGACCAGTCGGTGTCGGGCTCATTGCGGAACTCGCGCCATGAGCGCTCGGGCGCCGGGGCATCGAAGCGCTCGTTCAAACGGTTTTGGGTGCGGCGGGGCGCATCGCTGACTTCGATGCGCAGGGCGTCGCGGAATTGGGACTCCAACGCCTGCCATTCGGCGCTGCCGGCGTGCAGGTGGAAGGCATGGCGCAGGAAATTTTCGGGGCCGGTGTTTTCGTCCAAACGGCGGATCAAGTACCCGATGGCGTTCAAAAATTCTTCGCGAGGGCATGCCGGCCCGTACAAGAGGACGTTTGCAGCCTGCTCGCTGAGGGCGCGCCGCTGGGCATTGGCCATGCCCTCCAGCATTTCGAACTGCACGCGATCTCCGGCATCGGCGTGGCGGGCGAGGAGGAGGGCATACGCCAGATCGAACAGATTGTGGGAAGCAACCCCCACGCGGACCGCGGCCAGGTTTTCCGGAAGAAACGCCGCCTGGAGCATGCGTTTGTAATTCGCGTCGGTCTCCCGCTTGGTCGGAAACGGCGCCTGCGGCCAATCCCGCAGGACCGCTTCGACGCGTTCCATTTCCAGGTTGGCCCCCTTGACCAGCCGGATCGTGATCGGCGCGCCTCCGGCGGCCGCCCGCTCCCGCGCCCACGCATTGAGCTCCTGCTGAACCCGCGCGGAGTCGGGAATGTAGGCCTGCAGGGCGAGGCCGGCGCTGACGTGCCGCAAGCCGTCCCCATCCAGCGCCTGCCGAAACGCGGCCGCGGTGAGGTACAGGTCGCGATATTCCTCCATGTCGAGATAGATGAACTTGGGCACCTGCCGTCCGTCGGCGCGCGTGAATCGCAGCGATGCCGCCTCCGAGAAGAGGTGGCGAAGCCGGTCCGCCAGCACGTCGAGCGTGTGCTGGCGGGCGAGCGGGGAGATCTGCGAATAGAGCGTCGAGATCTTGACCGACAGCACCTCGACTTCCGGAAGGCGCAACACCGCGCGGCACTGTTCCATTCGGCGCGCCGCCTCCGCTTCTCCGAGAATGGCTTCGCCGAGCAGATTGACATTCATCCGCAGGCCCTCGGCGTTGCGGGCCTCCAGGTGCCGGGCCAGGAGTTCGGGCTCCGCGGGCAACACCACGTTGGCCGTCTCGTGGCGCATGTGTTCCTTGACCAGAGGCACCGCTACGCCCGGAAGCCACCCGCCAAACGTCTGGAAGCCGCGGAGCAGGGCGCGGTCCAGCGGACTGAAGAATCGGGGCACGCCCTGGACGTCGAGAATGTGGGTCAGATGATCGGCGGTCCGGGACGCGGCCCGGCTGCGGAAGGCCTGGTCGGTGAGTTGGACCAGTGTCTCCTTGTCCGCCGGGTTCTGAAGCAGGCGGTCCAGCTCGGCCTGCTGGCGGCGTTCGGGCGCGGTTTGAAGGGTCGCGGAGCGCTCTTGCAAGGCGCGGGCGAGGACGACGGAGGACTCGATGAGATCGGGAGGCGGCGAATCCTCGCCGCGGGGCGACCCGGCGCGCGTTCCCGAACAGTGGGATCCGTCACTCATTGCCAAAGTGGCTGCGGCTTGTGTGTCTGAAGACGTACACCCCCCCGGCGCGGGGATGTCGCGGCGCTTTGGAAATCCAGCAACGCCGCCGGGTCTCCCGGCGAGTGTTTTCTTTCACCGGCCCGGTCCCCGGGCGTCTCAGCTTTTGGATGGGGAGAACACGCGTCCCGCGTGTGGGTCTGGGGGTCCCGCCCAGACCTTCGTGGACTGTTCTCCTTCATGAACCGTGCTGGAACACCCACTGGCTCTGCTGGAGCAGAGCTGCCCCGTGGTGGGGGGCAGCTCTCCAGAGCAGCCAGTCCGGGTTCAGGGCCTCGATTCAGGTCCACTTTTTGGAAGTCTTTGCTCCCCGTCCAAAAAATTTGAGAGGCGCCCAGTAGAGCCTGAAACGCTTCAAAGAAGTGTTGCGGGAAGACCCCCCCCGCAACAGTGGACAGAGTCTGGATGTGATCATCAGGCGATTGAACCGCCGGATATGCGGCTGGGTCGGTACTTCCAAGGCGGGGTGAAGAACGTGTAGGAGCGGTTGGACTGCTGGCTGCGTGGGCGACTGCGCAGCCTGCGAATGTTGGCCTGCCGCCAAATGAGGACAAACCCTTCATTCGGAATGCCGAATCCACATCTCAAAAAATCGTTGGAGGCATCGAGAGTGCCGTTCCACGGCATGGTGAGTTTGAGAACTCGTGTGAACTCCGCGGCGGCCACGGCCATTGGCGGCGTTGCGGTTGCCGTCATCTTTTGGCGCAGACGTTCGGAGGTTGAAGGCGAGCAGCGCAGGGTGACCGTGGACGAAAGGTGATTCCGGCAGTCAGTGGCAGGCGGAGCGCGACGGCGGATCATCAACCCCATTGCCCTTTTTGGCCAGGGGCGAGTCAGGTGAGGTCCCATTGGGTCCGCTTTGTGACCTTCCTCACCAAGCTACTTGGGTGACCCGGTACCAACGGGTGATGTCCGGAACGATCACCACGACCGTGGCCTGTGGTGAGTTTACGGAGAAAGGTCCCGCCGGGTGCACGTAGTTGTCCACGCGGACGGTTCCGCCAACCGGCCGCCAATCGCGAAGATCATCCGATTGCTCCAGACGATAGAAGTGGGATAGCGGAATCCCGGCCACCGCAAACTGCATCCCCCGGTTGCCACTCAGTCGAACCGTGCCTGGAATGATTCCCGGCGGGTGCGGCGGCCGGACGACGAAGCGGGCGTTCAACCAGAGGTCCCGTTCGAGGCGAATGGTCCGGGAGAGTGCAGTCGAGCCATCCGACCAACCTTCGAAGACGGAGAAGAGTCCGGTTGGCGTTGCGGTGAGAGTGATCTCCCGGTCGGCGGAGACATAGCCGTCGGGAGCTCCGAGCACTTGTCCAGGTCCTTCGATGCTAATCTTTAGACGGACCAGGGATTCATCAGGGTCTAACCGGTGGATGAATCCGCGCTCAATGGCTGCATAAAGCGCTCCCTCGCGGCTCCGAAGCGCGGTAAACACGAGGGTTCCAGGCAACAGCTCGTGAACAAAGCTCGGCGGATTTTCGGTCAAGAGGCGGCCGAAATACTGTCCGTCGTATCGAACGCCCCCGCCCAGGTCTGGGTTCCGCACCGGAGGCGGGGCAGGGCCACTCCCGCCCATCTGGAACTCCAGCTCGCCGTTGATTCTCAACGCCTCGGCATTCCCATCGGCGATCCGGAACCACACGTGGCGGGTATAAGGCTTCCAGAGGGGAAATTGCCATGGGCCCGGCCCAATGGTGAACTGGTAGTCTGCCAGGGAAGACACGGCGCGAATTTCGCCCGACGGCAATATCACGATGCGCGAAAGCGGTGCCACCCGGTTGGTCATTTGCCCCGACGGCTCGACTCCATCGCGAATGTCCGCCAACGAAACGACAGCGCGCCCCGAGAACACGGTCGCGACATCGCCCTCCGGACTCACCGTCCGAATCCGCGCCGCATTGTCGCCCGCATCCTCCAGCACGATGACCCGTTCATCGGGCGTAAAGACCGCATCAATGATACGCCCGAATCCCGCTTGGGCTCCATGGCCGTCTTGCACCGGATTTCCAGGAAACCCGGCAAGGGTCCTGACCTCCCCTCCGCGGCTGAAGGCCCGCAATGCTGGAACGGACCCGTCGAAGAAGAGCACGTCTCCGGATGCCCGTTCTCCGAGGAGTGAGACGTAACCGGCTAGCTGCGCCTCCGGGCCGGACCCGTCGCGGAATCCCAGATCGCTTCCCGCGACCACCTTCGGATGGAGGGGCATGGGAGAAGGGAAGACCTCCATCCAGTCCACAGACACGCAAAAGAATTCCCACATCCCCATATAGGGAGGATCCTGGTTGCAGCGGGGCTGGTTCGTGGTGTCAGAAATTTCATCGGCGACGAGCTGGAGCCGGTGTATGCCCTTGGTGAGCCAGATCCGAGGCAGGACCATGTTTCGAGCAACCGGCGTTGGTGTCGAGAAGCGCTCCCCGTCCAATTCCACGTGCAGGAAGGCGGATGCCTCATGGATCTTGCACCAATCACTCCATCCGTCTTCCGCGGGCGTGAAGTAAACCGGCGGCCCTTCCGTCTTGAGGACGACGGAGTGGTAGCCTTCCTGAAGACACTCGATGGTGTAACCCAGCCATTCGCCGGACTGGAGAACCGCATTGGTGTAGCTCCCGCTGGCGGCAACCATTTGCTCTCCGGGTCGCCCTTGGGATTCCGGAAACCGCCAGAAAAGGTTGGTGATGGGTTTTCCGGAGAAATGATACCCAGCGCCCTCGCCTCCCCGGTCCCAATACTCGGCTTCGATGCGACACGGCACGGAAAACGGTTTGCCCAAGAAGGGTTCCGGAATGGGATCCGCCGCTAGAACCCGGGGACCCAAGAAGACCGAGACTCCGAAAGCGACGACCCGCGGGAGAAGCGATCCGAGGCATGCTGACGGTGACATGGCTGTTTGTTGGTTTCTGGCTCGGGAGCACGAGTTGGCGATTGTCACCCCAATGGACCCGAGAGATCTTCCAAGAAGAAGTGGAGCAAATTGTTGATCATCCAGGACCTCCTTGCTCGACGCCGTCAAGGATCAAGTCATACCAGGGCGCCTCTCCGTTTTTTGGATGGGGAGCACACTCGTCCCGCGTGTGGGTCTCGGCGTCCCGCCGAGACCCTCGTGGACTGTTCTCCTCCCCAGGCCTCATTCGCAGCGACGCCCAGGAAGGAAAGTCAGCGTACGAAGAACCGGGCGGGACGCCCGGTTCCGCACGCCAGAGGCGCACGCTCCCCATCCAAAAAATTCAGAGGCGCCCGTCAGACCAATACCCAAATTCGTAGGACCAGTCGCTGGGGTCGTTTTCCAAGCGAAGCACGATGCGGCGGCCGGCGATCTGTACTTTTGATAATTGAACCTGATCGTGCGGGACGAGCTTTGCGAATCCCTGGCCTTCCCTCCTGCGCGTATGGGGTCACCTGGGGGAACGTGGGCACTTCCCAGGCCCTCCTCATGGATTCCTTGGCGACCTTTGCGTCCTTGGCGTGAGGCCTGGTGGGAGCGCGGGAAACGCGGCCGGGGGGAAAGTCAGGGGATCCCGCCCCTACCAAGGACAAAAAGATTCTGTGGCGAGAATCTTCCGCGGTGGATCGCGCGCGATCTGGCCGGGGGCTTTGCAGGCCAGTAGGCTCGGGGCATGACCTCGCCCGGTAGCCGCGTTCATGCGCTGATCCTCGGATCCTTCTTTTTCTCGGGAGTCGCCGGACTGCTGTACCAGGTCGTCTGGACCCGGTATCTGGCGTTGTTCCTGGGGCATACCAGCTACGCGGTGGTGGCCGTCCTGGCCGCCTTCATGGGCGGTCTGGCACTGGGCAACGCCTGGCTCGGCTCGGTGGCCGACCGGGTGCGCAATCCCCTGCTGATGTATGCCGGACTGGAATTGGGCATCGGCGCCTTCGCGTTCGTGTTCCCGCATTACTTTCAGGGCGTGCAGGGGGCTTTCGTGGGGCTGGTCCGGGCCGTTGAACCCGGGGGAGCCGTCCGGTTGGGCCTTCAGTTCGTGTTTGCTGGAATGGCGATCCTCCTGCCGACCGTGCTCATGGGGGCCACGCTGCCGGTGTTGACGCGGTACGTGACGCATTCGCTGGGGGAACTTCGCGGGCGTGTCGCCGGCCTGTATGCCATCAACAGCGCCGGCGCCGTGGTGGGAACCGTGTGGTCCGACTGGTGGCTGATCCCGGGGCTCGGGCTGGAATTGACCCTCCGGATCGGCGCCGCCCTCAGCATCGGTGTCGGTTTGGTGGCGTGGTTAATCTACCGGACGACCGACGACGAGGATCCCCTGGGCGCCGCCCCGGGAGACAATCCGGAAGCGCCGGGTGTCGAAGTGTTCACCCCTGCCCAGCTTCGCCTCGCCCTCTGGGGCATTGGGGTCTCGGGGTTCGTCGCCATGGTTTATGAGGTGGCCTGGACGCGCCTGCTGGCCCTCTCGCTTGGTTCCAGCACCCATGCCTACTCCCTGATGCTGGCCACCTTCATCAGCGGAATCGCCGCCGGCGGCTGGTGGGTGGCGCGCTGGAAGCGCCGGGGCTCGACCCTGGAAGCCTTCGGCTGGGCGGAACTCGCGCTGGCCGCAACGCTCTTTGCCTCCCTTTGGTTCTACGACCTGCTCCCCTGGTGGTTTGTGGGTTTGTCGGAACTCCTGGGACGCAATCCCGGCGCCTACACGTTGTACGAACTCATCCAAGCGCTGATCTGCGTCGGGGTCATGTTCCTCCCGGCGGCCTGCCTGGGAACCACCCTGCCGCTGGCCAGCCGGGTGGCCACGGCGGCGTTGTCCGCCACCGGACGCTCCGTGGGACGCGTTTTTGCCGTCAACACCCTCGGCACTGTGCTCGGCGCCGTGGCGGGCGGGCTGGTGCTGCTGCCGAATCTCGGCCTGGCCCGCACTTTCGCGCTGGGCATCGCCCTCAATGCCCTGGTGGGCATGGCCATCCTCGCGGCCCGCTGGCGCCGGCGGGCGTTGGTGTGGGGCGTGCCCGCCGCGGTGCTGGTCGTCACCTGGATCGGGGCGTCGCAGGTGCAGACCCGCTGGCAGAAGGCCTTCGCCATCGGCATTTGGCGCGCGGGCATCACCCGGCCGACCGCGGCCGACTACCGGGCCCTGGTGGATGCCGTGGACCTGCGCTATTACCGCGATGGCGCGGGCTCCTCCGTCGCCGTGGTGGCCAACACGCTCTCCTCCGGCGTCGAACAGATCTCGCTGCGGGTCAATGGAAAGACCGACGCCACTTCCGTGGGCGACATGTCCACGCAAGTGCTGATGGCCCACCTTCCCATGCTCCTGCGTCCGCAAAGCCAGGATGCCCTGGTGGTCGGACTCGGCAGTGGCGTGACGGCCGGATCCTTCCTCCAGCATCCAGGCGTTCGCCGGGTCGAGGTGGTGGAGATTTCGCCGGAGGTGGTCGAGGTCGCTCAGGCGTTTTTCACCAACGTCAATCACAACGCCCTGGGGGATCCGCGCCTGCACCTGGCCGTCGAGGACGCCAAGACCTTCCTCCAGACCACGCCGCGCACCTACGACATCATCGCCACGGAGCCCTCCAACCCGTGGATGGCCGGTGTCGCCGGCGTCTTTTCCCAGGAATACTACCAGCATCTGCGCTCCCGGCTGAACCCGGGCGGCCTGGTGGCGCAATGGCTCCAGTTGTACGAGTCCAACGACCGCATCGCGGACATCGTCATCCAGACTTTCGCCTCGGTGTTTCCCAGCGTGGGCATCTGGCATGTGGGCCCCGGCGACATTGTGCTGATCGGCGCGGTGGATTCGCCGGTCCCGGATCTGGAGGCGATGCAGCGGAGGATGCGGGAACCCGCGGTGCAGGCCGATCTGGAGCGGGTGGGATTCGGAAGCCTGGCCTCGCTGTTGCAACTCGAACTCATCCCCCAGGGCGACGGGGCGCAGGTGCCCGAGGCATTTCCCGGCACGCCGATCCACAGCGACCTGAACCCGATTCTCGAATATGCCGCCCCGGTGGCCTTCTTCGAGCGCTCCGGATCGGAAAAGGTGTTCGCGCTCGCGTCGGCCCGCTTGCCCCGGGCCCGCATGCTGTTGTCCCGGCTGCGCCCGATCCCGGAGCTGGGGCCGGAGGATTTCCGGAACTTCGCCAATCTCTACCGCGTCTCGACCATTCCCCAGTCCCTGATGCTCCGCTCCCAGGTGCGGCGCTGGCTGGAGCTCGCGCCCGGCGACTTCGAGGCCCTCGATTGGCTTTCCGGACTCGACCGGAACCTGCCCAGCCCCGAGGCGGCGGCCGCGATGCTGGCGGCGCGGCCGGACTTCGTTGCGGCCCGCGAGCAACATCAGGTGGGATTGATGCGCACCCAGGCCATGGCCCTGCTCGCCGTGCATCGGACCCGGCGGACGGCATTCTATCTTCCGGACAGCGCTTCGCTGGAATCTGTGCTGAAGCTGCTGATCGAGCACGACCCGGACCGGCGGCGGCAGTATCGGGCGAATCTGGCCGAAGTCGTCTGGGATCGCGGCGACGACGCCCAGTTCCTGGAGTTGGTGGCCCGGGTGTTTGCGCCGGAGTCCGCCGAGGACGGGCCGATTGATTTTGCCGCCGACCCGGTGGCGCCCTCGACGGTGGTTCTCCGGATGCTCCTGACGCAGGAGTGGCACGGCGAACTCAAGGCAGCGGTCGAAACCGTCCGAAAGGCGGTCGAACGCGGCATCGTCGGGGATGGGGCGCGCGTTCAAAATGCGCTCGTCGAGTACCACGTGCGCCGCATCCTGGCGCTGGCCCTGGCCAATCCGGCGGAATCCGGACTCAACCCCGCCGCTCCGTGAGCAGGCGTCCGATCAGGATCCAGAGCACCGGAGGCCCCAGCAGGCTCAGCGCGGTGGCCAGGCCCGGATGCCGGTTGCCCGCGTGTCCCACCCAGGCGTAGGTGAAGCTCATCGGAACCGACCCGCAGACCAGCGCGGCCGCGAACCGGGTCCAGGGCATGCGGATCAATCCCGCAGCGCAGGAGATCACTTCCGGGAACAGCGGCAGCCATCGCGACAGGACCACCAGCCACGCGCCGAAGCGCTCGAAGAGCCGCGCGCCGCGATCGAGATCCCGCTCGCCCACCAGCCGCAGCGCCACCCCGCGCCCCAGGGCGCGGCAGAGTCCGTAGCCGATCAGGCCCGAGCTGACGGATCCGAGCGCGCCCAGTGTTCCGCCGGCCAGGGGACCATAAAGAAATCCCAGCGCCGCCAGCACCGCCGTGGCGGGCACGGGAAGGAAGAGATCCGCCGCCAGGAGCAGCAGCGCGACCGCCCAGGCCCACGGGCCGAAACTGCGCAGGCGTTCGGCGATGAGTTCGGGGGTGACCTCGAGTCGCTCGCCCCAGAGCAGGAAGGGAATGAGGAAGAGCGCCGCCAGTCCGAGAAAGACCCAGAGCAGTCGCATGGCGCGCAGCGTGCCTGCGTTTCAGCCTCCGATCCAGCGGCCGGCCTGGTAGGTGACGAAGGCCAGCACCCAGGCGAGGACGGTCATGTAGCCCAACTGGAACAGCGGCCATTTCCATCCGTTGGTCTCCCGGCGCACCACGGCCACGGTGCTCGCGCATTGCATGGCAAATACGTAGAAGACCATCAGGGTGAGTCCAGTGAGCCGCGTGTACACCGGCGTGCCGTCCGCGCGTTTCTCCGCCTGCATCACCTTGGCGAGGCTCGCCGTGCTTTCGGCATCCCCGGCGTCCACCTCGCCCACATTGTACACCACGGACATGGTGCTCACGAACACCTCGCGCGCGGCGAAGGAGGCCACGATGCCGATGCCGATCTTCCAGTCAAAACCCAGCGGGCGAATCAGCGGTTCGATGGCGTGGCCGAGGCGGCCGGCAAAGCTCCGGCGCAGATGCTCGCCGGATTGCTCCTTGGAAAGGGCGTCCGCGGCCTCCACCAACTCCGCCTGCGCGGGTTGCTCGCGCAGGGCCTGGAGGTGTTCCTCCGCCTCGGCCGGCGTGCGGACTTCCGGGACGGCCTGCTGCACCAGGGCCAGGCGGCGGGCGTCGAAGGTGGCGTCGAGATCCGGCTGTCGCGGATAGGTGGCCAGGAACCACAGGAGGATGTTGATGCCCAGGATGACCGTGCCGGCGCGGCGCAGGAAGAGTCCGGCCCGGTCCCACATATGCCGCAGGACTACGCGAAGCACCGGGCGCTTATAGGGAGGCAGCTCCAGGATCAGCGGCGGCGGATCCCCTCGCAGCAGTGTCTTCTTGAACAACCACGCCATCCCGAGGGCGCCTACGATGCCGAGCAGGTACATGCCCAGCAGCGTAAGCCCCGGCAGGCCCAGGAACCCGAGCACCCGGGTTTGGGGAATGCAGGCGGCGATGAGCACCGTGTACACAGGCAGCCGCGCGGAGCAGCTCATCAGGGGTGCCACCAGGATGGTCACCAGGCGGTCCTTGGGCGACTCGATGGTGCGCGTGGCCATGATGCCCGGGATGGCACAGGCGAAGGAGGAGAGCATCGGAATGAAGCTCTTTCCGTGGAGGCCCACCCGGGACATCAGGCGATCCATGAGGAACGCCGCGCGCGCCATGTAGCCGGTGTCCTCCAGCAGGGCGATGAACAGAAACAACAGGCAGATCTGCGGCAGGAAGACGACCACGGCGCCCACGCCCCGGATGACCCCGTTGGCCAGCAGGTCCTGGAAATCGCCGGGTCCCAGGGCCGTGCTGACCTGGTCCGCCAGCCATCCGACGCCGCTGTCGAGGGCGTCCATGGGCCATTGGGCAAAGCTGAAAATGCCCTGGAACATCAGGGCCATGAGACCGACGAAGACCGCCAGCCCCCAGAGCCGGTGGGTCAGCACCCGGTCGAGGCGGTCGGAAACGCTTTCCTTTCCGGACAACGTCTCGGTGGTGACGTGTTGCGCGATGGCAAACACCCGGGCGTAACGCGCCTCGATGGCGGCGCTCCGCCAGTCCACGCCTGCGGATTCCAGGCGGGACCGCGCCGCGGAAAGGGCGGCGACGAGGGAGTCCGGATAAAGCTCACGGTGCCCGTTGAGCCCGCGGTCGTCCCCCAGCAGCAGGAGCGCCTCCGCGGCGGCCAGGCGTTCCCGGTGGGGAAACCGGGCTTCCAACTGTTTCTCGATGGCCTGCGCCTCGCGTCCGAACGGTTCCGGCAGCTCGGCGAACTCCCGCGGAATCACCCGGTGACTGCCTGGCTGCGCGGCAAACTGGTGGATCGCCTCCTGAAGCTCGCGCACGCCTTCGCCCTCGCTGGCCACCAGCGGAAACACCGGCACGCCCAAGGCGCGGGACAGGGCCGCGGTGTCAATGGAATGCCCGTTCTCGCGGGCCACATCCACCATGTTGAGCGCCAGGAAGGTCGGATACCCCAGTTCGATCACCTGGGTGGCGTAGTAGAGATTGCGCTGGAGGTTGGAGGCATCGGCGACCACCACGACCAGCCCGGGCTCCGGGACCTCGGGCACACGGCGGAAGAGGACGTCGCGCGCGATCTGTTCATCCAGCGACTGGGGGCTCAGCGAATAGGTTCCCGGGAGGTCGAGCACGGTCACCGGACGTCCCGGCGCCGCCCCCAGCAGCGCGCCTTCCTTCCGTTCCACGGTGACCCCGGCATAGTTCCCCACGCGGGCGCGCAGGCCGGTCAGCGCGTTGAAGAGCGTCGTTTTGCCACAATTGGGATTGCCGGTGAGAACGGCGGTGAACGCTGGCGGGCTCTGGTTCAAGGGGGGAATCTCGTCGCGAAGGCCTCTTGGGATCTTCCTGAAGGCCGGAGCGGATCTACTTCACCAGCACCTGCTCGGCCTCATGCCGGCGCAGCGACAGGTGATAGCCGCGGACCTTGATCTCGACCGGATCCCCGAGCGGCGCAAAGCGGACGAGTTCCACCGGGGTGCCGACCAGCAGGCCCATTTCGAGGAGCCGGGCGCGGTGCTCCGGCGGAATGCGGATCTCGGCGACCACCGCCTGGGTGCCCGGGGAAAGTGAAGACAGGGGCCGGGACATGGACAGGATCAGGGTCAGACTCAGGCTCAGGCGGCCAGGCGCACCGGTTCCTCGGGTGCCACCAGAATGCTCGCCGCCAGCGCGGCGCTCAATCCGAGACGGGCATTGCAGACCTGGCAGAGCACATTGTGTTGCAGGGTGATCACCTTGACCCGCTGCTCCTCGCCGAAGCCCATCTCGCGCAGCCGCTGATTCACCTCCGGCGCCGCCGTCAATTGCTTCACGATGACCACGCAGCCGGCGCGGACCCGGTTCAGCGGATACCAGGCGTGCGCCGCGGCCGCGACGGACACCAGGGGCCTTGCCTTCGGGGAACTGGACGTGATCTCAGACAACTCAGGGCAGGCTAGGCAGGCGGTCCAGTTCCGGCAAGGCAACCGGTTGATGGTGAATTGCCCCCAGTGTCGAAGGATTGCCGCGTCTTTTGGGAGTGCGAAGGCAGGCCTGCTTTTTAGACGCATTGGATTGGGATGAGCATCAGGGCACGGCCCCGACAGAATCGGAGGGCATGGAGCCAGCGATTCCTCGTGGACGGAACGTCCTTCAGCCGGAATAGACGCAGAGGACTAAGGACCAGAAGGCCTGAAAGGTGTCCAAGGTGTCCAATACGTTCCCCATCTGAAGCGTGGATGGTTCCGGGAACGGGAATGGACCGGCGATGTCATTCGGCCGCCCCGGAGGACGACAATGCCGCGAGCATGGCCTCCAGTGTCTCCACGACCTCCGGGGCGACGGGTTCCAGGAAGATGTGCTGGTGGTCGCACGGCAGGTTGCGGATCTCAAAGCCGGGATGGAGCACAGGCGCCCAGCCGTTGGCGGGGTCGCGTTCCCAGGCCCCGGCATCGTGACGTCCCAAGGCAGTGGATCGAAGGAGGGTGACCCGTCCTGGGTACGGACCGGGCCGATAGGCCGCGTTGGCCGTCCAGCCCGCGATCTCCATGCGCTCCCGCAGAGTGCGCGGCGCGGATCCGAGCCGGCGCGCCGCGTTTCGGCCGTGGTGGGCCAGTTTCTTGCGTGCCAGGCTCAACAGCCATGGCCAGCGCTGGAGAGGCGGCATTTCCCGGAGACGCCGGATGAGCGTCCGGACCTGGTCGGTGGCCGGGCGCCGGCGGCTTCCGGCGCGCAAACGCGTGTCGAACAGGATCACGCCGGCCACCGACCGTCCGGCCCCGGACATTTGTCGCGCGATCTCGTACGCCACCGTTCCGCCGAACGAGTAGCCACTGAGGCACAAAGGACCTTCGGCGCAGACGGCTTCGATTTGGCGGATCAGTGCCGCGGCGATCGTCTCCACCGAAGTCAGCGGCACGGTCTCGCCATGCAATCCGGGGTATTCCAGACCGTCGTAAAAGCGATGACGCCGCCCGATCACACGAGCCAGGGAGGGGCTGAGAAACTCATAGCCGTAAACGCCGGGCACGTGAAACCAAGGGGCGCCCGATCCCTCGCCGCGTAGCGCCCGGGGCCGGATGTTCGGAGGCCGAACCGCGCCGGAGAGCGCCGAGACCAGACCGGCGATGGTGGGATGCTCAAACAGGGTCGCCAGGTTCGTGTCGAAGCCCAGGCGCCGGTTCACCAGGGACACCAGCCGCAGCGCGAGCAGGGAGTGTCCGCCCAGGTCGAAAAAGTTGTCGTGAATTCCGGCGTCGGATCGTCCCAGGATTTCGCCCCAGATCGCCAGCATCTGGCGTTCCTCCTCCGTTCCCGGGGGCGTGGGAATGGCTGTTCCCCGGAGTTCCGCTCCGACCTCACGGGATAGAGCGCGGCGGTCCACTTTTCCGTTGGGGGTCAGGAAGAATCGGGAAACAACGAAAAATCGGGCAGGAACCATGGCGTCCGGGAGGAACTCCTTGAGAAAGGCGCGCATCGCCGGCCGGTCGGGATGGGGCGCGGAGTCATGCAGAACGAGATGCGCGACCAGAGAGGCGTCCGTTCCCCCATTCCCTTCCTGGGTCACCACGCAATCGGCCACGGCCGGATGCGAACGAATCGCCCGGGCGACCTCGTCGGGTTCGACACGGTATCCGCGAACTTTGATCTGGTGATCGCGGCGGCCCCCAAAATCCACGCTGCCATCCGGACGGTAGCGTCCCAGATCCCCGGTCCGAAAAATCCGGTCCGAAGGATCTCTCGACAAGGGATTGGAAACAAAGCGCTCCCGGGTGAGAGCGGATTGGTTCAGGTAGTGACGGCTCAGATATGGCGTGCGTATCCCAATCTCCGCCAGTTCTCCGACTCCGGCGAGCTGTTGTGCGGGGTTGAGCAGGACGAGTTGGACGTCCTCAATGGGCCGACCGATGGGAACGGCTCCCGGATCGAGAGGCGGTTGATCCCCTCCTTCGCCGGGGTGGCAGACGATGTGAAAGGCCATGGCCTGCGGCGTTTCGCTGGTGCCGTAGAAATTCACCACGCCGGCGGCCGGAGCCCGTCGCCGCAGGGCCTGGACCCGGGATCCGGTCAGGCGGTCGCCGGCGATGAACAGCCACCGCAGCCGGTGCAAAGGGGAAGAATCCCCGGAGTCGGGATCGGCAAGAATACCGGCAAGCGCGGGCGTGAGATGCGCGATGGTGATGCCTTCCTCGTGGAACCACTGCCGAAGCTTTGCCGGAGACTCCCGGATTCCCGGAGGCGGGATGTGGAGTGTCGCGCCGGCCCACAAGGGGGCGAACAGATCGCGCAACATGGGGTCGTGTCCGGGGCCGGAGAGGAAGCTGAAGCGATCGGTCTCCAGGAACCGGAACCGCTCCAGATGCCAGCTCAGGAAATGACTGACCGGGGCATGGTCTCCCAGAATGCCCAGGGGCTCCCCCGTGGATCCGGACGTAAAGATCACGTAGGCGCGATCGTTTCCGCTGAGGGGGAGATCAGGCGTCGTGTCCGCAACCGTTGGCGAAAGGCCGGAAGGAAGGGCCAGGGCGCATCGCAGGGAGGAGGTCGAAACGATTTCCTGAACCGGACCCGAAAGATCGCCGGCGGCTTCGAGATGGAGGAAGGCCGCCGGACGGGCCTGATCCAGCATCCGACGCAGGCGGGCGCCGGGCTGGGTGGCGTCGAGCACCAGGAAGACGCCGCCCGCCTTGAGAATCCCCAGTAGAGCCATGGGCAGGTGCGCCGAGGGACTCGCATAAACCGCGACCATCTCGCCCCGGCAAAGACCGGAACGGAGCAGGTGATGGGCTACCTGGTTGCTTCTCCGATGGAGGTCTTCAAAGGTCCAGCGGCAATTCCCATCCACAATCGCGATCCGTTGCGGACTCCGCCGCGCCTGCAATTCGATCCGCTCCTGAATCGCGGGCTGCGGCACGGCCGGCAGGGGCCGGGTCAGGGACGGCAGACGGAAGGAATCCGCCGGAAGGACCAGCGACGCACCGAGGATCGGCGCTTCCTCATGGCTGGCAAAATGTTCGAGCAACTGCTGGAGTTGTTCGAGCAGGCACGTGACGGCCTCCTCCTGGAACCGGTGGGCGGCGTACATCGCCTCAATGTGGAACTCTTGCGGGCGAGCCCGCACGCACAAGGCGAGATCGAACCTGGCTTCCGGTTCGTCCCGATCGCAATGCGAGACCACCAGGCCGTCCAGGAGAGGCAGCGGGTCGTCCAGATCCAGGACATGGAATAACACTGGAAAGACCGGGTGACGCGTCGCGTCGCGATCGGAATGCAGCCCCTGGGTCCATTTTTCCACGGGAAGCGCTTGATGTGGGCGTGCCTCCAGCACCGTGCGGTGGACCTGGCGGAGAAGGTCGCGAAAGCTGGGATTTCCCGGGCACTGCGTCCGCAGAGGAATGACGCTCCCGAAGCATCCGTTCCGCGGTTCGGTCGCCGGATGCTGCCGCCCGGCGATGGAAGTTCCCACCACCACCTCATCCTGTCCGGAAAGCCGGCGCAGCAGAACTTTGAGCGCCGCCAGAATCACGACGAACAGCCTTGTTCCTTCGCGATGAGCCAGAGCCCGCAGCGTGCCGGCCAGCGGAGGCGGAAGCGCGCGGATCCGGACTCCGGTGGACGCCGGCCCTTCCGGAGCGGGTGGCTCGCCCAAGGGTTGGTCGGGACACGGCGGCTCGCCCGGGAGCTTGTGCATCCAGGATTCCCCGCAGATTCGGGACAGAAGACCCTCCTTTTCGGTGCGGGGCGCGACCTGTTCGGCGCTTTCGTTCCATTCCGCGCCGATCGCGTTGCCGAGAGCGCCGCGGTCCGGCCGGCTTCCCGGCGTCATGGGCGGACGCTCCAGTTCCACGAAGCGCGGGAGCGCGAGGGAATCATATCGTCGGCAAGACAGCCGTTCAGCCGGGCGTGGAATTCACTGATACTGCCAGGCTCCGGCTTTTGCGCTTTGCCGGGGATCCCTGGGAATTTTTGAACAGGCTCTGAGCATGGAGGTGGGAGTATCATGCACCCGGGCGCAGAGCAACGGCGCAGGAAAAGCGGAGTCCTGCCTCCGCAGAGCTGGAGATGAAATTCCCCTGCAACCTTTCCGCGCGAATCCTGATTGAGAGGGAGGACGGGCACTCGGAGGATCGTCAGTTCCTGGTGTGTCTGATGGCGGCCTGGAATCAGAAGCAGGCCTGCGCGGAGCCCTCCGCCCTCACCGCGATCACCGGCAGGGTGGGTGGCTGTCCGGGTCCGTTGTCATGGTTGTCCTGTTCCTTGTCTTCCTCTCTTCGCACAGAGAACTGGCCGTTGACACAGCCCAAATCGCTCGGTTGCCTCGTCACAAGCCTAGGGCGGTGGAACCAAATTTCTCTCTTCTCTCTCCCGGCGAAGCGTCAAAACCAAATTCCTATCAGTAGTTCAACCATGCCTTGTCCAAGATTTCCCGCCCGTCACTGGTTGGCCGTGTTTCTGGCCCTGCTGCTCGTTGCCCCGGCGGCAGCGCTGCTGGCGGCCGCACCCCAAACCCACATGGTCGCTATGCGCGACGGCGTGAAGCTGGCGACGGATGTCTATGTGCCGGACGGCGCGGGTCCGTGGCCGGTGGTCTTCCTGCGGTTTCCGTACAACAAGGCGCTCGGCGTCGGCATCGGCCCCGAGGCGACGAAGCGCGGTTACGTTTTCGTCGCGCAGGACACACGCGGTCGCTTTGCCTCGGAGGGTGAAAATCTCCCGTTCGACGCCGACGGCCGGGCGGACGGCAAATGGGATGGTTATGATTCAGCGGAGTGGATCGCGAAACAATCCTGGTGCGACGGAAAGATCGGCACATGGGGCGGCTCGGCGGGCGCGATCACCCAATACTTCCTCGCGGGCACCAGCCAGTCGAACATCGTGAGCCAGCATCTCACCGTCGGCTCGCCGAGCCTGTTTCAGGAAGGCATTTATCGCGGCGGCATTTTCCGCAAGGCCATGATCGAGGACTGGCTGAAGGGCGCGCAGTTCGCCCCGCACGCGCTGGATTTGTGGACGACGAATTATCCCCACACCCAATACTGGAAGGACCGCGAGATCAGCGCGCGCTACGGCCGGGTCAACGCGACGGGCGTTCACATCGGCGGCTGGTTTGACATCTTCGCGCAGGCGACGCTCGACGCGTTCATCGGTTATCAAACGCAGGGCGGGCCGGGCGCGAGGGGGAAACAGAAGTTGATCATGGGACCGTGGACGCATGGCGTGCTGATCGAGCAGGCGGGCGAGCTCACGTTCCCCGGCGCGAAGACAACGCCCGGTGACGCGCATGATCCATGGAAGTGGTTTGCCGCGACGTTGCGGGGCGAGGCGAACGGCCTGCCGGAGGCGCCGGCGGTGACTTACTACGTGATGGGCGCGGTGGGTGAGACCGACGCGCCCGGCAACGAATGGCGCACGGCGGATCAGTGGCCGCCGGTCAAAACTCAGGAGCGCCGGCTGCATCTGCGGGCCGACCATGCCGCAGTGTTGGGCGGCGGCTCCGGCGGCGGCGCTCTAAGCTACGCCAGCGATCCGGCAAACCCGGTGCCAACGGTGGGCGGTTACGAGCTGACGATTCCCGCCGGCCCACGGGACCAGCGTTCGATTGAATCGCGCCCGGATGTGCTGGTGTTCACCACCGAGCCGCTCGCCGAGCCGCTGGAAGTGACGGGCAGCGTGGCGGCCAAAGTCCGGCTGTTATGCAGCGCGCCGGACGCGGACCTCATCGTGCGGTTGTGCGATGTCTATCCCGATGGGCGGTCATTCAACGTATGCGAGGGGGCGTTGCGGCTGCGTTTCCGCAATGGGTTTGAACGCGAGGAATGGCTTTCATCGGAGCCGGTGGACGTGGACATCCGGCTCTGGCCGACGAGCGTGATTTTCAATCGCGGTCACCGGCTGCGCGTCCACATCACTTCGAGCAGTTCGCCGGCGCTGGAACCGAACCTGCAAAACGGCCAGCCGCCGCGAACCGGTTCCCCACGAACGGCCCGCGTGGAATTGGTTTTTGATGGGACGCGCCCCCACCTGGTGCTGCCGGTCGTGGTGAACTAACCCCGGAACGGTGCGGTTGGCGGTTGGAATTGGAGCGCCCCCGCCCCGCGCGGGAGGCGGCGCGAGATTTGGAAAAACGCCTTCACACCCTCTCCCGGCGAAGCGTCAAAACCAAATTCCTATCAGTCATGAGAACGCTCCGGTCTTCCTTCGCTTTGGTTTTCCTCGGCCTCCTGACGGTGCTTCCGGTTATGGCGCAACTTCCACCGCTGATTCCGCGCGAGGTCCTGTTCGGCAACCCGGAACGCACCTCGCCTCGGCTGTCACCCGATGGCCAGCGCATCTCCTGGCTCGCACCTGACACCAACGCCGTGCTGCAGGTATGGGTGAAGACGATCGGGAAGGACGATGACCGGATCGTCACGGCGGACAAGAAGCGCGGCATCCGCAATCACCTCTGGGCGGAGGATAATCGCACGCTGCTCTACCTGCAGGACAGCGACGGCGACGAAAACTTTCATGTGTATGGCGTGGATCTGGAGTCGGGAAACGTGCGCGACTTCACCCCGTTTCAAGGAGTGAGAGCGGGAGTTGAATCGAAGAAGCCCCGTTTTCCCAACGAGGTCCTGGTGAGCATGAACGCCCGGAACCGCGAGGTGTTCGACGTGTACCGGCTCAACCTTCAAACCGGTGCGCTGGTGCTCGACACCGAGAACCCTGGTGACGTCGTGGGCTGGCTGACCGACGGAGACTTCCAGGTGCGTGGAGCGCAGGTGACCACGCCGGACGGCGGGACCGAGATCCGTGTCCGTGACGACGCGAAATCGCCGTGGCGTTCTTGGATAAAGGTGGGGCCGGCAGAAATTCTGAGATTGCGGGGCGGTAGAACGCCCTGTCCCTTGATCCCTGAAGGCGGGGCTCCGAACTGCGTGGCTCCGTACAGAAAGGCTTCCCGCGTTCCCCCTGGTTCGTCCACCAGCGCCGCGGGTTTGAAGTGGGTCGCAGAGGGACCGCGGCCCCGCCGAATTCTCGCCTCCTATTCCCCCGGGCGGGAGAGGCGATAGAAGCGGGCGGCGGTTCGGGGGCGGGGATCCACGACGGTGACGATTTGGCCGGTGCCGGGGATCGGACCGGTCGCCAGGGGCTGCCAGACGGATTGGGATGGGCCGGTTGGTTCCGGGTCGGCGAGGCCTGCCAGCGCGTCGCAGGATTCCACCTGGCGCTCGCATCCCGGGACGGTCTGCACGGCCAGCTCAAACACCTCCCCCACCGCCCGCCAGCCCACGATGCGGGTCAGGTCGCAGTCGCCAGCCGCTGAAATCCACAGGTCGGACGGGTAGGCCAGCGGCTCTGGGTTTTCGTCAATGTCCTGGGTATCCTCAGTCTGCCATTCGCTCTGCGGCTGCGCTGCGGCAATCAAGGCGCGGCGAAGAGCGTAGGTATCCTCGGCGTTTTGAGGCTTTCGACCTTGCAGGGAAATATAGAGGGCGGCCAACCCGGCCACATGAGGCGCGGCCATGCTCGTGCCCTGATTGTAGGCATATTGCCCAGCCCTGAACGTGGACAGGATTCGAGCGCCTGGCGCCGCCAGATCAATTCCCAATCCCGGCGACTGCACAATGGCTCCGGGGTTTGGAATTAAGCTGTAGTTGGCCCACAGAATGGTATCCTCGCCAGGTTCTCCATCCTGATCATCCATCGCGCTGACCGTCAGCACTTCGGGGAATGATCCCGGTACAACGTCATCGGCCGTGCCGAAAACTCTGTCTAACCCCGATAGATCAAGTCCCCGATTCCCCGCGCTATTCACGAACACCACCCCCGCATTCACGATGGCGCGCACCGCCTCGTGGATCGCCACCCGCGGAGCTAAGGGGCTTCCTTCACTCCCAAAGCTCGCATTGGCCACTTCGATCTCCCCGGCATGTTCAACGACGTAGTCAAAGGCGGCGAGGGCATTGCTCCACTGGGCGTCCGTTCTTGAAGTGACCTGCAGCGACCAGATGCGCGCGCCCGGCGCCACGCCGAGGACGCCCAGATTGTTGTCCCACGCTGCGGCGGTGCCGGCCACGTGGCTGCCGTGGCCATTCCAATCGCTGCCGTCCGCTTTAGGGACGAAGCTGAGTGTCTTGAAGATATTGAGATCGGGATGGGGATCCACGCCCGTGTCCAGGACGGCGATATCGGCATCCACGGTGATGGGCGTGTGACCCGGCTGCGAGACGTCCGAGCCGAAGGCTTTCAGCAAAAAGGGCCCCATCCCCATTCTGCGAAATCCGGTGGAGATCACCGGCTCCGGCAGCTCCGGAACGATCACCGGATAAGCCACCGCTTGCGCCAGTTGGAAGGGGGCGTCTGGCTCCACCGCCAGGACGTGATCCGTCTCCGCCCGCAGCGCCGCAACCTGCGACGGACTCAGCGGACCGGCAAAGCCGCGCAAGGCATGACGAAACTGCCGGAAGCCGCCCCCTGGCTGATCGAGCAGGCTTTTCAGGGAGTCCGACATTGGCCGGAGGGCGCGGCTCTCGGAACCGGTCGTCGAAGGCACCGGTGAAGCCCGCCGAAGAGTGACGACGTAGCCCCGCACCCCTTCCGCCGGCGCCGCGGGGCTTTGCGCCATGAGCCGGAGGCCGAGCAGGAAGAGGAGTGGTGCCCCGAGCCGTAACGCTGCGCTTCCCGGGAAATCCACCCCATGGATTCGCCTGAATGCAGTGAAGGGGAACGGGGTTGGCATGCGAGCGTCTTCTTCCGCGAGCCCCCTCAGCGCGTCAAGATAGCAAATGTGTTAATCGGAGGCGCGGGGCCTGCGGCGCGTTGAGGGTCGAATGCGGCCGAGCCCATTGGTTGCAGGGACCTCGTTTGGTTGACCCGATCTCGGAGTCGCGGCCCTTGGCTTGAAAGACCTGCTGAGATGCCCCCACCGCCCGGGCGCCTCATTCCCCGGGCTTGTTCCAGGGCCGTCCCTGTGGAGAGTGGCGCCGTTTCGATGTTCATGGGTGAAAGGCGATAGAGGACCTGACACTTTGTCGCGCCATGCCCTACTTCCATCCAGTTTACTTTGCCATCGTGCTCCGCGGAGCGGGCGGCGACCATGTCCTCAAGCGCGAGATCGAAACCGGGCTGTTCGAGACTCGCTACCGGGATGCCTTCCGATTGGTGCTGCCTGTCAGTTCTTTCGATTCGGGGCACGATTGTTCCAGGGTAAGAGAGGTCTTGGTTGAAGGCGAGGATGGCCGGCGGATCCGCGGGTTGCTGGATCGCTTGAATGGCTGATAGACCAGTTTGCCGGGGGACGACATGAAGGGTACGAGGGCACTTACTACGTATCCGACGGCACTTACCACGAAATACGGTGGGTTGGCTCCGGAATCGAGCGGCTCTTCTGCTGGCAGAACATGGCTTGGTGCGAGAATCCCGATCTGGACCAAGAGTTCTGGGCGCAGATGGCCGAACTGACCAGTGGCCTGCAAAGCGTCCGGAATCAAGCGACAGGTCATTTATTGGATCCCAAGCTTGAGTGAACCACCACCGTTAACGATCGAATTGGTGTGAAGTCGCCGCGGGGAAAAATCAATCCGATCACAGGGGAAGTCACCGTCATCACGACCCTGTCGCCGAACTCCGTCATCGAGGGCTGGCTGGAGCGGTTGGAGCAGACACTCGGGGAGGACTTCGGCTGGCGCCGGATCGGTGACGTCGCGCCGACGCCCGCATCCATCGCCGAGCCTCGACCGGCTCGGATCAGATCCGCCCAGACGCGGTCGCAAATCTCACCGGAGCAAAGTCTGCACGCTCAGCGGCTGATGACGTCCCGGGACTTCGGCCCGTTGCTGGCGGAAGGTCTCGCCGAGAGACTCGTGGCCAGCCCGTCGCATTGGGATGGCCGGGTGGAGGTTCCCGACGCCGAACTCGGGCGCCTGCGACTGGTGGTGACGGAATTTGAAAAATATCCCATGGACGGCGCACCCGAACGGAACAGCCCGACAAAAACGCGAACGGGCCGGCGGATCGTTTTCGTCGAGCATGTGCCGCTCGACTGAACCGAAAAACGGAGGTTGATCGGCCACAAAAGAACGCAAAGGACGCAACGAGCCGTAGGGACTCCGTTCAACCGCGACGCGGTCCGCTGCATCCGAAGGCGGGTGTGCTCTCTCAAAGGTTCTTTCGGCCCCCTGTAACCTTTCTGCGCCGTTCCTGATTGTCCTCATGCAGGGCATTGCAAATCACAACTCATTTCATTGAAAAGCACATTCCTTACGTTGTCTCGGGCAAACCGGACAACGAACCCGGTGGTTAACCGGCTAACGTGGAGGATGGACTTCGCGATGAAGCATTACGTCGGCAACAACAGCGCCGTCGTCTGAATGGCGAAGGTAGCGAACGCAATTCCCTAGATATGGCCCGCCACGCTGGTGCATCGAATACAGCATCAGCGTGATATTGCCGTACTGAGAGACAATGCTATCGGCAGTGTCGAATGGGTCGAACTTGTTGGCTGTCGTCGTTCCCTGGGGAGAAGTTGAAGGCAGTGCCCCTGATGGCGCAGTGACCGAAGAGCCGCCTCTCAGCGCCGAGGAGACGAGCGCGATCCGCCCGGCGGAACTCCTGCGAGGTGGCCAAATATCTTGCCGGTAGGAAAAGGCGCGTGAAGTGGTTTTTACAATATCGCCCTGCTGGATCGTAAGGGGTGGCACTCCGGCGCGTGTGCTTTTCTCGTTCAGGTCTACCCGGAAGAAGACCACTCCACGCCGGCCTGTCGGCCCTCCGACAGGGAGCAGAGAGCTACTGATCTCCGCGCTCACTTCGGCACTCGGCTTTTCTCCGACGGGGTATACCCACGTCCCGTTCCACACGTCGGCTGATTCCCCTTCCACTGGTACAAACACGACGTCAGGAGGCGACACTGAGCCGAATGTGGGAATTGGGGGCGGGGGAGGTGGAGCGACGGCATTTACTGCGAATACGCTCCACGCATGATCGATCACGCCGTACCATGGAATTGGCAGGACTACGAGGCCAGGAATGACTTCCAGCCACCCTGCGGTGTCAACTGCTCCGGGATAGGAGTTCATGGGCCGGGCACCTCCTCCGACGAATTCAAAACCGGGCGCGGACGGAACGATGCCCGGAATCGAGCTGACGATCGAAGGATCGGAATCCGTGACTCCCCAGAATGGGTTGTTCCAATCAATGCGAAATCGGACGATCGTCGGCGTCGGGGTGGCGATCCCGTAGACGAGATGTCCGTCGGTACCCTGCCACAAACCGTCGGATTCCGCCTGCCATGCCCCGGTCGCGCCGGGATCGATCGTGGGAGGCGGCTGCCAGGGGTTGGTCCACGCGCCGTGAAGGTGGTGGTCGTCTGTCGCACGGAAAAGGGTGAAGGCAGTATTATTCACAAGGTGGATTCTGAACAATCGTGATGGCATAAAAAATTTAACTGGATTTCCGATGTATGCTAACGTTAACCCGCTCGCGGCGTGTTAAACCGCTTGAAGGTGAAATCGTAGAGCCGGGTGGCCGCCTTCATGCGGCCGCCCTTGATAGGCGAACACGGACGCGTTTTCCCCGAACGCCGGCAAGAAGCCGCCGGACAAGGACAGGGCGAACACAAACAGACGAATGGTTTTCATCGCTAGACTCACAGTCTCGCGGCCATGCCGCTTAACGAGACAATCAGGAATTGCGCGGAAAGGTTACAGGGGAGCCGAAAGTTTTTTGTATGTTTCCGCCGGCGAGCCATCCGTAGTGCCTGTTTGAAAATTCCCAGGGGTCCTCTTTTGGAGGAAATGGCCCGCTGGTCGCATTGCTCCTCAGTCACAGCCCGCTGCGGGGATGCTCTGGCCTCGCCGCCTTGGCCACCCCAAATCCCTCGCCGCGGGATCCATCGGAATTTTCAAACAGGCCCTTAGGGCGAAATCGTTCGACCGCTCCGATCCGCAAAAAACCACTCCAGCCAGCGGGCGAAGTCGGCGTCGCGAGGCAATTTCGCAAGCTGCTGCCTGATTTCGCCCAGTCCTTTCGGTGGAACACTCTCGAACGCGCCTTGATCATTGACCCGACTGCCAACGAGCGCTTCGGCCAGGCTGGCGAGGAGCACCGAGGGCGAAGCGGCTTCCCCCTCACCGCCTGTCTGGGCCGCCGGAAGGCGTCCCTCTCCTTCGGTGGAGGAGAAGGTGCCCGCGGGGCGGGTAACAATACGGTCTTCGCGATCCGAAAACGTGGGGGGCACGTCCCAAACCCGGGCGTGAGTGTCTTCGGATGCCGTCACCACCCGGCGTCCTTCGGGACTGAAGCGGGCGTCCCACACCTTGCCGTCCTGTCGGAAGGGTTCGGCTATTGGCCGGCCTGACTGTGCGTCCCAAACCCGCGCGGTGCCATCAGCCGAGGCGGTGACGACCAGCCGTGAATCCGGACTGAACCGCGCGTTGAGCACTTCAGCCCGATGCCGCAAGGGTTCGCCCACCGGTTGACCGGTATGGGCATTCCAGACCTGCGCGGTCGCATCCAACGAGCCCGTCACGACCCACTGCCCCTCTGAGTTGAAGTGGGCGGAGCAGACAAACCCTTTGTGTTGCAGCGGAGCGAAGAGGGCCTGGCCGGTTTGGGCATCCCACAGGCGGGCAGTTCCATCTTCCGAAGCCGTGACCACCCGCCGTCCGTCCGGGCTGAATTCCGCGCTGGCGATCCAGCCTTCGTGCCCACGCAATTCGACGAGCACACGCCGCGTGAGGACATCCCGAATCTGGGCCAGGTCGTCTTTTCCATCGCTGGACAGGATCCAGGCGCCATCGGGACTGAAGCAAACGAGATTCACGATGTGAGCATGTTGGATCGCGTCTCCCCATGGCTCTCCGGTGTGCGCGTCCCACAGCCTCACGGTCCGGTCGTGAGACGCCGTGGCCAGCCACCGCCCATCGGGACTGAAATCCAGGCGACTCACTTTACTGGCATGTCTCAATGGTTCCGTCATGGGATAGCCCGTGCGCGCGTCCCAGATGCGCGCGGTGCCATCAAAGGAAGCCGTGGCCACTCGCCCGCCGTCCGGGCTGAACGTGGCTTGGTGAACCCAGCCGGCATGAGCCAACACCGAACCCCGCGGCTCGCCGGAATGCGAATCCCAGAGCCGTGCGGTGCCGTCGAATGTGGCGGTCACGATCCGTTGGCCATCGGGGCTGAACTCTGCCGCCCTGACGTCCGCAGTATGGCTCATCGGCAGGCAACGCATGGCCCCGGGACGCAGATCCCAAATGCGCGCCGTTTTGTCCGCCGAGGCCGTGGCCGCGAACCTCCCATCCGGACTGAATGCCGCCGACCACACGCCCCCGGCGTGCTGCATCGGCTCCGCCAGTCGAGCGCCACTCTGGACCTCCCAAAGACGGGCCGTGTGGTCGCTTGAAAACGTCAGGATCCGGTCCCCACCCGGACTCAATATCATGCCAAGAATCCCGGCGTGCCGCAGGGGCCGGCCGAGTGGAGCCCAATCTCTGGCGTTCCAAAGCTGAATCAAACCGCGATCCGAGGCCGTTACGATCTGCTGGCCATTGTGATGGAATTGGAGGTGGTGAACGACCTCCGGACGAATCAGGGGAGCCGCCAACGGCGCACCAGAGTTTGCCTCCCAAACACAGGTCGCGTTTTGGGTCCGAGTGACCACCCATTGGCCGCCGGGACTGAATTGCGCTTGCTGGACAGGAGCGGCGTGTCGCAGCGGCTTTCCCGAAGGCTGCAAGCAGGCAACGTCCCAGAGTTGCGCGGTGTGATCGGCGGACCCGGTGACAACCTGGCTGCCGTCCGGACTGAAGGCAGCCCACAACACGGCACCCGCATGACGCAACGTGCCGCGCGAAACGGGCAGGCCCGTGTGCCCATCCCAAAGCTGCGCTGTTCCGTCATCCGAAGCCGTCAGTACCAGGCGTCCATCGGGACTGAAGTCAGCCGCATGGATTGTCCCCGCATGCGACATGGGATGGCCCAGCACCTCACCGCCGGCCGCATCCCACAGGGACGCGCGATGGTCGTCGGCAACGGTCAACACGCGGCTCCCGTCGGGACTGAACCGGGCAAACCGCACATCGCTTTGGTGGACCAGGGGTGGCGTGAGCGGATGGCCCGTGCGTGCGTCCCAGATGCGCGCGCAGAAATCCAACGCGGCCGTCACCACACGCCGTCCGTCCGGACTGAACTCCACCCAGGCGATCTTTCTTCCGTGCGGCAAAGGCAAACCCACGGGCAAGGCGAAATCTCGTTGCGTCAGCGCCGACAACAGCCGCCGGGCCGCGACGTCGTTGGCGGGTTGCTGGCGAACGATGCGCGCGAGATAGGCCATGCCCATGGTCGTTTCGTTTTGGTCGAGCAAGTCCTCGGCGCGCTGGAGTTCCAGCGAAGTGACCGCTTGCTCGGCGCGCAGGCGTTGACTCCTTTCGCTGATCGCGTGTTGCTCGGCGCGGCGCCATTGCCAAAGAACGCCGGCCAGGCCCGCGCCGGCCACCACGTGCAGGGTCACCGCGAGGGTGGCCAGCGCCGGCTTCCGGCGGCACCAGCGCACCAGTCGCTCTGCCGCGCCGACGGGGCGGGCGCAGATCGGCTCGCCTTTCCGCCAATGTCCCAAATCCTCAGCCAGCGCCTGCGCCGTGGCATAGCGCCGATGCGGCTCCTTGCTCAGACACTTGAGGCAGATGGTTTCGAGATCGCGCGGGATGCCGGGGTTGAGCAGACGCGGTCGCACCGGCTCACGGTGCAACAGTTGCGCCAGAACGGCCTCGAACGAGTCCGCTATGAAGGGCGGGCGCCCGGTGAGCAGGTGATACAGAATGGCGCCCAGCGAATACACGTCGCTGGCGGTGCTGATTTCCCCGCGTTTGCCCTCCGCCTGCTCCGGTGGCATGTAGTGGGGCGTCCCCAAAATCTGCCCGGTGACTGTGATGTGGGAATCGAATTCCAGCCGCTTGGCCAAGCCGAAGTCCGTAATCCGTGGCTGGCCGCCCGGATCCATGAGGATGTTCGAGGGCTTGAGGTCGCGGTGCAGCACACCGCGCTGATGGGCGTAGTGAATCGCGCGGGCAATCGTTTCGACATGGCCGGCGGCGCGCCGGGGCGGCAACGGCTTCTCCCGGACCATCTCGGCGAGGTCGGCGCCGTCCACATAGTCCATCGAAAAGTATTGTTGTCCCTCGTGTTCGCCGACTTCGTGGATGGCCACGATGTTGGGGTGTTGTAAGCTGGCGGCGGCTTCGGCTTCCGCGCGGAAGCGGCTCTTGAATTGGTCTCCGGCCAGCCGGCCGAATTGGAGCAGCTTCACCGCCACCACCCGATTCAGGGAAAGCTGCCGCGCCTTGTACACTACGCCCATCCCACCCCGGGCGATTTCGGAGAGCAGTTCATAGTCGCCAAAGTAGTGCAGAACAGCCGGCGGGTTGGGAGGGGCAGGAGCGGCGGGGGCGTCGAATGGATCCTCGGGCGCTTCCGGGGTAACCGCCTGACCCAGGAGACACTTGGGACAAAGCCAGGGCGCCGCGCTGCCGGGGAGGGGCGCGCTGCATTGGGGACACGCGCGGTTGGATGTCATCGGGCCCATCGTGGTTGGATCGAGGTTCGCCTTTAGGTGTAATCAGCAAATGGCGCCGAAAGTTACAGCCCGTTGTCGGCCTCCTCCGTCAACATCGGCTCCGGATTCAACCGGCGAACACGGCGAATAGCTGCTGAATCTCTTCGTCCACCTCCGCCGGCGTCGAAACCGTCTGGGCGATCTGCGCCCGCAGGCACTCGCGGTAGCGCTGGCGCAAGCGGTGGATGGCCACCTTGACCGCCCCTTCGTCCAGACCCAGAGCAGTTCCCGCGTCGCGATGTGAAATGGGCGCGCGATCTCCGGAAAGAAACATCTTGAGCTGCTCGAAGACCGTTCCCCGGCCGCCGGCTTCATATTCACGGCGCAACTGTTCCTGAGCCTGTTCCAGCAACGTCATGGCCCAGCTTTGGTCGAAAAGTTTCTCAGGCGTGACGCGGTCCGCGATCTCCAGACGATAGCGGCCCTCGGCGGATTCCTCATCCAGGGAGAGAAAGGCGTGGCGGCCTCCCCGTTTGGCGGCGTGGTCGCGGTTCCGTTCGTTGATGAGGAATCGCTTGAGTGCAGAAAGCAGGAACCAGCGAAATTTACCGCGCTCCTGCCGCACGGCGCTGAGGAAGTTCTTCTCCAGCAAGCGAACGAAGAATTCCTGGGTGAGATCCTGGGCATCGTGGATCCCATGACCGCGCCGCCGCATATAGGCATAGAGCGGATACCAGTACGTCTGGCAGAGTTGGGCCAGGGCGTCGGCCGCTTCCGGCGAATCCACCTGGCGCGCCGACAGCACCACGCTCCAGTGCGTGGTGGTGAAGCCCATGGGGCCGGCGCCGTCTCCGGAATGGGCTACTCCTGACATCCACTCCACCCTGGCCAACGGGAGGGCGTCGAACGAGGCAAAACTTCGACGATGCACCCCGATTCTGAAGGCGGAACTCCACACCTCGCTCTCCCATCGTCCGGGCGCCTCATTCCCCGGGCTTGTTCCAGGGCTGTCCCTGTGGAGAGTGGCGCCGTTTCGATGTTCATGGGGGCCTTGTCCACGTTGTTCGCCTGCCGGAGAAGCGGCATCGCCGTCGCGGCGCTGCTTGTTCTTTGCCCGTCCTGCATCGCCGCCGAGTCCCTGACGGTCGGGTCCGGATTTCCCGATCCTTCCGACCCGATTTCGGTGAACCGCGGCGCCTCGCTGGCCCGCACCTACTGCGTCACCTGCCATCTGTTCCCCGAGCCCGAGGCGCTGGACCGCGCCACCTGGTTTCAACAGGTGCTGCCGCGAATGAAGTACCGCCTGGGGTTCTCCACACCGGAATTGGAACAGAGCGCCAACATCCGCCTCCTGCGCGAGCACCATCGGATCCCCGACCGCCCCGTCGTCACCGAGTCTCAGTGGCTCGACATGGCCGCCTACTACCTGGCGAAGTCGCCCGAGCAGGCGCTTCCGCAGGAGTCACCGCCCCCCATCGCGGTCGGGGTGCCGGGATTCCAGGTGGTCGTGCCTCCCTTCGCCCTGCCCCGGCCCGCGGTCACGGCGATCCGGATTCTCCCCAAAGGCGGCGCGCTCGTGGCCGACGCCAATGCCCGGTCCGTGACCGTGGTCGGACGCGACGGTCGCGGGTTGGTGTCCACCGCTGTCAGCAACGTCGTGAGTTCCTTCCGTCCGTTTCCGCTGGGCATGCTGACCGGGGGACTGGGCGAATTTCTGCCGTCCGACGACCTGAACGGGGCGGTGTTCTGGATGCGCCCAGCCGGCGGGTGGCAGCGCGGGACCAACGTGATCGCCGGGCTCCCCCGCACTACGGACGCCAATGCCGCCGATCTCAACGGCGACGGGCGACTCGACTACGTGGTGAGCTGCTTTGGCAACAACGTCGGACGGCTGGAATGGTGGGAGGCAAAGCCGGACGGCACGATGTCATCCCACGAACTGTTCGGGTTGCCGGGAACACTCCGGGCGGAGATCGCCGACTTCAACGGTGATGGCCATCCGGACATCGCAGCGCTGGTCGCGCAGGAAACCGAGGCGTTGTTTCTCTTCGTGGGCAATGGCCGCGGAGGCTTCGAGCGCCGGACCGTGTTTCAGCGTCCGCCTTACTGGGGACACAGCCATTTCGAAGTGGCGGACTTCAACCAGGACGGACGGCGCGATTTCCTGGTGACCAACGGAGACAATGGCGAGTTTTCCTCGCCGTCCAAGCGCTGCCATGGCGTCCGCATCTACCTCGCGCAAGCGGACGGCACTTGGAAGGAGTCGTTCGTCTTCCCGATGTACGGGGCCTACGGAGCCCTGGCCCGCGACTTTGATGGCGACGGCGATCTCGACATCGCGGCGATCTCGTTTTTTGCGGACTATCAGAAGGCGCCACGGGCGAGTTTTGTCTTCCTGCAAAACGAAGGGGGCCTGCGGTTCTCTGCGAGCACCTTTGCCGAGAGCGCTACCGGACGGTGGCTCGCGATGGACGCCGGGGACTTCGACGGCGACGGCGACGAGGATCTCCTGCTCGGCTCCTACATCCGAGGTCCCACACCAGTGCCGGCCTTTCTCATGGAGGCCTGGGAGGAGGCGCGCCGGCCGCTGGTGCTGCTGGAGAACCGGCGGAGTCCGCCGTGAGGGGGAGCGGCACCGCTGAGCCGTAACGATACGGTAGAATTTTCTGGGGAGCGCGCGCGCCTCGCGTGCTGGCCGAGGCGCCCTCGCCCCGGCCCCCTGCGCGTCACTGCTCACGGAATGGTGGGGACTCCACACGCCCTGCGCGAACGGCGAGGGCGCCGTCCGCTGCACGCGAGGCGCGTGCGCTCCCCGTCCAAAAAATCGAGATGCGGCCGAAAGGCTGCGCTTTGCGCTTTGCTCTGCCATCCGCGGGCGCATCCTGCGGCCATGCTTCTCACCCCGGCCGAGTTGGAGTCGCTGACGCAATTGCTCCACCCGTCCCCGCATTCCCTGTTGGGATTGCAGCCGCTTGGCGACGGCAGCGGGCTCGTGGCGCGGGCGATGATCCCCGGCGCGGCGAAGGTCGAGGTGGTGCCGGTGCATGATCGGTCGCGTCCGAAGTTCGCCCTCGAGCGTCTCGGCGACACCTGCGTCTTCGAAGGCCTCACCCGCAAGGCCCACGCCGTATATGCCTACGATCTCGTGGTGACCGACGACGCCGGCCATCGGTGGCAGGGCCGGGACCCCTACTCCTTCCTGCCCACCGTGGGCGAGACCGACCAGTTCCTGTTCAACCAGGGCAACCATCAGCGCCTGTTTGACGTGCTGGGAGCCCAGCGGCGCGATCCCGACGGCGTGCCGGGCACCGCGTTCGCCGTGTGGGCGCCCAATGCCCGGCGCGTTTCGGTGGTGGGCGATTTCAACCGGTGGGACGGACGGCGGCATCCGATGCGCTTGCTCGGCGCCTCGGGCATCTGGGAACTCTTTGTGCCGGGTGTTGGCGAGGGCGCGCTCTACCAGTTCGAAATGGTGGACGCCCGCGGAAACCTGAAGCTGATGACCGACCCGATGGCCGCCCTGTACGAGTTGCCTCCCAAGCACGCCGCTGTGGTCTGGAACAACCGGAAGTTCGAATGGACCGATGCGGCCTGGATCCGGCGGCGCTCGGAGGCCAATCCGCTTCGGGGACCGATGAGCATCTATGAGGTTCACCTCGGATCGTGGCGCCGGAAGTCGGGTTGGGAGGCCTTCGGCTACCGCGAACTGGCGGGTCCGCTCATCGAATACGTCCGGCGTCTCGGGTTCACCCATGTCGAGTTCCTGCCCGTGGCCGAGCACGCCTTCTATCCGAGCTGGGGCTATCAGGTCACCGGCTTCTATGCGCCGACCAGCCGCTACGGCACGCCCGACGACTTCCAGTTCCTGGTGAACGCGCTGCACGAGGCGGACATCGGGGTGATCGTGGACTGGGTGCCCGCGCATTTTCCCCGCGACACCTGGGCGCTGGCGCAGTTCGACGGCACCGCGCTGTTCGAGCACGACGATCCGCGCCAGGGGGCGCATCAGGATTGGGGCACGTTGATCTTCAACTTCGGGCGCCACGAGGTGCGGAATTTCCTCACGGCCAACGCGCTTTTCTGGTGCGAGCGCTTTCACGTGGACGGCCTGCGGGTGGATGCCGTCGCCTCGATGCTCTATCTGGACTACTCGAGGAAGGAAGGGGAATGGATTCCCAACCTGTACGGCGGACGGGAGAACCTGGAGGCGGTCGAGTTCCTCAAACAGTTCAATCACCAGGTGGGCACGGCATTCCCTGGCGTCGTAACCATCGCGGAGGAGTCCACAGCCTGGCCGATGGTCTCGCGTCCGCCCTGGCTCGGTGGACTGGGCTTCACGCTCAAATGGAACATGGGCTGGATGCACGACACGCTGGGCTACTTCAAACGGGACCCCATCTACCGCCGGTATCACCAGAATGAACTGACCTTTGCCATGCTGTATCATGGCCACGAGAACTTCGTGCTGCCGCTGTCGCACGACGAAGTGGTCCACGGCAAAGGATCCCTCCGCCAGCGCATGCCCGGGGATGACTGGCAGGCCTTTGCCAATCTGAGGGCGCTGCTGGGTTACCAGTGGCTGTTTCCCGGGAAGAAGCTGCTCTTCATGGGCGGGGAGTTCGGGCAATCCGCGGAATGGAATGCCAACGCGGAACTGGACTGGTGGCTGCTGGAGGCCGGTCCGTATCACGCCGGGGTCCAGCGGTGGACGTCCGATCTCAACGCGTTCTACCGCGAGGAACCCGCGCTCTGGCGCGGGGACTACGAGGGCGACGGCTTCTGGTGGGTGGACTGCAGCGATCACGCCAACAGCGTGCTGAGCTTCGTGCGTCACGACCGGGAGACTCATCACCACGTGTTGGCGGTGCTCAACCTCACTCCGAATCCCCTGCACGGCTATCGGGTTGGCCTTCCGCTGCCGGGAACCTGGCGCGAGGCGCTCAACAGCGACGCGACGGCCTACGGAGGTTCCGGCCTGGGTAATGCCGGCGCGGTGAACGCCGAGGACTACGCCGTGCAGAACCAGCGATACTCCGCCCTCATGACCCTGCCGCCGCTGAGCCTGCTGGTGTTCCGGCACGACGGCTGAGTCGGGGAAAGGATGAAGGATGAAGCGAAGCAAGACGGCTGAGCCGTGCCTTTCGGAAACTCCTTCAGCATGCTGACTTCATGGTTCTTCCTTTCCCACCGAGTCCCCGCTCTTCCTCCGCATCGTCGCGCCGGACCCCTCGGAGATCGGAGGCAGAGCAGGGGGAGGATCCGCAGAGAGGAGGTTCGGAGTTTGCTCGGCGGGACCGCGGTTCGTGAAAATTGCGTGATCCCGCACTTCCCCCTTGAGCTTCGGGCGGTTTGAGCCGACATCTCTGATGTGCGGTGGCTGCGGCCGCCGGTTCTTTGCGACACCAGTTTTTCCCTGCCCGGTGCGTGTATCGAGACAACGTCCTTCGACCTTGTAACAACCTCGGGAGCGTTACAGCGGAATCCAAGCAGGCCAACGCCAGGCCTTGTTTTACAGGAAGGCGACGGCTGCCCGCTGCTCCCACCTGGTCCTTTGGGTAGAAGGGACCTGTCTCCCACGGCCAGGGCGGGGATTTTTTATTTTTCGGGATGAAACGGGGAAGGGGATGGATCCGCGGGATTGCGGGAGTGTGGCGGGGGACTGTTCCATCGCCGGGGACAAGCATGGGCTGGCGACGGGCGCTGCTGCTTTGGGCCTTGATGGCGGGGGCGGCCGCGCTGAGCGGGGCGGATCCGCTGCCCGAAGGATGGCGCGAGCAGGCGGTGGGGCCGGGAGCGGCGGCGTTGCCGGCGGGCCCGGTCTGGATGCGCGCCTGGATGCAGGTGCCGGATGCTCTGGCCGGCGATTCGGGTCCGGACCTGTGGCGCGATTCCATGACGCTGACTCTGGGATCGCTTCCCGGTCCGGTGGAGGTGTTCCTCAACGGACGCCGCATCCTCAGCACCCGGGACCTGCCGCCAGGAGAGTTTCGGCGATTCAAGGTGCCCAAGGGAATCCTGGTCCCGGGGGCTTACAATGCATGGGTGATCCGGTTGGATGGCGCCATCGCGCGCGAGGGGTTGGTCGCGCCGCCGGTGTTCGCGGGGTATTTTGACGAGATTCGCATGGAGCGCCCATGGCAGCTCACCGGCAAGGAGCCGGCTGCGGAGGAATTTCGGGAGGCCGCTGCGGCGCCTTCGCGGGCGGTGTATGGCGGCGCTGATTTTCGTCCGGCCACCACGGTGATGTCGGCGAGCCCCGAACCGGAGCGCGGCCGGGTGGTGCCGTCCGCAGAAGCCCTGGCGGCGCTGGAACCGGCGCCGGACCTGCGGGTGGAGGAACTTCTGCACGAGCCGCAGGTCGCCCAGCCCACGCACCTGAGCTTCGATGCACGCGGACGCCTCTGGGTGGCGCAGTACCGCCAGTATCCATTTCCCGCCGGCGTGCGGATGATCAGCCGGGACAAATACTACCGGTCGAAGTACGACCGCATGCCGGCGCCGCCGTCCGATCCGGCCTTCGTGCCTGGCGCCGACATCATCAGCGTGCATGAAGATCGCGACGGCGATGGCGCTTATGAGACGCACCGGCAGGTCCTCACCGGACTGAACCTGGCCAACGCGGCCCTGCACGGACACGGAGGGATCTGGGTGATGAATCCGCCCTACCTGTTGTTCTATCCAGACGCCAACCGGGACGATGTGCCCGACGCTCCGCCAGAAGTCCGGCTTCAGGGCTTCGGCTTGGAGGACACGCATAGCGTCGCCAACGGCCTCGCCTGGGGGCCCGACGGATGGCTTTACGGCGCGCAGGGCAGCACGACCACCAGCCGCGTCACCCGTCCGGACCGGGATCCGCCGTCCGCCCCCGGCGTCTATGTCGAGGGCTGCATGGTATGGCGGTATCATCCGGAGCGGCGGCTGTACGAGATCTTCGCCGACGGCAGCGGCAACACGTTTGGGGTCCTGTTCGACGGCGAGGGACGCCTCTTCACCGGGCACAATGGCGGCGACACCCGCGGGTGGCATCACGTTCAGGAGGGCCAGTACCTCAAGCAGGGCAAGGATCCCGCGAAGTTCGGCCCGCCGCCGAATCCGTTTGCCTATGGCGAGATGCCCATGATGCGGAGCACGCATCCGATCCCGCGTTTCACCCATGTGACGCTCTGGGCGGACGGCCAGGCGCTGCCGGAGCGCTGGCGGGGACGATTCTTAGGCGCGGACCCGCTGCATCATCAGATCATCGCCGCGGAGCGCCGGGTGTTTGGAGCGACCTTTGAGACGACCGACTCGGGCATTCCGCTCCAAACCCAGGACCTGACGTTTCGTCCGGTGTACCTGGCGAATGCTCCGGACGGCAGCGTGGTCATCGCGGACTTCCGGGAAGAGTACATCGCGCACGGCCAGAACTATCAAAGCCAGATAGACCCCTCGACCGGACGCATCTATCGCCTGCGCGGACGGGATTTGCCGCCGGAGCGGGCCACCGACCTGGAATCCCGAATCCCCGCCGACTGGATCGCGCTGCTCGGGCACGCCCAGAGCTGGCAGCGTCAGACGGCGGTCCGGCTCCTCGCCGAGAGGCGCGATCGGGGAGTGGCGCCGCAACTCCGCGCGCTGCTCGCTGGCGGATCGGCGCATCCGGCGTTGGAGGCCCTCTGGACGCTGCATCAACTGGGGGAACTCGACGAAGCCACGATCCATCGCGGTCTGAAGCACCCGGCGCCCATGGTGCGCGCCTGGACCCTCCGGTTGGTCGGCGACGAACGCGCCTGGCCGGTGGAAATGGAAGATGCCCTGATGTCCGTCGCGACCACGGATCCGGACGCCGAGGTGCGCAGCCAGGTGTTGTCCACGGCCCGGCGCCTGCCGGCGCGACCCGCGCTGGCTCTGGTCGCCGCGATGGCCCGGCGAACGGAGGACCTCAACGATCCGTTCATCCCGTTGCAGGCCTGGTTTGCGCTCGAACCGCTCTGCGGCAGTCATCGCGACGCGGTGCTGGAGTTGTTCAACGATCCGGCGTTCTGGTCGGCGCCGCTGGTGCGGCGGGATTTGGCAGGCAAGGTCATGCGCCGCTGGGCGGACTCGGGGAGCCGCCAGGAGCTGACCGCCGCCGCGGCGCTGTTGCGGCGGGCGCCGGGCGACGAGGACCGCAAGGCATTGCTGCGGGGATTCGAGGAGGCGTTTCGGGGACGTCCGCTGCCGGCATTGCCCGACGAGTTGATCGCCGCCCTGGGGGCGTCGGCAGAACTCAGCCGCGCGTTGCGGATCCGTCAGGGGGATGCCTCTGCGGTGGAGGAGGCGTTTTCGGATTTGAGACGTGATGGCGTGGAGCCGGCGCGGCGGCTGGAAGCCCTTCGCAGCCTGGGCGAGGTTCGCCACGCGGCGGCGGTGCCGGAGTTTCTCCGGTTGGCCGTGCAGCCGGGACCAACGGACCTTCGACTCGCCGCGCTGGCGGCGCTGCAACCATTCAACGACGCCTCGGTGGGAACAACCCTGGTATCAGCCTGGTCCGGCCTGCCCGCGGAGATCCAGGCGGCCACGGCCAACCTGCTGGCCAGCCGCGCCATTTGGAGCCGGGAGTTGCTGGAGGGCGTGGCCTCCGGCCGGATTGCGCCGCATCGCCTGTCTCCCGACCTGCGGGACCGCATGCGAAAATTCCACGACGCCGGCCTGGACCGGCAACTGGAAGCCCTGGGCAATCCCGGGGCACCGTCCGGCGGGGAAGAACTCTCCATCACCTCCTTGCGAACCCTCCTGGCGGCGGCGCCGGGCGATCCGTATCGCGGGGAACCGCTGTTCACCGAGCGCTGCGGCGCCTGCCACACGCTGTTCTTCAAGGGCGGCCGGATCGGACCGGATCTCACCGCCTATCAGCGGGACGATCTCGGCACGCTGCTGCCGGCGATCCTGACGCCCAGCGCGGAAATCCGGGAGGGATATGAGAACGTGCTGGTGACCACCCGGGACGGGCGTGCGCTGAACGGATTTCTTTCCGATCAGGATGCGAACCTCGTCCTGCTTCGGGGTTTGGACGGCACCGATCTGGCGCTGCCCCGGGCCGACGTCCTGAGCGTCGAACCGGCCGGCCGCAGCCTGATGCCCGAAGGGCTGCTCGAAGGCTGGACCCCGAGCCAGATCCAGGATTTCTTCGCTTACCTCCGGCAATCCCAGCCGATCACGCGGTAGGCGCCGGAAAGGATGAGGGATGAACTCGGAGGGCCGAGGTGCCCGAGTCTCCATGCAAATCCCCCATTCGGAGTCCCGGCTTCAGCCGGCCTGGCGTCATTCGCAATCTACGCCAGTGGACTTCCAAGGCGTCTTGGCCCGTCAACCCCGCGGCCGCCTGAAGACGGGACTCCGAACGCAGATGCCCTTTCCCCTGCGTTGGAGACCCCGGTGCAAACAGAGTGCCAGGTCATCTATTCGAGGCCCAGCGACACGCCTCCCCGTCCTCTTCTGTGAAAATCGCGCAATCCGTGTCTCGTCTTCAAAAAACTCAAGCCAGGAGGTCCTTGACCAACTCGCCATGCACGTCGGTGAGCCGGAAGTCGCGGCCTTCGAAGCGATAGGTGAAGCGGGTGTGCTCGATGCCGAGGAGGTGGAGGAGGGTCGCGTTGAGATCGTGAATGGCGACGGGGGAATCGGCGATGTTATAGCCGAAATCGTCCGTCTGGCCATGCACGTACCCCGCCCGGACTCCTCCCCCCGCCATCCACAGCGAGAAGCAGCGGGGATGATGGTCGCGTCCGAAGCTGGTCTTGGTGATCTCGCCTTGCGAGTAGGCAGTGCGCCCGAATTCGCCGCCCCACAGCACCAGGGTGTCCTCCAGCAGTCCCCGCGCCTTCAGATCGCGTACCAGCGCGGCGCTGGCCTGATCCGTAGCCTGGGTCTGCTTTTTCAGCCCCTCGGGAAGTCCGCCGTGGTGGTCCCAGTCGCGGTGGCAGAGCTGGATGAAACGCACGCCCCGCTCGGCGAGGCGGCGGGCCAGGAGGCAGTTGTTGGCGAAGGAGGGCTTTCCAGGCTCGGCGCCGTACATCTCCAACACGGACTGCGGTTCGCTGGCGAGGTCCATCAACTCGGGAACGCTGGTCTGCATCCGGAAGGCGAGTTCATAGTTTTCGATGTGGGTGGCGATGTCGGGATCGCCCAACACGCCGAGTTGACCCCGGTTCAGATCCTGCATGGCGTCGAGGAGATCCCGGCGGGCGCCGCCATTGATGCCTGGGGGATTGGAGACGTACAGCACCGGATCCCCCTGGCTGCGGAGCTGTACGCCCTGGTAGTTGCCGGGCAGGAATCCATTGCCCCAGTAACGGGCCTGCAGGGCCTGGCCGCCGCTGCCGCTGACCAGGACGACGAATGCCGGGAGATTCGCGTTTTCGCTGCCCAGGCCATAGGCCAGCCACGCGCCGAGGGTGGGACGTCCGGGCTGCTGATTCCCGGTGGTGAAGTAGGTCACCGCCGGATCGTGGTTGATCGGATCGGTGAACAGGGAGCGGATGAGCGTGATGTCGTCCGCCACACTCCCGGTGTGGGGCAGCAGGCTGCTCAGTTCCATGCCCGCCTTGCCGTAACGGTGAAATTCAAAGGCGGGCCCCACGCACCGCAGAACGGATTGCCCGGCGGTCATTCCGGTAATGCGTTGTCCCTGCCGCACGCTGGGCGGGAGTTCCTGTCCGGTCATCTCCGTCAGCCGGGGCTTGGGATCGAAGAGATCCAGATGCGACGGCGCTCCGGACTGGAAGAGATAGATGACCCGTTTGGCCTTGGGCGCGGCGTGAACCGCCGGGAGCGCCCCGGGGGAGGCGGCCCGGACGGGATTCAGGAGGGTGGGATCCAGCAGCGAGGCGAGCGCGAGGCTGCCGAGTCCGGTCGTGCTGCGGGACAGGAAGGCGCGCCGGGACTGGAGGCGCTGCTGGTGATCAAAGAGATTCATGAGCGGGAGATGGTTCGCCGCGGCGTTGGGCCGACTCGGGTTACTTGGTGATGGTCTCGTTGAGGTTCAACAGCACGTTGGCCACGGTGGTCATGGCCGCCAGTTCCGCCTTGGGCATGGCTTCGGGCACGGGGGATTCGCCGATCTTGAGCAGGGCGTCGGCCGCGTCCGGATCTTCCTGGAATCGCTCCCACTGGCGCCGGTAGGTGCCGTGGAGCACCTCCAGTTCGCCCGCCGTCGGGCGGCGCCCGAGCGTGTGGCGGAAGGCGCGGAGGAGGCGCCGGTCGAGATCCGCCGGTTCCTCGCGGAGCACGCGCTGGGCGAGTCCGCGGGCTGCTTCGACAAAGCCCGGGTCGTTCATCAGCACCAGCGATTGCAGCGGCGTCTGGGTGCGCTGCCGCGCGAAGGTGCAGACCTCGCGATTGGGGGCGTCGAAGGTGGCCAGGGGCGGATAATGCGCCGAGCGCCGCCAGAACACGTACAGCCCCCGCCGGTAGAGCAGATCGCCCTTGTCCTGGGTGTACACCGAATCCGTGCCGTCCCAGATCCCGGCGGGCTGGTACGGCTTCACGCTCGGGCCGCCGATCACGGGATTGAGCAGGCCCGCGATGGACAGCGCATTGTCGCGGATGAACTCGGCGTCGAGACGCAGCCTCGGGCCGCGGGTGATCAGGCGGTTGTAGGGATCGCGTTCCAGTTTCTCGGACGACACCTGCGCGGACTGCCGATAGGCGGCCGAGGTGACGATGCGGCGGATCATGCCCTTGACGTCCCAGGGGCCGGACCGGGGCTGCGGCGCCGCGCCGGTGATGTCGCCGCCCCCCTCGCGGAACTGAACGGCCATCCAATCCAGCAATTCGGGATGGCTGGGCCATTCCCCCTGGGAACCGAAATCGTTGGCGGTCTTGACCAGGCCGGTGCCGAAGAACAGCGCCCAAAGGCGGTTCACCGTCACCCGGGCCATGAGCGGATGCTCCGGCGCCACCAGCCAGCGGGCCAGGCTCAGGCGGTTGGCGGGGCCCTCGGGCAGCGGGGGTAGAAAGGCCGGGGTGCCGGCGGTGACGGACTCGCCGCGGTTCCGGAAATCTCCGCGGGTCAGCACAAAGGTCGGCCGCGGCGGATCCATCTCCTCCATGATCAGCGTGGTCGGAATCTCCGACATGAGCTTGTCTTTGCGCCGGCGCGCATCGGCCAGGGCGGCCTCGGACCGCAGGTAATCCACGGCATGCGACTCCCGGTAGAAGCGGGCCAGGTCGGCGCGTTCTTCGTCCGTGCGCTGCCCGCGGGATTTCCGGACGATGGTCAGGAAGTCGGCCAGCAACTGGTCGCGGATCTCCGCCTCGGTCGCTTCACGGTCCAGGAAGCGCCAGTCGTCCAGGGTCGCGGGGAGGTTGGCGTCCCCGTGGCGCGATCCCAGCCGCAAGGGCTCGGCCGTGGCGATGGAATCCTTGAGCTGATCCTTCTGCGTCTCAAGATCCCGGCGGCGTCCGTTGACATAGAGCTTCACTCCGGACGCCTTCCCGGATCCGTCGTAAGTGACCCAGAGGTACTGCCATTGATTCGCGGCCAGCGGCTCGCGGGTGCGGACCTTCAGCGCGTTGTCCGGCCAGACGTGGATCAGGTGAACCTCGGCACGGCCGTCCGCGAGCAACACGTCGAACCCGCGAAGGCCTGGTCCCTTCTCCATGCGGCTCAGAACGGCGCCGTTGCCCTGGAACCGGATCCATCCGCCGAGGCTGGCGGCATTGGTGCGGTCGAATCCGAAGGCGGAGCCCAGGTCCACGTGGGTGCGCCCGTCGAGCTTGAGCGCCTTGCCGAGGCGCCCGTCCACGAACTCGGGGCCGCCGTCGAAGCGCAGGGCGCCGCCGGGGGGCGTGGGGGCCGGGTTCGCCGCGGTGGTTGTCGCGGGGACCGATGAGACGGATTCCACGGAGTTGGTCGTGGACCAGGCCAGGTTGCCATCCAGTGGCAGGTGGAGCGCCTTGGCCAGCGTTTCCGGGGCGGAGGGCGGCCGTTCCATCAGTTCGCGCTCCCATTTCTCCTGCGTTTCGCCGAGTTCGTTGGCGCGATCCTGGAGCGTCTTTTCCGCGTCCTTGAGCGTGAACTCGGCCTCCACCAACTGCAGCGCCTGCCCGGGGGTGGGCACGGGGAGGCGGGGCGGCGGATTGTCCGTGCGGATGCGGTCCAGGCCTTTCTCCGGCACGTTGTGGAAGAAGGCGTAGAGCCGGTAAAACTCCCGGGTGGTCATCGGGTCGTACTTGTGGTCGTGGCACTCGGTGCAGCCCACGGTCATGCCCAGCCACACGGCGCCCAGCGTGTTCACCCGATCCACGACGTACTTGTTGAGATACTCGTCGGGATCGGCGCCGCCCTCGTCGTTGGTCATATTGTTGCGGACGAATCCGGTGGCGACCCGCTGGGATTGAGTGGGGTGAGGCAGGAGGTCTCCGGCGAGTTGTTCGACGGTGAAACGATCGTAGGGGAGGTTTTCATTGAAGGCGCGAATGACCCAGTCGCGCCACAGCCACATGAACCGCACGCCGTCGAAATGATACCCGCTGGTGTCCGCAAACCGCGCGAGATCCATCCAGTGGGCGGCCATCCGCTCGCCGTACTGGGGCAGGCCCAGGAGGCGGTCCACGGTGTGCTCGTAGGCGTCCGGACGCTCATCGGCGAGGAAGGCGTCCACGTCCTCGATGCTCGGGGGAAGGCCGGTCAGGTCGAGGGTCACCCGCCGCAGGAGCGTGGCGCGGTCCGCCTCCGGGTTGGGCCTGAGGCCTCCGGTTTCGAGGCGGGCCAGCACGAATCGGTCGAGTTCATTGCGCGGCCAGGCGGTGTCGCGAACCGGGGGCAGCTCCGGACGCTGCGGCGGCACGAATGACCAGTGTTCCTGCCAGGGAGCGCCTTCGGACACCCAGCGCTCCAGCAGGGCGCGCTGCGCCTCGGTCAACGGCTTGCCCGCTTCGGCGGGCGGCATGAGCTCGTCGGGATCCGAGGCTCGGATGCGCGTGATGAGGGCGCTTTTCTGCGCGTCGCCGGAAACGAGGGCGCGATGGCCGGATTTCAGGGCGCGGAAGGCATCCTCTTTGCGGTCCAATCGCAGGTCCGCCTTGCGCTTCTGTTCGTCGGGCCCGTGGCAGGCGTAGCAATGGTCGGAGAGGAGGGGGCGGATGTCCCGGTTGAAGTCCACGGGCGCCGCGGCCGCGGTGCCGGCGAGCAGCACCCATCCCGCGCAACGGGCGATCCAGAGGGAGAGCGGGAGGCGGGATTGGCGCATCGCGAGAACCCTACCGGGGCGCCGCGCCTGAAACAATTGCCGCCTGGGACATGCCGAGCCGGACATCTTTCCGTGGACTCCGGCGGAGGCGGACTTCTTCAGCCGAGCCGAACGGCCGAGACCAGTTCCCGCGGCGTGAACACGCAGCGACCGATGCGGAGCCGGAGGTCGGAATCCTTGCGGGCTTCGGGAAGCAGCAGTTCTTCACCGTCCAGCAACAGCAATCCCTCCAGCAGCACGCCGCCGGTGAGTTCGACCCGGCAGGGATGCCCCAGGGGCAGCCCCAGCGCGCGTGCGAGTTCGTCCAGTTGCTCGGCGCGCTGGGTGCGCCAGGCGTCCAGGGCGTTGCCGCCCGACGCGGGTTGGACCGGAAGGTCGTCCTGGATCGAGCGGGAGTCGGGAGTCATACCACGGTGACCGGATTGCTCAGTTCTCCGATGCCGGAGATGGCGATGCGGACTTCGTCGCCTCCGGCCAGGGTGAATTCGTTGGGCGGCACCACGCCGGTGCCGGTGAGCAGGATTGCGCCCTGGGGGAATTCCTGGCTTCGGCGAAGCCATTCGATGAGTTCCGAAAAGCTGCGCTTGATCTGGGAAACCTGGGTTTCCCCGCGGAACACCGTCTCCCCGGCCCGCTCGATACGGATGGCAATGGTCCAGTCGCGGGCGTCGGATTCCGAGGCGCCCACCGTGATGCACGGACCCAGGGCGCAGGAGGCGCGGTACACCTTGGCCTGGGGTAGGTAGAGCAGGTTTTCCCCCTCGATGTCGCGGGAGCTCATGTCATTGCCCACCGTATAGCCGGCCAGTTCGCCCCGGGAATTGATCACCAGCGCCAGCTCCGGTTCCGGCACGCTCCACCGGGCGTCCGAGCGGATCCCGACCGCTTCTCCGGGGCCTACGGCCTTTTCGCCAGCCGACTTGAAGAAGAGTTCCGGGCGGGGGGCTTCATAGACCCGGTCGTAGGCGGTGGCGCTGAAATCGGACTCTTCCATCCGGGCCTTTTTGCTTCGCAAGTACGTGACGCCGGCCGCCCAGACCTCCTGACGTTCCACGGGAGGGAGCAGGTGGATGTCGGCCAGGGCCAGCCGGCGCAGTGGACGGCGGGCCCATTGTTGCAGGCGCCCGGGGAGATCGGGCAATTCCAGCAGGGAAGTGAGCTGAGTCACACCGGCCCCCGAAAGATCCAGAACGGCGTCCTCGGCCATCAGTCCCACGGCAGGCCAGGGGCTGAACGGGGAACGGAAGCGGCACAGTTTCATCGGCCGCGTTGGTAGCCGCTGGACCGGCAGCCGACAAGCGCCGGTCCGCCGCAATGCCGTCATGCCGTCTCCGGCGAGCCGTCATCCCGCGGCCAGCTTGTAGGCGGTGCCGCCCACCAGGGCGATCAGCCAGATTCTGAGCATGCTCACGGCGCCGACTCCCGCGATGGCGCCGCTGAGTTTCTTGTGCAGTTCGTCCTCATTCTGGCGCATCCACGCGGCATGTGTGGCATAGGTGCGTTTTCCGGAGGCGAGGTCCTTCGCCCAGCGGTATTCGTGGCTCCCGCGGAATTCGCGGATGTCCTCCGGGGTTGCCGGACCGGAGTTCTCCGGCTGGCTCCCCAGGTACTTGGCAATCTCCTCGTCGGTGCCCTTGGGAACGGCGGCCACGATCTGCTTCGCCTCGGTGACCGTCTCGTCGTAGAGTTCCCGCATCTCCTTGTCCGTAATCCGGAGCCGCTGATCGAGAATGAGCGGGCCACCGACGAACATGCCGAGGACCGCCACCACCGCGGCGACCCCGCCCAGCGCGTTGTCGCCCTGCCGGCAGAAAACCCGCGCACCCAATCCAGCTCCGGCACCCACCAGCACGGCGAGGATTTTCAAGGTCAGTCCGACCTTCGCGAGGAGGAACCAGACGATCAGGCCGGCAACCGTCCCTCCCAGGACGCCCACCGTTCCCAGGAGAAAGACCCCGGCCGTGGCTCCATCGTCCGCACCGCGCGCCGGCGTGGGAGGCGGGACCGCGGCGGCGGTGGCCCGGGAGCGTCCGGCGGGCGTCGTGGCCGGGGATGGCGACGCCGGCGCCTGTGCGGGCGCCTCGGTGGCGGGAGGAGGGGTTGGCGGATGGGCGGTGGAGAGGGAGATGCGTATCCGGGTTGCCGGAGCCTCAGGGGCTGTGGCTGCCAGCGGTGGTGACTGTTGCCGGATGGCGTCGTTGGCCAGCGCGGTGACGTCGGAGGCGCAGGCCGGGCAGGAGAGCGGACAGGGCATCGCGTGGTTCTCGGGTTCAACGTCGAAGGCGATCTTTTGTCCGCAGGCGCATTGGATTTTGATGTCCATGGTTGGGGAGTTCTGGGGTGGAATGCCGAGGGCAGGGTACGCAGGGATAACTACCAGCCGGTCGGTGCGGCTTCCACACCTTTTGCATACTGTCCGCGGGGGTGGGGTGAATCTGGTTTTTAGGGGGGGCGAAGCCCTGTCACTGCCTTCCTGTCTCGGGGTGAAGAAGTTAGACACGAATGGCAGGGATTTTCATGGAAAGGAAAGGGATCCGCTCCGTGTCAATCCGTGTCGCGTCTTCCACCCGAAGCTGTACAGAGTGCCTGTACAAAGCTGTACAGAGTGCCAGGTCATCAGTCTCCAGTCCGCGGGGAATGCACAAAGTGCCAGGTCATTAATTTCTCCAGAGCTGCGTCGGCCTTCTGAGACGTTGACAACTCGCCCGACCGGGAGAAGGGCCTGCGGCTTGGCCCACAAGATGGTTCCTCCTTTTCGCCAAAGCGGGGATGCATCCGGAGCCGCCCGTTCCGTTCATGGGATACTCCTTGCGGCATGGGACATGCTTATTTGTAGACGTCTCATGGGGCCGCCGTTTCGTCCGCCCCCACCCATGAGCTGTGCAACAGACAACAGGCATTGGTCTCTCCCATGCTTCCCGCTTGGCGCTGTCTTCGCCGTCTGCTCGCCACGGCTGTGCCGGTCCTGAGCGACGCTTTACGGCCCGGCTTGGCCAGCTCCCCGGGGATTAAAGTCTGCAACGCGGATCTCCCCGGCGTATTCCACTTTCACTTCCAGTTCCACTTGCCTGGCCCGCCTTTCCCATTGACCCACAGTCTAACTGTATGATAAAAATAAAACAGTAATCCCTCAACATCCTCGGCGCAAGCCGCGCCGTCATCCCTCCAACCTATGACAACTCCCTCACTATTCGGCAGTGTCCTGTGCCGTCTCCCCCGGCGCTGGCATCGCGTGATCATGGGGTCGGTTTGTGTCCCCCTGCTTGGGGCGTCGCTGGATCCGATCCCGGACCTCACGCTCGACGAAGATGCGCCTCCGCGCGAGATCCGCCTCACCTTCGATCCGGCACCGCTGCCGGCATCCGCGTATCGCTTCTCGGCCTCGAGCGACAATCCGGCGCTGCTGCCGCCCGGCGCCCTGAGAGTTCTCGGACGCGTGCCCCATCCGGTTCTGAGCGTCTTGCCGGCGCCGGATGCCTCCGGCGAGGCGTGGGTCACCGTGGAGGCATTGTCTGACCGCGCCGAAACGGTCTCTCAGCGTTTCCGGCTCGAGGTGCTGCCTGTGGACGATCCGCCGCGCATTGAGCCGATTCCCAATCAGGTCCTGGTCGAGGGAATGCCCACGGTCCGCGTGCCGGTCCGGGCCTCCGATCCCGATGGAGCCCTGCGGGTGACCACAACGGCGTCCGACGGATCGCGGAATCTCCGACTGGGCCTCGCCGGCACCGGTGACCGGCGGATGCTGGAAATGACTCCCATCGGCCCCGCGCTGACTTCGCCGGCGCAGGTGTCGGTGACGCTCACCGCGATCTCGGGACGCGCCCAGTCGTCCATCCAGTTCTATGTCGTGATCAAGCCGCGGGACTTCAGCACCACGGGGTCCGCTTTCCCGGTGCGGCCACCCTCCGTGCCCATCACCCTGCCGCCCCTCCCATCCTCCCGACTGGCCCGGTTTGTCTGGGCGGATATCGGCGCCGACGGCTATCCGGACCTCACCAGTTACGGGTTGTCCGGGGTCCGATGGGGGTCGCCGCAGGGCGGCGAATCCGTCTTCATTCCCATCGGCCGCGGTCCGACGCAATCCGGCCTCACGGCGGTCGCCTGGGCCGACCTGGATGGCGATGGGGGTCTGGAGGCGTTTGCCTCGGGAGCTGGTGCGTTCGGAATCTACCGGCGGTCACGTCCCGGTGTTCGGTCCCCCCTGGTGGTCACCCATGCCGATGTCCTGATCCCCATGACGGTCGAGGGAGCCGCCTGGGCCGATCTGGACGGCAACGGTTCACTGGACCTCGCCTATTCCGGGGTTACCAATGAGGTCCAGGCCGTCGTCCTCGCCCTGAACGACGGTTTGGGCAACCTGACGGTGGTTTCCCATTCCCTCCCACCCGCGTCGGGGCCGGTGGTGGCCGCCGATTTCGATCAGGATGGCCGGATGGATCTGCTGTTGTGCAACGTGTCCCCGGGGGGGACGCCGGCTCAGATTCATTTCAACCGGGGCGTGGCCACCTTCGGCAGCGGCCCGGTGGTGGCCGACGATCATCCGGTGACCGGGGCCGGGGTCGTGGATGCGGACGGCGATGGCGTTCCCGACCTCTGGCTCGTTCAGGCCGTGAACGGCAACCGCCGCACCCTCGAGCTGAATGTGTTCCTGCAGCGCGCCGGACGTTTCACGCGAAGCTTCCATCTCGATGCCCATGAATTTGCCACGGCGGCGGAACCGGCCTGGGGCGATCTGGATCATGACGGGCGCGCGGACTTCGTGGCTCCGTATCGGGACCGGGCATTGACGGCCAACAGGGAGGAGGTCTCGACGAATTACTTTGCGATCTATCACAACCAGGGAGACGGCCGGTTTGCGCGGGGTGACTTTTTGTTCCGGGCGCCAGTCGAGGTCCCGGGCGCCTTGCCTTCGTTTGTCCCGGCGGTCGCCGACGTGGATCGGGACGGCGATTTGGACGTGATCGGGCACGAGTCGGGATACCGGGTTTTCTACAATCAGGAGTGGGAACCCAATGTGCCGCCGAATGCTCCGTCGGGGCTCCACAGCCTGATCCTGGGGGACGAGGTTTTCCTGCTTTGGTCCTCGTCCCTTGATTTCAACCAGATGGCGAAGCTGACGTACAACGTGCGCGCCGGCACGGCGCCGGGCACCAATGACCTGGTCGCCAGTCACTCACTGGCCTCCGGAGTGCGCCAGATCCCCGCCCCGGGCAACGCCGGGTTCCTCCAGTCCTACTCCTTCCGGCTGCCGCGGAAGGATCTCAGCCGGATCTACTGGACCGTGCAGGCCGTGGACGCGAGCTACTCGGGCGGGCCCTTCGCCGCGGAGCAGACGATCGAAGTCCAATTCCCCGAGAATCAACCGCCGAGCATCGAAGCGCCCTCGGAGCTGACTCTCCTGGAGGATACGCCGTTGACCTTGAACATCGGGGTCTCGGACGACTGGACTCCTGCCGAGGTGCTCGACGTCCGGGCCCGGTTGAATCCCGAAGGTTTGTTGAGCGCGAGCTGGCTACTGAGTCCTGACGGAGGCGGAACGAGTGCGATCCGCCGCCTGCGGCTCAATCCGAAGCTCAATTCCAGCGGCCTGGTGACGGTGACGCTGACGGCTGCGGACCGCAACGGAGCCACCACAACCAACGAAATCCGCGTGCTGATCGTGGCCGACAATGACCAGCCGGTGATCACCGCCAATCTGCTGGTCTTTGCGGCGCGAGGGCGTCCCATCCACGGCCTCCTCACCGTGGGCGACGCCGAGTCGGCTCCTGAAGATCTGCGCGTGTCCGCCGTCAGTTCGCATCCGGAGTTTCTGCCCGATGGCGCGATCGTCATCACCGGCTCGGGGAATGAGCGGGAGTTGATGGCGACCCCGTTGACCGATGCCCCGGGATCCGCGGAAATCACGCTGACGGTGACCGACGCCGATGGGCTGAGCGGATCCCTGGCAGTGGTGCTGCGCTGGCAGGAGCAGTTGCTGGAGTCCGAGCCGCTCGGGGAGAACCTCCCCTCAATGACCGAGGCGCTGGTGGCCGATGTGGACGGCGATGGGCTGCTGGACGTGGTCGGCGCGGATGCCGCGGTTCCGGGAGTCGTCGCCGTCTGGCGCCGGACGCCCGCGGGGGGCTGGGTGGAAGGCAGCCGATTTGTAACGGGACTGCTGGCCGGTCCTCTCCTGTCCGGCGACTTCGACCTTGATGGGGATCCGGACTTTGTGGTCAGGGCTGTTCCGGGCAGCGTGGGTACGGGAGGGCTGTCGGCGGTGTTTCTGTGGAACGACGGAGGCCGCCTGGAGCGAAGCACATCGCTGCTCGTGGGCGTCGCCGCCGCGAAACTGGTGGCTATGGATGCCGACTCCGATGGAGATCTGGATCTGGTGGCCGGCATTGACGGCTCGGACCTCCGGCTTTGGCGGCATCCGGGCGGGATTCCCGGACCCGATGCGCCGCAGCATTGGGAACCGTTTCCACTGGAGAGACCCCAGGTGCTCCTGCAGGGGCTGCAGACGGACTCGTTTCTGGAGGCCTTGCTGGCGACGGATCTGGACGACGACGGGCGGATGGATCTGCTGCTGTCGCGCACCAGCCAACCGGCTTCTACGCGCGGCTTTGTCCTGCGCCAGAATGCGTCCGGTCTCTTTGCCGCGGAGCGTCCTCCCTGGGCTCCGGACGCCATTCCGCTCGAAGTTACCGACTTCGACAATGACGGCGTCACCGACCCCCTGGTGCGGTTTCCGCTGGAGACCGCGGCGATCACCCGGGTCTTCGCGGGCCGCTCCCGCTGGGTGGATATCGGATATCCGGCCAGCCCGGGAGCGCTTGGGGATCTGGATGGCGATGGCGCCGAAGATCTCCTGGTCGTCGCGTCGGGGACCAACGACCACGGTGGGCTGCTCTCGGCGTTGACTGCCGAAGCGCCCATCTTCCGGCCCCAAAACATCCTGGATTTGAGGCCGGATTCCTTGATTCCCGCGGACTTGGACGGTGACGGGCGATTGGACGTGTTCGCGCTTCAGGAGTGGCGTCCGGTGCTGGTTCGCAATTTCGGAGCGCCTTCCAACCGTCCACCGGCCGCGCCTTCCGCCCTGCGACTGAGCCGCGTAGCCTCCGACGAGGTGGAACTGGAGTGGACCGCACCTCAGGACGCGGAGCAGCCAGGCGGATTGTCCTACAATGTGCGCGTGGGGACGCAGCCGGGCTCAAACGATGTGGTGTCGGCCCTGGCGTCTTCCACAGGCCGGGCGAGGGTGCCGGGGCGCGGCAACGCCGGATGGCGGGGACGCTTCCGGCTTCGCGGGCTGGAAGTGGGCCGCGGTTACTATTGGTCGGTGCAGGCGGTGGACAGCGGCCATGCCCGCAGCGGCTTCGCTCCGGAAGTCTCCTTCACCCTGACCGCCTTGCCGGAGATATCGGCCATCGCAGACCTTCAGCTCCCCATCAGTGCCGGGAGCCGGTCCGTCGCCTTCACGGTCACCGATCGGGAGACGCCGGCATCCGCGCTCCAGGTTGCGGTCTCCTCGTCGAATCCGGTGCTGTTGCCCGACAGCCGCTTGAGCTTGTCGGGGACCGGCTCCGAACGAGTGCTGCAATTGAATCCGAAGCCCGACCGCGCGGGTACCGCTGAGATGACGCTGCGCGTGACGGACGGGGAACAGCTTTTCGTGGAACGACGGTTCACCGTCTATGTGCCGTCCGGAGAGGGTCATGCCGTCACTACGGATCGCACCGCGGAAGTGGCGGCGGGGGACACGGTGGAGTTGGCCCTCGACGGGTTTGACCCGGAGGGCGACTTCCAATCCTACACGCTGAGCGTCGCGCCCCGTCATGGGACGGTCGGCGGCGAAGGGCGCCGGATCACCTATCGGGCGGAACCGGGCTTCGTCGGCACCGATTCGCTGGAGTTCCTGGCGACGACCCCCGGCAGTTGGCCCGCCCGGGGTCGGATCACCTTCCGGGTGGAGCCCCCGTATCGGTTTCGGCCCGAGGGGCGGCTGGCGCCGTTTGGCATCCCGGCGCGATGGCAACTGGTGTTCCGCGGACGCGCCGGAGCCCGGGTCGCGCTTGAACAGAGCCGCGATCTGCGCACCTGGGAATCTCTGGGCGAGCACCTCATTCCGTCCCATGAAGTGTTGTCGGTCACTCCGCCGGACCTCGGCGACGGAGCGCCCCGCTTCTTCCGGTTGGTGCGTCGGGACGAGTAGGCCTTCTGGACAGGAGAGCGTTGCGAATTCCCGACCTGAACGGGAGGGATGGCGTCTCGCCACCCCGGGTCATGTCCGTGTCCCGCACGACGGCTGAACTGGGCAACCCGTGCAAGGTCCACCCGTTTCAATAGCTGGTTTCGGCGGTGCGAATAACCGTCCGACAAAGGTTCTGTCGGTGAATTGCAATGCGACCGCGTCTCGTGAAACGCCGCACGATCCTGATTCTTGAAGACAGCCAGGAGCGCATCCGAGCATTCGAGGGCTCCGTGGGGTCGCTGGGTCCGGATTTTTCGCTGCGCTGGTGGTGCGACGTCCCGACCCTGATTTCTGAGTGCAGCGATTGCCTCCGCGACGCCAGCCTCATTTCAGTCCGCCACAACCTCGCACCACTACCGGCTTCTTTCACCGACCCCGGAACGGGACTTGTGGTTGCCAAGTTTCTGAGCATGCCGCGACCGAGTTGTCCGGTCATCCTTCACACCAGCCACCACGAGCGGCGCAGGTCCATGCACAATGAACTTCGCTCTGCCGGAGGAAAGGTTGAGATTGTTGGAGACAGCGACATTCAACCCCATCCGGAGTCGTCAGATGAGACGCCAATGGCCTAATTCTCTTTTACTATCGCGAGGAAACCGGAGTGGTTGTTCTTCATGCCTGGCCGGAGGAGCTGTGGACGGAAATTGCAACGGTCCATTTCGATGCTCATCAGATGAATTCTTCGAAGGTTTCACCGGGGCACCTCTCGGAATTTTGGTGGGGCGAGCCTTCGGCGAACCGTGCGCGGTGGAACTCCCCCCCCCCACGTCGTCCGCAGTGGGGCGTACGGCTCGCTGAAAACTCGCCCCGCCCGGTTTGGGTCGTGGGTCTCTTGAAGCTGGAGCACCTGGATCTGGGACGTCCCGCCTCATCCAAGAAATTGAGTTCAGTCCGAGCTTTCTAATGGGGCGACCGTTCTTGCCTCCGTGACGCCGTCGCCGCCGAGCTCTTCTTCAGGCAGCTTAGGTCGCGCCTTACCCAAATCACAATCTTCCATTCCCGCCCGAACTCGGCCGGCCGCTGGCGCTCGGAATTCCTTGGGGTGGAGCCCATGCGTCGCTTCATCCTGAAACCCGGGGGCGGCCCCCCTGTTTCCGGAAGCTCGCTGGATCGCCCCAACGCCTTCATCTGGTGCCCCGACTAGGAATTGAACCTGGATCAACGGTTTAGGAAGGCGGAACGAATTTCGACACCCTGCGGAATCGTGCGAAATCCTTCGAGGTTCGAGAGTTGCGTCCGGCACCGTCACGCACCATTCCAAAGGTCCAACTGTTGCGCCCTGTTGCGCGGCGCTCGATGGGAATCGGCCCGCGGCGCGCCACCAGATTGTCACTTGCGAATAGAGCAGCCGCCGTCACCTTCCGTCCCGGAATCCCCGAACCTGCGACGGCCTCACCGTCGCGTGAGCCTTCCTGCCTGGGGCTTTGGAATCGGCGGGAGGCTCAACCCCGATTGAACCGCGGGACGGCGTGAACAGCCGTCAAGCTCTTGGAGCCGTTCCGCGGGTCCAGTGCGCGCTGAGCCAGTTTTGAAGTTGGCCGAGGTAGGCATTGACAGCCAAATCCATGGCCTCGGGAAGCTCACTCTGCGGGACTCTCCACCAGCGTTCCATCCACGGCAAACTCCCGGTCGCGACCAACTCCGTCTGGAGCCAACAATCAGTGGATGCGCCAGCGTCCCGGAAGCTGGCGACCTTGACCCGCAGCCTGGGAAACGGCCCCACCTCCCGGGCCAACTCTTCGTTGACCCTGTCCTCGAACTCCTGAACGTGGGTCGGAAGGTTGGCGATGGTCATGAAAACACGTTGGCCATCGTAAGTATAAATACAAGGGTAATCTGCCCAAGAATCACAATTCGCCGATAGAAAATGTGCCCAATTCAGATCGAAATAATTTCTTATAGAAAGTTAGTAAGAAACTCAAAGGTTCCTACGTTTCAGGATGGGAGGGGTTGCCCTCCTGGGGCGGTCCCGATCACTCGCCAACCTTCCCACCAGTGCCGGATGTTGCTTTCGGCCGCGTCCCGTGGTTTCTGCCGATGTGGCGGGAGGGGCCAGCGTGTGCTGGTGGCGTTTGGTCAGGGACCGTTTCGACGCGCCAACTCTCCGGCGATTTTCGGCCCCACGAAGGCGCCCACCGATCCGCGTTGGCACGTCTAATGCAGACGAGGCTCGGCCGCTGATCGAGGTCTCGGCCAAGGGTTCCGTGAATGGACCCTGGGGCGGTCCGCGGTGGACAGCAGCGGGCCGCCCCGAAATCCCGATCTCCATTTGTTGAGGACTGGCCGATGAAAAGGATCTGTGAAACCTGCGGGAACGATTACGCCAAGGCCTTTGATGTCGTGATTGACGGACAGGCGCACGTTTTCGATTCGTTCGAGTGTGCAATTCACAAGCTCGCCCCACCCTGTGCGCACTGCCGTTGCCGGATCATCGGACACGGGGTGGAGCGACAGGGGCAGACCTTCTGCTGCGAGCATTGCGCCTCAATGGCGAAGGGGTGAGTCCGTGCGGTTGCAGCGTCAGGGACCGGTGCCGCGGTGACCGTTGCGAATTTGTCTCCCCTTGGAGACGCGCCGGCCGATGAATCCCAAGTCCGCCCTCTCGCGCATGGCTATTTGGTTCAGAAAGTAAATGCCCCGCCCAGTCTCCCGGGCGGGGCGTTGTGGTTCATCGGCGGCGCCCTCGGCTGTACCCGAGGCAATAGGACAGCAGGATGATCGCGGCAATCAGCAAGGCAGCAGCGACAGTTTCGCATGGCATAGGCGCGCCTTCCTGACGGGGCGTGGCCTGGGCTTGTTCGCTGCAGCGTACTCTATCAACCAGTCTCATGCTATCGTGCAGCGGGTCTGCCAGTGCGGCAGCGAAGCCGATGTGACTACGGGACGGTCCGGCAGGGGCGCCAGGCTTGGAGGGATGCTGGTCATAGTCGCCCCCTCATCTGCCTCGCCCGAGCGCACCGATCCGGGCACTCCCTCGGCGCAATGAGACACCCAATGCAAGCGGTTCGGACAATCATTGCAGCAAGCCGTTGGAGCTCTCGCGCGTGGGATTCCCGCTCTTCCTGGCTCATTGCGAGGGCCTCCTTCTGCGGCCCACATGTCCCCGTGGATGGATTCGACGGCCTTCTCGATGCCGCCCAGCTTTTTCAAGGCGTCATCCGCGAGTTCCTCGGCCACCCAGCCGAGGTTTTCCACCGCAGATTCCCGCTCGACGTCGCCCTCGGAATCGTCGCTCTCGCGTTCCAGATCGCGGCAGGGATTCTCGACAGCCATGCCGCGCCGCCGGAGGTACTCGAACAAGGAGCCCACCACGCTGCCATGGGATTTGCGCGTCAGGGCTGAGACAGGCTTGCCGTCCAGCCGCTTCAGCTTGTCGAGACAGGATTGAATCCCTGCCGTGGTGAAGTCCGAGGCGAATTTCCCCGGGTGATCCCGCTCGAACCGCCCGAGGATGGAGCGCAGGGTGCCCAGGTGGCGCTCGGAGCGCTTCTTGGCCTCCTTGGCGGCCTGGTACTCGGCGACGCACTTGGCGATGGGAATCCGCTCCTTCGCCGCGGGGTGAAGCTTGGCGTACTGCTCGGCGGCGGTGACGACCTTGTGAGGTCCGACCAGCTTGGCGGCGTCGGAGAAGAGGGCGCAGGCGGTGGGAACGTCCAGGTTGTACGGCGCAACAAGCGATGTTGCGCGAACCAATTGCTGGCGCCCCTCGCCCGTCATGGACGCGCCTTCAAGGTCGCCCGCGTTGGTGAGGGTGGCGATTCGGACAGCCTCCGCCTTCGCGTCCTTCAGTCGGACGAACCAGCGCAGGCGGCGCTTCCCCGTGCTGTAGTCCGCCAGCATGAAGCCTGCGCTGCGGCCCCTGTCCGCGGCCCTTGGATAGATCCGCACGGCCGTGCGGCCCACGCGAACAACAATCGCGCTCGATTTCTTCGAATCGGTGCGAGTCGTGGCGGACATGCGCGCGCGGTTGCGCGGATGTTGCGTTTCCGTCAACAGCGATCCTGCGGATGATGCAGAATCACCCATGTTTCCAGGTGGTGCCCCGACCAGGAATTGAACCTGGATCAACGGTTTAGGAAACCGCCGCTCTATCCATTTGAGCTATCGGGGCCGAGGGACGGCTCCCGAGCTGGAGGGCCGGGAGCGGAGGTATTGAGGCCGGGAAGTTGGGGCGCGGACAAGGAAAAGGAAAAGACGCCCGGACCCGCCTGCCGGCTTGGCGCGGCCGCAGTCCGTGGATAGCATCGTTCACATGCTCCAGGCGATGCGATTCTCCAGTCTGTTGATCGTGGCGGTGTGGCTGGGTGCGACTGTTTTCCTCACCTTTGGCGCGGGACCCGCTTTCTTTTCGCCGACTATGCTGGAGGTGATCCCCCGGTACCACGCCGGGCGGGCGGCGCAGATCGTGCTGGAATCGTTCTTCGAGTTCCAATTGGTGTGCAGTTGGGTCGCCGCCGTGTTGGTGTTGGTGGATTGGGCCACCACCGGGCGCCTCCCGAGGAAGTGGGTGCTGGGCCTGCTCGGACTGCTCCTCGCCCTGGTGCTCATCGGGGGCACAGTGATCCAGCCCAAGCTGCGCCGCCTTCACGCCGTGATGTACGCGCCCAACACGTCGCTCGCCCAGAAGGAGGAGGCCGGCAGCCTGTTTCGCCGGTGGCATGGCGTCTCCCAAGTCGGCAACCTGATCGTGCTGGCGGGGGTTGCGCTGTACTTCTGGACGCTGGCAACGCCGCCGCCGGCGCGGCCCGGGATGGTGTATCCCGGACGGGTGGCCTGAGCCGGACCGCCCTACGCCGTCTCGGTGGTCTTCGTTTTCCGCCCGCCGCGGGCGCGCGGCACCCGCGGCGCATCGCTCCACAAACCTTCCAGATCGTAGTGCGCCCGCACGTCGGGCTTCATGAGGTGAACGATGACGTCGAAAAAGTCGGCGACAATCCATCGCGCCTCAGCGTGGCCGTCGGTGGAATTCGGACGCAACTGATGCTCGGAACGGAGGCGTCCGAGGATCTCGGATTCGATGGCGCGCAGATGGGGCTCGCTGGTGCCGCTGCCGATGACGAAGAAGTCGGTGACGTCCGACAGCTTTCGGACATCGAGAACCACCACATTTTCCGCCTTCTTGTTTTCGGCCAGATCGCGGCACAGCAGAGCCAGCTTCTTGGAATCCATTGGCCGCCAGAGTGCCGGGGTCCGGGCGTGACGACAAGGGGGTGTTGGAGAGGGTCTGGGGGCTGGGGTTTGGGGGCTGGTCATTGGCGGGCGGGGCGCGCTCATTTCATACTTCATCCCTCATCCCTCATCCTTCCTCCTTTCCAGGGGATCTCCTTCGCCGCGGCGTAGTTGAAATGGGGCGCTCTGCACGACGCTGAGGACCAGGGTGGAGAAGCGTCCGTCGCCGGCTTCGAGGTCCTTCACGATCCGTTGGACGGCCGGGCGATCGTAATACTCCAGTCCGCGTCCCAGCGCATAGGTGAGCATCTTCTCGGCGAGGCAGCGCAGGAAGTCTGCGCGGCGCGCGGAGGCCAGGACGGCGTTCAGTTCGCGATGATCTGCAAAGGCTTCGCCGGTGTTGAGCTTGCCGGCGGGCTCCACGGGTTCCCCGCCGTCCGTCTCGCGCCAGGCGCCGATGGCGTCGAAGTGTTCGAAGGCGAATCCGATGGGATCCATGCGCTCGTGGCAACTGGCGCACAGCGCATTCTCCCGGTGCTGCTCCATGCGCTGGCGGAGCGATCCCTGGAGGCGGTCGCCGCCCTCCAGCTCAGGAACCCCGGGCGGCGGCGGGGGGGGCGGGGAGGCGAGGAGATTTTCCAGCACCCACTTGCCGCGCTTCACCGGCGAAGTGCGGGTGGGATTGGAAGTCAGAGTCAGGATGCTGCCCTGGGTGAGCAGCCCCCGCCGGGGCGTGCCGGACAGCGACACCTTGACGAAGGCCTCGCCCTCGGCGCCCGGAATTCCGTAGTACCGCGACAGCGCCCCGTTGAGGAAGGTGTAGTCGGCGAGAAGGAAATCCGTCACCGGACGATCCTCGGCCACGATGTGCTCGAAGAACCGCTCCGTCTCGGTCCGGAGGCTGTGCCGCAGCTCTTCGTTGAAGGCGGGGAACTTTTCCCGGTCGGGCTCCAGCAGGCCGAGGGTCCGGAGTCCGAGCCATTGCCCTGCGAAGTTGTCGGTGAGCGCCCGCGCCTTCGGATCCCGGAGCATGCGGCGGACTTGGGGCTCGAGTTCCGCGCGCAGGCGGCCGCGATCGGCCAGGTCCATCAGCGTGTCGTCCGGCATCGAGCTCCAGAGGAAATACGACAGTCTCGATGCGAGCGCGTGCTCCCCGATGCGGCGAATGATCCCCGGGTTGTCCGGTTCGGGATGGATCTCGCCGCGGAAAAGGAAATGGGGCGAGACCAGGATGGCGGTCAGGGTTTGCTTGACCGCCGACTCGTGGGTCGCGCCGTCCTCGCGGCCTCGCGTGTAGAGGGTCATCAGACGGCTGAGTTCGGCGTCCGCGACGGGACGCCGCCAGGCGCGCCGCGCAAAGTCACCCACGAACGCCCGGCCGGACTCTTCGTCTTTCTTCCCGCCGGCGGCCCGTTCCGCCAGGAAGCGCCGGTGGAATTCGGGCAGCGGAAGCTCCACATCGTTGGGGCCGGTGAAGGTGAGATCATGCACCCAGAGGTTTCGGTCCTCGGTCACCTGCTCCTTGACCGGCCGCTTTCCCGCGCGTTTTCGCTCCACGGTCTTGACCTGGTAGAAGTCATTGACGAAGGCGACGGCCAGCGTGTGGGCGCCGGCCGCGGCGATGGGCACCGTGGCGGAATAGGTTTCCGGTTCGCGTGCCTTGGCTTTGACGTCGAAGGTTTCCACGTCCCGCCCGTCGAGTCGGAGGGTCATGCGGGCGGGATCCGGCCCCGCCTGATCCCCATGGGCGCGGAGGTCCACCGAGTAGGTCCCCGCCGCGGGCGCGTGAACCTCCACCGTCAACTCGCCGTTGGAAGCCAGCCCGCGCATTGGACCGTTGTCCGCTCCCCCGGCGAACTGTGAGGCCGCCACGTGGCGGACCGGCGGTTTCCTCGGCCCTTCCACGAGGGCGGCGTCCACCACGCTCTCGGCCGCCGACAGGTATTTTTCCAGCAGCAGGGGCGGGAGGGAGAGCACGTCGCCGATGTTGTCGAAACCGTAGCCCACGTCGTCCTCGGGAAAATCATCCGCCGGCTGGAAGTCCACGCCGACGAGATCGCGGATGGTGTTGTTGTATTCCGCCCGGTTCAGCCGCCGCAGCGTGACCCGTCCCGGATCGGGACGCTCGGGGTCCACGGGAAACAGGGTCGCGTCGAGCCATTGCACCACCTGCTGCCGGGCGGCGGCCTCCGGCTGCGGTTTCTTCGCCGGGGGCATTTCGCCGGAGGAGGTGACGTGCAGGACCCGTTCCCAGAGCCGGCGATCGGCCAGAATGGCCGGGGTGTTGGTGAAGGCATCGAGGGCGACATCTCCCTTGTGCGTGCCGTCCCCATGGCAATCCCAGCAATACTCGCGCAGGACTGGAAGCACCTGGCCGTGCAATCCGGCCTCCGCCTTCGAAAGGTCGAGCCGGGGCAGTTCGTAGCGCACCCGGTCCTCCGCCGGACGCCGCCAAACGCGGGAGACCGCCCCCACCGCCAGCGCAGCGAGGATGGCAACGACCGAGGCCGCGGCCCCCGCGGTTGAGCGACAACAGTTCATGAATCGTTTCGTCTCCCGAAAATGGCATCAACACGCTCCGTTCAAAAGCCCGACCGGTCACTTTGTCGTCGGCGGAAGAGGAGACACGGATTGCGCGGATTTTCACGGAGAGTGCCCCTCTCCTCCGGGTGAATCCGTGAAGTCCGTCTCAAATTTCTCCCCGGCGAAGAAACAACGAGGACTGGTCTCCGCTTTCCACGGCTCGAGTCACCCCAGGGATGCCAGGCGGGCACGGAGGGCCTGGAGATCGGGATCCTTCGACGCCATGCGCCGGATGCGTTCGGCCCCCGAGATCTGGGCCGCCCGCAAGAGCCAGCGCCAGGCTTCGTCCGGTTGATTCTGCTGCGCGCAGTAACAGGCCAGATTGTAGGGAATGACGCCCTCCATCGGAAAGCGGTCTGCCGCAGGGAGCAGCAGGTCAAAGGCCTCTCCAAGCCCGCCTCCAGGACGGCGGCGGGCGGCGTAGGAACGATGGATCCACGCGCCGGAATCGTCCGGATGCCATTGCATGTGCCGTCCGGTGGTTTCAAAGGCGGCCTGCCAATCGCCCTGATGGGCGTGAACGGCAAACTCGGCGTCGAGGACCGCCGACTCCCGGCGCAGGTTCTCCGGGAGGGCGTCCAACTCCGAGCGGGCTTCTTCGGGCAGGCCCAGGGCGAGCCAGCCTTCGACGGCGTTCAGACGGTGCTGGTGGGGCGGGGGAAGCGGCGTCACGCGGGCGGAAGGGCGGGGGGCGCGCGTCCGGTCAGTTGAGCACGAAGGCGGCGTCGGGGCTTTCCAGGCGGACCCCTTCGGGAATCCGCCGCGGATCGAGTTTGACGAGGATTCGATGCGTGCCCGCCGGGAGTTCGGCCGAGCTGGTGCCGGCGCCGCCGATCCGCCGGCCGTCCACCCAGAGCTCCGCGTCGTCGCCCGCGGTCAGTTGGAACCGCACCGGCCCGGCGGCGGGGGTGGTGGCTTCGGTCGCGGCGTAGATGCCGAGGCGCGAAGTCCAGGCCTGGCCCTGGGTCAACTCATTCACCACCGACCGAGGCAGCGTGCCGTTGACCAGGGAATAGGTGGGGATCCAGCGCTTGTCCTCCCACGCCGCCTGGAGCGGCCAGAGCTCCTGTCCGGACTGCGCATCGGTGTGCACCGTCTGCCCGAGCCGCCACCGGCGGGCCACGCCTCCCTTCGAGGCGTCGAAGTCGCCGGGCTTCCCGAGGCGGCTCAGGAAGGCGATGAGATCGAGCTGCTGCTGTTCGTCGAGCGGATCCAGCAGGCCCCCGGGCATCAGGGACAGTGTCCCTTGCTCCCGCCGTTCGATATCGGATTTCGGCAGCGGCACCTCGGCGCCGGCGGCATTGCGCAGCACCAGGGTTTCCGGGGTCTCGCGGGCCAGCGTGCCGGTTTGTTCGGAGCCGTCGCGCAGGGTGACCACGACGCTGTGATAGCCTTCCTTGATCTTCGCGTTGGGCAGCAGCAGGGACTCCACCAGGTAATCGGCGGGCGCGCTGGCGCCAATGCTGGTGAGGTCGGGGCCCACCTTGCCACCGGCGCCGCCGATACCATGGCAACTGAGGCAGGCCAGGTCGTTGCGGCGGTAGATCGTCTCGCCGCGCGACGGATCGCCCTGTGCCGCGGCCTGGGTGGCGAGTTCGCGAATCAGGTCGCTGCCGGGGGCCGCGGGATCGGCGGACAATCCCGCACCTCGCGCCAGGGCCATCACCAGGTCCAGGTCGCTCCGGCCTCCCTCCCGGGCCACCCGCATGCCGGCGCGGGCCACCGCCGGCGCGATGCCGCTTTCGGGAAGACTTCCGGCGACGGCTTTGCCGGACCCCTTCGCGGCCAGCACGCCCCGCCAGAACTCCACCGCGTCGGACTCCGGCATCGGCGTGGCGGCCAGCGCGGCCACGGCGCGGGCGGCCGCGGCAGGTTCCAGGGTCATCCAGGCGGCGGCCGCTTCACGTTGCACGACGGGGTCGGCGCCGCGGACCAGTCCGCTCAAGGCCTCGGTGGCCGCGGCGCCTCCAAAGGATCGCAGGGCGGCGATGGCGGCGGAGCGGACGCCGGGCGAGGTGCCGGGCGCGCCCGCGAGGGCGGCGATGCGCGGGAGAATCTCCGCGGGCGCCTTCCAGTCCGCGGATAGCCGCAGGGTCGCAATGCGCACCGGATCGGCCGGGGATTCGAGAAGGCGTGACAGGTCTCTCAGGTCGCCGTCCGGACGCAGCTTTCGAATGCGCTGCGCCTCGGCCAGGGCGGCCAGGGCGCGCGCGGAAGCTGCCTCGTTGAAGCCGCCGGCCAGCGTCTGGTCGAAGAGCCTTCGGAGTTCCCGGGGTGTTCCGGCGGCGCCGATCAGTTCGATCCATGGTCCCGCGCCATCGGAGGGCAGCGGACGGTTCCCCACGAGTTGGCCCAGCACCCGGCTGGCCTGCGCCGGGGGAATCGCTTTCAGCGCAAATTCCAACTGAGCTTCCCGGCCCTCGGGCTTCCAGGTGCCGGCCTGGAGCGACTCGATCCAGGGTTTGGCCAGATCATTGATGGTGAGCCACAGCGCGTAGTCGAGCGTTGGGTCCATCGGTTGATCGAGCACGCCCAGGGCGAGCGCGGCCGATTCGGCGGTGGGAATTTTCGCGAGCGCGCGCAGCGCTTCGACCCGCACCCGTGGAGAAGGATCGCGAATCAGCGTGGAAAGGGTCCGGAGGCGCGCCGCATCGTCCGCGGCCATCGCAAGGGCGAGGGCGAGGCTGGCGCCGAGGCACCCGTGGAAGAAACGTCGGAGCGGGCCGGAAAGCATGCCCAAGGTTATGCGTTCGTCCATGCCCGGGACAAGCCGGAGGCGTATCGAGATGGCATGCCTCCGTTCTCCCTTCGCGTGGGCTCACCCACTACGCGCCGGTTGTTCCCAAGCGCCGTCCTGCCATCGCATTCCCAAAGACCTCCGGTGCCACGCCATTCCCCGTGAAATGAAGGAGTTGTCCCCGGATTCCCGGCATCCAAAATTTGAGAGGCATCCCTGATGCCTCCGCTTGACTCTTCGATCCGATCCCCGGTTGCTTTCGAAATGAACTGGATCTTGGCGCTGGCGAGCGTGGGAGTTTTGACGGGCTCGGCGGTTTCGTTGCAGGCCGAGGAAGGGCCGGAGCCGGCCACGAACCGGATCCTCCTCTTCGACGGCCTGTCCACGGCCGGGTGGCGCGGCTTTGGGAAGCCCGGGTTTCCGGCGGCGGGATGGGTGGTGGAGGATGGCTGGCTCAAGCATCAGGCCGGGGGTGGGGGCGGGGATGTGATCACCACCAACCGGTTCACGGACTTCGAATTCGGATTCACCTGGCGGGTGGCGCCCGGAGCCAACAGCGGGGTGAAGTACTTCATTGACGAGGAGCGCGGGGCGCCGATCGGACACGAGTATCAGGTCATTGACGATGCCGCGCATCCCGATGCCCTACTGGGTCCCAAGCGGCAGACCGCCGCGCTGTACGACGCTCTGCCCGTCTCCGGGGCGCCGCTGCGCCCGGCGGGGCAGACGAACGTGTCCCGGATCGTCGTACGCGGAATGGAGGTGGAACACTGGCTCAATGGCACCCGGGTGGTGAGTTACACCCTGGGGTCGCCGGAACTGCAGGCGGCCAAGGCGGCCAGCAAGTTCAAGAATGAGGCCCGCTGGGGAACCCGGTTCCCAACGCCGATCCTCCTGCAGGATCACGGCGACGAGGTGTGGTTTCGTGATTTGTGGGTGCGTCCGTTGCAGTGAGGTTGGTCTGGGGTCCGTCGTCAGGAGTGATGGGGCATTCGCCCTGGGTCGAGGATCGAACGACGATGGACCCCGCACGACGGCCATTTTGGGCCGTTGACCTTTCTGTTGTCTGAGAATCCGTGTCGTGTCTTCAGAGGAAAACTCGATTGCCATTGCTACGCAGACGTATCAGTTTGGCCGGGTAACGTACGTTTGACGATCATGTCCGACCCGATTCCGCATCTTCCGGCGCTCCGGCTGGGGCGCCCCTACGATTCGCTCGAAAAGATTGAGGTGAAGGATCACCGCACCGGCGAAGTAAAGGCGGTGGTGTCGCAGGTGAATGGCGGGATCGTGAAGCGGGATCTGACCCGTCTGGACGCCGCCCGGGCCGCCCTCCGGCGCTTTAAGGTGTCCGAACTCGAGGCGCTGTCGGCCCAGGCCGGCGACCTGTTCCTCAATGGCACCCTGCCCCTCGGTGACCGCGGGCATACGCAGTCCGCCGCCCAGTACATCGAGACGCTGAGCCTCACGTCCGGACTGCCGCACGTGATGGTGAAGCGCAACATGGCCAAGATCCATTACGCGCTCACCCACCTCGGGGAGGTGCTCAACGGACTCTCCCGCGGCCTGGATTTCACCATTCTGGACCGCGGCTTCGGGGAGCAGTTCGGCACCAAGCTCAGCTTCTTTCCCACCTGCAAGGCGCTGGGCCTGGTGATGCCCAGCAATTCGCCTGCGGTGAACTCCCTCTGGCTTCCCGCCATCGCGCTCAAGACGCCGGTCATCATCAAGCCGGGAAGGGACGAGCCATGGACGCCCTACCGGCTCATCCAGGCCTTCATCGCCGCCGGGGTTCCGGCGGACGCCTTCGGATTTTACCCCACCGATCACGATGGCGCCGCGACCATTCTCAACGCCTGTGGGCGGGCGCTGATCTTCGGGGACAAATCCACGACCCAGCAGTATGCGAACAACCCGGCGATCCAGATCCACGGGCCGGGCTGGAGCAAGTTCCTGATCGGCGAGGATTGCATCGAACGCTGGCCGGAGTTTGTGGACGTCATTGCCGGCGCCATCAGCGACAATGGCGGACGCTCCTGCATCAACGCCAGCGCGGTGGTGGTGCCGCGGCATGCGGCGGAAATTGCCGACGCCCTGGCTCAGCGCTTGGGTCCGATCCAGCCGACGCGTCCGGAGGATGAGGACGCCCGCCTGTCGGGATTTGCCAATCCCAAGATGGCCGATTTCATCCAGGGGCAGATTGAGGAAGGTCTCAAGACGCCGGGCGCCGAAGACGTGACCGCGACGTACCGCCAGGGTCCGCGGCAGGTGGTCTTCGAGGGAGGCGTTTACCTGCGTCCGACCATCGTTCGCTGCGATTCCTTCGCGCATCCGCTGGCGAACCGGGAGTTCCTGTGTCCCTACGCCAGCGTGGTCACCTGTCCGCAATCCGAAATGCTGTCGCAGATCGGTTACACGCTGGCCTGCTCGGCGATCACCCAGGATCCTGCCTTCATCGGCGCCCTGGAGGCGTATCCGCACATCGAGCGGCTGAACATCGGTCCGGTCTCCACCATGAAGATCTCTTGGGACCAGCCGCACGAGGGCAACATGTTCGAGTTCCTCTGGCAGCGGCGCAGCATCGAGCGCGCGTGGTAATGGAGCGTGGTGAATGGAAACTCCGCGTCACCATGCCGCCAGCAGCGCCGCGCCGGCAAGGGCGGCGGAACCAAACAGCAGGGCGACATGACGGGCCAGATTCCGGCTCCCGATCATCGCCACCACGCCGGCCTTGAAGACCAGGTTGGCCATCGCGGCGACCAGGATCACCCGGCCGGCGATCCCGCCGTCGAGTTCCCCCCGGCGGACCAGTTGCGCTGTGGAGAGGGTGATGGCGTCCATATCCACCAATCCGGACAACAGGGCCACGGCGTACAGCCCTCGGTCTCCGAACCGCTCCTTGGCGGCGGCCACCGCCAGCAGCACCAGCACGAACAGCACGGCAAAGGTCAGCGCCAGCCGGAGTTCGGCGGGATTGGAGGCCGGCAGGGGAGGCACCGGACGCCTTCGCGCGCGCCATCCGATGACCACGGCGGCGAGGGCCATGATTCCCATCATGGACACTGGCAGGGGAGCCATCCGGGGGAATTGATCCGGCGCCGTCACGGCGCACAGGATCAACACGCGCCCGAATACGACGGTGCCGGCGATCTGGATGACCAGGAGGGGCAGTGCAGTGGATCCTCCGCTGGCGGCGTCCGAGGCGCGACTGGCCCGCGCCGTCGCTACGGTGGTGGCCGTGCTGGAAATGAGTCCGCCAAGGAACCCGGCCGCCAGGGCGCCACTCCGTTGGCCCAAGAGCCGGTAGGCGAGATAGCTCGCCAAACTGACTCCGGTGATCAATACCACCATCCACCAGATCTGGCGCGGGTTGACCACCCCGTAGGGCCCCCAGCGGCCTTCGGGAAGCACGGGCAGGACGATGAGCGCCACGACGGCAAACTGCATCACCGCGCGCATTTCGGAATCGGCGATGCGCGCGGCGAAGGCGTGGAGTTCGGGCCGCAGGTGCAGCAGGACCGCCGTGGTGGCCCCCAGCACCACGGCGACGGTCCGCTCCCCGCTTCCCGCCAGCGCGCCGACGCCGAACATGACCAGCAATGCCGCCTCCGTCGTCAGACCCGGCGCTTCCGCGGGCGGTTCGGATCGCGGCGTGTTGGCGGCCCAGAGGAGCACCGCCATCGCCCCGATGCCGGCCGAAAGCACCCAGCCTCCGTGGGGCGTGGCGAAGTGCGCGCAAATGGCTCCGAAAAGCGTCACCAGCGGAAAGGTCCGGATACCGGCGACCAGCGAGGCAGCGCGTTCGCGTTGGAGTCCGACGAGCAATCCAAGTCCGAGCGCGATGCCGAAATTCAGGAGTTGGGAATCCACGAGGTGCGAGGGGAGTCTGGGGAGAGTCGCCGGGGATCGCAATCGGTCGTTCCCGGGCTCCCCGCTCCGAGGCTCCACAGGCACCCACCACCAAAAAACGGAGCGGCGCCCGCTGGCACTGCGGCCTTGAACAACCCGATCCTTTCGGAAGTCACTAACGCGGCATGAGTCTGGTTCCCCACCCCATTGGATCGCTGGCGGCGTTCGACCAGACGCCGCGCACGCGTCTGGTGTTTGGCAACGGAACCATGGGCCGCCTCGGCGAGCTCGCGCGCGACGTCGGAGCGCATCGGGTGCTGCTGGTGACGGACCGCGGAATCGTGTCCGCCGGCCACGTGGCCCGGGCGGTCGAGTCCTTGCGCGCCGCCGGCATCGCGGTGGCCGTGTACGACGGCGTGCGGGAGAATCCGACGACGCTCGATGTGGGCCGCTGCCTGGCCGCGGCCCGGGAAGCGGAGCCGGATCTGTTCGTCGGCCTGGGCGGCGGCAGCTCGATGGACACCGCCAAGGGAACAAACTTCCTGCTCACCAACGGCGGTGAGATGCGCGACTACTGGGGAGTGGGCAAGGCGGCGCGTCCGATGCTTCCCCTCATCGCCGTGCCCACCACCGCGGGCACCGGCAGTGAATGCCAGTCGGCGGCGCTGATCGCCGACGAGTCCACCCACCAGAAGATGGCGTGCCTGGATCCGAAGGCCGCGGCGCGTGTCGCGCTGCTGGATCCGGAACTGACGGTCTCCCAGCCGCCGCGCGTGACCGCGGTGACGGGAGTGGATGCCCTCGCCCACGCGGTGGAAACGGCGGTAACGGCGGGACGCAACGCACTGTCGCTGATGTACTCTCATGAGGCCTTCAAACGGCTGGTCCACGCCCTTCCGCGGGTGCTGTCGGATCCGGGCGATCTGGAGGCCCGGGGCCAGATGCTGCTCGGGGCGGCGTTTGCGGGCACGGCGATCGAGTATTCGATGCTGGGCGCGGCGCATTCCGCGGCCAATCCGCTGACCGCGCATTTCAACGTGGTGCATGGCGCTGCCGTCGGCCTGATGCTCCCGCATGTGGTGCGGTTCAACGCGGCCGGCGACGCCGCGACACGTCAGGCCTATGCCGAGCTGGCCAGCGCGCCGGAGCTGGCCTCGGTGGGCGGCGGACTCGATCCCGCGGTGGAGGCCCTGGTGAGCCGCCTGGAGTGGATCCTGAACGCCGCGGGGATTCCGCAGACGTTGGCGGAAGCGGGTGTGGATCCGGCCCGCATTCCGCAACTGGCCGAGGAATCGTCGCGTCAGTGGACCGCCAGGTTCAATCCCCGCCGGTGCGCCATCGGCGATTTTATCGCGCTCTATGAATCCGCCGCCCGCCCCCGCGGATCCGGGAGTCCGCCGCAGGCGTCGCGGGAAGGGTGATTACTGGCGAACGACGAGACCCGCAGAGGGTTCCTGGAGACCTGGCGTTTGACACGGGAATCGCGCCGCGGGACGCTGCATCCATGCCGCCCCTGACGCTCTACCGAAGCCTTGCGTCGGGAATCGTCGCGGGGCTGCTATGGCGGGGCGTCGCCCTGTCCGCCGCCGATCCCCCGTTGCCGGTGGCTGTCCCGTCCACTCATTGCCATAACCTCTTCCAGGTGACGCCGCGGCTATACTCCGGCTCGCAGCCCGAGGGCGACGCCGGGTTCGCAGAGTTGGCGCGGCTCGGGATCAAAACGGTGGTGAGCGTGGACGGTTCGGCGCCGGATTTGGAGGCGGCCCGCCGCCATGGGATGCGGTATGTGCATCTGCCGTTCGGCTATGGTGGCATCCCGACCAACCGCATCGCGGAACTGGCGCAGGCGGGCGAGTCGCTGCCGGGACCGATCTACGTGCATTGCCATCACGGGCAGCATCGGGGTCCGGCGGCGGTGGCGGTGATGTGCCTGGCCGGGGACGGTTGGACGGCGGAGCGTGGCGAGGCGTGGCTTCGGCTCGCGGGCACCTCGGCCGACTATCCGGGACTGTTCGAGGCCGTTCGCGACTTCCAGAAACCCGATCCGGCCGCCATCGCCGCCGCGGGACCTCTCCGAGAGATCGCTCCTTCCTCCACCGTGGTGGCGGCCATGGTGGCGATGGATGGGCATCTGGACGAACTCAAGGCGGCCCAGAAGCACGGCTGGAAGACTCCGCCGGAACACCCCGATCTTCGGCCGGGACCGGAAGCCGTGCTGCTTTGGGAACAGTTGAAGGAACTCGGGAGGCATCCGGACACCGCGAAGCGTCCGGATCGCTATCGCGAGCAACTGAGCGCCTCCGAGGCAGCCGCGGATCGGTTGCGGACCGTGCTCACCGGACCGTGGACCGCGGAGGGGTCCGCATCGGCGGACGCTGCGTTCACCCATTTGGCGCGCACCTGCTCCGCCTGTCACAAGACGTTTCGAAACTGACCCGGGGGAGTGCGGGGAACGCGGGAAGCCCCGGAGCGAAGGCCCTTCCCGCGATTCCCCCCTGGGAATGTGTTGCAGCACTGCGGAACAAGCCAGGGGTCAGCGCTGGATGGCGCCATCCGGGCAAGTCGAGGCGAGGTACACCGCCAATTGGACACGCATCAACCGGTCGTAGGGTGCGACTTGTTCCAGGGCGTCACGCAGCGTTTTCCGGGTCGCCGCATTCATCTGTCCGCCGCAGAAGAGCAGGTTGACCTCGTCGAGGAGCCGGGGCGTGTCCTCGGCGATCGCCAGCAATTCGGTGTAGTCGGGCGAGAAGGTATAGGTGGGGGCAGAGGCCTGGATGAATCCACGCTCGGTGATTTCCCAAAGCTTGTTGGGAAATGAGATGCTGCTGTAGCTGTCGAGGATCTGAAACGCGGGCCCGACCAAGCCCTGGGCCGCCATGAGGCCCGGCGGCTGGTAGTTCGGCCGGAAGAAGTTGAACACGGAAGGAGCCCGGAGCGGGTCCTGCATGGCGGCTCGATAAAACTCGCTGACGTTCCACCACTGCAGATCCGGATGCCGTCCGAGGCGCCCCACCCGAGCCAAGTTCATGGCCCGGTGCACGGGTTCCTTGAGCCGACCGTACGAGGGCGTGGCGGCCGCCCATTCGGGATCCCGCGCCTCGGGATCAAGGAGGATGGCGCGGACCACCGCGGCCAGGTTGCCGCGCCGCCCGGTGCCGTCGTTGTTGAACACCGCGGAAACCCGGGCCACATAGTTGGTGGTGGGATTGCTGGTGACCAGGAACTGGATCAACTGACGGCCGATGAAAGGAGCGGTGTTGGGATGCTCCACCAGACTGCGGAGAGCGTCGTCCACATCGCGAGTCGCGTTTTGTTTGCTTGAGAAGCGAGCGGGAATGACGAAGCCCCGCAGCAGTGTTTTCGATTCGAAATCGTGGCGATCCGGCCACAGATCCATCGGCACGAGGCCATCGTAATCCCGATCTCCGCCCCGCCCCCACTGCTTGCCACCGAACCACAAGCCGGTGAAGACCCGGGCAAACTCGGTGATTTCACGATTACCGTAGGTCGGAATCGAATCGCCGTTGGGGTAGCGCTTATGGGAGCCGTCGGGGTTCAGTTCCCACAACCCGATGGTGAACAGCTGCATCACCTCCCGGGCATAGTTTTCGTCGGGATACTGGTTGACCTCCGGACGCGCTTTCTGGTTCCCGACCGAACTCAGGTAGCTCCCCATAGCGGAATGGAAGGTGACTTCGCGCAGGAGGTCGAAGTAGCTGCCGAAGGCATGATGGACCAAGATGTCGTAGTAGGAACCCTGGGTCATCGGCCGGACCGGGTTGTCATTTCGGGAGATGACCAGGATCTGACTCAGCGCAAAAGCCACCCGCTGCCGGAGTTGATCCGGACCGGATAGCACTGCCCGGGCGAAGCTGGTCGGAACATTGTAACTGTTCACGTACGTCTCACTATTGACCGAATAGGACGAGTCGTGCCGGGGACCATAGAAGTCCTCGGTGATCCCCTGGAGATAGGGCAGGTGGAACGTCGGGGGCGTCGCGATCTGATTCTCAATCCAGGCAACAAATCCCATCTGCTGGACCCGATCGAGCTCCGAGCGCGTGGCGCCGAAGGTCGTCTGCTGCAGGAAGCGGGCGGCTTGGATGCGCGACACGGCTTGCGAGGCGGTCACTGGACCCTTCCGAAACTGCTCGATGAAATTGACGTAGTCCCCGGATACCAAGCCACCGATCTGGCCGGATCCGGAAATCACGCGGAGTGACGACCGGATGCTGTCGGCACGGAACGGATCGCTGCCCAGCACGCCTTCCGCCCAGTCGCTCACGCCGTCCCCGTCGTAGTCCTGGTCTTGGGTATCCACCCGATAGAGCTCGGTCGGTTCCAGTTCGATGCGGTCCGGCAGCCGGACGAAAGAGAAGCCATTCACCGTGAGCGGAGGGGCGGTGTACTCGACCCAGTCACTCGCGCCCGATTTCCAAAACAGGGTCTGGCGTTTCAGAGGCTGCAGCGGCCAACGGAGTTCCACGTCTGGAGGAACGGCTGTGAAGGTCAGGGCGATGCGCGATTGGGCATCGAAGGGATTGGTCCCCCAAAGCGCCTCCTGGGAATTTGAGTATCCGTCACCATCCGCGTCGCCGTTCAGCGGCAGACCGAAGGCCCGATAACGGATTTCCCAGGCATCCGGCAGCCCGTTGCCGTCCAGGTCCTCGTTGGACGGCCAGGAGAATCCGGCGTACAGCGGACGACTTGCGGGGTCGTTGGGATTCGAAGCATTGGCCACTTCCAGCCCGTCGGGAATGTGGTCCCCGTCGGTGTCGGGACGTCGGGGATCGGTGCCGCGCAGGTACTCCTGGAGATTGGCAAGCCGGTCGTTGTCGAGGTCCCCCGCCGCATCGGCAGGGTTCAGTCGGTCGAGTCCGTAGGTGTCCTCCCAAAGGTCCGGCATGCCGTCGTCATCGGTGTCCCGGATGGCGGCAAAGGCGGCCCTGGACTCCAGCGGCGTGGGCGAGAAGAACAGCGTCACTCCCTTGTGGGGCTCAAGCGCGGCTCGCTGAACCGTGCCTTCGGTGTCGCTCCACACCGCGGTTCCATTGTCAACGGACGCTGCAGCTCTGCAGTTGTCGAACCCGCGGGAAACCAACAGTTGGTTCCGGGTCTGGTTCCAAATCTCGAAGCTGAGGGTCCACGAGTTGCTGGAACTCCGCTGTGCCATGAGGCGGAAACGAATCCGGTCGGAGATATCCGCGGGGCCGTGTCCGCTGAATCCCAAAAGCCGCGTCAGATCCGTCACGCGGCCGCCGGTCGGGCTGTCGAGCAATTGCGAACTCGTCGTGCCCGGAGCGGAGAATCCGCCGTTGGCGGTGGATTTCAGCGTGTAGTTGAGAACGCCGCGGTAGTAGCGAAGGGAGATCTCCAGGGTGCGAGCGTCCGAGCTGCTGGTGTTCCGCACGGCGAAGGTGATGAGCTGGTCCTCGTTATTCTGATCCAAATCCATTTCGCCCGAACCGTGGTCCCAGACCAGTTGGATATTCTCCAGATTCCATTCCCACCGGGCCGGGGATGCTGAGTAGCGGGGCGTCCAACCGGTAAAGGTGGGGCTGGAATTCTCTCGGAATCCCGGGTCGCTCCGGTAGCGATACTCGGTCCCGTCGCCGTCACCGTCGCCATCGGTGTCCGCAAGATTGGGATTGGAGGGCAGGGTGGTGGTCACTTCAAACTGGTCCGAGAGTCCGTCCCCGTCGCTGTCATAGCGGACGGAATTCGCGGCGGCTTCCAGCCCATCGGCGATTCCGTCCTGGTCGGTATCGGAGTTCCGCGGATTGCTGCCCCGTTGGTACTCGTCCATGGTGGTCAACCCGTCGCCATCGGTGTCGGCGGTCAGGGGCGGGGAACTGCGGGGGTCCAGTCCGTGCAGCAATTCCCACCAGTCCGGAATTCCGGACAGATCCCCGTCCAGGTCTGCATCCACGATTTGCAGCGCGTGAATTCCCAGGCTGACCGTCGAGGGCGGGACGGCGGGGTTGGTGAGGGCCAGTGTGAATCGAGGCGAGGTCAGTCCGGAGTATCGGATCAGGTTGCCCTGGGTGTAGGCATTGGTGCCGGGCGGGATCTCGATGAAGGCTGCCTGAGGCGCCGAGCTGAACGAGGTGAAATATCGGTCGGTGCCGGCGTCTGTGCCCAGGCGTAGTCGCCCATTTTTTCCATCCCAGGCGCTTCCCACGTACACGTACACGTCGTATCGCGCGAAGGGGATGTTGCTGACGGTGAGGCTGACCGGGACTGTCAGGCTGGCCCGGAGCATCCCGTTCATCAGCACCTGATCTCCGGAGCCCCGATTGCCGTTCGCAGTGGCGCTGTCGGAACTCCACGCGATCTGCACAGCCGGCAGCACCAGTCCATCACTGCGCACGATCTGCCCGGCCACCGGAGACGCGATGTCCGTCTTGCCGCCGGTGGGGCGTCCTGAACTGGGCAGCGCAGCGGTTTGATTCCAGACCATCTGCGGAACCCGTCCTGCCACCGCATTTGGCCCCAGTACTCCGTTCGGGTCGGTGGCGGAGACGAAATTGAAGGCGATTCCCCCCCGGAACGTGGAAGGCGTCGCCATAGGGTCCTCGGGGTCGGTGCCCAGTCGCCGTTCGAGGAGATCCGAGGCGCCATCGCCGTCGGAGTCCATGGCGAGCGGCGAGGACGGGGGGATGCCGTGGACTTCTTCATAATCGGACAACCCGTCGCCATCCGTGTCCACCAGCAGCGGATTCGATCCGAGCGCGCGCTCCTCGGCGTCGGAAAGGCCATCTTCGTCGGTATCCACTTTGTTGGGATCCGTGGACTGCGCTCCCCGGTTGAACTCCTGCAGCGCCGTGAGACCGTCGAAATCCCGGTCACTCGCCAGGTCGGCGGCGCTGTTCGGGTCGAGGTAATTGTCCGCCGCCCAGCCGCCGGAGAGGTCGCCGGTCACCGGTTGTCCCTGATTGAGTTGCAGGCGCACGTAGTCGAATTGAATCCAGTAGCTGGTGCCGCTCACGTTGGGCCCGGTGCGGATGAATTCGATGGTGTTGGGACCTTCCGCCACTCCGATCGTGGTGTTGGAAAGCGTGAGGACCACGTTCGTGGCGGCGGTGATCCCGTTCGAATACACCACCGTGGTGGCGCCCAAGGGGTTCCGAAGCTGCACCACGACGATATGCTCGGCGAAACCGGACTGACCGACTCCACCGACGGACGATCCGGCGCTCAGTAGTTCAAAGCTGAGCTGCAGGGTCGAGGCGGGGAATACTTCTCCGGCGCCGACCACAAAATGCATTCGATTGGTGCGGTCGCTGCTGGTGATCGCACGCTCCCAGGCGATGGGCGGCTCGTCATTGGGGACCGTCAAGGGGGCGGTCAGCCCATTGAACCCGGCCGAATAGAGCCCTGAAAAGTAGAAGTCGTCGTCAGCGGTCGGGTTGCTGGCCGCCACGTAGTTTGGATCGCCAGGCAGTCGTGTCACTTTGCCCGGGGGCGCGTCATTCTTCCCGTTCTCAGCGCTGAACTCCTGCAGCGGCTTGTAGGGCGACACCGCGGGATTGTCGTCCGTCCCGATCTGCCACACCGAACGTGTAGCAGCAACGCAGACGACCACAAACTGGTTGGTGGTGGACAGGCCGGGCGTGCCGTCATCAGTGACCGCGACCTGCACGATATTGGTGGAGGGTGCCTGTGAGGCGACCGGAGTCCACGTGACCAGACCCGCCCGGTTCACCTTCAACCCGTCGGGTCCCGAGATCCGACGATGGCTCAGGGAGTTCTTCGGAAGGTCGAGATCGTTCGCGGCCCAAAGAATCACCAGGGAGGATCCAAAGGTCACATATTGCGTCGGCAACTCCGGCAGCGCGGGCGCCTGGTTGGCTTCCCTCACTGTCACGGTGAATTGGTTGGTGACACTCAAGGGAGGAGTGCTGGTGTCGGTCAAGATGATGGAAACCTGGTGAGAGGCCGACCCATCAGTTTCACCGGGGGTCCAGAGGACGGTGCCCGTCGAGCTGACGGAGAGTCCGGGTGGTCCCTGGTGCTTGCTGAAGAGCAGTGTGCCGGCGGGTTGATCCGGATCGCTGCCCGACAATTGCAGGGTCCACGCTTGCAATTCGTCGATGGTGACGTCGGCGATTGGGGCGAGCACCGGCGGCGAGTTGGTTTTATTGGCCACTACGGTGAAGGAGCGGGTGTCGCTGAGAACGGGTGTCCCATTGTCGTCCACGCGCACCGTCACCGAGTTCGTGGAGGGTCGCTGTCCCGGTGTGGGGTCCCAGAGGACCCGTCCCTCCGGACTCACCGTCAGCCCGGCGGGGCCGCTAACCAAGTCATAGGCCAAGGCGTTGGCCGGCAGGTCGGGATCGGTCGCGGTTAATTGAAACGACCAGGGGTTCACCGGATCCACCGTTTGCAGCGGCACGTCGTCCAGCACGGGCGGCAGGTTCACTTCGTCCACCATCACGGTGAACTCGAGGGGCGCGCTCAGGGAGGGAACCCCGCTGTCCGAGACCTGGACTTTGATAAGATTTGTGGAGGGACCCTGGTCTTCGCCGGGAACCCAATTCACCGCGCCTGCGGGGCTGACGGTGAGGCCCGGGGGACCTTCGACCAGCGAATAGACGAGCGATTGGACGGGCAGGTCGGCATCACTCCCGGACAGCGTCAGATTCAGCGAGGTTAGTTCTTCGATGGATCGCGCCGGTATCGCCGCCAGAGTTGGGGCTGAATTGGTTTCCTGGACTTGAATGCTGAAGGTGGTGGTGGCGCTCAAGGGAGGTGCGCCGTCGTCGGTGACCTGGACCTGGACCTCAAAGGTGCCGGGGCCATCGGCTTCAGTGGGGGTCCAAGAGACGGCACCCGCCGGACTGACGCTCAGGCCTACAGGCCCACTCAGCAGGGAGTAGGTCAGATGGTTGGCGGGTACGTCCGGATCCAAAGCGGAGAGGGTGAGGGTGAGAGTAGCCAATTCGTCGGTGGTCTGCGGAGGAACGTCCGTTAGCGTGGGGGCTGAGTTGGCCTCATGGACTTCAATGGAGAAGGTGGTGGTGTCGCTCAGGGGAGGCACGCCGTCGTCGGTGACTTGGACGGTGACTTCAAAGGTGCCGGGGCCATCGGCCTCGGTGGGGGTCCAAGAGACGGCACCCGCCGGACTGACGGTCAGGCCCGCAGGCCCGCTCAGCAGGGAGTAGGTCAGATGGTCGGCGGACGTGTCCGCATCGGAAGCGGAGAGAGCGAAGGAGAAGGGGGCGAGTTCGTCGGTGGTCTGCGGAGGCACGTCCGATAAGGTGGGGGCTGAGTTAACTCCGAGGACTTCAATCGAGAAGGCGGTGGTATCGCTCAAGGGGGGCACGCCGTCATCGGTGACTTGGACGGTGACTTCAAAGGACCCGGGGCCATCGGTCTCCGCGGGAGTCCAGGAGACGGCACCCGCCGGACTGACAGTGAGGCCCGCAGGCCCGCTCAGCAGGGAATAGGTCAGCTGGTTGGCGGGGGCATCGGGATCGGAAGCGGAGAGGGTGAAGGTGAGAGGGACCAGTTCGTCGGTGGTCTGGGGAGGCACTTCCGACAGGGTGGGGGCTGAGTTGATCTCGTGGACTTCAATCGAGAAGGTGGTGGTGTCGCTCAGGGGAGGCACGCCGTCATCAGTGACTTGGACGGTGACTTCAAAGGACCCGGGGCCATCGGTCTCCGCAGGGGTCCAAGAGACGGCACCTGCTGGACTGACAGTGAGGCCGGTAGGCCCGCTCAGTAGGGAATAAGTCAGATGGTTGACGGGGACGTCTGAATCGGAAGCGGAGAGGGTGAAGGCGAGAGGGACTAGTTCGTCGGTGGTCTGCGGAGGAACGTCCGTTAGCGTGGGGGCTGAGTTGGCCTCATGGACTTCAATCGAGACGGTGGTGGTGTCGCTCAGGGGAGGCACGCCATCATCGGTGACTTGGACGGTGACTTCAAAGGTGCCGGGGCCATCGGCCTCGGTGGGGGTCCAAGAGACGGCACCCGCCGGACTGACGGTCAGGCCTGCTGGCCCGCTCAGCAGGGAGTAGGTCAGATGGTCGGCGGACGTCTCCGCATCGGAAGCGGAGAGAGTAAGGGACAGGGTGACCAGTTCGTCGGTGGTCTGCGGAGGAACGTCCGTTAGCGTGGGGGCTGAGTTGGCCTCATGGACTTCAATGGAGAAGGTGGTGGTGTCGCTCAGGGGCGGCGCGCCGTCATCGGTGACTTGGACGGTGACTTCAAAGGTGCCGGGGCCATCGGCCTCGGTGGGGGTCCAAGAGACGGCACCCGCCGGACTGACGGTCAGGCCCACCGGCCCGCTCAGCAGGGAGTAAGTTAGATTGTTGGCGGGGGCATCGGGATCGGAAGCGGAGAGAGTGAGGGACAGGGTGACCAGTTCGTCGGTGGTCTGTGGAGGCACTTCCGATAGGGTCGGGGCTGAGTTGGCCTCGTGGACTTCAATGGAGAAGGTGGTGGTGTCGCTCAGGGGGGGCGCGCCGTCATCGGTGACTTGGACGGTGACTTCAAAGGTGCCGGGGCCATCGGCCTCGATGGGGGTCCAAGAGACGGCACCCGCCGGACTGACGGTCAGGCCCACCGGCCCGCTCAGCAGGGAGTAAGTTAGATTGTTGGCGGGGGCATCGGGATCGGAAGCGGAGAGGGTGAGGGACAGGGTGGCCAGTTCGTCGGTGGTCTGAGGAGGCACCTCCGACAGGGTCGGGGCTAAGTTGGCCTCGTGGACTTCAATGGAGAAGGTGGTGGTGTCGCTCAGGGGAGGCAGACTGTCGTCAGTGACCTGGACGGTGACTTCAAAGGTGCCGGGACCGTCGAATTCCGCAGGCGTCCAAGCTACCTCGCCGTTTGGACTCACCGTCAGCCCGGCGGGTCCTGAGACCAAGCTGAAGTGGAGTTCCGACGTCGGAGTCTCGCCGTCGCTGGCAACGAGGGAGAAGTTCACGGGACTGAGTTCCTCCACGCTGAGGTCTGCGACGGGGTTCAGGGTGGGCGGCTGGTTCTCCCGGGTTTCGGCCGCCAGGGTGAGGTAGTCAAAATCCAACCAGGCGTCGGCTCCGGCCCCTGAAGGTCCCACGCGGACGATCTCCAGCGTGTTCGCCCCAGAAGTGGCGCCGACGACGGTCGGGAGGAAGTCCACGGTGAGATTGGTGGCGGAGTCCAGTCGGAGGGCGCGGATCCGCGTCGAAGCGCCGGCGCCATTGCGAAACCAGAGTTCCAAATCGTGGATTCCAAAGCCGGCTTGCGGGATTCCGTTCACGGAGACGCCGCCCGCGGGAAATCCGATCGAGAGCGTCAAGTGCGTTGTGGGGACCAGGTGCGTGTCCATGAGGACGAAATGAAGTCGGTTTGCCGGATCGGATGTCGTCAGACGTCGTTCCCAAGCGGCGGCGGGCTCGTCAGAGGCGACATCGAGGCCGGCCGTGTTGCCGTTGAAGCCGGCGGGATAGAAGCCCCGAAAATAGTAGTCGTCATCGGCAGGCGGATTGGTCGTTTCGTCATAGGCATAGTCTCCCGCCCGCCGGGTTACCGCCCCGGGTCCCGATCCGGCCAGACCATCGGCCTCTCCCAACTCGGCGGATGGGAGATAGGGCAACGCGAGCGGATCGTCCTGCACGCCAATGGCCCACCAGGACCGCGGAGTGGCTTTGGGAACAACGACCTTAAAGGGCTGGGTGTCGGATAGCGGAGGGGTTCCCCAGTCGGTCACGGACACCACCACTTCGTTGGTCGTGTCGTCATAAGCGGGGGAGGGTTTCCACTCCACAGCGCCCGCAGAACTGACCTGCAGACCCGCCGGCCCGGATTCGAGGCGGAAGGATAACAGGCCCGGCGGCAGATCGGCATCCGAAGCCGACAGTGTCAACGCCAGCGGCGTCGCTTCGGTGGCGGTCTGGTCGGGCACCCCGGAGATCACCGGAGGCTGGTTCACCTCCTGGACCTCCACCTGAAATTGGACCGTGCCGCTGAGCGGCGGCGTGCCGTCGTCGGTCACCCGCACGGTCACCAAGTGTTGGGCCGGGCCCTCGGCTTCGCCGGGAAGCCACTCGATGCGTCCCTGCGCGGTGACCGTCATGCCGGAAGGCCCTTCCTGGATGGCGTAGGAGAGGCCGTTGGCGGGGAGGTCGGAATCGCTGGGTACCAGATCCCAGGACCAGGGAGCCAGTTCGGGAAGATTCTGCGGGGGGACCGAGGCGAGTGACGGCGGTGAATTGATCTCGTTGACCGTCACCTGAAACGTGGCCGTATCGGAGAGGGGGGGAGACCCATTGTCGGTTACGCGGACGGTGACCGGATGCACCCCGGGACCCTGCGCCTCGGTGGGAGTCCAGTTCAGCGCGCCGCCCGGACTGACCTGCATCCCCGTCGGACCGCTGACCATGGAGTACGTCAGGGCCTGGGCAGGCACGTCGGCATCCGTCGCTTGCAGTGTGATCGTGAGCGCGGACAGTTCATCTATGACACGGTCGCCCGGTGGCGTCAGTACTGGAGGCGTGTTGATGTTGAGATTCAGCGCCTCCAGCCGCAGATAATCGTACAAGATCCAGCCGGTGATGCCCGCCCCCAACGGACCGGTCCGCACCACCTCGATGGTATTCGCGCCCGCCGTGGCCTGAACCGTTCCGGCGAGGAATTCCACCTGCACCACACCGGCCTGCGTGAGTTGCTGCGAATACAGGGGCGTAACCGTTCCTACGCCGTTTCGGAACTGGATCACCATGCTGTGTTGCCCGATGCCCGGCTGGGTCACCCCCCCAATGACCGTGGTGCCCCCGGTGAACTCCATGCGCAGGCGGAATCCCGTCGTCGCCGTCGCCAGCCCGGGATCCAGAACAAAATGGACCCGATTGGTGAGATCGGTGGGTGTGTGAGCTCGCTCCCAAGCCGAAGGTGGCTCGTCGTTGGGGACCAACAACGGCGCTGCCAGACCATTAAACCCGGCCGGATACACCCCGGAGAAATAGAAATCGTCGTCTCTCGAGGGGTTGGTGCTGGCGTTATACTGTGGATCGCCCGGCACCCGCGTTACCAAGCCTGGCGCAGGATCGTTTCGACTGTTCTCGGAGCTGAACTCGCCCGAGGGCGCGTAGGGGACCTCGCTCCGGAGATTGTCCGTGCCAATCTGCCACAGCGTGCGGGATACCGGGTCGGGCACCTCGTTCACGGTCACGATGAACTGGCGCGTATCGCTCAACCCCGGCGTGCCGCTGTCGGTGACCCGCACCGACACCGGGTACTCTCCCGGGCCCTGGGCTTCCGTCGGAATCCAGTTCACCATACCCGAGGGATCCACTGAGAGCCCGTCCGGTCCGCTCACCAACGAATAGGTCAGCGTTTGCGCAGGAACGTCGGGATCGGTCGCCTGCAGGGGGAAGCGGAGGAGGGAGAGTTCGTCCACCGAAACGTCCGAGGGAGGCGTCAACAAAGGCGGCCTGTTGGCGGTGATCGCCTCCAGACGCGCAAAATCATATCCGATCCAGGACGACGTCCCGGGGACAATCGGTCCGATGCGGACGACCTCGATCGTGTTCGGTCCGGCGGATGCCGCCACTTCGGATGCCGCTTTCTCGATCACCAGCAGGGTCGGGGATGAAATACGCCCGGTGTAAAGCGTCGTGGTGGCTCCGGACCCGTTCCGCCACCGGATTACCATGTCATGGAGGCCCATTCCCGGTTGGGTCTGCCCGTTGACTGTTTCACCGCCCACCGGAAGTTCCACTGTCAGCCGCCACTGCGCTGCCTCGGCGACCTGCGAGGCGCTGAGAACAAAATGGATCCGATTGGTCTGGTCCGCCTTCGTATGCGCCCGCTCCCATGCGGTTGTCGGCTCCGGGTTGGGAACCACCAGCGATCCGGTCAGCCCATTGAACCCCGCCGGATAAATCCCCGAAAAATAGAAGTCGTCGTCCGGAGGTGCGACGTTGGCGGCGTCGTACAAGGGATCCCCCGGGATGCGAGTCACCTTCCCCGGAATCGGGTCGTTGGCGTGGTTCTCCGATGAAAACTCACCCATCGGCCGGTAGGATGCCTCCGTCGGCTGGTTGTCAATGCCTAATTGCCATACCGGGACCTGCGCCTTCAGGTGGAATACCAATAGGCTCATGGCGAGGAGGCGGAAGAGGAATTGTTCCGGGTCAGAGTGCATACTCTGATTACCGTACTGCGGATTTTTTGGGCTATGCAAGGGGAATTAGGTAAGCCTACGCAAGCGTCCTCCGGTCACACAAAGTGAGCCGCAATTGCATCTGCTGGGTGTCCTGGCGCAAACGCCAGGGCTGGCGGATGACGCGGGTTGCCGATGACTTCATCATCGAGCGCCTGACGCCAGAGGCGGCGGAAGAGGCCCTGGTTCGAATCCAGGAATGGAAGGAGGCGGCGGGACGGGCGTTGCCGCCCGAGAAATGCCGGATCGCGGGAGGACCCGGCGAATTCCCGGGACGGAAAAGCCAGGTGTTTACGAAGCCGCCCTTGATCCTGGCTCCCGGTTCTCTATTTCCGCGGGCCTCGGACCTGATCTGGGATCACCCCGATGCGGTGCTTTCCTTCTTCGGCAGGCAGGGGTGGCGCGGGCCGCAGGAAGGGGTGGGGACCCGTTTCCTCGACGTTGGGGCAACCGTTCGACCCGTCCACGGCGGATGGGGTCCCGAGGGGGCGCTTCGTGCGAGGAGCGGTCAGGCCCGACGTCATGTCGGACAACAGGTCCACGGGGGCGCGCTCCGGAGGCATCCAGAGGTGTTACGCACGGGGCCGTGAGAAAGTTTCGGATTTCACGCGGGCGCTGTCCTTGGAATTCGGCCTGGGTCCTCCGATGCTGCGCGGGTGGCGGATTTCGATTTCGATGCGGCGGTGGTGGGCGGCGGGAGCGCCGGGTTTGCGGCAGCGCGCACGTTGAGCGCCGGCGGCGCGCGAGTAGCGGTGGTGGAGGGCGGGAAGGAACTGGGAGGGTTGTGCATCCTGCGCGGTTGCATGCCCACCAAGGCCCTGTTGCACGCCGCGGAATTGCGCCAGGCGATCCGCGAGGCGGAGGCCTGGGGCATCTCGGCCGGTGCGGTGTCCGTGGACACCCGGCAGTTGATGGCGCGCAAGGACGCCTTGATCGCCGATTTCGCTGGGTACCGGCGCCGGCAACTGGAGGAGGGGCCATGGGAACTGATCCGTGGACACGCCCGGTTTTGCGATCCGCACACGCTGGAGATCGGGACGCAGCGGCGGGTGACCGCCCGCAACTTCGTTTTGGCCACGGGATCCGCTGTTGCGCCGCCGCCGGTGCCCGGGCTGGCGGATTGCGGCTATCTGGACAGCGATTCCGCGCTGCGTCTGGAGCGGTTTCCCGGCTCGATGATCCTCCTGGGCGGCGGTGCGGTCGCGTTGGAGTTTGCCCAGTTCTTCGCTCGCCTCGGCACGCGGGCGACCGTGATCCAGCGGAGCGCCCAATTGCTGCGCGGCACGGATCCCGATGTCGCGGCCGAGTTGGAAGCGGCCTTGAACGACGAAGGGCTGGAGGTTTTCACCGAGACCCGGTTGCTCGACGTGCGGCGGGATTCGGAAGGTGTATGCGTCCGGTTCGAGCAGGGGGGTGAATCGCGCACGGTGTCGGCGGAAGCGGTGTTTCACGCATTGGGACGGCGTCCGGTGACCGATCTCCAACTGGAAGCCGCCGGAGTGGCGCTTGAGGCTTCCGGCCTGATCCGAACCAACACCCGGCAGCAGACCTCGGTGCCGCACATCTATGCGGCCGGCGATTGCTGCGGTCCGCACGAGATCGTGCACGTCGCCATCCAGCAGGGCGAAACCGCGGCCCGGAACATTCTCGGGGATTCCCAGTCCCTGGACCACCGGCTTCTGCTCAGCGTGGTGTTCACCGAGCCGCAGGTGGCCACGGTGGGCTGGGGAGAGGTGGCGGCGCGGGAGGCCGGAGAGGACGTGCTGACGGCGTCCTACCCGTTCAACGACCACGGCAAGTCCATGATCCTTGGCGCCCGCCATGGCTTCGTGAAGCTCATCGCGCGGCGTCGGACCGGCGAGATCCTGGGCGGAGCTTGTGTGGGCCCGCAGGGCGGGGAATTGATTCACGAGATCCTGGTGGCCATGGCCGCGCGGCTCACGGCGGCAGAACTCGCGGCGCTTCCGCATTACCATCCGACGCTCGCGGAGATCTGGACCTATCCTGCCGAGGAGATCGCAGGGATGGCGGGATAGGTGGCGCTGCGGATAGGCAGCCTCCTCCCGCCGGGTGAGCGACGAAAAACCCGGCGTGCCTTCGTCTCATCGGGAACGCTCATTGGAATAAGTGACCTGGACGGGCTGTGGCGACGCCTGTGTCTGGGCTCCCGTCGCCAAGTGGCGCCATTCCAGGTCAGGAAACAGTGGGAACTTCGACTCCCGGTCCGCGAGGCCGTCCGCGCCGCATTCCGGAGCGTCCTGGTCCACGCTATCCGTCAGCCGCTCGATTGCGGCCAGATGGTCGCGGAACCGGCGGGCCGGATAGTCGCCTGCGGTGCCCATGGCCACCAGGAACGGCCAGTCGCTGGACTGCGCCAGCAACAGTTCACGGGCGGCCTGACGCAGCCGGCGCTCGTTCAGTGGAGACACCGGCTTCCGCGAATGGCGTTCGGCAAGCGACGCCAACCGTCGTCCGGCGCGGCGCAGGGGAACTTCCATCCAGGCGTTGGCCGGATGCAGCCACACGTGAAAATGTCCGCCCTCGCCCCAGGTCGAGGCCATCGGCTCAGCGAGGTCGGGAGGATCGCCGGCCGATAGAATCCGCGACGGGGTGGTGAGACGCAGATCGTCCGGATGGGCGGCAATCTCCCGAGCCACGGCGTCCAGAAACTCCGGCCCTTCAAACCACCAGTGCCCGAAGAGTTCGGCGTCATAAGGTGCCAGCAGCACTGGAGGGCGATCCATGTGCCGGGCGGCGGCGTTCAACGAGCGGATCCGCCCGGCCACGAAGTGCCGGGCATGGGTTTGGACCGCGTCCAGCGCGGCGGTGCGCCGGTACAGTTCCTTGGCGGAGCCAGGTCCGGTGATGCGGTGGAATTTGAGTCCGGTGAAGCCGGGTTCGAGCGCGCCGTGGCGATGGGCTTCGAGATAGACGCGGTCGGCGTCGTGGCCCACGTCGCGATGAAATTCGCGATAGCGCGGATCTCCGGGATAACCCTCGTGACGGCTCCAGACCTGGCGCGCGCTTCGCGGATCGCGGGCGAAGAAGGACAGTCCGCCGCTAGTGCGCACCGGGGCAAAGACGGCATGCCGCGGACGGGGGGTGGCGTGTTGGAGTCCATGGGTTTCCAGGACGCTCCAGCGGATGCCTGCCTCGAGCAGCGTGGATTCCAGCTCCGGAATCCAGGCGCATTCCGGGAGCCAGAGGCCGGCTGGAGCGGCGCCAAAGAGCGTCCGATGCTGTTCCACCGCCGTGCGCAACTGAAGCCGCAGGGCGCCGGGTTCGTCGGCGAGCAGCGGGAGGGTGGGATGCGTGGCCGGGCAGGTCAGCAGTTCGAGACGCCCGGCGGCGGCATGCGCCCCGAAGGCGGCGGCGAGCCGGAATCCCGGCCGCTCGAGGATCGCCCCCAGGCGCTCCAGCCGTTCCTGATAAAACGCGGCGACGGCCTGGCGCTCCGGCAGCAGGAGGGCGCGGGCGAATTCCTTGGAGGCCAGGTCCTGGAGGTTGGCGTGATAGCGGCGCAGCCGACGGGCGAGCAGCGGATCCTCCCATTGGGCGGCCAGGGTGGGCGAGATGCTGAGGGCCAGCGTTGCGGAAATGCCGTCACGCGCCCAGCCCTCGAGGACTTCGAGCAGGGGCAGGTAGCACTCCAGCACCGCCTCGAAGCACCACGTTTCCTCGTGGAATTCCTCCTGTTCCGGATGCCGCACGTAGGGCAGGTGCGCGTGCAGGAGAAGGATGAGCCCGCTCGGAGCGTTGGCGGTGTCCGGATCCAAGGGTTCAGCCGATGGACTCCGCGGCGGGCCTGCCCAGGGACGGATCCTGCGGATGAACTCCCACCTCGCCCTGGAGGGTAGTGGCCCGGGAGAACTCCAGCCGCGCGGACCGCCCGTCATCGCCGGCGGCGTTGATCGCCACGATAGGCAGATCGTAGGCGCCGTCGGGAAGGGAGAACTGGAACCGGAAGGAGCCGTCGGACCGGAGCGCGATGGGGCGTCCTGCGAGGGTCACCCGGGCATCCCGCTCGGTGCGCCCGTAGAGGATCAATTCGGCGTTCACCTCAAACCAGAACGAACGGGCCGGCGCCTTGGCGAGGCCGGCGCTGGAAGGGCCGAGATCCGGGAGGATTTCCGTCTCGCCGCTGGGAAGCTCCGGGCCTTCGGCGGGACGCGGTGACGGAATCAGGCGCGAGATCCACTGGGTCAGGTCCGCAGAACTCAGGGCCGGCGCCGGGACGGCCGGTTCCCATACCAGCGCCCAGAGGATGTCGGCGGATTCGGAAGCGGTGGGACCCTCGCGGGCAGAGTGAGAGGCATCCGTGGCTTCGGCGACTTCGGGAACTTCAGAAGAGGCCGGGCGATCCGGAAGCAGGCCGGGAGGCTGTGGAGACGGAAATGGGGATGGGGATGGGGATGGAGGGGCCGTTGCCGGGAGAACCGAATCGCGCTGGGGGTTCACTGGAGGCTGAGGAACCCAGGTCGCGGTGGGTCCGGCCACTGGCGTGGTCACCGGGGCCGAGCGGGTCAACACGTGCCATTCGCCGCTCAAATCCCGGAATCCGACTTCCGCGACATACCGCCCTCCGGCGTTTGGGACGGCGACGAAGCGATGATCGGTGTCCAGCGGCAGCGCCTCGTCGCAGAGCAGTTCGTGGAAGGCCTCCCCACCCAGGAGACGCAGCCGCCAAATTTCTCCGGGACGTTGCTCCGTCCAGGCTTGCAGCGCCGCCACATCGGGCTGCCAGAAAATGATCACGCAATAGGGATCCCTCGGACGGATCCAGAGCGGCATGGGGGTGGGCACCGTCGGCGCTTCGGCCGCGGATGGGGGTTGCGACGGCTCTTCCCACAGCGAGGGATCGGGGTAATCGCCGGCGAGCAACACCGGGGGCAGTGGGGGCAGGGGGGGCAGGGGGAGCGCTTCGGATTCCCGGTGAACCGGCGGCGTCCAATGCGATGCGGGAGAGGGTGCCGGCGGTGTCGCCGGAGCCTTGAAGGCCTCCGGACGCGGGGATGCCAAGGCGGAGGACGGGATGTCTTCGAGGGCCGCGGCGATTTTCACGGAAGTCTTCCGCCGGATTCCAGCCGATGCCAATGATGCCAACGGGGCCTTTCGGCTGGAACGCACGGGAGTCTTGCGTGCAGTTCGGTTGGCCGGCGTCTTGCGGGCAGTCCGGGCAGGAGGCGTGGCGATCTCCGGGGCCGGGGGCGCCGGAGCAGTCGGCGTGAGTGTTGCCGGCGATTGCCTGCCCCGGGCACGATCTGCCGCCGCAGCCGGTGGAGCGTTTTCGGGCGGCGGCCGCGGCGATGCCGGGCGGGCAGGTTCCTTCGGCTGCCGGAGACGCCGGAGAGTGCCCGATGCCTTGGGGATGGCCGCCGCAGGCGGCGCGGATTCGGCAACGCGCTTTCGGCCCGGCTTCTGCGACGGGGGGCCGATTTCCGAGGAGCCTGAGGCGGCGGCGGGCGCCACCGGAATTGATGGCGCTTGGGGCTGGGCGGTGCCTTTGGAGGGGCTTTTTCGTGCGGACACCCGAATGGCGGCGGTGTCAGGCGTCACGGGAGCGGGCGCCGTTTTGGAGGATCGGGGACGTTTTAGGGGCGTGGTAGATCGCTTCGATGAGTTCATCGGCAGGAATGCCTCCGGAAGAGGGTTCCGGACCCAGCGAGGTTGGTCCGCCGGCTGCCGGCATGCAATGGTTTTGATCACACGGCACCGAAGCGCCTTTGGCTTCCGGCGGAGCTCTTCCGTTGAAGGCCCCTGTCACACGCGAAGGCGGGAAGAAAATGAAGTGTTCCGAGAAACGGTTCCCGCGACGGTGGTTTCAGTTCGGCCGCACTGCCTTACGGCTGGGAACCGCGCCAGGCGATCCGGCCCCCCACCACGGTCAGCGTCGGGCGTCCCCGAAGAGGCCATCCATGAAAGGGATTGTTCTGGGACTTGCTCGCGGTGTCGGCCCGATGGCAGATCCAGGCGACGTCGGGATCGAACACCGTGACGTCGGCCGGGCCGCCGACCTTCAACTCGCCGCGGCCGTCGGAGAGTTGAAGCAGGCGGGCGGGATTGCAGGTGAGTTTGGCGAGCAAAGCGTTCAATGGCAGGCGTCCGGTGTGATGTAACGCCATCAAGGACAGGGCCAACTCCACCTCCAATCCGACGATGCCAAAGGGGGCGTCGTCGAATTCGACGTCCTTCTCTGAGTCGGTGTGCGGCGCATGATCGCTGGCGATGATCGTCAGGGTGCCGTCCGCCAACCCGTCGAGAACGGCCGCGCGATCCGAGTCCGAGCGCAGGGGCGGATTCATTTTGAAGTGGGTGTGGTAGGACGGCCAGGCGGGGCGGGGGAGATCCTGTGGGAATCGGGACGCCAAGGCAGCGCCGTCGTGGCGCCAGAACACCTCGCTGCCCGCGATCGCGGCATCGGTGAGGGTAAAATGGTGGGGGCAGGCCTCACCGGAGACCGGCACGCCGCGGGCGCGGGCCTCGCGCAGCAGGCGCACGCTGCCGGCGGCGCTGAGGTGCTGGCAGTGGATCGGCGTACCGACGAGTTCGGCGAGCAGGATGTTGCGCGCGACGATGACTTCCTCGCCCGAGGAAGGCCAGCCGCGGAGTCCGAGAACGGTGGAGTGCAGGCCTTCATGCATCACACCCTGGGTCACCAGTCCGTAATCCTGGCAGTGGTCCATGACCGGCAGGCCGAACATGCGGGCATACTCGCAGGCGCGGCGCATGAGTTCGTTGTTTTGGATGCAGTGCCCGTCGTCCGTCAGGGCCACCACGCCGGCCTTGGCGAGCGAGCCGATGGGGGCCAGTTCCTCGCCGTCAATGCCGCGGGTGAGGGCGCCCGTCACCTCGACTCGGACTGCGGCGGCTGAGGCGCGCTCCTGGATGAGGGCGACGGTGCCGGCATTGTCAATCGTCGGGGAGGTGTTCGGCATGCAGACGACGGTGGTGAACCCGCCGCGGGCGGCGCACTGGGCGCCGGTGAGGATGTCCTCCTTCTTGGTCTGGCCGGGTTCGCGGAAGTGAACGTGGAGGTCAATCAGGCCCGGACAGACCACCTGTCCGGCGGCGTCCACCACCTCGGCGCCAGCGGGAGCCGCCAGTCCGGGAGCGATGGCGGCCACAGTGCCGCCCTCCAGGAGGACGTCCGCCGCTTCGTCCCGTCCGGACGCTGGATCCATCACCCGCCCCCCGCGCAACAACAGTGGCCTCGTCACACGATCACACTATCCCGGAAGAGAATCCTGGGGCTAGGAGGAAGGAGGGGGGAGTGATCGGTAATCCGTAGGTCAGTGACCCGTGATCCGTGATTGCTGATGACTCGCCCTTTCCTCCCGATTGACGCGAGTCCCGCCCTTGGTAGCGTCCGGGTTCCGTTTTTTGGCGGCCATCCCGCCCGACGACGACTCACGCAGTTAGCAACACGCCATCACACATGCCAAAAGCTCCGAAATACGTTTACACTTGGGGAAACAAAAAAGCCGACGGTGACGGGTCCATGAAGGCCCTGCTGGGCGGCAAGGGCGCCAATCTCGCCGAGATGACCCGCATCGGACTCCCGGTGCCTCCCGGGTTCACCATCACCACCGAAGTCTGCACCTACTACTACGCCCACCGGAAGACCTATCCCAAGGAGCTTCAGGCCCAGATGGAAGCCGGCGTCGCCAACATGGAGAGGATCATGGGCACTAAGTTTGGCTCCACCTCGGGCATGCCCCTGCTGGTGGCGGTCCGCTCCGGCGCCCGCGATTCGATGCCGGGCATGATGGACACCATCCTGAACCTCGGTCTGAACGACGAAACCGTGGTCGCCCTGGAAAAGGCGACCGGCAACCCCCGCTTCGCCTGGGATTGCTACCGCCGGTTCATCCAGATGTACGGCGATGTGGTGCTGGGCGTTCAGAAGCGGGAAGGTGAGGATCATGAGCCGTTCGAGACGGTCATCCACGGACTCAAACACGAGCGGTACCACGGCGACATCGAGGACTCGAAGCTCACCGCGGAAGATCAGCAGGAGCTGGTCCTCCGATTCAAGTCGCTGGTGAAGGAACGCACCGGCAAGGCCTTCCCGAGCAATCCGTGGGACCAGTTGCGGGGCGCCGCCGGCGCGGTGTTCGGATCCTGGATGAACGACCGGGCGATCGTGTACCGCCGCAAGTACAACATCCCGTCCGAGTGGGGCACCGCGGTCAACGTGCAGGCCATGGTGTTCGGCAACACCGGCGAGACCTCCGGCTCAGGCGTCGCCTTCACGCGCAATCCGGCCAATGGCACCAACGAGTTTTACGGCGAGTTCCTGGTGAACGCGCAGGGCGAGGATGTCGTGGCCGGCGTCCGTACCCCCGAGCCGGTGATCGAGCTCAAGAAGGTCATGCCCAAGAGCTACGCCGAGTTGCTCGAGGTGCGGAAGACGCTCGAGAAGCACTTCAAGGACGTCCAGGACATCGAGTTCACCATCCAGGACGGCCGGCTCTTCATGTTGCAGACGCGCAACGGCAAGCGGACGGCGGCGGCGGCGCTGAAGTTCGCGGCCGACATGGTGAAGGAGAAGCTGATTGACTGGGAGACGGCGGTGCTGCGGAACCCGGCCGACCAGTTGGAGCAGTTGCTGGCGCCCATCTTCGACCTGGGCGAGGTCCGCAAGGCCAAGGTGATCGCCACCGGCCTGCCCGCCGGTCCGGGCGCTGCCACCGGCAGGATCTATTTCAATGCCGATCGCGCCGTGCAGGCCGCGGAACGGGAGGAGAAGGTGCTCCTGGTCCGCGTGGAGACTTCGCCGGAGGACCTGCGCGGCATGATCGCCGCGGAAGGCATCCTGACCGCCCGCGGCGGCGTCTCCTCGCACGCCGCCCTCGTCGCCCGCCAAATGGGCAAAGTCTGCGTCTGCGGCGCCTCCGCGGTGCAGATTGATTACGAGGCCAAGACCGCCGTCATTGACGGCCAGATATTCAAGGAAGGCGACTTCCTCTCCATTGATGGCACCTCTGGCGTCGTCTATGCGGGTCAGATCAAGACCGCCCCGTCCGAGATCATCTCGGGCCTCCTGAACGGCGACAAGGCGGCGCAGAAGACGGAGAAGTACCGCAACTACGTGCAGTTGATGGACTGGTGCAAAAAGGCCACTCGGATGTCAGTGCGCACCAATGCCGACACTCCGGAGCAGACCGCCCAGGCGATCGCCTTCGGCGCCGAAGGCATCGGGCTCACCCGCACCGAGCATATGTTCTTCGAAGGGGACCGGATTGACGCCATGCGCGAGATGATCCTGGCGGGCTCGCTGGAGGCTCGGGAGGCGGCTCTGGCCAAGCTCCTGCCGTACCAGCGCGAGGACTTCTTCGGGATCTTCAAGGCCCTGAAGGGATTCCCGGCCACGATCCGGTTCCTGGATCCGCCGCTTCACGAATTCCTGCCCCATAGCAAGGAGCAGCAGATGGACCTGTCCCGGAAACTGCACATCCCGGTGGAGAAGATCATGGCGCGGGTGCACGAGTTGCATGAGTTCAACCCGATGCTGGGCTTCCGCGGATGCCGTCTCGGCATCAAGTACCCCGAGATCACCCGCATGCAGGCCCGCGCCGTGCTCGAGGCGGCAGCCGACGCCACCAAGAAGGGCTTCAAGGCCAAGCCCGAGATCATGATCCCGCTGGTGGGCTTCAAGAAGGAACTCGATCTGCAGGTGGCCATCGTCCACGAGGTGGCCGCCCAGGTGCAGAAGGAGAAGAAGGTCAAGGTGGCCTACTCGGTGGGCACGATGATCGAGATCCCGCGCGGCGCGCTGACCGCCGACGAGATCGCGCAGACCGCCGAGTTCTTCAGCTTCGGCACCAACGACCTCACCCAGACCTGCCTGGGCATGTCGCGCGACGATTCCGGTTCCTTCCTCGGCGCCTACACCGAGAACGAGATCGTGAAGAAGAATCCGTTCGCTTCGATTGACCAGACTGGTGTCGGCCAGTTGGTGAAGATCGCGGCGGAGAAGGGCAACGCCACCCGCCCGGGCATCAAGCTGGGCATCTGCGGTGAGCATGGCGGCGATCCGGATTCCGTGAAATTCTGCCATCGCGCCGGGCTGACCTATGTGAGCTGCTCGCCGTACCGCGTCCCGGTGGCCCGCCTCGCCGCCGCCCAGGCGGCCATCGAGGAGAAACGCAAGGCCGCCGCCCCGAAGGGCAAGAAGAAGTGAGGAACGGCCCCGGCTTCGGCCGGTGACCGTTCGGAGAGCCTCGCCCTTGTTGGGCGAATGCCTGCATTGGCCGTCCCGGGAACTCGGGACGGCTTTTTTATGGACGGCCAGCGCTGGAGTTCGGGCGGATGCACCCGCCGGAATGCCGGATTCCGCTTTTCCACCGCGGCGGCTTGCGTCATCAGTCCCTTGATCATGGGCCGCCGAACGTCTTTCCGAATTCGGATTTCCTGCGGAAAGGTATTGGCCTTGGCGATGGCGTTCGCTGTGTCCTCCGTGGCGCGGGAGATTTCGTGGTCGGCGCCGGAGGACGGCGGCACGCCGCGTGACATCCACCGCATCGAGCGTCTTGGTCCGCGCGAGTTTCGTATCCGGGCATCGTTCGAGGACGGGGGGCAAAGTGTGCTGCGCCATGCGGTGTCGCGCGTGGATCTGGTATGCCGCAACGACGGATCGCAGCCGGCGGACGTGACGGTGCATCTCGACTTGTCGGACGGCGGGAAGCGCACCGATTACGACAACCGGCCGGAGTCGGGCATGAAGCTGCGGGATTTTCTCTTCATCCAATCGCCGGGGCGGGACTGGCAACAGGTGGACGGCGTGACGGAAGGCTGGGTCGCGACGGTGAAGTTCACGGCGGACCGGGGCGACACCAAGGTGGGGCTCAGCCCGTGGTATCCGTATGCCGACTCCCTGCGCTTCGTGAACGCGCTCCCGGAGCATCCGCATCTCGGCAAGCGACTCGTCGGGAAAAGCGACGGCGGATGCGAGCATTGGGAGTTGACCATCACGGATATCTCCGCCGCCCCCGAAGGGAAACGGACGATCTTCTGGCACGCCCGCGAGCACGCTTACGAAACGTGGTCGTCCTTCGCGATGGAGGGGCTGGTGGAGTTCCTGCTTTCGCCCGAGGCGGCGGAGTTTCGGAGGCGCTACGTCATCGTCCTTCACCCGATGACCAATGTGGACGGTGTGGCGCAGGGGTTCGAGTACCGCGCTGGCTACGATTTTCCCGACCCCCGCGGCACGGCGACGGGACGCTGGGCTTTCGACACGGTGGACCGGCTGCGGCCCGACTTCGCCGTGGCGTGGCACAACTGGATCGCGCCCCGCGACCGCAACGTCGTGTTTTACACCGATGGGGAGAACGGGAGGCCCACCCCGCGCGCCTGGCTGCGGTTCACGCAGTTGTTTCCCTCGCTGCGCGCGGCGGGGCACCGCTGGAAGGACGAGGCCACGCCGCTGCGTTACAACTGGGAAGGCCGCCGTCCGCTATCGGAGGCGAACCTCCACCAATATGCGATGAAGCAATACGGCACGCGCGTCTGGGGCTGGGAAATGCCCTGGTGGAATTTCACCGTGGACGACGCGCGCCGGTCTGGCGCCGAGTTTGCGCGGGCCTTCCTCACGACGCTTGATGAGATCCATGCCGGCACGGTGCCGCCGCCTGAGGAATTGCCTGCCGTCCACGTGCCGCGCTGGGAGATGCACGAGTTCACCGCGAGCGGCCGGGCATCCGTCGGGAATCCGTTCCGTGACGCGGCGCTGGTGGGCGAATTCGTCTCGCCGTCGGGCCGGACCAACATCCTGGACGGATTCCACGACGGCGGCGAGACGTGGCGGCTGCGCTTCGCGCCCGACGAGGAAGGCGAGTGGAGCTACCTCGTGCGCGGCGAAGGCGTCGGGATTCTTCAGCGGGGGACGCTGCGCTGCACCGCGCCGCGCGGCCGCGGCTTCATCCGCGTTCACCCGGAGAATCCGCAGGCATTCGCCTACGCCGACGGCACGCCGTTCTTCCCGATGGGCGACACCTGCTACGGGCTCTATGACGACAGTCCGATCACGCCGGAGCTGCGCGCGGAGTATCTGAAGACGCGGCGTTCGCAGCGGTTCAATTTTGTGCGGATCAGCCTGGGCCACAGCGAGGCGCGGGCGGCGGCCGACCCGAACTATTGGGCCTGGGGCGGTACTGCGGAACAGCCCGACCTGGACCGGTTCCACCCGGAATTCTTTCGCGGCTTTGACGAACTCCTCCGGGACCTGCGGGCGCAGGGGATGAACGTCGAGCTGATCCTGCTGAACTTTTACCGCCGCCCGTTCACCGACACCCGCCTCTGGACCCCCGCCCGGGAACGGCGGTGGCTGCGCTACGTGATCGCGCGTTACGCCGCGTTCGACAACGTCTTCCTGTGGTCGCTGGCCAACGAATACGAGACCCATCCCGACGGGAAGTATCGTCTCGATTTTCCCGGCGACGTGGACTGGGCGAAGGCGGTGGCGCGCTTCGTCAAGGAGCACGACCCGTATCGGCATCTCTTCACCGTGCATCCGGTGATCTCGTCCAGCCGGCAGGGGGAGAGTCCGCGCTCGCCCTTCGATCCGCCCTGGCGCATCGGGGAATTCTTCGGGGACGAACCTGCGATGGACGTGCTGTCGCAGCAAACCGGGCAGGCGGGCGAGGGCACGGTGTGGGACGAGGAGCAACGATGCTGGACCGGTGACTCCGCCACGCTGGTCGCGAGCCTCCGTGCCGACCGCCGCTTCGGCAAGCCCGTGCTCAACACGGAGAGCGGCTACGAATACCTGCGCGGCCATCCGACCGGGCGGCGTCAGGTTCATCACACCGACAAGGTGCGCCGCAGCGCATGGCGTATCGTGTGTGCCGGCGGCTACTTCGCCGCTGGTTTCCACGGCACCCTCGGCCACAGCGACGCCTGGAACCGCCTCGATCCGCCCAATCACTACACCTTCACCGTGAAGGGCGAGGGAGCCGCGGATCAATTGGGCCTATTGCACGATTTCTTCGCCATCCTCCCGTTCTGGCGGATGCAGTCGTTCGAGGGCGTGACCGGCGACGCCGTGGCGCTGGCCGAGCCGGGCAAGGTCTATGCGGTATGCCTGCCGCACGGCGGCTCCACGACCGTGGACCTGACCGCTGCGTCCGGCCAATTCACCGGACGCTGGTTCGATCCCCGCACCGGGGAATTCGACCGAAAGTTCTACGCGCCCGGCGGCCGTCCGTCCGAGTTCCAAGCCCCGGATCTTCGGGACTGGGTTTTGCTGCTGCAGCGGGCGGATCCGTAATTCGGCTCCCGCCGCCCTGACGGGGCCGCAGATCCCGGGCGGTAGGGGACCGGGGGGGACAGGATATCTATCACCTTTGCGGCTCTTGCGTCCTTCGCGTGAGCCTCAAGCAAAGGGCGCGAAGGACGCAGAGGTGGAGAATCCCGATTATGGGATGGGAGGGGCCGCACATTGCGGTCCCCGATCACATGTGGGCCCCGCGTGGGGCGGAATACCGGGGGCCGGATCGGAGGCAGCGCGAGGGGAGGATTCGCCGAAGCGAGATTCAGGAGTTGCCCGGCGGGGAGGTTCGGCGCGGTGGGAACGGACCTAAATGAGGCGGGCCACATGACCGCCCGCCCGTCCATGGAATGGGGGGAACAGAGGAATAGGACCCCTAGGAATTTTCAAACAGGCTGCAGATTCCCTGGCATTCCGCGAATCCTTTTCCGGGAAACCCGGTGTGCCTGGGGTGCATGTTCTCTGTCCCAAGTTTCTTGCCCCATCATTGCGGAGGTCTTCACCGCGGGCTGCTGGTCCCGGTGCTCGCCGCCGCACTGTCCTTCCTCGGCCACCTTCACTCCGCGACCGGGAGTGAACCGGCGGCTTCACCGCGTTTGCTCCTGCCCGCCGGGCGCTCCGATACCGTGCAGACGGTGTTGACCCCGCCGGCGCCTCCCACGCGGGTTCGGCGGCTGAAGCTGAATCCCGATCTCGCCGGTTCTGCCGCGGATTGGCTCCGGGTCGGTCAGACGCTCCGGCTCGACCTGCTGGAGCATCAGAACATCACCGTCGCGGTGGAGACCGTCGAGCCGACGGTCACCGGCGGCCTGGTGGTCCACGGACGCGCGACCAGCGACGAGGCGAGCGCGGTGGCGCTCACCTGGGAATCCGGCAGCCTGACCGGCTTCGTCAGCCTCCCGGGACTGGGGCGGTTCCGGATCGTGCCGGTGGCCACGGGGGACGTGATCGAAGTGCAGAAGATCGAATCCCGGCCCCCCGGATTCTGTGGCACAGGCTATTTGGCGAAGGCGGACGCAGCGGCCGGCACGCTCGCGAAGTTCCCGGTGGGACGCCTGGCCGGAGGTCTCCCGCCGGCGGATACGCTGCCGGAGCCAACCGTGGTGGATGTACTGTTTCTCTACACGCCGCAGGCGGTGGCCGTCGAAGGTGATGAGGAGGGGCTACGCCGCCGCGTCCTGGACGCCGTGGAGGGGACCAACCACCGCCTGACCAACAGTCTGATCAACGTGCGGATCCATCCGGTCTTCATCGGCCTGATCCCATACGTGGAGAGCGGCGATATGTCGTTGGACCTTTCCCGGCTGGCCTCCGGCACCGGCGGACTGGAGCGATCCGCGGTGGTCCGCAACGACTACAAAGCGGACCTGGCTGTTCTGATTACCGAAGTGGAGAATCAAGGGGTCGGCGGCCAAGCCTTGGATCACACCCCACCCGGTGGAGATCCGACCACGGGCTTCGTCGTGATCCAGAGGAACTGGCTGGGACGCGACCACATGGTGCTGGCCCATGAACTCGGGCACTTGCTCGGGTGCGGCCATGATCGCGAACATGCCGGCGAGGATCAGTACCCCGAATACTACCGCGTGCGTAAACCCTACATCTTTGGCCACCGCTTCGAGGTCGAGGGAGTGACCTATATTGATGTGATGTCCTACGAGCCGGGCATCTATGTGCCCTACTACAGCAACCCGCGGCTGACGCTCGACGGAGTGCCCCTCGGGGTGCCAGCCGAGAATCCCCGTCCCTCGGACTGTGCCCGTACCATCCATGAAACTGCGCCCTATGTGGCCCGGTATCGCACGGCCTTGAGCCGGATCGGGTTCGCCCATCCCCGCTTCATCGCGGCGGAACAGGACGGCACGCTTACCGTCCGGCTGATGCGCACGGGCAACTTGAACACCAGCACGCGGGTCACCGTGCTGCTGGACACGACCAGTTCTGCCAAGGCAGACCAGGATTACCTCCGCCCGACGACGACGGTCGTGACCTTTGGCACGAATCAGGCCACGGCCGATTTGATCATTCCGCTGGTCCAGGACGAACTGGCGGAGGGCGAGGAGACGATCCGGCTGAGCCTGGGCTCCGTGCAGGGGAACCACGGCATCGGATGGCAGGGCACGAGCGAGGCGGTGATCCTGGACGCCGACATGCCGGCCAGCTTCTCTGAGGTCGAGTTCCCGGAAGGACCGGTCGCGGTAATGGAATCGGCCGGTGACGTGCGGATCCGGGTGGCCTACACCGGGCCGGCGGCGGAAGGACCGGTGGAGCTACCGTATCGCACGGCCGACGCCACCGCCCTCGCAAGTCAGGACTACCAGGCGGTCCACGGCACGGTGACGTTTTCGGCCGGCGCCACCGCCCAGGAAATCGTCATCCCACTGCTGCCTCGTCCAGAAGCCGGACCCGACCGCACGTTCGCGCTGATCGTCGGCACGCGCACCAATACCGTGCGGATCCTCGATGAACAACGGCTCGGCGCCCTGACGGCGAATCCGGGTGCCGGACTTTTCCCGGATGGAGCCTTGAACGGAATGGTGCGAGGGGACGGCAAGATCCTGGTGTGGGGGGATTTTTCCCGTCTGGCGGGCCAGAAGCGTAGCGGCATTGCCTTGCTGAACGCCGAGGGCCTGGTGGACGACTCTTTCCAGCCGCCAGAAATTTTGAAGGGGCATCGTCTCCTGGAAGGAATCGGCAATGGATCTCCCAACGCAGAAATCAACGCGGCACGGGTTCAATCGGACGGCAAGCTGGTGCTGGCGGGAACCTTCTCCCGCGTGAACGGACAACCCAAAAGCACGTTGATCCGGCTGCATTCGGACGGGACGCTGGACAACGACTTTGGCCGCGAACTCCGCTTCGATGGCGCCGCCTATGATTTGGCCATCCAACCCGACGGGCGGATCCTCGTCGCTGGATCCTTCGAGTATATCAACGGAGTTCGGCGCCCGTTCATTGCCCGGCTCCTGGCCGATGGGACGGTGGATGAAAGCTTCCGTCCCAACGGCGGGCCCACCAGTAGCTGGACGGTCATCCTCTTGAGCCTCGCGCTCCAGGCAGACGGGGGAATTCTCATCGGCGGCTACTTCGAGAAGGTGGATGGAGTCTCCCGGCAGAACCTCGCGCGGCTGAAGCCGGACGGCACCCTCGACCCGGCCTTCAAACTGCGCACCGGCGCCTCAGGTCCAGTGGCCTGCATCCGAATCCGGGTGGATGGGAGGATCGTCGTCGGCGGAATATTTGAAATGGTGGGCGGACGGACGAGCCGGAAACTGGCCTGCTTGAACGCGGACGGCTCCAATGACCTAAGCTTCCGTCCCCCGAATCCCAATGGCGACCTGCGCGAAATCGTCAGTCTCCCGGATGGCCGGTTGCTGATCAGCGGGGCCTTCACCAGCGTGGGCGGACAGAATCGAAGATTCGTCACCCTCCTCCAAGCGGATGGCACCGTGGACCCGACGTTCGACCCCGGCCTGGGACCGGACCGCCGCCTTGGGGCCGGGACCAGCGGTTGGAACAGCCATGCCCTATCCCTGCGGGCCGACGGCACCCTCTATCTCACAGGTGCGTTCCAACGATTCAACGGCTTGGCCGGTCCGGGCTTGGTCCAGTTGCGGCTGGGTGAGGTGGCTCCCCGACTCCGCGGAACCACGCTGGATGAAGGCGGGTTGCGGAGTATCGTGCATGGCTTCCCCGGAGGCGCCTATCCGCTCGACGCCAGCACCGACCTGAAACAATGGGAACCAGCCGGCGAAGTGCGGCTCGAGGGTTACGACCATACCGCCGACTTCACCGCGCCCACCCTGGGCGAGACCCGGTTCTTCCGGCTCCAGCCGCCGGCACCCTGACTCCAGTCCTTCGATTTCCGGCCCACCGAATACTGGAGGGAAGGGTGAGTCCTTCGCGCTGGCCGAAGACGGCCAAGCCATAATGCGAACTCGTCCGCACTCCATTTTTAACTCCCGTCCTGGAGCCATGAACTCCCGTACTCAACCCTCAACCCAGATCACCTCTTGGAGGTGTCTCTGACCTTCTCACCGCAGTTTGCCTGCTGTCGGTCGGTGGCGGCCACCTAATCCCCGCACGCCGATCGAGGCCTCACTCCAACTCCTATCGGTAGTATCGGTAACCCGACCAGCCTGTGCGTGTCCAAACGGCAGACGCCTCAGCAAGCCCGGGGGGCTCCCGCGATTGCGGCCCGCGCCATCCCCTGACGTTGGAACCACCGTTTGGCAACGTCCCGCCGGCGTCCGCAATCATTCTCATTTGAGTGCTCGTGGCCCCGGCTTCGGCCGGTTCGCGCGCGCGCGATTCGCGTTGAGCCTGAGGCATCGGATGCCCCACCCGATCCTTTTGTCGAAGGGGACAGGACATCTATCGCCGAGCGCCGACCCAATGAAGGCGCGATTCCTCCATTTCCCATTGGCTCCTTGGGCGACACCTCGGCATTTTTTCGAGGTGGCCCCGACGACGCCCGTGGTCCGCCGAAACCCCGAGTTCACCACGACCCGGTGGAGCCTCGTGCTGCGGGCCGGTGGCACCAGTCCGGAGCAAGCCCGGGTGGCCTTGGAGCAGCTCTGCGGCGATTATTGGTATCCGCTCTACGCCTACGTCCGGCGCAAGGGTCATTCGCCGGAGGATGCTTCGGACCTCACCCAGGAGTTTTTCGCCAAGCTGCTGGCCCATGATTTTGCCCTGGGACTGACGCCCGAAGGTGGACGCTTCCGTTCCTTCCTGCTCGCCGCGTTGAACCGGTTTCTGGTCAACGAATGGCAGAAGGGGCGGCGCCAGAAGCGGGGCGGCGGCACCTTCACCGATTCGCTGGACGAAATGATCGCTCGTCGCGGCGAGGCGGGCTACCTCGCCGAAGCCGCGCACGGTGAGACGCCGGAGCGGCTCTTCCAGCGGGCCTGGGCCGAGACGCTACTGGCCCGGGTGCTGGAGCGGCTGGCCGCCGAATGCGCGGCCAGGACTGACACGCGTTTCGAGATGCTGCGGCCGTTCCTCGCCGCGGGCGATGAGCCGCCCCCGCTGGCGGAGGCCGCACGGCAGCTCCACTGCACTCTGCCCGCCTTCAAGTCCCTGCTACACCGCTTCCGTCAGCGCTACCGAGAACTGCTGCTCGACGAAATCGGTCAGACCGTGGTCGGTGCCGGCGAGGTGGCGGAGGAACTGCGCGGACTGCTCGCGGCGCTGCGGGGCGGTTGAACCGGCCGGCGGCGCTCCTTTCCCCGCCCGGGCCAGGAACTGAGCGTCATCCGCCAGGTGACCGCTACAAATCCACGCGGTGTTGGAGCGCAAATTGCAGCAGCGGATGGTTGCCGCTCAGATTCAGCTTGCGGCAGATGTTCTTCCGATGGGTCTCGATGGTCAGGGGACTCACCCCCAACCGTTTGGCGATGTCACGGCTGGTCAGGTTTTCCCCCACCAATCGCAGCACGCGCCGCTCCGTGAGGGTGAGGTCGGCCAGCGAAGGCTTCTCCTGGACCAGGGAATCGAGCCGCGCCTGCCGCCGGGCCCACAGGCCGGAGAGCGCCGGACTGAACCAAGCCTCGCCCGATGTGGCCGCCCGGAGGCAATCGACCAGATCCACGACGGCATTTTCCTTGAGCACAAAGCCACTCACCCCCAGGGAGACGGCCTCGTTGAAGAGGCTTTCGCGTTTGTGCATCGTGAGCACGACCAGAGGCACCGTGGAGCCCGCCGCTTGCAGGGCTTTGGCCACACCGAGGCCATCCAGCTTCGGCAGGTCCAGGTCCAGCACCACGACATCCGGTTTCAGCTCCCGCACGCAGCGCAACGCCTCCTGGCCGTCGGCCGCCTCGCCCGCCACCGTGAAGTGCGCGTCGGTGGCGATGACCTGCCGCAGTCCGGCGCGCACGATGGGATGATCGTCCACAATCAGGACTCTGAGCGGATGGGTACTCATGAAAGCGCTGCGGCTGGAGGCTGCTCGCACGAACGAGCCGCGGGCAACGGAATCCGAATTTCGATCTCGGTTCCCGCACCCGGCTGGGATCTCACCGCAAGCGTACCCCCGACCAACCGGACGCGTTCGCGCATGCTCCTCAGGCCGAGCCCCGTCCTCTGGGAGCGATTCGTCTTCTCGTGAAAGCCGCTCCCATCGTCCCTGACCCGAATGCAAACGCCGTCGGCATCCACCCCCAACCGAACCGACAACCGGCGCGCTTGAGCATGCCGGACCGCATTGTTCAGGGCTTCCTGCACGACACGAAACAAGTTGATGTCCACTTCCGGCGCAAAATCCTCAGGCCACGGGTCCGCGCTGAATTCCACTTCGAGGCCCACCGGCTCGGCCATTTCCTGACACAGGGTCTCCAACGCGCGAACAAATCCGAGCCGGTCCAGCTCCTGGGGCCGCAACGCGTAGGCGATGGTCCGCACTTCCTCAATGGAACGCGACGCCCGTTCGGCGATGTCGGCCAGCGGACCCCCGGCGGCGTTCCGGATGCGGTTCTCGAGCAGGGCGGCATTTCGGATGAGCAGCAGTTCCTGCCCCAGACTGTCGTGCAGTTCACGGGCGATGCGTCCGCGTTCCGCTTCCTGCGAGTTGATGAGTTCGCGAGAGAAAGCCGCCCGGATACTCTCCTGTTCTCGACGCTCCCGCGCCTCGGCCAAGAGGCGAACGGCTTTGCGGCGCTCCCGAAGACTCCACCAGCCCAGCCAAACGATTGCGACGATGGCCGCCAGTCCGAGGGCCCCCAGCGGAATCAATATCTTCGGATTGCGAAACCACGGCCAAACGACCCGGACCTGGACTCGATTGGGCGTCGAACGGTTGAGATCGCGATCCACCGCCATCACTTCGACGGCGAACCCGCCCGGCTGTTGCGGATGCCAGACCCAGGATTCCGCCGCCGACAAACGGGACCAGGTGCCGGCTTCGCCCGGTCCCGTGAGGCGCCAGCGCAGCCGCGCGTTGCTGCCGATTCCCGCCTTGAAGACCACCCGGTCGCCGACCCGCAAACCGGTCAGGCCGGCCGGTTCCACCAAACGGTCGGAACGCTCGACTGCGACCACGCGTGTCTCGGGCGCCTCGGAGCCCGGCCGGTAGCGAGTCAGGCCGCCATCCGTTCCCAGCCAGACGGTCCCGTCAGCATCGGAGCGAACGTGTCGCACCTGGTCGCCCGCTAGACCATCACGGACGTCCAGAGTGCTCCACAGCTCGCCGTCGTAGAGGCTCGCTCCCGCGGAAGTGCCGCACCAAAGCCGCCCCGCGCCCGTGGAATGCACCGCGTTGACGGACAGGCTCGCCAGACCGTCCGCAGGGGTGAACTGGTCCCACCGGCCGGCCCGCCAGCGGAACAACCCATGCCCCTTGGTGCCCACCCAAATTGTGCCGTCGGGCGATTCGGCCAATGACGAGATCGGGAGACCACCCAGACCGGGGACCGATGCGTAAGGGGCAAAGGCATAGTTCGTCCGACTGCCGCGATAGAGGCGCGTCAGGGACCAGGAGGCCATCCACAGCGCCCCGTCGCGCGTCGGCAGCACGGCGCTGTAACCTGCCTCGGAGGGCTCCGCCGCGCCTGGGACATCCACCGCCAGGCCGGTCCGGCGTTGTATCCCGTGCTCCAATGTCGAGATCCAGAGTTTGCCGGAAGCGTCTTCTGCGAGGCAGGAAATCACGCTGCCCGGCGAGTCGGGAGCGGGAACGAAACGCGTTCCATTGAACCAGGCCAATCCCTGCCGGCTTCCGGCCCACAGGCGGCCGGTGCGATCCGTCAGCAGAGCGGTCACGCCATCGGCGGGCAAGCCTTCCGCGGTACTCCATACCTGCATCCGGTCGTCCAGCCAGCGGGCCACTCCCTTTTCCGTTCCAATCCATAGGGCGCCGTCCGGTCCCCGAGCCATGCTGGTGACCTGGCGATCCGGCAACCCATCCGCCTCGGTCAGACTGAATTGCCCGTCCAGGTCGCAGTGCCACAAGCCACCGGAATACGTGCCCACCCAGAGGGATTGCCCGGCGTCCGGCGCGATGGCCGTGACGCCTCCCTCGCGGAGGGAGCCGATGGGCCAGCACCACGTCCATCGCCTACCGTCAAAATAGGCCAGTCCTCCCAAGTGGCGGATCCAGCCGCATCCTCCGGAGGTGGGACGCCATTCCTGCGGCAGGGAATTGACCCACGAAGGAAGGGCCGGCGTCCAGGGCAGGGGAAACAAAGGCACACCCGGCAGCGGATCTCCGTCTTGCAACAGCGTCAGTCGGTCCCCGATACAGCGGACGTAGCCTGCCGGAGTCAGCGCGCGCACCGAACCATCCGCCATGCTCTCAAGCTGCCGGACCATCCGGCACGGCAAGCCGTCCGCCGGACCGAACCAACGCCACTCGCCCTCCCGGAAACGCGCCAGTCCCGTTTCCGTGGCAGCCCACACCGCCCCATCACCCGCCGCCGCGAGACGATTGATGAGGTTCGTTGGGCAGGCTGCGCCGGGCGCTGGTTCGAAGCGTTCGTGGATGCGTCGCGCCAGACCCCGGGGCGTGCCGACCCACAGCACCCCGGAGGGATCAAACGCCAGTGCGCTGACCAGAGTGTCCGGCAATCCGTCCGCCTGGGTCCAGGTCGTGAAGCCGGAGGCACTCCGGCGGGCCAACCCGGCCGTGGTGCCGACCCACAGGCTTCCGTCGGGGCCGACCGCCACCGCATGGACCTGATTGTCCGGAAGTCCCTCGGCTCGTCCGAACCGCTGCCACCCCATCCCCGCGAATATCCTGGCGACTCGGAAGTTCGCCGAAATGGGCGGACTGCCCGGATGCACCCTGCAAATTTGTTCTTCGTCCGGCGAAGCACCGTTCGCCCGGTTGGGGCAGCGAATCGCGTAAGTACCGGTCGGCAAGTTCACCAACTCAAACCGTCCGACACGATCCGTGGCCGCGACCTGTTGAAGCCGCTCGCCCCGGTGGGAACCGTCCTCCGCGAGCCGCCAGGCCTCGACGGGCACGTGCATCTGGGGCGAGTCGTCCAACGCCACCACGCGCCCGGTGATGACCGGCGCTTCGGGCAGGACGAGTGCCAGCGAAAGGTTCGAGCCGGCCTCGAAATCCACCCGCTGCCAAAGTCCATGGCGGCCGTGCGTGACTTCCAAATCAAACTTCCCCGCCTCGGCCATGAACGAAGTCAGAAAGCGTCCGTCGGGTTGGGCGAAGAATTCATGATCCACCCGTCCGTCCCGCCAGAGCCGCATCCTCACGGGCCCCGGAACTCCGTCGGAGGTCCGGACCGTTCCCGAAATCTGAACCAGCCGGTGAATCTCGCCCGATCCCGGCCACGGCTGCGGTGAGAGACGCGCGCTCCCCCGCAGGTGCGCGGGCAGGCGAACCGGCCCGGTGCACCAGATCACTCGGTCCGATTCACTGGCCGGCGCCTCGTCGAATTGCCACGCCGCCAGGAGTCCGGGCTCATCGCCCCGGGCCGGGTGCCTCAACCGCGTCTGGATTTCGGACGCCGGTAATGCCCGGCTCCAGAGTCGCACTTCATCCATCGCGCCGCGAAAGTAGCTGTTGTCCTCCCAGGGCGAGCGGCCCAGCCACCGCGCCGGCGCCAGCCGGCGAAAGGCGTCCGCCACCGGCGTGGCGTTGGTCGCCACGCAGACTCCGTTCACCCAGAGCTGCAATCCGTCGCGGGATAGCGTCGCCGCGAAATGAGTCCAGCGATCGAGCGCCAGCAAAGGACCGCCGGTCGCCGCGATGCTCGCATTCTCATTCGGTTGAACCCAGGCCTTGGGAATGGGGCCGACGGACTCGTTGTTGAACGCCACCGCGTTGGTCCGGTCGCCGAAATGGAGTGGAGAACTGTAGTAGCCGAGGTGGTCCCAGCGCGCCCAAAACTCGATCGTCGCCTCCGTCAGTTCCTCCCCCAGCCGTTCGGGCAGCTCCACGTAGGAACCGTACCCGTCGAGTTCGAGCACCCCGTTGGTCTGCGCGCCGGCCGTGCCGCACCAGGCCACGGCCAGCACGGCGGCCCACCAGCGGCTGTGGAAAGACCTGGGTTGAGAGAACATCGGAACCAATCCTGGCGCGGCATCGTGCGGGGAGTCCCTCTCGTCGCTCCATGCCGCAATTCCAACGCCGAGCCTGCGCTTCCTTTGTCCTCAGGACAATACCTGGACCCAGGCAGGAGCAAATACCGGTTCACCAGGATTCCCAGACCTCAGCCAGGCGCTGCATACTGACGGGAATGGTGAGTTCTCCATGCCGGCCCAAGCCGGCAGGAGACCGTCCAGCCATGGCGTCCATTCGTCCGCATTCCTTTTCAACTCCTGCCCTGAACCCATGAACTCCTGCCCTCAACCCCCATCATCCCGGGGATATGCATCCTACCTGCGATCATGGGCCGCGTTCTCTCTAATGGCCGCCGGCCTCAGCGGGCGGGTCCAGGCAGCCGACGGCCCGCCTGGGCGTCCCCAGCAGACCGGCACGGTGATCACCTGGGGCAACTCGCCTCTTCTGGTGAAGCCCGGCACGAAATTTCAGGCCATCGCCGCGGGGGGGCGGCGCGAAGTTTTCTCTCCTGGCCCTTTTTGGGGCTCGTTCACCAACTGGTCGGGACACACGGTGGCCCTGACGACCGACGGATCAGTGCTCGCCTGGGGCTACGACGCATCTCGCCAGACGGAGGTGCCCGCGGCGGCGCAGAGTGGCGTGGTGGCCATTGCTGCGGGTGGGGCCCACACCGTGGCGCTGAAGTCCGACGGCTCGGTCCTCTCGTGGGGTGCGTATGACCAAACGACGGTGCCCCTGGCGGCGCAGAGTGGCGTGGTGGCTATTGCTGCGGGTGGGGCCCACACTGTGGCGCTGAAGTCCGACGGCTCGGTCCTCTCGTGGGGTGCGTACGACCAAACGACGGTGCCCTTGGCGGCGCAGAGTGACGTGGTAGCCATTGCCGCCGGAGGGTGGGCTCAGCGCGGTGGTTTTGGCTTCTCAACAGTCCATGGCCACACCGTGGCGTTGAAGGCCGACGGTTCGGTCCTTGCTTGGGGCGACAACGAGTCTGGCCAAACGACGGTACCCTTGGCGGCGCAGAGCGGCGTGGTGGCCGTTGCCGCAGGATCGTCTCACACGGTGGTGTTGAAGGCCGACGGATCGGTCCTGGCCTGGGGCGGCAACTCGTATGGCCAAACCGAAGTCCCGGAGGCGGCGCAGGACGGCGTGGTGGCCATCGCCACGGGCGCGTCTCACACGGTGGCGCTGAAGGCCGATGGCTCGATCCTGGCCTGGGGCGGCAACGAGTCTGGCCAGACGGAGGTGCCCGCGGCGGCGCAGAGCGGCGTGGTGGCCATCGCCACGGGCGGCGACCACACCGTGGCGCTGAAGGCTGACGGATCGGTCCTGGCCTGGGGCGGCAATGCGTGGGGTCAGACGACGGCGCCCATGACCACGCCCAGCGAGGTGGTGGCCCTGGCCACGGGCGGCACTCATGTCCTGGCACTGAAGGCCGACGGCTCGGTCCTGGCCTGGGGTGACAACTCGTATGGCCAGACCGAAGTCCCCGAGGCGGCCCAGCGCGATGTGATGGCCGTCGCCGCGGGTTGGGATCACACCGCGGCGCTGAAAGCCGATGGCTCGGTCCTGGCCTGGGGTGGGAACGAGTTTGGCGAGACGACAGTACCCGTGGCGGCGCAGAGCGGGGTGGTCGCCATTGCCGCGGGTGCGCATCACACCGTGGCGTTAAAAGCCGATGGCTCGGTCCTGGCCTGGGGTGGGAACGAGTTTGGCCAGACGACGGTGCCCGTGGCGGCGCAGAGCGGGGTGGTCGCCATTGCCGCGGGTGCGCATCACACCGTGGCGCTGAAGACCGACGGCTCGGTTCTCGCCTGGGGTGGGAACGAGTTTGGCCAGACGACAGTGCCCGTGGCGGCACGGAGCGGGGTGGTCGCCATTGCCGCGGGGGAGGGCCACACCGTGGCGTTGAAGGACGACGGGTCGGTTCTCGCCTGGGGCAGCAACGGATATGGCCAGACGACAGTGCCCGTGGCGGCGCAGAGCGGGGTGGCGGCCGTTGCCGCGGGGGAGGGTCACACCGTGGCGTTGAAGGACGACGGGTCGGTTCTCTCGTGGGGTTCGTATGACCAGACGGCGGTGCCCCTGGCGGCGCAGAGCGGCGTCATCGCCATCGCCGCAGGCGGAGGTCATACCGTGGCGTTGTGGTCCGGTTTGCCGCCGAGGGATCCCCGCATCCGGGTGCATCCGCGGGGCTTCATCACCAAGGCCGGCGGCGGCGGCTCCTTGAGTGTCGTGGCCGCGGGAACCGAGCCGTTCACCTATCAGTGGCGGAAAGATCAGGAGCCCATTCCCGGCGCCACCGCGTCCACCCTGACGCTGGACTCATTGCAGACCGATGACGCCGGCGCTTACACGGTCGCCGTCAGCAACGCCCACGGCACGATCGTCAGCGCTCCCGCAACGGTGCAAGTGCTGCCCGCCACCGGTCCGATCGCGCGGTGGACGTTTGACACCGATGCGAGGGACCAGATTGGAACGATGCACGGCGAGCTGGCGGGCCATGCGTTTCTTCAGGACGGCCGGTTGATTCTGGACGGCGTGGATTCGTTCCTGTGGACCGCCCCGCTTCCGATGGATGTTCGCGCCAAGACGCTGGTGGCCCGGGTGGCGGTCCACCCGCTCACCCAGGGCGGCGGCGGGGTGCTGACGTTGCAGGATCAAGACGGCATGATCTTTGACTCGATCGTGTACGCCGAGCTGCAGCCGAACCGATGGATGGCCGGGTCGGACTATTGGAGCCGCACCCAGGATCTGTACGGTCCGAAGGAAACCGAGGAGGGAAACCTGGTGTGGATCGCCATCGTCTATGGCGCGGACAATACCATCACCGTTTACCGGAATGGGACGCGCTATGGGAAAAATTATACCGCGGCCTCGACTGTCACCTATGCGGCGGGAGTCAGCCAGGTGCTCATGGGCCTTCGTCACGGACTTGGCGCGCAGGGCAACCGGCTGTTCTCCGGCGAAATTGATGAGGCCTTGTTGTTCGACTACGCGCTGACGCCGGAAGAGGTGGCCGAGATTTCCGGGATTCAGCTTCCGAATCCGCGCGTCAACGAACCGCCCGCCAGCCTGGGCGTGCATGCCGGACAGGAAGCCCGGTTTGCGGTCGTCGCTGCCGGCTCGGCTCCGTTTCAGTATCAATGGCGTTGGAACGAGCAGCCGATCCCCGGCGCCACCGGACCGGAGCTGGTCATTGCCCAGGCCCGGCCCGGAGACGCCGGAAACTATTCGGTCGTCATTTCGAATGCCCAGGGGCAGGCCACCAGCGAAAACGCGGTCTTGCGGGTGCTGCCGGCGACGGGACCGATCGCCCATTGGACGTTCGAAAGGGGGGCGCAGGATGAGATTGGATTCATGCACGGCGAGTTGGTGGGCAATGCATTCATTCAAAATGGCCGGCTGATTCTGGACGGTGTGAATTCGTTCCTGCGGACCGCCCCGCTCCCGATAGATGTTCGCGCCAAGACGCTGGTGGCCCGGGTGGCGGTCATCAACCCGCTCACCCAGGGCGGGGGCGGGGTGCTGACGTTGCAGGATTCAGACGGCCTGGTCTTTGATTCGATCGTGTTCGTCCAGACGAACCGTTGGATGGCCGGGGCGGACAATGGGAGCCGCACTCAGGCTGTGTTCGGTCCGGAGGAAACCGAGGCGGGAAAGCTGGCGTGGATCGCCATTGTCTATGGCGCGGACAACACCGTTGCGCTCTATCGAAATGGTGAGGCCTATGGGAATCCCTACACCGCCGGGCCCCCCGTTTCGTATCGGATGGCAGATGGCCAGGTGGTGATGGGCTTGCAACGCGGCCTGGTGGCGGAAGGCAATCACCTGTTCACCGGGGAGATTGACGAAGCGATGCTCTTCGACCGGGCGCTCTCGCAGGACGAGCTCGCGCAGGTCATGGGCGTTGCGGGCCCGGCACTGACGACCCGCCTCACGGACACCCATCTGATCCTCACCTGGCCGGCGGATCTCACGGGTTGGACTCTGGAGCGGGCCAATTCCTTACCCGCCGTCGAATGGAATGCGGTCGAAGTGGCTACGCCAAGCCAGGCCGTCATTCCGATTTCCGGCCCGCAAACCTTCTTCCGCCTGCGCCAGAAATAGTTATGAACCCGCGGAAAGCAAAGAGGTCGCACCTACTGATAGGTCCGCTGGATAGACGACTCTCCTGGTTCGGAGTCCCGGCTTCAGCCGGCGGGCGTTGGCCGTACCCACGCGTCCACAATCTCCAACGCCCTCCGGCTCGTCAGCGCGTGGCCGCCTGAAGGCGGGACTCCGAACCGGGGAGACTTCCAGCCGTTCGGCGGTCGTCTCTCCTGCGGCCCCCTCAGTAAACTACTGACAATTGATTGCGAAGTTGGGCGACAGAGCGGGATTTCCCAGGGCGGTGAGGGACAGGACATCTATCGCCTTTGCGGCCCTTGCGTCCTCTGCGTGAGCCTCACGCAGAGGACGCGAAGGACGCAGGGGGAGGAACAAATGACCTGGCCCTTTGTCTGCCTTCCTCCGATCTGGGACCAAGGGCGACATTGATTCCCAAGGGCTCCTGCCAATACTCCACATCGCTCATGACCTCCGCTCCGCCTCCCCGCGAATTTGCCACCACCCGGTGGAGCCTGGTGCTTCGCGCGGGCGAGACCGATCCGGAACAGTCCCGCGTCGCGTTGGAACAGCTTTGCCACGATTATTGGTATCCGCTCTACGCTTATGTGCGCCGAAAGGGGCATTCGCCGGAAGACGCCTCGGATCTGACCCAGGAGTTTTTTGCCAAATTATTGGCGAACAACTTTGTCCAGGGATTGGTGCCCGAGATCGGCAGGTTCCGTTCGTTCCTGCTGACGGCATTGAATCGGTTTCTGATCAACGAGTGGCAGAAGGGCCGGCGACAGAAGCGCGGCGGAGGGGCGTTCATCGAATCGTTGGACCGGCTGATCGCCGGGCGTGGCGAGGCCGGTTACCTGGCCGAGGCGGCCCATGACGACACCCCGGAACGGATCTTCCAACGGAGCTGGGCGGAGACCCTGCTGGCCCGGGTGCTGGAACGGATGTCCGGCGAATGCGAGGAGCGGGCCGATGGGCGATTCGCCGTGCTCAAGCCGTTCCTGAGCGCAGGGGAAGATCCGCCGGCGCTGGCCGTGGCGGCGGTCCGATTGGGTCTCACAGTGCCGGCGTTCAAGTCCTTGCTGCATCGCTTCCGCCAGCGCTACCGCGAGCTGCTGCTGGACGAGGTGAGTCAGACCGTGGGCTCGCCCGGCGAAGTGGCCGATGAGTTGAGGGGATTGCAACAGTCCTTGCGCGAGAGCTGAAAGGGATTTCACGGCATGCGGCGAATCCTTTGGTCCGGGCTGCGGTGATCCTTCCTCATGGACACGACGAGGAGACGATGTTCGCGCTGCGGTCGGCACATCGGACGCGACGTCGGCGACGGCGTGTGCGCCGCCTGCCTGTTGGGAGACGTGTGGCCGGCGGCGGAGGGATTTTCCGGAGCGGTGGCGGCGCAGGACTTGGGCACGGACGTGGCGGCAGTGCAGCGCTTTGGTCCCTACGAGTTGCTGGAGGAAGTCGGGCGCGGCGGCATGGGCGTCATTTACAAAGCCCGCCAGCCGGGCCTGGATCGCATCGTCGCTCTCAAAATGCTGCTGGCGGGCGAGTTCGCCGACGCCAGGGCCCGGGAACGTCTCCTGCGGGAGGCGAAGATCGCCGCCCGGCTGATGCATCCCGGCATCGTCACCATTCACGAGGTCGGCGAACACGGCGGCCGTCCCTACTTTGCGATGGAATACGTGCCGGGGTGCAACCTCGCCCAATTCGGCCGCGACGGTCTGCTGCCGGTGAATACCGCCGTGCGCTACGTGGAGCAACTGGCGCGGGCGGTCCACTATGCCCACCAGCAGGGCGTGATCCACCGCGACCTCAAGCCGGCCAACGTGCTGCTGGGTCCCGACGACGAACCCAAACTCACCGACTTCGGCCTGACCAAGTCCACGGTGGATCCGACGCGCACGATCGAAAGCGCCGGCTCGCCGAACTTCATGGCGCCCGAGCAGGCGGATTCCTCCCTGGGCGCGACCGGCACGCACACGGACGTCTTCGGCCTGGGCGCCCTGCTTTATTACCTGCTGACCGGACGCCCGCCCGCCCTCGGCGAAACCCTGTCGGAAACACTGCGGGCCGTGGCGGCATGCGAGCCGGTGCCGCCGGTGCAATTGCGTCCGGCGCTGCCGCGTGATCTGGACACCATCGCGCTGCGATGTCTGGAGAAGGAGCCGGCCCGCCGTTACCGCAGCGCGCTCGAAGTGGCCGAGGAACTGGCGCGCTGGCGAAACCACGAGCCCATCCGCGCCCGGCCCGCCGGGGCGGCGGAACGGGTGCAGAAGTGGGTGCGGCGGCGTCCCGTCGTCGCTGCCTGGCTGGGCGCGTTTTTCCTCGCGGTGCTGTTCGGCGTCGCGGGCATCACCTGGCAATGGCGACGGGCCGAAACGCAGCGTGCCCTGACCGAGGAAGAAGGCTATGTCGCGAGCCTGCAGTTGGCGCAGCAGTATCTTCAAGAAGGACAGATCGAGCGGGCTCGGGAACGGCTGCTCGCGACGCCGGAGCGGCTGCGTCATGTCGAGTGGGGACGCCTGATGGCGCAGTGCTTTTCCACGCTGGCGAAGGTGTTTCCGTCCGCCACGAGCGAGGGGCGGAATCCTTGGGTGGACCGGTTTGACGGACGGGTCGCGACGGGCGGGGAACATTTGGTCACCTGGGGTGGAAACGTGACCCAGCTTTGGCGCACGCGCGACGGCCGGGAACTTCAACGCTGGGATGGGACCCAGGGACCGGCCGATCCCGCCGAATTCAGCCCCGACGGGAAATTCCTGCTGATGGGAGGTCCCGGGCAGGGCTTTTCGATGTGGGACGTTGCGGGTGGAAAACAGGTGTTCGCGGGCGCCACGAACGGGCCGAAGTGCGACGCGCTCGGTTTCAGTCCGGATGGACGCTCCTTCTACACCCTCACCGACACCCGGCGCGCAGAGCTTTGGGACTCCCGAACCGGCGCGCTTCTCCGCCGGTTGCCCGGCGGCCATGACGCGCCGGGCTGGTTGCAGTTCAGCAGCGATGGCACGCGGATCTGGGACAACCCGGTGCAAACGCAGTTGGGGAGAACCCAGGCGATTTGGAGCACGGAAACCGGCGAACCCGTGGCCACCCTTCCGCCCAACCCCTCGAACTACCTGTATTCCAGCCTTTCCCCTGGGGCCGAGTTCTACGCAGCCGTGACCGTGGATCAGGCCGTCGAGGTCTGGAAGGTGGGCGGGAGCGAACCGATCTTCCGCACGCCCGCCGGAACCGGACCCTATCAATTCCCTGGAGTGACCCGTGATGGTTCGAGGTTGGTCGCCATGTACGTGCAGAAAAACGGGGGGGAGCTGTGGAATATCCCAGAGCGACGGCTGGTCACGACGCTCGGTGAGCGGATCAACCTCTGGCGCTTCACGCCTGACGACCGCTTCGTTCTCGCCGGAGGTGCCGAGCAGTTCATCCCGGTGTGGGACGTCCACTCCGGCGAGCAGGTGCAGCAGATCAACACCGGCCAGGCGGGCGCGGGGAGCCGGCTATCCACCTCTCCGGATGGCCGGTTCCTCATCAGCACTGGCATTGACGACAGCGTGGTGGTGTGTCCGATCCACAGCACCGACCGGACGTTGCGCTATGAGGCCTGGGCGGTGAGTGCGGCGTTCAGCCCGGACACTACGAAAATCGTGGCGCCCTATCTCGAAGGCAAGCTGCTGCTGTGGGACCTCGCTTCCGGCGCGCCCCGGCATTTGCACGGCCACCGCCAGTGGGTCACGACGGCCGAGTTCTCGCCGGACGGAAGGCGGATCTATTCCGGGTCGGTGGATACCACGCTGAAAATGTGGAATGCGGTCACCGGCGAGTTGCTGGGAACGGCTACCAATCATACCCGGGCCATCGTGCGGTTGCTGCTCAGCCGGGACGGTTCGAAGTTATTTTCCTCCGATTGGGGCGGACAACTTTGGATTTGGGACGCCAGGACGCTCGCGCCCCTGCGCACGATTCAAATACAGGATCCCGGCCAGGGGGGCTTCTTCGTTGATGTTCATCCCGAGGGAAACAAGATCCTCGCCAATTCGGCTCCCGGCGTGGTGGAGTGGGATGCGGAGAGCGGCCAGAGGCTCTGGGAGATCTCCGGGCCTTTCGTCAAGGCCGACTACTTTCGGGACTATGGCATGGCGTACTATTCGCCCGACGGAACCCGGTTTGTCCTGGAGGCAAATTCCATCCTCCAGCTTTGGGAACGCCGGCCGTTGCGGTTGCTGGCCGAGGCCAGACAGCCGGGAACATTTTCGCGTTCCATTTTTACCCCGGACGGGTTGCGGCTGCTGACGGTTTGTGTGGACTCCGATCGATCGGCCATCGGCAAGACGACGATCGAAGTGCGGGATGCGAGGACGTTGAAGCGGTTGGTGGGTCTGGCCCCGATGTCGGGAACGGGACTCGATATTCGCCTCAGCCCCAACCAGCGATGGATGAGCCGCACGCGCATTGATGATTCCGCCCTGGGCGCGCCCATCGAGGTCTGGAGAGTTTTTCCCTGGCGGGAGGCAGACTATCCGGGCCTGCCAGGGGAGCCATGGGATCAACGCCTCCTGTCCTACGCGGCCCGGCAGTGGGAGGAGGTTGGCCGCCGGCCGCTGGACCTGGCCCAGGTGCAGCCTGCCGAACCGTGGATTCCACCGCGCCAGGAATGGCCCGCGCGGGATCCCCGGACCCCGAGACGGTGCGTGGATCTGACCGCGCACTACAACCGGTGGTTGGACAGCGCTCCGGTGTTTGTGCACTACGATCGTTACTCGGAGAACCATCTCGCCGGGCTTCCCCGCGGCCTGCACTTCTTCGACGACATCCCCTTCGACATTCGCGGGGTGGTGGCCGGCGGCGCGGAATTTCATTGGGCGAGGCTTCAATCGTTTCAGCCGGCGGATACGTTGGGAATCCCGGTGGGGCAAACCTGCCGCCAACTGCATTTCCTGCATTGCGCGTCCGTCATCCAGCGAACCCAGCCATTGGTGGCGCGCTATCGGCTGCACTATGTGAACGGCGAAACGCGCGACCTGGAGATGTCTCTGGACCAGGATGTGGTCAGTTGGTGGGGTTCGCCGGGGGAGGCGGCTCCGGCGAAGTCGCTTGCCCGCATCGTGTGGCGTGGGACGAATCCTTCCAGCGAGTTACTTCGCCAGGAAGTGCGTGTGGGCCTTCGCACCTGGGACAACCCGCTGCCCGGGGTCGAGATCCGTTCCCTCGACTTTCTCAGTGAAAAGACGCGCGTCAACCCGCTCCTCATCGCCCTCACGGTGGAATAGGCCGGGCGGTAGCGACGGTTCCTGCGCGTGCTCCCCATCCCAACTCGATCGCCCTTCGGAACGCCCTCTCTTTGTGCTCTTTCACGGTTCGTTGATCTGCTTTTTCCAGATGGAAACAGCCGCGCTGGCCAACGACCCTCCGGAAGCAGCGGCTTCCCTGTCGGAGCCGACGGCAAAAAATTTCGCTCCTCCCGCGAATCCTTCTTCCAGAAGCCCAGTGTGCAGGAGGGTGCATGAACTTTACTTTACCTGGCAGATTTGCCGGAGCCGCCTGGCCCGGCTTGCGCATCGGGCCGGTGCTCGGGCTGGCCTCACTCCTCGTGACCCCTGCTCTCGCGATTGCCGGAGTGCCCCCACGCCTCCAGCAGACCGGCACCGTGGTCAGTTGGGGCAAACAGAACATGGTGCTGCCACAGGGAGAACCGGACACGAAATACCAAGCCGTTGCCGCGGGCAGGGGTCATACGGTGGCGTTGACGACCGACGGGGCGGTAATCGCCTGGGGCGACAACGGGTTTGGCCAGACTGAGGTGCCCGAGGCGGTCCGGAGCGGAGTCGTGGCCATTGCTGCGGGTGAATCTCATACGGTGGCATTGAAGGCCGATGGGTCGGTACATGCCTGGGGTCGCGACGGGACTGGCCCGGAGGTGCCCGAAGCGGCGCAAAGCGGGGTCGTGGCCATTGCTGCGGGTGGTTCTCACACGGTGGCGTTGAAGGCCGATGGGTCGGTGCTCGCTTGGGGCAACGGCGGGTCTGGCCAGACGGAGGTACCCGCGGCGGCGCAGAGCGGGGTTGTGGCGATTGCCGCAGGCTATGCTCACACCGTGGTGTTGAAGGCCGACGGATCGGTCCTCGCCTGGGGGGAGGGCACTACCGACACGGAGAGTTGGCTGGACTATGGTCAATCCATGGTACCCGCGGCGGCGCAGAGCGGCGTGCTGGCCATTGCCGCGGGTGAGGCTCACACCGTGGCGCTCAAGACCGATGGCACGGTCCTCGCTTGGGGTGCGGGTACCTTCAATACGGGAGAGTGGCCAAATTTCGGACAATCCCTTGTGCCCATGGCAGCGCAGAGCGGCGTGGTGGCCATTGCCGCGGGTCGCGACCACACCGTGGTGCTGAAAGTCGACGGGTCGGCCCTCGCTTGGGGGAATAATAACTCTGGCCAGACGACGGTACCCGGGGCGGCGCAGAGTGGTGTGGCGGCCATTGCCGCAGGTGGGGCTCACACGGTGGCGCTGAAGACCGATGGAACGGTCCTCCCCTGGGGCAGCAACAGTCATGGCCAAGTGGCGGTACCTCCGGCGCCGCAGAGCGGGGTGGCAGCCATTGCCGCAGGGTATGCTCATACCGTGGCGTTGACGACCGACGGGTCGGTGCTCGCTTGGGGCGACAGCGGGTTTGACCAGACGAAAGTGCCCGAGGCCGCGCAGAGGGGGATCGTGGCCATTGCCGCAGGCTATGCTCACACCGTGGCGTTGAGGACCGACGGGTCAGTCCTCGCCTGGGGTGCGGGCACTACCACCGGCACTGAGAATTGGTCAGACTATGGCCAATCCCTTGTGCCCGCAGCCGCGCAGAGCGGCGTGGTGCAGATTGCCGCGGGCTATTGGCATACCGTGGCGTTGAAGGCCGACGGGTCGGTCGTAGCCTGGGGCCTAAACGAGTCCGGCCAGACGACGGTGCCCGCGGCGGCGCAGAGCGGGGTGGTGCAGATCGCTGCGGGAGACGGCCACACGGTGGCGTTGAAAACCGACGGGTCGGTCCTCGCGTGGGGCAACAACGACTATGGCCAGACAACGGTACCTGCGGCGGCGCAGACCGGCGTGGTAGCCATCGCCGCTGGCGGGGCTCACACGGTGGCGCTGAAGACCGATGGAACGGTTCTCGCCTGGGGCAACAACGACTATGGCCAGACAACGGTACCCGTGGCGGCCCACGACGGGGTGGTGGCCATCGCCGCGGGCGGAGCCTGGGACGTGAGGTTTGGTCATTTGGGTTATACGGTGGCCCTGACTTCCGGCGGGGCGATCCTTGCCTGGGGCTGCAACGAGAATGGCCAGACGGACGTGCCCTCAGCCGTCCAGGGCAGGGCGGTGGCCATTGCCGCCGGCGGGCGACATACCGTGGCATTGGTCGCGCTGCCAACACCGCTCGCTCTGTCGGCGCAGCGGGCCGGAGACGAGTTGTTCCTCTCCTGGCCCGCATCGTCGGGCGACCTCCTCGAAAGCGCGCCCACCCTGGATGGGCCTTGGACGGCCGTGTCCGGCACGCCCGTGGCGGCGGGAGGCCGCCTCACGCTCAGCGTGCAAACGGATCAGGCGACACAGCTTTACCGGCTCCATCGGCCGTGAGGCTCCTGGGTCATCGGAAACATCGAACAACGAACGCTGAATATCGAAGGAAAGGGGTGCCTGCTTCAGCGTTCTTTGCTCGCTGTCCCTCTCTTCCGTCACGGTGGAATAGGTGCCCTATCCCCGAGAAGAATCTTTCAAATTCCACGAATCCTTTCCCGAAAGGCGTGGTGTGTTCTGGGTGCATGAACTCTGCCTTTCCAAATTCCTTACCTCATCACCATGCCGGTTTTCCCGGGGCGAGCTTTGGGAGGCTGCTCTTCGCGATTCTCATCCTGCACGGAGAAGTTACGCACGCGCAACCCGCAGCGGTGCACCAGGTGGACCAGCTTTCGGTCACCGCCGACCATGGGGTGACGATCCGCTTCAGCGGCAACGCCGCCCCCGGCCAACGGCGTTACTTTGACCTCTTTCCGATCGAGGGATCGCCCGATCTGGTCCAGTGGAACTATCTCGGAATGGCCACGCGAACGAATGCGTCCACCGATCGGGCTTTCTTTACCCACCCTCCGGCGCCGGAGGGTTCCCGCGGCTTTTACCGGACGGCTACGAACATCCTGGCATCGCCTCTGCCGCCCCTCACCGGCCCGTATGCCGTCGGCTCGTTCTCGCGGCTCCTGACCGATCCGGCCCGCACCAATGCCATCCGGCGGACGAATCATCAGTTCATGGTCACCTTCTTCTATCCGGCGGAACCACGGCCGGCGGTGCTGCCGGCTCCCTATTGGGAACGGGCCATGATCGGGGAGATGCTCAACTGGTATCAGTTTGCCATAGATCGCACCTGGTTCGGCCGGGACTTCGTGCAGGCACCCCTGGCGGCCGCGGAGGAACGCTGGCCGATCCTGTTATACTCACCCAGTCTCAACTCCGAACGCCGGGAGAATCTGTACAAGCTCGTGGAACTGGCCAGCCATGGATTTGTGATTGCCGCCATGGACCATCGGGAAACCTTTGCCAGCGCCTTTCCGAATGGTTCGATCGTGCGCGGCAAGCCCGTCAATTTTGAGTCGCCGCAGGCCATTTACGACGCTTTGGCAGACCGCGTGGCGGACGTCCATCGCGTGTACGATGAACTCGCCCGCATGAACGCCGAAGACCCCGGTTGGGCCGGGCGCCTGGACTTCACGCGGGTGGGGGCGTTTGGCTTTTCCATGGGCGGAATCACCTCTGCCGAACTTTGTCGGACGGATTCTCGCATTCACGTGGGCGCGGGCATGGATGGAATCTTCTTCATTCCCGAACTGCTGGAGAGCCCGCTGCCGAAACCCTTCCTCTATCTGCGCGCGGATACGCCCGAGATCATCATGCCCGATGGCCGGATGGATGACCGCCTGGCCGTCATGGAGAATATGACCCGCGACGGCTACTATATCCAAATCTCGGGAACCGTGCATTGGAGCTTTGCGGACCTGCCCCTGCTCACGACCCAGGAGAATTTTCAAGCGACGGTCGGCCGGCCCATCCATCCATTGATCGGGCCTCATCGGGTCAATGAGCTTTCTGCGGGCTACCTGGTCTCGTTCTTCAAAAAGTATTTGAGGAATGAGGACGATCATCGGCTGGACGACCCTTCGGTCGGCGCTTCGGAAGTGCTGAAATACGTGAAGCGATAACCAGAACATGGCTTCAGGGACGGGCACCGTTGTTCGCCACCTCCGGCTTCAAAAGAGGTGAGGGACGGAACATCTATCGCTTTTGCGGCCCTTGCGTGCTCAGCGTGAGCCTCACGCAAAGGGTGCGAAGGACGCAGAGGCGGAGAATTCCAACCCTGGGATGGGAGAGACCGCAGGTCGCGGTCCCTGATCACATCCGGGCGGCGCGTGGGAGGGAAGACCCGGGGGAAGCAGTCCAGATGGGAACCAGCAGCAGCTCATCCCTACCCGAGGTAGGGCCGTGGTGCTCCGCGGCCCCATCTTCCTCATCGTTGCTCCATGCCGATGCCACCATTCCAACTCCACGCCTGCGTCTGCGTCTCCGCTGCCCTCGCGACCCTACCGGGACCCAGGTAGGAGCAAATACCGGTTCCCCAGGATTCCCAGAAACAGACCGGGCGCGGCATGCTGACGGGAACCGAGGATCCTCTGCGCCGGCCGAACCCGGCTGGGGGGCCGCCCAGTCAGCAAACAAACTCGTCAATGCCGATCCCGCGTGCAGGAATCACGTCACTCCCCGCGTCTAACCCATGAACTCACACCGCCTCGCCTTCATAGTGTCCGTCTTTTGCAATCTGGCCTCCGTCGCCCGGAGTGAATCGTCGAGTCTCCCGCGATTGCTCCTTCCCTCCGCACCCGAGGGTTCCGTGCCGGGAGCACTGACTCCAACGGGCCACCCGGCGCCAGTTCATCGGCTGCGTCTCAATCCCGAACTCGCCGGTTCCGCGTCAGACTGGCTGCGGGTCGGCCAGGTGCTCCGGCTCGACCTCCTGGAAAATCAGGACGTCACCGTCGCGGTGGAGACCGTCGAACCAACGGTGACCGGCGGCTTCATCGTTCAAGGCCGCGCCACCAGCGATGAGGCGAGCACCGTGGCGCTGACCCTGGAAGGCGCGGACCTGACCGGCTTTGTCAGCCTCACCGGACTGGGGCAGTTCCGCATCGTGCCGGGGTCTGGGGGCGGGGAGATCGAGGTGCAGAAGATCGCGTCCCGCCCCCCGGGCTTTTGCGGCACAGGCTGGTTCGGCCTGCCCGAAACCCCTGCTTCCGATTTCACCCGGGCTTCGGTGGGACCCCAGGCGCAAGGTCTCCCGCCAGCGGACACGCTGCCGGAGCCGACGGTGGTGGACGTGATGTTCCTCTACACCCCACAGACCGTGATCGGTGAGGGCAACGAGCAAGGCATCCACCGCCGGGTGCTGGAGTCGGTGGAGGAGACCAACCACCGCCTGACCAACAGCCTGATCAACGTGCATATCAATCCCGTGTACATCGGCCCGATCCAATACCCAGAGAGCGGTGATCTGCCGTTGGATACTTCCCGTCTGGCCAGTGGCAGCGGCGGATTGGAGCGCGTGCCGCAGATGCGCAACGACTACAAGGCGGACCTCGTCGTCCTGATCACCGAACTGGAGAATCAGGGCATAGACGGCCAAGCCTGGGATCTGACTCCGCCCAAGGGAAATCCGAACACGGGCTTCTCCGTGGTCCGGCGATTCGTGCTCGGGGCCGGCGGCTGGACGCTGGCCCATGAACTGGGCCATTTGCTGGGCTGCGCGCACGATCGTGAGCACGCCGGATTCGCACCGGACAGCGACTTTGCGAGGGCGCGCAAGCCCTACATCTATGGCCACCGCTTTGAGGTCGAGGGCGTCACCTACGTGGAGGTGATGTCCTATCAGCCCGGCATCTATGTGCCTTACTACGGCAACCCCCAGTTGAACCTGGACGGGGTGCCCCTGGGCGTGGCGGCAAATCAGCCCCGGCCCTCAGACGGCGCCCGCACCATCAACGAGACCGCGCCCTACGTGGCTCAATACCGCACCGCCCTGAGCCGGGTCGAGTTTGCCCAGGCCCGGGTGGTCTCTTCGGAACAGGCCGGCACCGCCACCGTACACTTGGTCCGCACCGGCAACCTGAACACCAGCACCCGCCTGAACGTGCAGTTCGATTCGACGAGTTCTGCCAAGGCCAACATGGACTATACCCGGCCTGCCTCGACGGTGGTGACCTTCACCACCAACCAAGCCACCGCCGAACTGGTCATTCCACTGCTGGCGGACGATCTCGTTGAAGGCGAGGAGGTGTTGCGACTCAGCCTGGCCCAGGTGCTCGGCGCTCACGGCATCGGAATCCAGGGCGCCTGCGAGTTGGCCATTCTGGATGCCGACACCCCGGCCCACTTTTCCCAGGTGGAATTTCCCGAGGGACCGGCCGCAGTGAGGGAGTCGGCGGGCGACGTGCGCATCAAGGTCCGCTCGACGACCGAACCCGGCGACTACCCGGACGGATCGCTGGCGCTGCCCTACCGGACGGCGGACGGGACGGCACTCGCCGGACAGGACTACCAGGCGGTGAGCGGCACACTGACGAACCTCTCGGGGACGGCAGAGTGGCAAATCACCGTGCCCCTCCTGGCGCAACCCGGGCCGGGGCCAGACCGGGTGTTCTCAATTGTGGTCGGTACTCGGACGAATTCGGTGCGCATCCTGGATGAGCAGCGGGTGGGGGCGCTGGAGGGGAATCCCGGACGCGACTTGGGGGCCGATGGCGGCTTGAACGCCCTCGTGCGCGGCGATGGAAGGCTCCTCGTGTGGGGGAACTTCTCCCGGTTGGGCGGACAGGAACGCAGCGGCATCGCCCTGCTCAGCGCCGACGGCGCCGTGGATGATTCCTTTCGTCCGCCGGAAATCCTGCTCGGTCACCGCCGGATGGAACGCCTCGGCAACGCGAACATCGCTGTCGTAAGGGTGCAGGCCGACGGCAAGCTCCTGCTCGCCGGCGCCTTTTCCCGCGTGGACGGACAGCCGCGCACGACCCTGGTCCGGCTGCTTCCGACTGGCTCGGTGGATGACGACTTTGGACGGGAGATCCGCTTCGACGGGGCTGTCTTTGCCCTGGCCATCCAACCGGACGGCCGGCTGCTAGTGGGCGGTGCCTTCGAGCACATCAACGGCGTCCGGCGTCCGTTCATTGCCCGGCTCCTGGCTGACGGGACGGTGGATGAAAGCTTCCGTCCCAACGGCGGCCCGACCAGCGATTGGACGGTGGGCATTTTTGCCCTCGCCCTGCAATCGGACGGAAAAATCCTCATGGGTGGCTTTTTCCAACGGGTGGATGGCCAGCCGATGTTGAACTTGGCGCGGCTCAATGCCGACGGGACCTTCGACCGCACCTTCAAGCTGCGAGGCGGCGCTTCCGGCCCGGTGTTGCGCCTCGGCCTCCAGCCCGATGGAAAAATCGTCGCGGGCGGTTTCTTCGACGCGGTGGGTGGACGCAATTCAAAGAAGCTGGCCCGCCTGAACGCGGACGGCTCGAACGACACGGGCTTCCGTCCTCCCAATCCCAACGGGGACGTGAATGGCATCACCTGCCTGCCGGATGGCCGGCTGCTGGTCAGCGGCAACTTCACCACCATCGCCGGACAGAGCCGGCGCTTCCTGACGCTGCTGAAGCGGGATGGGACGCTGGATCCCGGCTTTGACATCGGCACCGGCACGGATGATTTCGTGGCCAGACCGGAGGCCATTCTGGCGGACGGATCGCTCTTTCTTTCCGGGGCATTCCAGCGCTTCAACGGCCTGCCGGCGCCGAGCCTGGTGCGGTTGAATCTCGGCGACCTTGCGCCGGAGTTGCTGGGCGCGCGGCTGGCGTCGGGCGAATTGAGCGCGACGGTTCATGGCTTCCCCGGCGGCCTTTATCCGCTCGAATCCAGCCCCGACCTGAAACAATGGGAACCGGCCGGCGAGGTGCGGCTCGAGGGCTACGACCACACCGCCGACTACACCGTGCCGGCCCCGGGCGAGGCGCGTTTCCTCCGTCTGCAGCCGCCGACACCCTGAATCCCGTCCTTCGATTTCCGGTCCGGGTGGGCCGGGCGGCGGGCCGCGAGCGCGAACCGAGTGTGTGCTCCGGCCCGCCGGATTTGTCCCTGGCTCTCTGTTTGGCCTCCCAGCGGTCCGGATGGGGATGAGCAGGATCTCCTCCCTACCCGAGGTAGGGCCGCGATGCTCCGCGGCCCTATCTTATTCCTCATCGCTCCATGCCGATGCCGCCATTCCAACTGCGGGCCTGCGCATTCTCTGACCTCCCGACCTACCAGGACTCCGGTAGAGCAAAATACCGGTTCACCGGGATTTCCAGACCCCGGCTTGGCGCTGCCTACTGATGGGAATGTTGAGTCCTCCGCGCCGGACAAAGGCGGCCGGAGACCCTCAAGCCCTAGTGCCCTCTCGGCAGCATTCACCTTTCAACTCCAGCCTGGAACCCATGATCTCCCTCTCTTAACCCGGATCATCCCTTGAACATATGAAATCCTCTTTGCTTCGTCAGTTCGCCGCATCCACCGGGTCCGGTTTGTGGATCGGGCTGGTCCTGGGGCTGGCCCTGAATGGCTGGGCGGAGGTGCCGCAGCAACTCCACTTCCAGGGGCGCATCACGGTGGCCGGAGCGCCCTTCACCGGCACGGGCCAGTTCAAGTTCGCGCTCATCACCCCCGTGTCCGGCGGCCAGCCGGCCGCGGCCGAGGCTTTCCTGTCCCTGGACGGCCTGGGCCGGATCGGTTTTGTCAACCTCACCGACGGCGGGGCTGGCTACGTCAGCCCGCCGGCCGTGAGCCTCAGCGACCCGACGGGCTCCGGGGCGGAGCTTCACGCGGTGGTGACAGACGGCCAGGTGACCGCCATCGAGGTGGCCCAGCCGGGGACCGGCTACACAGTCCCGCAGGTGGTCATTGCCGCCCCGACGGTCACGGGGTGGGCCAACAGCCCGGACATTACGCCCGCCGACGGCGTGCCGGACGCCGCGGTGAGCCTTGAGGTGGTCAGGGGCCTCTACGCGGTGCAACTGGGCGACACCACGCTGCCCAACATGGCCGTGCCGGTAACCGCCGCGGCTTTGGCCGGCGGAGACCTGCGGCTGCGAGTGTGGTTCGACGACGGCACGCACGGCTTCCAGCAGCTCAGTCCCGACCAGCCCCTGGCCAGCGTGGGTTACGCCTTGGTGGCGCAGACCCTCGCGGCGGATGCGAGCTTTGCCGGGACGAACTGGTTCGAGGGGCCGGTGGGCATCGGCGTGACCACGCCCACGACGGCGTTGGAGGTCCATGGGGCCGTCAAGGCCACCCGCTTCGAGGGCGATGGCAGCGGATTGCAGAACGTGCTGGCGGTGAGCACCGCCGAGTTCACTGGAGTGGTGGCGTGGGGCACGACGGTGCCGGCGGAACTGACCGGGGTCGTCGCCATCACCGGTGGATTCAACCACAGCGTGGCCCTGAAACAGGACGGCACGATCGTTGCCTGGGGAGCCGACAACTGGGGCCAGGCGACTGTGCCGGCAGGGCTGAGCGGAGTGACTGCCGTCGCGGCGGGCTGGCAATTCACGGTGGCTTTGAAGAGCGACGGCACCATTGCAGCATGGGGCTTCAACTGGGACGGCGAGGTTGATGTGCCAGTGGGGTTGGTCGGAGTCACGGCCATCGCCGCTGGAGGCGGCCACACCTTGGCCTTGAAAGCGGATGGGACGGTGGTGGCTTGGGGAAATAACTTTATCGGCCAGACGGCAGTGCCAGAAGGGCTGAACGACGTCACCGCGGTCGCGGCGGGCGGATCTCACAGCGTGGCCTTGAAGAACGACGGCACGGTGGTGGCGTGGGGCGACGACCGGAATGGTCAGGCCACGGTGCCGGCGGGGCTGAGCGGAGTGACGGCCATTGCGGCAGGTGGCCGTTGCACCGTGGCGTTGAAACAGGACGGCACCGTGGCCGTGTGGGGTGCCGCCCCGGCGGGGCCGCCTGGCTTGACGGGAGTCGTCGCCATTGCCGCGGGCGAAGAACACATCGTTGCCTTGAAGAACGATGGCACGGTGGTGGCTTGGGGCAACAACGGGAACGGCCAGGCTGCGGTGCCGCGTGGCCTGAGTGCTGTCACTGCCATTGACGCCGGGGGCCATCACTCACTGGCTCTTGGCAATTTGAAATCCAGCAGGGTCCAGTTGGGTGAGCACATCAACTTCTCTGGCGACTTGGTGGTCCACGGCTCGGTCACGGCGACGGCGTTCAACACGACCAGCGACCGACAGGCCAAAGGAGGCTTCATCCCGGTGGACCCGCAGGCCGTACTCACCAAGGTGGCGGAGCTGCCGCTCTCGGAGTGGAGCTTCCAGTCTAACCCCGGCATCCGCCATGTCGGCCCGATGGCGCAGGACTTCCACGCCGCCTTCGGCCTGGGGGGCGGCGACACGACGATCGCCACCGTGGACGCCGACGGCATCGCCCTGGCTGCCATCCAGGGCCTGAACCTCAAGCTGGAGGCGGAGTTGTCGGCCAAAGACCAGGAGCTTTACCGGCTCTGGAAAACGCTGCGGCAGATGCAGGCCCGGTTGAACCAACTCGAACAAACCCTGCGGTCCACACCCGATGTTCCCTGAACCTGAACCACCGGGCAGCCGTCCGGACTTCAACCCATGAAAATCGCTTCCGCTCCTTCCCTGCCAGAAAACCGTTCGCCGGGGCGCCGCCTCCAGTTCGTGCTCGTCGCCGTCCTGTCCTTCGCCGCCCCGGCAGGAGCCTCGGCCAGTGCCGACTATAGGCTCATCCCTTGCACCCTGGACGGCGGGGGCGGACGCCAGACCAGCGCGGACTACGCGCTGGACGGCAGCCTGGCGGATGGGGGCGCCTGGATGGCATCCGCCGACTACGCGCTGGCCGCGGGCTTCCCAGCCCAACTGAACAATTCTCCGCTGGTGACGGTGACGGAGGTGGACTGGCCACTGGAGCCGGGCACCAGCCTGCGCCTGGACCAGGCGCAATTGCTGACGTCGGCACTCGATCCGGATGGTGACACCCTCGAACTGGCCGGCGTGGAGGCCACCAGCACCCAGGGTGGGCAGATCGCGTGGGCCGGCGGCTGGATCACCTATCTGCCTCCGGCGGGCTGGAGCGGCCCGGATTCGTTCGCCTTCACCGTGCGGGACGCCGGGGGTGATGTCGCCACCGGGTGGGTGTTGCTTTCCGTCGGCGGTGAGGTGGATCTCCCCAAAGTGAACCTGGTGGCCGTGCTGCCGCTTGGCGGAGACGCCGTGCTGGTGCGCTTCGAGGGGGTGGTGGGCCGGGTGTATCGAGTCGAGGCGACCAGCAGCCTGAAACCGCCGGTTCACTGGACCGACCTGGGGAACGCTCAGGCCGCCGCCAATGGACTGCTGGAAGTCACCGATCCGGAAGCCGGGCCGCTTCTCCAACGCTTCTTCCGCACTCATCAACCCTGAGCCCCCGCTTCCGTTTCCTCCTGGGATTCCCCTCCGCGGCCAGCGCGCTGGCGCAGTTGGTATTCATTGAAGCCCATCTATCTGGCCGTCCCCGACGATCGCCTTTCCGGCCAGGTGGGGTGGAGACAGGGCATCCATCGCCATCCCGCCGATAGATGCCCTATCCCCAAGGCATCTCTCTGTGTCCATGTCCATTCGCACTGGGTGTGAGCGAAGACCGCGCCAGGCGTCGGATCTGCCAAGCCGGGTGGCGAATGGCTGCGGTGGCGCCTCCGCGAACCTACGGCTCGACAACGGACCTGACACTTCATTCTGTCCGACTCCGCCATGGATTCTTCGACCAGGATCTGGCATCGTCTCGAGCATGACCATGGCGGAAGGCGTCGAACGACTTTGGCGAGTCTCAAGCCGGATGCGCGCCTGGTTCGCGTTGGCCTAGTCCCATGAATGTAAAATCCCTCAAAGCGGCTATTGGCGCTGCGCACAAGCGGCAGGTGACAGTGCGGACGACAGACGGGCGGCAAATCACGATCAACCACCCTGACTTTGTTGCCTTCGCGCAAGATTCCACAGAGTTCCTATTCTTTTTGCCAGATGGCGGGTTCGAACTCATCCCGATTGCCCAAATCGCCTCCGTCCGGGTCGGTGGTTCCACGAAAACGAAGGTGTAGTCGCCTTCCCCCGAGCCGTCCGGTCCCCAAGACGGCGACGACGATCGGAGCCCATTGTGCGGCCAGCGAGCTAAGAGCCTCGGAGTGGGGGACAGGGTATCCATCGCCATCACGCCGATAGATGCCTTTCCCCAAGGCCTCTCTGTGGCTCGTCGCGCTGAAACGAGTTGTCCTCTTTAAAGTTACGGAAAAAAGGTGCCTGCTAGGAATCAACTCGGCGGAAGCCTTCCGATCGGCTGGATGATCGTAACGTTTTTCATTCTCGGTTTTTGACAACGATGGCCTACGATTCGCACTAAGACGCTGGCGGCAATTCCGGTGGGGACTCAAACGCAGATGAACCGTCACATTGTTCAGTCCTGGTCCCCTGCGCCTTCCAGTCCACTCGAAAGCCAAGAGCGACCCGTGACCACCCACCGCCCATGACCCTCATCAAACGCCCTGCCGCCGGTTTCCTCCCGCTGCTGTTCCTCCTGGCGGTTCAGGGCGCCAGCCCGGGACAAGTGCAGGAGCAGCTTCGTGAAGCCATCCGTCTGCCCATGCTAAACATCGGAATCCGATTCGGATTCGACGTGAGCGGCCTGGAGTCCTGGGACCCGGTGGTGGATCCCGCCGGCGAAGCATTCCGGTTGGAGCGTCAGATGGCCGAACGGCCGGACAATGCGGCGGGATGGCTCGAACTGGCCCGCCTGCAACGGCTGGCGGGAAACACCAACGAAGCCCGGCACTCCGAGGAAAAGGCGGTGACACGTCGCCGGCAGGAACTGGCGGACCGGCCGGACGATGCCCGGGCCATGGCGGCCCTGGCCGCGGCCCTGCCTGCGGCGCAGTATGCCGAAGCGGAGCGGCTCCTCCATGCGGCCGTGGCGCGGGATCCCAAGGACTGGAAATGCGAGCTCGAGCTGGCGCGACTTCTGTCGCTGCACAAGGACCTGGAGTTCCTCGCTCCGGATTCCTCACGGGACGGCCGCCCGGATGAAGAATTCCTGAAGCGCGCCACCGTCCGGGTGACCGAAGCGGGGGTTCATTTCGACCGGGCGGTGGAACTGGGGCCGCGGGAGTTGGACCCGCGACTCAGTCGGATCGCATTTCATTTCCTCAAGGTCACGGTGATCGAGGCGGCGACCGGCATTTCCGCCGACCCTGAGCGGCGGGGACGCGAATTGGCGCCTGATCTGCAAGTGGCCTCCGAACTCTCCCCTGACGATTTCCGAATCCTGGCGATGAAGATCGGATTCCTGAGTCTGACCCAGCCCCCGGACGACCGCAGCGAGGGGATGAACCTGAGCTCCGAATCCCGTCGCGAAGTCCTGGATACGTTGGCCCGGCTGGACCGGCTGGCCGAAAAAGCGGGTTCGCCGGAAAAGACGGCGGCCATCTTGGAGGCACGGGCCATTTTGCAGTACCTCCTGCTGGGAGACACGGCAGGGGCCTCTGAAAATAGCCGACGATCCCTGCAGCTCCAGCCGGGCCGCCCGCGGGCGTGGGCGCTTCGCTTCGGTACCCTGTTGGATCAGAATGATGACGCGGCCGTGCGGCTGTTCCTCGAGGAAACATTGCGCCGCACCAACACCGCGCTGGTGAACCTCTGTCTCGCCAAAGTGGAATGGCGTCAGAAGCGTCCAGAAAAGGCGGCCGAACGGGTCCGGGCGGCCCTGGATCTGGAACCCGAGTTGCTGGCGGCCCGGGCCGCCGAGGCCGCCATCCGGCTCCAGCAGGCCCGCACCGAGGAAGAACTCGCGGCCGTGGCCGGGCGGCTCTCCGCGGCGATGAAATCTGCCGATGAAGTGGCGGATCCATCGGAACGGGCCAACCTCATCGAACACCTTTGGACTACCGCTGCGATCTGTGCAGGACTGAGCGGCGATTGGAAATCCGCCCACTGGATCTTGGGCGAGGTGGCGTCCAAATACCCCAAAGGCCCATACCTGTTGGCGGTGGGGGAAATCCTCGAACTCGCTCCCCGCGAGTGAGGCGCCCGGCCGTCCCTGCGGACGTTCGAAGCGGTGGCAGCGACGGCTCCCTCGAGAAGAGCCGGCGGGCCTAAATGGTTGAAGAGACCCTCATCCCCGGCGGGCCGTGGAGGAGAGGAAATCTATCGGCGCCCTCCAATTCCAATTCCGAGCCTGCGCCTCCTGTGTCCTCTCGAGAATACCAGGACCCAAGTAGGAGCAAATACCGGTTCACCGGGATTCCCAGACCCAAATCAAGCGCTGCATACTGACAGCGATGTTGAGTGCTCCGCGCCGGGCGAAGCCGGATGGAGACCCTCAAGCCATAGCGCCAACTCGTCCGCCGCCCCCTTTTTCAACTCCGGCCTTGAACCCATGAACTCGCGCGTTTCTGTGCTCCTGCTCGTCTGCCTGGTCGCCGCGACCACGGGCGGGCGTGGCCATGCCCACTGGCTGACCCAGTCGTTCGATCTGCGGGCGGGATGGAACGCGGTGTTCCTCCACGTGGATGCATCTCACGCTTCCATCGCCCAGCATCTGGCATCCTATCCCGCCGCGAGCATCGAAGAAATCTGGTTGTGGCGTCCGCCCACGTCGCTGGCGCAGTTCGTGCAAAACCCCCAGCAGCCCACCACCGGTGGCAGCCAGTGGCTGAGTTGGAAGCGGCTGGAGGCCGGCACCTCGCCGTTGCAGACGCTCATTCCCAATGCCGCCTACCTCGTGCGGGTGCGGTCGGATATTGCAAACTATCCATGGCAGCTCAAAGGCAAGGCCGCGGCGCCGCGCTACCAGTGGACCAGTTCGGGCCTGAACTTCTTCGGGTTTCCCACCGTGCCGGCCGCGCCGCCGGTGTTTGAGGATTTCCTTGCGCAGTCGCCACCCGATTTCCAGCAGACGGCGGAGATCTACCGCTATCCGGGGGGGGACCTGGGACCTGGGAATCCCCTCGGCATTGTCGCGCTCCGGGCGACGCCGGTGCGCCGGGGCGAGGCCTACTGGATTCGGGCGGGCGAAGTTTACAACCGCTACTATGGACCGTTCGAGGTGGTCGCGGGCGGCACGGGCCTGGTGTCGTTCGGCGATGCCCTGGGCTCGGTGAGCCTGCGCCTCCGCAATCTGACCCCCGGCCGCCTGACGGTGGCGTTGAATCTGGCGGCTTCCGAAGTGCCCCCCGCCGGGCAGCCGGCGATCACCGGCACCCCGCCGCTGCTGGTTCGGGGCGAACGGAGCCTGACCAACCTTACCTACGGCTATACCCGCCTGCCGGTGGGCACCCCGCAATCATGGACGCTGGCGGCGTATGGGCAGCCCGGTTCGGAAACCGAAATCGTGCTGGGGTTGGATCGCTCGGTTTTGACCGGCAACGTGGGCGATTTGTTGGCGGGTCTGCTGCAATTCACCGATTCACTCGGCCAGTCGCGGGTGGACATTGGAGTCTCGGCCACCATCGGCTCCACGGCCGGTCTCTGGGTGGGCGGCGCGGCGGTGACCCAGGTGGGGCATTACCTCAAGACCTTCGAGCGCGGCGCGGATGAGCGGCCGCTGGTCACCACCGGCGGCCACTATATCGTGACCGGCACCAACACGAGCCTCGGGGGCGTACCCGCGACTTATCCCCTGAGGCTGATCGTGCACAATCCGGCCAGCGGCCCGGCGGTGCTCTTCCAACAGATTTTTCACGGTTTGAACGCCGCGGCCAACCCGGTCGTGGCGAGCCGCGAATCCTCCCTGGCCCGCAGCCGTCTGGCCGAGGCCCACCGCATCAGCGCCGCGCACCTGCCGTGGTCCGCCGGCAATGCGGGCTGGGATTTTAACGGTAACCTGGCGCTGGGCGTGAATTTGACCACCCGCGTCACGAACCGTTTCGACAACCACTCTTCGAACCCCTTCCTGCACACCTACCATCCCGATCACGACAACCTGGACCCCCGCTTCAAGAAGGAAGCGGTCCAGGGTTCCGAGTCCTACACCATCGTCCGTGACATCACCCTGAAGGTCACGCCATCGGGAGACGACTTCGCCGCCCGCACCTCGGTGGGCCAGTCGCTGAATGGCGCCTACGCGGAGACCATTCGACTACTCGGGCTGGCCCGGCCGGGCAACACCGTGGACACGCGGGAGTTTGAAGTCCGCGGCATCTTCACCCTCAACCGCATCTCCGACATCCCCGTCGTCACCCGGCCATGAGAAGTCTGAATGATGGAGTAAACCGACCACGAACCACGAACAACGCCCCCATGACCCACTTTCCCTTTTCACCCTCCCCTCTCACTCCCATGAAATTCCTCATCGTATTAGCGGCATCGTTCCGGACCGCCGCGCTGGTGCTGTTCCTCGGCGCCAGCCTGTCCTCCCTCCACCTGCCGGCCCTGGGCCAGGCCAGCTCCAACCCACCCGAGTTCCTGACCTACCAGGGTTTCCTGGTGGATGGCAATGGCGTGGCCCTGGCCACCAACGCGCCCAAGAATTACGACGTGATCTTCCGCATCTACGACGGTGCCACCGCGGGCGAAGTTCTATGGGCCGAGCAGCAGACCGTTACGGTGGACAACGGCTCCTTCAGCGTGCAGCTGGGCGAGGGGGCCAATATCGGTGACCCCCGGCCCGCATTGTCCACGCTGTTCACGGGAGAGGGCGCGTCGGATCGCTACGTGGGCATCACGGTCAAAGGCATCGGCGCGGGGGGGAGCCCTGTGGAAATCCTCCCTCGCCTGCGGCTGCTGACCTCGCCCTATGCCTTTCTGGCGCAACAGGCGGTGAATGTAGTGGGAACCGACGGCACCCAACTGCTGACGACCAGCGGCAATACGGTGCGGATTAATGGCCAACTGGACATTCTGGGCGAGGGTGGCGGCACGGTCACGGCAGCCTCGTTTGCGGGAGCCCATACCGGCGACGGTTCGGGATTGACGGGGGTGGCCAAGCTCAGCGGCGGTAACAACTTTGCCGGCGATCAGAACATCCAAGGCCATCTGCGGCTCGGCGACGGCAGTGACACCACGCCTGAACGCCCGCTGACGATCCGTGGCGAAGGATCCAATGGTCAGTGGCTTTCCTTGGAGAACAGCTCAGGTGCCGTCAAGTGGCACGCCAACCACATAAACGGCGGCCTGAACTGGGGGGAAACTGGATTGGCCGACGGACGCCTCTTCCTGAGCCCGGGTGGCAATGTGGGCATTGGAACCACTACTCCCGAGGCGCGCCTACACGTAAATGGTACCGTGGCCATTCAAGGCAACAACGCGTTGGAGTTTGGTAAAGGCGTTCCTCTAAAACCGGTGGATGCGGGCAGGATCGGCTATGGAATTTCCTATCACGGTCTTGGTCTCGCTTTCGCGCCATTGGAGATCTTCGGGGGCGGCAACCCCGACAGCCGCACGGTCAAAGTTTGGGCTGAGGGGGGCACCACGTTCACCGGCGGTATCCAGCTTGGCGGCGGTATGCAGCTTACCGGCGATATCCTGATTTCAAATGGGGGCAGAACGGCGAAGCTTCGGCGGGGTTATTCTGGCGGGGGTGACACCTCCTCACCGAATCCCGATGGCTTTATCATCGAGCTGGAGGGCCGTAGTCATAGAAACCAGACGACTCGGGCAGTTTGGGACGGTGATAGCAATTGGGACTTTACTTCCGACCGAAAGCTCAAGAAGGACATTGTGGATGTCGAACCGCTGCTGGAGCGGACCTTGCAGGTGCCGGTACGCCGCTATCGGTGGAAACACGAGGACGCTGACGCCAAGCACAAGCTAGGTGTCATTGCCCAGGAAGTGCAGCCGTTGTTCCCGGACCTGGTGACCCAGTTTACCGAAGAAGACGGGGAAACCACTCTGATGGTGGGCTATAGCGACTTTGGCATGATCGCCATCAAGGCGATCCAAGAACTCAAGGCACAGCACGACGTGGAACTGGCCGGCCTGAAGGCCGAACTGTCCGCGCTGAAACTCCAGTTGACCGAAGTGCTCCGCGCCAACAACGAACTGCGCGGCCAGGCCGGGAAGCCGCCGGTAACCGCCTCCGTGGACCGGTAAGGCGATGGGTCTCCGCGCCGGAGTCGCCCGGTTGCCGACGGACGCGCCAAACCAAACACCCTCTGCTGCTACACCCGATGAAATGGCTCATGAAAAATCTCCGTGCCTTCGCCTGGGTTCTGGGGCTGCTGCTGGGCACTGCCAGTGCCCTGGGGCAGGTCGTCCTGCCCGTGGAGTTCCGCCACGTCCACCAGGGCGAGACGTGGCTGAACTTCCAGTCGCAGAAGGGTGTGCCGATTTCCAGGACCACGAACGTCCCGCCCGGCTCCAATGGCCTGCAGCCCAAGGGCAACGAGTCCACCGGTGTCTTCGTGTCGCCCACGGCGGGGCAGTTCCAGGGGTTGCTCTCCTTCGGCGCGGCTCCCGGCCTCACCCAGACCCAGTGGCTGGACGTGAGCAATTCGCCCGTGCTTCGGGCCGGCACGAACGCCTTTTCGGGCCTGGTCGCAAAAGAGATGGGGCTTCCGCAGGCTGAAGCGGACGACGGCGTCATTATTCTACGCCGGGCGGCCGTGGGTGCACCCTACTTCAGCCGGCGGGTTTCCTTCGCTTTCGGCCAGGTGATCCCGCCGCCGACAGTGGACGAAACCGGAGCCGTGCTCCCAGAGTTGAAAGCCGGGAGCTATTGGCTGGCCGAGCCATATACCACCACCGGACACACCAATTCCGGCTACTACTGGAGTCCGCACGCCCGGAAGGTCTATGCCGTCCAGCCCGGCCCGATCCGCATCACCTGGGTCAAGGCGACTCCCTATCTCACCAACGACCTGCCCCGATACACGAACCGGAACGGCCCTGACAGCTTCCGCACCGACGGGGCGAACAGCTTTCTCCTCTATACCGAAAACTACATTGTGTCGGGCAGCGCCGCCAAGCCGCCGCGCAGGATGTATTGGACACAGAAGGGATTCCAAAACATCGGCAAGCCCATCGTTGTGCCGGCGGCACGGGTGGGGGCCGTGAACATCATCTACCACAATAACTTTCCTCAGGTTGTGGCCTCGGAGTTCCGGGGCATTGGATCCACCAGTCCGACCGTGGGGACGACCAACCAGGCCCTGCCGGAACTGCGGACGTTGTGGTACGAGCAACAGGAGGGCGTCATTTACGCCTACAACCAGGAGGGGCGTGTCTTTGTGGAACTGCTGGGCGACCTCCGATCCGATGGCCAAACCTATGTTCCGCTGGGCACGGAGATTGTGGATGTGTTCAAGCAGCCGCTGCCGTTGGACGTCAGGGTGGAACTGGGCGAGCGGATCCTCCCCCCGGAAAACGCCAGCGTGGACGAGCTGGATCCCGAGCCGCTGAATCAGGTGGCCGGCCCGGGGTTTGCCTTTCGGCATGATGCGCCGGAGGGAGGCAAAGTGGAGTACTACGCCACGCGCGCGACGCAGAATCTGAACGACTTCCTCGTTCATTGGATAGAAACGGGAGAGGCGGGACTGCGGTGGCCCAAGCTGTTCGGGCGCTACCAGCTCGTGTGGCCGCGCGAGGTCGGCAAATACAGTCTGTATGTCCGGCCGGAGGTGACGAGCGAGACCGAAGCACAGGCCACTGCCGTCGTGCTGGATCCCGAGAATGTGCCGGTGATCGAATATCAGGATCCGCTGGACTTCCCCCGCGCCAAGTTCACCTCGGACTTCCGGTTCTACACCTTCCTCGATGTGACCCAGCCGGCGCACCGCACGCTCCTGCGTTACAATGTCGGCGAACACATCGGCTTCGAACGCGTGTTCTCCTGGCGGGCAGGCAACCTGCGGACGACGAATTTTGCGGCCAGCCCCGTGGCCACCAGCCTGACCAACTGGAATGGCTCCACCTGGGTCTGGCCCGACAGTCTGCAGGCCCCGCGCGTGGAGCACTACGATGTTGACGTTGGCGACCGCATCCACGCCCCGGCCGGGGAACCCGGTGGCGGTGCCGGATCGGAATACCTTGCCGGTTACTTGAATCAGGCCATCGGCAACTCCTTCAACCCTCACGCGTACCTGGATCCGTTCGCGGTGGGTTTTGAGGCCGCCAACCAGGGGGCGATCATCCCCGTCAACGCGATTCCCGACCGGAAGCAACTCGAGGTCTGGTGGTTTCGCCCCAGCAATGCGCGGGCCGGGCTGAATACGGGCAACGGCCTCCTGGGCTTCCGCACCCACTTCTGGCCGTCCGTAATCGGTCGCTACACCCTTCACTGGCCATCGGACGCCCGCGAGATCGTGCTGGCCAGCAAGAAGGGGGGCGAGGGCCTCCTGACCACGGCAGAACAGCACGGCACCATCTACCGTCAACACGACCCGGCGCTGCCCGGCTACAACCCCAACGAAGAGCACGCGATCATGAATGGAGGCATACCATTCGCCACGCGCGACGATCTGAACATCCTCAGCAATACCAGCGGGCCATATTCCTCGGAGCCGTTTGTGCTGGTGGACTACCGGGCCAACGACGGCCGCCCGGCGATGGCTGTCTTCCAGTTGCTGCGCGAGAAGCCGGAGGCGGGTTGGGTGTTTGATTATCTGGTGCCGGCGGGGCAGTTGATCCAACCGCCGCCGCCGTTGAACTTCCTCCAAAAGCCGATCGAAGGCAGCGGCGACAGCGCCTTCAATTACAACACGGAACCGCCCAACACCAGCGGTGACCTGCCCGGTGGCTGGACCAACGGCGCAGCCGGTCCCTACACCCACTATCAACGGTTCACCTATCGCGACCGGAAACATGATTTCTGGGTGTACCGTGGCCCGCACGCCGGGCTGGTGGACCTGGAGGCTGGCACTTATGACGTGGCGACCGGCGAGTTTAGGAACCTCGGCTCAGCCACGGCAGTGGTGGGTCAGCCGTTCCGTTTCACTCTCCACACCTCCCGGCAGACTGAGTTTCTGGAACTGACGGTCACCGGCGCGCCCACCTGGCTGACCCGCGACGGTTTCACCCTGGAAGGCCCGACGACGACCAACGCGATTGGCACGAACACGTTGGAACTGGTCGTGCGCGACCGGTATGACGACACGCGCGTCACCAACCATCTGTCGTTGAAGGTGGTGGATGCGGGTGGCGTGGTGGCGGGCCAGGAACCGCTCGCGATCAAGAGTACCAACCGCTATACCGGCAGCATCGTCACGTTCACCAACCGTCCGCCGTTCCTGGCGCGCAATCCCGACTCATCGAACAGCTTCACCCTGCGCTATTATTACAAGACGGAACCCAACTTCGACTGGCCGGGAATGGCCACGCCGCCCGCGCCGGGCAGCATCGTGCCCTACCTGCGGCCGGTTGCGGACGGACACTTCAAGGGCGACGCCCATTCCAAGGCTACCGAGTCGCTGGACATCGTTTATCGCCCCTTCTGGCCGGTGAGCGATCCCAAGGAGAGTTCCAAGGAGCTGCCCACCCTGCCGTATGCCGCCACGCTTACACGGCCGGCGTTCAACCTGCCCGGCGTGCGCGATTTCAAGACCGCTCACATCCTTTACCAGCAGTCCATCGCCGCCAACATCACCAACGTGGCCCCCAGCGCAGTCCTGCACGATCCCACCCGGGCCAAATATTCGGAGGTGACGAATCACTTCCCGGACACAAAGAAAATCCCCAAGAGTATTTACACGACGCGTTACCGAGGGAAAGACTACTTCCCGAATCTTCCACCGCACCTGGCGGAACGGGTGTATTTTGATCCCAATCGAAGTCCCAATGGCCAGTTGGTGTTCCTCGGCGAATTCCAGGGCGATGATATCCCAGGCGGAAACAGGCACTCCCTCCTGCTGAACGTGCTCCGGGGCAGCGACCTGGCGGCGGTCCGTGAACTCTGCCCCGCCGAAGACAAAGACAACCGGAAGAATTGGGAGGCGCTGGTGGACTCCCTGGCGACGGACGTGGAGACCTTTCACGAGAATCCGGCGGTCCCGGGCACGTACCTTCCCGACCCAGACCTGACGGAGTCGGTCGGGGTGGGGGCTCTAGCCGAAGTGAGCGATGACAACATCGCGGTGGATTCCTATGCCCTCTCCGCCATCGGGCCCGGCGGGGGTTATCTCACGCTGGTCGAGTCCGGCGGTACGGCCTTTACCCAGCCCGGCGATCCGGTGGCGCTGCATATCTTCAAGGTGGGCGGCAGCCTGGAAGCGGGCCGACTCAAGGTCATCACTTCGGATAATCCCTTGAGCGAGTTGGTGACTTTGCAGCACACCGCCGACATGGCTGGCCGTTTCGACGAGTTTGAATACGAGTGGAAGATCGCGGCCCCGGTGGATGGCCAAGCGCCGAAACCGGACGCCACGATGTCGAATTATCGCTCGCTGACCAACCTCGTGTCCGGCCTCCCACGTTACACCCTCGGCGGCGCGGGCATCGAGGCACTCGGTGACAATTATGTGGTGCTGCGCTTTCGGCCGATCAAACCCAACCATCCGCTTTACAACCAGTGGTCGGACTGGACCGCCCCGGCGCTGGCCGAGGGATGGATCAAGCGGGTGCTGGCCGGCATCAACCCCTTCAACCAGCGGGTCACCGACCTCTCCAACAACCGGGCGAACACCGACGTGAGCCTCCTCACCCAGGCGGGCCGGCGCTGGGAGGGCGATGTGGCCTTGAACCTCGACACCCTCAACGACTACGGCCTGATCGAGATCTACGAGACCGTGCTGCGGCGTGGTCGTGGGCTCAGCATCGAGTCGGGCTTCAACTACGGCCCGGCCAACGACGGGCTCCTCCTGGCCGCCGGCTACCTGAGCGATCTCTATATGATGCTGGGCAACGAAGCCTGGGCCGACGCCGCCAACCCGACCATCGGCATCGGGACGGCGGACAACACCTATGGGGATATTGCCACCGCGTTGTTTGCCTTCCGAGGCCAAGTGCCCTCGCTGCTGGAGGAAGAACTGGTGCTGCTGCGCGGCCGGGACGACTTTTTACTGCCCGGTGTGGAGGAGACTCCCTTCTATAATCGGCTGATCTGGAACTATACCCGCGGCATTGATGCGGGGGAGGTGATCTACGCGTTGAATTACAACATTCAGGAAAATCCGGACCAGGAGCCGGATGGCATCATCAACGCCGAGGACGCGGCGCGGATGTTTCCCCAGGGCCACGGCGATGCCTATGGCCATTACCTCACCGCGATCAAGGGTTACTATTCGCTGCTGCTGAACGCGAACTTCGACTGGGTGCCGCGCATCGAAGCGGTCAATGTCCTCAACCAGCCGGTGTCCGTAGATTACCAGGACGAACGGAAGTTCGCGGCGGCGGCGGCGGCGGCGGCGCGGGCGGGACGGCAGATCTTCGACCTGACCTGGCGCCAGGACTACCAGCCGGTGCATACGGTGGGCTGGTTGGAGTTTGCCCGCACCCGCGAGAACGCCACCCGCGGCTATACCAATACCACCGATGGCGGCCTCAGCCGTCCGGTGCGCCACTGGGGACTGGATCACTGGGCCAGCCGAGTGGGGCAGGGCACCTACCTGAACTGGGTGGTGGGCAACGCCATCCTGCCGGAGGAAGATCCGATCCCCACGCACGAGGGCATCCAGAAGGTGGACCGGCTGACCGTTCCGGAGCTGCGCGAGTTGACCGTGCTGGGCGCAGGGTTGCAGACGGCGCTGGACAACGCCGAGGGAGGACTGTCCCCGCTGGGCCTTCCCGAGGACGGCTTGGCGTTTGACCTGAATCCGAACACGGTAATGGCGCAGGAGAACGGCGCGCATTTCGAGCAGATCTACCAACGGGCCCGGATCGCCCTGCAAAATGCCATCCATGCCTTCGACGATGCGAAGGACGTGACCCGGCTGATGCGTTCTGAACAGGACTCGCTGGCGGACCTTCAGGCCGGCGTCGCCCGGCAGGAGCGGGCCTACATCAACGCCCTGGTGGATCTCTACGGCACGGCCTATCCCGATGACATCGGGCCCGGCAAGACCTACCAGCAGGGCTACGAGGGTCCGGATCTGTTGCACTACAGTTATGTGGATCTGCCGGAGTACGACATTCCGGAACTGTGGAGCTATTCCAACACCACCCGATGGGAATTTGAGATCAAGGACGTGCCCTACGGCTGGGCGGAGCAGGCGGACTTTACCTCGGTCAATTTGCCGACGATCCGGGTCGGGGAGAACGGCAATGACGATTCTCCCCGGAACGGCATCCTGTTGCGCGAAGTGCCCGTCGAGGGTTCCACCACCGAATATCAGACCAATTTTGTCTTTAGCGTGGACATTGGACCGCACGGCTTCTTCGAAAAGCCGGCCGAGTGGTCGAGCCGGCGCCGATCGCCCGGCCAGATCCAGCAGGCGATCTCCGAGGTCATTGCCGCCCACGGCCGGTTGCGCCATGAAATCAACGACACTTACGGCGACTTGGGTGTGCTGGACAAAACCGTCCAAGTGTTCAATGCGGCGGTAAGCGACTACCAGGAGATCCTCGGGCTCCAGCAGGGTATCTTCGATGATCAACAGGTGCTGGAGAAGACCAAGTTCGCCAATGATCTGTTCCAATTGGCTCTCGATTCGTTGGATTCAGAAGTCGAAGGTGCTGCCTCAATCGCTGAAGAGGCCCTGCCCAAGGTTTTCATTGCGGGCGTGGCCAGCGGCGGCGACCTGACCTCTGCTGCGCGAAGTGCGCTTAAGGCAGCCGGCCTGACCGGAAAGATCGGCTTCAAAAAGGTGGGTTTCATTCGCAAAACCGCCGTGAGCGCCCTCGAACTGGCGGTCAATACGGCCAAAGACTCCATCGAGTTTTTTGACATTGCCTCCATCGAGCGGCGCACCGAATTGCGGGATGCCGTTCAGGAAATCGTCAACCAGTTGGGCACCGCCCAGGACCGCTACTGGGCCGTCAACCAGCGCGTGCGTGAATACGACGATGCCAAGCGCAGACTTCAAAAGCTGATCGCCGACGGCGACCGCATCCAGGTCGAGCGCGAAGCGTTCCGTCGCCGCTCGGCGGCGGTAGTGCAAGGCTACCGCACCCGCGACGCGGCGTTCCGCCTCTTCCGCGACGAGAAGCTGGAGCGCTACAAGACGCTGTTCGACCTGGCCGCGCAGTATTCGTTGCTGGCCGCCAATGCCTACGATTACGACACGGGCCTGCTCGGCACCCCGGCGGGCCGGGATTTCAAGCGGCGCATCATCAGCGCCCGCGCTCTCGGGGTGGTGCGGAACGGCGAGCCGCAGTTCGCCGGCAGCAACCGGGGGGATCCAGGCCTGTCGGGCGTCTTGGCGGAGATGAAGGCCGATTGGGACGTGCTGCGGGGCCGGTTGGGTTTCAACAACCCCGATGCCTACGGGACCACCGTCTCGCTGCGCACCGAACTGCACCGCATCCTGCCCGGCGCGGACGGCAGCAGCCGCTGGAAGGATGTGCTTCACCAGGCCCGTCGCACAGATCTCCTGAGCGATCCCGACGTGCGCCGCTACTGTCTGCAAATCGGGTCGGACGCCGGCCTGCCGGTGCCCGGGTTGGTGCTGAGCTTCGGAACCACCATCAGCAGAGGATACAATTTGTTCGGGTTGCCGCTGGCGGCGGGAGACCACGCCTTCGACCCCAGCTCGTTTGCGACCAAGATTTTTGCGGTGGGTGTGGTGCTGGACGGTTATGTCGGCATGGAGCGTCCCGCGGCCAACAGCGGAACGACCGGGGGTGCATCGGCCGCCGAACCCGGCGCCTGGTTCCTGGATCCGTTGGCGCTCGCGGCCACGCCGTACCTCTACCTTGTCCCCGTCGGGGTGGACTCGATGCGCAGCCCACCGCTGGGGGATGCGAGTGCGATCCGCACCTGGAGCGTGCAGGATCTCGCCATCCCGCTGCCCTTCAACATCGGTGCCTCCTCCTTCACGACGGGTGGGTTTTTCCAGTCCGCCGACTCGCTCTCCGAACCGTTGTTTACGCTCCGCAAGCACCAGGCCTTCCGTCCGGTTTCCCGTGAGGACCATTTCCCCACGGCCCTCTACCACGTGGGCGAGCTGTTCCGTTCGCAATACACCAACAACCGACTGATCGGTCGCTCCGTTTGGAACAGCCAGTGGAAGCTGATCATCCCCGGCCATACCCTGCTCAACGATCCCAACGAAGGGCTCGATCGCTTCATCCGCACCGTGGGAGATATCAAACTCCACTTTGTGACCTACTCCTATTCCGGTAACTGACCCCGATCCCGTTCCTGAACATGAATACTGAATTTCTCCACGTCCGTTGGCTGCGTTCGCTGGTTCTGTTTACCGGTTGGATTCTGATGGGGTCTGCGCTCGCCTATCCGCCCGCGCCCCACCAACTGGTCTATGGGCTCGTGCGCGATGAACAGGGCAATCCGCTGGCAAACAGCGAGGCCGAAGTCCTGCTGGAGGTCGAGGGGGCCATCCTGGCCCGGACCATCATCGCCCCCGGTGTGGAGCCGGGCGTCAATTACCGACTCGCCATCCCGCTGGATTCCGGCGTGACTGCCGACCTTTATGCGCCCACCGCGCTGCGGCCCACGTCCCCGTTCCGGATGCGCGTGAAGATCGGCAACGTGAACTACCTGCCGATCGAAATGACTGGCGTGGCCCATCTCTTGACCCGGCCCGGGGAGTCATCTCGGGTGGATTTGACCCTGGGGGTGGACTCGGACGGTGATGGTCTGCCAGATGCTTGGGAGCTGGCACTCATTGCAGTCCTGGGCGGCGGCAAAACCTTGGCGGACATCCGGCCCGGAGACGACGCCGATGGCGACGGCCTGAGCAATCTCCAGGAATATCTCGCCGGCACCTATGCTTTTGATCCGGTGGACGGATTTAGCCTGGAAATCGTCGGGACCGTGGAGGGGCGCTCCCTGCTGGAGTTCACGGCAATTCGGGGGCGGAGCTACACCATCCATGCTTCCCACGAGCTGCAGACGTGGTCGCCAGTGGCGTTCTCGCTAAGCACCGACGCCGGCGGCACGCCGCCCCGGCAGGTTTACCAAGCCACCAACACGCGGATCCTGCGGCCATGGGTCGTCCCCTTGGAGGACAACGAATCCGCTCCTCGCTTCTTCAAGTTGCTCGTGCATTGAACCCGAACTTTCCAGCCGAGCCGCAGAGGCAGATTTCCGTCTGCTGGATCGCTGGTTTGCTTTGGGTTGCCGCCGGGAGCGTGATCGTCCGGGGAGACCTCCTGGATGGGGGCGTCGGTGGGCTTGGGAAATAAATCCGCCATGAACACTCCCTCTCCACGGAGACCAAGGTATCGAGGGCGAATTGGCGTTGGTCTCGTTGTCGGCATGGCGATGCTGGGTCTGTGGCTGAAGCGTCCGCAGCCCGAACCCGCCTCGATGCCGTTGAGCGAACTGGTGCGCCTTGACGGCCGGCTGATGCTGCGGAGCGCCACCAACCAGCCTTTTACCGGATGGCTGACGGAGCATTATGACGAGGGCTCGCTGAGGTCGCGCTCCTGCATTGTCAACGGCTGGCTGGAAGGAGTGTCGGAGGGCTGGCATACCAACGGTGTGCTCCAAGTGCGCGAGCATTTCGTCGCCGGGGCGGCCGAAGGCTCCGTCACCAAATGGCACCCGAACGGGGCCAAACTCTCGGAGGGCCTCGCCCGAAGCGGGAAGCTGGAGGGCGTGTTCCGCCGGTGGCATGACAATGGCCTCCTGGCCGAAGAAGTCTCCCTACGGAACGGCCAGCCCGACGATCACTCCCGTTCGTGGTTTCCCAGCGGTTGCCTGAAGGCCGAGGTCACCCTGAAGAACGGCATTGTGGTCCAACAGAGGTTCTGGAAAGACGGCGACCAGCTGCCTTCGACAGGCGCGGTCTCCACGCTCTCCCCATAAAGGCTTCTCCTTGTCCAACGGGTCGGGCTGGCGGGGGCCTCAGGATCTGCTCTTAACGAGATGACGAAGGACCGGGTTTCTGTCGTAGTCCGAACAGAACTGCTGTCGTACTGCGCCGATCTTCAGGCGGCTTCATTCTCTGTTCCGGGTGGATCCGACTGCGGGCCGCGAGCGCGAAACCGTGGAAGCGCTGCGGCTCGCCGGATCCATTCCTCGCCCCCGCGGGGTCATGGACGCCAGCCAGGGTTGAACCTCACGGCGGTGCCCTGGGCGGCGTGGGACAGGGCATCTATCGGGACTTCGGGTCGAGCTGGCCGAGGGGTGCCGCGCCCTGAATGCGGCGCCCGAGGCTCTGACCTCCAAACCTCGCGCCAGAAACACGGGATCCGGTGTCTCTGCCACTCGCATAAATTTCCGGAACTTTCCGTGAATCCTTTTCCCGAAAGTGCGGTGTGCAAGCGGTGCATGAAACTGTCCTTGTTCCGACGATTCGTCGCCTCTACCGGGCATGGTTTGACCGGGCCGGTTCAGATTCTCCTGACACGCAAATCACGCCATTCATTCCCGTCCGCTCTTGGGTCCAGAGCCCGTCTGCTGGCCGCGTCGTGCCTGCTGGCTGAGGGCTTCGGCGGGCTCGCCCAGGGAGCCGACGGCCTGCTCCAGCGCGCCCAGCGGGCCGGCACGGTGGTGAGTTGGGCAGTCAAGTGCTGCCCCTGATGGAACCCGGCACGAAATATCAAGCCATTGCCGCGGGGAAAAATCACACCGTGGCGCTGACCTCCCGTGGGTCGGTCCTCGCCTGGGGCGGTAGCGACGGTGGGCAAACGGAGGTGCCCGCGGCGGAAACGGGTTATCTCCTTGAAGGCGCGCCGACCCTAGATAGCGCGTGGACAGCGGTGGCTGGCACGCTGGCGGCGGAGGAAGGGCGCCTCACACTCCGCGTTCAAACGGATCCGGTGGTGGGCTTTATCGGCTCCACCGGCCGTGATATTTTCGGGCCTTTTGAACCACCGAACATCGAAGGAAAGAGGGCACGCTCGGTTCAGCGTTCAATGTTCGGAGTTCAATGCCTTTCTCTTTCCTCACGGCGGAATAGACGCCGTGTTCCCATCCCCCCGCAGATCGCTTCTTGGCTGCCGGCCCTCGCGTTTCTAATTTTGCATCCGGCGCGACACGCTTATGCCGCAATCCGTCAAACACTGCCCCCGCTGCCAATCGCCGTTGGGGCATGACTTGGGCGGCGACGTGTGCGCCGCCTGCCTGCTGGAGGAGGCGCTGCCGGCGGCGGAGGGGCTGGCGTCGTCCGTGGCGGAGCACGACCTGGGCACGGACACCGCGCTGCTCCAGCACTTCGGTCCCTATGAACTGCTGGAGGAAATTGGCCGCGGCGGCATGGGGGTGATCTACAAGGCCCGCCAGCCAGGCCTCGACCGCATCGTCGCTCTCAAGATGTTGCTGGCCGGTGAATTTGCCGACGCCAAGGCTCGGGAACGCCTCCTGCGCGAGGCTCGCATTGCCGCACGTCTCACCCATCCCGGCATCGTCACCATCCACGAGGTCGGCGAACACGGCGGCCGGCCCTACTTCGCCATGGGATACGTGCCGGGGCCCAACCTTGCCCAGCTCTGCCGCGAGGGCCTGCTGCCGGTGAATACGGCCGTGCGCTATGCGGGGCAACTGGCGCAGGCGGTCCACTACGCGCACCAACACGGAGTCATCCACCGCGACCTCAAACCGGCCAACATCCTGATCAGTCCCGACAACGAAGCGAAGCTGACGGATTTCGGCCTGACCAAGTCGCTGGAGGATCCGACCCGAACCATCGAGAGCGCCGGTTCGCCGAACTTCATGGCGCCCGAACAGGCCGACTCGTCGCTGGGCGTGACGGGCACCCATACGGATGTGTTCGGCCTGGGGGCGATCCTCTACTACCTGCTGACGGGCCGGCCGCCGGCGATGGGGGAATCGTTGTCCGAAACCCTGCGCGCGGTGGTCGCCTGCGAGCCGGTGCCGCCGCGGCAACTGCGTCCGGCGCTGCCGCGGGACCTGGAGACCCTTACGCTCAAGTGCCTGGAAAAGGAACCCGCCCGCCGCTACGCCAGCGCGCAAGAGGTGGCTGAGGAACTGTCCCGCTGGCAAAGCCACCAGCCCATTCACGCCCGGCCGGCAACCGGCCTGGAGCGTTTTGCCAAATGGATTCGGCGCCGGCCGGCCGTGGCGGCGTTGAGCGCGGCCGTGATGGTGTCCCTGCTCGCCGGCTTCATCGCCACTATCTGGCAGTGGCGGCGGGCCGAAGGGGAGCGGCAGGAGGCCCTGCGCCACGCCTATGCGGCCGATATTCAGGCGGCTTCGCGCGTCCTGGTGGACCACAACTTCGGACGCGCCCGGCAGATCCTCGAGCGCAATCGCCCCCGTCCGGGCGAGCCCGATCTGCGCGGCTGGGAATGGCGTTATCTCTGGCAATTCTGCCGGGGCGATGCCGTTTCCACGCTTTGTCAGCGCCCGGACGTCATCTTTTCCGTCGTGCCCGATCCGGCGGGACGGTGGGTGGCCGTTGGTGAGGCGCTGGGCGGGCTCACGTTGTGGGATCCGGCACTCGGCCAAAAACTCTTTGAAACGACCGAGCCCATCAACCGCTTCTCCCAAAATCTCTTCCCCGAAGGAAACCGGGTGCGCACCCGCGTGGCGCTCCTGCCCGGCTCCTCGTTGCTCGCTTACTGCGCCTCGATGGATGGAACCAATCCGGTGGTGAACCTCTGGAACCCCGCCACGCGCCGGATCGAGAAATCTCTGCCTCAGCCGTACCTGGTCCGCGATCTGGCGTTCACGCGGGACGGACGCCGCCTCCTCGTCACCCTGTTCAATCCCGCCAAAACCGCGATCCTTTGGGATCTGGAGTCGGGAACCGAACTGGCCCGCTATCCCACCGATTTTCCGGACTTCAGCGTGGGCAATCCGCTGGCCATTTCGCCGGAGGGCCGCTTCGCGACGTTCGACCAGCCTGAAGCGATGGTGGTCTTCGACTTGCAAACCGGACGGGAGCGCTGGCGGTTCCCCGCGCTCGATTTGTACGCGACGGCGGCGGCGTTTTCGCCGGACGGAAAATGGCTCGCCGTCGGCAATGGTTATTCCAATCCCGTCATTCAGTTTTGGGACCTTGCCACGGGCACTGAAGCCGCTCGCTTCGAAGGCCACCAGGGCTGGGTTCGCGACCTGCTCTTCACCCCCGACGGCACGAGATTGATTTCTGCCAGCGCCGATCAATCCATTCGGGTCTGGGATGTGGCGACCCGCCGGGCCATGCGCACGTTGCGTGGTCACGACAGTGAAGTTTCCGCGCTCGCCCTGTCTCCGGATGGCAAGACCCTCTACAGCGGCGGGAAATCCGGCGAAGTGCTGAGCTGGCGAGTGGATCCCCTGCCGCCCGAAAATCGCGGCGCCACCCGCGTCCGGATCCCGGCTCCGCATTGGGACTTTCTTCCCGGCGGCTCGGATCTTCTGCTGACCACCACGAACCGAACGGTGGTCCGTGTCCGGGCGCCCGCCTTCGATCAACTGGAGCCCTTCGAAAAGGCCGGCACGAACTGCATCGGCGCGGAAGCGTTCGCGCGTCAGCCCCGTTATGTCGTGTTCCATGAGAACGGCGAGGCCGCGATCCGCAATCTGGCGGATCATTCCCTCCAGGCGGCCTGGCACCTCACGGACGAACCCTTGATCGCCGTCGGCATCCTCCCGCAAACCGAGAATCTCATCTCGATCACGACCCACTTGACCGGGCAGGTCACCGATCCCAACACCGGCCAGGTTCTTTCCCGGTGGCATCTGACGGACTGGGGCTTCACTCGATACGTTGCCGCGGACGGCCAGAGTCTCTGGGTGCTGCAATACGACGGTTCAGTTTTCGTTACCGATCTCTACACCGGGCAAACACGCAAACGCCGTTTTGACCACGGGAACACCGTCGCCGTCGCCTTTTCTCCGGATCGTCCGGACCTGCTGGCCACTTGCAGCGACACCGGCTTCGTCCGCCTCGTCTCGGCGGCCACCCTCCAGACCTCGCAACTCCTGGGCCGCTACCGCCTCGCGGTCTGGAGCGCCTGTTTCGCTCCGGAGGAACGCCTCGCCAGCGTCGGCGCCAGTGACGAAGACCTCAAACTCTGGGATCTGCGCACCGGACGCGAATTGCTCACCCTCACCTCCGACCAAACCCACGGCAATCCGGTGAAGGTCTCGCCCGACGGCAGCACCTTCGTCCAGCGCGGCGTTCCTGACGGTGATCTTTTTATCTGGCGCGCCCCGACGTGGGAGGAAATCGGAGAAGCCAACCACCGATGATCCAGCGCAACCCTCCGGCGCGGTGGGGCGAATCTCTACCGTTGGGCGAATGGGTGGATCGAAGAGAGACGCTGGGAAACACTGCGTGAAGGCTCAATCCCGAGTTGGCCTGAAAGGCCTGGAGGCGCCAGCTCTGCACAGCGGCCGCTGAGCCGAAACCTGGGATAAGTTCTTTGGGGAGCCGCGCGCCCCGCGTGTTGGCCGGGGGAAGAGATGGAACTGCAGATCGGACGCGCCGCTTCGCGACCACGGGCGGCTACCGCACGTGGATTGGCTACGCGCCGGCGTCTCTGACCCATGCCGGCACGCCGGTTGGTCCCCACGACATCGGCCCGCACCTGCTCGTGGAGGGCGCGCCACTCCGCGCGTTTCCGAAACCACGCCAGGAGACGACGATCGCTCCCGCGCTTTTCGACCGGTACGCCAGCCGTCATCAACTCGCGCCGGACATCGTCATCGGCATCGCCCGGCGGGGCTCCCGTCGGCGCCGCTGGCCGTGGAGCGGGATGCAGTTGGTGATGTTTCTGCTGGGTCCCCATTCACTCATCGGATCCGCAAGCGCCCATGACAGACTTTACTTTACTGGGTTGGTTTACAACGTCCGCAGAGGCCAGCTACGCTTCGCTCATGACAGCCATCCGCCATGAGGCGCTCGAGGAATCGGCGGGACGGCGCATGGCGGAATCCCGGTGCGGGGCCGGGGGGCGCTTCGGATCATGAGCGACCTCCATTCCAGAGTGGCCGCACTGGACTGGCCGGCCGTCACCGAATCCCTCCATGCCCGGGGGTACGCCCAGGTGCCGGGGGTGCTGGGGCCTGCGGAGTGCGACCGGCTCATCGCCGGTTACGACGAACCGAAGTGGTATCGCCGGATCGTCCTCATGGAGCGTCATGAGTACGGCTTGGGAGAATATAAGTACTTTGCCTATCCGCTTCCGGATCTGCTGCAGACGCTTCGGGAGATGGTGTATCCGAAGCTCGCGCCCGTCGCGAATCAGTGGATGGAGTGGCTGGACATGGAACGGCGTTTTCCGAATTCATTGGCTGGCCTGAACGCGCTGTGCCGCGAAAGCCGCCAGACGCAGCCGGCCGTGCTGATCCTCAAGTATGGGGAGGGCGGCTACAACGCGCTGCACCAGGACTTGTACGGCGAAGTCTTTTTCCCGATGCAGTTGGTGCTGATGCTGAACGAGCCGGGCCGGGACTACACCGGCGGTGAGTTCGTGCTGACCCAGCGCGCGCGGGGAGCGCAGTCCAAGGCGATGGTCCTCAGGCCGCGCCGGGGCGACATGATCCTGTTCACCACGAATTTCCGTCCGCTCCCGGGCGCGCGCGGATTCCGCCGCGCCGCGATGCATCACGGCGTCAGCGAGGTTCGCACCGGCAGACGCCACACGGTCGGGATCCTTTTTCACGACGCACTGAGCTGAGTGCGGCGGGGGCGGCTTGCGGGAGGCGGGTGCGAGCGCCACGCTAGCGGGGTCACATGCGATGCCTCCTTCTCTTCATTTTGAGCTGGGCTTGCGCCGCCCAGGCTCCGGCGCGGCGGAATCCGGAACCCCCACCCGTGCCGAGGGAGTTTCGCGGCGTCTGGTCGGCCTCGGTCGGGAACATTGACTGGCCGTCCCAGTCCGGAGCCCCCGTGGCCCGGCAACAGGCGGAATTGCGGGCGCTGCTCGACATGGCGGTCCGCGTCCGCCTGAACGTGGTCATCCTGCAGGTGCGACCGTCGGCTGATGCCTTGTACGCCTCCACGCTCGAGCCCTGGAGTGAGTATTTGAGCGGCCGGATGGGACAGCCGCCCAACCCGAGGTGGGATCCGCTGAAATTTGCCTGCGACGAGGCTCATGCGCGCGGACTCGAGCTGCACGCCTGGATCAATCCGTTCCGCGCCCGCTATTTTAAGACGGTCTCCGCGGTGTCGGCGGACCACGTCACCCAGCGGAATCCCCGCTGGATTGTCCCCTTCGGGAACCTGTTCTGGCTGGACCCCGGGATCCCCGAGGCCCGGGAGCATGTGCTGCGGGTGGCCCTGGATATCGTCGAGCGGTACGACGTGGATGGCTTCCACGTGGACGACTACTTCTATCCTTATCCGCTGCGCCTGCCCGACGGCACCTGGCAGCCGTTTTTGGACGGAGCGAGTTACAACCGGTATCGGGCCGAGGGCGGGCGCCTCGAGTTGGGCGACTGGCGGCGGGACAATGTGAATCAATTCGTGGCGACCTTGTACGAGCGCATCCACCGCGCGAAGCCCTGGGTCAAGGTGGGCATCAGTCCGTTTGGCATCTGGCGCCCGGGGTTTCCGCCGGGCACCAAGGGGCTCGACCAGTACCTGCTGCTCTATGCGGACGCCCGGCTGTGGCTCCATCGGGGATGGTGCGACTACTTCGCCCCGCAGTTGTACTGGCCGCTGGGCCGCAGCGAGCAGAACTTCCTCGAGCTGCTGCGCTGGTGGGAGCAGGAGAACCAGCAGGGACGCCTTCTGACCCCGGGATTGAACAGCGCCAAGATCGGCGACGACCGGCAGGTGGGGGACACGCTGAACCAGATCCGTATCGCCCGCCAGAATGGCGCGGAAGGCGAGGTCTTCTGGAACGCCTCCAGCTTGCTCCGCAACTTCGGCGGCCTGGCGGCGACGTTGCCGCGGGAGTTGTTTGCACAGCAGGCGCTGGTGCCGCCGGCGCCTTGGCTGAAGGTGCCGGTCCCGGAGGCGCCGGAGATCAACGCCCAGCGCCCGCGCAGCGAGGTGCTCGCCCTCTCGTGGAAGGCCTCCACCAATACCCCCGTCTCGTCGTTCGTGCTGCAGCAGCGCGTGGGCCTGCGGTGGCTCAGCGAGGTGGTGCCGCCATCGGTCACGGAGCGCACCTTCGACCGCCGGCGCGGTCTCATCCTGCCCGAGGAGGTCCGAGTGGTGCCGATCAACCGGGCGGGCGTGGAGGGACCGGCGGGCATGTGGCAGAACGAATGATGCGCGCGCCGAAGTTTCCTTTGCCGAAAATGGAGTGGACTTCACCCCGAAATTCCCCCTTTCACGCCGCTTTTTCAGCCGGAGGGGTCCAATGGCCTCCGATTCCATGCCATTCGCCGGGCCTTTGCGCTTATGGGGAATAGAACACGTGCACGCCCTGCCGGAAGACCTGCGTGCCCCCCAATGTAATGCCGGGCAGACCGTCGAGATGCACCTCGCGCAGCCGGGGCAGCCGGGCGAGGAATGGCAGACCGGCATCCGTGACTTTCAGGCATTCATAGAGATCCACCTGCTCGAGCGACTCCATACCGCCGAGAATTTCAAGACTTTGGTCGGTGATCCGCGTCAGTCCGGCATAGTAATACGTGAGTGCAAGGCCCCGGACGTGCTCGGTCGCCGCATCGCCGGTTTCGCGGCAGTACATGCACGTGAGCTGTTCCAGGTTCCGACAGCGGCCGATATGCCGGAAGCCTTCGTCCTGGAAGTCAATGGGCGTCAGTTCACGCAACGCCGGGAACTCCGGCAGCGCAGCGAGTGCCGCGTCCGCGACGTGCCGGCATCCGATCCCCAGGCTTCGCAGCGAGGACATCTGCGAAAACGCAATGAATCCGCGGCTTCCGAAATTGGGACAGACGCGCCCCCAGATGCCCTCGAGGGTCGGTGACTTGCCCAGCGCCACGAAGCCGTCGTCCGTCGCGACCGATTCCTGAATTCGTAGACGCTTCAGCCGCGGCATCGCTGCGATATGCCCCAGGGCGACGTCGTCGCTCAGTGCGCCGTCGCAACCGAGCACCCTCAGGTTGGGAAGTTGCCGCAAACAACCAAACCCGTCTGTGGTGATGTGTTTGACGTGCCAGAACAGATCCAGGTCGAACACCCCGTCGAGGCCGGCCAGGGCCGCCAGCCCGGCATTGGTGAACGGTCCGTCTATGAGCAGGCGCGCCCCTTCGTCGTCCGCGGTCTGGAACCGCGGCAGGTGGTGCAACCGCCGGAGGCCCGCGTCCGTGACGAGTTTCCCGGTGCTCAATCGGCGGAGCCTGGCCTTGCCCTGGAGCGCCTCGATGGCGCCGTCCCCGGTCGGCGAGCCCATGAGGTTCACGGACTCCAGTTGGTCGCAGAAGCCGAGATTCGCGATGCCGCGGTCGGTGACGCCGGACTGCCACGTCATCTCGAACCTCCGGAGGTTGGGCAAATGCCGGAGGACTTCCAGGCTGCGGTCGGTGAGTTTGCCGCCCGGATATTCGCTCAGGTCGAGATGCTCGAGTTGCGGCATGCGCGCGAGATGCCGGAGGCCTTCGTCCGTCAATTCGCGGGACCCTCCCAGGTTCAGGCCGGTCACAAAGTTCAGGCCGGAGATCCGGGCCAGTGCTTCGTCCGTCATGAGGCCGTTGGCGTCCAGGGTGGGAATCCGCTGTTCCCTCATGACGCCGATCAGAGCGTCCCAATCGGCGGCCCACATCCGCCGCCGTGGCCCGATGCGGTGATCCTTGGCATCGAGCACGTAGGGCGGGCCCTGCGGGGGCGTGCCGGTCGCGAGAGCATCCATGAGTTTCTCCCAACTGCCGAATCCGGCGTCCTGGGCGATGAGAATCCGGGCTTCCTCGATCGGGAAGTAGTTCTCGGGAACTCGCGATGATCGCTGGCGATAGGCGTAATCGCGCCGCCAGATTTCCGCCTTCAGATCGGCGAGGCTGAAGGAGCGGCCGTAGTGGCGGTTCAGGCGGTCCAGTGCGGTGGTGTCTCCCTGGTAGGCGGCCACGAAATCGCGTGCGGCCTGCTCGTGCGCTTCGCGCGTCCGCGATCTCGCGGCTTGCTGCAGGGCGAGCTTCAGCTCCTTCCAGCTGTCGAAGCCATGCTCGCGGGCGAGCGCGTGTTGGGCGTCCCGCAACACGGGAGTTCCCGCAGGCTTCGGACAGGCGTTCTGGAGGCGGCGGCGCGCTTCCGGTTCGTGTTCGCGCAGGGCTTTGAGCCACCGCTTGGCTTCCCGCCTCAGAGAGTCGAGGGTCGTAGCCGGAGTCAGCTTTCGTTGCATGAAACCTTTCTTCCGTCGTTGCCCCAGATCCGCTGAACTCAGGGCCGGATGAAAGGTTGATCCACGGCATTCACCAGGGATTGGGTGGGAGCAGGCTCCCTTGCCGCGGACAGGAGGCGCCCCAAAGCGCACTGAACCCACGCTTTCACGCGGCGGGCGCGGTTGTCAATCCGGCCGCGCATTGGGCTGCGATGGGGGTGGCGGTGCAAAACCTATTGCCACCCTGGCTGCCGCATCGCCAGAGTGCGGGCCGCCGCAGGAGAGGTGGCTGAGCGGTTTAAGGCGCACGCCTGGAAAGCGTGAGTAGGCTTATACCCTACCGGGGGTTCGAATCCCCCCCTCTCCGCCAACAGCATCAAGCACTTACGACGGAAAACGGCCCTCGTCACACGCTCTACACACGGTTTTGCTACCGTGCTTTCCGTGGCACGGAGCAAGCAGAAACAGAATGACAGAGGGCCGCAGGAGATCCGGCACGGCTCGTTCGTTGCGAGACTCTACCCGGCATCGCGGACCGTGGGCGGCAAGGCCTACCACTACTTTCGGCTGACCTACCACACTCCCGACGGACTCCGGAAGGTCCGGGATTTCCGGGAGCGGGATGCCGCCGTGAAGGCCGCCAAGGAGGCGATGGGAGCGTTCAGCATGGCCCGCCCTGACGCGCTGGCGTGGTCCCCGGCGGAGTTGGCGGAACTGGATGCCGCCACCAAGGCCCTGGAAGGAACCGGCGCCAGCCTGTTCGCCGCCGTCCAAGGCTTCATCGCCTCCCATTCGGCCAAACAGGTCCCGCCGCGCACCGTCGCCGAAGTAGCCGCCGAACTGGCCAAGGATCGGGAGGGGGCCGGATGTTCTGAAGAGCATGTCCGGGACATCACCAAGCGCCTGGAACCCTTCGCCAAGGCGTTCCAATGCCAGATCGCCAGCGTGACCCCGCCGCTGGTCCGGGAGTATCTGACCAGCCTCCGGGGCGTCCGCGGGCAACCGCTGACGGGCCGGTCCCGCGACAACGCCCGGCGGATGATCGTCTCCCTGTTCAATTTCGCCCGGCAGCAACGCTACATCCCGCGGGAGCTGGCAGAGGAGATCGCCGAGATCCCCCCGCCCGTGGTGGAGACGCCGGCCGCCGGAATCTTCACGCCCGAGGCCTTCGGCCGGGTCCTCGGCGCCGCCTCAGGCACGGATCAGGCCCTTCTGGCCATCGGCGCCTTCGCCGGGCTCCGGGCCGCGGAACTTCATCGGCTGGAGTGGCAGGACATTCGGCTCGCTGAGCGGGTGATCGTCCTGGCCGGCGCCAAAACTAAAACCGCCAGCCGTCGGGTGATCGAGATCCAACCCAACCTCGCGGAATGGTTGGCGCCGGATCTCCAACCCTTTGGTCGGATCAGCCGCCACGCCCACGAGCACGCCCTTTCGTGGGCGCTGATGAAGATCGCCCGCGCGGCCGGGGTACCGTGGGTCAAGAACGGCATGCGGCACTCGTTCTGTTCCTACCGCCTGGCCGTGACCAAGAACGCCGTCCAAGTCGCCCACGAGGCAGGGAATTCACCCGCGATGGTCTTCAAGCACTATCGGGAATTGGTGACCGAGGCCCAAGGCAAAGCCTGGTTCGACATCCGACCAGAGAAACCCGCCAACGTGATCGCGATGCCGGCGACCGCATGACCCCTTTCCTTCGACCGAGAAAACGCCGGGGGCCGGCACGGTCGAAGTCACCTACACACCACGCCGACCCGTGACAGCGGGCGCCCCCGGCGAGAGAGAAAGTCACATGACAACCAACCATATCAACTCCAAACCCCAGCCCGAGGGGGGGCCAGCATTTGCCCAGCACGGACAATCGCAGTTCCCGGCCTGGAGCACCGTCCCGTTCTATCGCTGGAATGCCGGCACGAATCGGGTCGAGCCCGACGCCCCGAAGCTTGAAAACTGGAATATCGAGATCGTTGTCGGATTCCACAGTCCTGAGGGCTGGACAATTCCCTCCGTCGTCTTCCGCCGAATCCCAGACGGTGCCATCTTCGGCGCGTTTGTGGAATTCGACGCTCACAACGAGGGCGGCCTGATTGATGAAATGGCGGAAGACAATGGTGGTGCCATTTTCGAGATGACGCCTGCCGACCTGGTGGAATGGTTCGGGGTCGCATCCGTTCTCGGAAAACCACACTTCGGGGACAACGGGACTTCGCCGCTCCGGGATGCGTTGCTGGGAGGCATTGGCGGCCGGAAAGGCGGTGTTCTGTGAGTACCACTCCATCCGGAATCGGCATCCTCACTTCGGACCCGGATGAACTGAAGATCGCACAGAAAGCCCTGTTCCGCGCTGAAACACTCTTCAAGGCCATCCTCAACGCAGGGGACGGGAACCTTGAGGAGCACGACATCATGGCCCTTGCCGACACTGGTATTGACCTGGTGAACAACGGCCATGAGGCCATCTGCCGGTTTGCGGATCGCCACCGAGAGTCCTGGAGCAAAGATGGGAAAGGTGGTGCCAAATGACAACCGCGCCGAAGATCAAAGACCCCCGCCTCAAGGATTGGCAAAATGCCGCCATCAACATGGATGACAGGCAGCGCATGAACTACGCCGAGCACCTCCAAAAGGTTGCCAGGATGATCCTCAGGACAGCCTGCGTCGGGTGCCATATGGCGTCCAAGGAATGTCCGGACAGGTGCGCGAGGGCCGAAGCCTGGCGGGAATCGGTTTAACTGAACCACAACGCCCCGCCCGGGAGACTGGGCGGGGTTTCTATTTATGGGAAAGAAATCAAGAGTGAAACGAGAGCGCAAAGGCGGGCAAAATCCCGGCGCAGTTCCAAGGAAAAGCCTTGTCGGACTCCCTCCAGGGAAACAGGTGATTGCCGCAATACAAGGCCGGTTCTCAGAAGAGATCACCGCGTTGGGCAATGCAATGGCACTCCTCCGAGAATTCCAATCGCGATTCAAAAGGTCATTGCTGCCTAGAGTTATGCGACGGTTTGGCCAAAACCTTTCACACGAAATTCACATCGCGGCCGGTCCTGACGGCGAATGGGCAGCGGAGAAGCTGGCTCTGAATGCAACCTTTACCATTGGGGAGTGGATCACCTCGGCTTCCGCAAACGACATTCGAGAGTTGGCCAAATTTCTCGATTGCCGGCCAATCGAACCGAGCGATGCAATCAACGGAGCACTTTGGCCACGTCCGGCTGATCCGGCCGCACTCCGGGCGGCCTTAGCCGCCGCTTATGCGGAGGAGGAAAGCAAATTTCCACCGGGAACTAGGTTCGTATTGTCGAAGCAAGAGGCGCTCGACAAGTGTGCCGCAAACCATCTCGACGAACGAACCCTTCGGAGGGCGGCACAGGAACTATCTCGGAAGAAAGGAGATCCAGGCCGGCCGAAATCGGACAGTTAGCTTCATCATTCGTCCGATTTCTCGGACAGTTAACGTCCACACTTGTCCGTTTTATTGCGCGCGTGCCCGCGAATACTGCGGGGCATGCAACTGGACCATGTTGGGCCACAAAGCGAAGAGCGTTTACTGACCGAAATAGAGGTAGCCAAGCGCCTTCAGGCTGCACACCGCACCATCATCACGCGGCGCCTGTCCGGAGATCTGCCGTTTATCAGGTTTGGCCGCCTGATCCGCTACCACTGGCCGGACGTGGTGGCACACCTCCGCCGGACCAGTCCCAAGCACGGGGGACTGCGATGACCCGCCCCTGCAAAGGCCGCCTCCGGCGCCGTCGCGGGATTTCACGGAGCGGGGTCCGGAAGATCGAGCGCCGAATTCTCGCGATGCCGGCGCCGCGGTGGGAACCGACGGGAAAGTGGGGTGAGGGGTGAATGCCAGCCCTTGGCACCCGCTCGCCGTGCACTGGCGCCGTCGAGGCGGGATTGTCATCTCCGAGCCCTTCGTTGACCGCCTGGAGCGCAGGCCCAAGCGCCGGAGGCGGCGCTACGTCAAGGCGCGCCAAACTCCGCCACCCATCACGTTCGCGGCCGCGTCGTTGCCGCCGGGGGATCGGGAATGAACGCGATTCTCAACGCCGCATGGGGGGTCCGGGGGCTCTCTGGGACAGAGAAAGTTGTCTTGGTTCGCCTCGCAGACCGGGCCGATGGGGATGGGCTTTGCTTTCCGGGCCAAACAGGCCTGGCGGCGGACTGCTGCCTGACCGTGCGCGCCATCCAAAACGCGTTGAAATCTCTGGTGGAGAAGGGGCACCTGGCGATTGTCAAACCGGCCACTTTTTCGACCCCTGCAACCTATCGCGTAGCCCCTGCCCCTCCTGAACCAGGTTCTAGTCCCCTCCTGAACGACGTTCGTACTAACCCTCAGTTAACCCTCATTGAACCCACAATAACCAAAGCGCCGGCTTCGCCAGCGCATGCGGCGGACTCGAAGGGAACCCGGAAGCCCAGGGAGCGGGACCCGATCTTCGACGCCCTGGCGGCAGCCGAAGGATCGAGTCCGGCCGAACTGACCAAGAGAGCCGCTCAGGCCATTGGCGTTGCGGCGGCCGAGATCCGGAAGGCGACCCCGACCGTCACGCCCGACGAGGTTGATCGGCGTGCTGCGAACTACCACCGAGTGATGCCCAAGGGTGCGACGTTGACAGCTTATGCGTTGGCAAAGCACTGGGCACACTGCTGCGACTCCGCCGGCAGTCCGAAAGCGCCCATGGGTCATGCCGAGCGGCTCAGGAGGGCTATCGGATGAGCAATCGTGCCCCGGAACTGCTAGACCGGTTGCCGCCCCATTCGCCGGCGGCCGAACGCGGGATTCTCGGCTGCTGCCTCCAAGACCCGGCCCGCTGCATCCCGGAGCTGATCGAGGCCCTGCCGGCCGGGCCCGCCTCGTTCTACGACGCGCGGCACGCGGACTTCGCGGAAGTCCTGCTGGCGATGCACCGGGACCGGGTACCGATTGACCTCATCACCGTTGAGGCCCGCCTGACGTCCACCGGGATGAACGCGGCCTGCGGGGGCTTCCCGTACTGGTCTGACCACACCAACGATGTGCCGAGCGCGGCGAATTTGCCCTACTATGCCGGGATTGTCGGCGAGAAGCACCGCCTCCGTCAGATTCTCAAAACCTGTTCGGAAATGGCCTCCCGGGTTTACGAGCACACCGGGGGTGTTGACGAGATCGTCGCCGAGTTTGAGCAGCGGGCCCGGGCGGTTTGCCGCAACACCGTGGGGGCGAATGAGACGGGATCCGGCACCAACATGGCGCGCGAGTTCATCGCAGACGTGGAGCGGCGCCACGCCTTGAGCGAATCCGGACAGCGGTCCGGCCTGGCAACCGGGCTTTGGGGAATTGACGACACGCTGGACGGGTTGCCGCTGGGCGAACTCGTGGTGATCGGGGCGCGGCCATCCGTGGGGAAGACCGCCCTGGCCCTCACCATCGCCGGCAACCTCGTCTTCGGCCCGGGCGCCGTCCCTTCCGCCATAGTGAGCCTGGAAACACCACGTGCTGGCCTGATTCGGCGCCTCGCCTCGCAGCGGACGGGCATCCCCCTGCGCCGGCTGCGTAAGGGCAACTTCATCCGAGCGGATTTCCCGGCGATGACGAGGTTTTCGACCACGCTGGGCAAGGCCTCCCTGTTCGTCGCCGACAACCGGGACCGCCTGAGCTCCGTGCATTCCGCTTGCGCTGAAATCGAGCGTCTGGTGGACGAGCACGGGGTCCGGGTGGTGTTCCTGGACTACCTCCAGAAGCTCAACGCCCCAGGGGGATTCGAGAAGCGGACCTACGAGGTTGGTTTCGTCACCAACAGGCTTCAGATGGCCGCCCAGCGCTTGGACGTGTGCATCGTCGCGCTTGCCCAATTGGGACGGGACGCGGACGACGAATCGGCACGGATGAAGCATCTCGCGGATTCCAGCCAGATCGAACGGGATGCGGACGTGGTTGGGCTTCTGGACCGCGACCGGTCAGACCCCGAGGCCGCCACGAAGGCCACACTCACAATCGCCAAACAGCGGGACGGAGAGACCCGGGTGATTGACCTCAATTTCGACCCGGAGCGGGTCCTGTTTTCCTGCCCGTCCAAAGTCGAGTGATCTTCACCATGACCCAACCAGCCATTGACCTGCCCGCCGTCCGGCGCCTGGCCAGCCTGACCCTCACCGCCGGCACCGTGCTGGTGCCCCTGTCCTCCGATGGCAGGGGAGCGGACAGCCACGGCGGCGCCATCCAGAACCCCGTGGAGGCCTTGGACCGCGCATTGGATGCCCTGGAGGCAGCCGGCACGCTGGCGGCCCGTCTGCGCGCAGCGGCCGGCAGGTGTGCCGAAGGGAGCGCCGCGTGAACACCGGCTTTCCAGCCAAAGGAAGTGGGTGCCATCGGATTGTCGCGTTTGATCGCAAGTTACGGAGGACTGAGACCCCCACAATCGGTGGCACCCACGAAATTGGTGTCTGTCATTCGGCTTCTTTGGAGTGGTCCGTTTTACTGGATTCACCCGGTTTTCCGGATGACAGACGACAACCATTCAGCCGGGCGCATGCCACAGCGCAAGTGCCTGAAAACCAACGGGCCTTCATCGCAGAACCGCCGGAATGCGCCGCAGATCGCAAGACCGTCATGCGCGCCGCACGGGCTCCAGTGCCCCCACCCCCTCAAGGAGTCTCCTTGGACCTGAAAAAGGGGCAGGGTCCGCGATGCTGCGGTCCTCGCCCATGAGACCCAAAATCAAAAAAACACACAAAACGAGCACCTTGCTCGGTCAATATGAGTCTCTGGCTGCATGCTCCGGAGCCACCGGCATCCCGCTGGCTGTCCTCAAGCGCGCCAAACGCGCCGGCTGCCCGGCGTTCGTCGCGCACCGCGTGGATCTGGTCCCCCTCCTCACCTGGCTATTCGCCTCGGGCAACGACGCCGGCGTGGACTGGCCGGCGAAGTTCAAGGAGTTCCAGGCCCGGCGGGAGGAGCTGAAATACGAACGGGAGAAGGCTGAGTTGATCGAGGTTGCGGCCGTGCTCGAGATGGACGCCGCCGCGTGCTCCCGCTGGAACGCCAAGCGCATCCACGTCGAACAAGAGTGGCCGGCGCGCCTGGCCGGGAAGGACATCCCAGAGTGCCGGGATCTCCTGATGGAATTGACGACTCAGATTGGCCGCATCCTCCAAGGCATTCGCGGCGAGGTTCCTGAAGTTCATCCTGACCCCGTCAGCGGGACAGCGGCGAAATGACCACGAAACACCCAGAATTGCCGCATTGGCCGCCTGCTATTCCAGTGTATTTCCAAAAACTTGGGTCACACACGAAGGCCTCAGCATCGCGGACCCTGCGGCATCCAGCCCTCCAGAAGACTCCCTACCCCCCCGGGGGTAGCCGCACCGCGTGAACGACGATTTCCAAGACCTTGAGGCCCCCGAGCCCGCGCCGGTCCCCGATACGGCGCTGGGCGCCTCACCGGAGAGCTTGTCGGCCATGCTGGAGCTTCTGACGGCCGGGGAGGCCGACCTTGCCCGCATCGGGCGCCGGGCCGTCCTGTTGGGCTTTGCCGTGGGGGCCCGGGGTCCTCGCAACCTCGGGGAACTCGCCGCCCGGCTGGGTGTTTCCGTGGCAACTGCCTGGCGCGCTGAAAAGGCATTCACGGCAGAAATCGAGCGAATTTGCCCAGAATTCGAGGGATATCGAGGTGCCGGACCGGTGCCGGATGAAAAATCTCAGATAGGGTGAGATGAACACTGTCCTCCAGAAAATCGCCGGCGCCCTGGACAGCGCGCTGGATGGAACACCGCCCCCGACCGGCGGCCCGTCCTGGTGCCGCCAATGTTTGCTGACCCGGGTGAAGGGCAAAGCCGTTGCCGAAGTCGCCGCCCTGCGCGAGTGGTGGGAGGGATTCGTCAAACTCGCGAAAAGCTTCGACGGCCTGATGAAGGGCACTGCCGCCTCCCGCCGCGCCCAGGAAATCATTGAGTCCCTGGACGTGGTGACGGACGGCGAGAACCTGAGGGAGCTGACCGGCGAACTGCGGTTGATCGAGCTTGCTGACGGCAAGTACGGCGGGCAGCTCCGGCATGCCGCCTTCTTGAGGATGGGTCGGGCGTTCGCCGAAGCAGGACCCCTGATTGATAACCTGGTGGCCGCCGCGGAGAAGGAACTCGACAAGCTGGCGGTGGATGCCGCCGCCCGTGAGGCCAAGGCCGAGGAGGCCCTTCGGGACCTGCTGGGGGCTTCCTTGCGTCCATCACCACTGACCGCAAAGATTGAGGCCGCCAGAGGGCGCTTCCGGAACCTTCGGACGGAGTTTGACCGCCAGCACAACGCCACCCACTGGAACGGCCGGAACCCGGGAATCGTGGAGTGGGTGCTGCTGTTGGGCTGAACCCAACCTCCCATGCTCACCACCCTTCGCAGCGGAGCCGGCGCACCCCCTCCTGGATGGCTGGCCACTGCCGTCCGAAACTGCCTCTCCGGTATCGTCCGGACCTGCGAGAACCTAGTGTCGCGGGATGCCCCTGCAGCTCGCGCCGAGGAGGCACGCCAGCAGACAGTCACCGCGGAAGTCACCGCCCTCTGCGAGGCGCGCCGCGTCGCCCCCGGGCCCTGGGTCGAGCTGGCGCTGGCGTCCCCGGACGCCGAGAAGGCCGTCCGAGCCTCCCTGTCAAAAGACCCGCCGCCATGCCGCTGATCGCACAAGATTTCCGCCCCTTCACTGTTCGGGGGCGAAACTGTAAGCCCGGAGAGCCGAAGGACGCCGCTTCATTTCCGGTTCATACGGCGCCACGCCCCCGGCGCCGGTCCGGCGATCCCGGGAAGGGGGCACATTTCCATCAAATGAACACCACCATCACCCCACGCCACGGCTTCGGCCAACCGCCGCCTGGTTGGTCCCCGCAGAACCGCCTGACCACAATGACGAACTCCATTTTGGCGGAGTACGACCGGCGAACCGGTGGCGCGGTCACTCCTGACGTCCTCGCCCGCACTGCTGAAGCCTGGCGACGTGGCGCCATCCGGCGCGAAATCCGCGAATTGTGCTGGGAGAGGAAGATCGGTCCGGAACATCGGGCTGAACTGGAAAACATCGCCCTGATGGGACCCGGGCCCCTGGAACAGGTCCGGGCGATGCTGCGGAGGGTGCCGAAGGCGGGGTGAGGGGGTTGCTCGCCGCTCTCGCGAGCACGCTACGGGACCGCGAACGTCGCGCGGGACGACGGCCGCTGCGGCAGATCCGATTTCGAGCAGCCGGCAACGGTACCCAGGACGACGGTGGAGAGAAGAAGAATGCCCCAGATCTTCATCGTCGCAACGACATCCCATGACCCTGCAAGCGTAAACGGGATTCGACAACCTGGCGCGAGGCTCATTGACCAACAGTCACCGTCGGCGTTTCAGTCGCAAGAATCGTCACATTCTGGTTGTGTCTCAAATCCAAATTCATCAAGAACCCGGCGAAGTTAATATCTTCGCGAAGAGACTGGATGGCGCGACGTATTCGTTCGCGAAGGTTTGCTCGTTTCAGAATCAGAATCTGAAATTTGTATTCCGTCCGATTGAATGGGGCGGTGAACTTTACACGGTTTGTTGAAAACGCGGGGAAGCTCCCAAGATTCATAGAGTATCCATCAAACCTACCTGCGTCACCACCGTTCACAACTAGTGTCCATTCCGCATCTGACTCGTTTCTTGCTTCGAAGGAAATTAGGGGATTCATTGGCACGGAGGGGTCTTGGCTCTTTGCTTGGAAGTCTGCGAAGGATGCTGGCGAACGAGTGTCTCCGCCGGCCATTCGCAGCCAGATAAGCCCAAGGCCAATTGCGACCACCCCAATCAGAACGATTGACTTTGATATGACCCCGAGATGTTGGCGCAATTTCATCAATGCGTGACGAGTGGAAATTGAGATTCTTCGGGCACCACAGCCAGCCGCACAGGGAGAGGGCGGAGTGACCTGCTTCGGCCTACTCTGAACACGACGGCTTCGCATTCGCTGCTTCCAGCCTCGCTTCATACTTTCTCACGATACTCTGAAAGTCCGAAGTCCACTTTTGCCCTTCGATGAAATTGACGCCCAACCTGCCGACAATCAAGGCGTAGCCCACAAATCCGAGAGCCAGTTCGTGCCTTGCCAAGGCGAAAATCATGCACAAAACTGAAACTATTCCGAAGGCCAAGTCGTAGCCAAACAACCTCCCGGGGCTTGAAAGCTGGGTGTCTCTGAGACAGTAAATGAGGATCTTCTCGCGCTCCGTAAATTCCGTTGGTTCTGGCTCGGACATGGGCGAACTCCACCCCATCCCGCCGCGCTGGTCAAATGGGGAGTGAGAATGCGATTGTGCTGACGGGCTAGATGCTTGCGTATTGGATGCCTTCAAACGCCCACGTCAGAATACGGTTCCGGAAACGGAGGACGACGATCCAGAGCAGAAGCGCAGCGATACCGAGACGCCAATCTCCCATGTAGATAGAAACCCCGGCGTAAACCGGGAGAGCCACGAATGCGCCAATAACGAGCGCCATCAAGACCAACCCGATGATCCAAAGGAACGGGACGAAGACCACGGTTCGCCAAAGGATGGCCCAGAGCCCCCTCAAATCATTCTTGGTTAGACCGGGCATGGAATTTCAGAAGATCATTCGCCCCATGGCGGCCAATTCGGCAACGGGATCCTGGTATAAGTTCATGTGCTCCTAGTAAACTTCATGGCCGACTGCAAGTTGGTCACCGTCCTTCAGCGCAATTTTCTGCTCCTCTGAGCGATAGCGGGTGAACGAGAGCACCAGCCAAGAACCATCACTCTGTCGTCGCTGGAGACCAGAGTACTGCCAACCCGCCAACCGATCAGGACCGGCAGCGTCATACGCCTCCCCGGCTGTCGCATTCTGCGCGAGGTTGTAATATGCAGGCCGCAGGACGCTTCCAAATACCGCCACACGAATAGTGTTTGTGTTCGGAACACCCGATTCCGGCAAGCCCTCTGGCAGATGCCAAAGCGGCCCTCGCCGGGGCGTAAAGCGCTTGTCAATGTCAGCGCTTTGAGCCAATGGCGATCCCACGCACGGCCATGGGTCAGGCAAGTATGGAGCGGCGCACAGCGCCATAAGGGTGCCCAACTTGGCGACAATCGCTTCGTTCATGGTGGTCCGGCCCGTGTGAACCGTGTGAAGTCGTCGTTTTGGCAGCGGGTTTCGGACCCGCACTCCGTGACTTTCACACTCCTTCACACAAAAAAGACAGTATTTTCTTGCATCGGGTTGCATGCTCGACTTCCGAAAACCCCAATAAATCGAGGGTTTTCGCAATTCCGGAACGGATTTGAATTCCCCCCCTCTCCGCCATTCGACGTTGATCGTCCACGGTTGACACCGCAGCGCCCGGTTTTTCCCACTGCTCTACTGTCCCCGCACAAGGCGAAGCGGGAAGCGTCAACAGGAAGAGGTGGAGATGCCTGCGCTCCTGATCTTCCAGCGCGAGGCTTTACACGGCTAAGAATTGGTTTCCGGGAAGAAATGCGGCATCCACCGAAAGGGACGCTTTGCCACCCAGCGGCGCGGCAAACCCTTGAATCCACGCTGCCCAGCAGGGCGGCTCACCACTTCCACACTCCACTTCGGCCGGCGGCGCCGAACCCGCTGCGCCATCTCCATGCCGCTGTCTATTCCGAGAATCCGCAGCCAGGCGGGCCCGTGACTCGCAACAAGAGTTGGAGCACTCCCCGCGCTCCGGGATATCCGCCGGGGTCACGCAGACTCCCCAGACCGGGCCCGGCGTCTCCACCAGCACATGATGACGCTTGAACGGCCATAACCAGCTCCGTCCTGAGCCGTTGGGGAATTGAGATCCTCTCCTATTTCAGCCGCCAGACGATGCGGGCCTTGTTCAAGTCGTAGGGCGACATTTCCATCTTCACCCGGTCGCCCACGGTCAACCGAACCCATCGCTTGCGCATCTTTCCGCAGATTGTGGCGAGGACGAGGTGTTTGTTGTTCAGTTCGACCCGAAACATGGTGCCGGGCAAAACCGTATGGATCCGTCCTTCAATCTCGATGGGCTCTTCTTTCATGGATGGCAAAATTGCGGGCTGGACTTGGAAATGACCTCCCGCCAACCCGCGAAAGGAGGATGCCTTGAAAAATGAAAGCGGCCGGTGGCCCCCGCCGCCATCGCGCAGAGCGCTCAGCGGTTCAGTAACGGCCCGGTCGCCTGTCGCCAGAACTGCCGCCGCCGTGAGTGCGTGGCCGCTCTTCCCGGGGCTTGGCTTCATTGACCGTAAGGTTACGGCCATCCAGCGAAGCCCCATTCAGGGCGGAAATCGCTTTCTGCGCATCCTCGGGCGAACCCATGGTGACGAACCCGAAACCACGCGGGCGATTCGTGACCCGATCCATCATCAGGACGGCTTCGACGACATTCCCGTGAGCCGCGAAGGCGTCGTGCAGGGCATTTTCAGTGGTGTTGAAGGAAAGGTTACCAACAAACAGTTTTGTGTTCATAGACGACTTGCTGGGTCTGGATGAACCCTTGATCCAGACGGTTCCCGGAAGCCGGGCTCAAAATCATCATTGAACCAAGTTCACTGAAAGACTCACCGCCCCTTTGGGGGACACTCGACCGAACAGAATCAAAAGGATGCCGTCACTCCCCAGAGGGTGGCAATGACTATTCCGAGAAATTTTGTCGGTTCGCTGGCCGAACCATTGAAAGAGGCCGCTATCCGATGCGGCCGCTTGGAGGGTCTGATGGCCGGCCGGTAGGGGAGGCATCCGCGCACTGGCGCAACAGTCGGATCTTCGGAGCCATGCGGGATGGCGCGTGAACTCCCCCCAACACATCCGCAGGCTTTCCAAGGCATCCACAGGCGCCCGAACAAGTTTCCCTGAAAAGATTACCCTTGTGTTTTTGCTTACGCAGACCAACGTACTTTCATGACCACAGCCAGCCTGCCGGCCCACGTTCAGGCATTCCAGGACAGGCTCAACGAAGAGTTGTCCCGGGAGAAGGCGCCGTTCCCGAGGCTGCGGGTCAAGGTGGCCGGATTCCGGGATACAGGCGTGTCCACCGATTGCTGGCTCCAGATGGAATTGGTTGCGACCGGCGATCTTCCGTGGATGGAACGTTGGTGGAGAGTTCCGCAAAGCGAAGTTCCGGAGGCGATGGATTTGGCTGTCCATGCCTATCTCGGCCAGCTTGAGCATTGGATCGAAGGCCATTGGCCCAGACCGGCCCCGTGCGTTCACAGGAATCGGGGACCGATATGGCGCTGAATCCGGCAGTTCGCCGCTGACAGACGCATTGAGCGGACATTCAGGGTCGAAGTTCGATTCCACCGCCTCGGACCGGTTTTTCGTTAGGTTTCGAACTCCTGACAAGGCTCAGTCACGATACTGCGCCTTCCGCTTCTCGGGGGGAATATTCATTCAATCGGCCCAAGTTCTGGGGTCAGGCGCTGGAACAGCAACACCGAAAAACTGCCGGCCGGACTGCGCTCCATCACGAAGGCGGGCTTCCATTCTCCCTGCTCCCGTAGGAACTCCATTTCACGAAGCGTCGTGTCACCGTCAGCCAGGACGAGTTCCAAGCGGGCGCGCTGGCGATCCGGGCCGACGGTCCTGCTCTGAAGCACCCGAAGGGAGGCGATCTGGCCGAAGGAATTCGTCGCGTTTTGGAGATTGGAATTCCGTACTACTTCAAGCACGTGGTCCGGCACCTGGTCGTTCCGCCTCCACGCGGAGAAGCGGGCCACCGCCGCCTCGTCTCCCGCCAGCGCCGCCTGCATGAATCGCTCCAACGCTTCGGCGGGATTGCTGGCCGACAGTGGTGATATCTCTGACGGCGTGGCTTTCTCGCTGCGGATCCGTCCCGCGACCGCGGCGCGGAGCCGAAGTAATTCCTGATGGTCTTCGCGCATCCGCTCGATCTCCGCCTCCAGGGCGTGGAGCTTTGCGATGGCATCCGCCCTGTCGTGAAGCCCTGAAGCCTCCAGCGCGGCCAGTTCGGACCGGAGTCGAAGGTTCTCGCCGTTGAGCGTGTGCTCTCGTCGAGACTGGTGGACGACCGTGAGCAGGGCGGCGGCGGCGGTGAGGGCAATGGCGACTTTGGAGGATGCGGTCATGGTGAGCAGGCTTCCGGCAAGGGGCATGGAGGTCGAAATCAAGGCGGCGGAGCCCGCGGAGGCGGCGATCGCGGATGCCAGCCCGACAGGCACCGGCACAGCACCGTGAGACGCCAGCGCCGCGCCCAACACTCCGGCGCCCGTTGAGATTCCGCGCCGCTGCAGAAGCGTTCGCAGCCGTTCCAGGGCTCGCTGGACTCGCTTCTGGGCCGCGTCGTCGCTGATGCCCAATACGGCGCCAACCTCCTGCAGGCTTCGGTCCTCGAAATAGCGGATCAGCAGGGCGGTCCGATCCGCCTCGGACAGGCGTTGCATGGCTTCGTCGAGAATCGGCGCGATGGAGTCCCAAGGCCTGGCGGGTTGGCGATCTTCGGCAAGTTGCATGGCGGCCTTTTCCCGGGCAGCCCGGCGCGACTCCCCTCGCACCACGTCAATGGCGGTTCTGCGGGTGACCTGGTACAGCCAGGACGGGATTACGGCCCGAGGGCCAAGAGTCGGTGCGGAGCGTGCCAAATCGGTGAAGACCGATTGGACCACCTCTTCTGCCAGGGCGGGATCGCCGACCTGGCGCAGGGCTGCGGAATGGACCAACTGGATGTGTCGCGACACGAGGGCCGCAAAGGCGTCCTCGCAGCGGGACTGCACAAAGGACTGCAACAGGGATTGATCCGTTGCGTTCATTTCCGGAGGAAAGTCGGCACGCCTGCCGGAAATCCGACAGGAGATTTCTATACGGTTCCCCGCAGGAATCTTCGTAAACGCTCTCCATGGGGCCTCATCGCCGTGGACCTTCGCGGCCGGTTGAACGGATCATTTCTGGCTTCCCTCGGCCGGCTTCCCCCGGGCAGTTTTCGAGGCGTCTCGGGCGGCGATTTTATCCTCAGAGTGGACCGGCTTGGGACAGAAGTCCTTTATCGCAAGATCGTTTTCCTTCCAGTGCCGCGCGCCTTGATCACCGGAATCACCGGTCAGGATGGTTCCTACCTTTCGGAGTTGCTGCTGGCCAAGGGATATGAGGTTCACGGATGGGTCCGCGATCTGTCGAAGGTGCCCTCCTCCCGCATCGCCGGCTGGCGTCACCGGTTGGTCCTGCATGAAGGAGACTTGGAGATCCTGGGGACGGGCCAATTGCGCGACGCCACTGTCCGTGCGGCGCCCGACGAGGTGTACCATCTCGCAGCGCAATCCAGCGTGGCCGCCAGTCTGGCGCGCCCCTCCCCGACCTTCGAAGTCAACGTCACGGGGACCCAACGGCTGCTGGAGGCCTGCCGGGCATGCACTCCGGTGCCGCGTTTCTTTCACGCGAGCACCTGCCATGTGTTCGGGAATCCGGACCACGCGCCCCAGAATGAGGAAACTCCGTTCCGGCCGGTGAACCCATACGGCCATTCCAAGGCGCAAGCGACCCAGTGGCTGCGGGAGTGCCGGCAGAGGGACGGCCTGTTCCTGGTCAACGGGATCTGCTACAATCACGAATCGCCGCGCCGGGATCCGTCCTTTGTCACCGCCCGGATTTGCGCGGCGGCGGCGCGGATCTCCCGGGGCGATCGGCGGCCGCTCACGCTCGGATCCCTCACCGCCCGGCGCGACTGGGGTGACGCCCGGGAGTTCGTGGCGGGTTTTTGGGCATCGCTCCAGGCGGACGCCCCATCGGACTACATCTTCGCGACCGGACGGTCCCACTCGGTGGAGGATGTTCTTGGCGCGGCCTTTCGGTCGGTGGGCCTCGACTGGCGGGAACACGTGGTTTTGGATTCGGGTCTGGCGCGGTCCGAAGACCCCACCACGCTCGTCGGTAATCCGGAGCGGGCGCTCCGGATCCTTCACTGGCGCGCCAGCACGCGACTGGAGGACCTGATCGGGGAAATGACGCGTGTTGCGCTTGCCGCCGGTCGGTGAGATGACCGACAAATCGCGTTTCCGATTTTCTCATGCGAGTCCTGGTTACCGGCGCGGCCGGATTCATTGGTTTCCATGCGGCGACCGCCCTGGCGTCGCGCGGCGTCGAGGTCACCGGTCTCGACAGTCTCAACGCCTACTACGACGTCCGGCTCAAGGAGGCGCGTCTGGAACGCCTCCGGCGGCTGCCGGGGTTCGCGTTTTTCCAGACGGATCTGGCGGATCGGTCCGCCATGGCCGGAGTATTTGAGAAGGTCCGGCCGGAGCGGGTTCTCCACTTGGGCGCCCAGGCCGGGGTGCGCTACTCGTTGAAGAATCCCGAGGCCTATGCCGATGCGAATCTGACGGGTTTCCTGAACGTGCTCGAAGGCTGCCGCCGCCACGCCGTCCGGCACTTGGTGTATGCCTCTTCCAGCTCGGTGTACGGCGCCAACACGCGGATGCCATTTTCGGTGAAGAATTCCGCGGATCATCCGCTCAGCCTCTACGCCGCCACCAAGCGCGCCAACGAATTGATGGCGCATTCCTACAGTCATCTCTACGCGCTTCCGACCACGGGGCTTCGATTCTTCACGGTGTATGGACCGTGGGGGCGGCCGGACATGGCACTCTTCCTCTTCACGCAGGCCATCCTCGAGGGGCGCCCGATTGATGTGTTCAACGAAGGGCGGATGAAGCGCGACTTCACCTATGTGGATGACATCGTCGAGGGTCTCCTGCGCGTGATGGACCGGCCCCCGGCCGCGAATCCGTCGTGGGACGCCGCGTTGCCGGACCCGGGCGGCAGCGGCGCGCCCTATCGTCTGTACAACATGGGGAATGATCAGCCCGTGGAGCTGCTCACCGTGATCCAGTGCCTGGAAAGGGCCTTGGGGCGGACGGCCGAGAAGCGGATGCTGCCCATGCAGCCGGGGGATGTCCCGGCGACCTGGGCGGATGTTTCCGATCTGGTGCGCGACACCGGATTTCGTCCGGCGACGGGCATCGAAGAGGGAGTCCGTCGTTTTGTTGCTTGGTATCGGGAATTTTACGATGTTTGATTCGAAGTGGCGAGGATGCGTCTGGTCCTGATCAATCTTCTCTTCTGGGTTGCGGCCGGCGGCGCGTGGGCGTGGTACCATGTCGCTCCCCCGGAGCCTCCGGTGCGTTACCGTCTCACGCCGCGTCCGGAGATTCCGGGCATGCGGTTTACTGCGGAACCCGTGAGCGAGGCGGCCGCCGAGATTCTGGCGACGACGAACCTGGTCAATGGAAGCTTCATGAGCGGGACCGGCTCGCGCATCACGGCGTTTCTTGGCACGTGGAGCGCCGACAATTCCAAGGAGTTGAGCGTGGTTTCGCATACGCCGGACATCTGCTGGGTCGGGGCGGGATGGACTCCGGTGCTGGCGAAGCATCCGGATCGCATCGAGATCGAGTTGGACGGGGTTCGTCTCCCGTTTGAATGCCGTACCTTCCGCGCGCCCGGGAGTCTTCACGAGGAGTTGACGGTCTGGTGCACTCTGGTGAACGGGCGTGTCACGGGGGAGACCGGACGGTTTGTCATGCCGGTGGATCGGGAATTGCGGCGGGAGGAACGCTGGGCGCTCCAGGGCCGCCGGCTCGCGGGAAGCCACTTTTTCGACGCGCTCAAACACCGGTCGGCGGGACGCGGCGACAAGCAATTTGTCCGGTTTTCCACCCGGCTCGATGGAGACTGGCAACGCTCCTTGAGCGAACTGCAATCCTTCGGACAGCAATGGCTGTCCCTGTCGAGTCAAACCCGCAATCCGGTGTCGGGCCAGCCGGCGCAGGTTCCCTAGCGGCGGACACGGACTTCAACATGACTTCTTTGCGGGGGGCGGGGTATCCACCTTTGCCCAGGAGGACTGCCAGCCGTTGGAGTTTCTCGAGCGGGCCGGGATCACCGTGATCCCCAATCCCACGGGGGGAATGGGCTCACCGAATCCGAGGTCACCGAGTTTCTGGTCCACGAGCGGCGGGCTGGCCTGGTTCGATGGCTTCTGCCAGGAGCCGTATTCCGGATCGCTGCTGAAGCTCAGCCAGGCGCTGTTGACCCGGCCCAGCAGCACGCCCACCCGGCGATGCCGGCGGGAGATGGAGCCGCAGCCATCCGCAATTTGCTTCGCGACCTCGGGGTCGGCCCCTGATGCCAGAAACCTCCCGCGTTCCCCGAGGAGACTCCACCGGCCTGGCGGAAAAATCTGCGGATGCGCAGGAGCCCGGCCCTACCGCTCGGCCAAGGTGGCCAACTCGGCGGCCCGCGGCGCGTTCGGATTGTCGAACGGCGCCCGCGTCTGCAGGCCGAGGACTCGCAGCAATTCCCCATCGGCATCGTAGCTCGGCGACGGCACCGCCTTGGTGAGCATGTACTCAGTCTCGCTGGAAAAGATGGAATTGGCTCCGGCCAGGAAGCAGAACGCCTGCTCGGTCGGACTCAGCTTCGCGCGTCCGGCAGTCAGCCGGACATCCGATGCCGGCATGAGAATCCGCGCCGTGGCGATCACCCGCAGCACCTCCCAGAACGGAACGTCCTCATTGGAGGCCAGCGGCGTGCCCGGCACGCGGCTCAGGATGTTGATGGGCACGGATTCCGGATGCGGCTGCACTGCGACGAGGGTCCGGAGCATCTTCAGCCGGTCCCCGACCGTCTCCCCCAGGCCGACAATGCCGCCGGAACACACGGTGACGCTGGTCTTGCGGACGTTTTCAATCGTTCGCAGCCGGTCCGCATGGGTGCGGGTCGTGATGATGGTCTCGTAGAACTCGGCGCTGGAATCCACATTGTGGTTGTAGGCATAAAGCCCGGCATCCTCCAACCGCCTGGCCTGCGACTCCGTCAGCATGCCCAGGGTGCAGCAGACCTCGAGTCCGAGGTCGGTGACCTCCCGCACCATGTCCACCACCCGGTCGAACTGCCCGTTGTCCTTCACCTCGCGCCACGCCGCGCCGAGGCAGACCCGCGACACGCCGGAGGCCTTGGCGCGCCGGGCGACTTCGATCACCTGCTCCGTCTCCATTAAGCGCTCCGGCGTGATGCCGGTGGCATACCGCGACGACTGGGCACAGTACGCGCAATCCTCCGGACAGGCGCCGGTCTTGATCGAGATCAACTTGCACACCTGCATCTCCCGGGCGTCGTGGAACTCCCGGTGCGCCGCCGCCGCCCGAAAGACGAGATCCAGCAGGGGAGCGTCGTGGATCGCCCGGATCTCCTCCAGGCTCCAGTCATGGCGCAGAGCAGCAGACATTCGGGGGCAGCATGGGAGGGGAAAGTGGGCTTGTAAACCGGGGAATGGGAGGAGGTTGACGGAGTTGTCATTGGTCACTCGTCATTGGGGTCCGTTGTCAGTGGCCGGTTGTTCCTCTGGTCCTTGGCCCACCCTTCCCCCCCGCCAACAGACCACGAACCCTCATTGACCAATGACCAGATCGTATCCGTGAGGGGCGTCCGGGATTTGGGTTGGCCTCCGCTCTCAACCAGTCACCCACCAATGTCCCGCTCTCACACCAGCACCTCGGTGCGATCCTTGAGCCGTTCCTCCAGTTGCGCCTGCTTCTGCTCCAGAAGCCCGGTTTCGGCGGCCTGGATGGCTTCGCGAAGGTCGGCGGATTCGCCGAGGCGGGCGATGCTGACATAGTCGGCGCCGGCGTGGCGCAGAACGGCGACATCGGCCAGCAGCTCTGCCGGGGCGATGATCTTGGCGGTGGGGTTCAATTCGCGGAGGGTGCGCACGAGTTTCAGGTTGGTCACGCCTTTGAGCAGGGAATCGGGGACCGAGCAGACCAGGATCTCCGCCTCGCGAATTCCCGCATGAACCAGGGTGTCCCGCTGGCTCAGGTCGCCGTAGAGCGCCTTGATACCGCGCCGGCGGAGCTCGGTCAGGGCCAGCGGATTGAAATCCACCACCGCCACGTCGGGAATCAGATTGGGCGCCGAGCGCTGCAGTTCCTCCAGCAGCGAGCTGGCCGTGCGGAAGAATCCCAGCAAAAGAATGCGCGCTGCTCCGTGTCCCTTGGCGGCGGAGAGCTGTTCGCGGGTTCGGGCCTGGACGTCGCCATCGTCCAGGTCCCGGAGTCCGCATCGCTTGAGGAAGGGGATGGCCCCGCGCACGAAGCCGTCGGACCGCATCATGACAAACGAGGAAAGGAGCGCGAGCAGCACGAAGGCCAGGGAGATGGCTCCGGTGTCGAGCTGCCTCAACTGCTGCTCCTTCTCGCCCAGCGCGATCAGCACGAGGGAGAATTCGCTGAGTTGGCAGAGGTTGATGCTGTTCACGAGGCTCAGGCGCAGGCCGGATCCCAGCAGGTACAGCGGCGGAAACACGGTCAGGAACCGGCTGGCGATGACGAAGGCGGCGTAGCCCAGGGCCAGAATGAGCATGGGCACCGTGGGCATCGGGATCGTCATGCCCAGGCCTACGAAGAAGAGGGTGACGAAGAAATCCCGCAGGCTGGTCACCTTGGCGGTAACGTCCAGGGCGTAGGGAAAGGTGGACAGCGCCACCCCGGCCACCAGGGCGCCCATTTCCCGCGAGAGCCCGACGGATGCCGCCGCTTGCGCCACGGAGAAGCACCACGCCAGGGCGCCGACGAGGACCAATTCGGGGAGCCGGGCGACGTGCCGGAAAAGGGGCGGCAGCACGTACCGGCTGAGGGCCATCGCAGAGGCGACCAGGGAACCCACCTTGGCGATCGAGACGGCCACGGCGCCCAGTTTCAGATTGTCGAGGCTGGGCTGGACCGCCAGGAAGAGGATCACCGCCAGGTCCTGCAGGACCAGCACGCCCAGCGTGATGCGCCCCGCGATGGTGTCGAGTTCCCGCTTGTCGTAGAGGATTTTCACCACGATGACCGTGCTGCTCAGGGCGCAGGCCACGCCCAAATACAGGGCATCCCATCCGCGTCCCGCCCCCAGCGGCAGGCCGATCCCGACCGCCAGGGCCACGCCCAGCGCGGCGCCGCCCACGATTTGCACCAGGGCGGTGACCGTGATGGCGCGCCCCGCGGCGGCGATCTTCTTCAGGTCAATCTCCAGCCCGATCATGAACAGCAGGAAGATCAGGCCCATCTCCGAGATGACATCAATCGCCTCCTGATGGACGACGTACTTGAGTCCGCGGGGCCCGATTACGAATCCACCCACCAGATAGGCCAGGAGCACCGGCTGCCGGAGCCATTGCGCAACCACGCCCAGGAGCCAGGCGGTGGCAATGCAAACGGAGATGTCGCCGATCAGGTCGTGCACGGACGTTCCGGACGCTACGGGTCAGCCGGCCTCCGGGGGAAGCGCTGCTTTGGCGCATCTTCCGGACCGTCAGGGCTCGCTCGCTTCCCAATAGCCGGTCAGCCGATGAGTGACCCAACCCGGGGCAGCGCCCATTGGTGCTGCCTCGGGTTTTGCGTGGTAAGACATCCGGGCTCTGAAGGAGCGCCAGAGCCTCCCGCGCCCCTCCAGGGCGCACGATTCGATGGAGGCATGAGCCCCTAGGCATCGCCGGAGGCTCAGCCTTGGGCTGGGATCTACGGCCCCGTCAGGGCCAAAAAACTGAGAGGTCCCGCCGCTTTGCGGGGTCCAACTTTTTCTTTCCCCCCTCCATGCCTTCCGGCAGAAATCTCCGCTTCGTTATTCATGGCATTGATTGTTCAGAAGTACGGCGGCACGTCGGTGGCCAACACCGAGCGCATTCAGGCCGTGGCCCGGCGCGTGGCCCGGTATCGCGGACAAGGGGATCAGGTGGTGGTCGTGGTGTCGGCCATGAGCGGGGTGACCGATGGGCTGATCAAGTTGGCCAAGGAAATCACGGCGCTCCCCAGCGAGCGCGAGATGGACATGCTCCTGGCCACCGGGGAGCAGCAGACCATCGCCCTGACCGCGGTGGCCCTGCATGCGCTGGACGTCCCGGCCGTGTCGCTGACCGGCGCCCAGGCCGGCATCGTGACGGATGGCGTCCACACCAAGGCCAAGATCCGAAACATCACCCCCAGTGCCGTCCACCGGCTCCTCGACACGGGCAACGTGGTGATCGTGGCTGGATTCCAGGGCCGGACCGCCGAGGGGCAGATCACCACGCTGGGCCGCGGCGGCAGCGACCTCACCGCCATCGCCCTGGCGGCGGCGCTCAAGGCCGACCTCTGCCAGATTTACACCGACGTGGACGGCATCTACACGACCGATCCGCGCATCGTGGCGTCCGCGCGCAAGCTGCCCGAGATCGCCTACGACGAGTTGTTGGAACTGGCCGGGGCGGGGGCGAAGGTCATGCAGCTCCGGTCGGTCGAGTTCGCGAAAAAGTTCAACGTGGTCTTCGAAGTCCGCTCCAGTCTCAATGAGTTACCCGGCACGATTGTGAAAGAGGAAACCAGCAGCATGGAGGATGTCGTGGTGCGCGGCGTCTCGCTCGACAAGCACCAGGCCAAAATCACCCTGTTCGGCGTGCCCGACCAGCCCGGCCGGGCCGCCCGAATCTTCCGCGCCCTCGCCGACGCCGCGATCAACGTGGACATGATCGTCCAGACCGCCAGTCACGAGGGCCGCGAGCGCGCCACGGACCTGAGCTTCACGGTGGACAAGCCCGACCTGCTCAAGGCGCGCCGCGTCATCGAGGGGCTCCAGTCCGAGATCGGATTCTCGGAGGCGGAATCCGACGAAGGCCTCGCCAAGCTCTCCATCGTGGGCGTGGGCATGCGCAGCCATTCCGGCGTGGCGGCGAAGATGTTCGACGTGCTCGCCCACGAGGGGGTCAACATCGGGATGATTTCGACCAGCGAGATCAAGATCTCCGTGGTCATCGAGCTCGCCAAGGGCGAGCATGCGCTGCGAACGCTCCACAAGGCGTTCCTCGAGTAATGTGATGACCCCGCTCGCCCGCGCCCGGAACGTCTTCCAAACCGAGATCGCCGCCCTCCAGTTCGTCGCGGCGTCCCTGGACGGTTCGTTCCCCCGCGCGGTGGCGGTGATCGCTGATGCCCTGGTGCTCCGCCATAAGGTCGTGGTCGCCGGGGTGGGCAAGTCGGGGGCGGTCGGACGCAAGATCGCCGCAACTCTGAGCAGCACCGGTGCGCCCGCGGTGGTGCTGGATCCGGTGGACGCCCTTCACGGCGATCTGGGGGTGCTGAACGAGGGCGATGTGGTCCTGGCCCTGAGCTATTCCGGGGAATCCGAGGAGCTCACCCATCTGCTTCCCGCGCTGCGGCGGTTTGCCGTCACCGTCATCGCGTTGACCGGATCCTCGCGCTCCACGCTGGCCCGGCATGCGGACGTCGTCCTGCCGTGCCGCGTGCCCCGCGAGGCCTGCCCGTTCAACCTGGCCCCGACCGCCAGCACGACCGCCGCGCTGGTGATGGGCGACGCACTCGCCCTGGCCGTCGCCGACGCGCGGGGCCTGAAGCTCGAGGAGTTCGCGCGGCGGCATCCGAGCGGCGCCATCGGGCGCGCGCTGCTGGTGCGGGTGGGCGACATCATGCGCCGCGGCGAGCGCAATGCCGTGGCGCCCGCCACCCTGACGGTGCGCGAGGCGCTGCTCCTCATGACGCGGGCGCGGTCTGGCTCCGTGTCGGTGGTGGACGCCCGCGGGCGGCTGGTCGGCGTGTTCACCGACGGCGATCTGCGGCGCCACATGGCGTCCGACGAACACGCGCTGGACCGTCCGCTGCGCGCGGTCATGACCCGGAGGCCGGTGCACATCCGCGAAGACGTCCTGGCCATCGAGGCCCTGCGTCTGTTCGACCGGCGTGCGATTGACGACCTGATCGTGGTGAACGAACGCCAGGAACCGGTCGGCCTGGTGGATTCCCAGGACCTGCCCAAGCTCAAGCTGATGTAGGCCCTCGCGGGCCTTCCGAAGTTTTCCGAACGCTCCCATGACCCCGACACCCCAGGAACTGGCCCGCTGCATTGATCACACCCTGCTGCGGCCCGATGCGACGGCTGCGGACATCGAAGGGCTGTGCGCCGAGGCGCGGGCGAACGGGTTTTACGCGGTGTGCGTGCATGGCTCCCGGGTGGTGCAGGCCGCGCACTGGCTCGCCGACTCCGAGGTCAAGGTGGCGGCGGTGGCCGGGTTTCCCCTCGGCGTCACGGAGGCCGACGTGAAGCGGTTCGAATGCGAGACGCTCATTGATCTCGGAGCGCAGGAACTGGACGTGGTGCTCAACATCGGCCGGCTCAAGGACGGCGACGACCGGTACGTGCTTCGCGAACTGCGGGACGTGGTGGAGGCCGCCGACGGGGTGCCCGTGAAGGTCATCCTCGAATGCGCCCTGCTGACCGACGAGGAGAAGCGCCGGGCCGCCTCGCTGGTGGTGGAGTCGGGGGCGGCCTTTGTGAAGACCTCCACGGGCTTCGGTCCGGGCGGCGCGACCGTGGAAGACGTGGCGTTACTGCGCGCCATCGTCGGACCCAAGCTGGGGGTCAAAGCGTCGGGAGGCATTCGCGACGCGGCCGCCGCCGCCGCTCTCCTGGCCGCCGGGGCGACCCGGCTCGGCACCAGCGCCGGGGTCGCCATCGTGCGCGGGGTTGCGGGGATGCCGGACCCTGTCTATTGAACAAGAATTCCGTTCCACTCCTGCTCCCATGTCCGACATCACCGTTCACTTCGCCACCAATCGTGAGGAGACCAAGGGAAAGATTCCTTTCGGCCCCCGGCTCAATTCCAAATCGCCCCTCTACCTGCGCTACGGCACGGCCGAGGTGAGTCCGCCTCCGGCAGGCCGAGATCGCTACCGGCTGCAACGCGTGCATGTGGCTCCCGAGACCATTCCGGGAGTCAACGCCGCCGAGGACGCCCGAGTGAAGCTGGGCAGCGAATCGGTGTTCGACGGCCTGCGGAGACGGCTCATCGCCGGAGAGGCCGACCTGCTGGTCTTCATCCACGGCTACGCCTGCGATTTCGAGACCGCCATGGAGCGGGCGGCCCAGTTGAAGGATCGCTGGAGTACGGCCGAGCGTCCGCTGGAGGTGGCGGTGTTCAGTTGGCCGGCGGACGGCACCATGGTGCCCTGGATGAGCTATGCCTCGGACCGTGACGACGCCCGCAGTTCCGCCAAGGCCATCGCCCGGGCACTGCTGCGGTTCGTGGACTACCTGAAGGCGCTGGACCGTGCCGAATGGTGCAACGCCCGGATGCATCTGGTGACTCACAGCATGGGAAACTACGCCTTCCGGAATGCCCTGCAGGCCATGCGCAGCGACTTGGGAGGACGGCTGCCCCGGCTGTTTGACACGCTGTTTCTGATGGCTGCGGATGAGGACAACGACGCCTTCGAGTTGGAGGGCAAGTTCATGCACCTGCCGGAGCTGGCCCATTCGGTGCAGGTCTATTTTGCTCGGAACGACAGCGCCCTAACCATCAGCGACGTTACCAAGACCCATCCCGACCGCTTGGGAAGCACCGGTCCGCGCACGCTCACCCAACTCCCGCAGAAGGTGACCCTGGTGGATTGCACCCAGGTTTCCGGCACCGGCATCGGCGAGGCGAATCACCAATACTACCGGCAACGCTCCGAGGTCCTTGACGATGTCCGCGCGGTGCTGGCTGGAGTCGCGCCAGACCAGATTCCCAACCGGGACTTTCTGCCGGACAAGCGGGCGTTTCGGATCCGGGCGACGCCCTAAATGTTTTCGGTACGGAGTCCCGGCTTTAGCCGGTGAGGCACCAAGCCTCCTCAAGCGTTGGAAGGTTTCACGACCGTTTCGCTTCTCGCGCGTGACCGCCTGAAGGCGGGACTCCGAGCGGGTCCCAAAGCGCGAAAGGAGAACTCCGGAAGCGCCGGAGCGTGGAAGCTTCCCGCGATCCCCGAGGGGTTTGCCGGGACGATGCGGAGGAGATATCGGGGCTCGTGAAATTCATCCAGGAGGGTGCGCACTTTTCATCCTTCATCCCTCATCCTTCCCCCTTTGAAAGAGTGGGTGTGCGAAGCGGGGGAGGCGTCCGGGGGTTGTCGTTCTGCTCGCAGCGTTGCATTGTCCGGACATGAGCAGCCTTCGGAGCTTTCGTGAAATCGTTGCTGTGGGGACCTTGGGCGCGCTGTTGCCGCTGGCCGGTCGTCCGGTTCTTCAGGCGGAGGACTGGCCCGCATGGCGGGGAGCGGGAGCGCAGGGCAGCGTGGCGGCGGGGCGTTATCCCGAGCGTTGGAGCGCGGAGACCGTTACCTGGAAGCTGGAGCTGCCCGGGAAGGGAACCTCGACGCCGATCGTCTCCAAGGGGCGGATTTATCTGACCTCGCCGTCCGACGGCGAAGATGCTGTGATGGCGGTGAGTCTGGATGGCGCCAAACTGTGGGAGACCAAGGTTGGGCCGCTCAGTGGGCCCAAGCACCGGACACTCGCTTCGAGTTGCAACGCGTCCCCGGCCACGGACGGCAGCGCCGTCTTCGCGCGTTTCCGCAGCGGACACCTGGTCGCGTTGGAGCCGGACGGCACCCTGCGATGGCAGATTAATCTCACGGAGAAGTTCGGTGCCGAAAACCTCTTCTGGGACTCCGGATCCTCGCCGTTGGCGGCGGGGGATCTGGTCATCATCAGCCGGCTGCACGGCGGGGAGTCCTGGGTGGCGGCCTTTGACGCCCGGACGGGGGACGTTCGCTGGAAACAGGAGCGGAACTTCAAGGTGCCTGCGGAGAATGACAATGGATATGCAACCCCGGTCCTGATCACCCATCGCGACGCGCCGGCGGTGCTGATCTGGGGCGCCGACCATCTCACGGCGCATGCCCTGAACGACGGCGCGTTGCTCTGGACCGCCGGCGGATTCAATCCGGACGGCACCGGATACTGGCCGGCGATTGCGACGCCGGTGGTCTGTCGGGACCTCGCTGTGGTGCCGGTCGGACGGGACGATCGTCCGGGTCAGGCCCGGCTGTTTGGCGTCCGGCTGGGCGGCAGCGGCGATGTGAGCGAAAGCCACCGGGTCTGGGGGCGGAACGATGTCGGCGTCTTCGTGCCCGCCCCGGCCGCCACCGGCGACCGGGTGTACCTGCTCCGGCATCGCGGCGAGGTGGTGTGCGTGGATCCGGCGTCCGGAAAGACGTTGTGGACCGGCGCCTTTCCGCGCACCAGCGCTCCCTATTATGCCTCGCCGGTGGTCGCCAACGGCATCCTGTACGCGGCGCGCGAGGACGGGGTGGTGTTTGCGGCGCGGGTGGGCGATCGGTTTGAGATGCTGTCGGAAAACCCGATGGGCGAGCGCCTGGTGGCCTCTCCAGTTCCCGTGGCCGACCGCCTCCTGCTCCGCGGGGACGAGCACTTGTTCTGCATCGCGGCGTCGCCGACGCCGTAGCGCTGGCGTTGGGGAGGGGTGGGCCTCACCCGGAGGACGCCAAGGCCGCAGAGGGAAGGCAGCATCCTCATTGTGGAAACGGAATCGGTGAAGAGGAAACCGTTGGGAGATCCCACCGGGCGTCCTTGCCGATTCCTCTGCGGCCTTGGCGCCTTTTGCGTGAGATTGAAATCACCTGGCGTTCCGCCAAAGGCCTTTTCACGGCGCGCCTGACCGGGCTGGTCAGGCGCAGGCGTTTCTGTACGGTCGGGCCATGAATGGATTTCAGGTCCTGTTGCGGATCGCCTTGGGAACAGCCGCTGTCGCCGGGAGCGTCGCCGTCGGCGATCAGGCAGGGCGGCGCTACGCGGAGAACCCGCTGCATGCCCGTCCGGCAATCCGGATCACCGTCGGCCATCAGGATGCCGACCTCATCGGGACTGACAACCGGGCGTTGCAGGCGGCCGTGGATTACGTGGCGGGCCTGGGGGGCGGCGTGGTAGAGATCGGACCGGGGGAGTTTCTGATGCGCGATTCACTGCACCTCCGTTCGCGGGTGACGGTGCGGGGCGCCGGGGAGAGGACGGTGCTCAAGAAGGACCGCGAGGCGCGCACCGACCTGGTGGCCGACGGCGACTTCGGCGAGGCGGCGATTACGGTGGCGGATCCGAGCGGCTTCGAGGTTGGGCGCGGGGTCTATGTCGCCTCGAAGACCCAGCGCAACTTCCACGGGGTGTGCGCGACCCTGCTCAACACCCGGTCGAACTATTTCACGCTCTCCCGGGCGATGAATGCCGACATCATGGTGTCCGATGGCGGATTCGCCGCGACGGTGTTTCCGGTGATCAGCGGCTATCACCTGGAGGATGCCCGCGTGGAGGACCTGGCCGTGGACGGCAATCGCCCCGGGAATCCCACCCTGGTGGACGGCTGCCGCACGGCTGGAATCTTCCTGTATCGCGGGGATCATTGCGTGATCTCCCGCTGCGTCGTCCGGGACTACAACGGCGACGGCATCAGCTTCCAGCAGTCCAATGACGTGGTGGTGGAGGACTGCGTGGTGGAGCGTTGCGCAGGGTTCGGGCTCCATCCCGGCAGCGGTTCGCAGCGTCCCACGGTGACCGGCTGCCGGGCGGTCGGGAATGACAGCGACGGGTTCTTCTTCTGCTGGCGCGTGCGCGGCGGGGTCGCGGAGGGGAACTGGCTGGAGAACAACGGGGGTTACGGGATGTCCATCGGACACAAGGACAGCGACAATTTTGTCCGGAAGAACACCATCGTCGGCAACCGGCGCGGCGGGGTCTATTGGCGCGCCGAGGCCGAGCCGATGGCGGCCCACCGAATCACCTTCGAGAACAACACCGTGCGGGACAACGCCGGCTGGGGCCTCTTCGTGGACGGCGTGACCCACGACACGGTCATCCGGGGCAACACCATCGAGGATACCGGTTCCGGTCGTCAGAAGACCGGAGTCCGCGTCGGCCGCCAGGCCGGAGGGGTGACCCTCGAGGACAATGTCATCAAGGCCGCGGAACCGATGGTGGACGAACGGCCGCGGTCATAACCCCACCGCGGCGGGGTCATCGGCGGACGACCATCACCGGCGGCTGCGGGAATCCCGGACGCACCTTGCCCCAGGGACCGCGCGGCGGCGGGGCCACCACCACCGGTGCGCAAACGACCGGGGCAGGCACGACAACCACGGGACGCCGCCAGTGCCGCCTCGGTGGCCTGGGCGGCACCACGACGACTGGAGGTGGTGCGACCACGCACGGCGGGGGCGGACAGACCGCTACAGGCGGCGGGACCGGGACAACGACCGGGGAGGGAGGCGGGATATTCCCCACAGTGACTCCGAAGCCGACGTTTCCGCCAAGGCCTCCGATGTTCACATTCCAGGCAATCGGGCCGGCTTGGGCCAGAACACCGGCCGAGACGACCCCAAGGGCAATCAGCAGTTTTCGTTTCATAGTGGGCAGAATCTTTCGATTCGTTGGATCTTCTGACTCCCGTCCCAAGACGCTATTCGGCACCGCCCTCAAATCGGCCTCTCTGCGTTATTCAAGGAAAGCCACCTGGAGCTTTGCGAGTCCCTGATCACATCCGCGCCCCGCGTGTGGCGAAACACCAGGGGGTGGGTTCGGAGGCAGCGGGGTGGAATTCACACCCCATGGGCACGCGAAGGCGCGGGATGGAGAATCTGTGGATCGCCGAGGCGGTGGAAGGCGTGAAAGTTGGAGACGTTCAGAGTATAAAACCGTTCAGCTTTCGCCTGGCGCGCCGCGGCAAGGTGCAGGCAGTCGAAGACCGCCCCGCCTCGAACGCCGCGGGGTTCGGCTTCACTCAAGACACGGAGGATTTCCCGGGGAGACAGCCCGACCACCTCCAGCGATGGAGCATAGTCTTCCCTGAGGATGGCGCTGGCCGTTGAAGCCCCAATTTTGAAACGGCGTCCACCGGTGAGTGTGCTGAACGCCTCTGAGAGTCCGTGAGAGTAAAGCAACTTTTTCCCGGTATCCAGAAGTCGGACGCACTCCGCATGAAACTCCTCTCCGGCCACAATGGCCGCCACGAGAATCGAAGTGTCAATGGCGTCACTCATTCTGGAGACGGGGCTTCCAACCTGCCGATCTGTTTCCGGCGCGCCTCGCTCACCGCTTTGCCCGCTTCAAATCCCTCCCATCCCACGATGACCCGTCGCTTGCCACGAAGCTCAATCGTCGGCTCCACAGGCGCCTCACTCAATTGGATTTTGTCTCCGACGACTTCGACATTCAGTTTCACGGCGGACGTGAGACGCAGTTGCTCGCGGATTTTCCTTGGAAGTACCAACCGTCCGGATTTGTCCATGGTCGCCGTCATGGCAAAAGGCATGGCATATTCCGTGGGAATGGCAACGGTCTATCTTCCGGCATCTCCCGGGCCGGGCTCGAGGCAGATCCAGTGGCGCGCGTCGCGGGCAAACACCGCACCGCCGGCGATCGCGAACGGGGCGCGGGTTCCGCGGCCGAGAACCTGGGCCCGCGCGGCCGGACGAAACCCCTCGGGCGTTGCCGGGGCGGCCAGCAGTTCGCCTGATTCCAGCAGGATCACGAGATTGCTTCCCGCCAGAACCAGGGATCCGGGGCCCAGGTCGTCCTGACGCCACTTCACCCGTCCTGTGGCCCACTCCACACAGCGCAGTTCAGCGCCGCGCTCCTGGCGCCCGTGGAATCCGTACAGGTGGCCGCGGTGGAGGACCGGGGTGGCGAAGTGCGCGGAGAGGGAGTCGTCGCCCGACCAAACTGTTTCGAGCGCGCCACCCTTGCGCCGCAGTAGCACGGCCCCGGTGCCGTAGCTGGCGGTGAGGAAGATCTCGTCGCCGGAGACCACCGGACTGGCCGCGTTGACCGAGGCGCTCATGCGCGACCGCCACGGAAAGCGGAACCGCTCGGTGCCGGACGGCATTCCCACGCCCACCAACCCTTCCCGGTTGAAGAACAGCGCCAGCTCCGCCGATGCGTCCGCTGCGGGAACCGGCGAGGCATATCCGGCCTCCTGGTCGGTCAGCTTCCACAGGAGTTTGCCCGATGCCGTGTCCCACGCAGTCAGTCCGGCGCCCTCGCGCCCGCCGACGTTGAGGAGAACCTGGTTTCCGATCACCAGGGGCGAGCAGGCGAACCCGAAGAAACCCGGATCCGCCTGGAATCGGTCCCGAGCATCTACGTCCCAGAGGCGTTTGCCATCCTTCAGGTCCCGCACCCAGAGATGGCCGTCGGCTCCCCAGGTGAACACCCGTCCGTCCGCAATGCAGGGCGTGGAACGAGGACCGTCGCCGGACCCCATTTCATCCACAAAGCTCGTCGGCTGGCGTTGGGTCCAAAGGTGCTTGCCGCTCCGGACCTCCACGGCGGTCACCACATCATCCGAGCCCTCCCGGCAAAACAAGACCGCCTGGTGGCCCGCGACTACCGGTCCGGCGAACCCCGTTCCGGCATCGAGCCGCCAGCGCCGCTGGGGACCGTTTGCCGGCCAGGGCGTTGCGATGGTTTCCGGAGTGGTTCCGTTGCGGGAGGGTCCGAGGAACTGGGGCCAGTCGGCCGCCGGCAGAGCGGAGCCCATCGCAAGCCATCCGGCCCAGGCCAGGCAGGAGATCCGTCTCTGCCAGCGCGCGGCGCGCCAGGCATGGCGTTGCGAAGACACTTCCGAACGCTATCGCCTGCAGCCGTGCCCGAAAAGGCGTTCCTGTCCGGCGGGCAAGGCGGGTTGGAAGTCCTCGGGATGCTTGCCGGGGCTCTCTGGATTGTGTCGAATTCACTGAACAGTTCCCGGGTCAGGTAATCCGGCATGATGCTTCGGCGACTTTTCATCATCGCCCTGTTGGCGGTCTGCAAGCCGTGTCCTGCGGCCGGCTTGGATGCCCGCACGGCGTGGTCGTCCCGGATTCAGCCGCTCTTCGATGTGCAGTGCGTCAAGTGCCACGGTCCCATCGAGCAGAAGGGCGGGCTCGAACTCGACACGCCGGAGGCAGTGCTGAAGGGCGGTGACGAGGGACAGGTGGTGGTCCCGGGCGATCCGGACCGGAGCCGGTTGTATCTGAACCTGGCGCCGGAGGCGGATCCGCATATGCCGCCGAAGAAGCAGCTTTCCGACGCCGAGCGGCAGGCGGTGCGTGAATGGATCACCGCCCTGGCGTCTGTGCCGGAGGCGGAGGCTGGCAACGGGAAGAGTGCCCGGGCATTTGACTCAGTCCCCCAGGCCATTGACGCGATGGTCTCCGAAGAATGGCAGCGGCGCGGCGTCACGGCTGCACCTGGAGTGGAGGATCGCGCTTGGTGCCGCCGGGTGTATCTGGATCTGGCCGGACGCATCCCCACGACGCAGGAATCGGAGGCGTTTCTCCAGTCGTCGGATCCGGCAAAGCGCGAGGCGCTCGTGGATCGCCTGCTGGCGTCCGACGACTATCCCGTCCGGATGCGGGAAGTGTGGGACGTGCTGCTGATGGGCCGGGCCAAGCGGGATCGTCACGAGGACCGGCGGCGGGACAATGGATGGTGGGCGTTTCTGGAGACGGCCTTCCGGACCAACCGTCCATGGAATGAAGTGGTGCGGGACATCCTGGTCGCGCGGCCCGGAAAACCGGAGAGCCAGGGTGCGTCCTGGTTTCTCTACGAACGGCGCGGGGAGCATCAGACCGTCGCCCAGGCGGTCGCGCCGATCATCTACGGGACCCGCGTGGATTGCGCCCAGTGCCATGACCATCCGCTGGCCCGTGAGATCAAACAGGGGCACTACTGGGGTCTGGTGACCGCCTTCAATCGGAGCAAGAACGTGGACGGCGGGTCCGACGTGGGGGAGTCGGCGGTGGGCGGCTTCGTCAACTTCACCAATCTGAAGCAGGAATCCCAACCGGCGGTCATCACCCTGCTTCACGGGCGCACGGTCAGCGAGACCTGGCCGGCCGCGGACCAGAAGGAGGAGGACAGCGACGACAATTATGTGGATCCCAAGGCCAAGGTTCGCGTGCCCAAATTCTCCCGGCGCGAGGCCTTCGCGGAGGCGGCCACCCACGACAATCCGCTCCTGGCCCGCGCGTTCGTCAACCGCATGTGGGCGGTGCTGATAGGACGGGGCATTATCCATCCGGCGGACGAGATGAACGACCGCAACGCGCCGAGCCATCCGGAACTGTTGGACTGGCTGGCGCAGGACTTTGAGTCGCATGGCTACGACACGCGGCGGGTGGTCCGCGGGATCGTCCTCAGCCGGGCCTACGCCCTGGGGCCTGGCGCCGCGCCGCCGGAGGCCTTTGCCGCCGCGATGGAACGCCCCCTGGCTCCGGAACAGGTCGTGCGGTCCTGGCGCATCGGTGCCGGGTTGGCGCCGGAGGATTCCGCGCTGCGGCGGGCCGCCGCCGTGGTGATGCCCGATCCGCTGTCCGGCCCATACAACGCCACGGTCCAACAGGCGCAATTCCTGGCCTGCTCGCCGCTGCTGACGGCGGTTCTCGAGGAGGCGCGAAACGGTGCGGGCGCCCGCATCGTGGCGATGCCGGACGTGCCGGCCCGGGTGCGGGAAGCTTTTGCCGCCGCCTACGGACGCCAACCGGATGACGAGGAACTCGCGCGGGCGGAGGAGTTTTTGAACGAGCGATCCGGCCAGCCTGCGGAGGGCGTTCGCGACCTGCTGTGGGCGCTGATGACCAGCGCCGAATTTCTCACCATGCCATGACGATGAATCCCGACCCCGATTCCCATGCCATTGGCCGGTGTCCGGTCGGCGAGCACCGGCTTCATCGCCGCCTGTTCCTGAAGGGGTTGAGCGGCGGGGCGCTCGCGGCCACGACGAGCTTCACCGGACTGTTCCACCACCCGGGCTTCGCCGCGGAGATGAAGAAGGCGCAGAAGCGTTGCATTCTCCTCTGGCTTTGCGGAGCGCCCAGCCAGTTCGAAACCTGGGATCCCAAGCCGGAACGGCCTTCCGGTGGACCCTTCGGCAGCATCCCGACCGCGATCCCGGGCGTCCACTTCTCCTCGCTCATGCCGCTCTGCGCCGGGATCGCCGGCCGGTTGAATGTGGTCCGCAGCATGAAGACGGCGCAGTCCGAGCACTTGCAGGCGATCACGCTGCTGCAGCGCGGCAATCCCGAGCGGGCCGGCTTCACGCGCCCGACCCTGGGTTGTGTGTTGTCCCACGCCATGGGACAGCTCGACTCCCCGATTCCGAACTTTGTCTTCCTCGACCCCATCCCCGGCGGCAATGAGTTCGAAACCTTCAAGGCGGGGAACTGGGCGGGGTGGCTAGGCGCGGAGCACGCGCCGGTGCGGCTGGGGGGCGATTACACGCAATTGCTGCATGCGGAGTCCGACGCCATTCCCCTCCACGACCGCGAGACGCGCGAGACGCTGAGAAAATTCCTGACCGCGAAATACGAGCGGGACCGCCGCAGCGGGGCCGCCCGCAGCCAGAACGCGGCGTTCGAGCGCATGAAGGGCATGGCGGCCAGCGCGGACCTTTTCGATGTCAACCGCCTGCCGGCGAAGGATCGCGAGCGCTACGGCCCCGGAAGCTTTGCCCAGCACTCCCTCCTGGCCCGGCATCTGGTGGAGCACGGCGCCCCCTTCGTGATGGTCGCGAACGGAATGAACTGGGACAACCACGTCTTCCAGCACGAGATCCACCAGATGCTCGTGCCGGAGCTGGACCGGGTGCTGTTCCACCTGATCAACGATCTGGAGGAGCGCGGATTGCTGGAGTCCACGCTGGTCGTCGCCATGGGCGAATTCGGCCGGACCCCCTGGCTGAACGCCGCGCGCGGTCGCGACCATTACCCGAATGCCTGGAGCCTGATGATGACGGGCTGCGGATTGAAGCGTGGGGTGGTCACCGGCGCCACGGATGCCGACGGCGTGGACGTGATCGAGAAGCCGTACAACGAGCAGAACCTCTTCGCGACCCTCTTCACGGCCCTGGGGATTGATCCCCACGCCGAATACGATCTTCCCGGAATGCCGACCTTCCACCGGGTCGAGAACCGCGCGGAGCCCATCCGCGAACTCCTGGCCTGATCCATGAAGCTGACCTCCCTCAAGGAACATTCGCTGCCCACGGGCGTTCTCGGCCTGGCCATCACGCCCGAAGGCGGCCGCGCCTTTGCCGCCTGCGCCGACGGGACGGTCTATGCCGTGGACGCCGAAACTGGGAATGCGGAGCCCTTTGAGGCCCGGCATCCGGCATTCGCCAGCGGCTGCGTGCTGCTGCCCGACGGGCGGACCCTCATTTCCGGTGGGTACGACGGCACGCTGCTCTGGCACGACGTCGAGACGCGGCGCAGTCAGCGCCGTGTCACGGCTCACCGCTTCTGGAACTGGCAGTTGGCGCTGTCGGCGGATGGACAGCGGCTAGCCGCGACCACGGGGCAGTACCTTCCGGGAGGATGGAAATACGAGCCGGCGCCGGAAGCGGAGCCGTCGGTCAAGGTGTTCGACACGGCGACCGGCGAGTTGGTTGCGGCCTTCAGCCATGTCCCGCCCGTGCTCAGTTGCGCCTTCAGTCCGGACGGCCTCCACCTGGCCGCCGCCAACATGATGGGCGAGGTGCGCGTGTGGGATCTCCGGTCCGACGCCGCCACGCCGGTGGCGCAATGGACCTCCCCCGACTTCACCTCGTGGGGAACGATCAAGACGCACCACTATTGTGGCGGCATCTACGGGCTGGCCTTTTCGCCGGACAGCGAGGTGCTGCTCGGCTGCGGCATGGGCCCGATGACCGATCCCATGGCGGGCAACGGAAAGATGACCTGGCAGCGGTGGCGCTGGCGGACCGGTGAGCGGGTGGACCAGATCCGGGACGTGCAGCGGGGCTCCGGATTGATGGAATCGGTGGCGTGGCACCCGGAAGGAACCCACTTCGTCATGGCCGGCCGCCAGGCCCAGGGCACATGGAACGCCGCCGTCTTCTCGGCGGCCGATGGTGAACTGGTGCATTCCGTGGACACGAAGAGGCGCATCACCCACGTCCGCTTCACCGCCGACGGAAAATCCCTGATCGTGTCCGGCGCCGCGGGGCAGGGACAGCGCAAGGACGGCGCCTGGCCGGCCTGGGGAAGCCTTCAGATGTTCCGCGTCGAGATCTGAACCTCAACTTGGCCCTTCGGTCCTTTGCGTGGGGAACAGAACCGCTCAGACGAAACCCTGCGGTAGGGATTCCTGGGGAGCGCACGCGCCTCGCGTGCAGCGGACGGCGCCCTCGCCGTCCGCACGAGGCGCGTGTGGAGTGGTCACCGCGTAGCTCGCGGTTGCGCGCTGCGGTCGGGGCAAAGGCTTGTCGCGAAGCGACACGTCCGATCTGCAATTCCGTCTTCCCACGGCCAACACGCGAGGCGCCGCTTTCCTCACTGCGCCGTCCGTCCCATGCTCGCGCCGTGCATCTGGCCGCATTGAGACTGCGGGATTTCCGGAACTACGCCCGCCTCGACGCGCAGTTCACTCCGGGATTCCACCTCTTCCTGGGCGGCAATGCGCAGGGCAAGACCAACCTGCTCGAGGCGATCTACCTGCTGGCCACCCTGCGGTCCTTCCGCGGCTCGGGCGGCGCCCAGATGGTGCGGCACGGAGCCCGGGGATATTTTGTCGGCGGCACGATCGTGGGGCAGGGCACCGCCGAGGTGAAGGCCTACTGGTCGGCCAAGGAGCGGAAGCTCTCCCTCAACGGCGCGCCCGTCCGGCGGTTGGCGGACTTCTTCGGAACCTTGCGCGCCGTGGTGTTTTGCTCGGAGGACGTCCAGTTGGTGAAGGGCGTCTCGCGAATCCGGCGGCGCTTTCTCGACCTGCTGCTGGCCCAGACGCGCGCCGATTACCTGCCGTTGTTGCTCCGTTACACCCAGGCGTTGCGGATGCGCAACGCCCTGCTGAAGCATCCGCTGCCCGATGAAATGCAACTGGCCGGATTCTCCGAGGAACTGGTCCGCCTGGGCGAAGCCCTGATGGCGGCGCGCCGCGCGCTGGTGCCGGAACTGGCGCCGCGGGCGTCCGGGGCGTATGCGCGGATCGCCGCCGGAGCGGACCGCTTGGAGATCGAGTATCATCCGTCGGTCCGGGGCGACCTGGCCGTGGCGCTCGCCAACAGCCGCGCGCGGGAACGCGCGTTGCGAACCACGGTGGTCGGCCCGCATCGCGATGACCTGACGCTTCGCGTCAACGACCAGCCCGCCGGCCCTTTCACCAGCGAGGGACAGAAGCGCACCCTGGCGCTCGCCCTGAAGATGGCCCAGGCGGAATGGCTGACCTCGGTGCATGGATCGCCCCCGGTGCTGCTCATTGACGACGTCATGGGAGAACTGGATGCCGCGCGGCGGTCGGGCTTCCTGCCGCTGCTGAACGACAATCACCGGGCGGGCGGCCAGGTCTTCATGACCGGCACCGCGGAGACCTGGCCCGAGGAACTGGGACGGGATCTCGCGCGATGGACGGTCGAAGCCGGCGTGCTCCGGAGGCAGGACTGATTCACAAGGTTGGACCCAGGATCCAGGGCGCGAACTCCTCGTCGCCGATGCCTTGAAGCTCGCTCCGGGTCCGCTCCCCGCCGGCGACCGCCAGAAGGGCCTCGAAGATGCGGCGTCCGACCTGTTCCACCGTCTCGGTGCCGTCGAGGATGGTCCCGGCGTTGAGGTCCATGTCGTCGCGCATCCAGTCGAAGAGCGTGGTGTTGGTGGCGACCTTCAGGCAGGGCATGGGCTTGCAGCCATAGACGCTGCCGCGTCCGGTGGTGAACACACCCACATTGCAGCCACCGCAGACCAGTCCGGTCATGCTCACCGGATCGAATCCCGGAGTGTCCATGAAGGCGAGCCCCGGCCCGCGGATGGCCTCCGCATAGCGGTACACCGCGGACAACGGCGCCTGGCCGCCCTTGGCGAGCGCCCCGAGGCTCTTCTCGTAGATGGTGGTGAGCCCGCCCGCCTTGTTGCCCACGCTCGGATTGTTGTCTATCGAGGCCCCGTGCATCCGGGCGTGATCCTCCCACCACCGGATCCGCTCCATCAGTTGTTCCCCGATCTCCGGACGCACCGCGCGGCGGGTCAGGAGGTGCTCGGCGCCGTAGATTTCCGGGGTCTCGGCCAGCACGCTGGTGCCCCCGTGGCGCACCAGTTCATCGCTGGCCACGCCCAGCGCCGGGTTGGCGGTGATGCCGCTGGCGCCGTCCGATCCACCGCAGTTCATGGCGAGCACCAGCTTGGAGACCGGAATCGGCACCCGCCGGAGCGAGGCGGCCTGCGGCAGCAACTGCTGCACGGCTTTGACACCCGCCTCGATGGTCCGGGCGATGCCGCCCTGGGTTTGGATGTTCATGACGGCCGACGGCGCCGCAGCCGGATCGTCCGGACCCAGTTGAAACTCCTTTACCAGACGTTCCACCTGGTTCACTTCGCAGCCGAGGCCGATGAGGACGTATCCCGTGATGTTCGGGTGTCTGGCGATGCCCGCCAGCACGCGTTGCAACTGCCGCGTCGGCTCGTCGTCCGGCATGGCGCATCCGCTCTTGTGGGTGAAGGCCACGACGCCGTCCACGCCGGGGAATTCGCGGGCGAAATCGGGGCCGCGGAACCGGTCCGCAACGTACTTCGACACCGAGGCCGAGCAGTTGACGCTGGAGAGGATGCCGATGTAGTTGCGCGTCCCGGCGCGTCCGCCAGGCCGCGCATAGCCTTGAAAGGTTCGGTTTTCCCCCGGCGGGAGGGAGGGCAGCGGGCGCGCGTCGGTTCCGTGGGCGGGGTCTCGCGCAAAGTCGCGCACCGCCAAATTGTGGAGATGCACATGATCGCCCGCCCGGATCGCGCCGCGGGCGAATCCGATCACCTGGCCGTACTTGCGGACCGGCGTGTCCTCCCGCAGCGCCCGCAACGCGAACTTGTGTCCGCGCCCTACGTCGGACGCGATGCGGAGGCTCCCGCCATCGAAGGCCAGTTCGGTTCCCGCGCGGATTGGTTCCCGCGCGACCGCCACGTCGTCCTCGGGATGCAGACGCAACGCCACCTGGTTCCACGGAGTCATCGGCGCCAGATGTAGCCGGAGGCGGTCCCGGGGTCAGGCCAGCAGTTCAAATTCGCCAAACTGGCGAAAGTGATCGTCGAAGGCGGCGACGCGGCGGAGTTCGAGCCGGCGGATGACCACAAAGGAGATGGCATCGCAGAAGGGGTAGGACTTGTCTCCGTGACGGCGGAGCAGTTCCAGCGCTTCGCGGTGATCTGCTTCCGTTACCTCGGCGAGATCCATCAACGGATTTTCCCAGAAGTCGGCGATGATCATCTCCCGGATGGCGCGCGACCGGGCGAAGGTCGCGTGCGTCTCGGCAAAGACGAAGGGGGTGCTGACAAAGGCGGCGCGCTCCCGGAACAGGGCCGACACCACCGCCCGCGCCTGCGCATGGTGCGACTGCCGGGCGTCGCGGAAGGCGATCCAGAAGGAGGAGTCGAGGAATACCCGGTTGCGGTGCATCAGGCCATCACGCCTCCTTCATCCGCCAGCACCCACTGCCCGCGGCGCTTCACATACTTCTTCGGCGTGCCGTAAAGGTAGTGGTCGTGGTTGATCGCGGCATCCTCGGGCAGTTGGAGCGACGGATCCCGCGGCGTGGGGGCGAGCATCGGATTGTCGGCCCAGGCCGACTCCGGGAGCCGCATCTTCTCGTCAATGAACTCCCGGATCACCGCCGCCATGGGGATCTCCCGGCGGGAGGATTCGCGGAGGAGAAACTCGTGCTCGGCGCGGGTCAGATAGATCTGGGTGCGCACCATCGCTTCCATGTCGGCGCCCGGCGCCAGGGCCATCGGGTCGGCGACTTCCTGCAGGATCGCCGGCGGGCTCGGCTTGCTGGCGTACTTCACAGGCTTTTTCATATAGGCACCTATACATCGCGATGTCCCGATGGACAAGTTCTTTGTCTTCCCCCAAAAAACCGGATGCCGCGGCGGCGCTATTCCAGCACGGCGCGTCCCCAGTCTTCGGGACGTCCCTGCACGCCCGGACGCGGGGACCATGCCAGCCGGCTGCGGTTGATGTTTTCTCCCGGGGCGGCGTCGGCCTTGTCACCATCGTAGAGCAGCACATTGAACGCGAGGCGATGACCGGAAACCCGGCGGGGAATGCCGGCGTCGGACAGCGGAATGGAGGCGCGGATCGCATAGCCGTCCGCAGTGCGCCACGACGCCAGTTGCGTGCCCGGGGAAGTCTCCTCAACGAGACCAGGCCGGGCATCGGCGTCTCTCGCCGCGCGAACACGTCCGGTGCGGTCAAAGGGAAACACGCCGAGCTTGAACGCGTTCAAGGTGTGCTCCGCGCCTCCCGCCGGATCGAGGCACAGCTCCACCGAATCGCTGCGCCAATGGCCCCGGATGTCGTTGGACTCGATGTTGCTCACCACCTGGTCGTCCTGGACCCGCACCTCGACGTAGAGGAACCGCCCGTCGTGCGCCACGCGAAACGTTCCGCTCAGGTCGGAAGCGCCGTTCACCGTGCCCTGCCAGGTTTGTGTCTCGGAGATCCGGTGGTTCGGGATGGTGTCCCAGCGGGCGTCCTCGTCGCCGGTGATTGGCGGCGGACGGCGGATTCGGGGAATCCGGAGCGTGGGCACCGGATGCAACCGCGCGGACCCGCGGATCTCGCGCCCTTGGGACGCCCCCACGGCGCGGATCTCCACGTCTTCGGACGCCATCGCCGGAGGCACCACCCGGACTTGCCACCGGTCGCCGGCACGACGTTTGGCGGGCAGATCCACGTGCGGAGGCTCCACGCGCCAGCCTTCGGGAACGTTGAACGTGACTCGAATGCGTTCGGCGGCGTCCCCGGACGGCGGGAGGGAAAAGGTGAGGACATTGGCTTCGCCCGCAGCCACGGGCAGGTCGGGAGCGAACCGGGACGACAGCGAGGCGATTCCGCGGGCCCGGGTCCATTGCTCGTACCAGGCCACCGCAGGCCGCGGTTGGAAGACGATTCCGTCGGCGAGGTCGGAGCCGTCGGATGGGTCGGACGGGATGCGAGCCGGAGTGTCGCCGTCCACCGGGAGCCCGCGTCGCAGATCGGTTTCGTCCGTGGCGAAGGGCACCACGCTTTGGACGAGGGTCCAGTGCTGCGGACGCCGCAGCCAGGGCGAATTGGCGAAGCTGCCGAAGCCCTGCGAGCGGTGGTGCGCGAGGGCCTCGCCTGCGATGTCCGCAGCCGTGCGGCCGTTCGGAAGCGGCACGGTCAGGTCCACGACGGCCCCGGTGCCGGCCGGCCCGCCATAGTACAACTTTCTCGGACGCCACACGGAGAGGCCCTCGGCATGAAGTTGCTCCGGAAACCGGCCGGGATCGGCGGCCGCCTCGAAGGCCTCGATGGCCAGAACCCCGGCAGCCTGATGATTGCCGTGCTGTCCCGGGTTCGGCGCCGGATTCATCGTGACGATGACCTCCGGGCGCAGGGCGCGGACCAGGCGGACCAAGCGGCCCAGTGTTTCCTCGTGCCCCCACGTCTCCAGCGTGACCGAGAGGCTTTCCGTGTAGGCGAAATCCGTCCGGTCCAGAAAGTAGCACTGCTGCACGCCGAGGACGCCGAGGCATTGCCTCAACTCCTGCTCGCGCAGCACTCCCAGCGCCGCCCCGGCCTGGGTCCCCACCATGTTGCCGCCGCCCTCGCCGCGGGTGCAGTACACGTTGGCCACCCGCAGGCCGTGACCCAGTGCGTACGTGGCCAGCGTTCCCGCGGCGCCCGTCTCGTCGTCGGGATGCGCGAACACGCCGAGCAGATCGGTCTTCATAAGGGCGGCACCCTGGTCCACGGCGTGGGCCGAACCGAGCCACGCCATGGCAAGTACGAGGAGCATCAAGCCGCGGGGAATCATGGGGTCAGCATGCCCCGGCGCCTCCGAACGCGAAATGCGAAAGGAGCCCATCTCAGTTTCTTGACTGCGTCGGCACGACGGTGCTTTGGATTCATGCCGGCTGAAGAGGAGACACGGATTTCACGGAGGAACACGGATGAAGACAGGAAGGGCGCCCTTTCCTCTCCGTGAGAATCCGTGAAATCCGTGTCCAGATCCCCCAGTCCCCAAAAAACTGAGATGCGCTCCCAGCATTGGGACTCCCGCTTTCAACACCTTGATTGACTCTCCGGAACGACTTGCCATACCACGCCGATGGATCACTTCTGGTTTTTGGATGGGCGTCATCTGACGGCGTGGAGAGGGGAGTGATGGCCATGGACTCCGTACCCCACTGGATCGCTGGACAGGAGGTTCCGTCCTCAGGAGAGAACGTCCTGACCATCCGCTCGCCCCTCGACGGTTCGGCGATCGGACGTCTCTTCCCGGCATCCGCGGGGCAGTCCGAAGCCGCCGTGGCCGCTGCGGAAGCGGCGTCCGCGGCCTGGGCGGCCGTGCCCCTCAAGGAGCGGGTGCAGCCGCTGTATCGCTTCAAGCAACTGGTCGAGCGCGACTTCGGGGCGCTGGCGGAGGGCATCTCCCGGGAGAACGGCAAGACGGTGGATGAGGCGGTCGCCGGGCTCCAACGGGGCCTGGAGGTGGTGGAGTTCGCCTGCGCGCTGCCCAGCCTGATGGCCTCCGAAATTCTCGAGGTGAGCAGCGGCGTGGATTGCTTCGTGCGGCGCCTCCCGCTGGGCGTAGTCGCAGGAATCACCCCCTTCAACTTCCCCGCGATGGTGCCGATGTGGATGTTTCCTATCGCCATCGCCTGTGGAAACGCCTTCATCCTCAAGCCCAGCGAACGGGTGCCGTTCACGCCGGTCCGCTTGGGCGCGCTGCTGCGGGAGGCCGGGCTTCCCGACGGCGTTTTCAACGTGCTTCAGGGAGACCGCACCGCCGTGGAGGTCCTCCTGGACGATCCCCGGGTGCAGGCGGCGGCCTTCGTGGGATCCACCCCCGCGGCCCGCGCCGTTCACCGGCAAGGCACCCTGCGGGGGAAGCGAATGCTCGCCCTGGGCGGCGCCAAAAACCATCTGATCGTGGTGCCGGACGCCGATCCGCTCCTCACGGCGCGCAATGTCACCTCTTCCGCCACCGGATGCGCCGGACAGCGCTGCATGGCGGCCAGCGTCCTCATTGCCGTGGGCGACTCCGATGCCGTGGTGGACGCCATCGAACGCGAGATGGCGGCGCTTCGCCCGGGGACGGACATCGGTCCGGTCATCAGCGCCGAAGCCCGCGACCGCATCCGGGGATACATTGACCTCGCCGAGCGGGAAGGCGCCCGGGTCCGGCTCGACGGACGCGAGGCACGAGTGGCAGGCCGTGACGGGGGTTTCTATGTGGGCCCGACCCTGCTGGATGGTTTGGACCGTCGTTCCGCCTGTGTTCGCGATGAGATCTTCGGTCCGGTGCTGTCCGTGCTGCGGGTGAAGACTCTGGACGAAGCGCTGGCAATCGAAAACCAGAGCCCTTACGGAAACGCCGCCTCGATTTTCACCCGCAGCGGCGCGGTGGCCCGGTATTTCGAATCGCGGGCCAATGCCGGCATGGTGGGGATCAACGTCGGCGTGCCGGTGCCCCGGGAGCCGTTCGGGTTCGGCGGATGGAACGAGTCCAAGTTCGGCATCGGTGACATCACCGGAAGGGACGCCATTCCCTTCTGGACTCGCGCCCGGAAGACCACGTTGAAATGGGCCGCCGTTCAGGGGAACTGGATGAGTTGATCCCGGTCCTCAGGCACTTCGAATGAAAGCCGCCGTCTATCTGGGCAGGGAGCAACTGCCGATCCTCAATGTCCCCGAGCCTTCGCTGGAGGAGGGGGAGGTGTTGCTGGAGATCGAGGCCTGCTGCGTGTGCGGCACGGATCTCCGCACCTACCGCCACGGCGATGCGAAGATCCGTCCGCCCCGGATTCTCGGACATGAGTTCTGCGGACGCGTGATCGAGTCCAGGGCGCCGGACGCCGGGGTGTCGCTGGGGGACCGCGTGGTGATGTATATCGTGCTGGTGGAGGGGCAGGACCGCTATGTCGAGATGGGACGGGAAAACCTGACCGCCCGGCGAACCACCATGAGCTACCACCACGACGGCGCCTTCGCGCCCCGCATGAAGGTTCCGGCCTTGGGGGTCCGCAACCGGAATCTCTTCCGAGTGACCGCCGACATTCCGTCCGAGGTCCTGAGTCTTGCCGAACCCCTCGGCTGCTGCATGAACGCGCATTCGCGTCTGGGGATTGGGCTGAAGGACACCGTGGCGGTCCTTGGCGCCGGCCCGATCGGCATTATGCACGCCGTGCTCGCGAGGCTTCAGGGAGCGCAGAAGGTCTTCGTGCTCGACGTCAATCCGGCGCGGCTCGAGAAGGCGCGGGCGTTCGATGTGGACGGGGTGTGGACGGTCACGCCCGACGGCGCGCATCGCGAGGCGGTGCGCGAGGCCACGGGCGGGCACGGTCCGGATGTGGTCATCGTGGCAGTCAGCTCCGCCGCGGCGCAGAATGACGCGCTGGAGATGGCGGCCAAGGCCGGACGGGTGAACTTCTTCGCCGGGCTGCCGAAATCCGCTCCGGTGGCCCCGCTCGACGTGAATCATATCCATTACAAGGAACTGGTGATCTCCGGGAGTTACTCCGAGAAGAAGAGCGATTTTCAGGCGGCCTTTGCGCTGCTGCACAGCGGGCGTTTTCCCGCCGGCCGGATCATCACCCACCGGCTGCCCCTGGATCGGATCGCCGAGGCCTTTCCGTTGATGGAAGGTGGCGAGGCGTTGAAGGTGTGCATCCACCCGCAGGCCCCAGGAACGATTCCGGCATGAATTCTCGCCTGGTTCCCGACCCCATTCACCTCGATCTCCACATCCGGGGCGTCAATCGCCCGGCATCGGACGGCGCGCGCACCGAACTCCATTCCCCCGCCACCGGCGAGCCGTTGGGCACGGTGGCCACGGCCTCGGTGGCCGACCTCGAGGATGCCGTCTCCGCGGCGCACGAGGCGTTTCCGTCGTGGTCTGCTCTCACCGCCTACGAGCGGGAGCGGATCCTTCGCAAGGCGTCCGCCCATGCGCGCGCCCGGGCCGAGGAATTGGGTCGGCTGATGGCGCTGGAGCAGGGAAAGCCGCTGGCGCAGGCGCGAGGGGAGATCGCCGGAGCGTGCGACACCCTGGACTATTACGCCGCCGAGGCGCCGCGCATCGAGGGCTGGACCAATCCGACCGAGGATCGCGGCTACCGTTCGTGGGTCCATTGGCAACCGGTCGGCGTCTGCGGCTTGATCACCCCCTGGAACTATCCGGTATCCCTCCTGAGCTGGAAGCTGGGTCCCGCCCTGGCGGCCGGTTGCACCGTGGTGGTGAAGCCCACCACCGTCACGCCCTGGTCTCCGCTGGCATTCTGCGCGGCGCTGTCCGAGGGCGGGCTTCCCCCCGGGGTCGTCAACTGTATTCCCGGACCCGGCGCCTCGCTCGGCGAGTCGCTGATCCGGCATCCGCGCGTCGCCAAAATCGCCATGACGGGATCCAGCGCCACCGGCAAACGTATCCTGTCGCTGGCAGCGCCCTTTCTGAAAAAGGTGTCCCTGGAACTGGGCGGACAGTGCCCCGCAATCGTCGCGGCGGATGCCGACCTGGACCTCGCGGCAAAGACCATCGCCTACAAGGCGTTTCGCAATTGCGGACAGTCCTGCAGCTCGATCAACCGGGTGTATGCGCATGCCGATATCCACGATGCGCTGGTCTTCCGCGTGAAGGTCCTTGCGGAGCGGATGACGTTGGGGGACGGCGTGACGCAGCCCTCGGTGGACCTGGGGCCGATGGCGACCCGGGACGGCGTGGAGACCAGCGCGGCGCATGTCGCCGACGCGTTGAGCCTCGGCGCCACGCTGGTCACCGGCGGCGCGCGGCCCGCCGGCACCGAGTTTGAGCAGGGGAACTACTTCCGACCCACCGTCCTGACCGGATGCACCGCCGCCATGCGGGTAATGCGCGAGGAGACCTTCGGTCCGGTGGTCGGCTTCGCGACCTTTACGGACCTGGACCAGGCGGTGGCGATGGCCAATGAATCCGACTACGGCCTCGTGTCCTATCTGTTCACCCGCGACCTGGCGGCCGCCGTCCGGATGAGCGAGGCCCTCGAGGCGGGAACCGTGTGTGTGAATCACGGGGCCGTGAACACCAACTACGGTCCGTATGCGGGATGGAAGGACAGCGGCTATGGCCTCGAGCTGAGCCGCCGGGCGATGTTCGAATACCTCAAGCCCAAGCACGTGAAGATCGCCCTGGGCTGAACGGAAACGGTCATGCTGCTGGATCCCCTCCAATCGCGGATCGTGCTCCGCGCCGCCCTGGAGCACCGCTTTGCCTTGCTGGCGGTGAATGCGGACTCCCCGGCGGCGATCACCGATGTTCTCGAAGCCGCGCGCGCCGAGGACGCCCCGGTCCTGATCGAGGCGAGCCTCTGGCAGTTGACCGGACACAGCTTTGGCGCCGGCGACGCCGCGCTCGGCATGGCGCGCTATCTGGTTCAGATCGCCCTGCTGGCCTCGTCGGAGCGGTATCGCTCGGTGCCGGTGCTGTTCCACACGGACCATATTCGGGGTCCGCAGACGCTCCCCTTGCTCGAAGCCTCCATTCGCGGCCTTCCTGCGGGCGTGGCCGGCGCGGAGGTATCGCCGTCCACGATCTCGGTGGATTCCTCGTCCCTGTCGGAAGCTGAGAACATCGGGGCGCTGGTCCGGTTGGGGCGCGCCGCGGCGGATTGCGGACGCCCGGTGACCCTGGAGATGGAGGCCGGGGTGGATGACGGGGTGACCGAACTGTCGGTAGCGGAGCGTCTGCTGGGCGTCGTCGAGTCGCAGACGCCCGGAACGATTCATCTTTGGGCTCCCGGGGTGGGGACCCGGCACGGATTGGGAGAGCAGGAAGGGTTTTCTCCCGACGCGGTGAAGGCGCATCGCGAACTGGCCTGCCGCCTGTTGGGCCGCCCGGTCGGCATCGCTCTCCACGGATCCTCCGGACTCTCCCCTTCCGCTCTGAAGGCGGCGGTGTCCGCGGGCGTGGTGAAGGTCAACTGGTCCAGTGAATCCCTGCGGATCCGGTCCGAGGCGGCCCGGGAATACTTCGCATCCCGGAGTGACGAGTTGGTGCCGGGACATCCCGCCTGGAAGTCCGCCGCCATGGATCACGGGGTGCAGAGCCACGTGGCCTCACGGTATCAGCCCCGGGTGGCCGAGCGGATCCGGTGCCTGGGCGCCTCGGGCCGCGGCGCGATCTGTCGCGACGCGCTGGGGATGGCATGAATCACGAATGGTAGGGACGGGCTGCCGCCCGTCCGTGACTCCCCGATGGAAGGTTCGGCATCTGATCACCCATCGGACCTGAAACTTGTCCGGCGTGGCGCCATTTTCAAACAGGCTCTCAGGGTTCAACGACTTCCAGACCACGAACGTGCCGGAACTCCTCGGCATTGAGCGTGGCCACGGCCCAGCGGCGATGAATTGCCGTGGCGGCGACGATCAGGTCGTGAGGGCCGATGGTTCGGCCCGCTTCGGAGAGTTGCGCCCAAAGTCGGGCGTGAACCCGCGCAAGCGCCGCATCCATCGGGATGACTTCGAGACGTCGGAAGATTTTCTCCAGCCAGCGGCGGCGACGTCTGACGCGGGCGGCATCGGCATCGACTTCAATGCCAAACCAGAGTTCGGACAAGGTGATCGCACTGGCGGCGACCGGCTCAGGCGGACGGGTGCGGAGCCAGGAGGAGAGATTGAACCGCGCGCGTTCGTCAGCGACGAGCAGCGAGGTGTCGAGGATCAGCCCCACGGGTTTTTGAGGGGCTTGAGGGATTTGCGGCCTTTGCGGATGGCGGCGGACAGCACACGGCGGTCTTCGTCGGGAAGGTCCGCGTCCGCCAGGTCATCGGCGAGCTCGTGGCTGTCGCACTTCGGCTCGACGGCAGGCACGAGGTAACCGTAGGGCACGCCCTTCTTCACGATACGAAAAGAGGCGTGGAGGGAGTGAACCTGCTCCAGGAATTTCGCGAACTGAGCGGCGATCTCGGAGGCTTCCAGCGTTTTCATGGCGGGCAATTTAAGCGACATGGACAACTGATCAAGCAAGCATGGGGCGCGCGCTGGCCTTGGTCAGCCGCGTTTGCACGGCGCTGGATTTTGGGATTATTCCGGAGCCGGAGACGTTGAAACTCCTTTCCGACTGGAAAGGCATCTTCGACCGGTTTCCTGTGAGCCAATCCTCTGGATACTCCGGGACCTCTATGGATGGAAGCCGGCGCGGGATATCGCTTACTTCAAGTAACGCATTCTCGATGCCCGGGAGGATCGCTCCGACCCTTGTGAGTCCATGATCTGACAGGGTAGGGACCTGCTGCCGCAGGTCCGTAACTTCCCGTCCCGCCGAAGCTTCAGCGAAGGCGGACAGCCCCCGCATGCTCCGAAACCCACCCGCACGTGTTGTAGCGGGCCAGCCGGCGACACCCACACCATCCTCCGAAATCGCTGCTCCATGGCACCGAACCTCCCACCCCGATCCTCCACACGACGCCCGCCCCGCCCGCGTCCGATTCGTCTCACCGAGCGGGAAACCGAGGTCGCCGCCTGGCTGGGGGAGGACCTCTCCCTTCCGCGGATCGGCCAGAAGCTCGGGGTGACCCACCATGCGATCCGGAAACACCTGCAAAACATCGAATCCAAGCTCGGTGTCCACACCCGGCCCGCCGCCGTGGCCCGGCTGCTCCTGCGCGGATTCATGGTAGTCCAAAGTGGATTAGTATAACGTTTCAATGAAAAGTGAACGAATCAGGGATCTGGAAAATGGGACCAGCGGTGGACGACCGGTGCCTGGTTGATTTCGGCGATCCCCTGTTCGATTCGTGCCTTCAATTCGTCCCAACTTTGGACCCGGATGCCCCGGAGGAAGG